>Ga0194132_10000024_pt1 | contig 237532 bp, 212 predicted proteins | sample TA2KigOf80mmetaG_FD_148612 | JGI IMG/M metagenome (GOLD analysis project Ga0194132, IMG submission 148612) | Freshwater microbial communities from Lake Tanganyika, Tanzania - TA2015054 Kigoma Offshore 80m | ecosystem: Environmental > Aquatic > Freshwater > Lake | place: Tanzania: Lake...
ACCCCCCCTCGACGAAATCACTGAGCTTTGCTCCCGAGCCGGAATTATCGCCAGACTTATTGGTGAACGCGCTTATGTCATTGATTCCAAACGTATGATCCACACCGCCACGCCCGACAAATTTAACGCTTGCCCCAACACTCAGGCGGTCCTCAAAGAAGTTCTTCGCAAAGGCGATCGGGGCAATCATGCGGATACCGGTCTCAACATCTGCAGAAATATCACGGTGGACGACCAAACTTGCTCCACCAGAGAGCCCGATTCCGATACCAAATCCCGGGAAAATCAGGTGTGGTGTTTCAGTGATATTGAAATACTGTGGTTTGCCTGTATTATCCTGCAGAATACGCAAGACCCCATCTTCGGTAGAACTACTTCCGCCAGACGAGGTCATTAGCTCACCGATACTGCTCGCGGCCCCCACAGTATTGGAAGAAATCGCCAATGATGGGTTTAACAGTTCGCCTGACCAGCTCTTCAGTCGCGCCAATCCTGCGGGGTTATAGAACAGAGCATTGAAGTCATCAGCGACCGCTACGTAGGCATTGCCCATGGCGAGTGGTCTCACACCGTAATGAGTCCACTTCAACTCACCCGCATAAGTCGCTGTGGCGGAGCCAACTAAAGTGAAGCAGACGGCAAGCCTGGATAACTTACTGACCAACCGACCCATAGAACCTCTCCACGATCAGTAACCGAATGTGGACCTAACTTTTATAAACATTGAGTGTCTGTCGCAAAGTTTACCATGGATTCAAATTTAGCACCAAGCGATTGCTCCTATTTAGCGGCAATGCTAACATCAAAAAACGTTGTCATTACTGTTGGGTTACGGTTACGTCGCCCCTTCGGCACAAATCAACCGTGAGCACAGATTTGGAATCATGGAGAGCTTATGTCCAAGGCGGACGTTGCTGCAGAACGTAAAGATCAGATCGTCCGGGCCACGGTCGACTGTATCACCAAATTTGGTTACCACAATTTTTCAATGCAAGATGTGGCGCGGACCGCTGGAGTGAGCAAAGGCATCATCCATTATTACTTCTTGAATAAAGACGAACTGATGATGTCAGTTCTGGATAAAGTGGCCGGGGACATCGAAAAAATTCTTGCTTCAGAAATGAGCTCCATAGTTGATAACAAACGGAAGCTAGAGGTTTTCATTGAAGTCTGCTTCGATATTGTTCGGAGCACGAAAGAATACTACCAAGTGAATATGGACTTCTGGACGCAGATCAACCAAAAAGACGAAGTTAAGAAGGTGATCGCTCGGCATTATCAGAAGTTCCGCGAGGCCGCGGCGAATGTAATCAGAGAGGGTATTACCGCTGGTGCATTCAGACCGGTTGACGCAAAAGATTATGCCTCCTACATAATTGCTGTAATCGATGGCTTAAGTCTACAATGGCTCTTCGATCAGAATTCTTTTGACTACGATCGCATTATCAAAAAAGCTGGCTCACTTGTGGTTGATGGCCTTTTGCAAAAATAACCCCATAATCCGGAAGTAGTTATGGCCTCACAGTCTGCGCTAGAGGGTGACAGAATTAGAAGTCTCGTCACGAAGGTAGACAACGGAGCTATGGTTGACCCCGGCGAAAGACAGAAGGCACTCGACCTTTTCGAGCGCTATGAATGTTGGGGGCCTTATTTTCGCTTACTGAACACGATTATCACTGAGAATCCGCGGCAAAGTGAATCCTATTTTATTCGCTTGGCTAAAGTTCAGAACCGCTACCTCGAAGATGCTTTTGCTGCTGCGGAATCCTGCGCAAATATGGTCGCGGATCTAAAATTAGGATACCTAAGATTTAGCGAAGATATCCTGCCGCAAATCATCGAATTCGAGGACTACATAGCCGAGTCGACGATACTGTCTGCTATCTGTGACTACTTCCCGACCGTGATCGATAGAATTTCCTGCCTAGAACGCTTGTGTATGCTCTACGAGAAGAAGACTCATAATGAAAACAGGCTGGTAGCCACCTATGAAAAGTTACTTCTCACCGATCCTAGCAACGTGAGGGCGCTGAGATACTTTAAGCTCACCTACACTCAGAGTAACGAGTGGGATCAAGTCGTAGACATTCTACTCAAGCTCTTACAGGCAGTCCGACAACCTCAGGAAATTTTTCGAGTCGGCCAGGAATTAGCCGCAATTTATCTGTACCAGATGGATAGACCCAATGATGCTCTGTTGATTCTGGATTCTCACTGCGCCGACAGCCCACTAGACACGTCAAATATTGCATTTGACGCCTATCAACGTCTAGCTGACTGGGATGGTTGTCTAAAGGTCTTACGCCAGTGCCTCCTAAATGTCGATTCTGAACGCTCTCGCGCAGTTCTCCATTACAAAATTGGCAATTTCAGCATGCAAATCGGCCGCCTCGACGACGCCATCGAAAACTTTAGTAAGGCCACAAAAATTGCTCCAGAATTTCTCGATGCATATGAGGGAATCATCGCAGTAAAACTACAGCAGCGAGACTGGGCAGGAGTCGATCAGTGGCTCGATGGACTCAGTAAAAATACGCAGGATGAAAAGCTGCGTAGTCAGCTTCAACACGCGAGGTCAAGGCTCCGCGACGGTATGGCCCATGCCGATCAAATTCAATGAAGGTCTATTAATACGAGAATACCCAACGGCTCACCTAAAAATCCTGGGTGAAGGCTTTGTGCAGCGCAGCTTTGCCGAACTAAGGCCGCAGCGCATGAACCACGTCAAGACTGCTGCAACTCTAGTGCGTCAGATGCAGCTGTCTGATCACCAGACAATGAGTGCAGCTACCGTACTTATGCCCTTGCAAAACCACGACATGAGAGAGGTGCAGCGACACCTAGTTGATATTAAAGCTCTTAGCTTTAGACCGTCATGTCTGACTAGTTTCCTAGAAATTATTATGCGGCCAAATGAGTTACAAGGTCTTGCAATTCTCAGTGACGGTGACCGTCCCAACACCGATGCTCATGGAGCTTTTGCGCGTGCAATGAGCTCGCAAAATCCCGGTAAAGAGCGGAGGGTTGCCCGAATTATTGCTGAATCCATGATGAAGGTAAGGGCCAACTACCCGCCGCAGTCGGCGGAGCGGTGGAAATTAGTAATCGAAGAGCGCCTCGGCAAGGCCACTTTTTTAGATCTTACGGAGCCCAGTTGGAGAGCATCTCTGAAAAGACTGCAATTTTTAGCAGCTCGCGACCTCGCTCTTGCAGCAAAAGCCCCCCTTGAAGCACCCGAAGGCTGGGGTATGGCGACTCTACGTATCGCACCACACTCCATCTCTACGAAGGGGATCCAAGAGCGCCAATTGAAACTTGCATGTCTGAGTGTGCGAATGCCAGGGACTCAAATCAATCTCGATACTGGCGGCAAGCTGTGCTCATTGGCAAATCAGTGGCTCCAATCACAGTTTGGACTGACTACAAACGATCTCATAAAGCTTGTGATCTCGGATCCTTTTATTGTGATTGCAAACACTATTGCAGATGCCTTTAAACCTAGTGCATCGATAGCTGCCGCATCCATATACCCCGATGCAGTTTTTGGCTGGCAACCCGTCATCACGGCGGCCGAATTTTGCATGGGACACAAACTACCCGCGCTTGCAATTTTCACGGGCAACTATCCGGATGTTCATCTCTTGGCGGCAACCGCATGAGTAACAGAATGTCAGACAATATGATTGTTATCTCTCTCCCTAATGTTCTTTGCTTTTATCAGCAAGCTGCGGGAGAGATTGTAGGGCGACTTGCTCAAATTGCTGAAAACTTGCACAAAACCAATACAAATCAGACTACTGGGGTGCTTTTACTTCAGTCTGGTGTAGCGCAAGATGCCGTTAGCCCGTGGATATCTGAGCTCGGAAATGATTGTCTTTTCAATGATCTCGTTCAGCGCATTGATGCCTGGCGCTGGCTACTTTCCCTAATCCGAAACTCGCCAGTTCCTTGGACCTATGCCGCAGCTGCAAATTGCTATGGTAGTGCGTGGGAATTGGCTCTGTCATGCCATCATAGATACTGGTTCAATTCAAGGTCGCTACTCGGATTTCCAGAAATAGAGGCCGGCGTCTTTCCACCCGGCGGATTATTGGAATCAATGAGTAAACGAGCCGGTAGAACGAGAGAGCGATGGCAAGCAACACCGGTATGCGCCGCCAAGGTGGCACTCAGTGATGGTTTGATCGACTATTGCTCGGATGCCAGTAACTGGCACGATCAGGCCCGGAGGATTTTCAGCGAACTGATTGCCGTTCAACCCACTGCAGGTGTCAGGCCGATGAGGCGAACGCGTCCGCGCCATGATTTTGTATCAGTGGACGCACAGTCAAGACGGGCAGCCTATAAGCAAATTGAAAGCGTCTCCTCGCAGGAAAAGTTTGGCAAGGCAAGCGGTCCGACGGCCTGGGATTACTGCTGGCAACTAGTGAGCGAGAGAGCAAAACTGAGGCAACCCGCAGATCTAGGGAGAATAATAAGTTTAATTGCAACTCGCTACCTCCTTCTACCACAGTATAGTAATTGGCTGGAGAAGCAGCTCGTTACTGCCCCTAGAACGGCGATCACTCTGGTGTCTGAAGCACTCATCGCTTCACCACCGGTGGCTATAAATCTTACACTAGGGATACCCCCATCTTCCGTACTTTCAAAGTTACTGGAAAACCAGCAACAAGTTTTGTTAGTTGCCAATGATGCTCGCGAACTTATCCCGGGACTTAATTTACTTTTTGCCCGCATTGAGCGGGCTCTTGGTATCGTCGCAGCTCAACATTTGTGGGAAAGGGGTGTCACTTGGTGTCAAGGTCAACCAACTGGCTTTAGTGGTCCGGTTCTCGCGTGGACAGCCGATGATTTTTTTAGCGTTTCCGAGGCACAAGTTGAATATCGCTTCTTCCGACTGAGTGGCAATCATATTGAATCTATTCCCGGTGTTTTAGAATTCTCGCAAGAACCAGCAATCCTACCGAGGACAATAAAGAATATACTCACGCATGTCAGCGATGCCGTGGTCCGCAATCCTGATATGTCCCGATCTATCACACCACTTTCCATGCAATTTAGGTCTCTCTTTTTAGACGAACTCATTCGGACGACTTCCTTTTGTGATCATGATCTGGCTGCCGCTGTGGGCTCTCTGCAGAGATCAGGTTGGGAATTTGCCGGCAGTGAAGATAATTGGGAGCGTTTCCTGAAAATCAGAAACATCATTAATCCCAACAGAGACGGATCCACTTTAAACTCAAACATGCCTCGATTTGACTTCGAATACACCAGTTGGCGTCAGGCCAAGCAGCTTGCTAAACGCCTCCCATCAAGAAACCTCCGAAATTGGAATCATGTGAGCCTCAGTCAACACATGGCTACCTACCTAGGGATTCTTACTCGATTGACTGAAACCACCAGTGGGGTCGAATTTGGACCAACGTTGGACTTTCTCGCTGGAGTGTCGTTAGGCATACCTCAAGGAATCGGCAGTCCGATGACGTTTTTGAGGCTGAGAGGTAGTCGCCGTACGGATCATTATGCTAGAAATCATTGGCAACATTTATTTCATTCTGAGCGTACATGACCTTGATACAATCCAGCTTCGTTAATTCCCTGTCCTCTAAAATCCGCTCTGTTGGTAATGCACTATGCGTAGGGTGTGACCCGGACATATTAGAGTCACCCAGATTCACCCGGGAATGGCTTGAACGCCATGGGCCCGTCTCTTTTCTCGAGAATTTTAGTCGTTCTTTAATCGAGGCTGCCGCTGATAAGGTACCGGCCATCAAGTTCCAAAGTGCCTTTTTTGAGGCGTGGGGCCCAGACGGTTTCCGAGTATTGCAGTCAGCAATAAAATTTGCCAACGAGTGCGGCTTGTTGACTATACTTGATGCCAAAAGAGGCGACATCTCTTCAACTATGCGAGCTTACGGACAGATGGCATTCGATGTGATGGCAGCCGACGCACTTACAGTCACCCCCTATATGGGTACCGACACAGTGTCGCCCCTCGAGCCTTGGCTCAAGAGGGGGCGTGGAGTTTATCTAGTATGGGTGAGCTCCAATGCGAGTGGTGCGTCAGTCCAGGATTGCCCCATAGGGCCCACCAATGAACCTCTATCAACTCGAATTTATCAAGAAATCCTCAATTATTTTGAAGAAGTTAAATTGAGCGACTCATTTGGACTCGTCGTAGGTGCTACCCGAGTATCAAGTATCGAGTATAAAACTCGGTCAAGCCTCCTTAATAAGGCACTTTTGATGCCGGGCGTAGGAGCCCAGGGCGGAACAATCACCCCAGAACTGCGCCGCCTTGTGGAGAGTGGTCGAACTTTAGTTCCACAGTCTAGACAGCTAAGTAGGGGTACACCCGACCTAAAACATTGGGACGATTTACGAGATCATGTGAATCAGCAGATATACAGTGCGACGAGCCATCTGCTTGTGACAACTTAAATCGCCGGGGTAATGCCTCCCAGCAGTGTTGAAGCTAGGTCTAACCAGCCAACGTCGTGTAGTCCCCTCAAAACCTGTGGGAGCGCGCGTACAAGGTCAGACTTCGTCGACATACCTACCCATTTAGCCTGATTCATGATCTTCACTGCGTCGGGCTTTCGACCCGTACGACAGGCCAACCTAAGTAATGTAAATACGACGGTCGGGTTTTCGGAGAATGCTGTCATCAACTTAGCGCCAACTTCAAATGCCTCCTGAGCAAGTGCTAATGGAACATTATTCTCAAGTGCAACCAATGCCATGTAAAGACTGACTTCAAAATTATTGGGAGATAGCTCCCGACACTGACGCAAAGCGACGAACGCTCGCTCAGGGTCTCCAGAGATGTGCCTTGCCTTAGCCAATTGAAACCAAGCGATGGTCTCGGATCCAGAAAGCCTCGTTGCAATTTCTAAAACCTCAACGGCTTCTGTGCACCGACCGAGTTCAAGTAGCGCCTGCCCATGCAGCGTGTACAGCGGGGCAAACGGTTGATCGACTTTTTCACACTCTGCAATGCAATATTCCAACCGCCCGGTATTTAAGGCAGTCCAGGCCGCAAAAAATCTAAAAACCGCGAGTCTTGTGGAGTCAGCTCCTGATTTCATGGCTTCAAAAAACTGATCGCCCTGATTTTTACGTACCGATTGTTCGGCAATCAACCCTACGAGCTCCATCATCTGAGCGCCATGACTATCGGCGAGCTCTTCGGCAAGCAGAAAGTCCTGCAGCGGATTTTTGGATTTTTGCAAAAACAAACGAAAAGCATCTAGCCATCTTCTGATGCCCACAGACTCGACAGAATGTATAGCATCACACAATCGCCAAACTAAAAAATCAGGCAATTTTTCAAGTCCAGGTGGCATTTGCGCTTGTTGATTAAACCATCGCTGAAGTCTTGGAAAGATAGACAACTGAGCAAGTGTTTCCACTGCATCTCCATGCCCTAGAGGTTATCTTAGTTTCATTGCCTTAGTTTACCACGACCAATATCTGGTAGTTGGTTTATATGTCCGTTCCAGCCTATTGTCGGAAGAGGCACGAAGTCGTATTTATTCGTGAATGATTGGACTTTGGCTCACAAGCTTCTCGATTGGAAACCTGCTCGCACAATGCAGGTTAATTCAGCCGTTTCAGACAAGATGCTCGACCGTTTTACTTTTGTTTTCCGTGGTCCTCTTTTTTCTTTCACGGATAAAGAACTTTAGAAATTTATTCCAAATCTCACCGCCTCAAATAGTCGCCGTATGTTTGGCGCTGATTTGGTCTAGTAATCATAGCGCTCCCTCACTCGAATTCGGGGACTCTGGGCCCTTTAACCCATTTTTCGGAGTGTTTACGACGAATCGGGGACGCGGTCCCCTTTTAATTAAAACACCGTCGGGACTGTTTCAAACATATGGAAATAGGAGTTCCATGGACTCGGGTGAGGTCACGGTGACTGCTGATGCCACACTTTTTAGACGGCACAGATCTTACTTCAGTCACTCGAACGAATTACATACCAATTCAACAATCGATCCTGCCGAGAGGAGGATTCGCCAATGGTTTGCTAAGAGTGCACGGAGCCTGGGATTAAGGCAAATGAGATGGCTCAAGGCTGTAATTTTGGGCGAAATGGATCAACTGCCTCGTGATCTGCACCGGGCTGTCAAAGCAACTGGTCTCCATCATCTTCTAGTAATAAGCGGCATCCACCTAACTGTAGTGACTCAACTCACTTTTCTTGCGCTAGGCTTCATACCTACCACTTTATATGCCCTACGTTTGATATCGGCTACGCGATGGCTTGACGTACAAGCGATCATGCGATTGATTAATACGTCAATCTCAGTCATGTATTTCATACTTGTTGGATGTCCACCCAATGCCGAGCGAGCGCTAATCGCCACTGTGACCTACAATATTTTTCGGGTATTTGTAGGATCACCACCGGCCGTAACGCACCTGCAGGTCATGCTGCTTTTACAGTCCCTAATTTTTCCAATCGGCTTTATCGGTGAGGCGAATTTACTCGGCTGGGGCGCCTATCTAATACTAGCTCACACTAGAATTCGATTGGGTTTTCGAAATAAGCACGGTTTACATGCATTGATGCAGTCGCAGATATCGCTATGTTTACTGGGCACCGCGGTATTTGGCGAACTTAACTTTTTACCAATACTGTTTATGCCAGCCTTGATGCCGGTCTTTACATGCCTTCTGACGATGACTGGGATGGCTTTTTTGTTGCCCGAGACACTCCAGCCTGAGATCGCGCTCAGCCAACTTCACAGAGCACTTCAGTGGCTGTTATTAACACTCGAAACCGCTGTGACACGTTGGCCATGGCTAAGTATTGGTCATGACGTTTTGCCACCTTGGTTCAGATATAGTGCGCTAATCTTGTCGGCAGTTATTTTGCTTAATGCGATAAGGGCACTAAGCACATGTCAATCGACAACCGATTTTTAAATTTAGACAAATTTCCGGAATTTTCGACCGTTATATTAGTCAAGTTATGACTAGGCAGCATTCTCTGCTTGTTCACCAACTTCAGGTAACGAAGCCGTTTCCTTGTCATTTTTTTGCTGTTTTTGACTAATCATCGCACTGGCGCCGGCGACTGCTAAACAGAACAGCGAAACCAGCAGAAATGCTTTATGCCAGGCTATGCCAACAACCAAGAACACAACGGAAGCAACTAAGCAAACTACTGCGTTGATATTGATCTTATCGCTTTGTTTAATTGGCAATTCACCTAGCAACACTCCTGTGTTGTAGCCCTCAAGCAGGACGTTTTTCTCTTTTGGCTTATAAAAGTGGCGAAGCATGGTTTGGGGTCTGTATACATACGTCGCATGCCAGAATGGCAAATGCACTAACTGCACTCCAGCGATCTCAACCTCACTGCGGACGTCGGTTAGGTAGTCACAGTGCATCCTTGCCATTTCTAGATGATATTGTTCCACGTGTGTCTTGGTCCGTCGCATCGCTTCTTCCTCGCCGACTTGCACCCCGACAACGGCTAGCCCATTACTAAAGGTAAAGTTGAAAACTTCCCTAGATTCGTAAGCTGTCTTCTCCGTTCGGGCTTCTTGCAACTGTCCGCGCGAAAAGGTGGAGTCAAGCGGGAATCCATCCCAGCTGACAGCCACCTTCTCTTTGGGCTCATGAAGGCGAGTAAGCCCCCAAGATTCACAAATATTGTGACGCCCGGAGACTGCCCAGCGGTAGCTACGCTTAAACTGGCCCCGCTCGATCAAATAATCCCCACCGTGCATCCCGTCCGGTCGACGTTTATGCTGTCTTTGGACTAGCCCCTTCCACTGGGTATGTACCTCAACCGATACAACCCAGAAGGGGACGCTTAACCCGTTAATATTAGTTACAAAATACTCTGCTTCCACCAAATCCTGGCGATGGTTCAAACGCTTCAACCACTCTACAACCAAAGCCTTGACCTGCACGGGGTTGGCCGTATTGGCAACGATGAAGTGATCGTTGTAAATCTCCTTGTGTCCACTTTCTCGCTCTAAATTGAAGGTAGCTGAACACAGGGGACAAATGAGGAGGTAATCGCTTACATCATAGAACGAGGGAGAGTTACAACCTGGACACGCTAGCTCGTACATCTGTTGGCACCTCCATGTTTTATGGTATCACGGTAACCCTTGACAGTGCGCGAGCGAGCCTTACTTTATGTGAAGGCGCGTGCAGCGTCCCAAAAACAGAAAAAAGTCACATTATTCGCAAGGATAGGAGAGATCATGGGCAAGATCATTGGCATCGACCTGGGAACCACCAACTCGGTGGTGGCGATTATGGAGGGTAACCAGCCCAAGGTTATCGCCAATGCCGAAGGCCACAGAACCACTCCCAGCGTCATCGGATTCACCAAAGATGGGGAAATTTTAGTTGGTGCTGCAGCGCGACGCCAAGCTGTAACTAACCCAACTCGCACTATTTTTTCAGCCAAGCGGTTCATCGGGTGTAACTTCGACGAGCGCTCTGAAGAAGCGGCTAAAATGCCCTTCAAGGTGGTTAAGGGTAAAAATGGTATGGCTGTTATCGAGATCGATGGCAAGCAGTACACGCCACAGGAAATCAGCGCTAAGGTGCTCGGTAAATTGAAGCAAGCTGCTGAAGATTATCTTGGTGAAAAGGTTACAGAGGCGGTCATCACGGTACCAGCATATTTCAACGACAGTCAGCGTCAGGCGACGAAAGACGCTGGCAAGATTGCTGGGCTCGACGTAAAGCGCATCGTAGCTGAGCCCACGGCGGCAGCTCTAGCTTACGGGCTGGACAAGAAAAAAAGCGAAAAAATAGCCGTTTATGACTTTGGTGGCGGTACCTTCGATATTTCTATTTTGGAAGTCGGAGATAACGTCGTCGAAGTTTTAGCAACCAATGGCGATACTCACCTGGGTGGTGACAATATCGACGAACTACTGATCGATTGGCTGGTCAAGAAGTTCAAGGGCGAAACAGGTATCGATGTTTCCAAAGACCCCATGGCTATGCAGCGTCTGAAAGAGGCGGCAGAGAAAGCCAAGATTGAGCTATCTTCGGCCCAAAGCACCGAAGTGAACTTACCCTTTTTGACAGCTGATCAAACGGGTCCTAAACATCTAAATGTGAACCTGAATCGCTCTGAATTTGAAAAGATGATTCATGACATCATCGAAAAAACGATGGTCCCCTGTCAGCGAGTCATGCAAGATTCTGGACTTAACATCAATGAAATCAATGAGGTTTTACTTGTAGGTGGTTCGACACGGATTCCACTCGTGCAGAAGAGGGTTAAGGAATTTTTCGGTAAAGATCCCAACAAATCCGTCAACCCCGACGAAGTCGTTGCGGTCGGAGCAGCTGTGCAGGCTGGCATCTTGGGCGGCGAAGTTAAGGACGTGTTGCTTCTCGACGTGACTCCGTTGTCGCTTGGTATTGAGACTCTCGGCGGCGTCATGACTAAGCTAATTGAACGCAATACGACCATCCCCACCCGCAAGAGCCAAGTATTCTCAACGGCCGCTGACAACCAAAGCTCCGTTCAGATCAACGTACTGCAAGGTGAACGCGAGATGGCTAAAGGCAACCGGGGACTTGCTGTCTTCAGCCTAGATAATATCCCGCCGGCACCTCGTGGTGTTCCCCAGATTGAGGTTACTTTCGATATCGATGCCAACGGCATCGTATCCGTGTTTGCGAAAGATCTAGGCACCGGCCGTGAGCAAAAGGTCACCATTCAAGCCTCAACCCGCCTCAGCGAGGATGAGATTAAAAATATGGTGAGAGATGCAGAAACTCACGCGGATGAAGATCGCAAACGCCGGGAATCAGTTGAAGCTCGGAATGCGCTCGACTCTCTAATCTTCCAGTGCGAGAAAATGCTTAATGAAAACGGCGACAAAGTACCTGCCGCACTGAAATCTGACATCGAGTCAGCAGTTGCAACTGCTAAGTCCAAGCTTGATAGTGAAGACAAAGATGTACTCACTAGTGCCCGTGAAGAGCTGGAAAAGCGATTCCATAAATTGGCTGAGGAGATGTACAAGACTTCCGGTGCGGATGGTGGCGCAGCTCCAGGAGCAGAAGGCACGGCTGGATCAGGCGGTGCTAAGACCAGCAAAGACGATGTAGTCGATGCTGAATACGAAGAGGGCTCGCCAAGTTAGTTCGCTTCAGCAATAAGTCTTACGAATCAGTGTCTGCAACCTCGCTGTTTGGCATTCCCAGCAGCGAGGTTATCTTTTGATCGGGTACGTCCTGCACTTGACGAAGCTTACGGGTTATGACGCGACTGCGGCTATGGACCGTTTCAATCACATTGCCGGCTTCCTGTAATTTCTTCTCAACTTTTTTCAAAACGTCGTCAAACTTGATGAATTCAGCTTTTACGGCCGCCAGTATTTCCCACACTTCACTGGAACGCTTTTGAATCGCCAGACTCCTAAAACCCATCTGCAGACTGTTTAAGAGAGCAGCAAGTGTGGTAGGTCCAGCAATGACCACCCGGTAATCCCGTTGAATCTGATCCACTAGCCCCGTGCGGCGAGCTACTTCCGCAAAGAGCCCCTCCGTGGGAAGATAAAGCACCCCAAAGTCGGTTGTAGAGGGGGGGTCCAAATACTTGTCAGCTATGTCTTTTGCAGAGCCTTTAATAAAAGTTTCGAGCTGCTTAAAGGCAGCCTCAGCATTCCCAATATCGGCCTGCTCCTGCGCTTCTACTAACCGATGATAACTCTCTAATGGGAACTTGGCATCGATTGGCAACCAGACACAGCGGTCGGCGCATTCACGCCCTGGCATCTTAATTGCAAATTCGACACGTCCGTTGCTGTTAGCCTTCGTTTGGACATTGGCACTGTACTGGTCGGTAGTCAAAATCTGGTCCAAAAGACTGCCCAGCATGACTTCTCCCCAGATACCTCTGGACTTTACATTGACCATCACTTTTTTCAGATCGCCTACGCCAGTCGCCAGAGACTGCATCTCGCCCAGGCCTTTGTGGACCTGCTCGAGACGATCGCTGACCAACTTGAACGACGCACCTAATCTCCGTTCTAGGGTGCCCTCCAACTTCTCAGCGACTGTTGTCCGCATGTCCTCCAAACGCTGATTATTTTCGGATCGTAGCTGTCCAAGCTGGCGTTCCATGGAAGCCCTGAGGTCAGAGAAACTCGTTGCAGACTCTTGGCGATTGCTCTTTGCATCTACCGTAAGCTGCTGTAGGAGTGCGTCAAGTCTTGAAGTTAATTCCAAACGTAGCTCACGCGCCATATCTGCGGATTCACGACGACTCTGAGATAATTCGTTAAGAAGATGAGGCCCGGGACGATGAATGGCCTGAACGACTGCCAGGATCAGCGCACCCAAGCTGGCCACACAACTGAGGAGCAATAAAAACAGGACTACAACCGGCACACCACTAAGCATACTCAATCCTCAAAACTTGCTCTGGAGCATCGCATACTACAGCTTGAGATACGCCATGGCCACTTGCAACTGAGTCCAAGACTGTCGCTTTAATGCAGGCTCTGCCAATAATTCGCGAGGATGATGAGTCAGCAAGATTGGTGAAGTTACATCGGTCGTCCACTGCACCTTACCAGGTTCAACCTTCGGCAGCTTCAAGGCCTCTGCAGTCGATAACCCAAGGACTATCAACAAATCGGTCGCCTGTAGGTTATCTAGACTGCGACCAGAGTGGATTTGCGTGACACCTACTGGTAACCGCATGGCTAGTGCCATCTTGTTCAACAGTTCGTTTTCCGGGACGCTTAGAGGAGTATCTGTTAGCCAGGTTACACGCCACTGCGACGACCTAACCATCGGATACCTAAGCCCTCTTTCGATTTGCCAAAGAATGTGCGCATAAACCGACTCGTTCATCCCTCTGGTTTACTAGACATGCCGGTACTAGGCTACCGGTACTTTGACTCAGATTCTTGTCGTGCATACTTTTAAAACGATGAGGAGGGTCAGGCCGTTAACTTTTGTTGCCGATTGAGACGGCGGCGCGAACATTCGGCGATCTCCGGACCAAATTTAGCCTCGCTGGCGCCCAGCTGCACGGCCCTCATGTACAGTTGGGTCGCCTTCAACCACTGCTGTGTCATGACGTGGATTTGAGCCAATAATAGAAAGGTCTTAGCTTTATTTGGCTCTAATCTTATCGATTCATTCAGCGCCTCTAAACCTGCGGGAATCTGTCTCATTAGAATTAATAATTCGGCCAGGTTGTTAAATGCATCGGCCGTGGGCAGCAATTGAACCACCCTTTGCAGTACCGGCAGTGCCTCATTGAGATCACCATTATGCAAATGAATGTTGCCGCAAATACGCAACGCTTGTGCGTGGTCCGGTTGCTTTTGCAAGATTTCCCTGACGAGCATTAGTGCTTCTTCATTGCGCTTTTGTTGCAGGTAGAACGACGCCAAAAGCGTCGAAATCTCATGTTTATCTGAGCTGATCTTACGTTCGTCCTTGAGTAAATACTCAGCTTTTTTAGGGTCTCCGGCTTCGATGCAATGTTTAACTGCTGCCTCCAATGGTTTCAGAGCATGTGGCAGATACCGACGGACTCTGTGAAAGTAGTAAATTGACTTATCAAGGTTGCCCTGGGCTGCAAAAGCATGTCCCAGCCCCATAAGAGCTGCAGTATTTTTTGGGGAGACCCTTAGTGCGGCCCTAAAATGAACAATTGCATCTTCGGGAAGGCTATTTTGAAGGAGCAGTTTCGCAATCTGAATCTGCCTTTCAGGCTGTTTTGGATTTATCGCTAGCTCCTGCCGCATGGCGGCCAGCGCTTGCTCCCGCTGCCCGGCCGACAGCAATATGTCTCCTAATGCACGGTAAGCTTTGTGATAATTAGGATTTTTTTGAACTAAATCCCGCAACCTTGCCAGGGCTTCGGCCTCTCTATTTAACTTCGCAAGAACGAGTGACCTTCCGACTACCGCTCTTGAGTTATGTGGTTCCAGATCAAGTGTGCGATCGTAAGCCTCGAGAGCATCCACGTACCGACCAGTCGCAAGGAATTTCTCAGCACTGTGCAAAGACTCAAGACTAGCAATTGGAGCGTGATATGTATTGAGCACACCGAGGATTTTTTTCTCTAATTCACTTGCCTGAAAGGGTTTTAGCAAATAGTCGCTAGCCCCCAACCCGGCTACTTTAACGATATCCTCTTTACTGGCTTCGCCGGTAACAACGACCACCGGAATATCACTAGCTACGCTCCGATCACTGATGTGCTGAAGGACATCAATCCCCGTGATCCGCTTCATATACAAATCGAGAATAAGAAGGTCGATAGCATTTGACTTCAGGACATTCAGTGCCTCAGCGCCATCGAAACATTCTATGATACTGACGAACCCCATATGCATAACTACGCGCTTGATCGCCTTCCGGATGGGGTCGTGGTCGTCGACAATTAGCACTGTCAACGCCGCTGGCTCAAATCTTGCCTTCTGAACTATCACCGTCGCCCCCTCGCTAGGGGATCGGCAATTTTCAAAATATCATTAGTATTTTAGTCTTCCGGGGTTCTAGATCGACCTGTCCAAGAACCGGCGAACTTGAGATAAGCCCTTGCCGTAGAATCTTCTGGCGCCGATTCTTGCGCTTTTTCCCAATGCATTTTAGCCAAATCTCTCTGGCCCAACTTGTACTGCAAGATACCTAACCAAGTGTGTGCGTCGGAAAGCCAAGGGCATTCGTTAACTAACTCTTCAAATTCTTGCTTAGCCTTTTCGTGCTGACCAACTTTCACATAAAGCTTCGCCAAATTTAGCTTAACGTCTGGCATCTTATCGTAGAGAGATAGCGCCTTACGATATTCCTGAATCGCCTCTTGAAGCATGCCCGACTCAACATAGGCCTGCCCAGCTGCAACATGCATGTTGGCCAGACGACCGAGAACTAAACCGGGCTGCTTTTGCCGGTCACCGACCCGCTCTTCTAACTTTGCAAAAACTTGATTCGCCTCTTCGTAGCGACTGACATCGCAAAGAGTCGCTGCTAGATTCAGCGCCGCCTCCAAAAACTCAGGGTTCACCACTAATGCCTGGTTAAACTCCCTGATTGCCTCGACAAATTTCGACTGTTTATGAAAAGTGAGACCAAGCAGGTTATGAATGTTTGCGAGTGGCCCGTAATCAGCCAAAGTGGCTTTTAGCAGCTTTTCGGCCGCATCAAACCGACTGAGACTCAGGTAAAGCTCAGTTCTCTTCTTAACTTCAAGCAGTTCAGATCGTGCAACACCCATTATGCAACCGCCGTGGCTTCAAATCTGCGCGATACGAGTATCTTAATCTCTCCCGGGAAAGCCACCTCTGTGGCAATTTTGCGAGCAATATTTTGCGATAAAAGCTGCAAATCCTGTTCCTGAACGCGCTTGTTGTTTACCTCAACGTGAACCTCACGAGCTCCGTTCATAATAGCAAGACTAGTGATACCAGGAAAACTCCGCACACAGGATTCGATTCCAGACATCCGCATCTGGTATCCCTCTTCCAAGTTAACGCGTGCTCCAGGGCGGGCACCAGATAAGGTGTCAGCCGCCCGCAGCACATAAGCGAGGGGAGTCTCGATAACCAGATCGTTATGATGCGACATGACCGTATCACATATGAGCCGTTTTTCCCCAAATCGGTCAGCATAATCTCCGCTTATAACAGCGTGGCTGCCCTCAATGCGGTAATCGATTGCCTTACCAATGTCATGTAGGAGGCCACAGCGCTTCGCAGCATCCACGTCCACTCCCAGCTCGCTTGCGATGATACCGGCTAGCTTGGCAACCTCTACCGTGTGGTACCATTGATTTTGCCTGTAGCTAGTGCGCCAATTTAGGTAGCCAACGAGCTTTTGAATTTCAGGATGAATGCCGGATAGCTTGACTTCGCGCACTGCTGTGCGCCCGAGCTTGATTGCTTGTTGTTCGAGGAGCGCGCGATGTTTATCAAACATCACAGCGGCCTTTGACCAGCCGCCATTACCTTTAGCCAAGAGCTCGGTAAGTGCAAGTCTGACAGCTTCTCTGTCCACTCCGGCCCCCCCGGCAAGCTTAACCATCGGTACCGGAAATTCAGCACTTGCCAGCAGCTCGATCTCGATCTGCGCCTTTTCGCGCAATTCTTCCAATACGGTCGCCCCTTCTGAGGCTAATCGATCCGCCTGACCTGGCTCGGTCAACTCAACGGTGTTTACTGACTTTGGCCAGTAAAAGTCGGGTGCGTATCTTGACATCACGCGCGACATGCAGCGTTGAGCTAGGCGCTTGTGGGACGAGCTCAACTCGTCATCCAAATTTTTTAAAACCTTTTGGCATTCAATCTGTTTGGAGTCGATGATGTTGACCTGCATGGATTTACTAAGCGTCACAGCGTCAACTTTTGCTGTACTTTCCAGGCTATGCACGAGCTCTCGGCGAAGATTTTCGAGCTCTGTCAGCTTTTGCTGATGCGCTTCTTTTAGAGTCTCTAATTTAGCAACGTGAGCCTCGTGCTCCTTAGTTATCTTCTGGATGCGACTCTCTTCCATCTGCAAAGAGCGCTCTTGAGCCTGGAGATCTTCTTCGCTGATTTTCAAGTCCTCTTGTCTTTCGATTAAATCAGCCTCCACTTGTTCGGCAAGGAGCTGCCATTCCTCCTCGAAACGCTCAAGCTCATGCTGTTTTCTAGAGACGACCTGCTGCCTAGCGTCATTGAGAATATCGTCTCGCTGCGACTTATGTTCCGATCTGAGCCTTTGCGGCAAAGATCTATAAATCAGGAGAAACGCAAGGTAACCCACCGCAACAGCGCCCAGCCCGAGTAATAAGTATCCCATCGATCCTTCTCCTTGTGACTGCAGACTGAGTGCAAATTCAGGTAAGTTTGTGGCAGCCTGCTAATTCCCGTAATACAATAAGGAATGTGGTTTTGTCCCTGTGATGTAGCGATACGGGCTGATTTAAACACGGCCACCAGCTAAAAAATGGATTTTAGTGACAATTATATCAGATAGTTATAATTTTTTGGTAGATACTATGGCTATGGCCAGCCTCGAATTGAACAAACGTCGGGGTGAGGACCTGAAAATCAACGTAAAGCCAGATGCCAGTTTGGTCACTGAGGCCGACCTAGCGAGTGAGCGAGTCATCATAGAGCGGATCTCCAAATACTACCCAGGAGACCTAATCTATGCTGAAGAATCCGGCATGAGCTCCAAGACAAAGAGGCATGGCAGCGCTGTTTGGGTTGTGGATCCCCTGGACGGCACCACCAACTACGCTAACGGCTACCCTTACTATTGTATTTCGATTGGTCGCGGCATTTTTGACGTTAATGAGCACATCCAAATGCAATGCGGGGCAGTTTTCGACCCCGTCCGAGGTAAATTTTACTACGCAGAGGCGGGTAAGGGAGCCTATTGCGACGGCAGGCGGCTGCAGGTAACTGCAGCCCGAGAGTTTTGCAAGAGCTTTTTGGTTACTGGATTTTACTACCTGCAGGGCCCTGACCTGCAGCACGAAATCGCTAGGTTTTCAAAAATAGCCGCAGAATGTCAGTCCATCCGACGCGACGGTGCAGCAGCGCTCGATTTGGCTCTGGTGGCCGAGGGGGTTTTTGATGCCTTCTGGGAGCTTGGGCTGGCCCCTTGGGACGTTGCGGCGGGCTCTTTACTAGTTCGAGAAGCAGGTGGGATAGTCAGAAATTACCCTCCTCACCATGGCTCTTACAACATTGAAGGGGTTGGTGTGATTGCCGGTACCCAAGGCGCGGTCGAGACGTTGACTAAGCATTTGTGCTAAGCTTAAGCGAGCTAGAATCGTTACTAAATTTTTTGGCTCTTGAGGAGCTAGCAATGGGCCCAAAACTGCCGAAGTTGAGCGTCGCTTGTTTCTTCATCTCCGTAACCTCTGCGGCATACGCCGCTCCAGTGATCGAATCTAATGACAGATTAGAGGTTAATTGGAGCGCACTCAGGCTGCGTTATTACGGAGAAGCCAGCCCAGGTTCGGGCAGTGAAGACCTTAAGTCGGCTGAAAAAAAAGCCTGGCGCGACGGGTTAAACTACGCCAATGATGTCATCAGGAACTTAAACATTGCAGCCAACGAGCACTTCTCGCAAACGCCCGAAAAGTTGGCTGAGGACGCGAAACTTGCTGCCCACCAAGTCTCCACGGGAACTTCCTCGGTCAGCACCACTTATTTTGCCGATGGTACGGTTCGAGTTAATTTAGAAAGTTCGCTGCCCAAGGCCCTAGAGAGTTCTGCAATCCACTTCCGTCAAAAAGAGGCTCCCGAACCGACCATGACCGAACATACGGGCATCATCTTGGCGCCAGACCATCCGGTCAAGCCAAGGCCAAATTATCAGGTTGTAGATGAAGAAGGTAAAATCCTCTTTGATGTCAGGGACATGGCGCAAGCCTCTTATAATCGCCGCCTGATGGGGCGATGGTACAGGAAACCAAGTCCGGCAGAAATCAGTGAGGCCGTCGGAAAAAACCCTTTAACGATTCCCGTTCAGGTTAAGGACGGCAAGTTCCTAGTTCAACGTGAAATTTGGGATAAAGCTACCGAAGGGCATAAATCTCTACTGGTCAGCGGTATAATTGCGATTGCGCTGCCCTGAAATAATGTGATACCTCCTTCTTCCTCAAAGTTGAACGATCTGTTGGATGGGTCTGTTTAACATTTCTGCTGGAAGTAGAGGCAGTTGCGATGTCGTACAAAGTCAAAACTCGGAAAGCCGCGGCAAAACGCTTCAAGGTCAAGCCATCTGGTAAGGTCAAGCGTGCAAAAGCGGGTAAGCGCCACATTCTAACCAAGAAGGCGCGCAATCGGAAAAACAAGCTGAAGAAGCCGGCCTACGTGCACCCGTCGAATTTGAGTCGGGTACTCCCGTGTTTGCCGAACGGATAAGTTGAGAGGATAGGAAATCCATGACCCGCGCCAAGAGGGGCTTTAAAGCCCGTAGAAGAAGAAAAAAGATCCTAGCACTAGCAAGCGGCTTTAGGGGCTCGCGGAAGAATCGCTTCCGCACGGCTATCCACGTGGTCCGCAGAGCTCTGAAGTTCTCTTACCGCGACCGTCGCGCAAGGAAAGGTGATTTCCGTCAGCTGTGGATCGTTCGCATTAATGCCGCTGCACGCGCAGCCGGTATGAAGTATTCAGAATTTATGTTTGGCTTGAAAAAGCGCGGCATCACCCTGGATAGGTCGGTTTTGGCTGAACTGGCTCTACACGATGAAACGGCGTTTTCGAAGTTAGTTCAGGAAGCTAAAACAGCTCTGGCTAAGTAAGATCTGCTGTTAGCTTAAAACAAAGCGCCCGGCCTTGGTTAAGGCCGGGCGCTTTTGTTTAAACACTGCTCATATCTTTAGCTCATGCCAAGGAATGGCGGTCCCGTCGGGATTCGAACCCAAAACGCCGCCTTCGGAGGGCGGAATGATATCCTTTTCACCACGGAACCATACAACCCATCCATGAGTTGCCGATCCCATGTACCAGTCAGACTGCTAATTGACAAGGTCTAAATGCTGTTTTTCCTGTGTTTTCCGTTGTTAAGAGGTCTATGATGGAGTTCGAGGTAAGGGAGGCGCGCCAATGGCAGAGAAATACAAAACCGGAGCGAAAAACCTTAGTGACTGGACTTCGCAAGCTTCTAAAGAGGTTGGAGTTGACGTCGCTACCATAAAGGCAAGCAACACACCAGCCGGCATTGAAATCAAAAAACTATATACCGAAGCCGATCTTAAGGGCGTGGAGCATCTTGATACATTGCCTGGTTTCGCTCCTTTTACCCGTGGGCCGCGGGCCACTATGTATACCGTTCACCCTTGGACGTTACGTCAATACGCAGGATTTTCGACTGCAGAGGAATCGAATGCCTTCTACCGCAAGAACCTTGCGGCAGGTCAAAAGGGACTCAGCGTTGCTTTCGATTTAGCAACCCATCGTGGATACGACTCCGATCATCCTAGGGTGGTCGGCGATGTGGGAAAAGCAGGAGTCGCTATTGACTCCGTCGAAGATATGAAGATTTTGTTCGACGGCATACCGCTTGGCGACATGAGCGTTTCAATGACAATGAACGGTGCTGTTCTCCCTGTCATGGCCGCCTATATCGTCGCGGCTGAGGAGCAAGGAGTTCACCAAGCTGACCTCAAAGGCACCATTCAAAACGACATCCTCAAAGAGTATATGGTGCGAAACACCTACATCTACCCTCCGGAGCCCTCTATCAGGATCGTAGCCGACATTATTGAGTATACCAGTAAGTCGATGCCAAAATTTAACAGCATAAGCATCAGTGGCTATCACATGCAGGAGGCTGGAGCCGACTCGGCTTTGGAATTAGCGTTCACTCTTGCAGACGGTATCGAATACGTCAGAACTGCACTAGCAAGAGGTCTCAGTGTTGATCAGTTCGCTCCGCGACTCTCCTTCTTCTTCGGCACTGGCATGAACTTTTTCATGGAGATCGCCAAGCTTCGCGCAGCCAGAACCCTTTGGCATGAGCTCATGCTGCAATTTCAGCCGAAAGACCCTCGTTCATCGATACTCCGCACCCATTGCCAAACATCTGGCTATTCACTCACTGAACAAGACCCGTACAATAATATCATTAGGACTACCGTCGAGGCCATGGCAGCGGTACTAGGGGGCACCCAGTCTCTGCACACTAACGCTTTCGACGAAGCCATCGCCCTGCCATCGGCGTTTTCGGCTCATTTAGCGCGCAATACGCAGCTTATACTGCAGCACGAAACCGACCTGACCACCACGGTAGATCCTTTCGGTGGTAGTTATTTCATAGAACGATTGACCCAGGACTTAGTCGATAAAGCTCGGATGATAATCGAGGAGGTCGAAGGTTTTGGTGGCATGGTCAAGGCTATTTCGACAGGTATGCCCAAACTGCGGATTGAAGCGGCAGCAGCAAGGAAACAAGCTAGGATTGATAGTGGTACCGATGTCATCGTAGGCGTAAACAAGTTCCAGCGTGATCTGAGTACTGACGACGAAAATTTCGACGTATTAGTTGTTGATAATGCTGCCGTCAGAGAGCGACAATTGGCTCGCCTTGCTAAAATCAAGCGAGAGAGAAATCAGGCTAAGGTTGATCAAGCCCTGGACGGCCTCCGATTGGCGGCCAGAGATCCAGAGCAAAACTTATTGGCTTTTGCCATTGAGGCCATACGGGTCCGAGCCACTGTCGGAGAAATTTCAGAGGCATTAGCTGATGTCTATGGTCGATACCGCGCCATCAATCAAACTGTGAGCGCCGTGTATTTATCTGCTTATGCTGATAAAAATGAGGGGGCCGTCGTGCTGGCTGAAGTCAAAACTCTAGTCGAAACATTTATTGAGCGAGAAGGTCGCCGACCACGGATCCTCATAGTCAAGCTTGGACAAGATGGCCATGATCGAGGCGCGAAGGTCATTGCAACCGGGCTTGCCGATCTCGGATTTGACGTAGATATCGGTCCACTATTTCAAACACCCGAAGAAGCCGCTAAACAAGCTATTGAATGCGATGCTCACGTTGTGGGAATTTCATCTCAAGCCGCAGGCCATCGCACTCTGGTACCTCAGTTGATCACCGCATTAAACGCTGCGGATGCATCTGAAATTAGAGTGGTCGTCGGTGGCGTCATCCCCCAACAAGACTACGAATTCCTAAAGAAGAGCGGAGTGATGGATATATTTGGACCTGGTTCGCCAATTCCTGAGTGCGCTAGAACAATCGTAAAATCGCTACTGAAACAACCATAAGTGTAGCAATGACAACCAGTACAGAGACACTTATAGCCGGCGTGCTGACAGGCCAGACCAAATCTCTGGCCAAAGCTATCACTTTGCTTGAGACATCGAGAGCCGATCAAAGACAATTAGCTGATCAACTGCTCACCGCTCTACTTCCCCATAGTGGTCGTTCTCTGCGAATCGCGATTAGCGGGCCACCAGGAGTTGGAAAAAGCACGTTCATCGAGGCATTCGGAGAACATTTGCTCAAATCTGGCCATCGTCTTGCCGTGCTGGCGATTGACCCCTCGTCTCCTGTATCAGGGGGCAGTATTATGGGTGATCGACTAAGAATGGAGAATTTAGCCAAATCTTCCGATGCTTTTATACGTCCCTCACCTAGCTCCGGTATGCTTGGCGGCACTGCTCGGCGCACGAGAGAAACCATCATCGCCTGCGAAGCTGCAGGATTTGATGTAATTTGCATAGAAACTGTAGGTGTTGGTCAAAGCGAAACTTTAGCCGCTAGTATGACTGATTTGTTTATTTTACTTTCACTCCCAAATTCTGGAGATGAAGTACAAGGAATCAAGCGCGGAATTTTAGAGCTTGCTGATTTCGTTGTAATCACCAAGGCAGATGGGGCATCGAAACAGGCTGCCGAGCTCGCCAAATTTCAAATTGAGCAAGCATTAATGTTAACCCGCCATGACAGTAAATTCCCCCCTCAAGTCTCGACTGTAAGCAGCATACAGGGCAGGGGGATCAAAGAGCTATATAACGCCGTCGCTGAAACTGCCGCGAAGCTTAGACTCACAGATGATTTCGCAAAAAAAAGACGCAACCAAGCAATCGCCTGGTTCCGTTCTGCATTTATAGAACATGTCATCGCGGATGCTGATCGGAAGCTCCAGACTCTAGCTGCCGCAGTGCTTGATGATGTTGCCAAAGGCAAGATTGCACCAAGTATTGCGGCTGCTAAATTGGCAGCGACTATAATCAGTAAATGAAAATATTCATTTATGCTGAATGCGCGACCAATAGACTTCGTAGTCAAATTTGGGTGAGTGCTGCTTATTATGGCAACCAGTGCATATAGCCCTATCTGGTTTTTTGACACCCCGCTCCCGCTGCGGATTATTAATATGGCTGCGCCGGGCGCCATGGCAGCTCTCACATTGGACATTTGCAAACTGAGGACTCGACTCCGCACTGACGTATCCACCTGGCTCGTTGGCGCCAAGCACATGACATCCAATACATGCTGGATCCTCGTGCTTGTTCTTGTCTTGTAGGGTTTTCAGAGCATGGGCGTGTTTTGTAGCTAAATAAATTTTATACGCGTCCGGATGACAAGCTCCACAGGATTCGGCGCCCGCGAAAGCTGAGTTTTTCAGCTGCGTCTGCCTATTAGCTGCCGACTTACGAAACTCATCCCTGGCAGCCTCACTGTACTGCGCATAGATATCGTCAACAGCAGTACTTTCTGCTGCGATAGAGGGATCGAGCCACGTGATTTGCTTACCCTCACGAAGCCAATCCGGGATGGTGGCAATCTTAGGGTCGTGTTTTGGTTTTGCCAGCAGAGCTGCCAAGCTTGGGGCCTCTGCAATCTGCAATCTCCCCCCCCTCAGAAGACCTTGTCCTGCTAGGGGGACCATCTGAACCACCGGCGTAAGCATTCGCTTTAACCTCGCCTCTTGGCGACGGTCATCAGCCCCAGGTATCGCCTCCAGCTTGGCGGTGTTAGAGCTAATGATCGTTGTGAATAGTCCACAATCAATGACCTGTCGTAGCTCTGGATCACTGCCCGCAAACAAAAGAATACGGTGATCGCCACTGTGTGACGACAGGACTTTTCTCCATCTGTCGAGGAGTTCCTTGTTGAGACCTTCAAATACTGACGTCGATATGGCAGGCTGCACATAACCCATTGCGACCCACCCACGACCAGTCAACTTTTCCTTAGCATATCTCCCTGCAATGTCAGACGTTACCGCGTTACTAAGCACAAAGGGTAACATCTGGTTTTTGTGTTCATCCACCCAAGTGGCGACCTCCGCTCGGCGAAAGAACTCCAACTCATTGAAAAGAATGGCGTTTGGTCGAAGTCGCGCTTGGGCATCTAGAATAAACTTGGTCTTCAGAGCGGGCTCGGCTGGCAACGGAAGGGCGTTACCCAGGTCAAACAGCAGTAATTCTGGATAGATGGCCCGCTCGCGCGCAACTACAGTTGCCAATCGTCTTATGCCGCCAAGGTCGGTGCTTGGATCACATCCACACGGCTCTATGTGACCACGCAAGTCTCCATAAGCAAGAAAACCGATATCAGACGGAGCAGCGGAGGCGAATGTTGTCAAGAGCGCTAATAATAGGTAGACCATGGCTTGTAACCCGAGCAATCGACGACAGAGTTTATGACTCAAATCTGAGTTTAGTCGATTAAGCATCGACCTGAAAGTAGGACATACAAGTGACAGGTATAAGATTGACAGAACGTGCAATTGAAGCTGTGCTTGAGCTTCAACGAGTCAACGCGCAATTCAGCGAGAGTATTCTACGGTTGTACATTGACGGCAAAGGGTGTGACGGATTTTATTATGGGGTCACCTTTTCCGACCAACTTGAGGGCGACGTTGAGGTATTGACGAAACCAATAAGGGTGTTCATCGATCAAAATTCTTTAGAGTTTATGAGAGATGCGATTATCGATTGGGTCGATGATGATCGCGGCAGAGGATTTTTGGTAGAAAATCCGCACCACGGCAAGTTTAGAGGTAAATTTTTCAAACGACAGGCTTGGCAAGAAAAGCTCAGTTCTTCTTCTCAATCACCAATTTAGTGCCAGGTGGAATGACTGTAACACCCTGGCCAAGAAATACGATGTCAAAAATACCGTATGGTCCGCGTGCTTCACGCAGTGATAACAAGCCAGCTCCAGCTCGTTCATTCGATTTTAAATTAAATTTTGCAGCCGAATCATTCACTGCCAACGCTTGGACCTGAGGAATGTCGAGGGATCTCAACGTAGAACCGATGAGCACTTGATCACCTTTCTGATCGAGGACAATTCCGTCCCATCCGAGAGCCTCAAACGTCCAAGCCACAAGGTCCTCGTTAGAGGTAATTTTGGGAGCCGGAGTTGCAAAAATCTGTACTGCTTTACTCGCCTCTAATCGAAATCCCTGCCATTCTCCGGCGTCTGGTGCAATCACGACCAAATCCGCACCTGATGAGGCAAAGACAGTCACCAGCCTATCCATGCTTGCATACTTACGCTTGTTTAACTTCATATTCCATTCAGCACTGACCCCATTGACCGCAATCAAATTGGACTTGCCATTAAAACCCTCAAAATCGACTTGCATAAATTTGATTTGCTTGGGGGCCTTCGGATCCTTCGAGGTCAACTCGTTTAAGTTTTTTACGAAAATGACGCTCCGCGGCATCACGGAAGCCTTCGTACGGATTTCATTCAACCAAGTATCTATTGTGACGCCGGACGGCAAGGGCGCAGCGGTATCGGCCGTCGGCGCAGCACCGACTGGAGCCACGGCATTAGGATCGGCAACGGCTGCTGGAGCCACGGCATTAGGATCGGCAACGGCTGCTGGAGCCACGGCATTAGGATCGGCAACGGCTGCTGGAGCCACGGCATTAGGATCGGCGACGGCTGCTGGAGCCACGGCGTTAGGATCAGACACAGCTGTGTCCACCGGTATAGAAGAATCCTGGCCCGATGCAGCGGATGTTGCTGTCGATGCTAAGAACGCCACCAACAAGCTCGTCCCAAGTGAATTTTGTCCCCGCAGCATGAAATGCCTCACCAAGATAGTGCTACCCCTGCTCCAGCGTACCCAACATCGTAAGAGACACCTGAAATTGCCGCAGGGTCGGTATCTGCAGCTTTGACTGTGGTGTTGGTCAACCCTACTGACTCCCAGAAATAGAAAGCTAAAAGTGCCGTCCGTAGCCGCAAACCTAGTAAGGGCAACTCTGGACCCGCCGTGAAATAAGCGTCGACTCCTAGCCGGTTGGAGGTAACTTTGCCTCCCGACTTGATAAGCGAATACCCAGTGTTTATTCCAAACCACCCTCGAATTGTATACCAGTCTGACAACTGCTCCAGACCTACCTCGAGACCAAGAGCAAATGACCTTCCCAGGCTGAAATCAGCCATCTCAGTGACCTTGTTGTTTTCATTCAACTCAACTGGCAACGATGCATTGAAGGTCCAGATGCCGAGTTTCGGATCCACAGTCACCCGATCGACGAGGAACCCTGGATTAAAGTCCCACGAGAATCCGATAACGTGTCGGGCAAAGGCTATTGAAGCAGTATATGTGGTATCAATGCCCTTGATGTCTACACCCGGTAATGTCTGAGTCGCTTTGGGCAACACATCGTAATAGTACCTTAGGCCTTTGAGCGGTCCTCCCCGCATCTCAAATAAAAGTCCAAACATATTCGTCTTCGCCAACAATGTCCCAAGAGGCCCAAAACCTGGTAGCACCTGTTTCCCGTACCTTACCCCGACGTACCCTGAGGCCGCGGCCTCCCATAACTGGCCAAGAAAATCCTTCCCACCCGTCAAAAAATCATCGAGTACGTCCTTCTCAACCGCCCGATCAAGGTCTGCATGCGCGGCCACGAGGCCCTTCATGATATCAGCCTTCCGAGCTCCTGGACCCTCGGCACTTTGAGCCCATAGCGGGCCAGTCGCTAAAACGGCGTCAACTGCAGGTGTAATCTCGTAGGTTACATCGCCACCTGATAATACCGACTTCTTCTTCACCTTTTTGGTCTTCGGTTTGTTGATCTTGGTGCGAGTCGCAGTACCCACAACTTGACTAGACCACTGTTTCTGCGTTGAATCCCAGCTCAACCTATAAAGCACAAGTGATTTGGGAGCTTCTTGCTCGGGATATTTAAACGACCTTGACTTACCTGCCCGCCAGTAGCGACCCGTAAAGGTGGGGGGCGTGCCTTTTATCCTCGCCTTGCTAACAAGCATTCCCATCGGACTACTTTCGAGAAGAGCAAAGGCAACGTAGTCGATGTATTCGTCGTCTTTATAGAACTTCATCAGATGCTCTGAATGAGTCAGGATGTACTCACTCACAATTTCACTAGCTTTATCGTCCTGATGAATGAGCTGGTACTTAACGTCCTTAACACCATCGATGATGTTCAAAGTCCAATTTGTTGTTTTTTCTATTCCCGAAACTTTTTTTCCACTCAAGTAACAACTAAAAGAACCAAAAGCGCCGAAACCATAGGGACCGTTACCCACAGACATCGCGGACCCTAGGGCAGCACATGTCTTTTTCCAGTTTTTACTGTAGCTTTTTGACTTATCCTTAGGGACTTTTCTGCTAGATTTAACGTCCACTATAATCTTTAGATGCTCTATGTTTATCTCTTCTGCGTGCAGTGCAGCCGAGAAAAACAAGGAAGCAAAACTAGCCAAAAGTATTTTGAAGACGAAATTCACGCATAACCTGCTTAGTTAGATTAACTCGAGATAGAATTGAGATCACTTGTGAGAGACTATTTCGACTTTTCCTACAAATACCGCCTGAGCTTGATTGCCAATAAACGCAGCAACCTCGGTACTCGATTTTAGGAATTCACGACTGACTGGGTAGAGAGTGCCTTTCTTTAAAATATACAAAACGTGTCCCTTATTTAGCAAGGACCACATAGGATCACCAGGTCGATTCTGGGCAAATTCCCTAATGTTCTGGAACGCCTGACGCTGCCCTTTGAAGACGAAATCACCGTTTAATAAGGAGGAAGTTTTACTTATTATCTGTTTGTTTAAAAGTGTGCCTGAGATCTGAGCAACAATTAGGTCCTCTCGGACAACAAAATATCCCTCGTTGGACAGAGGGTGTCTCTTATCTAGTGCCAACAGGTTGGAGTCTCTGATCAAATTTGAGAATCGACCAAAATCTGCGCTGCTCATCAGCTGAATGACAAGTCCTGACTGGAAGAGTTCGACTTCCTTTTTTGGAGCGATCCACACTGCGTCAGCGCTTTCAGGTTTTGGCGCAAAGTCACTGACGCCTATGTTGATGGGACCATCCGGAATCTCACCCAACGTGACAACGGTCAATTTAGTCTCGCCGTCTGCCAAGGATTTGGTGCGCTGGTTAATCCCTCGCGATGCCTCAACACCTGCACGAATTTTGAAATGATATCGCTTTATGCCGCCGAAAAGCTCGGTCACACCAACCTTTTTGATGGTCTTTAGTGGCACAGAGATGGTTGCGTCATTTGGATGCGCAACAAAAATTTCCTCTGTCTGTCCGTTACCAGACACAGAGATGAAAGCACGTAGCGTAACTGAGCCATCGGGCTTGTCTTGTGTCAACGCTGGTACAGGTAAATCGAGGGCTCCACCTTGAGGGTTTTCTAAGTTTCGCATGGTCCAATACTCTACGCCTCGAGGCGGGGGGGGGCTTTCCACCTTTATTGGCGGCAACGGTGCCGGGGGTGGAGGACTGGGTGGGATGACTGCCACTACTTGGGGCTTGGGCGGCACAACTTTTAGTGACGTAAGAGGCGAAGAATTCGAAGGAGTCATTTGCTGATTCGCCGATTTAGACTCCCCGATTTTTTTTGCCGCTAGCTGTTGCTTATTCAGATTGACTGTTGAAGTGACCTTTTTCTCTTCGATCGGCTTTCCGATGAATCCAGCAAGCTCGGAGGCACCATGGTTGGGAGCTAGTCCACCGAGGTTGGCACCGTCTATTTTCATGGCATCGGCACCTAGGGAGCTCAGTTCGGTTAAACCCATTCTAGCGTTCTGTAATTGGGGAGCGGATGGCATAGGTGGCGGCATCATCGGCGCAGGCATCTTATCCAGCACAAGAGCATCTAGTGGGTCTGATAGTTGCATTTCGGCATTCTCAGCCGAAGACAAACCATCGCCAGTAGCCGGCTCAAAATCGACTCGCCCTTCAGTGGGCGCTTCAGCCCTAGCTCCTACCTTGGTCGAGCCGGTGGCCGGTGGGGGGGGTGCCGGTACCGGTGGCGCTGGCGGCAGTGGCACCAAAAACACAGGTGCCAGTATGGGCTCCGGAACTGATGCAAGGGGCGGTGGCGCGATTGCAACTATAGTTGGTTTGATCGCGGAAACTACGGACCGCAGATCGGCATTCGTGGGAATTATTTTAGCCTGCACAGCCCGAGCCTGACGACTACCTTGTGGCTTAAAGACGGCGATTTTCTTGCCAGCCGAAATCGTATAGCTCTCTTCACCGGCCCTAAGTATTAGCGGTGGGCATTCCTTACACTTGTCTGCAACTTGTGGTACTGCGGACCCTCGGATCAAGCGAATGATGTACGCGGAACCACGCTGAGATCCGATCGCTGTAATTTGTACTTGACTGTCTTCGCCTAAAACCAGAGCTCTAAATTTATCAAACCTAATCTTTGCTCCGCTGGTTTCTGCAGTTGCCAAGGTGTCACCATCAAAAACACCCTGCCCCTTAATGAGATCTCGCCATCTTACTACCCCCTCTGACCTCGCTAGCAATGCGCCCTGTAGCTCTTCAACAGAGGCCACAGATGCTTGGACAATTTTTGTGAAGTTATCGATGTTGTAAATTGCCAACAGAATACCGAGAACGGCAACGCCCCAAATGGCGAGAAATACGACTTTTATGTTTGGTTTTTGTAACAACCTATGCGTTCCAACGAATTTACTGGTTCCTGTGGCGTATCCTCACTTCAATTGTCTTAACCCGTGCTCCCTAAGGTATTCGGCTGGCAACCAACCGAGCTTTAGAACACGACGTCATTCAGCAATCCAAAATAGACCGTCTCAAGTTCTCAAGTGGCGATCCGATAGTACCGTAGACAGAATCCTAAGATGGGGCGCTTTTGAATACTGCAGGCTTCAAATCGTTAGGAGCAAAGCTCTTCTACCTGATGACGGTCTTGGTGCTAGTCACGGTAGCTGGCAACTCATGGCAATTTTTCCGGACATACAAGGCTGACCTACTCGAACAACTTCAAGATTCGCTACAAAGCCAAGCAGAACGTGCCAAAGATCAAATCGAAACGTTGATTGAGACATGGCGGTCACAAGTGACGGTGGCACTACCGACACTACGAACTCAGGGAAAGGACGATGGCAAAGCGGGGAATCTTGCGCTCCAGAGATTTATAAATTCAAACACAGATTTTGTCGCTGTACATCTGATTAGCGCTCGTTCTGCCAGTAGCGCTGAACTCTCCTTGGTTGGAGAGGCATTCACTTCGCGAATCAACGACAAGAACTTTGAGGACAAGGAAGCAAGACTTGTGAGCGAGCAGCTTCGCTCTGCCATTCCAACTTGGTTGAAGACTCAAGTCGGCAGCCTAAAAGGTAAGGTTCTAGTGGAGAGTCTAGCAAAGCAGGTCAGATTACCTTTGGTAACCGTAGCCATTAGATTCGAAATTGCAAATACCAGCGAAGTGCTTTGGGCCGTTCTAACAGCCTGGCAAACCGGCATTAATAAGGCTCTTGCAAAATCGTCTTTCTTGAAAAGCTCTCTGCTCGATCGAAGCGGACGTGTATTCGCTTCTCTCGATCCCAACGACGTTTTGAACAGGCCATTATTCACAGGAAAGCAATTACTCAAGAGTGCTTTGGCCAGCAACAAGCCATCCGGGTTTGAAAATATTTACAAGGACCAAAGAAACCGGGAAAAAGTTGGAGCTTATGCAAGGTTTCAAAAATACCCTTTAATACTGGTGATTGAGCAAGATGCCAACGCAGCAACCCAAACTGTCCGTAAAACACTAATTTCGACGAGTCTGTGGGCAGGCCTTTTTGTCCTGCTTGCTATTATGCTGAGCTTTTTGGGATCTTCACAAATCACTAAGGGTTTACGTGCTGTAACGCTGGCCACAACGAAGATCGCCTCCGGCGACTTTCAACACAAAGTATCGACGGGTAGTCATGATGAGGTGGGAGCGCTAGCAACTGCAGTTAACCATATGTCATCTCAAATCGAAAATCTCCTCAAGTCACAAGTCGCACAAGCTCAGGTAGAGAAGGATCTAGAGACAGCGAAAACCGTACAAAATACATTTTTTCCTGAAAGCGATATTCGTCTTAGCCACATAAAAGCTACGGGTTTCTACAAGCCTGCCACCCAATGCGGTGGCGATTTGTGGGGTCATTTTCCTATCGAGGATGGTTTAGACTTTATATTCATCGCTGATGCCATGGGCCACGGAGTAGCGGCCGCCCTCGTGACGGCAATGGCATACTCAATCACGATGTCAATTGCGGACATTGTGAAACACGACCCAAGTTTTCGTGATTCACCTGGAACCGTACTAGAACGGCTGAATCGCGTCATCTACGATGCTGTTGAGGGAAAGATTAGTATGACATTCTTCGCTTCGGTGATCGACACCAAGCGAGGCATTATGACCTATGCAAATGCTGGGCACAATTTCCCAGTTATAGTCCCTAGCGATTCAAGTGACTCACGACTTACCAAAACCCCAAAGTCGCAATCTTTGGGCGGCCTCATTCAACCTATCTCTCTCAAACTTATGGGTACCCCCCTCGGAATGGATAGTACCTCCCAGTACAAAGAACGCACTATAGAGATCGCACCCGGTGACAAGATATTTTACTTCACAGACGGTCTGATCGAATGTACCTCTCCGTCTGGTGAGATGATGGGAAGAAAACAAATGCTTATCGACGTGGCTACTTATGCCAACCTACCTGCGGAAGAAATGAAAAATGCAATCGTAGACAAGGCCTTCGCGTTCTATGCTGGCACTCCTCAAGCCGATGATATCACCCTAGTAGTTACTGAAATTTCGAAAGATTGGAGGCAAGGAGAAATTCCTGCAGCAACGCCGCTTGAACCAAGTAGCGAAAGTTTAGTGCGTCGAGACAATGACGGTTTTGCGTCGGCGATTTCTGCAACGGATCCGACGATTGCAACTGCACGTACTGAAGTCCCACCTATTGACCTCGTAGGTACTAGTCTTATTACTGAAAATTTCATACCCAGCCCTACCGGGATTGAGGTTAAGGAATCGGCCTCAAAAAATCCGGATCCAGTTAACGTACCGCCACCGCCCCTAGCATTACCTCCTCCTCCAAATCTGCCAGATTTGGCCGTACACCTTGAGGCTCAAGTCGTAGTTGCCCCTTCAATAGAGCCGTTGACAAATATTCAGCCAGGCTCTGCTCGGGTTAACAGCAGGATTTCAAGTAAATATAAGTTAAAGCTGCCCAGTGTAGGATAAATCTTCGTTATCTACCTGAGTAGATAGCCCCCTCCATAAATGCAGCGTATAGTCACAGTGCTGCCCACTAGCTTTGCGCGCAGACGGGATATATGACTATCAATCGTCCGGGGAGACACCTTGACTCCCTGCCAGATTTTCGAGCTGATTTCATCCCGGCGAATAGTCTGGCCACAATGATTCACAAGTAATCGGAGTAATTGGAGTTCTTTTTGTGGCAAAACAACTACTTCTGAGGAATCACCCAGTCTTAACTTTAGGTTAGCTAAGTCCAGAACTAGATCCCGATAACGGATGACACTCCCCGCTCTACCACGAGTATCTTTACCCAGCATATTGCGGAGATTGATAGCAAATCGCATAGGATCATCACTAATTTCGATAGCTTGAACAGTTTCCGGCAGATCCTTCGGATTGCCATCTCCCGAAGAAACGGCAATGCAGGCGCAGCCAGCAAGGTTTTGCCGAGCGATTGTTGCAATCTCAGATAATGACCAAGTTTTTGCACGATTATCAATGATTAGGGCGTCTGGCATCTGATTACAGTTAATTCGGATAATAGACCAAAGCGTCTGAGTTGACGCTACGGCTCGGACAGCGAAATCACCGATCAGCATGTCGGTGATTCTTGGTTGCGAATGATCTGCCTTTTCTAATACCCAGAGTGTTGCCAATGATAGCTCTCCACTTGAATTCCGCAGTTGAAATATGGTTATCTGCAGCAATTGATTCTCGATAACTCAATTATATGACAGATATCGCCGATTAGGATGCTGGGTTCGGTATTCTTAGTCATAAGAGCAGGTGTCCTAATGGCCTCACAATTAACTATTGAAACCGTTAAAGAAGCTGCGAAAAGAATTAGGCCATATGTCGCGCCATCCCCCGTAAAATACTCGGTAAATCTGTCAAAAAAAATGGATCAGCCTGTTTACCTTAAGCTTGAAAATTTAAATCTATCCGGCTCATTTAAGATTAGAGGAGCCATGAATGCACTCCTTCAGGTCGGGCCAGAAGAGCTAGAATCTGGTGTAATTGCAGCTAGCGCAGGAAATCATGCGCAGGGAGTGGCCCATACTTGTCGCCTACTTGGAACTAAGGCGACCATCTTCATGCCCATTCATTCTCCGATTGTAAAGGCAGCAGCAACCAGAGAGCTGGGAGCTGAGGTCGTTCTAACTGGTAACAGTTACGAAGAAGCTTTGGGCGCAGCACTTGAGCGACAGAAACAAACGGGCGCTCTGTTCCTTCATGGTTTTAACGATGAGCGTGTGATCGCAGGACAAGGCACAGTGGCGTTGGAACTTTTAGAACAGGTTCCCGACATGGGCCTTGTATTAACAAGTATCGGGGGAGGCGGTCTGGCAGCGGGCGTTGCGTTGGCCATAAAGGAGTCAAATGCGTCAATTCAGGTGGTGGGAGTTCAATCAACCTCTTTCCCGGCTATGAAACAATCACTTTCAGCGGGTAAGATGACGGAGTTCTCGACAGGCTATACGATTGCGGATGGAATTGCGATCAAAGTGCCTGGGTCGAAAAACTTCGAAATTCTGAACTCTTGTATCGACGATATCGTGCTAGTTAGTGAAGACGAAATCGCCTCGGGAGTCATGAATTTAATGGAGTGGGAGCATATGCTAGCTGAAGGGGCTGGTGCTGCAGCTGTGGCCGCACTTTGGAAAATTTCTCCACAAACATTCGCTAAAGTACAAAAACGACCGATTGTCTGCGTTGTGTCAGGTGGTAACATCGACGTTAATTTACTAAAGAGAATCATTCCTATCGGTCTAAAGCATACTGGAAGGCTGTTTAGACTGGCTGTGATGATACAAGATCGGCCGGGCCGCTTAGCCGAACTTCTTAACATAGTGAGTCAAACAGGTGCAAACCTGCAGGACGTTACTCATAATAGGTTGTACAACGCTGTCGGTTTCGACGATGTTGAGGTCATTCTCGACATCGAAACCATCGATAATCAACATCAAGACCAAGTAACTCAGAGCCTAACTAGACAAAAGTTCAAATATACCAAGCTAGGATGATAATATTGCTATAATAAAAAATGGCGCTTACGCGCCATTTTTTATATCTTTTCATTCATAACCATCAACTTGCAAGATTCTTAGCACCCCGCTCACCACCTACCGACTGCATGTCGCCAGCAACCTGAAACACGGAGCTTTGCAGTTCAAACATAATTTCTGCTACATCGATGTAAGTTTTAACGAAAGTTACCTTTATTTTCTTCTTCACATTCACAGGCAGTTGGTCAAATGCCCCTCGGTTTTTCTCAGGTAATAATACATGCTCAACACCCTCTCTCTGAGCGGCAAGTAGTTTCTCCTTCAATCCGCCAATAGGTAGTACCTTCCCGTGGAGGGTGATTTCACCCGTCATCGCAATCTTTTCCTTGGGTGCCTTCCCCAGGAGCGCCGAGAGAATTGACGTCGCCAAAGCAATTCCAGCGGACGGTCCATCCTTAGGCACGGCACCGGCAGGAAGATGTATGTGGATTTCGTTTTCCACAAGATTTTTGGCATCAACACCAAATTCAACAGCACGAGATCTTATGTAGCTCAACGCAGTCTGAGCAGACTCTTTCATGACGTCACCTAGTTGCCCTGTCAGTACCAGCTTAGACCTAGTACCAGGCAACAGATTTGTCTCGATTGCCATCACTTCACCACCGTAGCTCGTATAAGCAAGGCCCAGAGAGACCCCCGTTACCGGATCAAGGTGGTAAAAATCGTCGTCAAATCGCTTGACGCCCAAATGTTTCTCTACCAATTGGGGCGTTAATTTGATGACCGTCCGCTTGGTCGAGTCCGTGTCCTCTTCTGCATACTGACGCGCTATCTTTCGACAAACTGATGCTATTTGCTTTTCTAAACCCCTTAGACCACTTTCACGCGTATATGCGTTAATGATCGTGGTCAAAGAGTTTCGCGAAAACACAACCTCTGAATCGTTAAGGCCTGATTCTTTTAACTGCTTTGGCACTAAATACTGATTTGCTATAATGAGCTTCTCCTCTTCTGAGTAGCCCGATACCTCGATTATCTCCAGACGATCACGCAATGGCCCCGGAATGGTCTCCAAAGAGTTGCAGTTTGCAATGAAGAAAACATCCGAAAGGTCAAAAGAAACCCCCAGGTAGTGATCGACGAAGTTTTTATTTTGTTCGGGATCCAGAACTTCAAGTAGTGCCGATGCCGGGTCTCCTCGATGATCTGACCCCATTTTGTCGATCTCGTCCAGCATGATCAGAGGGTTACTACTTTTGACTTGTTTAAGGCTAGTGATCAGACGGCCCGGGTACGCACCGACATAAGTCTTTCTATGGCCACGTATATCGGCCTCATCCCGGACCCCCCCAAGTGAGATGCGAGAGAAGTGTCTGCCCATCGCTCTCGCCACTGATTTACCCAGACTAGTCTTACCGACACCCGGCGGACCAACGAAACATATGATTGGGCTTTTAGCGCGCGGGTTAAGTTTTTTTACTGCTAGATATTCAATGATACGGTCTTTCACCTGGTCTAGGCCGTAATGATCCTCATCTAGGACGTTTTTGACATCTTTGAGGTTTAATTTGTCCTCTGTGCGTAATTCCCAAGGTAACGCTAAAATTGTTTCGACGTGCGTCCGCGTTAAAGCAGCCTCGCTAGTATCTGAGTGCATTCTTTCAAGACGCCTCAATTGGCGAGAAGCCTCTTCCTTGGCTTCAACGCTTAGTTTAACGTCCTCCATTTTCTTCCATAGCGCTTCAATTTCCTCCTTGCCATCGGAATCACCGAGTTCAGTTTTGATCGCTCGCATTTGCTCCCGCAGATAATGCTCGCGCTGCATTCGGCTGATCTCTTCCTTGGCCTGAGATTGAATACGCACCTGCATCTGGTAAACTTCGATTTCGCGAGATAAAAAGCGATGAACCGCACGGAGTCTTTCGGTTGGGTTGTAAACCGCGAGAATCCCCTGCGCTTCTTGAACTTTTAGTCCGAGATTAGCCGCCACTAAATCAGCCAAGCGTCCAGGATCTGTCACATCTTCCAAGACCATCAAGATGTCTGGTGACAGAACTTTACCGAGACTCACAACTTTTTCCAAATTTTCTCGCGTTGCCCGAATCATCGCTTCGATTTCCGGGGTATTCTTTACAATGACCGGCTCCTCGATTACCTTCACACGCACCGAAGGAAACGGCTCGCTTGAAATCAGGCCCGAAATTTCGGCCTTCGATATGCCTTGCACTAGAACTTTCATTCTTCCATCTGGTAACTTCCTCGTGCGCATAATCGAACAAACAGTACCAGTGTCGTACACATCGAATGGAGCTTCTAGAGAGCAGTTAAGACTATCAGTCTGTTCACCAGCGACCTTAAAGGCTGATAAAAAAATCTTTCGCTGATGGGCTAGTGCATGCTCTACAGCATTAATGCACAGATCTTCGTTGATGAAGACTGGCACAATCATGTGGGGAAATACCACGATATCCTTAAGCGGCAGCAAGGGCATCTCGGTGTTGATGTCGGTGAGCTGGTTACTGCTTTGTCCGGTCATCCAAGGCTCTCCTTACTAGTTGCTAATCGCAAAAGTAGATTCAGTATTCGCATCAACGATATCGGCACCATCTCGTGTGAGCTTGAGGCCAACAATTCTTTTAGGTGTAAAATTCTCTGGGGACCGAAGTCTGACTGGAGGGAACTCACTTTTACTTAAGATGAATAATAACTATCAAATCGCCTAAATTCTCGGCATCTTTGTCGCCGATGCCTGCAAATGTGAGACGACTACCATCGATCGTACCGGGAGGGATTGGAACACTGAGAGATACAGGCTGCCTGATTGGCTTTTCACTCTCAAGGCTGCCCTTAACGCTTCTCGAACAGCGGACAACAACTTCTCCACCAATTTGAGCCAACTCATGACTAATCCAAAGCGGCACATGCAGATCCAGGTCGGAATGTGTTTTTTGCCAAGATTCAAAAGAGATTTCCTCTAAACTTGTTTGTTCGCAAAAAGCATTGATGGATTGTCGATCTTCATTTCTAGGGGGGTGAGACTTGGGAGGGGCGGCTGCTTTCTGTTTCCGCTTCTGCTTACTACGCAGCCGTTTCAAGGAGGGATTGGACTCTTTCATTTCGCTGGCACCGATTTTTCAACCACCAGATGGTGTCAGCACACTCACCATAGCTGGTCTAATTAGCCTACCGTGCAATTGATATCCTCTAGCATACTCGTTTCCAACGGTATCGATCTTAACATCCGCAGAATCAATTCGCTGTATTGCCTGATGCAAGTGCGGATCGAATGGTGCATCCTTTGCGACGATGGGCTCTAGACCATGCTTAGAGCAGACTTCGACTAGCTGACGGCGGACCATGATCATTCCTTCCGCAAACGCTTCAACACTGGCAGGGTCTGTCAGTGCCTTGACACTGCAATCTTCGGGTATCGCCTTTTCGAAACTATCGAGCACGGGAAGCAGGTCCTTAAAAATCGTCTCAAGCCCAAATTTCATTAAATCTAAACGCTCTCGCTCCTGGCGACGTCGCATGTTCTCCATGTCAGCATGAACTCGAACATATTTATCCTTCAGGTCCTTGATCTCGTCTTGCAGTTTCGCTCTTTCATCGTCACCTGGTTCTGACTGAGGATTCGTCTCCCCAGAGTCCACCTGATGTGAGCTGTTTTGAACGTCTTTCGGGATGCTAGGGTCAGTTTGAGTATTGTTTTGATCTGCTTGCATGACTTATTTCCCAAGTATTCTCTAGGTTCAATGCATAGGAATTAATAAGTCATCAAAGAATTCTGGGCAAGGGTAAGCCGCGGTGGGGTAGGTACATTGTCTATCGTATCATGTCTGTGGCTGAGGAAAAGGGACCGGCCAGTACATTTTACGAAAAAAATATGCCTCTTGAATGTTGACACTTCCTAGACCCCACTGTTACAAAATTCCTCTCTGAAATTGGCACCATCTGATGGCCTCTGCCAACAGTGTTGGTCAAAATCTTGGAGTTATCTTGTGGATCCTGTCCGCGCGTCTGCGCAGAACTCAACTCTAGCCGCAACTGCGGAACCCTCCCGTGAAATGCCCGAGGTTCACGGTGCTGCGCAGTCTAGTCGCCCCGAAGGACTCGGTCAGATTGACGCTGAGCTCGCTAATCGGCTGGATAGACACTCGCTCGAGTCCATTGTAGAACTAAAGATCAGTAGGTTCTTGGATCAGATCGGGACCTTTTACCCCGAGGATCTCCACGCACTGATCATGAAGAAAGTAGAAAAACCCCTACTAGGACAGATCCTAAGGCGTACTGGTGGCAATCAGGTACACGCCTCGAAAATACTTGGCATCAATCGCAACACGTTGCGAAAAAAAATGAAGCTTTATGGCTTCAATGTTTGAACGCTGGAATACGCGGTTAGGACTGCTGCAGGTTCGTAAATTTTAGAAAGTTTGGGGCAAAGGCGACGTAGATGTCCTGCAGGGACCCATGTCGGTTCTTGGCGATGCGTATCATCGCCTTGCCCGCATCTTCTGAGTTTGGGTTGTAATACTCGTCCCTATACAAAAATAGTATCATATCGGCATCTTGCTCCATCGAGCCAGACTCTCGCAAATCACTCAATTTGGGCACCTTGTCCGGCCGACTTTCAACCCCTCGATTGAGCTGAGCAAGTGCGATTACAGGAACGTTGAGCTCTTTGGCTAACGCCTTCAGTCCCCCAGAGATCTCAGAAATCTCGCGCTCTCTACTCTCATACTTTTTTGTTCCGGACGGCCCCATCAATTGCAGGTAGTCGATGACGATCAGATCGAGTCCATGCTCCTTTTTAAAACGACGGCAGCGCGAGCGCAATTCAAGCAGCGAGATACCAGGTGTCTCGTCTATACCAAGGACAGCAGGCATCGTCGCAATCGCTCGCGTGCCATGCATCAACCTATCCAATTCTTCCTCGTTCAGATCGCCCTTCCGCATTCGTGATGAGTCAATCCTCGCCTCACTTGCGATTATCCGCTCCATCAACTGAGTTTTCGACATTTCAAGTGTGAAAACGACCGTCGATTTTCCTGCTCTAACGGCATTGATACAGCAGTTTAGAGCAAAAGCGGTCTTACCCATACCTGGACGCGCAGCTAAGATTACGAGGTCACTTCGCTGCCATCCACCTGTATTACGATCCAAGTCAATAAATTCAGACGGCACACCGGTCATCTGACCATCACTGTTCAACCTATTTTCGATTTCAGTGATAGTCTTATCAAGAACCTCGTGAGTAGTAGAAATACCGCCAGTATCCTGCTGATTAGCGATAGCTATAAACTCTTTTTCGATGTCCTCAATGAACCCTGAGACCTCGCCATCATAGGCCATAGCCTTTTTGACGGTGGTCTGACAGGCGTCGATGATCCTCCTGAGATAATAGTAATCGCTGACTACTCGAGCATAGTACTCTACGTTCTGAGTAAACGGTGAGTTCTCAGTTAGCTCAACCAGGTACGCCGGCCCGAGAAAATCGTCATCGGCTTGACCACGGCGCAGTCGCTCGGCAACTGTTAGTATGTCTGTGGGTTCATTTTGCTGATACAACTCACACATCGCTTCAAAAATGTCGCGATGAGCGTCGAGATAGAACTGCTCAGCAGAAAGTTTATCTGCAATCAGGTTAAAGGCGTCCGCGTCCCGAAGAACAGCCCCTAAAACCGCCTTCTCGGCGTCAAGGGAATGTGGCGGCGCCAATACCTGTGCTGTCATAGCTACTCTTAACGGTACGAATGTTACTGAGCGGCAACGACCCAAACTTTGAACTTAGGAACTACTTCACTGTGCAGCTTAACTTGAGCTGTGTAAACACCGACCTTCTTGATCTCCTCAAGAATGGTAATGTCTTTCCTAGACACGTTAAGCCCTTCGGCCTGCAGCTGAGCTTCCAGTTCGGCGACCGTTACAGAGCCGAAAATCTTCTCATCTTCCCCGACCTGCTTGGCAACGGTTACGGAGGTTTTCTCGATCTTCGCAGCTAATTCCTTAGCTGCAGCGAGCACCTTCTCGCGCTTCTTGTCCAGCACCCTTTTGTGATGAGCCAAAGCTGCTTTGTTTTCCTCGTTAGCCACTGCGGCTAGGCCGCGAGGCAACAAGAAATTACGTGCATAGCCATTGCGAACATTAACAACGTCGCCAATCGAACCCAAGTTCGACACTTCTTGCGTTAAGATTAATTTCATGACCTTATCCCCAACCGGCAGTCCAATTTATTCTTTGCGGCGCTTCTGCTCAAGATCGCGTTCACGAGCTTCACGCTCTTGTTTCGCGAGCTCGGCCTTACGGGCTTCTACGTCAATGCCACCGTCCCCTGATTCCAACTTGACTACAAGGTGACGTAAGACATTGTCATCAATGCGCATCAAGCGTTCCATCTCGGCAAGGTTCGCCGGCGTCCCAACAAAGTCATAATTTACATAGTTGCCACGGAAGCACTTGTTTATTGGATAAACCAACTTTTTGTTGCCCCAAGCATCTTTCTTAAGAATCTGTCCGCCGTCCTTGATCATCAAGGCTTCGTACCCTTCAAGTACTTTTAGAGCCTCGGCTTCCGGGAGATCCCCTTTAGTGATGATCGTAAAATCGTATTCTCTTAACAACTTCCATCTCCCTTTCGGATTAAACAGCCAGCAAACTATTTGCCAGCAAGAGAGTTACTCACTTTTGCTTATCGAAAATCTGCTTCAACCGAAGCTCAACTTCGGACCGCATCTCCTCGCCCAGAGCTTTTAACTCTGTGTCTGACAACTCACTCAACACCCAGTCTGCCGTATCTCTGTTGTCGGGCGGACGCCCGACACCCAGCTTCAACCGATGGAAATTATTATTTCCAGTCTCTTCGATGATGCTTCTAACACCGTTGTGACCGCCGTGGCCACCACCTTCCCTAGCTCGTACCTTGCCTGACGGCAAATCAACGTCATCAAAACAAACGATTGTGTCCTCGGGATTGATTTTAAAAAACCTTTGGACCGCACCTACCGATCGACCACTCAAATTCATAAAGGTCATCGGCTTCAGAAATACACACGCCTGCCCTAACACAATGCCCTTGGCAATGTCACCGTTGAATTTAGCCTGCCCACTTTCCCACGAGGCACCAGAGTTAGCCACAAGCAGATCAACCATAAGAAATCCAGCGTTGTGGCGAGTCTCTTTGTACTTCGGGCCAGGGTTACCAAGCCCAACGATTAACTTCATAATTACAACGACTTAGGTCAGGGGGGCCAAATCGACGTGCAATGCCAAGCGTTTGACTGGATCGACTTGGAGCTCGGTAATACGAACCCGCTGGCTCTTGCCGTCAACCAACAGATCAAATTGTTTATCGCAGTCACGCCAAGCTTTTGAGAGCAATTTGGGATCCAGCTCCAACAATGTGGATTGGCCCTTGGCATTCAGGACAGCAGGTACTTTGCCATTACGGCGCAGCTTACGAGTGTAGCTCTTACCTAAACCAGTACGCAGCGTTGCCTCAATGGACACATCTTTCTTATTCGACATCACACAACTCCAACAGTATAGAGGCAGGTCTTATAGCGGGAAGGTGAAAAGCTTTCAACTATGTTCGCAGAGGATTTTCTTTTCTCTTTAGTTTCAATTGCTTATATGAACAAAGCGCTAATGGAATCATCGTTGTGGATTCGACGGATGGCCTTACCCATGAGTTCAGCTATGCTTAATTGGGTTATTTTTGAACACTTCTTAGCCTCGCTAGGCAGCTGAATCGAGTCGGTGACTACCAGTTCCTCTAGCTTAGAGCGCTCTAAGTTCTCTATTGCCGGACCGCTCAGCACGGGATGGCTTATAGCTGCTCGTACAGAAAGTCCGCCGGCAGCAAAAAGAGCGTCTGCAGCCTTAGTCAATGAACCTGCCGTATCCACTATATCGTCAATGATTAAACAGTTTTTACCCTTTACATCGCCGATGATATTCATCACGGCACTCTCGTTTGGTTTGTCACGACGCTTATCCACGATCGCCAACCCACAGTTAAAGTGCTTGGCCATCGCCCTAGCTCTTTCCACCCCCCCGGCGTCCGGGGAGACTACGACGAGATTTTCCATCCTACGAAAATAAGTGCTGAAGATTGGCTTGGCATATAGATGGTCTACGGCAATATTGAAAAAACCCTGAATGGCAGAGGTGTGCAGTTCCAGGGTGAGAACGCGATTGAAGTTGGCCGTCTGCAATAAATCGGCGACCAATTTGGCTGAAATTGGTGTACGCGGGGCGCTTTTTCGCTCCTGTCGTGCATAGCCAAAATACGGGGCCACAAGTGTAACACGAGCAGCTGAAGCGCGATGGGCGGCGTCAGCCATAATCATTGCTTCCATCAAGTGCTGATTAGCTGGTCGCGATAGCGACTGAACGATAAAGACATCTCGACCGCGAACGTTACTGTTGAGCTCGACCCTTGTCTCACCGTCGGCAAACTGGGATACAACAGCCTCACCTAGGGGCATATCTAGCCAATCGCAGATTTTCTCAGCCAACGGACGATTTGCGTTGCCGGAGAAAACAATTAACTCTGCGTCCATGTCTAGCTCCAAAAGAGGCAGGTAAGCTTGATTCTGTGCCAGGAATACATGAAATTAGATTGGCTGGGGCGGAAGGGATCGAACCTTCGAATGCCGGAATCAAAATCCGGTGCCTTACCACTTGGCGACGCCCCACTATCAGGAGAGACCTACGCTCCACTCTGTGGAGGCATTAAATATATTGTGGCGTACCCAGGTGTCAACTGCGATGAGATTTTTCTCAACCTGCTGGTGGCAAATAATAGTCCCGACGGTGGTCATAGGTCCAAACAGCTCTGCCACCCCGGTCTAGGTCGAGCTGCCAGGTTCCGTTTGCCAACCCAGGATATGCTAACACCCGCTCTGACACGGCATCGACTACCAATCTGGTAAAATCTCTCCTAATCGCGCGGCCACCCATTATGTCCTCGGCTCCAGTTGTCAGTAGCCTTGTTTGCAGCCGGTGCCCGAGACGGATTATAAATTGGCGGTCTGCTAGGCGCAGGTTCAGCTCCCCCAGCAACCGCTTCAGGACTAGGCGCAACTGCACCTTACCTAAGCGCTTGAATACAACTACCTCATCGATTCTATTGACAAACTCTGGACGTAGTTTCATAGCCAGGTTTCTTCGGACTGACTCGTCGGAGGCACGTTCTGGATCCACGATGCGATCCAAACTTAAGTTAGAAGTCATGATGATAAGCGTGTTACGAAAATCCACTAGGCGACTTCGGCCATCTGTTAGTCTTCCGTCATCGAAAGTTTGCAAGAGCAGATCCAAAACTCTAGGGTGAGCCTTCTCAATCTCATCTAATAAAACGACTGCATAAGGTCGCTGCCGGACAGCCTCAGTCAACTCCCCGCCGTCACCGAAGCCAACATACCCGGGCGGAGCTCCAATCAGTCGCGCGATCTGGTGTTGCTCCATGAACTCTGACATATCGATTCGTATAATTTTCGACTCGTCAGAAAAAAGCTCCTCCGCCAGAGCCTTGGCCGTTTCAGTTTTTCCGACACCGGTTGGTCCGAGAAAGAGAAAGACTCCTAAGGGCCGCCTCGGATCGTTGACACCGACTCTAGCTCTCTTGAGCGTTTGAGCAATCCGATACAATGCATCATTTTGCCCATAAATTCGGGTGGCTAGCCTAGCCTCCAAAGTCAAGAGCCGGCTGTTATCCTTCTCCATAAGTTTACTAATTGGAATGCGAGTCCAGAGAGCGATGATTTCAGCGATTTCACGAGCACCAACTATGCGGCGTAAAAAGTTATGCGCTTGTTGTAAGCGATCGAGCTCTAATTTGATCTTGTCGGTCTCCCGACTCAGCTTCGGCAACTCACCGAATTGCAAACGCGCCGCAAAATCAAAGTTTGAATTGGAACGAGCGCTACGATAGAGCTCTACACCTTCAAGACGATTTTTCTCGGCCACACGAAGTCGCTGTAAGAGATTCTGATGTGACCGCCAAATTTCGTCGTAACTGGCATGCGCCAGCTGGGCCTTTTCTAGTCTCGCCTCTAGTTTGGCAAGAGCAGCAATTTGACCCTTATCCTGTGGGCTAATAGCCTTTCGTTCCACTTCAATTTGGCTAATTTCTGATGCTAGTTCATCTAAAACTGCTGGTACGCTGTCCACCTGCAACCGGAGACGGCTTGCAGCTTCATCGATAAGATCGATCGCTTTATCGGGTAGCTTCCTTTGTGGGACATACCTCACTGATAGTGATACTGCTGCCTCAAGCGCCTCGTCGGCAATCTGGATACCGTGATGAATCTCGTAGTGGCTCTTTAAACCACGTAGGATCGCCAGAGCAGCTTGCGCGGTTGGTTCCTCGACATTTATTGGCTGGAATCTACGCTCTAATGCCGCATCTTTTTCTATATATTTTCGATATTCATCGATAGTTGTCGCACCCAGGCACTGTAATTCTCCGCGTGCTAAAGCCGGTTTTAGCAAGTTGGCAGCATCTGCGCTTCCCTCGTGATTGCCCGCGCCAACGAGCATGTGAATTTCGTCGATAAAGAGAATGATCTTGCCCTTCAGCGAAGCCACGGCGTTTAGAAGGTTTTTCATACGGGATTCAAATTCACCTCTGTACTTCGCACCTGCCAGCATAGCGCCTAGGTCTAATGAGAAAACTCTCTTGCCGCGCATACTTTCAGGTACGGCGCCTGACGCAATCCTTATGGCTAATGCTTCAGCTATTGCGGACTTCCCGACACCTGGCTCACCGATTAGTAGTGGGTTATTCTTCTTTTTTCTCCCGAGAATCTCCAGGACGCGTCTGACTTCCATGTCACGACCGATTACCGGATCTAACTCACCTCGCTCCGCAGTGGCCGATATGTCGATAGTGTACTGTCGCAACTCTTGATCAAATTCATCTTCCTCTTTCCGCGGTATCGGAACCTCGACTTCACGTTTAGCCTTACCGCTGCTTGTCGCTACACCCTCGCCAGAAGCTTGTCGGGTAACCATCGGTTCAAAGGCGGCGTCTCTAATACTCTGGGCGCTTGCCTCTTCTGCAGCCCTTGTCGTGAAGTTTTGGATCAGGGTCGATTGCTTTTGAAGTTCTTCCCACAGGATTCGGGCAGGTACTAATTTAGGTTTCGACCGAGCCTCGGCCTGATCTAAGGCCTGATCCAAGCGGGTTCCGAAGACTACCTTCACCTGTCCCAACACTCGCGGGGCCCGGCTTAGGTAGGCTTCTATATGCCGCTGCAGTCTCGATGCGACAGATAATTCAACGCCGCCAGCGCGCAGCAGGGCTAAAGCCACATGCTCGACCTCGAGCGCTTGGTGACCGAAGCTACGGGCGTATTGCAGTCCCTGATAGAGGGCTTTTTGGCAGCTGAAATCGTATAAATTGACGTCCATAAACCCACCCGCCCGACATTACGGGACCATTTCCCGCACTTGAGGCATCGGCATAGAATGGATCAATCATTAGGACGGAGGTCCCTTAATCAGGGACGAGAGGCCTCCACCCACTTGACCTGTAGGTCAGCGAGCAGCTGGTGGACTAATTTCGCCTCTTCTGGACTTAGGTTTCCCTTAGTTTTGTCTTGGAGCATCTTAATGATTTCAATGTTTTGCTCTGCCAGAGCCAGATTTATCGTCGGTCCCTTGCCCAGTGCCGGAGCGAGCCCCAAGTAATGTAACGCCGCCGACGAAAATCCGAGAATTAAAGCCGAAAAATCAACGGGTTCGGCATGTGATTCAGCCATGGTGTCCTCCCTTGTTAGGCAAAAAAGCTAACGAAAAATCTGTACAGGAAAAAGGCCGATTTAAGTCGGGCAATATATGTTCCGATACTCACACTAGGTCAGCCCGAGGTGCCATGGCTAGTAAGAACCCAAATGAAGATCTACGGGGAGTGCTACATGCACTTTCGTCGACAACACCTGGCGAGGTAATCAAACTACGCCGGGATGCTACAATTTTCGGCAGAGAAAAAGGCGACATCATCGTCAACGATCACGAAATATCTTCTACCCACTGCCAAATTCAAAACATCAACGGCAGCTACCATCTCTTCGACATGAACAGCACCAATGGAACTTTCGTAAACAACGAACGCGTCGTTAAATCCAAATTAAACCCGGGCGATACTATTACGATCGGTCAGACTTCGTTTCGTTTCGAATTAGAACAGGAATCTAGGGTGAGGCATATCTCGACCATCTTTAAAGGTCGCGATCAACGCGGCATGACCGATACAAAAGTGAGCTTAGTAGACACCTTAATAGAAGGCGAACTTAAAGGGGTACAGACGGGCTCAATCGTACTCAATGTTACCTATGGTGACGGTTCTAAGGACGAAATCGAGCTTAACCAGCGATCGTTCTTCATAGGGCGCGCTTCGAGCTTCGCAAAGTTCGACCAAGACCCCGAGATGTCTCGGAAGCACCTCCTGGTGAAGGTCAATGATTCCGGTGAAATATTCATCGAAGATCAGGGATCGACAAATGGTTCCTTCCTGAACGGCAAGCGGCTCCAAGGTATGCACATTGTCCGCCCAACCGACGAAGTTCGCGTTGGGTCGGTACTTATCAGGTGCCGGGCGAAAACAACCTGACAGAGTTTTGGCGCTACCCTATAATTGGCACGTCGATGTTGTCCCACTCACCTGAGATCAGCCACCGGACGAGGCCAGTATGAACCATCCCGAAAAGACACCGGGATCGAATTTTATTCGTTCCATCATCAACGAAGACAATAAGTCAGGCAAGTTCGGTGGGCGAGTCCATACGCGGTTTCCGCCAGAGCCGAACGGCTACTTACATGTTGGGCATGCAAAATCGATCTGTCTTAATTTTGGCTTAGCTACCGAATACAGCGGTAAATGCAACCTGCGTTTTGATGATACAAACCCTGTGGCAGAGGACCCTGAGTTCGTCGCATCAATCAAGGCTGACGTTAAATGGTTAGGTTTTGATTGGGAGGAACGCTTATTTAGCGCGTCTGATTACTTCGAACAATTTTACCAATGTGCAGAACTATTGGTGCGCAAGGGTAAAGCTTACGTAGACAGTCAAAGTGCCGAGGATATTCGGTCTAATCGAGGCACGCTCACTGAGCCTGGTCGAAACAGCCCCTTCCGAGAGCGACCCATCGAGGAGAACCTCAGAATTCTCGTCGAAATGAGGAACGGTAAGCATGAAGATGGCGCTCATATTTTGCGTGCTAAAATTGACATGGCATCTCCCAATATCAACATGCGGGACCCAGCAATTTATCGTATCCGTCGCGCGGAGCACCACGCCACAGGGAACAAGTGGTGTATTTATCCCATGTATGACTTTGCTCACTGCATTTCTGACGCTATTGAGGGCATCACCCATTCCATCTGTACCCTTGAGTTCGAAGACCATAGGCCCCTTTATGATTGGTTTCTAGTCGAGTGTGAGTTTAAAACTCCACGACCACAGCAAATTGAGTTTGCACGCCTTGACTTGAGTTACACCGTGACAAGCAAACGTAAGCTAAAGGAGCTAGTCACCGAGGGCGTGGTCCGTGGGTGGGACGATCCTAGGATGCCCACAATTTCGGGTATGAGGAGGCGGGGCTACCAGCCGTCCGCTCTCCGTGATTTCTGCGAGCGCATTGGTGTCTCCAAGGCAGCCAATACAGTGGACATGGGCTTTTTAGAGTTCTGTGTTCGCGAGGATCTAGAGCGCTCAGCCAGGCGCGTACTCGGTGTGCTACAGCCAATAAAAGTTGTCCTTGAAGACTACCCAATAGACAAGGTTGAGTACCTCAATGCAGCTTATCACCCGCAAGATCCATCGCTAGGTAGCCGTCAGTTACCATTCGCTCGCGAATTGTACATTGAGTCTGACGACTTCGTGGAAAACCCGCCGAAAGGCTATTTCCGATTAGTGCCTGGCGGAGAGGTTCGGCTACGATACGGTTACATCATAAAATGCCGCGAAGTCATCAAGGACAGTAACGGTAGGGTGATTGAGTTGCGCTGCACCCATGATCCCGAGACCCTCGGCAAAAATCCGACTGATGGGCGCAAGGTCAAGGGCATCATTCATTGGGTTGCGGCTGCCCACGCCGTAACGGCTGAAGTCAGGTTGTATGATCGGCTCTTCAACGTCGCTAATCCTGGTGGCATTAAAGATGGAGACTACAAGGATCGTGTAAACCCCGACTCATTGAAGGTCCTTGCTGCTGCAAAATTGGAGTCGAGTTTAGCTCATGCTAATTACTCACAACGGTTTCAGTTCGAGAGGTTGGGGTATTTTTGTCTCGATCAGGAGAGCAGGCCAGGGAATCTGGTATTCAATCGAACGGTAACCCTCCGAGACTCCTGGACAAAAGAACAGAAGACTTAGTAGTCGCATTTTATAGAACTGACTCTTGAGCAAAGCCTCGTGATGCTATATGTTGCAGGGCGCTCATAAGTCAGCCAGTTGCGGACGTGATGAAATTGGTAGACATGCTGGTCTTAGAAGCCAGTGGGGTAACCCGTGTCGGTTCAAGTCCGACCGTCCGCACCAATACTGACCCATGGGCTCAAGATCCATTTCGCAATCGGCAAGATTGTCCAGTCAACTAATCAGAACTCATCGCCATGCGTGCCTAGCTCCTTTGCAATTCCAAAGGGTGACCCAGAATCAGTAAATATGGCCCAGGTCGCAGGAAATCTTGTCTTGAACTCGTCCCTAGTGCCAGTTGAGCAATAATAGCTATCAATCGTATTGGCATAAACGAGGTTAGCAAAAGCGTTAGGATCTTTGCGGCTAAAATCTTGCAATCTTTTATCTGTCATTAAGCCAGCAGCGGCCACATCTGTAAGCAGCCCCTTAGCGAGTCGCATTTTTTCCTGATTGAAGCCCTGCGCATAGGTCTGCCATTCGGCAGTTTTGAATGCCCCCGGCACACCATCACGAACCAGTCCCTGAATGAAAAACTCCATGTGCCAATAGGCAAACAGCCTAACTAAGCTAGACCTGATAACAATCGCCTCTGGACTAAGAACCATGCGGAGACCCCCCCCCGAGCCTAGCCAGCAGGAGCTTGGTCTTTTCGTATCGTTGACCAAAGGTTTTTCTGCATTTGTCAAAGGTGCGGCTCTGCACTCTTTTGCAGCGTCGCCAATTTCAATCCGACCTCGAAATACTTGAAAATATAGAGCCAAAAGTGGGCGCGGGATCGCCTCTAATGCACCTATGACCGCATTTTTAAGGGTGGAATCACCTGGACTGTTTATTGTCAGTGCACCAGCCAAGACTTCAGCTGATTTAGGCAATGCAGTTTGTCCATCGTAACTTAATCCGCATGGATGATTCACTGCCGCATCCTCGGCACCGACTACGTTATCAAGAGTCTTTACGGGTGAGCGTTTGGACTGAGCTGGTTTGCAGGCAACACCGAACACGACGATCATTAACGCCCAGACAAAGTTAGGATAGGATTGTCTAGAATCAAAAATCATAAACCACACCTCACCTTACTTGGGTTGGATTGCTGGTCGGCGAAGCCACAGTCGGTTGACCACCAATCAAGCTACCAAGTAAATTACCGAAACCTGACAATGTGCCGCCACCCCCTGAACCACCTGTAAATGCAGAGATCAGGTTAGTTACTGAACCAAATATCGCATTAAAATCACCACCGCCTTGGATAGTTCCAATCAAACTTGAGATTGCGCTCATGCCAGTTGTGAGACTGCCATTACCTCCAGCCGGCGAGGCCTGTGTAGGAGGCGGCAAATTGATTGATGATCCGGCACCAATAGTACCCGCTCCCATACTTCCTGTGCCGATTTGAGTGGCCGTCCCTTGGACAGGTGCCATTGCCCCGGATGGAGATGAGGTGCCAGGTTTTTTCTTTCCAGTCTCTGGAGGCGCCGGTGCTGGAGGAGTGCAGGATAAGGCTAATGAGTAAAAAGTAGCAAAGGTCATGCGTAACCAATATTTCATTTCATATTCCTCCGCCCTTCAACGATCCCTATAAACGAACGAGACATCAATTCTTCGGACGTGATTCCAACTTGTTTTAGGTGATCCGTGCCAATTACACCTAGTTCAAGAGCTCTGATAAAAAAGTTCAGCAACCCCTGGCCAGTTGCAGCATCATCAAACGTGCCCCCTATGGCTGTCGCCTGTGCAGCCTTGGCGAGGAAGCTACTTAGCCTCTGCATGGCTGATGGGAGGTATCGTAGGAAAAATGCGTAATGAGCTACAAGCCGAATACCGATTTGGTAGGGATGCAAATCCCACCCCTGATAAAGCCCTAGCTTTAAAGAGTTATGAACTGCGCGAAAACTTTGCTGCCAGGCGCGTTTAACTTGAGCTTCGTTTTCTATTTTCTGACCGACCGTTAAAGGGCGGGTTCCAATTTCACGGTGGACAGGCAGCGGTAAGATATTCGTTGCACCATCGGCCAGCCAAACGCGACTGCCATGTAACGACGCTTTCATTGATAGCAAAGCATAGATACAGGCGGGATGATCCATCGATTGATACTCAGCACTGACGTCCAGGGCCGCCGAATAGTCATAGGTGCCAAAGTGCACCCCCCGACATCGGCCCTGGGCTTCGCCGACTATACCTTTTAAAGGATTAGTACCATGCTCCGTCACAAGCGCTTCAGGACCTTCAACCATCAGCTCAATTCGGATGGAGCGACGAGCTAAAGAGAAACGTCCCTCTATCAATTCGAGGAGATCCGAAATTGCGCCCACTTGTATCTTGTGGGTAACCTTTGGTAGCGTCACAACGAACCCTGATGGCAGTACTCCCGAGGTCGCCTCAAGGAACTGCGTCATAAAAAGGTCCAAAGTCCGGATTGAGCGCTGTACCGTCTCGGGCAAAAATGCCTTCACTCGAATACCGAATGAGGGCGGCAAGAAATCCGCCTCCATTTCATGAGCTAGACAGGCGGCCGTCCTGATTGCATCTAGGTCTTCTTCTTCGCTACTCCTTGCCCCATAGCCATCCTCAAAATCGATCCTAAAATCCTCGATCGGTTTATGCCGCAAGCGGCCTACGACACTTTCGTAAACAGTAGACCACGGCGTTTCTCGATCTTCTTCTAGGTCAAGAATTGACACCAAAGCACGGTCACTGTCTACCCATGACGTAAAATGGCCCCTAGCCAAATCGCCCAATTTCGCCAAGGAGCCATTCTTGAATAGTTGAGCGCCACCGTACAAGGTATGGACCGGCTGGCTCAGGCCACCGACCTGGGCCAGAGCGACATCCACAGTTGGCACTTTATGTACTCTATTGCTGACGGCTGCGATCACCGCTTTATCGAAAGTTGGATCCATCCTGGCTCACTTGGCGCCCGATTACTCTACGTAATCCGGTGTGCTATGAAGATGTTATATAGCCACAATCATAACACTTTTTTGCGCCCCCAATGACAAAAAGCCGAGACTCAGCGTGGGCTGAATCTCGGCTTTTTGACTATCGCACGTGAGGATGGCGTCCCCAGGGGGATTTGAACCCCCGTCGCTGCCGTGAAAGGGCAGTGTCCTGGGCCAGGCTAGACGATGGGGACGTACACTACTCACACTCCCTGGACCTGGTGAGCCGTGCTGGATTCGAACCAGCGACCCGTACATTAAAAGTGTACTGCTCTACCAGCTGAGCTAACGGCCCGATCAAGGGAGTCGTCTTTCTACAGGGAGGGACCATTCGTGTCAACGCCAAAACCTAGAGGCGGTGATTTTTATGTGGAGGGCAGCGCAATTGCTTTTTCGTCTCCTATCGCCTAGACTTCAACCGATTTTTGCTTGCTCAATCGGGCATTTTTTCGACGCAAACTTTGAACTTGTTTGACTGGACCCGCTCATGACCGTCATAAAGCGAAGCCAAAAAGATACCACCAGCGATCTCATTACTGCTATTGATGTGCTGATCCCACTACTTCGCGATCAAAAAGAAGACGATGCAATTGGTGTATTAGCGTTGGCGGCTAAAACACTCCGATCAGCAAAGCCCCAGAGCGCTGAGCACCGGCAAGCCGTCGCCGATGTTGTTGATGCTTTCGAGGGGGATCATGAGCTCATATCCTACACTTTTCAACGTGACAACGGCACGCAATGGACTGAGGTGGAGGAGCTATCTCAGGCTAGTGCACGAGTTTTGAGCCTAGCGCGACGTATGCAGTAACGGATGATGCCCCTGATTGAATCAACCAATGTCTTTGGAGTGGTTCGATTAGCCATCTATGGATTGGCCGTCTACAACTCTGTTAAGATCGTTAGCAATAGGGCGTCACCTGGGGCCTCAATCGCATGGCTTTTGCTACATGCGGTGGTACCCTTTGTGGCAGTTCCAGCCTACCTGCTGATTGGTGACTATAGAATTAAGGGATATGTGCGGCGCCACCGCGCCAGCCAGCAGCAGCTAGCTGATGCTGGTGCCTTAATGTTGCCAGAGGCGCCTCCTGACCCAGCTACTTTGCCGGCGGAGATTCGAAATACCTATCGAATTTTTTCCACTGTATTGCGTCAATTCGGCACTGTATTCGAACCTCAGAGAGGGTATGCAACACTGCTGGTTGACGGCAAAGACACATTTACATCGATATTCCAAGCTATCTCGGCAGCTAAATCCTATGTGATGGTTCAGTACTACATACTGCGCTCGGACCGGCTTGGCCTTGAATTAAAGCGGCTTCTGATCTCAAAAGCAAGGTCAGGGGTTGCTGTCTACATGCTCTACGATGACATGGGCAGCTTTTGGTTATCCAAGGACTACCTGCGTGACCTTCAAAAGGCAGGGGTCAATGTCGAGCGATTTTTGCCAATCCTCATTTTCAAGCGATTTTTCCAAATGAATTTTCGCAACCATCGTAAACTTGTCATTGTTGACGGCGAAATCGCGTTCACTGGTGGCCTTAATGTTGGCGAAGAATATGCAGCGAAAAAATCCCGAAAAACAAGACTTCGCTATTGGCGGGATACCCACGTACAGATCCAGGGCGCTCCAGTTACGCAGCTAGAAGATGTTTTTCTTGAAGACTGGTATTTTGCAACCGGACAACAGCTAAAGCTGCAGACTGCCAAGGCCTCTTTAAATGTTGAAGACCATGCTACACAAGATCGAAGTATAGTCCAGATTGTCCCTACAGGCCCTACAGATGAGACCGTCGTTAGCTTACTATTTATTCTTCAATTAACAAATTTAGCTGAAAGGCGTCTCTGGCTCGCTTCTCCATATTTTGTGCCTGACCCGGCCATCATGCACGCTCTGGAATTGGCTGCCTTGCGAGGCGTCGATGTGCGCTTAATGTTACCTTATCGCTCCGATAATGCGTTTGTTCACTGGGTTTCACTCTCCTATGCTTCCGAGCTTCAATCGCGTGGAATCAAAGTTTTACTTTTCACCGCTGGCTTCATGCACCAAAAGGCAATTTTGGTCGATGACTCTTTGGCTGCGATTGGCACCATGAATCTCGATAACAGGGCCCTATATTTGAACTTCGAGACTATGGTTCTATTCCATGGTAAAGCCTTTAATCAGCGCGTGGCGAAGATGCTTGAGAAGGACTTCCAGTCCTGCCGCGAGCTGACTAGACCAACAAAACCTCTGAAAAGGGCTGTCGCTGCGCTTCGCGGAAACGTTGCCAGACTTCTGGCACCTGTACTTTAGCTCCCTCAGGGGTATCAAACGGAGCTCGACAATGACTATGTCAGTCAAAATTCGCTACTTCGCCTTACTTAAGGACTTAGTTGGGCATTCTGAGGAATCCCTTCTAGTTCCTACTGGGTCCACTGCTGGAGATTTATATCTAAAATTAGCTGGAAAATATGCGTTCCCCTTGGCGTTAACAGACGTCCGCGTCGCCGTTAATGATGAGTTCACGACTGCGTCACATCCACTAAAAGCAAATGACTTCATAGTTTTCATACCACCTGTCGCTGGAGGTTAGCATGGAACTCGACCACCTATCTGGTCACATAAGCTGCTCCATTAGCCCCGAACCTATCGATTCAACCGTGCATCGGCGTAGCTTGCCATTAACAGGTTCGGCTGGTGGCTTTGTGTGTTTCGAGGGATTAGTAAGGAACGTCAATCATGGCAAATCGGTCTTTCGGCTAGATTATGAGGTATACGAAGTTCTCGCACTCAAGGAAATGCGACGCATTGCTGCACAAGCTATGACCGACTTTCAGCTCTTTAGTGTGCGAATGTGGCATCGATCGGGATCACTCTGCATCGGTGAAACCGCCGTATACATCGACGTCCTATCACGTCATAGGGCCGAAGCATTCCGCGGCTGTAGGTTTGTGATCGATGCCATCAAGCAGCGCGTTCCCATTTGGAAAAAAGAATACTACGATGATGGGACTGTGACCTGGAGTCAGTGCCATGAACATACGATTGAACCGGCACTTTGAGGAGATTTGGGGCTAATGGCTAGAGAGATCTATAAGGGTGAGATCGAATCCCTTCTGGCTGATGGTGCTCTGTTAGTAGATGTCCGTGAGGGATTGGAGCATGGGCGGGACGAGGGTATACCGGGACACACCCATGTGCCTCTGTCACAGATAAACGAACTTCGGTCGCAGTTAGTGGTTCCAAGGCCAGTTATTTTTTATTGTAGGTCAGGACTTCTGAGTTTCCAGGCAGCTACGATCGTTGCAAATTGGACTGAGCAGCCTGTTTACTACCTGGCTGGCGGATTAGTCAGCTATGTTAATGCATAATTACACCCTAGCGATTCTCTGTGGGGGAATGTCCAGTCGCCTTGGCAGTGACAAGGGACTCTACCGTCCTCCGGGGGAAGACAGCTTGATCGTCCGGACATTGAGATTGTTGGGTAGACAGGCAACCGAAGTACTACTTGTTTGCCATGACCCGGCGCAGAAAAGTCATTACGAAACCGAACTCTCTTTGTGCGCCGTCAAACCACGAACCTCGCCGTTGAGGATAGTGACAGACCAATCTGCAATTGACTCGATAATCCCGAGATCTGCCCTCACCGGCATTGCTACGGCACTGATCCACGCAAAAAACCCGCGGGTGTTGGTGGTTGCCATCGACCAGTTAGGAGTGCGTCAACGCCATTTACTAAGACTACTCCAGGCAGCTGGTCCTATGACTGAACAATCCGTAGTTACCTTTAGCGACGCGAGCGGTGATCCCCTACCTTTTCCGTCTATGTGGTCCACCTCTACCCTTCCCTCGATTTTGACTCGGCTTGCTAACGGTGCCTTTAGCGTGCGTTCTGCAATCCGCGAGTCCACTTATCTACTACTAAACTTTGAGTCAGAGACCCCAGGCCTGACAGATCCATTGCTAGTCAATGCCAATACATTGAGTGACATGAGTCAGTATTTCGGTAAGCCACTCTTCGACTTTCGAGGCAGAAGGCTTAATTACTTGCGTTTCTCGCTCACTGAGGCATGCAACATGGCCTGTACGTATTGCCTACCAGAAGGATATCCGCAGTGGTATCGACATAAAGCGACTTTGACGCTGCCGCAAATAACCACCCTACTAGGCGGCTTTAGACGTCTAGGATTTCGAAAAGTTAGATTCACCGGAGGAGAACCTACAACCCATCGTAGTTGTCTTCAGGCTGTCGCTGTCGCTGACTCCATGGGATTCGAGACTATTGCCATAACTACCAATGGACTGCTCATCGGAGATCTAAAGCCTTGGATTAATGCTGGACTGACCCATCTGAATGTCAGTCTCGACAGCCTCGACGAGGATGAGTTTCTACAACTCACCAAAAGCAAAGAATTAAAAAAAGTCCTTCAACTCATCGAACAAGCAGCGGCCCTAGGAATCAAGACCAAAGTCAATACAGTGTTAATGCGATCGGTAAATGGTTCTCGGTCAAGTATTATTAGACTACTAGACTGGGTGTCCAAGACTCCAATTACACTTAGATTTATTGAGTTGATGGATACTGGCCTCAATCATAGCTTCGCAGCTCGAGAGAGAATACTCGGCACGGACATTGAGCCCCTATTAATCGAGCGAGGGTACGCGAGGGTCAACCAAGATACGAAAAACCTGAATCCCGAGGGGCCGGCTGTTAATTATGCACACCCATTTTGGTCCGGCCAAATTGGACTAATAAACCCACTGTCTGGAAACTTCTGCAATACTTGCAATAGGTTAAGGATTACTGCCCGCGGCAACCTGAAACTTTGTTTGTTTGGCGACCAAGATTCAGCGCTAGACATGACCTCTCCCGAGGCTGTCGCCTTGAATGTCCAGCAGCTAATTGGTACAAAGCCCGAGCGGCACTATTTGGACGTCGGAAACTACGGTAACGTCGCCACTTTCCGCACTATTGGTGGTTGAATTAGATACACCAGAATAGGTTTGCGGTGGGTTCTCGTGCATGGGTGATTTTTCACATTTGAGTCAGGACGGCAACGCCAGGATGGTCGATATCGGTGCTAAGGCTATCACCGCACGGAAGGCCCTAGTCGGCGGATGCGTCTCGATCTCGAAGGATTGTCGTGCTGCTCTCAAAGCAGAGAGCATCCGTGAGATCATAACAACGGCCCGAATTGCGGGGATTCAAGCTAGTAAGCAATGCTCCATGCTTATCCCCTTATGCCACCAAATCGCTCTTAACAAAGTCGAAATCGAGATCGTCTTGGATCCGAACAAACTTCAGTTCTCATTATCAGTTCAGGCCCACTCTGCTGGAAGCACTGGGGTCGAAATGGAAGCTCTTACTGCAGCATCTATTGCAGGTCTTACCATTTATGACATGATCAAGGCTGTCGATCCGGCCGCAACGGTGGGACCATTCCGTCTGTTGCACAAGTCGGGAGGTAAACATGGTGAGTGGAGCCGGGATGACTGAATCACGTACTTCGAAAGTGCTAGTTAGCTCCGATCGTGCCGCTGATGGTATCTACGGGGATCTTAGTGGGCCGGCTGCAGCTAACTGGCTGGAATTGCATGGCTATAGAGTAGAAGGTATCCAGATTGTCGCAGACGATCGCCTTGAATTAGGTAGAGCTATCGAGATTGCGTGCTCTGGTGAGATCGATCTTCTAGTGATTTCTGGCGGTACAGGCCTTGGTAGCCGCGACATCACCCCACAAACCCTTGATGCGATTGCAGATTACTCCATTCCTGGCTTTGGAGAGCTACTACGTCGGGAAAGCTTACGCTATTCACTTAATGCCTATTTGAGCCGCTGTGGAGGGTGGGTCAAAAATCGCGTCCTCGTGCTCGCGCTACCAGGAAATCCCAAAGCGGTATGTGAGCAATTAGATATACTGAGCGATCTCCTTCCGCATGCTCTAAAGAGCCTAGGGGATGCTTGTAAAGATCGTCGCGCCCCGGTGGATGTGCATGATTAGTTACGAGCGAGCGCTTGAAATCATTGCAACTCTGCCCCGCAGCAGCCAACTTGGCTCCGTGCAGCTTGAGCATGCTTTGGGTCGTATATTAGCGACTGATTTAGCTGCTCGCATACCATCCCCCCCCTTCTGTAATAGCGCCATGGATGGATATGTCTGCCGGTGGGATGAATTAGTTAGTACCCCACTCAAAGTGTCGGGCTTATTAAAGGCCCAAGCAAACCCCTCTGTCTCATGGACTTCACCCCGCGAATCCGGCACCTGCTTCCGCATAACCACAGGAAGTCCGGTTCCCCCATGGGCCGATACCGTTGTACCTCACGAGGGAGTGAAAGTCAGAAGCGACGGTCGTATTGAGCTCAACGGTCAACTTAAACCAGGGGATAACATTCGTCGTGCAGGAGAGGATCTGACTGAAGGTGAGCAAATAATTGCCAGCGGGACTCTGCTCGATCCCGAGCGAATCATGCTGGCTGCAGCCTTTGGTCATGAAACTTTGCTAACGTTTGAGCCACCGAAAATTATCGTCGCCACCAGCGGGGATGAGATTGTAAGCCCTGGATCTCAATTACCCTTCGGCGCCATGTTCAACTCCAATCGGTATTTTTTGCAGGCATCCCTCCAAAAATTAGGTCTGAGTTGCGCCAGTGAACCAATTCACTTGCGAGATGAACTCTCGGTTGCGGTAAAGCGAATGAAGGAAGAGTTAGGGAATTCATCTGGCTCGACTATGACAATAACTACCGGGGCGGTATCGGCCGGCGACACAGACTTCATACCCGAACTTGTCAGGACTTTGGGGTTTAAAATCCTTTTCCACAAAGTTGCTGTAAGACCTGGAAAGCCGGTGATGCTTGCAATACGCGATCAACATGTATGGCTAGGTTTACCAGGAAATCCCCTGGCTACTTGCACTGGTTGGTACTATTTTGGACGACCAGTGCTCACCGCAATAAGCGGTCTGGCACCTACAAAGAAGCAAATTGTGCAGTGTTCAACCGACCTAACTAAGCCTGAAAGCTTGCGTTGCTTTTATCGTGGCATTTTAAATGCCGACGGCCTGAAAATCTCACCCAAGCAGGGAAGCGCTCACTTCTCAGCTTCGATTGATAACAATGCTTATGTGGAGCTACCAGCGGGTTACTCCACAATCCAAGCCGGGACCAAGCTCCTGGCGCTAACACCATAAACAACTGAAAGAATTACACCTTGGACACCAACCAACCAACCGAACCTACTGTCGAAATAACTAAGAAACAGCGAGTCATTGCCGCTCGTGGTCAAGAGGTTAACGTCGATTACTTCCTGTTTTCTTGCCTCGAGCAAGAGCGTCTGGAGAGAGCTCAGGGGGCAGGTACACCGCCTTTACAGTGGCCAGGTCTCACCAGCGGCGCGACGCAGCAGGCAGAAGTTACTCAGCCATTCGAAAGCTTGGTTTCGGAGCTTTGTCAGTGGTATAGCGATCGCTTCCCAGAGCTAACATCGAACCGAAAGATAGACCACGAACAGCTAGTCGAGGTCGTTCCAGCCTTTGTTGCCATGTGCCGTGATCTCGCAGATCTATTCAAAATCAAATCGGATCAAAACTTGCCTGCGTTGCCAGTTGCGGCGGGTATAGATCGCAGCCCCTGGGATGCAATAGAAGGCGCCATACGACGCTTTTTCTCGAGCAACAGTCATCTATTCCTGCGCTACCTTTCATGGGCACACGGCGCTGAGAGAGTTGAAGAGTTTGTACCAGGTAGCCGCCCTCCCGTTGGCAAATATGCTCCTCCCCCGTTGCCTCGTAGTGGCAGCCGTGATGCTCGCACTGGCCGATCTGATCGTCTGAGTGGGAGTAAAGGTAAGGGGGATAGGGGCGGTAAACACGAAAAACCCGAATTCCGCACCCGTAACGAAAGACCTTCTCGACCCGATAGGGACCGCCAGAGACCCTTCAAAAATCATAAAGAACAAGGACCTCAGCAAGAACACAAACGCCGTCCACGCAAGAGCGACGAGGAGACGGCTAAGCTCACCGACAAAGCTATGGCCGAAGTAAATCAGGCGATTGCGACGCTGCGTTCTGATAGTTCTGTGCAGGAAATCACATTACTGCCAACCAATAGTTTCTACCGGCGCATCCAACATCAAGAAATCGTTGATGCTGGTTTTGTCTCGAATTCCGTTGGTGAAGGGGCCGATCGGGCGGTGAAAATTACGCGAAAGTAAATGTTATGACTGCTTATACAATGGCAAATCGTGTCGTAGTCATAACAGGCGCTAGCTCGGGGATCGGTGCCGCGTGTGCAAGGGCTTTTGCAAGCCATGGGTGTAGGCTAGCCTTGGGGGCACGACGTACCGATAGACTTGCTTCATTAGCACGTGAACTGGAGGGTCTCGGCTCTCCGCAGGTTTGGAGTGGCTGGCTCGACGTCAGGGACGGTCGGTCGATCACAAATTTTCACCGTGATGTCGTGAACAACTTTGGCCGCGTTGATGTCTTAATTAACAATGCAGGATTAGCTGCTGGTCTGGATCCCGTATCCACTGGAGAAGACGCCGATTGGGAGGCGATGCTGGACACGAACGTGCTCGGTCTATTAAAAGTCACTCGAGCGTTTCTTCCAGATATGGTGACAAGACAGCGCGGTCATATCATCAATCTTGGCTCTATTGCTGGGTTGCAGACATATGCGAAAGGAGCTGCTTATGCCGGCTCAAAACATGCTGTCCGGGCGATCAGCGGCGCCCTCAGATTAGAATTAATTGGTGCAGGAATACGAGTCACCGAAATTGACCCTGGAATGGTGGAAACTGAATTCAGCTTAGTACGCCTCAAGGACCCGAAAAAAGCTAACGCAGTTTACGCGGGAATGACGCCACTCACGGCTGAAGATATTGCCGACACAATCATGTTTGCCGCAAACAGACCCTCTCACGTCAACATAGATCAAATCGTTTTAATGCCGACTGATCAGGCCGCCGCAACACAAGTGTATCGACGACCCCAAGCATAACCACCTGAGTTGTATATCCTATTTTGAATTAGTTTGAAGTCAGTCAACATCGAATTTGGGGGCAGAGCTCAAGCTTCAGTGGGCTCAGCCGAAAACTAGGACTGGCGGATATTTTTACTAACAGCGAAACACGGAGGTTTCGCAATGAGACGGCATCCATATACCGGCTCCACAATCCTTTGGCTGATAGGCTGCCTCCTTGCCGTGGGCCTGCTTAGCGCATGTTCCGGCACATCAGGGGACGAAGAAAATCTAGAGGCTGATAAGGGTGGAGAAAGCGGAAATTTGGGCCAAGACGATGCCGCCGAGGGTAATGGCCAGGAAAACTTTGCTAACGCCGAAAGTCCTGGAGGTGATAGCGCAGAAATCAATAGCGATACGGCCGATGCTGGCGGCGAGCCCCCAGCTGCGAACGCGCTACCAGCTGAAGGTGTCAATACTGCCTCTGGTGGCAACAATGGTATGTTCGATAACTCAGGTGGGACTCAAGCGAACGCTGCGGTTCCGCTTAACGGTGCTCCTACAGCAAACGGGACTGCTCTGAACAATACGGTAGCCAACGTACCTTTAAACGCAGCTGTGAATCCATCACCCCCGGCGAATAACGCGATTCCGGCGGTGGCTGCAGTCCCAGCAAATGCAGCAGCGCTAATGCAAACTTCTCCTCCCAGTAATTCAAATCAGTTACCGTCAGCGGCAACTTCAACCTCTGGCCTAACTCCGCGACCAGACGGACGAGTCCGCTATGTCAAACAAGGGGGCATCCAGATTATGAATGCTCCAAACGGAGAACCGGTCTCTAGCTTGGAGCAGGGTGATCACCCCGTGACCTGGGAGGAAAACGGTTGGTTGAAGATGGCCGATGGAATGTATCTCCCGGTAGACGGGGTATCCCAAAAAGGTATTGGCAGACCAAAGGTTCAGCGTGGTTGGGCGCATTAACGCAAAGCTATCACAACAGATTTAAAACATGACGCGGAAGCCGATATTCGTGTACCAGGTCGACCTCGCTTCATCGCGTTGGCGATCTGTGAAGCTAACCGGAATTGATCCAAGATAATTGGTATTCTTGCGGATGATTTGAATACCAAAATGACGACTCAAGGCAATATCCACTCCGAAAAGCACGTTAGCTGTTAGGCTACCTCCCTCCGAGAAGCGCTCCCCTAGATAACGACGATGCCATCTTGTGAATCCTACTCCCAGACCAGCAAGAGGCGTAACCATAGTGGAGTTATATAAGCGCACCATAAGGTCGGTTTCTGGTCCCACCTGAGCAGCAAAATACTGCTCGGAATTAAGTTGATAATAATAATATGTAGCCTCAACACCAACGAATCGCACCCAGTAGTATCCCAGTGTCGCCTGGCCAGAAACATATTCTGCCGAAGCCCCAAATCCACCGTTGAACATCCACCTACCATTATCGTTCGTTGAACGATCGACAGGAAGCGGCTGGTCTTCGACAGATTCTTGCTCTAGCCCAATGCCCGCCTCTGATGGACTTACAACTATCTGGTCCGCCTCAGCTGGCAACTGCGGAACTTCACCATCCAGAACTGACTCTTCAGCCACCGCGATCTCATTAGTGAAAAGAGCAACTCCCAAAAATAGCGACAGTGGTAAACAGACTTTTTTCATTTTGGGCCCTAGAGCTATTTACTAAATGGCACAACTTTTTGGGCAATCCGACCAAAAATGCTTTGGCCGTGTCGATCGAACATCTCTATACCAACAGTATCGCCATATTTCATGAATGGCGTGCTCATCGCACCTGTATCAATCTTCTCGATCATGCGTTTTTCTGCCAAACACGACGATCCCCGCGCACGATCTTCATTGGATACGGTTCCACTGCCCAAGATTGTACCAGCGGTAAATGACCGCGTTTTGCAAATGTGTTCGATCAGGTCAAAGAAGGAAAAATGCATTTCAGGTCCAGCATTGGGATCGCCAAACTGAGTACCATTGTACTCGGTAATCAAGGGTAGATGTACACGCCCACCTTCCCAAGCACTTCCGAGTTCGTCAGGTGTCACTGCAACTGGTGAAAATGCTGTCGCAGGTTTCGACCCGAAGAATCCGAATCCCTTCTCAAGTTCAGCGGGAATAAGATTACGCAAAGAAACATCATTGGCGAGCATGATGAGTTTCACATGTTTAGACGCTTCGCCCTTTTTGGTACCTTGTGGGGTATCGCCCAAGACTACACAAACTTCTGACTCAAAATCTAACCCCCAATTGGGATCGGCAAGTTTGATGTCATCCGTAGCACTTAGGAGCACGCCCGAGCCACCTTGGTAGATTAAAGGATCAGTACGTAACGTCTCTGGTGGCGTCGCATGGCGAGCCTTGCGCACAAGCACCACGTGGTTGACGTATGCAGAGCCATCGATCCATTCGTAAGCCCTTGGCAACGGGGCCATGAATCTAACTGCGTCACAACGACCGGAAACTCCCTCGCCTCGCTGCAAGCTTTCGAATCGATGATGCAATTTCGGCTGAATTAACTCCCAGCGATCCAGAGCGGCCTGTAATGTGGGTGCGATATCGCCGGCATCGCCATAAACAGACAAGTCGCGGCTGACAACCACAAGCCGTCCATCGCGGCTGCCATCGTGTAAAGTTGCTAGTTTCATTTTGACTCCAGGGCTAAAAATTACAGCCCGGTGAGCCTCTTTAACGCTCGGATTTCATCCGAACTTAGTTGCCTATATTCACCGGGGCTTAGGTCTTCGGGCAGTCTCACATCACCATAGGAAACGCGAATGAGCCTAACCACTTTATGATTAAAATGCTCAAAAAGTCGCCGTACAAGCCTATTGCGTCCCTCAAACACGGTGACTGCGTACCAACTGCCGCGCGATCCACCCAGGTTTTTGCCATGTGCATACCTGAGCTCCGTCTTGCCAGTCGGGCCGTCATCGAGTTCAATCCCCCGGACTATAGCTTGTTCTTCATCAGGAGTCAGCTTGCCGGTGATCAGAACATGGTACTGACGTGGCACCTTAAATTTAGGGTGGGTCAGTTTGTTTGCCAACTCGCCATCGTTGGTGAGCAAAAGCAGGCCCTCGGTTCGGTAATCCAATCGTCCAACTGGCGCCACCAGGAAAGGTAGTTTTTTTAGACGCGGCAAATCGTAAATTGTAGTGCGTTGGAAACCGTCGTGACGGGCCGTTAGAACTTCGTCCGGTTTATTCAGCATCCAATAAACCCGAGGTGGCATTGCCGCTTCAACCAGCTTGCCATCGATTGTCAGCTGATCATTGTCCGGGTCAATCTTACGCCCAAGCTCAGTTACCAGATCGCCATTAATTGCGACGCGGCCTTCACGTATCCAGGTCTCCGCCTCCCGGCGAGAGGCTATCCCCATCTGGGACAACCACTTCTGAATTCTCATTGGCTCCATCGGCAACCCCGGCTACTGATTCATCTAGGTCAAGCTGGTCGTGACTTCCCGTAAGGGTAGCCGCCAGATCGTCCCCGTCATACTCGCCGCGCGTGTTGTCTGCAATATATTCTTCGACATCGACTAAATCGTCAGCGCTACCGCCTTCAATCCGCGCCATGGCGCCTTGGACCATCTCCCTCGATGGTTGGAACGACTCAAGTGGTGGCAAGTCTTTAATACTACTTAAATTAAAAACGGTGAGAAATTGATCCGTTGTGCCAAAAAGCATTGGGCGGCCAACAATCTCCTTGCGGCCTACACATTTGATGAGATCTCGCTCAAGCAGCGTCTTAAATATGCTACCGGCATCGACACCTCTAATAAATTCAACCTCGGCACGGGTGACAGGCTGCCGGTACGCAATAATTGCCAAAGTCTCGAGAGCAGCCCGGCTAATCGGTCGAGGGCGAGACGCGAACATGCGCTCCATGATTGCACCAGCAGACTCGGAGGTCTGAAATTGATATCCGAGCCTCTTCAAATAATGGAGACGGAAACCACCACTCCGATCCTCGTACTGGGTCACTAACTGATCCAGCGTGAGCTGAATATCCCCCTCGCCTACCGTAGGATCACCAAGAATGTCAAGTATATCTGATGCCTTAAGGGGCCTTTGCGAGGCAAATATAATAGCCTCAACCTTAGCCTCGAGGCGCATTGAGGCTAACTGTCGCTCCTTGGGTGGACTAGGCACCTGATGATCACCAGCTAGCTCATCGTCCAATGAGTCATAATGGTCGAATTCAGTTACTTCTATATTTTCAACGTCTTCCATGTGACTCATAAGTTACCACCAAGGTCTGGAGTTTGTTCCACAGAACCTACAGATGGGGGCAAGGGCAAGACCGACTCATCGCAGTCCATGCGGTACATCCACACTGGTCCCATCAGTTCGGTTTGGTATACCTGAATACGTTTCATCTTCGAAAGCTCAAGCATGGCCATCACATGGACAACGAGTTCGTCCCGAGATTGGAGCCGGTTATATATACCCTGGAATAAGGCAAACCGTGCCTGTTCGATTTCTCGCGCCAATTTTTCAATGGTGTCTTCCACCGTTATTCTGTGCAACTTTGCAGTATGCTTGGATTTTCTTCGCTCTGAGAGCCCTCTGAGCATCTGCTCGTAAAGTACGACCAACGTTGGCGCGTCACCCTGAAGTGGTGACTCTATGTGCTCGTAAAGCGGCGCTAAACGTTGCCACTCATTGTTGGGTTGGATCTCCACCCCCATCTGAGGCATCTGACTAAAGTGATCCGCTGCATTACGAAACATTTCGTACTGCAGCAGCCGCTCCTGCAGGGACTTCACAGGATCGTCTTGCTCGCCATCTGTGTCATCAGTGGCCTTTTCATCTCCCGGCAGCAACATGCGCGTCTTGATCTCAATCAAGGTCGCTGCCATCTCAATAAATTCACCCGCCTGCTGCAAATCAGCAAACTGCATGAGTCGCAGGTAGCTTAAGTACTCCTGGGTCAGCAGCAAAACATCGATAGCGAATATGTCAATTTCATGCACCCGGATCAGGTGCAACAGAAGGTCAAGCGGCCCTTCGAACTGATTGGTTTTGACGAAATACTCTGAGCTCATCGATCGCCTACAAGTCGGCTACCCAGTGGCTGCAAATGTTGGACTTTCTTCTAAACTTTACGTTATACCGTGGAGCTTACCACCGGCCAAGGAATTTCGCCGGGAAAATCCCCATAAAGATTATTGTTACAAGCACAAATCCATGGCCAATAACCCAAGTTGCACACTACTAGACGGACTGATTGACGGCACTGAGTTCGTTAAGTACCTGCCCATTGAGGCACTAAGGGGCGACGGAGCGAAGGCTTGTTTTCGTCAGGGTGTAATCGAAAAGACCTTTAGATCTAGCGGCACTACCACTCAAGATAGGTCTCTATCCCACTTCTCTGCCGTGGGATTGGCGCAGTATCAGCAACAAAGTATAAAAAGGTTTGCATTCATACTGGATCAAGTGCAGCCGTTGGATAAAAGTGAAAGCCGCCTCGGACTAAGCCTGGTACCTGATCAGGATGCGTGGCCTGAAAGTAGTCTGGCGCAGATGCTTTCGTGGATTGCTTCGATTTACGAGGTAAGGTTCGTATCCGAAGGCGAACTCACTGATGTTATTGCAGCAAATATTGGGCGGCCTTTGTGGTTGTTTGGTACGGCTTTTCACTGGGTTAACGTATTGGATAGTGGATCTCACTGCACCCTGGCCCCGGGTTCTGTAATTTTTGAGACCGGTGGCACAAAAGGGCGAACGCGAGAAGTGTCGAGAAGCCACCTCTATCAGGAGCTTTCTCACGCTTTTCGAATCAACACAGAGGCCATCGTAAGCGAGTACGGCATGAGTGAGCTCTCCTGCCAGGCATATGATTACGTGCCACATGGTCGGATCTTAGAATTAGACAATCGCAGATTCCGGTTTGCCCCAGATGTGGACGTGGCTGTGCTAGGGCGGCCTGGTGCGGCATATCGCAAGGGTCGCGGCGCCTTGATGGTTCGCGACCCAGCTCGGACTGATTACCCCTGGTACTTCCGCACCGAGGACCTAGTGGAGCTCGAAAACGGTGCCTTTCGGTTACTTGGGCGGGCACCCAAAGCCGCCCTAAAGGGATGCTCCCTTGGAGCTGAAAGGGCGCTGGTACCGGTTACCAGGGACAGCAATTCACATGACTTTCCCCTCGTCAGCAACGATCACAAGGCGCCACTGGCCGCCGGGCATCTCTCGGCAGGTCGGATCGCCGCATTGAGCGGCCATTTAAGAGACTTCTGCAGTGACAGGGAAGTCATCGCGGCACTTTCTGAGGAGCTAGGCTCTTCCCAAGCAGCGACGATTGCCCTTCAAGATCTTACGGATGGCATGCCTGGGGATTTTGATGGATGGGTCAAGGCCGTGACGGTGGCTTTAGGAAACTTAGCTGGCACATTGCAAAAATGGCTCGTGATCCTTCCGGAAAATCACTCTTTGGTTGGTCTATACCCTCTCAGCATAGGTTACTTAGCGGGACTCAATTTGACGGTCAGACAGCCGTCGATGTTTCAAAAAGGTCGGAGCCCGCTCTCGTTATTTCTAACCGGATTAGCCAGCCTTCCCGAAGCCCGCTTGAGTATACTGCCCCCACAATGGCGCATCATGGGTGTCGGAGAAACGCTACCATTTGATGCCATCTTGAGTTACGGCACATCCGAAACAGTTGATAAAATTCAGAGCCTTACCAACCTTCCAGTCCGCGGTTTTGGGCATCGCATAGCGGTATCAATCATTCCGATCACGGCCACGCTGGATCAAGTTGACCGGGTTACCAAGGACTGCCTCGGATTGGGGCAATTGGGCTGTATGTCGTCACGCCTAATCTGTGTCGCTGGAAAAGAGGGGGGAAAAGGTTCACTGAAAAGCCTGATCCAAAGTTTGCAATCATCGGGGCAGAAATTCTGGTCGAAGGATTTCCCCTGGCGTCAAATGGTGAGTTTGGACTTCGAGCATTTTCGTCAAGCAAATTTAGGGGCAGAGGTCTTTGTGCCACCGAGTACTGCCCACCCACTAGTCTGCTTAACGAAGTTGCCTAACCTTGGTGAGCTAGAGGGACTCGAGAACGCATTGGCGCAAAATCAGTTTTGTCTTTCCGTTGCTGCAATTGACACCCAAGATATACCAGAAATATCTGTTAATATTGCAAAATATCTGTCCGACAGGAGAAACCTCGGCACTTTGACTGTACCCTTTTCCGTGCTGAACCAGACCCAAGAGCTGCTCCTTCGCAGTGGTTTAAGCTGTCACTCAGTAAGGCCACTAGGCGAGGCAAACGCACCAAAATGGGACGGTCTGCACGAGGGCATCCCGTTATTCGACCCATCACTGCGGGAGCCGATTCTTTAGTCTCTGCCTTCATGCTATCTTATAAGAAAGCCCCTAAATTACCGCTTCTCGCACGGCTCTAGAACAGACGTCGTGCGGCCGTATTCTTGAAAAACTCGGTGGCCCAACGGTTGTCGTCACATAATATAAGGTTTGTCTGCATGACTGAATGGGTTAGGCACATGCACACATACGATGCGGAACAACTGCGTATGCTAGCTTACACTTACTACGAAAATTTCCTGCCACATTTCCGTCAACAGCCGGAAGGATCTTTGATTGAGCCGGTGACCATCGAATTCTCCAGCAGGATGAAACAAAAACTGGGGCTTGCATTTCTTTTTGAGCATAAGATACGGTTAAATTTACCATATTTCCGTTCAGACCCCAGCCTACTACCTTACACACTATTCCATGAACTGACACATTTGTGGCTTTACGACTGCATGCTGGACCCAGGGCATACCCGCCGCTTTTACAAGAAAATGAGGGACTTTGAGGCAACCGGTTTAGCTATTGATCCCGACGTCCACATACATACTCGCGTGGCCGCGGAGGGTAAGTTCGTGTATAGTTGCCCTAACTGTAAGAACCGCTGGTACTTGCGTGACCAGCTAAAGTATTCAATTTATTGTGGTCACTGCTTTGACAGAGAGGGAATTGAGTATTTCGCTGAGGGCCTTAGCATCTCAGGCCGCCACGAAAACATATGTAAGGATACTGATTCCGCAGCCTGAGCTGGGTTTTATGAAAAGTGCCAATGAGAGGACCAAACTGTTGTCATCGCTAAGTCGACTCATGAAATCGTTTTTACTGTTAGGTACCGTTTTACTTCCGGCAAGTACGGTTGTCGCACAGGTAAGTTTTGTAGACCAATCTCAGATGTTTACAAAGTTGCCATTTGTTTCGCCGGCAAATTTCGCCGATTCGGTCTTGCAGGAGCAACGTAAGGCTGTGGCAATCAGAACTTTCTGCACCGAGGTGCGCAAATATTACCGAAAATATAAATGGAACGACGATCCCTGTGGTAATTTGCGTTGGCAGGCCGAGCTCCACACGCGATCAGGACATCCTCTCATTTACGCAGAATTTGGCAGTGGGCAAGAGACGACGCTTCTCCTTGGTGGAGTGCATGCAGACGAGCTAACACCGATCCATTTAGCCTTCCGATTTGCCAGATATTTGAATGATAACAGCAATCTACTCGGCACTAACGCGCATGTTATCCTAGCTCCGCTGGTAAATCCCGACGGGTTTTTACGGACACGCCCAACACGCACCAACTTTAACGGCATCGATCTCAATCGCAATTTTTTTACTGCGGATTGGTACGACAAAGCTCGCCGCGTTTGGCAAATCGACCGCAAGAAGGTGCTGGCACACTTTCCTGGCTACTTCCCAAATTCTGAAGTCGAAACAATCTTCCAGATTCAACTAATCGACCGATTCAAACCCGATAAAATACTTTCCGTTCACGCGCCCCTTGGCTTTTTAGATTACGATGGTCCAGGGTCAGGAATACTGCGCCCGCTCACGACTACTGAAAGAAAAGCTAAGAGATTGGTTAAAGCGATCTCAGAAAGCTCACAAAATTATAAAGTGGTGGACTACACCTTCTACCCTGGCTCACTCGGCAACTATGCTGGTAACGAACGTCAAATTCCAACCGTCACACTCGAGCTCCAAACGACGCAACCGCAAATGGTAGAGGCTTATTGGCGGCAGTTCCAACCGGGTATTACTCAAGCAGTGCGATACCCGTTTGCCAGGTTACCGCAAATTGACGGACAGGATGAGGCCGGCAATGCAACTCCATTCTCGGACCATTACACTTATGTTGCGAAGAACCCCGGCGGAACGGACTAATCAAGGCGCCTATATTTAGAGGGATGATACTACAAACCTTGAACTGTGATTGCCTCTGGACACGTCTCGCCTTGATTGACCGGGGCTCCGAGTCTAAGCCAAAAGTCCCAAGGATGTTCGCCCTTTGATAAGCCGGAGACCTCAAAGTACATTCCGGATCGTCCAGGGGTATCAGCGCCCTCTCCGTCCCAATTCATGCTGTCGCGAGCGGCATGAACATCGTCCACATAAAATGGGAAAAAACCTTTTTCCACAAGTCTACGTTCGATGCCAATGTCCATCGCAAGTAACTGCCCCATAAGGTTCACGTTATAGCGATATAAACACGAGCTACCCCGACAGAACTTAAGTCCAACCTCACTTAAGTTTTTTTTGCCTCTCTTAATTAACTCACTATCAAGCCTGGGCATCCGAATGTCTTTATGACTTCGTTGAACGGCGGGCGCCAACATCCAACTGTAGAGAATACCGCTGCCTTGATTCAAGTAGGTACCCGCGTCTACTGGCAAATTTAGCAGCATGGGGATGTGACCCGAGTCGGCAAAAAATCCGACATCGGTGGCTAAACTCATTTTTATCTTCAGGAACAATACTTTTAAAAAAAATGATAACCTGGCTAAGCTCGATACAGGTCCAATTCGTTTTTCCTCAAGCTTAGACTTTATATGGCGGGAGTCAAAATGCAGAGTAAAAAAATTTTTTGTATCTGCAGTAATCAACATCCGTGAGTCTGTAGCGATATCTTCCCAAATTCCGTCCTCTCGCCTGAACTTGATACTGTCAAAAAGCATGTGATTGGAGGAGTTGAACTTATAAATGTAACGCTTACTTTGAAGTTGATGCTGGCTATCATCAAAGACGACCATGCCCGTATCGCGTAGATCAGCTTTTGATTCACCCTCACAAATGGCGAGGTACGCGAATGACTCCTGACGCACATGACGTAACTCAAAAAACTGACGGGACTTACAAGGCCTAGCTTTCGAGCCCCTAGTGAGTTTAGTTCCGAAGTCTTCTGCCCTAAAAGTCAGCAGGTCTTGGTCGCTCACGTCGTCCGTTAACGATATGTTTTCATTGGTAAAAACAACCCTTCCGTGATCATCGACTGGATCTAGTTGCAAAGGTATGGAACGCCATACCAAGCGGCCAGTGTGGGTATCTACAGCAAATAGTCTTAATCCCGAGCGTTTACCGTCAACTTTAACCGGTAGTTGGCCCACGAACATCGCTCCCGGACATGCCGTTACCCTTGTGGTACTCACCACCCAGAGTATCAGCCACAAGACCCTCGACAAGCCCACCGTCGCGAGGCTATAGGTGCGCCGGGAGTCTTGACAATGGTTGGCAATGAACATCCGAGGTCCTCTGCTATGGAGAAAAGCAAGCTACACGAGCAATTGTTGCAACTGAGCGATTTCGATTACCCTTGCCCTCAACACTTGATCGCTCAAGAACCCATACCTGGTCGTAGCAACTCCAAACTGCTAGTCAGAAGGCAAAACAGCACCACCGAAGATTTGCATGTATCTGATCTTACAACAGAAGTCCCTGGTGGCTCGCTATTAATTTTTAACGAATCCAGGGTGTTTCCGAGCCGCATGTTAGGGCTTTTGCCGACTGGAGGCAGCATCGAAGTGTTTCTCCTCAGTGAGATCGGAACCACTGAGTCGCCATCAAGATCTATTTGGCAGGCCCTGGGTAGACCAATGAAGAAGCTTAAACCTGGGGTCACGGTCCATTTTGAGCCACAATTAAGTGCCACAGTACTTGAACGTTACGATGACAATGCTGGAAATAGTCTCATTAATCTTGAGTTTGATATGTCCCCCTCTGCATTCACGACATGGCTCGAACGCCATGGATTTATCCCGCTGCCTCCCTATATTAAACGCAAAAAACCGCTCAAAGCTGAGGCATCAGCAGATCGCGATAGATATCAAACTGTTTATGCACGACAGACTGGCTCGGTTGCCGCACCGACGGCGGGATTACATTTTACAGAAGAGCTTTTTGAATGCCTAAGATCACGAGAGATCGGGCTGCACTTCGTCTCGCTGCACGTGGGTGCTGGAACATTTCTTCCCATTAAGACTCAAAATATTGCAGACCATCATATGCACTCCGAGCGTTATCGGGTCGGAAAAGAGACGGCGAAGGCCATCTACCAAGCCAGAATAAGCGGCCGAAAAGTAATAGCTGTCGGCACCACTACATTCAGAAGCCTAGAATCGCTTTACCGTAAAGCATCTGAGGATCCTGATAAATTTATCGAACTAGCAGATTCTTGGCATAGTACTAATTTATTTCTAAGACCAACGAAAGATGGCGAAATTTACCGACCTTGGGTGATAGACGGCCTCTTTACCAATTTCCATCAACCCTGCTCGACCCTCTTTATGCTCATTGCTACGATAGTTGGGTTAGAAGCAGCAAAGGACATGTACGCCGAAGCAGTGTCTAAAGGGTACCGTTTATTCAGCTACGGTGATGCCAATCTCATTTGGCTTTAAGCCTGCTTGCGTCGCTCTAAAATCTTTACCAAAAGCTGAAGGTCTTCGAGCTGTTGCCGAAGAGCTTTAATCTCCAAATCTCGACTGGCAAGGACAGCCTCTAGTGTCTCAAGCTTACTCTTAAACTTTTCGACCGTACGTCGCTCGTTGTCTGAAATTTTGCGCAACGAAGCCTCGCAGTAGGCTAACAAAGCCCTGGTATCAACAAGAGAAGACTCTTGGGAGAGTAACGGCCGGGTAAGCGACCCTGGCACTATCATCTCACCTTGACGTTGATGGGATTCAAACTCAGAGCTGATCTGCTGTGTTGCTTGCTTTATGCCAATCTGATTGGACTTTATAACCACAGGTTCGCTCATCGAGACGCTGCCGACTCTGTTAAATGGCAGCTTCTGGTCCGACAAAGCGTCGCGGCCAGACTCACTAACGACTACCCTGTCTTGCGGATGTCTCGGAGGCAGATTTGGTCTCTGATTTACTGCATTGCCGGATACTGGAATAAAGTATTTGCCATCCTGTAGAATGGCATGCAGTTTACCGGTTTTGATACGACGCCTAATGGTCATATCAGACACCTTGAAAGTGCGTGCATACTCGACGATCGATAGCCATTGTTCCGTCATCGAACATCCCCATCTGCTGGCGACATGGAATTCACGAGCATCATTTGATGCAGTGATCCATATGGTTAAGTTTAGCAATCACCATCACCCCCAAAAACCCCGTCAAATCATTGACCTATAGGCACTTAATGCCTACTGATCAAAATAGATCCTCATTCTCCTTCAATTGACTCGGTGTTTCCGGAAGCGCGGTCATAGCCGGTCGCTGCTGGTACAATCGAGAGTAAACGTCAAAACTTCGAATCACCTCTCTGACATATCGTCGCGTCTCAAAATATGGAATCGAGTCGACAAACTCGTCGGCGGAGCAATCGCCACATGTCGCCAGCCACTGATTAACTGCTAACGGTCCGGCGTTGTAGGCTGCCGCCGCCAAAAATGGGTTGTCTCCGTAGTAACTTAGTAATCGGTCCAGATAGTAAAGTCCGTAACCGATATTGATCTCTGGCTCTGTCACCTCTCGGATATCAAAATCCTCATCGTGCAAAAGCGTCGCGATCTTTAGGGCAGTATAGGGCATTAGCTGCATTAAACCAGTGGCGCCTACAGGTGAGCGTGCCTCCTTGTTGTACAAACTCTCGGACCTCATGATACTCAGCACCAAGTAGGGACTTAGCTGCATGTGATTGGCCATAGGCATGACGATTCTCTCGTAGGCTATTGGATAATAAACTTTCCATTCATCATCGTGTTGTATTTGGCTTTGAATCAAACCATCCCAATTTGATGGCAGATTTCTGAGACTTGTAAATGTAGTGTAACGGATATTTCGGGATGGCCTATAGTCATCCAGATCACCAGATAATTTGGTAATCGCAGCAAAGGCGCCGAGCTTGTCGAAACCTGACCAGCGCAACTTACTCAGTTGAGCGGCTGCGGCATCACGAAGTCCCACATTCCGTAAATCTGCAATCAACTGCAAATCAGGCCGGGTGTCTAGTCCAGTGGCGTCTCCAGCGCGAGCGGCCATTGACTTTGCTGCTAGCGATATCGAGGTAGTAATCTGACCAATTTCATTGGCTACCGAACCAATAGTCGCTTCTGGATTCTGATTGGGTGTAGTTAACTCAGGGTGACGCGTGGCAGTCATCAATCCGTAAAACGAGCTGCCGTGGCTGTGCAGAATTTCCAAAAACAAAGTCTTTGCTTCATCTAGTCGGCCTAAGTTTTCCAAAATACGCGCATGCCAATATTTTATTATGTGAATTTGATCACCCTCTCGTGGCGTCACATATCCAGGTTGATCCAACATTGCCAATGCAGCGGCGTATTGTTTACTGCGGTACAAATTCCAAAACCGCATCCACCTCAGCGTCGCCGTGTCACGTCGACCTAACGCTAGTCCGTAGTTATCAGCTGCAGCCCGAATTTGGCCACTATATCGCAAAGAATCGCCTAATAACTCCTGAGCCCTACCACTGAACATATGTCGCGGATGCTCGTACATGAAGTCCGTCAGTACTCGAACAGCTCTTTGTGGCTCGAAGACCCTGAGGCTAACCTTCGCCAGATCGATTACAATATTCGGATATGTCCCAGAATCTCGTGTAGATTTTTCTTTACTGAGTAAGTCCTCAAGCTCCCGTCGAGCGAGGCCAAATAACCGCGACTCGCTATAGAACTTTGCTCTTTCTTCACTTGTTTTGACGCGGACAGAACCCGCGGAATCGACCGTCGGTCGCAACAATGAAGCCGCCAAGAAGTCGCCCAAACCGTTTCCGAGTACTACATTTTTACTTAGGCGCTTAAGCAGCCTGTCAGAAAACGCATAACCACCGTCCGAGAGGGGCCGGCAAGTAGCCTCTTCAAGTTTACGAAAGGCCCATCGTGATTCAGGAGTAGCTGGGTAATTTGCCGCAAGGCCCTCGAGAATTTCAAAATTAACTCGGTTTTCACCGTTTTTTTCAAGCGCTTCAAATGCCATCTTTGCGAGAACTTCTTGCCGCTTACTGAACGTGTAACGCTTACTGAATTCCGTAAAAGCCGTTGTTAATTGAGTGTAGTCAGCCTCTGCATTGTAACTCTCAATGAGCAGACTCTGGACTCTCTTGTTCCAAGCGTCGCCAAATTCATGGATTGATAAGTTTCTCAGAATCTCGATGGTTTCCTTGTAAGATCCACCGCGAAACTTTGCTTCCGCCAAATAATAACGGACGATTGGCTGTAACGGATCTTTGGACGCGAGTCCTAGCTCTGCAGAAGTAAGAAATTGCAGAGCAAGCCGTGGATTTTTGTCCATGTACTGAACACCAAGTGCGAGCGCCAACAGCAACTTCTCCCTTTCATTTTTGACTTGTGCATAAGTGGCATGTAAATCCACAGTAAAGGATAGTTGTCTCGCTCGCTCCTGTGACCTCATTTTATTGATGAATTCAAGCATCGCCACTTCCCGAAAGCCTGCCAAAGCTGGTTGCGCAGCAATTGCGACTAACCCGGCCAGAATTAATAGGAAGTGACTAATCTTTACCAAAATACCTCCGTGAGGCGGGGGACAAGGCCCAGCTCTCCGAAGAGTATTTCGTCACAAATGCAGGGAATCTTTAGCGGATTAGTTGTCGCTGAGGGCGAAGAGGCCGAGAACCAAATCGTTAACTATCAACATCGTTCATTATGAAAGCGGCGACCTCTTGAGTGAACTCGAATTTTTTCGATCGGCGCCATTAATACACACTCGGCCGTCAGCAACCCTTTTTTCAGGTTTGCCAATTCGACCAGAGCTGCCTGAACAGCTCCCCCCTTTTATTGGGGAGTTTCTGATATACCACCGCGGCATAATTATGGCGTCGCAACCGCTGTCTGTTCTCTCTTGCGTTCCAAAAACAGCATATCAACCAGTAACAGGGAGACACCCACTGTGATGCAACTGTCGGCGAAATTAAAATTAGGAAAGTCGTAACGCCATCCTGCTAGATTCCAACGAACATCGATCCAGTCTATGACATAACCGAATCTGATTCGGTCGAGAAAATTTCCGATGGCACCTGACAAAATCAAACTGAGAGAAAAAATGGCTAAACGGTGATGTACAGGAGTTGATCGCAGATAGAGCAAGATGATGAACACAGCTAGGCATGTCACCAAATAAAAAAATGGTACTCGAATGACATCCGGTAGATTAGACAATGCACCCCATGCAGCACCAAGGTTTCGGACATAATTCGTACTCAGAGATATGAATGCGTGACTTCCATCCGGCGCACCGTCGCTGCCATCACTGGACCAAAGTGGATAACGCTGACCACGATAAGACGATAAATTTTCGGCATCGGACCAAACCATTAACGTGGACTGGGCATGGTACTTAGTGACCTGATCGAGGCCTATACTGCCAAGTACCATCAGTAGCAAAAATAACAATGAAAGCTTGTGTGCTCGTGCTGCAAGCGGGGTAAGTTTGGGATTCGCTGTCACGAAAGAACCTCTTTCAATGTGGGATAAATGCCCTGTAAACTTGAGGCTTTATTGTATCAAAATGGCAGCCCCCCCGCCATCTGAAGGTGTATTACTAATGGTGAACTCATGATACCAGTTGCAGTAATTTTCGATTTTGACGGTGTATTGGCGGATACACTGGAGACTCATTTAAAAGCGTGGGTTTTGGCTACTAAAGAAGTGTTTCAACAAGATATCGCGCCACCGACCGAGCTTAGTGGACACAGCACGAAAACTATTGCCCATTTGATCAGCAAAAGTCTGGGCCAACCCAGCATGGCTACCGCTCTTGCTAGCACAAAAGAGCGGCTAGTCACCAAGGTAGCGGGTCCTGTCTCGCTTTACCCTGGAGTCAAGGTCGCTATAAACCAACTCCGTGCACGCTCGATACCGTTTGCCATAGGTAGTAATGCCAGCCGCGCTTTTGTCACGGCAGCATTAGCCGATCATCAAATCGAGGTCGCCACCATAGTAACCGCCAGCGATGTGAGCCGGCATAAACCCGCGCCTGATATATTTTGGGCCTGTGGTAATCAAATGAATATTTCTCCAGCCAATCGGGAGCGGATCCTCGTATTTGAAGATAGTCCCCACGGCATTGAGGCAGCGGTAGCGGCCAAGATGTTCCCGATCGGGGTGACAACGGCACTTGATACAACCCAACTGCGACGAGCCGGAGCAAAACTCACGGTGAGCTCGGTTGCAGCTGCAAGTGAAGCGGGCTGGTTCTCAAGCATCAATGAATCCCATTAGGCTTCCGTCACTTTGCACGCATTAATCGCTGCTTTTCATGCTTGCGTCTGATGGCGCTTTCTATCAATTGATCGAGTAAATCGCTTGCATTGATACCTGACTCTCGCCACAGCATGGGATATTGGGAGATTTCCGTAAATCCTGGAATGGTATTGACCTCATTAAAATAGAATCTTCCGGTTGATTTTTCGAGAAAAAGATCGATCCGTGACATCCCGTATAATTCAAGTGATGCGTAAATCTGACCAGCTAATGCTCTAGCTTCATTCATCTGCTCTGTCGTGAGATTGGCAGGAACAACGACACTTGCCCCGTCCGTCTTAGTGTATTTGGCATCATATGAATAGAAATCGGCATGTGGCACGACTTCGCCAGCGATGGATAGTTTTGGCTCGTAGCCACCCAGAGCAGCCACCTCAATTTCTCGTACTTCTAGCCCTTTCTCGATCAAAACTTTATCGTCAAACTTCAATGCATGTTCGCATGCCAACATAAGCTCTTGCGGACTTGTTACCTTACTAACGCCGACCGAACTACCTAGCTTAGCCGGCTTAACAAAGAGAGGTAAACCCAGTTTTTCTAGAGCGTTAGAGCACATTCCGGACTTATCGACTGCCCACGTGTGGGCCCGAAAATCTACCCAAGGGACAACCGGTATCCCAGCTGAGGCGGCAAGCTTTTTAGCGACTACTTTATCGATGCCTATGGCTGAACCCAAAGTATCTGGGCCGACAAACGCTACCTCTTTTAGCTCTAGCCACCCCTGTAGAGTGCCATCCTCGCCAAAAGTCCCGTGAAGAATCGGAAAGACAACTAGGTTTTCAGTCGTTCTTCCAAAGGACCCAATGTCAAGTTGCATACCGCTTTTTGAGACCGGGAGCGGTCCAGATTTTGTGGCCAGAGTGCTCTCTAAATTTTGCTGCCACCATGTTCCGTCGGCAGCAATCCCTATGGCATGAACCACATACTTCTTGCGATCAAGATGGCCCAAAATGAAACGGGCGCTACGGCAAGAAATCTCATGCTCAGTAGACCTGCCACCATACAGAACAACTACTTCAATTGGTTTTGCCTGCACTTTGCCCCCTAAGAATTTCAGATTCTTAGGTTAGTATATATCAGCAAACTATGCCGCGGAACCAGCACCTGGTGCCTCATAATATGACTCTAGACTCTGAGCGCTGAGGCATAGAATGTGGACACGCTCGTTGCCACTCGATTGCTGGACATAATAGTTCCAGAGAGCTGCTATTTCGTCTCTGAGCTGAGGTGCGCGTCCCGCTGGCACGGTGGTCTGCTCAAGCCCTCTACGCAGTAATCGTTGAAAAATGCCTGCTCGTAAGTTCTGAGCACCATTAATGCTGTCAGAGTAGAATATGACCGAACTATTCTGTGGTAAGTTTAGACCAATTGCCTTTAGCCCACACTCAAGAACAGCCACCGAGTTACCTTCATGCGACTGAGAAACTATTAATGGACTCGGGAACTCGTGACTTACAACTTCCAGCCGACTCGACTTCCGATCCAGAGTTGCGATGATAAATTCGCATCGATCCTTAGGGATCTTGAACTGATCATAAAGTAGTGTTTCTAGCAACGCTTCGATCTTAGAAATTTGGCAAAAAAGCTCGCTATCGGTCCCGTCTACGAGTCGACTTAAGGAACGAATCGAGCTTCGTACGGTCATCGCAATGAGACGGGCTAGGACAGTTTCAGTTCTTAGGTTACCTAAGGTCACGATGACTCGTCGGTCATCGAATTCTAACCACTCGATCCACCCACTTGGGAGCTCGTCTACAGAACGCGCGTAAGTGGCAACTGCCCCTGAGGATGTCTGAGTCGTCAACTGGTAGCTCTCGACTTCGTTTAAATGAGCTAGCAGGTTGGACTTCGACTTCTCGTCACTAGTTCGCTCAAGTGCCGATAGCCTATTTAAGGCGTTATCAATTTGTCCGAACACCAAATGGGTCAACGACTCAATAATTTCGCTCATAGGCTCTGCAAATATCGCGGTTACAAAACCAAGCGAGGACGGCCCTGGTCGTATCTGGAATGTAAGCCGTTGATTGTTTGGCTTAGTGTTAATTAAATTGGTTAATTCACCTAGGTCTATCTCGAATAATTTATGATTTTGCCAAATGATTCCGGAGCTCCCAACAACCGGAACGAACACGGTGATCTCCGCTCTACATTGTGTACCAATGAGTTCAACGGCACGCGTTATGATTGTTCTCTGGTCTGAGCATTCGGCTAATTCTGAGATGACGCGATTCATAGTTCTTGCCCGTAACTGTTGCTCTGACAATGCCCTGGACATTCCTCTAAACTCATCGGCGATGGCGGCTAAATAGGGTCCTTCGTTGGCAAGCAGCGATCTGTCCGCTTGGACTTTTCCTAATCCGCGCAACTCGTCGATCGTTTGCTGCAACCCCAAAAATTGCCTCCGCAGACTGCCAAGCACCAAAACCGGCCCTACCAGAGTCACAATTGCTAGAGCCACTATCACCAGCCAAAAGCTACTCCACCATTGCCGGTAGATATAAGCGTGCGGCACCAAAACAATCAATTTCGACCAGTAATCAGATTCCTTTTTCGGGTTCAGTATGCCGATTCGAGGAATCTTGTGTTCCCGCATAACGTAATTGGCTCCTCCGAGTGAGAGACCATCAGAAACGCTCCCGGTCCTTGATGATTCTTGTATGAGTTTCTGAAGTTCGATGCGGTTTACTTCAGGGCGGATGTGGTCAAATAAAACCACTGGCGCTTCGTATTGGTTCAATGGGACGAGGGCAATAAAGATTGGCGTCCCCGGTCGAAGTGCGACACTGAGTTTTTTTACCCAGTTGGCAAGGGAAATCTCAACAATCCAATCGATCCCGCGCTGCCTTTGAGACTGAAAAAAGAATCCGGGCGATCCATCTCGAAGCTCACGAAAGGAATCACTCTCTCGCGTACCATCTGAGTTTTGCGGTAAAAAGCTAACCGTAGGACCTGAATCTTTATGCAGGTCTTCCGGCGCGTAAAACCTGAGACCTGGCAGCTCTACTTTGGATTTCAATCCAGAGAGCCTTGAACGACTTCCAGTTATGGCTTGGCCACTAAGTGAACGTACCTCAGCCTCTAAATCTTGACCGACCGAGTCTACCAAATGCTGGCTGGCTAATTCGGCCTCGGCAAGCTCATGATTGCGTAGAAGGAAGAGACCAACGGTGCAGATGAGAAGGCAAGGGCATACAACACCCCAGGCATACCGGCGAAGTAAGGGAGAGCCTACGGGTGAAAATTTGACTGGGGTCCGTTCCAATTTAGTCTGCTCAAAGCCATTTGACCGATTGAGGTCCACGAGCTCATATCGGCGCAAATTAGATCAGACATTAGTTATTGGACTTCCCCCCCAAGGCATATCACGTCGCCAAGGACCGCCCATCAACTACCTGTAATCACTGTAGCTTTTTTCTTCTCGAAGTATCGATCCGCTGGCTTTGTTGATCTGCGACTTGATCGCAGCCCGCTGGTCGTTTGTCTGGTAGACCGATCGCGCCAGCTCAATAAACTCTGAGTCAAATATTTTACTCGCTTCCTTCTCGCGGATTGCATCCTCAATATCCCAGAGCTGCCGATTGACTTGTTCAAGTTCCGCAACACCTCTTTGATTCAGAGAAATGCCATGACTCTCACAAACATCTAGCAAAGCCTTGAGTTCGGTTCTGATATTGACCAACTTGGATGTATCGACAATTTTTCGCTCTTTTATACGAAGAATCGTGATTTTGTCGATGAGCTCCCCCACCGATACTGGTACTACCAACTCGCTCATCCCAGTTACTCCGACAAGCTACAAAAATTAAAGTCTAAATCTTAGTGTTCTTGATATACTTAGAAAAATATCGATGCCAGTAAAAAAGGCGAGTAAACGTGAAACCCATACTCCGGATTATCAGGCCGTCTAGCCGCGAGATTAAGGACCTACTTGCGAGCCGTATACCTGGATTAGAAAGCAGAGGTTTCGGTGTTTTATATGATGAATTACTTTCTGACGCAGACTGGACATACAGCGCTGGCACTGCTGAACTAAGGGCGCAAGCTCTGGTGGAAGCCTTACGGGAGCCCGGGTCCGATTTTGTCCTGTGTGCTCGCGGAGGCTACGGGGCCAGTGACCTTTTACCCTTGCTCCCCTGGTCGGAGTTGGCACAGCTGCAACCTAAGTTGCTAATCGGTTTCTCAGACGTGTCGGCTATTCACGCAGCCTTTTATAGTCAGCTCGGGTGGCGTGGGCTCCACGGGCCGATGCCTGCTACCACACTCTGGAACGATGTTGACGGTACGAACACAGATGATATCGATGCTCTCATCAATAATCTCCAGCACTGGCTTACTGGTAGCTGTAGCGGCTCGATCCCAATCTCCACGATTACAGGTGTCCTTCCAGGACACCTGAGGGGAAGACTATTTGGAGGCTGTTTTACCGTTCTTACCAATTTGATTGGAACACCATACTTTCCAAGATCTCTAGCCGACCATATCGTCTTTATCGAGGATACGGATGAACATCCCGCGCGTCTCATGCGCGCGCTTAACCAATGGATTCAAAGTGGCGCGCTCAACGGCGTGAAAGCCGTGGTAGTTGGCCATCTCCGTAATCTTGGAACCCAAATTCCGGACTGTGCGCCATTCGTTATGCAGCAATTTGCTAAACGTCTAGATGTCCCAGTGTTTCACAGCCCTTTATTTGGTCACACCCAACCCAATTACCCAATGATGATCGGAGCCGAGGCCGCGATAGAAGGCGATCGATTGACATGGGAGACCGTAATTCATACCCAAAAATCATCAGGTAAGAGGAGTGCTCCTTCATGAGCATACGCAATGGCGCTAGCATCTATTTTCTTGGCATTGGCGGTACCGGAATGGCGACGGTCGCTGGTCTCTGTGCCGAAGCCGGTTACAAAGTATTCGGAAGTGATGCTGGTGTTTATCCGCCGATGTCGACCATGCTTGCGGAGCTGAATATTCCGGTTAAGACCCCTCTGGGCCCGGACAACGTCAGGGACCTGGATGCAGATTTGGTGGTTATTGCGAATGTGATGTCTCGCGGCAATCCCGAACTCGAAGCTGTCCTTGCTATGGGTGTGGCTACAACCAGTTTCCCACAGTTACTGGGCGACCTGTTTTTACGACACAGAACCACCTGTGTCGTAGCTGGTACGCACGGAAAAACGACCACAAGTTCACTATTGAGCCATGTGCTCCATGAGCTGGGTGAAGACCCAAGCTTTGTCATAGGTGGCATTCCGAGAAACTTCCCCCGCAGTTTCAGACTGGGGACAAGTCCGTTGTTTGTTATTGAGGGTGATGAATACGATACAGCGTACTTCGACAAGGGACCGAAGTTTCTTCACTACCACCCTACCCACTTAATCCTAAATAATCTCGAGTACGATCATGCAGATATCTATCCGAATCTAGAGGCGATTACGTCGCAATTCGTTAAATTATCCAAATTAGTTAAGGATCCGAAATGCATCATTGCAAATGTCGATGACACGGGAGTCTCTCAAGTCATTTCGCAAGCTGCTCTGACAGACAAAGTCACTAAAGTCTCAACACTTGGTTTAGATCGCACTGCCGATGTCAGAGTCGCTAGCCATCACGCAGTTCCAGATGGCGTCGGCGGACAGCTATGGACAGCTACGATTGAAACTTCCGCCCTCGGCAACTTCCAGATCCAAACTCAACTCTCTGGTAAACACAACCTAGCCAACATCGCGCAAGTTATCGGTTGCCTTGTGAGCCTACAGCGGCGCGGAGATTTGAAAACACCGGTAAATGGTTCTCGCATTGCAGCGGCCATTAGGTCCTTTCTCAATGTCCAAAGACGACTGGATCTTTTGGCAAGCGCGGCCGGTATTGATGTTTACGAGGACTTCGCCCATCACCCAACCGCCGTGCGGCTTGTCATTGAGGGTTTCAAGGCGGTCTATCCACAAAAGCGATTAATGATTGCGTTTGAGCCCCGCAGTGCTAGCCAGAGACGCAATGTGTTTCAAAAAGCGTTTGCAGAGGCCCTCAGTCTTGCCGATCGCGTATACATCGGAGAATGTATACAGGACCAGCGTATACCGCCTGAGCAGCGCATGAACACATCCCAGCTCCAACAGTCGATCGGAACTAAGGCGGTATGCTTCCCAACTAATCTCGAATTGGAGAAGTCCTTACTGGCCGACCTAACACCCGGCGATGCCGTTATTTTCATGTCGAGTGGTAGTTTTTCCGGTGTGCAGCACCGCTTAGCAGCCCACTTGCACCAAAATCAGAAAAATGGGAGCTTGCATTTCTAATAAGTTAAGAGCACAGTTCTAACTTAGTCGAGTACGCTGACTTTCCGAAGTTTTTCCAAACGACGGAAGCCCGCAGTAACCACTTAAAATCCATAAGGAATCGGTTTTAGGAGAGGACCAAATGCTGTTGAAGAAAACGAAACATGCTCTTGCTGTCGCCACGCTGGTGCTCGGGTTTGGCTCATTCGGCTGTACCGACGACGAGGCTAAGCCTGAGGAACCTGTCCAGCCCGCCGCCCAAGCGGAAGTGGCGAAACCGGAACCAACCGCCCCTGTAGAGTCGTTTGCACCGAAGACCATCTACTTTGCATTTGACGATTACAGCCTAAATGGTGACGCTCAAAGCAACCTACAAGGGCTAGCTGAACACTTGAAAAAAGCTCAAACGGCTGTGGTTCAAATTGAGGGGCACTGCGACGAGCGTGGCTCGGTTGAGTACAACCTTGCACTCGGCGAACGCCGCGCGCAATCTGTAAAGAACTACCTGGTGCAATTGGGCGTCGAAGGTGGCCGCCTGTCTACGATCAGCTACGGCGAGGAGAAGCCCGCCTCTGACGGACATGACGAGGCTGCTTGGGCGAAAAATCGTCGCGCTGAGTTCACGCTAACTAATCAGTAAGCGTATTGACGATCACATTTGTCAAAATGCGATCCTGAAAGAACCGGCTCAGCCCGATCATGTGGCTAGCCGGTTTTTTTAATGCGCACCAATATTGAGCTGACATCGTCTTGCAATTTGTCCATTATAAGACTATTCTTGTTGTTTTATCGCCAAGTTGTCGACCCCCATTGGGTCGCATTGATATGAAAGTCTAGGCTCGCCTATAGGGCCTGCGAAAGGAGAGTTTCCGTGGACGTTGCCATCGGGATTTTGGTGGCTGTCGTCGGCGTCGTATTTGGTCTGCTTGGAGTTGGGGTGTTCCTCAACAAAAAGCAACTAGCTGTGGTCTTCAAAAAGGCCGAGGACGAAGCCAAACAGCTACGGGAAGAGGCCCGCAAAGAAGCCGATCAAATTGTAAAGCAAGCTCTGAGGGAAGCCAAAGATGAGGCGCGCAGTCGACGTCATCAATTTGAGGAAGAGCACAAGAATCGCCGTAGCGAAATCAGCAAGCTAGAGAACAAAATCAAGCAACGAGAGCAGCAACTAGAGAAAAAGCTCCAGCTTGTTGAAAAGCGAGAAACCGACCTTTCAACTGCAGAACAGGAGCTGTCAAAAGAAGAGCAGAAATTTCATAGAATGAACGCTGAATGCTCGACCACTCTGGAGCACGCTCGCAAGACCCTGCAAAATATTGCTAAGATGTCAGCGGAGGAGGCAAAGCGCGAGCTCATTCGTACTCTTGAGGACGACGCCCGTCGTGAGGCTAAAGATCGTCTGCGCGCCATTGAGGAACAGACACGCAAAGAAGCCGAGGAACGGGCTCGTGCCGTTGTAAGCTTAGCCGTACAGCGGGTGGCAGGCGAATTTGTCAGTGACTCAACTATTTCTGTTGTCGCCTTGCCGAGTGACGATATGAAGGGTCGGATTATCGGACGCGAGGGTCGTAACATTCGGGCTCTCGAACAAGCGACAGGTGTAGATCTCATCATCGACGATACACCAGAGGCCGTGATCCTCTCTTGCTTCAATCCAATTCGCAGAGAAATCGCCAAGATTTCCTTAGAACGTTTGGTTGCAGACGGCAGAATTCACCCCGCCAGGATTGAAGAGACTGCAAAGAGGGTCACCAATGAATTCGAGCAGATCATACGTGAAGCGGGTGAGCAGGCTGCATTTGATGTTGGCATCACTGACTTGCACCCTGAGCTCATACGTCATTTGGGCCGCCTGAAGTTTCGCGCTGTCGGCGTGCAAACTGTGCTTCAGCATGCCGTCGAAACCGCACAGCTTTGCGGCATTATGGCCTCTGAGATGGGCCTCAATGTAAAGCGAGCCAAACGCTGTGGATTGCTCCATGACATAGGAAAGGCGGTCGATCAGGATACGGAAGGTCACCACTCTCAAATCGGCGCCGAGATCTGTGCCAAATTCGACGAGTCAGAAGTCGTTGTTAATGCCATACGTCTGCATCACGAAGACGACATCAACCAAGCTAGCCCTTATGCTGTCGTACTTCACACTGCCAATGTTCTATCATCAAAACGCCCAGGCGCGAGACGTGAGGTAATGGAAACCTATCTGACACGCCTCACGGACATGGAGAAACTGGTCAAAGACTTCGCAGGCATCGAGGATGCCTACGTGATGCAGGCTGGTAATGAGGTGCGGGCGATGGTCACACCTACTGGTGTTTCAGATCATGATTGTGTTGATTTAGCCAACGAGATAGCCTCTAAATTACGTCAAGAGATCACCTTCCCTGGCCAGGTGAGAGTTACAGTTGTTAGAGAGAGTCGAGTCGCGGATTTTGCAAAGTGACGAAGATTCTCGCCATTGGTGATGTGATGGGCAAGGTCGGACGGCGTTGCCTAGAATCGCTACTACCTGTGATACGTGAGCAGCACCAGCCCGACTTCGTTGTAGTTAACGGCGAGAATGCTGCCGGTGGCTTTGGTTTGACAGAAAAGATATACCGAAACTTTACCGAGCAGCTCGCTATTGACGCCGTAACCATGGGCAATCACTGGCACGACAAGCGCGAGATCTACTCTTTCCTACCTGGAGCAGACCGCTTAATTCTGCCTTGCAACATGGGCAATGTCGATAACGACCGACTAGGACTTAAAATTATCACCGCAAAAAATGGCCAGCGTCTTGCCGTCATAAACTGTATCGGTCGTGCTTTCATGAAAGACGGTAATCGCGACATATTCAGGACTGTTGATAAACTCCTAGAAGAGATACCTAGCAGTGTGCGGATTAGAATAGTCGATATTCATGCTGAGGCGACCAGTGAGAAACAGGCACTCGGCTGGTACCTTACTGGCCGCGTCTCGCTAGTTTATGGAACCCATTCTCATGTTCCAACCGCCGACCACCGGCTTTTAGATGATAAAACGGGTTTCGTAACAGATGTTGGCATGACTGGGCCTTACCGATCGGTCATTGGAATCGATGTGGGCGCTGCAATCCACCGGTTACTCACAGGCGAAAAAAAGAAGTTCGAACCCGCTACCGCTGACCCCCACCTCTATGCGATCATGGCGGACATTGATGATGAGACCGGTTATTGCCGGCAAGTACAGAGGTTGCACTTACAACCAACTGATTTGTGATTAATCTTGAGGATACTGCTCATGAAGCTGCTGCGACTATCTGCTCTGTTTTTGCTGCTCACGTTGTTGCCAACACCGTCAGCCAAGGCCTTCTGGTCCAGTGGGTCAGGTCATTATGGCCTCAGAGGCTCCACGGAGACCGCTCCAGCATTCCAAAAAAACACGGGCACTTTCCAGGCCATAGAGCAAAGCTTCCTGTTGACAGGAGAGGCTCGCGTTAATGATCAGCTTAGTACATTTCTTGAACTCAGACTCTTTGAAGACCTGCGCCGCGCCTACCTGGGGAATGTCGGTCAACCTGCCGACTGTGCGGGCAGACCGGGCGCAACCGTCAGCGAGCAGTGCGCTAATCAGCATCAAAGCACCGGTGAGCCCGGTTATAGGCCTTACTCACCAAACATCACCAAAGCGTATGTTCGCTATGCCTTCGACTATTGCATTCTGGAGGCGGGTCGCCGGGGACGACAATGGGGTCTGGGTATGCTTCTTGACGATGGCACACGTCCCTTTGCCCAGCAGATCTCAGCGTTCGATGGCGTCACTTGCAATGTGAATATCCAGAAGAGCCAGACCCTAGGTTTTAGCCTCGGTTACGACAAGCTTGCTGAGACAGGATCACCTGTAGACCCTAATTGGAATAATTACCCGGGTCAGGCAGCTGGTACTGGTAATGCTCCCGCTACGGCAGGGCGTACATTCGGTGCCTACGACCCGTATGACGATCTGGACCAATATTTCTTCACCATTGAATACGACGACCGCAAGGCCAATGCGGGCGCCACCTTTACCAAGCAGGTAGGCGTTTATTTTGCCCAGATCCTGGGCAAGCCCTATAAAACACAATATGTGATGACGGATCCGAACAACCCTACCACAGGGTCTCAGCTTAAGGAAATCGGTGGGGACGCAACTGACCTAAAATTCCTCGATCTTTACACCGGCTTTTATCTCGGCGATTTGGCTCTGAGAAACGAAGTACTGTTTCGTATGGGTAAGTCGATGGATCCCAATTGGCTTTACTTAGGGGGTAGTTACGGCGTGGCTCAACCAGTTACCAACAACCTTGACTCGGTTGCTGTAGCTGGTGACTTTGAGTGGACCATTGCCCACTCCGGGGCGCCAGTTGGACCAATCGAGTTTAATAAGGGCGATATGACACGCCATCTGGTTTTCTTCAATTATGCCTATGCACCAGGAAATGAAGAGGGCTATCGAACATTTGACACCGCCCCTACGGTGGCGGGACTTGACCCATCTGTAGCAAGTAAACTCACGAAGTCGTCTCGTTCGAACAATGTTAAGGCCATTCAATTTCACCGAAACTTCAAGCCCGCGCTGCTTCTCTTCAACGCTCAACCTAACTCCGATACTCTTATTGTCGATGGGGCGTTCAATCCTTCTCGCTTTGTGAACGCCACTCTTTTCGCTACAGGTTACCGCTACGAGAGCATGGAAAATGGCAATTTCGAGGTTAAATTACTGACGGCTAACCTCAATGAAGGGGTGCCCACAGAAATCCAGCAATACTATACCGCAATAAAGGATTCCGCAGTTGATACCGGTAGTAGACCGGCAGGATTCTACGGCCGAAGCTTAGGGTGGGAGCTCGATTTATCATATACATTCAAGTTTGGACGCGATGCTGAAATCGGTGCGTCACTTGCGACAGCTTTGCCCGGAAAGGCCTGGCAGACCCGCACAGACACAAAACCCACTACGGATTTCTTGCTGCAATCGATGGCTGTGTTCCACTTCTAGGAAACCAGAATCAAGGAGTCGAGAGATGAGCGACGAGGTTATCGATCGAAGGACTGATCAACGCCTAGATGACGCGATCATTATCGACTTCCTAACTTCCACAGCGTCTGTCTTTTCAAAGTTCGGGATCATATCAAGCAAGGACACGGACAACCTCAGACTCGCCCTAAGTGGGATAGCGTCAGACTCCACAGGACGGACTTTACTTCTGGCCCTCGAACGTGAAAGAGCAGAATATCTAGACTTGTTGAAAGCTAGGTTCGGTACCGCAAGCCTCAGTCTGAATATACTCCGTTTTTCCATGCGCGCACCTTTACTTAGCCTAGTGAAAACACTTAGTGACGTTGGTCAGAGCCTACTGAAAAAGGCGGAACTTTTGTTCAATCGTCCGTTTCTATTACAGGTCGATGGACATCCCGCGCGTCAGGTCCTGTTCTCGACAGTCATCGTTGATCTTGCTGCCGCAGTTGCGGATGCCTGCCAGGTCGTCAACGGCCATTTATCTCAATTAAATTTGATGGTTCCATGTGGATTGCCGCTTAAATGTGAGCTCGACAGGAATCTTGACCTTGAACTAGCTCAGGCTCTTGGGTTCCATGGATTAGATCCACATAGCTCGCCAGATTTTGTGACATCAGCAGTAAAGAAGCGCGTTGCAGAGGCAGGTCAGTCCTTGGCCGAAAATTTCATTCTACTTGCTGAGCAGCTTCTGTGGAATACCAGTGAGGAGGCAGCCCACGACCTCTTGTCGGCAATCGAATTGTTTAAATTAGATGCTCAGCGTCTAGGCTCTATGGACCTGCCGCGAAACGATAGTCTCGTTCTTTGGGAGGTCCGACGTAAATATGTCTTGGAGTGCTTGCACTCTATCGACAAGAACTTGAGCCATGTGAAATCGGCTCTAACCGACGCCTTAAGTATAGAAATTGTCAGACAGCCAAACTTAATTACTGATGCTGGTCGCCGACGACTGAAATTTGATTTGGTTTCTAACGGCCTTCTACCATCCAGGGCAGATGAAGCGGTTAATGCACTGTTGAATTATCTTTCAGCCCAAAACATCACACCGTCCCAGCTGCTAGTCGGAGAGCTTGGCCGCATACATGCAGACTTGACCCCGGCTGCCCTAGAAACATTAGTAGCGCTGGTAAATGACAGCTCCCTGATGACGGGAGCTCCACACGATAAAAGTTCCACCTTAAAAAGATCCTCCGGTCTGTCTAAGTTTCTAAAAAGTCTAGGCGCAGCAACTCCAGCGGTATTTGCGATTATTCTCTTTCTCTCAGGTTGTGGGCTAAAGACCAATCCACAAAGCACTGTGAGTGAGCTTCGACCAGATATAACCTTCCGCTCGCTACGGGCTACCAAATCTGTTGACGATCAGCGGATAGGCGGGGAAACTCAGTTGGCACCAAGAGTTCATGCAGGAGACGGCGGTCATGGCGGGCTTGCAAAACAACCTTTATGAGTTTAAGGGCGTTTGGACTGCGATTGCTACGCCCTTTCGCGAAGATCGTCAAATCGACTGGGCAGCCTTCGAAAAGCTACTTGAGCTTCAAGAGCAAGCACAAGTAAGCGGCATTGTTATCTCTGGGACTACGGGTGAATCGCCTACTCTGACGCCAACTGAAAAATTGTCCCTAGTACGTAAGGCTAGAGCCATTCTAAGCGGCAAAGTCAGGATCATGGCCGGTACAGGCGATAACAATACTCAGCAAAGCGTTGAGCTATCAAAGCTTGCTCAGGATGCTGGTGCCGACAGCCTACTCGTTGTGACCCCACCTTACAATAAGCCTACGACTGCTGGTCTAATCAGACACTACAGCTCCATTTCTGATGCAGTCAAGATACCAGTATGTCTTTACCATGTGCCCGGGCGCACAGCACACATGCTCACCGTCGAGCAAATTACAGCCGTTTGTAAGGATGGGAAAGTTAAGTCTGTAAAAGAGGCTAGTGCCGACCTCGGCTTTTTCTCCCGCAGCCTAAAAGCCACAGGCCTGCCTTTTCTGTCCGGCGATGACACCACGTACCTTGCCTGTTTATCCGTGGGCGGTACAGGCGTCATCAGCGTGGTAGCAAATATTTTTCCGAAAGCTTTTGTTGCACTTACAGAGGCGTTCCAATCCGGTAATTTAACTAGAGCCCAAGCCATACACCATACGCTCATGCCAGCTATCGATGTTCTCTTTTGCGAAACTAACCCAGGCCCCTTAAAGGCGACTCTCGAGGTCATCGGAATAGGAAAAAATGTGGTTCGCCCACCCTTGGCTGAGGTGTCCGAGAGCAACAGGCGCCGTATCGCAGAGGTAATTACCTCTACGCAAGAACAATTGAAAGGTTTGGTTTAACGTGTCAGTAGCCCCAGGTTGCGCCAACGTATGGATTCATGGCATCTCTGGCCGCATGGGTCGGGAGATTCGAGAGGTCTGCCTCCATTCGCGAGCCGATCAATTTAAACTAATTGGGGGAAGCGCGCGATCTGCTGAGGATGATACCCAGCAGATCGTGAGCTCGCCAGCTGCTATTGCTGCCCAATTACTGCGCACTAAGACGCAAATCGTCCTGGATTTTTCCAGTGCCAGTGGAAATCAACTATTACTTACCGCTCTTGAGTCCTCAGAGAGTATCAGAGACCTTTCCGTACTTATTGGCTCAACAGGAATGAACCAAGAGGACTATCAGAATTGGTGCAATCTAGCCAAAAAGCGGCTATTCAGATTGCTCTTTGCTCCTAACACCAGTATCGGCATTCTGATGGCGGTAAAAGCTGCAAGTCTCATTGCACCGTCTCTAAAACAACTCGGTTTTGATATCGAAATCACCGAAACTCACCACCGTCGAAAGCTGGATGCTCCCAGCGGAACAGCCAGATTTCTAGCGGAATCTGTCGCTGGCAGTGTCGGTGATTTGAAAATCGTGACTGCGCGTCATGGTGGACGTCAGGAGAACGAACTTGGCGTCCATGCAGTGCGCGGTGGGGGTGTATTTGGCGAGCACGAAATACGCTTGATAGGTGACTCTGAAGAGGTCTGTGTTTCCCACAGAGCCTTCAGTCGTACCCTCTTTGCCGACGGGGCTCTGGTTCTTGCATCCTGGCTCTTCAGTCAAAAAGCCGGTGTCTACAGCCTACTTGATATCGATCCCAGCGACCTATTGAGCCGTCGTTAGCTACGGTTAGCGCGCCTTCAGGGCTCCACCGAGCTGTACGAAAGATGTGGTCTCATTGTACACCACCACGGTATCGGAACTTAGCCAGTAACCGTCACGAGTTTGAACCTGAAGGTTATATGTCCCTGCTGGGACATTGAAGAATACAGCCTTTGTAAGCGGCGCATCGCTGAAGTACCAGCCATCACCTACATCACGTCCGTTTTGGTCGATGAGACGCATGGACACCGTGTCTCTAGCAACAGCAGCTGGTGCGCTGTAATGCACCAAAACTGCGCCCTGAGTCGGATCGTGCGCGACTTGGGCATAGAGCGACATGTCCTCTATGAATCCCCGGGGTATCAACGGCAGAATTTTCGGGCTCTCATCTGTTGGGTAGGTATATACAACTGGTTCAAACTCGGCAGCCCGGGCGTAAAAATGAAATCTGCCGTGACTGTGGGTCACAGGGTCTTGAGACGCTAGTCGTCCTGCCTCTACCTGCATCATTGGCATGTCGTCGCCGAATGGGATTATATCGACCGCATCGACCTGCTTAAATGAGTTAGCAGCCTGTGCGTCGTTGCCTAACTGTTCTTGTGCCGTTGCCATGCTAGCTAATTGCACAGCTATTTTCTTTTGATCGCTGATACTTACGCCGTCTTCCGTATGGTTACCTACAAAGACTGCAACTGGTTGGGTCATCAGCACCTCGTTACCACGAGATAGCGAAATTGCCGCGGGGCCAGGTGTCACATTGAAAAAACATACCCTTCCATCCTCGCCAGTTTGACTTAGACCTCTATCCAAGTAACCGAAACGATTGAAATAATACGGCCCCTCTGCTGGTGTATCGAATTTGATAGATAGCCCACCTTGAGGCTTGTCAGCCCCAGCCTCGGTGCGCTCAGCTATAGTGGCACAGTAAGACCCCAACCCCGATTTCTGCACTGTACTAGCTATAGCGGAAAGACCGTCAAATATTAAACTGCGGAGCATCTTCAAGCGTCTGACACCCTTACCATCACTCATTATCTCAGCTATCGACGACCGGACTTGCGAACTAGGATCGTCGATCTGAACCAGAAATCTCGAATTTTTAGGCATATCTTTGATAGTCAGATGTCCTGTAGCGTCTGTTTGGCCTACAAAATCCGTGCCCACTACACGCACAGTCGCACCAATTACGGGATATATCTTCCCGGCAGCTACATCGGACCTATCATCAACAATTTGGATCGTTACGGTTTGGTAGGCGACTTCGCTCCTGCCGTAGTAGTAGCGGATACGCTCACGATCATGCTCAGCCATAGATGCTTTGGTCGCGGCAACGCTCGCGGACAAAGACGGTGTTTTTAACACATCGGATTGATCGTTTTTAACTTGCTCTCGATCATCCGGAGCTTCGGTCTCGGGAAGCTGGCGGCCAGACTGACTCTGGGGTTCCTGTTCCTCAGAGCTGGAAACATCGCTCGTTTTGGGGTCAAACTTAGCACTCGAAGCCAGAGCAGGAAGGACGCCGGTTAGGTTAAAAAGCCCATCCGGAACGCGCATTTCGAAATGCTTCGCCCCGGCTCCACCTCGGATCCACACAGGGACAATGTACATCCGACCCTTGCTAAAGGCGTACAGCTCGGTCGCTCCAGGTTTCAAGGCGGCTAGCTGTCCGAGTTCGCGGCGGAGCTCCAGGATTTTCTCGTCGCGCACGAACAGAGCGAGGTCACCCAATCCTGGTGCCACGTTTAATCTCAACTTATCTCCGGGACCAGAAAACTCAATTTGTGCAGGGTTGAACTTGAGACCGTCAGCTGCTGCCACTACAGCAACCTCTGTGATTCCGCCATTAGCCACCGTCGGTGTATTGGAGACTTTGGGTTCGATGACTTCGTGGTTAATCTTGCCCGATCGCTTTAAACCGACGCGATCCAGGAAATCTCGCACAGACATTTCGGGCCATGCGGTCAGGTCTTTGAGACCAACTTTGGGAGCCGCATTACTCTGAGGTGCAACCACTGTTGACACGAGCACAGAGGCAAGCGTGGAAGTGGCCAACTGTCCGCGGCGTTTTCTACGTACGGTCATAGTTCACATCCTAGTGAATCGAGCTCATCCAGATGTCCTAGTCTATCTATCGGCGTGACAATAAAAAGATTTAATCTGTGGTTGCCGATGGCAAAGTGAATTTAGAAGGGGTAATGAGGCAGTGAGGGCAATATCCCTCAGCTACCATTTTAGCTGGCAGATACCACCCTCATCAACTGCGGTCTCACTCAAGAACGTAACCTTCTTGAGTAACCGAAAATTGTTGCGTTCGTTATATGGTTGCCAATTTTTCCTTCAACAGCTGACTCACAATCTTTCCGTCACCGCCCTCGCCAAGCCTAGCGAGCACTTCTTTCATCAGAGGGCCAAAATTACGATCAGCTGTGTCTTTTAATACTTCTTCGATAGCTTTCTTTACTTCGTCGATTCCAGCTTTTTTAGGTAGATATTGCTCGACGATGGCTATTTCACTTTTGATCTGAGTCCGCTGCTCACCCTCTGGGTAGTCGTCGAGTGACTTGACAAGTCTCTTTTGATAGGTTCCAACAACCTTTTGGACCTCTGATTCTGGCAAGTCCTGATGCGCGTTGACTGCAGCTTGTGCATATTTTATTTCACTCAAAATCATCCTCAAAACGCTAAGTTTTACCTTGTCTTTCGACTTCATGGCGTTCTTTAGATCATCATTAATTTTTTCTTTTAGTCCCATGATTTCCTCGCTTTCCACGCCTAACTGAATTCAACTTGGTTAGGACAGTGTTTGAACCGTAAATAGATTGCTCGATTCTCGACCTACGGGCGACAGGCTAATGGCCACGAAAATAACCTGATCGCCAGCCTTCAACCAGCTTTCACGCACAAGTTTGTCGTTAACCACTGGCAGAACTTCATCCAAGTTGGGTGCTACGTCTAGCAGCATACAATCAACACCACGCACTAAAGATAGACGCTGCATGACTGCCGGAGAAAAAGTCACGGCAATGATTGGTACAGGGGCGCGAAAACTCGCTAATTTACGGGCAGTATTCCCGGCCTTAGTAATAGTGACTATAGCCTTAGCCTTGATCCGCTCCGCCGTCCTTAACGCATGATAGGCAATCGCATCCATCTCATTTGCTACCTTAGGAGCCCGCTTCACCCAATTTAACTTCACATTAGTGGCTCTTGCTTCGATGTCCGTGATGATGCGAGACATCACTTCTACCGCTTTTGCACCGTACTTGCCGTTTGCAACCTCTTCCGACAGCATGACTGCATCGGTGCCATCAATCACTGCGTTGGCGACATCGGAGACCTCTGCCCTGGTCGGAGTTACGTTGCGCCGCATAGATGCAAGCATCTCACTGGCAGTTAGCACAATCTTGGCTTGTTCATTACAGAGCTGGATGATTTCTTTTGTGATCATCGGTACGTTAACGGGACTTAAGGCAAGTGCCAGCTCACGCCTAGAAATTAGTACCCCATCAACATGCTGCAGAACCGACGACAGGCGCTCGTAAACGTCACCTGAGTCCACTTTCAAGATGATCCAGGGAGCATGGTCCCCGTGATCTTTATGCAATTTGGTCGCAAATTCTTTGAGAGTCTCTGAGTTCCAGTGCCCAGGAACAATCAAATAGTCCACACCGTCTTCGATGAGCGGTCTTAGTTCTTCAGGCGTTACTTGCTGACGTTCCTGAAACCGATACGTCTCCGGGACTATAATGTCCATCTCAGGGTAAATCGTGCCCCCCTGGGTGACCTCGAGTTCGGCTTTTTCTAGCCCGACGCTGATAGTGCGTAGCGCCACATTTCCGGCACCAATGAAGACCTTGGACTCAGCTTTAAACAGACGGTCCCAATTAGCCGCTTTGATGGTAATTGCACCTGAAAGATTGGAAGGAGCAAGTGTTAGACGCTCTCCAAAGCTGACTTCCCGAGGTTGCGCGAGGCCGACAACAACCCCCTGCGTCCAACTTGCTACATCGAGCATAATTGGTCGGCGGTTTGTTGACCCTCGCGTTGACTCCATGGTCTTAATGAATTCACGAATCTCACGAACGGCTTTGGCCTCGTAAACCAGGCGAATGACATCCACATCCTGCCGACTGACTTGTCCAGCATCAACCGCGGTGAGGGCTTTACCCTCGAAGGATTTCACAACTTTAGTGCGACGACTGTCTTGCTTGATCATCGAATTGCCTCACTCACACAAGGATTGTCCAACTAGCACAGGGCGGTTGTCCTGTGCCTCAATGAGATTAAAACCAGTAAGCGCATCACGATCGAAGACCACCACTACCGTCGATCCGAGCATGAATGTGCCAATTTCATCACCAATCGCCACTGGTCGGCCCGTGTCAAACCGACAGTCTGCCACCTTAGGTCGCAGCTGTCTTGCCCTGCTGTTGGTGATCAAATCGGGTGCCAATGGCGTCACCATTCGACCCACGTTGAAGGCGCCCACCATCACTACAAAGGCTCGGCCGCCATTTTTCATTGTGAAATCAAAAACTAAGCGTTCGTTCCGGGCGAAAAGTCGTGGTACGCGTCGCACGAAAGTTGTATTCACTGGCCATAATTCGCCGGGTCGATGAGTAATCCTAGTGACCGAACCTGAAAAGGGCGCATGCACCCTGTGGTAGTTATGAGGCGCAAGATATATGGTCTGATACCAGGCCAAATTAAGCCCCTGATCGCCTTCACCGGTACCTAGCACGAGCTCGTTCAAGTCGTAGTCCATGCCCTTGACCTGGACAGCCCGTCCCGCCTTTGCAGGTGCCGACCATGCAAGGTAACCATCGGCAGGCGAACACACGGGCCCTTCAAAAGACCTTAACCCACTTTTTAGCTTGCGTGTGAATAGCTCCTCAACCGTCGCATAACTGCCAATGGGATCAGCTGCTTCGCTCATATTTAGACCAAAAGCCTTGGCAAACCCCTTATTGGCAAGCGTCGCCAAGGGGCGCGGTAGGCGCCATCGTGCTAGGCATCCAGTGGTGTAACTGAGTAGATTTTGTGGAATTGGGCTCATCAAGTTGAATCACCGTCATCGAAGGTAATGATTACAAAGTGGTAGTTGTACCACTAGGCTAGTCAAGTTGTCTCGTAATGAAAAATGTGGTGGCTTCTCAAGTCATTGCACTAACGGAGGACAATTGGGCGCAGCCGAAAGTTCTTCAACAACCTGTTTTAATTGATCTTAACGGTAATTATCCGGAATCTTAACGGCAAACCATAGCACCGCGAGCGTTAATGTTGTAAATTCCTGATTCTGATGGGTTGCGCAATCTGGCAGTTCCCGTTTGATGTTCCACCTTGTAGCGAGGTTTTAACATGGCAACAGGCACTTCCAATCAATTGACGACCAATCTCAAGCATCGCGTCACTGACCAGGCCGTGAAGCTTCTTGCTAACTCAATATACCGCCAGCTACAAGACGAAGGCTGTGCGGCCAAGGATATCATCTCTGTTTCATCTCAGTTGATCGGGCTTGTTACCGATGAGCTGCAACGAGACGACCAGCCAAGTTAACGGGCCCGGCAAAATTTTCCTCCGTTGCGGATCTTTGCTATCATTAAAACATGAAAGCAAAATCATCACGCGGAGCCTCGACGCGGCAACGGATACTCGAAACTGCGGCGAAGCTCGTAAATATCAACGGCGTTAACGGCACAAGTGTTGACGATGTACTCAACGCGTCCGGCACTGGAAAAAGCCAGTTCTATCACTATTTCGCCAACAAAGAGGCACTGGTAAAGGAACTAATTGATTTCCAAGCTTCTGCCTTGCCTGCTGCTCAGGAATCGGTGCTTGCAGGCTTAAGCTCCTTAGCTGGAATCGATACTTGGCTCGATCAAATCATTGCCGACTACCATGCTGGACTTTACGCAAATGGGTGTCCCCTCGGTAATTTAGCCAGTGAGCTCGCTACAACTAGCGAGCAACTACGTCTAAATCTCCAAGCCACGTTTGCAAATTGGGAAGGGAGCCTCAGTCGGGGCCTCAAGTCCCTGCAGTCCAGCGGCCAAATTCGCCGCGAGTTCGATTCCACGCAAATGGCAACCTTCTGCATAGCTGCAATCGAGGGCGCCCTCTTGTTAGCCAAGACCGAGAAGTCCGTCGCTCCTCTTAAGGCCACAATCGAGCAGATTAGGTCCATGCTCAAAGTTTCGAGTATCGGGGCCACTAAGCTCAAACCTCGGCCAAATGCAGGTTTTACCTTCTGCCCATGAAACAGTCGTGCTAGGTTGCGCCGGCATCGGTGTTTGATGCGTGTAGCAGCAGGACTAGAAACGATGAAAATTCACATTGTGGGCGGTGGGTTAGCCGGCACCGAAGCCGCTTGGCAGATACTCAAAGCTGGATATTCCGTCACTCTACATGAAATGCGCCCCACAGTTTCAACTGCGGCTCATAAGAGTGGAGACCTGGCCGAACTGGTTTGCTCTAATTCACTAAAATCTCTAGCTCCTGATTCTGCCCCTGGACGACTCAAAGCTGAAATGATCGCTTTAGACTCGCTGATCATTAAGGCTGCCAAGTATGCGCAAGTGCCCGCTGGTCAAGCTCTCGCGGTGGATCGCGTGCGCTTTTCCCATTATATTGAGGAGCAGCTTCATACCCATTCTGGCTTTAATCGCAAATCTCAGGAGGTCACAGAGCTTCCATCCCCCGACGTCATGGCAGCCCGGGACGAGTGGTGGATAGTCGCCTCTGGACCGTTAACGAGCTCCCCATTAGCGAGTCAGCTGGAGGGTCTTTGCCCCGGACAGCGGCGGCTCTATTTCTACGACGCTATCGCTCCGGTTATCGCTGCCGATTCCATTGACATGGATCACGCGTTCAGAGCCAGTAGATACGACCGTGACAGCGAGGGTAGCGAGGGTGATTATCTCAACCTACCACTCAATAAAGAACAGTACGAAACCTTCATCAACGCTATTAGCAGCGCCGAGTACATGCCTTTGCATGAGTTTGAGGAGACCCGGTATTTCGAGTCATGTTTACCCATCGAAGTCATGGTCGAACGAGGTCCTCAAACGCTGAGATTTGGGCCCATGAAGCCAATGGGTCTGGTCGATCCAAAGACTGGTCATCGCCCTTGGGCCAATGTGCAGCTACGCCTTGAAAATGTAGAAGGCACCATGTACAGCATGGTGGGCTTCCAAACCAAAATGAAATGGCCCGAGCAAAAACGAGTCTTTTCGATGATTCCTGCTCTGAAAGAAGCCGAGTTTCTGCGTTTCGGTTCAGTACACCGCAATACTTATCTGAAGAGTCCCGAAGTACTTTTGCCAGACTTATCCTGCAGAACTTCTCCCAGGATATTCATTGCAGGCCAGATTACGGGTGTCGAGGGATACACCGAATCTGCCGCCATAGGCCTACTCGCCGGAAGGGCGTTGGTAGCAAAAATGACTGGAACTCAATTTACAATGCCCCCCAAGGACACCATCATTGGTGCCCTAGTACACTATGTAACGCACGGGGGGTTGGGCGAATTTCAGCCGATGAATGCAAACCTAGGTCTACTACCGCACCTAGACCGCCAGCGAGGGGAGAGCAAGGCCGCCAAAAAAGCACGGCAATGCCAAGCCGCAACCCATCGTTTTGAAAGCTATTTGAGTGGCCTTTAAAGACCCGCTCGCACCATTTTGGCGAAATCTTCTGGCTTTAACGAGGCTCCACCGACTAAGGCCCCGTCGATATCTTTTTGCGCCAACAGATCTTCGACATTTTGAGGGGTAGCACTACCGCCATAAAGTACGCGGACGTTACTACCAATACTTTGCCCGTAAATTGCTCGAAGTAGATGGCGAATTTCAGCATGCACCTCTTGAGCTTGCGCTGCAGTTGCTGATCGTCCAGTGCCAATCGCCCAGACCGGCTCATATGCCAAAACCAAGTCCTTTGGATCCTCGATACCATTCAGAGCAGCTTTTACTTGCCGACTGACGACCTCTTGAGTCAGCCCTGCTTCCCTCTGCTCTAAGGTCTCGCCAATGCATACGACAGGCATCACATCAGCTAAAAGTGCCGCCCGTGTTTTGCGTGCCACTGATTCATCGGTCTCAGCAAAATATTGACGTCTCTCGCTGTGCCCGATCAAAGTGGCCGTTACTCCAGCTTCCGTGATCATCGGCAGTGAAATCTCACCCGTGAAGGCTCCCGATGGCTCCCAATGAATATTTTGTGCGGCTATGCGCACACCACTGGGCTCCGCTAGTGGCACTGCCTGCGCCATTAAGGTAGGGGGAACGGCAAAAAGCACGTCAATACGATCGCTGATGCTATCGTCCCGGTGCCAACCCACAGACTCAAAAAACGTCGCGAAGAACCCAGCTAGCTCGCGGTTCAGCTTGTTCATCTTCCAATTGCCCGCGAGCATCTTGACGCGCTTCAAAGCGGTTTACCTCACTTGAGAAGGACCTTGATACCGGGCAATGTGCGTCCCTCGAGAAACTCAAGGGCAGCCCCACCACCGGTCGAAACATGTGAAATTTTACTGGCGACACCAGCTTGATTGACCGCAGATACACTGTCACCACCGCCAACGACGGTACGCCCTGGGCATGCTGCCACAGCACGAGCTACTTCCATGGTGCCCTGTGCAAAGGCCGTCCACTCAAAGACACCCATCGGGCCGTTCCAAAATACCGTCCGCGATTTACCAATCACTTTGCTGTAAGCATTAACGGTCTTTGGACCAATGTCTAACCCCATAAGGCCCTCTGGGATCGCCTGCTCCGCGACATCTTCGCGTGCAACATCCTCTTTGAACGAAGGCGCGCATCCGTGGTCCAGGGGTAAATGAATCTGTACGCGACGCGCTTCAGCATTGCGGAAAATGGTCTCGACCAGGTCCATGCGATCCGACTCAACGCGCGAGGCACCGACGTTGATGCCCTTGTACTTCAGGAACGTGTAGGCCATCGCCCCCCCAATGATCAAATGGTTACACCGATTGAGGAGGCTTAAAATGACGGCAATTTTGTCGGACACTTTCGCCCCCCCCATCACCACGGTGAAGGGAGTCTCGGGGTGGTTGAGAATTGAGTTTAACGCCTCAATCTCTTTTTCCATCAAAAAACCCGCGGCCCTGCGCTCGGGATCGAGCAGAGCAGCGACACCGACAGTCGAGGCATGGGCGCGATGCGCGGTACCAAAGGCGTCATTCACGTAAAGATCGACACCTTTGGCCAATAATCTGGAAAACTCAAGATCGTTTTTAGTTTCGCCTGCATTGAAACGCAAATTTTCAAGCAATACGAACTGCTGCGGATCGATTTGTCCAAGTACCTGGTCGTAAGGCTCTTTAGTATAGTCATTGACAAAAACAACTTCGCGCTGGAGCAGCTCAGCTAATCGAAGACCTACAGGCTCTAGTGAGTAGTTTAAATCGACCTCGCCATCAGGCCGGCCAAGGTGACTGGCAATTGCGACCTTGTGGGTGTGATCAAGGATATATTTGATAGTGGGTAGTGCTTCACGAATACGAGTATCATCTTTGATTACACCGTTCTTAACCGGTACATTAAGGTCAAGGCGAAGGAATACCTTCTTCCCTCTGAGATCTAGATCCTTAAGCGTCCGCAGGTGCATATGATTCCTCACGATATAAGTCGTAACAAAGCCGATAACGTTTGCAGCAATCGGTTCATAACATTAGACATTCAGTATCGCAATAGGAGGGGCTGAACGATGAGTATCTCACATCTCTTTATCATCGACCCGCTAGAGTCTCTCAATGTGGCGTTAGATTCCTCGCTCCGCATGATGCATGAACTAGCCAAGTTAGGACATCAGGTCTTCTGCTGCACGGTGAACCAGCTAAGCTGGTCCTCGACCCAGGCAAGTGGAGATGCTCATTGTGGCCAGATTAAATTCAAAAATGGCCCCACCAATTATAGTCTCCAACACCAGGTTTTACGCAGTTTGAAGAGTTTCTCCGGTATTCACATGCGCAAGGACCCTCCCTTCGACATGGACTACGTGACTGCCACCTGGCTCTTGGACTCGGCCACTGGAACTGCCAGAATCTACAATGCCCCACACGCATTGCGTCAATTTAACGAAAAGCTCACGATTCTTAAGTTTCCTCGAGACTGCCATCAATCTCTTGTAAGTAGCGATCCGGAGGCCCTTTATCGCTTTGCCCACGACCAAGCTAGTGGTGATGCAGTTTTAAAGCCGCTCACACTTTTTGGGGGTAGAGGGGTGGAACGAATACAGTTTAACGACGGGGATGAGCCCGTCCGCAGGTTACTTAAAGAAGCAACTGCCGATGGCACCACCCCTAGACTTATACAGCCGTTTGACCCAGCGGTGTTCATCGGTGAAGTGCGTGCGTTTTCGGCATTCGGTGAGCCCATTGCCTGGTGCCTAAAACGTCCCGCACCTGGGAATTTCTTAGCCAATACTCGGGCTGGAGCCACGCTTGAACACTACAAGCCGAGTCACGTTGAAGTTGAGCGTGTCACGCGTATTGCTAGGACCCTCCTGAAGGATGGCGTGGCGTTCATTGGTTTCGATTTGATCGGTGGCCACGTCTCCGAAATTAACCTGACAAGTCCACGTCTCTTGCAGTCGCCGGATGACCACGCTAACCATTACGAGCAGATCGCAGCCCTGATATCCACCGACCTCTCCAGGCGTCACTGATTATCTGAATCCAAGCAGTTGACCGTAAGCCGGGATCATATTAAGCTTTTTTAGAAGTATCATGAAAGCCGTTAACCCTAAGCTATACGAGATGTCAATGAAGAGAACATCGTTTCCATTAACCTTGGTGGCGGCAACTTGTGTGGTTCTAGCAGGTTGCGAACAGTGCTCAAAAAAGGACGATTCTAAGCCCGCTGAAGTTGCAGCTACGGCAGCCGATCCGAACGCTGCTGCTGGTCTGACTGCTCCGGCACCAACTGACCCAAATGCTCAGGCCGCGGCCCCAGCGGATGCTGCCGCAGCGGCACCTACCGATGCAACTGCTGCGGCACCTGCCGAAGCGGCGGCTCCTGCAGCTGAGCCAGCCAAAGCTGCGGAAGATCCAACAGGTGGCAACCTGAAGATCACCGACATCAAATCAGGTAACGGCGCTGTTGCTGCTGAAGGCAAGAAGGTTTCGGTTAATTACACCGGCACCCTCCTGAACGGCACCAAATTCGATAGCAACAAGGATCGCGGGACCCCGTTTAGCTTCGTACTCGGTTCCGGTATGGTGATTGCTGGATGGGACCAAGGTCTTAAGGGCATGAAAGAAGGCGGCGTCCGCAAGCTTGTCATTCCGCCGAACCTAGCCTACGGTAACCGTTCAGTCGGTGGAGTTATCCCACCCAACTCAACGCTTGTGTTCGAAATCGAACTGTTGAAAGTTGAGTGATCGAAGACGTTCTAACCAACACCACGTTTGGCCCGGTTCGTCCGGGCCAAACTTTTTTTAGGGATCTGCGTGAGTCATGAGTAAAACGGTCAATAAATGGGGTATCCCAAATCTATCTGGCAAAGAAGTTCGCCAATCGTTCATCGACTTCTTTCGCGAGCGGGGCCACACCTTTGTAGCATCGTCACCTGTGGTACCTCACGACGACCCGACTCTACTATTCATCAACTCTGGGATGAACCAGTTTAAATCGATATTTCTCGGCGATAACCGGCTCGGGTTAAAGCGGGCCGTAAATTCGCAAAAATGCCTACGGGTTTCTGGCAAGCACAATGACCTTGATGAGGTGGGGCGCGACACCTACCACCACACTTTTTTTGAAATGCTAGGCAATTGGTCGTTTGGAGACTATTACAAAAAAGAAGCTATTCGTTGGTCCTGGGAGCTCCTTACCCAAGTATGGGGTTTACCCAAAGACCGACTTTTTGCCACGATTTACAAAGACGACGACGAGGCGGAAGCAATTTGGAAGAGCGAAACTGATATCGACCATACGCGCATTCTGAGGTTCGGGGAGAAATCCAATTTCTGGGAGATGGGTGATGTGGGCCCATGTGGACCATGCACCGAGATCCATTTTGATATGGGTGATTTGGAGACCCAGGCTGCCACGTTTGCCGATCCCGTAAATGGAGTAAACGGAGCAAACGCTCGCTATATCGAAATCTGGAACAATGTTTTCATGCAATACGAGCGTCTTCAGAATGGTGATCTCAAACCGCTAGTAGCTAAGCACGTAGACACCGGAATGGGATTTGAGCGTGTGCTTTCGATCATTCAAGGCACGGGATCAAACTACGAAACTGACGTCTTCCGTCCACTTATTGACCGCATTGCAGAGACCACGGGCATACCATATGACCAAGGTCCTCAGGGCACGCCTCACCGGGTGATTGCCGATCATTTGCGTGCTCTGGCATTTGCTATTGCCGATGGTGCCACCCCCGGCAATGAGGGACGCGGCTATGTGCTGCGACGTATTCTGCGTCGCGCAAGCCGTTTCAGTCAGGAACTAAATCAAAAGGATCCCTTTATCTACAGAATGCTGCCAACGCTCGTAAACATTATGGGTGACGCGTTCCCTGAGTTAAAACAGAGACAAGACTACATCGCACAGGTCATTCACGCTGAGGAAGAGCGCTTTATGCGCACTCTACGTGACGGTCTTGCTCGGTTCTCGAAAATCGCGATTGATACCAAACAAAACAATAAAACGGTTATCAGCGGCTATGATGCCTTTGTGCTGTATGACACCTATGGATTTCCCGTCGATCTAACCGGTGTTCTTGCCGAGGAGCAGGGCCTTACTATCGACCATCGAGGGTTTGCCTCCGCTATGGAAGAACAGAGAGAAAGAGCGCGCAGCGCAGCGAAGTTTGATGCCAGCCTCGCTTCAGATGAGGGTTGGACTATCATTTCACCTCAAAAAGAGACTCGATTCGTCGGCTATCACGAGCTGACTTGTGAGTCTCGAGTTACAAGATTTTGCGAAGTCGGAGACGAGGTATTGATTTGTCTAGACCGGTCTCCATTCTATGCGGAATCTGGGGGACAGGTTGGTGACACTGGTTGGCTGCGCACGGATGAGGTTGAGCTTAAGGTTGTAAATACCTTCAAAGTGCTCGAGATGCATGTCCACAAGTGTGTACTCATTCATGGGCTACTCGGCCCGGAAAAGTTGCGGCATTTACGTGCCCAGGTCGATGTGGAAGCACGCGCAGCAACGGTGCGCAATCACTCGGCGACACATCTTTTGCATGCAGCCTTACACCAGGTTCTCGGAGAGCATGTTCAACAACAGGGGTCGCGTGTGGCGCCAGAGTCACTTCGCTTCGACTTTACGCAACCCAGAGGGCTCACTGACGCAGAGCTAGCCAAGGTTGAGTTCTTGGTAAATCGCGAAATTATGGCGAATCGCTCCGTGCTTGTAGCTGAAAAATCACTCGAAGAGGCTAAGCGAGAGGGAGCTGTAGCGCTGTTCGGTGAAAAATACGGCGATCGCGTGCGGACCATCAAGATGGGGGAATTTAGTCACGAACTCTGCGGTGGTACCCACGCGGAAGCCACTGGCCAGATCGGCTCATTCCGGATCACAGCGGAAAGTTCGATAGCCGCTGGGATCAGGCGCATTGAGGCTATCACAGGGTTTACTGTCGTCGAGCAAGCTCGCAAGGAGAGCTATACTCTACTCCATCTTGCTCAGACACTTAAAACTAAGCCAGAAGATCTTGAGCTAAAAATCCAGGAGATGAACGAAAAACTTCGCTCCTACGATAAGGAATTGAAATCAATCCGCCTTGAACAGGTAAACCAGCGGGTTGATCAAATGCTCCGCGATGACCTAACCACAATAGGTAAAGGTCAAATGGTTCTTAAAAAACTTGATGCTTCGACCTTCATAAAGGAAACCCATCAAGCCGTATTAGACAGCCTGGCAGCAAAGTTAGGCAATGGGGTTGCCGTCCTCACTCATGTCGAGGATGGGACATTGTCTATTCTTGTTGCGGTTGGCACAGAGGCTCGCAACAAAATAAAGGCTGGGGATTTAATCAAAGACCTCTGCAAAGTCGCTGACGGCCGTGGTGGTGGCAGACCGGACAAAGCACAGGCGGGATCGAAATCCCTGGAGAAAGAGCCCACGGTCCTGAACACTGCGCGAGAGTTACTGGCAAAATCATTCGTCTGAAATTTTGACGAATGCTTCGATTTTTGAATAGGTTGCATCGACATCACAAGCTGATCCGGAGCAACCGTAAATCTTGTGCATGCGTCGGATGTCATCATGAGAGATCATGCGCTGTGTAATGCCTTGGCCAATATACAAGGATGCAACCATGATGGATTCGGGGTCTACCTTACTATCCACATGATTGAGACCGAGAAAATGGCCAAGTTCATGTGTGGTGACCGTCTGCAGGTCAACTACTTCCCGGCCATCTTCAGGCCATAGCACCATGCTATCTCCGAACAAATAATCGTTGTTGTTGTAGCGCATGTCAGCAGTCATTATCTTGTCGAGATCGTTCGGATCGTTGTCCCAAATGGTCGTTGCCAGGACTATCGGGTCCTTGCCAGTCTTCGTCCAATCGTTATCCAGGTACAGCCCGTTCACGTGATCGTCTAAGGAGCTATATAGATCTTTAAAGTAATCGCCTGTGACACTGGCCTGGACGCCATCAAAGGAAAATATTTTTTTACCTACAGTCATCTCCCAGGTCTGCATGGCCTTCTGAATCATCTCCACTTGAGACTTTGCCATGCGCGGATCGAGTCGGTAATGTACCGGCTTCTCCACCCACCCACCCGGTGCGTGTATCGCGTACCACTTTGCATTCGGGTCCTTATCAACCCGACCGTCGGCACCCAGCTGTTCCGTATTTTGCACAGTCGAGCGTGATGTTGGACGAGGCCCACTGTCACCATCCAGCCTGACTTTATAAAACTGAGAGCCGCACGCCACAAACGTAAGAAATATTCCCGTCGTTACGGCAATTAACGCTGTGTAATGGGCTGTATCCTTAGCCATTGATGGTTGCGGACCTCCCTCATTTATCCAAGTCGATATCGTCAAAGCCGTTGCCGATCTTGAGAGATTTCGCCAAAGATAAATATAACCTATTGTTTTTATATGGTTACGACTGAATTCTGTGGGGCAATAACCAACCAACGCGCAGACATAAGATTCGGGTCCTCATGATTGCTCGCCGTCGTGGCCTTGGGCTATAAGGCTAAGGTCGATAAACTTTTCCGAATTCTGAGGACCTCACGATGACCGAGACCCTTGCCGCAGCCTATGATCCAAATCAGTACGAGGAGAAGCTTTACGACTTCTGGATGCAGCATAAACTATTTCGGGCCGTCAGAGACCCTTCGCGCAAGCCATATACCATCCTGATGCCGCCGCCTAATGTCACCAGCCAACTCCACATGGGCCATGGCACGGGCTACTCGATGCAGGACATTTTAGTCCGTTGGAAACGGATGTCCGGCTACAATGCGCTTTGGCTGCCTGGCACTGATCACGCTGGTATTGCAACTCAGATGATGGTTGAGAAGTCCCTCGAAGCGGAGGGTAAAACACGCCAAGAGCTTGGCCGTGAAGCCTTTACTGAACGCCTTCAAGAGTGGAAAGATAAATATGGTGGGCTGATCCTCAAACAGTTTCGCAGCATGGGATTCTCCTGTGATTGGGATCGACTTGCCTACACCATGGATCCCCAGCTTTCATCGGCTGTCAGACGCATTTTCGTGGATCTCTATAACGATGGTTTGATCTACCGCGGTGAACGACTAGTGAATTGGGATCCGGTACTGAAAACAGCCGTATCTGATGACGAGCTAGATAATCAGGAGATTCAGGGACATCTGTGGCATCTCGTTTATCCGATAGACGGTTCAGATGAGTCCATCACTGTAGCAACGACACGGCCAGAGACCATGTTTGGTGACACCGCCGTAGCAGTAAATCCCACGGATGAACGGTACACGCATCTGATAGGCAAAATTGTGCGGCTACCACTTGTGGACCGACTTATTCCCGTGGTTGCCGACTCCTATGTTAAAAGTGAATTCGGTACCGGTGCCGTTAAGATCACGCCGGCTCATGACCCCAATGACTTCGAGCTTGGGAAAAGGCACGACTTGCCTCGCATCAATGTCATGACCGATGCAGCGACTATGAACGATCAGGTGCCAGAGCGCTTTCGAGGCCTTGCGCGGTTTGCTGCGAGAAAAGAGGTTGTTCGTGCCTTCAAGGAACTTGGCCTTCTCGCAAAAGAGGAGCCCTACAAGACTACTGTCCCAATTTCCGAACGCAGCAAGGAAATCATCGAACCAAGGCTATCCAAGCAATGGTACGTCGCAATGCGCAAGTTGGCGGAGCCAGCAATCGCTGCTGCCAAAGATGGTAAACTTCGCTTCCATCCTGATTTGTGGAAAAAAACCTATCTTCACTGGCTTGAGAATATCCAGGATTGGTGTATTTCAAGGCAGCTCTGGTGGGGGCACAGGATCCCAATTTGGTACTGTCGCGCCTGCCAAGGCACAAGCACCGGCATGACCGACCCTACTGCATGTAGCCACTGTGGTAGCAAGGATCTGCGTCAGGACGAGGATGTCCTCGATACGTGGTTCTCGAGTTGGCTATGGCCAATTTCACCGTTTGGCTGGCCGGATAAAAGTGAAGACCTAGATTACTTCTATCCCACCGATGTACTCGTGACTGCTCCGGAGATCATTTTCCTCTGGGTTGCGAGGATGGTCATGGTTGGGCTCAAAACGCGGGGCGAAGTCCCATTTCGCGACGTATTCTTGACGCCCACAGTCTGCGACAAGCAAGGGCGTAAATTTTCCAAAACACTCGGCAACGGTATCGATCCGCTGCAGGTAATCGCTAAATACGGCACCGATGCAGTTCGTTTCACTGCAGTGCAGCTGGCACCTATCGGTGGGCGTACCCGAATGTCCCCCGAGGATTTTGAGGCTGGCGGCCGTTTCATCAACAAGCTGTGGAATGCCTCACGATTCTTGCTAGGCTACATCAAGCCTGGAGAAAAAATCGCTCCGCTTGACCCGAAGTCCGTAGGCCTCTCGGGCCAATGGCTGCTAAATGAATTGGCCGAAGCGGCTGATCGTATTGACAAGGCTCTAAACTCTTACCGCATAAACGACGCCGCAGATCACGTGTACCATCTCATTTGGGGTAGCTTCTGCGATTGGGGTCTAGAGACTGCCAAGAGTGCTCTTGCCGGTGCAGACGAAAAAACTAAATCATCGACCATTTCGCTGTTGGTTTACGTACTTGACGGTATTTTGAGGCTAGCAAGCCCGATCATGCCTTTCGTTACCGAAGAAATTTGGCAAAAGCTGCCTAACCATCCGGATTGGGATCGTCCGGTTAGTCTGACAGTTGCCCAATTTCCTCATCCATCTAAGCTGAGGCATTTTTCAGAGGCTGCAGGACAATGGGCTCTAGTCCAATCGCTCGTTAGCGAAATACGTTCGGTCCGTTCACAATCTGGCATCGCTCCCAAACTTCCACTGAAAGCGTTCGTCAGGACGTCAAGCGACCTTGCTGGACTTTTTGAGGGTGCTTCTACCGATATCTGCCGCTTAGCAAGTTTAGGCGAATTAAGTTCCGGGCCCGAGGTTACACGGCCTGGAAAAAGTTTGGCTGCCGTGGGGCGCGGGTTCGAAGCGTTTATACCGGCTGACGGCATCATCGATATTGCGAAGGAGCAGGCTCGCCTTAAAACCGAGGTTACTCGTATTAGTAAAATTTTGGCAGGGATCGAAGCCAAACTCGCAAATCCCAACTTTACTGATCGAGCGCCGACAGAGGTACTGGAGCAGACCAAAGCTCAGCGCGACAATATGCGCTTCCAATTAGAAAGCTTGCAAAAAAATCTGGAAACCCTCGCATGACCACTGAGGGCATTCAGAGCAGACGCTCCATCTTCAAGGGGGCGTCTGCTGGTTCGCTGATGCGACTTTTAACTGGGAAAAAACTTCTGGAGGCAGTGACTTCTTGAGATCAGCGATGATTTCCCACATGGGAATCGCCATATTGAAGTCGTCTTTCCCCCCCCAGTGCAAGGCCACGACAAAACCTGAGTCTGTATCCATCATAGGAGATCCGCTCGACCCCCCTTCCGTGTCACAGGTGTGGGTGATAGTTTGACGCTCCTCAATCAACTCTGGAACTAAAGTACGCAGAGCACACTGGGTGCCGCGATCGACCTCTTTAAATCTAGCTCCTGGATGTCCAGCCATAAACATGGGTTTACTAGTCTCTAATGCTCCACTCCAAAGTGTCGCCACTGGAAAACTGTTAAGTGGAGGTGCTTTAACCGCACCCTCATCGCTACTGGTGCTAGCAACCGTACCGTTGCTTGACGCATCGTCAGCGGACCTTGGAGAAAAACCGGCAGATCTTACGCGAAATAGGGCATAGTCATAAGCCACATTCTTGGCAACTAGCTCTTTGCAGCGAACAATCAGCTGCTGACGCGGAGCAACAGACTTCTCAAAAGCCAAATGAAACTGAATCCCCTCGCAAGTCTTGTAGTCTGAGCAGTGATAATTTGTGAGGAAAAGATCAGGCCCTACACGCACGCTCGTACAGTAGCCTATACCATCCAAGGTCTCGAGCCGCGCCACTACCCTAGCATCGTCGTACATGCGGCTACCTAATGTATTCTCTATAGGCTCGAGCTCACTTGGGCCTATGACTCGTCGCTCGTGTTGCCACGGTAAATCATCAGCCACAGCCCCGTTTGGGGCATAGCCGATTGTGGCAATCAGTACAACGAATCTCAGAAACATCAAGATTCCTTTAGCATCGTGAGCCAGCTTAGTGTCTCTAAGGTTCCCTGAACACGGCAAAACTCAGGTACCCTTAAGCTCCTGCAGACCGACTTTAATAGTTGCTAACGCCTGCATCAATAGCGCTCTTGGAATATTTAAAGAAGGGGTGACACTCAGACTCTCGCCCCTTGGCCCGCTGGCTAGTGCAATGATACCTTTGGATCGCAGCAGGTCCATAAATTTTGCGCCTAACCCTGCGTCTACAAGTTCGATTACAATCATTAGCCCGATGCCGCGTATTTCTCGCACTAACCCATGATCCTTGAGTTCAGTTCTAAGCCACCTTAGTGCTTCCTGCCCGAGATTACTGGCCCGTTCAACCCATCCTCCTGCGTGAATCTCCCGTAAAGTAGCCAGGGCTATGTCACATGACAGCGGGTGTCCAAAAAATGTTCCGGTATGGATTGCTTCGCCGGTACTGCTTGGCCAAGCCGCCATGACGGCATCGGTACCGACGCAAGCGGAAATGGGAAAGCCCCCGCCAAATGCTTTACCTAAGCACAGTAAATCACAGGGCACGGTTTCCCCGAAGGTATACTGTCCAGTCCGACCTAATCCTGTGAAGACCTCATCGTAAATTAGCAGGGTCCCAAATCTATCACATTCACGCCGTAGTATTTGGAGCCACTCAACCCCAGCTTCACGACATCCCGTGCGACCCTGTACCGGCTCGACCAAAACTGCCGCGATATCACCAGATGATAAAACTTTTGCCAACTCTTCGCTGTCACAGCGAAAGGGCAAAGAGACAACCCTATCTTCGCGAAGGAACCCCCTGAAAGGCGCACGAAAATCGGCTCTCTCGGTCAGCGGAAGGATCCCAATATCCAGACCGTGGTAACTACCCCCAAACACAACAAATCGACTACGACCAGTCGCCAACATTGCCGACTTAACCGCTAACTCAACGGCTTGCGAACCCGTTAGAGCTAAAGCTGCAACTTGAAGCGTTGGAGGCATCAACGAAGGAAGGTATTTTAAGAGTTCGACCTTGGCCGCCGAACTGTAAACGTCACCCATACCGTGGGTGATCAAAGGGGCTTTTGTTCCAGGAGCCACATGGAGACGCTCGGTCAGTACATGAATGTGGGCGTCAGGATTGTGGCCCAAGGCTAATGCGCCAAAACCCGCGCAGAGATCGATGTATTCCTGCCCTTCGACGTCATAAACAAGTGACCCCTTCGCCCTGTGCATCACCAACGCTGGATCTCGCGCCGGATAGGTTGCATCTGGACATTCAACCGCCTTTAATTGGGATAACATTTCATCGTTGCGCATCATTCAAACACCCTTGGCTCTGGGCCCCCAGATGTACTTATGCTGCTGCAGCTGCATGCGACAACGCATTGGCCGCTCAAGTATCCAGGCAGCTAAATCCTTCGGTGCAACGTGCCCCCAGGCACAGGAGAATAAAATCTGAAAACGGTCGTCCAAATGATGTTTTTGAACTTCCTCAAGCGCCCAATCAAAATCTGAGCGGCTTGCTACGACAAATTTAATCTCGTCGCTGGACTTTAGTCGCCCAAAATTTGCGACTAAGTTCCGAGAGGTCATTCCACTGTCTGGACACTTCCAGTCCATGATGATGTGGGTCTCTTGAGGTAAGACTCCTACGTCCTCCGATCCACTTGTCTCACAGAGTAACTTGAAACCCTCAGCTACGAGTCGCGTGGCCAAAAGGGCGGCTCCTGGCTGAGCCAATGGCTCCCCTCCAGTCAACTCTACTAAAGGAACTCCAAGCCGTTTGACCTCATCAATAATCGCTTGAATCGACCAAGCCGTCCCACCTTTAAAAGCGTAGGCTGTGTCACACCACCGGCATCTTAGCGGACAACCCGTCAGCCTAACAAATGTACATGGAATGCCCGCAAACGCGGACTCTCCTTGAATGCTCGCGTAGATCTCGGTAATGGTTAGCTGGTCTAATTCATGCACGGTGACACCTTGGACTCACGAATTTCAATCTCAGACAGTCGGACAGATCGTCGCATTTTGCTTTCGGGCGATGTTTGGCGGCTGGCTATCACTAGTATCAAAGGCACTTGGCGACAATCTAATCTGCTACTGTGGATCGGCTTGATCGTCCCTCAATTGTCTCTCAACCTTTGGCTTGACCTCACCAGTCTTCCTGTTGTGGACGAGCTCCGCGCGTTGTTTACCTCGAAATGGGGGGCTTCGGGAAGTCCACTTATACTCGGTGAACTTCTTGGTCCTGCTGCCCACTATTTTTGGCGGCTTGGGCTACTTGCATTGAGTACAAGTTTAATTGGTCTTTCCAGTTACTTAGGGATAATTCAAACCCAAGTGGACTACCTCCGCAACCAACCACCTCGCGGCGCATTTGCGGCATGGTTGAAAGGGTTGCGGCGCTCCATACAAACCTCTATCATTTTGTTTTTGCTGTGCTTTTTTGTTTTGTTGGCCGGACAAGTGATGATTGTACCTGCTTTGCTCATTGGCGTGTTGGGGCTGATGATCCCGACCATCTTGATGTGTGAAGAAAAAGGCATTGGTCATGCACTTAGGTCGGCCTTGTTGATTCGTTACATCCGCGGTACCCGCCTGTCGGGTTGGTCAGTGATCTTCAACATAATGAGTATCGGGGCGTTCCTTTACGGCACCATGGCTGCAACGGGACTCTTGGCAGAGCTCATTCTCGGACTTGACGAGGTCGTTGGATTATCACGCGGCCTCTGGGATCTAAGAGTAGGTGGCTCCGGGTTATCCGTCATATACCTAGTTGTCTCATTCTTTGAGCCAATCCTTAGTATGACCTGGCTTAGCTTGATTCCAGCATTAACAACTTCACTGTACTTTATAGTCCGGCGCGACGATGAAGGCCGGACCATTGCTCAGGTATAGTACTGACCAACTCCGCGTCTAGCAGTTGCTTTAGTTGTTGGGGCAAGGTTTGGGAAAGGTGCTCTGCGCACAAAGGACCAGATATGATGCCTCCAACAATTTCATTGAGTCCCGTCAAAAAGCTGCTGTGGCTTCGACCTCGGCGGTATTCAGGCTCTCTGCTTGGATGCTTCAAATACTTGTCGATGACGTCAACCTGACAATCAACAAGGATAGATGCCTGATAAAGCAAATAGTTACGACTCCGAAACAGCGATGTACCGGCAACCTTAAGATCCCCGTGCACAATGTCACTGAGGCCACTCTGCCCCAAAGCGTTAAGCTCCGGCCAACCTGAGCCCAGTGCCGCAATGAGAGCCCTATTAACGAGCTCAAAATAAAACTTATTTTGGAAGGGCTGCTTTACCCAACATCCAAGGCTCACGACCGCACATCCTGGATGCAAAACTACAGTGCCACCACCGCCATATCGCTTCAGAACGGGAACTCCGTCCAAAGCGCAATTCGGGGTGTCTACCTCTACCTCAGCAGCATTACTTGCCCCCAACACCACCATAGAGTCGGTAGGCACCCAACAGTGAAGCGCTAGATCTTCGTCGCAGCGACGCAAAATTTCATCGTCAATCCACAATTGCACGCTCCTTGATCGACTGATTGGTACAAAGAGTCAGCGCCCCTGACATGGGGTCACCCTCGAAGTCCTTGAGCTGCTTACCGATCATGTCTAGGAAATCACGCATTGACGGACCCCCCATGCATTTGCGCAAACGATCGAACGACTGAAAGTCGGGATTGTAGAGCGATGCACTCATGATAGAGGCATTGTTCCAAATCTCCGAGCCAACCAAATCCACCTGTTTGAAGTTTGGCTTCAAGGGTGTTTTTTGGAAGTCACTCAGAATTTCAGCTTTCCGCCTCAAAATCTGCTCCACGGGCATCGATGCGTTATCGTAAAGAGTTTGGAGTTCACGCCTAAGCGCCTCCAACCAGGCTGAAAACAGCTCTTTGTCCTGCCGTCTGAGGTCATATGCAATTAATGCAGACTGATCGCCTTGATCTTGAAGATATTGACGTGTCAAAACCACTGCTACATATTCCGCAAGGTTCTCATTAAAGGCGGCCGCATGCGGCACCCAGAGTGTTCTATGAGTTAGCTCATGGAAAAATAAATGCGCCAATTCAGCGTCCCGACGCTGCAGCATGCTGCTGAAGATCGGGTCATCGAACCAACCCAAACTAGAAAAAGCTCCCGCGCCGCCAAGTGCAACATCAAGACCTCGGGAGGCCAAACGCTCCGCCTCGGCATCCCGCTCACCTTTGTCATAGTAGCCGAGATATGGGACTCGACCCACGATGGGAAACCACCACGTAACGAGCTCAAGTTTGGTGGGTTCCGCCGCCTGTACCAAATAGGACACGACTGGCTGCTGAGTCTGTATGTAGTGATCGTAGGCACCATCTACATGCAGACGCTCACGCCCGGCGTATGCCAAAATACTCTTAACCTTTTGCAACTTATTGCGGGTCTCGACCGGAGTTGCTTGGTCCCTCAACACTTCCTCAATCGGTCTACTGGAACTCAGCAATCGGCCTTGGTGCCAAGCTTGCCGGGAAACATAGCACCCCGAGCAGAGTACGATCGCCAATGAGATGGCTATTACCCTACTCCCGAGATTAATGCCGAGATACTGAACCGATGGATTCAACTTCTGGCCACCGCCAAAACCAGCGAGCAGCTACTACCATCGATCTCGACTACCGCAGTCTCAGTCGACTCCCTTTTTTCACAGGTTGAAACCTCGAGCTCAGTGGCGAGAGTTTCCCGCTTAATATACTCCGCAAAGGCCCTCGCGGCGGCGGCCAACGTCAACTCTGCTGCAATTCTTAGAACAATTCTATCTGAGACCTGCAGCCCAGAGTCTTTCCTAAGTCTCTGAATGCGATTGATAAGCTCACGCGCCAATCCCTCCTGCACAAGCTCGGGGGTTAGCTTAGTATCAAGCAAAACCGTCACGCCATGTTCGGTTGCAATCAATCGCCCGTCTTTGGGCCCACGATCGATCAGGAAATCTGCCTCGGTCAAGTCGTGGCCGAGGACCTTGACGCTCCCTTGTTCTTCAAGGTGAGTAAGCAACTCTACTACCCGCTGGGGCTCTTTATTGAGCTGCTCAAGATGCTGTCGCATGGCGTTTAACTCTTTGCCAATCCTCGGACCCAGAGTTTTTAGATTGGGCTTCAGTGATAGAAGAACAAAATTAGCTTCATCCGTGGAGAACAGCACCTCCTTGATATTCAACTCGCCGCGCAAAAGCTCCGCTCCCCGCTCAATCGCGTCACGGTCAGCAGATTTGCGGGTGATCACTAACATCGAGGGAAGCACCTGACGGGTCTTGATCTGGTGTTTAGCCCGCAGGCTACGCCCTAAATTGCTGGCGCGACGCAGAAGGTCCATGCGCCCCTCGAGTTCACGATCAATGAGCTCTTTATCACCAAGTGGGATGTCACACAGGTGAACGGATTCTGGTAAGGCTTCGAATCCGGCAGTCAAGTTCTTATAGATGCGATCCGCGATGAAGGGCGCGAATGGTGCAAATACCTTGGAGAAACCAAGTAGTACATAATAGAGGGTTTGATACGCCTGCTCAGTATCAGCTGCCGATACATTGGTAGCCGTGGTCGACTCGTCGTCGGTGCCCCAAAACCTTTTGCGACTGAGTCGAATATACCAGTTGGTCAAGTCCTCAATAAAATCAAGTACTTGTGGCACAACATTGTACAATCGATAATGATGCATTTGTTCGTGAACGCGCTGACACAAAGTATGGAAGCGCGAGATGATCCATCGGTCGATCTCACTGTCTACGGCTGGCACCACACCCGATGCCAGTTCTTTGGAAGGCTGCCAATGATCTGCTACTGCGTAAGTCGTTAGGAAGCTGTGAGCGTTCCATAATGGCAGCAGTACAGCTCTTGTCGTGTCACGCACGCCCTGATCGGAAAAGCAGAGGTCCCCCGCTTTTAGGACCGCAGAGTTGAGCATGAACAAGCGGACACTATCAGCCCCAAACCTGCCGAGCAGAGTCTCTGGAGGGGTATAGTTCTTTAGACGCTTCGACATCTTTTTGCCGTCTTCGGCCAGTACCATGCCGTTTACGACAACATTCTTAAACGCGGGCTCATTGAACAAAGCGGTCGACAACACACTTAGGGTGTAAAACCAGCCTCGCGTCTGATCGAGACCCTCGGCAATGAAGTCAGCCGGGAATCGTTGGTGAAACCGATCTTTGTGTTCAAAAGGGTAATGAATCTGAGCATAAGGCATTGATCCTGACTCAAACCAACAATCAAACACTTCGGGGATACGGCGCATTTGACCGGCGCACTTTTGACAGGCGAAAGTCAGCCGATCAATGTGGTGTATGTGCAGATCGTCAACTTTAGTCTTTGTTCGTGCCTCGAGATCCGCAACGCTACTCATGACTTCCATATGGTCTGAGTGCTCACTACAAATCCAAATTGGTATAGGGGTACCCCAGAAACGATTCCGACTGATCGCCCAGTCACGCGCGTTCTCTAGCCATTTGCCCATACGCCCATCACGTAAGTGTTCGGGCACCCAGTTGATGCGCTGGTTGTTTGCAATCAGGCGATCTTTAATCTTTTCGACTGCCACATACCAAGTCTGAATTGCCTTGTAGATGAGCGGTGTATCAGTCCTCTCACAGAAGGGGTAGCTATGCAGCAGCTGCTCATTGCGTAATAGTTGCTTCGAGTCCCTTAACCGCCGGATGATTTCTTTGTCAGCATCTTTGACGAAACTGCCCGCATAGTCTGCGATCTCGGACTTGAATCTACCTTCCTCGTCAACAGGGTCAACAAGGGTAATTCCATGGGCTCTACATACGCGGAAGTCGTCCTCACCATACGCCGGAGCCTGATGCACTACCCCCGTACCATCATCGGTTGTTACATAATCATCAACCAGGATCCGGAACGCCCCGGGATGTTCTTTAAAGTACGGAAACAATGGCTCGTAGTGCTTGCCCGCCAACTGGCTGGCAGAGATGTGAGCAACAACGTCGAATGGTTGTGCTCCAGCGTCCTTGCCGCCTTTCTTATAGAGAGATGCAAGCCGGGCCTCGGCAAGGTAGTAGTGCTCCCCTGACTCATGGTCGCGAACCTTGACGTATTGGATCTTCGAACCAACGCAAAGCGCTAAGTTTGAGATCAGCGTCCACGGTGTCGTCGTCCAGGCAAGAATAAAGGCATCCTCGTCCTTCAGCTTAAACTTGACCGTGATGGCTGGATCTTGCACATCCTTGTAGTTTTGGTTTGCTTCAAAATTCGAAAGTACTGCCGTGATTCTAGGTGAATAGGGCACTACTTTAAAATCTCGGTAAACGAGACCTCGCTTGTATAGCTCAGAAAGAACCCACCAGACCGACTCCATGAAACTTTTATCCATGGTGCGGTATTGATTCTGCCAGTCTACCCAGCGACCTAGCCGCGTGATGGTCCTTTCCCACTCCACCGTGTAAGCCTGGACCGAGGCACGACAAGCTTCATTGAACTTGTCCACCCCCATCGCAAGTATGTCGGCACGACCTTTGAGATTGTCTCGCTTCTCAATTTCGTACTCCACGGGTACCCCGTGACAATCCCAGCCAAAGCGGCGATCAACGTAGTACCCCCGCATCGTCCAGTACCTTGGTACCGTGTCCTTGATCGTATTTGCCAACAGGTGTCCGTAATGAGGAAGTCCGTTGGCAAATGGGGGCCCGTCATAGAACGTAAATTCTTTAGAACCACGTCTTTGACTCATGGACTCCGCAAATGTGTTGCGCTCTTGCCATTCCGCCAGCAACTCTGTTTCCATCTGCGGAAAGTTCACGTCGGACGTGACCGCTTTCATCTCTTTAACCTCGACTAATGACTGTTAAGGTGGGAGTAACTCACCGTATAGAGGAACTGGAGACATACCCCATAACCGGCTAAATTGGCTACCAATGCGCATTGATAATTTACAGAAATCTTTTGGCTCCAAGGTGTTATTTGCTGATGCAACCTTTCACTTCCCCGCCGGTGAGCGCATCGCTCTTGTCGGGGCGAATGGCGCCGGAAAGACCACTCTACTCAATATTATCTGCGGCTTAGAGTCCGCCGATGATGGGCGGATTGTGCTCGCATCCGGGACAACTTTAGGCTACCTGCCTCAGGAGCCAAACGCCTCCCCGGCGACCTCTGTAAAAGAGGAATGCATGGCCGGGTCGACCAAACTGACCGCATTACGCGACACGATGGAACAGGCCCTTGCCACCATGAATGCCACAAATGACGCGTATGCTATCGGTGCCTACGAAAAAGCGGAGGCCGCTTTCCGCTTGGAGGGAGGCTACAGCCTTGAGTCCAGAGCCACAGGGATACTTGCTGGACTCGGGTTCCAACAATCGGAATTAGTCAAAGACCCTAGGTCTCTATCAGGGGGGTGGCGCATGCGGTTGGAGCTAGCTCGCCTATTCCTGCGCCAGCCAGACTTCTTGATCCTCGACGAACCTACAAACCACCTGGATCTCCCCAGCCTGGTCTGGGTTGAGAGCTATTTGCGTAGTTTCGCCGGTACGGTACTTTTCGTGTCCCATGATCGCTCGCTTTTAAATCGATTGGCAACGATGACATTACATCTGTCTGGTGGCCAGCTCACTCCGTACCGGGGCAACTTCGACGCTTTCCTAACCGCCAGAGAAGAACGCCTCATGCAGCAACAAGCCGAAAGGGATCAGCTACGACGCCGACGTGAGCAAATGGAGCACTTTGTTGAGCGTTTTGGAGCCAAAGCCACCAAAGCCGCCCAGGCCCAATCCCGCGTGAAAATGATCGCCAGAATACGCGAGCTCGAGGACACCCTCCCTACAGAGGGTGACGAAGCAAGTGTGCATTTTTCGATTCCTGCTCCGGGCAAAACTCCAAGAATAGTCTTCAAAATTACTCGTGGGGCTATCGGTTACAATGCCCCCTTAGCGGTAGACATCGACCTTGAGGTGGAAAAAGGGTCCAAAATTGCCATTATTGGTGCAAACGGAATCGGCAAATCCACTTTGTTGCGTACCATCGCAGGCCGCTTGCAGCCGCTTGATGGAGAGTTTGCACTAGGAGAAGGTGTTACACGCGGCTATTTTGCACAGGAACAAACGGAAACTTTGCGTGGCGATGCATCCGTACTAGAGAATCTCATCGCTTACGGTAATATTGGGGAAAAGGACGCCCGTAGCCTATTAGGTGCATTTCTCTTTACCGGCGATGCTGTGTTTAAAAAGGTCAAGGTGCTTTCCGGTGGCGAGAAGAGCCGCGTTGGTCTCGCTTGCGTCTTAGCCCAAAAGTCCGGCCTTCTGCTACTAGATGAGCCAACCAACCACTTAGACATGGCCAGTGTCGAGACATTAGCCGCAGGCCTAGCCGATTACGAAGGCACTGTTATCTTTGTCAGCCACGACAGAGAATTTATCGACAACGTATGCACACATGTGTTCGCTATGCTTCCGGACGGCCGTTCCATGCTTTTCCCGGGCAAGTTGGCTGACTACCAGCGCTTGGCGGAGATTGCTGGGTTTCCAAATGTACTAAAAGTTGACGAAGCCAAAAAAGGCGATGCTAGTACCTCCAACAAAGTTTCTGACAGCAGCAACCAATACGAGCAAATAAAAGAACTAAAAAGAAACCGCCAAAAATTAGAAAGCCAACTAGCTAAATTGGACTCCCAAATCGTCGAATTGAGGACAAAGATCCAACAGCTGGAGAGTGCCATGAGTAGTGAGAGTTCTGATTTTGCAAAAGCGGCAGAACTACACAAAGAGCAGCAAGGCCTCCAAGAAAAGCTAGAGGGACTGGAACTCGACTGGCTCCAAACGGCCGAATCACTTGAGGACACCGTAACCAAATTAAGCGCTCAGGGCCGCACTTGAGGTGTACTGTCAGCTACCAAGCACCTTCATTTCGGCGAGAATTGGAAAATGATCCGAATTGCGGAAACTGGTGTCGACCCTAATACTGCGTACCTCGAGGCCTCGGCAAAAGAGCTGATCAAGAGCTTGTGTGGTTGGTCTGGGGTCATTGGGTATTGGCACATAATTTAAACCAATCTGACTCAGGACATCTGCGACTGCTCGCAGATAACCCGGGGTGAAGGTATTAAAATCACCGGCAAGTATCATGGGACCTCGATGAGTTGGCAGTCGCTCCAGAAGATGCTGCATTTCCTCGATGGCAGCTCGTTTGCGTCGCACCAGAGTTGCGTGAATGTTTATCACCAAAAGGCTCTCATCCATCCCCGCAATCGGATACTTTTTGATGAGCGCAGCCTTCGGTGTTTTAAAAATAGGCTCCGGGTATTTGCAAATGATCCTCTGAGGCTCATCGCAGGTAGGTACTCTTGCCACTGTCATGACACCGTCACGAAGTCCATCCCGTCGCCTATACGAGGCGGCATGCACGGATTCAAAACCTGTTGCGCAGAACATGCTCATGGCATGCCTCGATAGAAGTGCTTCCTGCGTCATCAATATGTCTGAACAGTAACACAGCAATCTGTAATCATGTTCAAACATCAAGCCCCCAGCCCCTTTGCAAAGATTCCAAATGGAGATTCTGAAGCGCTCTGGCGCCAATGCCGCAAGGGCAGGTTGCCCAAGTCTCCAAATTGCCTCATGATCGGGGACGCGCTCGATAGTCCACACCTGTCTCAGACTATCTATGACGGCTCGAAAGGAGCGGCGTGGTTTCTGTTTTGAAACATTAGCTTTAGGCGTCATTATGCGTCACCCAATGAGCCTTACTGTGAGTGCCCGACGGGCGAAACTCGCCAAAGTGGGTACATATGCGATCTGCAACCTCGCGGGCTAGAGCTCTAAATGTCACGATCTGTCCATCATATACGGTAAGAAGAAGCCCACGTCCGCTGGCTCTTTCTCCGACCAAACTCGAGCTGCTCAAATCAGCCCCCCCATGTACCGTGGCCCAGTTGAGGCGAGTCCTTACACTCAAAATATCCTTACGCCTAACTTGCACCCTGAGGTATTGGTTTAGTTGGCTAATTAATTGATCGACCTCAACTTCAGTTGGTCTTGCATACCCGGGGTCTCCGGCATAGAAGTCCACCGGTGAGAGTAAGGCCGTCTGCCCTTCCCATGGGAAAACAGATAATCCGCGGCGCTCCATTTTGGAAATCGGCAAATAAAGGCCAGAGTTAAGACCCAAATTCGGCAGTAATATTTGAGTCGTCTTCAGGTTCAGCCCCCGATGTGTCGGAGCTATGCCGCTGGAATCAAGCAGCTGATTTGCTCGGGCGCCCAGACAATTGACCACATACAACGCGCTCAGTCGCTTTGCCGCCCCGTTTGGTGATCTGATCGTCGCGATCCACCCATCGGCAGACGCTTCAATGCGCTCTACCTCAGTCAAATCGGATACGGTAACACCTAAACTCATTGCCGATTGCAGCACGGCTTTGACCAGAGACTCCTCATCTACAAGACAGCTCCACAACGAATGCGCGCCGAGCAATTGATCGCGCTTTAGATGAGGCACCTTGATAGCCAACTCCGACAATTTAATGCACCTATGTTTAGCTAACCGGTGACGTCCGGCAGCTGCCTCGTATAGGAGCAAACTCAGTTTCGACCAGACTCTTTGCCGTATATCTTCGCTACCAATCGGAATTAAAAACTCCATTGCTTGAATCAGACCCGACATTAGCCCCATCAACAATTGACATTCTTGTAGATCGTCTGAAATTCCGTCGAATTCGATGATTTTTTGCAAAAATCTAAAACCGTCATGAATAAAAACGGGGCTACTGCTAGATGCTTTCTTGTGTATGTGATGTTGCTCTATGATGTGAACGTCACGCCAGCCACGAGTTGCTAGATCATGGGCAACAGCAGTGCCATGTATGCCAGCACCTAGAATCAGTGCGCGTACGCGCTGTGGTAGTTCAACGGCATCTGCCATGTATCGAGCTCCACTCAATTGAAGCTTAATTATGCGTGGACGCAACGACAAGGGACGTACTATAATTTATTGGTGAATCCACTCAAAGTCCACACTGAGAACTTCTGTCGAGGCCCCCATTGAGTAAACCGACGGATGCCAACGCAAAGATAGTCAGTCGCGAAAATCGCTACACATCACATGCCTTGGTCGAATTCCGAAAATTCAAATTCTTACCGCTTGGTATTCATAGTGCCGTGCTTCTTGACATTAGCCTTGGCGGCTTCAAGATTGAACTAACAGGCGACAAAAAAGTCGGCGCAGGGGAGCTATTCTGGCTTCATATACCACTTGCTCCACTTGGCATATACGCTCCAGCTAGGCTCATGTGTCGCGGTGAGTGTCGCTGGTTTGATTCTGAGCGATTCCGCGTTGGTGGGGTTTTCACAGGGCTCAGCAAAACCGAGCGCCTGATCATTGATCAAGTGGTTGAGACATTAAGACAGCGTCGCAGTCCCACGGCATAAACACATGCTTAAAATTTAATCAAACGCTGCCATTCACCCAGCGCCCAACTAAATTTTTGGCTTTTATATTAGCAAGAATGGCACCATTGATGGCACAATATTGCTGCCATCAATGGTGAGCATTTATTTGCCAGCGCAGTCAACTTCGCGTCGAAGTGGGAGAAAGACTCATGACCGTGACCAAATACCGCCGCAGCCTTCCCAAAGGTAACGGCAAGCCGGTAATCGTCGATGGTGTTCGTACAGCTTTTGTCAAGTCATTCGGAGTTTTTGAAGATTGTGATGCCTTAGAACTTTTCAGCCGCGTAGTGGATGGAGTCGTTCGTCGCCTTGAGTTAGACCCTGAGGAGCTTGATGAGGTCTCGTGTGGCGTGGTTGTCCCGCAAACTAAAAACGCTAATGTGGCACGAGACGCCATACTAAATCTCGGACTTCCAGCTCACATTCATGGCGTCACCCTAAATCGAGCCTGCACTAGTAGTCTTCAGACCATCGCTGATGCCGCCCGGAATATTGCATTTGGTAATCCAGGTCTAATCTTAGCGGGTGGAGTTGAATGTCTGAGCGATGTCCCAATTGTTTACTCACGCGAAGCTCGCAAGTTCTTGGTCGCACTCAACAAAGCGCGGACATCGGCATCCAAAATCAACCTTTTAAGAAACTTCAGCGCTAAAGCTTGGTTACCCAAGCCACCCAGTTTGTCTGAACCACTGACCGGGTTCACAATGGGTGAACATGCAGAAATGATGGCGAAAATAAATTTTATTAGCAAAGAAGACCAAGACGCCTTCGCCGTCGAGTCGCATAAAAAAGCCGCCTTGGCGCAAGAAATAGGTCACTTCACTAACGAAGTACTGCCCACATGGCCTGCCCCTAAGTACAGCGCCTGTATAGATAAAGACAACATGGTGCGTGCCGACACCTCTGTTGAGGCCTTAAAGGGTCTGAAACCGGCCTTTGACAAACGCTATGGCACCATCACCGCTGGAAACGCCTCTCCACTCACCGATGGTGCGGCGGTTACCCTCGTTGCAGATGAAGGAAGGGCGAAAAGCCTTGGGCTCAAAGCAAAAGCTCGGATCAAAGACGTCGTATTTGTCGGTGTCGATCCCTACGAGCAGTTGCTCATCGGGCCCGCAATATCGATACCCTTGATACTAAAGAAGAACGGCCTCACTCTGAGTGACATAGATCGATTTGAAATTCATGAGGCTTTTGCTGCTCAAGTTCTCAGTTGCACGAGATCGATAGAATCAGCGGCATTTATGGAGAAACACTTTGGCACGAAACCTCTTGGGCCGTTTCCCATGGATCGAGTCAATGTCAATGGGGGGGCCATCGCCATTGGTCATCCATTTGGCGCGACGGGATCGCGACTTGTCACCACACTCTCAAATGAACTGATCCGCAGTGACAAGAATCTTGGTCTCATTGCCATTTGTGCCGCCGGCGGGATGTCTGGTGCCATGTTGATTGAGCGTATTTGACTACTGAAGGAGACTTACATCATGAGCGATTTTTGGCAAATTGAGCGAGAAGTCGGTAACGTCGCAGTAGTCGTACTCGACACCAAGGGTAAAGATGTAAACGTTCTTTCAGAGCAAGTCCTTCGAGATTTCAACGATGTCTTGGAGAAGCTTGAAAAAGACGCTTCCTTAGCCGGCGTGGTTATAACGAGTGGCAAAAAGGACTTCATCGTTGGCGCCGATATAACTGAAATAAGCGGCTTGGAGTCATCTGAACTTGCGGCTGAGGCATCCCGGCAGATGCAGGCCATCCTCCAAAAAATGGCTGATCTCAAGGTTCCAACGGTGGCAGCAATTCATGGTCAGGCGCTGGGTGGAGGATTAGAACTTGCACTTGCATGTGACTGGCGTATCGCTACTACTGACCCTCGGACTAAGTTGGCACTTCCAGAAATTCAGCTGGGTTTGATCCCTGGTGGGGGTGGTACGCAAAGATTGCCACGTTTGATTGGGATCCAGGCGGCACTGGATATGATCCTGACAGGCAAAAGAGTTGCCGGAAAAAAGGCAGAAAAAATGGGTCTTGTCGATGCGGCAGTACCCAGCCAGATACTACGGGAAGTAGCTATAAAATATGCGGTAAAGCCGCGCGATACACAAAACAACCTGCCACAACTTAAACCAGGCTCTTTGGCGAGCGATCTACCTAAGTGGGCGACCGAAGGCAACTTACTAGGACGCAAGTTGATCTATAAAAAAGCCAAGGAAATGGTCCAAAGCAAAACGCATGGACACTACCCTGCTTCGTTCAAGGCACTCGAGGCTGTATTTGACGGATTTGAGCTTTCACTCGCCGAGGGCCTCGAACTCGAAGCAGACCTTTTTGGTCAGTTAGTTTTAACGCGAGAGAGTCAGAGTTTAGTGCATCTATTTCATGCAACTACTTCGCTTAAAAAACATCGCTATAAGGACGCTGGTCGTGAGCGCTTTGGGGAAAGTCAGGTCCGAAGTTTAGGAGTGATGGGCGCAGGCTTCATGGGGGCTGGCATTGCCACGGTGGCCATCGAAAGAGGAATCCGCGTTAACCTTTCGGACCCTAATAAAGATGCGGTCGGTAGAGCACTTAAACATGCCCGCGACTATTTCCAAAAAAAGGCCGATCGTCGTCGATTAAAATCATTTGAGGTCGGCCAGAAACTTGGTCACTTATCCCCAGATGTGTCTCCTGTAGGATTTAAGACTAACGACATAATCATCGAGGCCGTTTTCGAGGATCTTCGCTTAAAGCAAAAATTACTTAAACAAGTTGAGGAATCAGCCGGAGATAACTTCATCTTTGCTAGTAATACCTCAGCTCTTCCCATCGCAAAAATCGCAGCGGAATCCAAGCGTCCAGACCGAGTCATTGGTATGCATTTCTTTTCTCCGGTCGAAAAAATGCCGTTACTTGAGGTAGTGGTCACAGATAAGACCGCTGATTGGGTTATCGCTCGAACGGCTGAACTTGGCCAAGAGATGGGAAAACAAGTCATTATCGTCAAAGATGGACCCGGGTTCTACACCACTAGGACTTTATCCTTCTTACTAAATGAGGGTTGCCTCATGTTAGAGGAGGGAGCCTCAATAGAAGCTATCGATACGGCAATGATCAAGTTTGGATTTCCAGTTGGGCCCATCGCGCTCATTGATGAGGTTGGCATCGATGTCGGCACTCATGTGTTGGAAACAATCTCTGGGGCATTTCCCAGTCGCCTTATTGCTCCTAAATCACTCACAGCTATTGCCGATAGTGGCCGACTAGGACGTAAAAACAACAAAGGCTTTTATATTTATGAGAACGGGAAGAAAAAAGAGCCAGATCATACGGTTCTGGAGCTAATCCCGCCCCCAGCTAATTCAGAAAAAATGAGCGCTGATGACATTGTAGAGCGCTGTCTACTCGTCTTCGTTAACGAGTCTATTCGATGTTTAGAGGACGGTATCCTAACAAGTCCTTACGACGGGGACGTAGGCGCGGTATTTGGACTGGGATTTCCTCCTTTCTGGGGAGGGCCTTTTAAGTTTGCAGATCATATTGGTGCCGACACTTTAATCAAGCGACTTAGGAAGCTTGAAGATCGTCATGGTGCGCGCTTTAAACCCGCTGAGCTGTTGATCAAGCAGGCTTCAGCCGGCCAGCGGTTTTTCCCAGAAGAAGCTTAAGCAAACTCGGATGACTCACATAAGGGGGGTAGGCCGTCAAATTACTGCCTGCCGCCGTTTTTTTTGTAGGATTTGGAAGACAAAAACGACAACTGTCGCCACCAATGCACCAACCAAATACCCGCCGACCACATCTCCGGGAAAATGGACTCCCAGGTACACCCGGCTAAGTCCGACAAGCAATGTTAAACCGAGTGCTATTGCAGCAGTCGACCTCGACAACATGAAAGTCAAAACGGTAGTGACGGCCATTCCATTAGCGGCATGATTTGATGGGAATCCATAGTCACCGCCACAATACTCGGGGACTAGATGAATTTCCGTCAATTGCTTACACGGACGCATGCGGCTGAAAGCTGGTTTCAATATCTGATAGGTTATCGAGTCTGTTAAAGCTAGCGCTATCAACAATACCAGCAGCACTGTATTCATCCGACTCTTAAACTTGAGAAACAAGGCGATAGCAGCTAGGACACCTATCACTAGCCAGAGATACTTATCCGAGACAACGGACATGATTCGGTCGAGCGCAGGCGAGGCCCAACCAATGTTGATAAAACGGAATAGGCTTTCGTCGAAAGCCAGAGCGACTCGCCACATTAATGGCTCCCAAGCATAGTGTACTCAAGCATACCGACAGCTAGGCCAGCTAGAAAGAGTAATCTCCGACCGGTGAGAACACCTTTTGGAAGAATTCCTGCCTTAGCGGCTCGTCTACGCGCTCGACAGGCAATGACCCCTGGGCAAAATCAAGCCTCGGACTTGCCAGACGTCCCATAACCCTAACTTTCTTGAATATTAACGGTGGTCTTGCGACTTTTTCAATTTTGCTTGGAGCAGTGAATTCTGGCTTTGCCTTAACAACCTCCCCAGATGCCATTGGGGGGTTCTTCTTAGTTGGACTCAGAAGCCGGTAGCTCCTCTGATTGCTCGTGACACTCTGGCCCTTGAGTTGGGCAAGGTCCATGGACCGAGGGGTTTCGCTCTTGGTCCTTGTTGTAACCCAATAGAGACACTGACCGACTGAAGCGATCACGACAAAAAGACCAAAGGTTACGACTAGTAATCGCGCTTTCATGGAACCCCCAACCGGGAAGCGATGCCGCTTTGTCTAGTTGTCGGTTGGTTCCTATCAAAACTTAAGGGGTGGCTAAAATTGTCCGATAGACCGCTAGCGCGGCTAGGCGCTTTTTAGGTAGCAAGGTAGAACATGCAAAGTGCCGTCTTGATCGTCGAGCGTGGACCTGAAGCTGGCAAACGAATTGCTCTGGCTCAGTTCCCCGTCACCATCGGACGGGACTCCACGAATACAATCGTCATCGACGACAGTGAAGTATCCCGGTTTCACCTGCGGATCAAACGTCGCGGTCGGCTTTATATCTGTGAAGATCTCGAGTCACGAAACGGTACTTACATCAACGGTGACCGGGTGCTAAACTCCATCCTCCAGAACAACGATAAGCTTCTCGCTGGTTCTACGGAGTTCCAATTTGTAACTTCGGAACCACACATTCAATTGACCAGCGCTATCGTCGCGTTTGACATGATTGTAGCGGAAGACCTTGGAATAAAGGGGCCAATTGAAATTGGCAAGGCTGAGTCCAATAAAAAGTTCATGCCTCAACGGCTGAATCAACTCGCCGTCATTAACCAATCAACTTCCGACGCTATAGCTATAAAAGAAATTTATGATTTGTACAGCAACATATTGGTGATCAATCACTTTGAGGAAGCCAGTAAAGCATTACTTAAATCTATCTCTAAGATCATGCCATCGGCCACAAAAATGGCGCTGTTTATGTGGAGCCCAGCAAGCCGCCAACTCATACCGATTGCAGCTAAACAGTCCAAGCGTAAAAAGGAGTCTTTTTTACTCAGCCAAAGAGCTTTCGATGATGTTATCGCCAGAAAACAGGGCATCATCGTTCCTCTTGACGCGGCAACTGATCGGCAGACGTCGGTGTGCCAGCAAATTGTTTTACCAATGGTTCACCATGACGATCCTATATGTCTCATTCACATAGAAGCGGCCAGTAGAAGTGACAATCACGTCTTAATGAGGGAAATAGAACTCGCACAGGCACTAATTAGTCGTTGTGCGCCTTCATTTGAAAATCTCCTACTACGAAGAGAATTGGACGCGTGGATGGTAGGGATGATTGAGACAATGGTCGCCTCCATTGAGGCCAAAGACACCTATACTCACGGGCACTCTGAGCGCGTAAGCCGCTACTCGATGGCGATTGCCGATGAGTTAAAGCTGAATCGCGAAATCAAACGGCTGCTTCTAATAAGCGCCCTATGCCATGATATTGGCAAAATTGGCATTCCTGACGCGATTCTCAAGAAGGCTTCCATGTTAAGCGCAGAAGAATATGAGGAGATGAAACTTCATCCAGAAATCGGTTCGGACATCGTAAGCCACATGCCAAACGCCCAGCGCTTCATATCTGGCGTGAGGCATCATCATGAAAAATGGGACGGTACCGGATACCCCGATGGGCTCATCGGAGAGGATATTCCTTTTTTTGGAAGAATTGTCGGAATTGCAGATGCTTTTGATGCGATGGTTTCGGGGCGGGCATATTCTGGTTTCATGGATCAATCAGATGCAATAGCCCGAATTCAGGAGGAAAAAGACCTCTTTGATCCTGAAATCCTAAAGGCCATGATCAGAGCCCACGATAGCGGTATCTTGACCCTTAAAACGAGCACCGCGAGCAATGCCATCAGTGATCCCTCCGGTAAGAAAATAAAAAACAACACCCCAAGTCACTCCGAGAGGCTCACCACTCCCCCTAAAAGCAAACGTAGGTAGTCTTCACCCGTTCAAATGGTGACTTTTTGGGTATTCTGCCTGAATAAGTTACAATATAGAAAACTAATAGGAGCTATCGCATGTGGACTGAGGTCGCTCGCAGCTTCCAGCTCGGAAACGGCTACATCCTCTCAATGCTAATCATTGGCTTCATCGCTCTCGTCATCTTCTTTGAGCGCGTGATCATGATTCAAGGCGTTTACAACATCAATTTTGGCAAGTTCCTGAATAACCTGCGCAAGATGGTTCTCGCTGAAGACTTAAATCGAGCAATTAGTCTGTGTCGCAACACTTCCTCTACTTCACTACCCAAAATAGCATGTAAGGCGTTAGAGGCGGCTGATAGCGATCCTACGCGAGTCAGAGGGGCAATTGAGGAAGAGGCCCTCGACTTTCTTCCAGCAATTGAACGTAGGATAGGAGCTTTACCAGCCTTAACGCTGATAATCATGCTTATCGGCATACTTGGAACCATCGACTCACTTTGGACAGCATTTCAGTCAGTCGACGTGCTCGATACAGCCAAAAAACAAGCGACAATAGCTCAAGGCATAGCTAGCTCGTTATCACCGACGGCCCTAGGCTTACTGTTCGGGATGCTGATGCTCGCTGGGTATTACTTTCTGAAGGGGATCGCTCTTAACTTGACCGAGGAGATGCACCATGGCGTGACGGTACTTTTCAATCTGTTGGCACCACGTGATACGGTTTCCTATATCCCAATCCCGGATTCCGGTGATGCCAGTGGAGGCATTCATAGTCCCAGTTCGATTCAAGCACCAATTGAACAAAAATCAAATACCACGCAAGTAGCAGCGCCAGCCAACAAAAATGAAGAGAACTTCGATGACGCTTCTATCGAAGACATCAAGGATGAAGAGGAGATCATCTGACGAACAGTGGCTCTTTAGAGCGCTGGGCATCAGTTTCTTCGCTTTGTTCGTAATAATAACTGCCAGCCTGCGAGTAGTCACACTATCCGCACGGTACGGCATCATACCTTTAGAGATCCCTGTAGTTCAGAGCTATGTTCCCGACCCAAGGTTTCATAAGTTTGATGCATTCAACCGCGATAATATTACCAATAACACCGCCGCTCTCATTCTTACTTCTGAAGCATTTTATTTCGGCGATCTTTCATCTTTTTCAGTGGATTTCACTAGTTCTCAAAACAAATATTCCCTCCCCCATAAAGATGGGTTGCCGCAAATTCAGAAACTAGTGAAGGAGATGAGTTTATGGGTTTCAAGGCGATCTAAAAACTCGAATATTCCTTTGAGTCCAGTTCTCGTAATGATTCCTTCTGGTGATATTCCAATGCCGATTCTTATCGAAGTCGTTGCAGTACTTCGATCCTCATCTTTATTTGGGCGCGTGATTCTAAGTAGTGGAATGAGTTGATGACTTCACAATTGGGCTCCCACAACCACTGGTCAAGCCGTTATGTCGCCCTTTCACAGCGACTAAAGCAACCCCTTTGGTGGTTTCCATATCCGTGTCTGTTAGTCTTTGGACTGCAACTTATTTTGACTGCGCACATTCTATTTTCTACAAACCCGCGGTTAGGGCATCCCGCTGAACCGGTCCGTTACCCTTCTAGTCCGAGTCGAGACTCGTCAGTATGGATGAGTGTTACTACTCGCGAAAAAAACACGGTTGTCACGACAAACGATCGTAAGGTTTTTAAATGGTCCGCATCTTCGCGGTCGATGGATGGACTCAAAGATTTCATCTTTTATTTGCGCCGAAGGATGGTCGAGGAAATTCAAACTGCTGCTTTAGTTCAAAGAGCGTTGCGCTCACAGACAAGGGTAGTGATCGCTGCTGACCAGACTCTGAAGTATAGTCACATTAAGCCCATCATCCATGCTCTAGCACAGGCTGGTATCAGCAACTATGCGTTCGAAACCCTAAATCCCGTGGTAGCGCGCTCCGAGGATCATCAACTCGATGGGGCAGCACAATGAGTCGATCTTCCAGAAATAGGGGTCAAGGCTCAATTAAATCGCGCACTACCAAAACAGGCGCACTTCATATCGAGGTGTTGCAAAACGGGTCGTCTATCACATCTGCTGAAATCGCAATTAAGCGCAGTGGCAAAATTCAAATTACATCTGAGAAGGAAGGACTACTTTCGCTACCGTATTACCCATTACCTGAGGGTAAGCTGGACATCGCGCAATGGCAACGACGCACAGTTGTTCTTGATTTGAACCCTGAATGGCAGGGTTTTTGTACTAGCATGGGCACTGGGGTTGTCATTGAAAAAGGGAGGGTGTTAAAGTCCCCAGTCAGTCTTCACCACGGTGACTTCGCCAGCCTAAGTTACGGTGATTTACGCATCATGCTCCGCATTGGAGCAGCGAGTAAGCCAATCAAAACCCACTCAAACTGGGTTGTCGCGGCGTACCGAGGATCCCTATTAAAACTTTTGATGCCAACCATACTCGAATGGCAAATTTCAGCTATTGCAGCCCTGATGGCGGCGGTTGTTATTGGGAGTGCATCTGTAGGCTTGTTGAATCGCCCAGTGCAAAGACCTCGGCAGCTGACCGAAATTGATGATGAATATGTACTTCATTTTATATCACCAAATAATCTGGTCCATGCACCTGAGGCCCTGCAAAAGAATTTACGACGAAGTTCGATGCTTCGGCAGGTCATGGAATATTACAATAGTTTAACTTCCAGCATGATGGGTTGGCCGATAGAAAACGAGAAGCTTCTACCGCCAACAACCCTGGGTATGAATAAAGCTTTGCAGGAAAGCGGCCAGGCCATAGCGGCCGCCAAAAAGCGGCGTCAACTAGAAATAGATAAGCTTCAGTTGATGAAAAATGGAAGTAGCGTCATCAGCATCCCCTCCGTTATCGGGGAATCGGTCACAACGAGTATGCTCCGCATACAGGACAAGATCGCCGTCGGTCACTTATCTTTTGACGCCAATCTCGCTGCAAAAAGAAAAATGCAGCAGATTTTCCCTCACGACCCTGACTATGCGTGGGAGGAGTATCGCAATGTAAGCTCGGTTGACCCACTCTCTGAGGCTACAGGGAGAATTAAACCATTCGAGATTCTTAGCGAAGAAGAATTAGTATACCGTGACGCGAAGCAGTTCGCTGTGAACGCCAGAAGAAAACAAAAGCCACTAGTGGACGTGATGGAGCCCGGGGAATATATCACGGCAGAAGCTGATCAGCCGGTTAGCATGCCTGATGGCGTCCAATTTGTATCTTTTGCGACTGCTACGGATCCGTATATCGCAGATGAAAAACTCAACCAACTGCAAGCCCCAGAATATGGCCAGCAGGATCAGGTTGTTAAGGCAAAGGTGGTACCGACCAAGGAGCCCCTCGTTGGAGAGATTGAACCCAGTCTCATCGTCGGTCATATTCAAAAAAATCGCTTTGAACTTCAATTATGTTATGAGCTTGCCCTTCGCCGGAACGAACAAGTTGCCGGGACCATGGAATGGCGATGGCGGATCGACTCTCGTGGGGGTATCTCGGATATTGCATTGATCAGTACTAGTATCAAGGACCCACGTATGACAGATTGCATCCGTAAAAAGATCGGCGCCTGGCGCTTTCCACGTCCTCGCAATGGTAGTGTAGAGGTTAGTTACCCATTTGAATTCGCCCCAACTAAGGGATAGCAAGCTTGGATGCTCAGGAAAAGATTTTCGCCCCTACGCAAAACCTTGGCATGGTTCGCATCGTACCTCTAGGCGGGTGTGGTGAGTTTGGCATGAACCTCACCTGCTTTCTGTCTGGAGGCAAGCTATTCGTAGTCGACGCTGGAATCCGATTCCCCGATGCTTTTCGCTTGGGAGTGGATGCGGTCCTTCCGGACGTTGACAAATGGTTTGCAGAGGCCGGTGGTGTATACGCTTACATTTTGACTCACGGCCATGAGGACCATATCGGTGCAATGCCACATATCCTTCAAAAGTGGCCTGCTCCTGTGTATGGGACTGCCTGGACGATAGAGTTACTTCGAAACAAGTTATTCAGGTTAGGTCGAGATCCGGAACAATATAAGCTCAAAGTCGTTGCGCCAGGAGATCATGTTGTCACCGAAGGCTTCGATGCCGAGTATGTGCACATCAATCATTCGATCCCAATGGCGTGTTCGCTAAATTTGCGGTTTCCCGGACTAACCATCTTTCACACTGGAGACTTCAAATTTGAAGAAGACCCGATTATTGAGCGGCCGGCGGACCTAGAGCGCTTAAAGCGTATAGGCGACGAGGGTGTTGATCTTTTGCTTGCAGACAGCACAAATGCGGAAAAAGACGGCTTTTGCCCCGCAGAAAACAGCATCTACGAGCCGCTTTTAAAAGTCATCAATCAGTGCGAGCGGGCTGCCGTAGTTACCACATTTTCAAGCAACCTTTGGCGCATCAAAACCATCGTCGATGTCTGCCGCGCCGCCGGACGTCGCCTTTACATAACCGGTGGTGGTCTTGAAAATACCCTGAATGTTGCCAAAGCGGTGGGGATTTACGAAGTACCGCCGGAGCTAAGGATCGCCGACGAACTCCTCGCGAGCGTCCCTCGTGATCGATTGATGGTGCTAGCGACGGGATGCCAGGGCGAAAGGCGCTCTAGCCTCGCTCGCATAGCTGCCGGAGAGCATCGATTTTTTCGCCTGAATCCGGGAGATACCGTTATTTGGTCATCTCGATTAATCCCCGGAAATGAAAAGGCGGTGATAAGTCTGTCGAATAATGTTCAAAGATTAGGAGCTAAGGTGATTACCGCCCGGGAGGCACCGGGGATTCATGTAAGCGGCCATGCTTACGGCGGTGATATCGGGAGATTATTGCAACTTATCAGGCCGAAGAATTTTCTGCCGATTCACGGCGCATTCAGCCAATTGAATGCAAATTATCAGAGACCTCTCTTAACGCCAAACTCCGTTGCCCAGGCTCAAATTGTGGAGTCTGGGGATGTGATAGACGTAGATAAAGAGGGCACCACCATAATAGGCCGACTCGAAATTGAGTTAAAGTTTCTTGAAAGCGACGGCAGTGGTCTGATGTCCTATGGAGAGCTTCGGGAACGCCTACGTATTGGCGAGCTTGGTATGGCGCGCGTAGACGGCGTTTACAATATACCCAACGAGACTTGGGTGGTCGAGCCAACGATAGAGCTGATTGGAATCGGCTTCCCTGAAAATTTGCGAAAGTCGGATTGGCTCTGCGCAAAAGCGAGTAAAATAAAGCAACTCGTGCCTCAGCTGCTTTTGCAGAAAAATCTCACCGCCGCCCAGGCTTCCGAAGAAATTCGCCAGTTTATTCGGAGAGAATTACAACGTATTTTGAGAAAAAAACCGGTGGTTTCGGTAAAAATCCATTGCATTGATTTTTCCATAAATCTCTTGGACTAGGTTAAATCTCAGTGTTAGAACCACGCCGTTTGTGTTTCTTCAACTCAGAACTGCATTGGAAGAACCTCAGTGGAACTAGTTGTCATTGCTGCAGCTAAATTTGAGCTCGATCCCTTGGTAAGTGGATTACAGGAAAAGGGAATAAACCCTTTAACCAAGCTGGTTGGCATTGGCGCACTCAACGCCGCTAAAAGATCTCGGTTGGTTGCCGATGCCTGTCGCGGTAGGCATGTTGTTTTTGTCGGAACTTGCGGAACCTTTGGTAGCTTCTCGAAAATGCACTTAATACGTGCGAGCGAGGTTTTATGGCTGCCAACGTGTGAGCGTATGCAGCTTTCTTATACGGTTAAGGACACAGCCCCACCAATCGTCTTACCACCACCTCCACAATACTGTGCGTCACTACCTGAGCGGCGCGTCGTCTGTTCTCCTGGCATCAGCCTGGTGAGCAAGCTACCCGATAGCCTAAGTCCGGATCATTGTGTCGAGAATTTGGAACTTTATTCTTGCATAAATGAGGTCATAAACCAGGCGGTCAGTCTATCTGTGGTATTGGCCGTCACTAATGCCGTAGGACCCGATTCTCACACCCAGTGGCGCCAACATTTTGCAGGCGCTGCTGGAGCAACAGCTGAATATCTGTGTGGCCGTTTGGCCCGCACCCTAAATTAGATCGTAATTGCCATAAATTTCTTCTTGTTTGATTGATAACTGGCCAGCAGGCCTCAAGCCGTGTTAAAATAAAACAAAGTACCATTTATTCGATTCCACTCCCTTAGCAGGCTGCGATTAGCCAATGAAAGGGTCGATTGGCTGCTGATGTTAAAATTACGGTAGTATCATCTGGCGCGACCCACATCGGACTAGTTCGCTCCACCAATCAAGACTCCTTCTTGATAGATGAAGAGATGCGACTTTATATTGTCGCCGATGGAATGGGCGGCCATGCTGGTGGCGAGATTGCTAGTAATCTCTGTGTGACTTCGATTTCGCAATTTCTCCGTCAACAAAATAATCTTTTTAGTAATTCCGGCGAGCGACAACATCCCGATGCCCGCATCAGCAACGCAATGGCAAATGCAATAAATCACGCTTCTACTAAAATATACGAACGAGCGCTCGAAGAGCCGTCACTCCGTGGGATGGGCACGACTGCAACATCTGTCATTGTTGTGGACAAGTTCGCCTACGTAGCTCATGTCGGCGATAGCCGTTGCTATCTGCTACGAAGGGGTTTCATTTATCAGGTTACCAATGACCACTCTTTAGTGAGCGAGCAAGTGAGGGCTGGCATACTCACAAAAGAGGAGGCCGATCTACATCATCTGCGAAATGTGATCACTCGTAGTGTCGGATATCAAGAGGAAGAAGACGTCGACACGACCAGCCTTGCGCTTGAGGACGGGGATGTGCTTCTATTATGCAGCGATGGCCTGCATGGTAAGGTTTCAGACAAGGAACTTTCTGGAATTTTATCAAATCACGAAAGCAATGCCCCTGCTGTACTCATTGCTAGTGCCAATGAGCGTGGGGGCGAAGATAACATCACAGCTGTCATTTTAAAGATTTCCTTCACCCTCGCCACACCAGCCTGAATTCCCAAGTCTACCGCATAAAAAGCCGAAGAATGTCATTGCCGCCTTGCGGAGGTCTCGCCTGACCATGAAGCGAATTACGATCATGATTATACCTGATGGATGTCGCGCTACTAGACAGGTGCGGATCCCGGAGTCGCTAATTAAGACCGCTTTCGCTTTAAGCTTTATTGCATTAGCGGCGGCTGGATTTATCTTCTTTGACTATCTCGAGCTGCGTTACTTTCGTCACAACTTCAAGACTTTGGCAGCTGAAAACGAGGATCTGAAAGGTGAAGCTAGACTACTCATGCAAAACCTTGAAGATGTAAAGGGTGCCTTACGACGCGTACAGGATTATACCGGAAAACTTGCCGAGCTAACCGCTCTGAAGGTTCAGAAATTCGCGAAAAAAACCGGGATCGGACCATTGACCGTCGAAGAATTTAACGTCGCTCAGCAAGCCAATGCTGCCATAGAGGTAAAAAAAGATTCAAATGCTTACGTGCCCGTCGGCCTCAATATAGACAAGCTTGTCTTCCGTCCAATTTTTGACCGCTTAGCATCTATCGGCCATGCCGCTAATAATCACGCCCTAGAATTGCAGCATTTACTGTCAACGCTTAGCCAGCAAAAAAATCTATTGTCTTCGATACCCTCCGTCGCCCCAGTTGATGGCTGGGTGACTAGCGGATTTGGCACTCGTGTGTCCCCATTTACGGGGGAGCGCACGGCCCATGCCGGCGTCGATATAGCGGCACCGGTTGGTACCCCAATTTTGGCTCCAGCTGACGGGGTGGTCATCTTTACTGGGGCCAAAGCCGGGTTCGGAAACTTTGTAATGATTGCGCACGGTTATGGAGTTGTGACGCGGTATGGTCACAATCATCAAAATCTAGTTCAGCCAGGACAAAAGGTTAGTCGTGGCGAGCAGATTGCAACTGTCGGGGAAACAGGTAGGGCGACAGGTCCCCACCTTCATTATGAAGTGGTCATCAACGGCCGCTTGGAAAACCCCCAGAAGTTCATCCTAGATATGGCTGACGTCTACCGCATCTATTGACTGCCACCCTCAGTTGTTATTTCCCAAGGTCTCAGCCAGAGGGTATATTGCACCAGATGCAACAACCCGACTGATTAAGAATTGGGCAGCCTGATGCAGATCCTCAAAAAGATTTTCGGCAGCAAAAATGATCGCGAGCTAAAACGATTGGTGGGGCTCGTCTCCCATATCAATAGTCTTGAGGCCTCCATGAAGAGCCTCTCGGATGCTCAGCTCCAGGGAAAAACAGCGGAGTTTAAGCAAAGACTCGCTAACGGCGAAACGCTAGACTCACTGCTTCCTGAAGCATTCGCAACAATGAGAGAGGCGGGATGGCGGGTCGACCGTAAGCGACATTTTGACGTCCAGTTAATCGGCGGCATGGTGTTGCATGAGGGGAAAATCGCCGAAATGAGAACCGGTGAAGGCAAAACCCTCACCGCGACTGCTCCGGTATACCTCAATGCCCTTGCCGGCAAGGGCGTTCACGTCATTACGGTGAACGATTACTTGGCACGTCGCGATGCAGAGTGGATGGGGCGAATTTACGGATTTCTCGGACTATCCACTGGAATCATTGTCCACGGACTAAGCGACTCCCAGCGACGAGAATCGTACAAGTGCGACATCACTTACGGCACAAACAACGAGTTCGGTTTCGATTACTTACGCGACAACATGAAGACGGATCCCTCACGATTAGTGCAACGAGATCACTTTTTCGCCATTGTCGATGAAGTTGACTCCATATTGATCGACGAAGCAAGAACCCCCCTAATTATTTCGGGCCCGTCAGAAACAAACCTGGGGCTATACCAAACTGTCAACAGTTCTATCCCTGGCCTACAGAAAGACAGTGATTACATCTTTGATGAAAAATCGAGAACTGTGGCACTGACTGAGGACGGAATCAGTAAGCTAGAAAAACGACTTCGCCTTGAGAACCTGTACGACCCAAGTAATATCGAGCACTTGCACCACGTCCAACAAGCCCTGAAAGCACACGTGGTTTTCAAGAAAGATGTGGACTATGTGGTGCGTGACGGCAAAGTTGTGATCGTGGACGAGCATACCGGGCGCCTGATGCCGGGTAGACGGTACAGTGATGGTTTGCACGGGGCCTTGGAGGCAAAAGAGCATGTTGAGGTACAAAACGAGACGCAAACGCTTGCAACCATCACATTCCAAAACTTCTTCCGACTTTACGGAAAATTAGCCGGAATGACAGGAACGGCGGACACAGAGTCCGTCGAGTTCAAGAAGATCTATAATCTAGACGTTGTGGTGATTCCGACGAACAGGGACATGATTCGTAAGGATCATGAGGACGTTGTCTTTCGCACTGCCCGCGAGAAATTCAATGTAATCGCCGATGAAATTGCTGAGGCCCAAAAGAAAGGGCAACCCGTACTCGTTGGTACAGTTTCGGTCGAGAAGTCTGAGTTACTATCGAGCTTGCTGAGGAAGCGCGGGATACCGCACGAAATACTCAATGCAAAAAATCATGCCAGGGAGGCTGAAATCATCGCCTCTGCCGGCCAACGTGGCCAGGTAACGATTTCCACCAATATGGCAGGTCGCGGCACGGACATCACGCTCGGTGACGGCGTCAAGGATATTGGCGGTCTCTACGTTGTTGGTACGGAAAGGCACGAGTCTAGGCGGATCGACAACCAGTTGCGTGGTCGATCCGGTCGGCAGGGAGATCCGGGCCAGTCCAAGTTCTTCCTATCACTGGAAGATGACCTGATGCGAATTTTTGCGTCAGATAAGTTATCGGCTCTGATGGGTCGCCTAGGTATGCAAGAGGGAGAGGCGATCATCTCACCGATGGTCACTCGCGCTATTGCCCGTGCTCAGAAGAGAGTTGAAGAACAGAACTTCTCAAGCCGTAAGCACCTTCTGGAATACGATGACGTCATGAATCAACAGCGTCAGGTCATCTACAGTTTGCGGCGTCAGGCCTTACACGCTGAGAAAAGGCTTGAGTTCCTGGACCATGCGCTGACTGACATCGCTACAGGTGCACTCAGCGAAGTGACGCCGGAACGCACAGGCGCTGGTCAGTGGGACTTTGAGCAAGTTCAGAAACTGGTAAGATCTCTGCTACATACCGATGTTAGGCTTGAAAAACTCTCCCCTACGGATACACCGCTAGACCTCGTAGTCGAGGAGGTCACGCAACAGGTGATGGCTGCATATAAAGTTAAAACAGATAAAATTGGACCCGAGAACACTCAGCGTTTGGAGAGTTGGGTGTATCTGCAAGTTATCGATAAGGCATGGAAAAATCACCTGCTTGGAATGGACTCCCTGAAGGACAGTGTCAGCCTCAGAGGTTACGGACAGAGGGATCCATTGCAAGAGTACAAAAAGGAAGGCTTCCGTCTTTTCTCGGAAATGATGGGCCGTATCGAGGAAGAGTCGGCCACAGCTCTAGCGTCAGTAGAAATTCCAGATCAGCCTCCCGAGGATTTAGCTAAAGAGTTGGAGCCCGAGCCTGAAATTGATGACTCGCTACTCGAAATGCAACATCCAGATCCCCATGCTGCAACCGAAGGCAACGGTTCAGGAAACGGCAAGCCGCAACAGGAATCCCCTCATGCTGGTTCGAGTGGTGATCTGATATATCACGGGTCACGGTCTACAGTAGCACATGGCGGGCCTTCAAACCGTCCACAGCCCCAGGCACAGACATTTAAACGAGATATGGACAAAGTGGGTAGAAACGATCCATGTCCATGTGGTTCAGGTAAGAAGTTTAAAAAGTGTCATGGTTCCGTACCCGGAGACGATGCACACGCCTAGATGGTATGGCACCAATTCGTGTTAGACTGTAAGCATGAGTCGCATACTGGATTTCACCTATTCTCCGGAAGAGGCTGTGGTCTCTAGGGTTCTGATCCTAGTCCATAGGGCCGTGGATGACTATTTGCCCTACGCACAGGAGGCCAGTCGTCAATTCACGAAAACTGTATTTTCATCAGAAAGCGACGCAACAGGCATCGTGAGAGTCTTAGGACTCGACGAGATACCACCTCCACCGGCTCCTGTGGCAGTACTATTGCCACCTCCGCCACCACCACCACGTCAGGCTAGGTCATCAGATTCGGAGGCCAGCACTGCCCGAGAGATTCCTACCCCAGGACCAGGCGTCCAGACAAAAGCGCCAATCAGCGGAGCTGCTAAAAGCAGCAGCAAACCTAGGCCTGTGTCAAAATCTAAACCTAAATCCACAACTACGGCAATGTACGACGGTGGCCAACTAGACTCGGTCATCGTCCGCCCCGATTGGATATCACGAACCACCGCCGTAATTTTAATTATCGGAATTATGGCCTTAATTTACGTGCTAATGATCTAACTTAGGCCGAGCAATTCCTATGACTCGATTGTCTGGCCATCTGCAGCCGCATGTTGCAGTTCGAATACTGCCGGCAACACTTCCGAAGCTGAGTCAATAATCTTTAAAACATCGTTTTTGGAGAAAGCTGCTCGCTCAGCGGTGCCCTGGATTTCGAGAATCTTCCCACTTTGCGTCATAACTACATTCATATCCAAGTCGGCTGTGCTGTCCTCAGAGTAGTCAAGATCAACTAGGACCTCACCCTCCCTCACCCCAACAGAGACCGCCGCAACAGCATCATTCAGTGGGTTGTGTTTAAGTCGACCGCTTCTCAGCAATTTGGAAACAGCCATCTTAAGTGCGACGTACCCACCTGTAATAGAGGCGGTTCGTGTCCCACCATCAGCCTGAATGACGTCGCAATCAATAGTAAAAGTAAGATCAGGGCACTTAGTGAGGTCGATGATCCCGCGGAGTGAACGACCGATGAGCCTCTGTATTTCCTGTGTCCTTCCAGATATGGAACCACCCCGTTCACGTCTGATCCGTTGCCCCGAGGAGCCCGGTAACATCGAATACTCAGCAGTTAACCAACCCTGGGCAGGTTGTGCGTTTCGCAAAAAAGATGGCACTCCGTCATCAGCTGAGACCGTGCAGATGACCTTCGTGTCACCAAACTCCACCAAAACACTGCCTGTGGCATGTTTAGTGAAATGGGGAACAAACCTCATGGGTCGCATTTGGCTTGATGAGCGGCCGTCTGATCGCAACATAAATTAACTCCAAGCTCTACTGGCAAAGGGCACCGTACCCAGTGGGGTACCAATTTGGCGGCCAACCTACCCAATATATGGTTTGAGTGGAAGATCAAATCTGCTTTAGTGGTCGATGTCAAATCCCCGACCTTAATCCGGGCCCACAAGCATCAGTGGGCTGGGTACTAATACTTGCATGGACTGACTCTGGATATTTTCCGTTGAAGCATGCAGTACAGAATCGACCTGGATCAGAATCACCTAAAACAGACCGCAAGCCCTCAATGCTCAGGTACGCCAAACTATCGCAGCCAATATAGGCCCTTATGGCATCGACATTTTTTTGCGCTGCCAGGAGTTTGGCTCGCTCTGGGGTATCGACTCCATAGAAGCACGAGTAGGTAATTGGCGGTGAGCCAATGCGCATATGGATGCGCTTCGCGCCAGCCTGCCTAATCATCCGAATTATTTTGGCGGAAGTTGTGCCCCGGACAATCGAGTCATCCACAACGACCACGCTCTTACCCTTTAGGACACTCAACACTGGATTCAGCTTAAGTCGAACGCCAAAATCTCTGATTTCTTGAGCTGGCTGAATAAAAGTGCGCCCCACATAGTGGTTACGAACCAAGCCAAGCTCGAAAGGAAGGCTGGCCCCCTCTGAAAAGCCGACGGCCATCGGTACTCCGGAGTCTGGAACTGCGATCACAATATCAGCATCTGGCGCGGGCGCCTCCTCTGCTAGCATGCGCCCCATCTTGCGTCTCAGGCTGTAAATTTCGTCCCCAAAGATTTGACTATCCGGACGGGCAAAATAAATTGGCTCAAACGAACAAAAAGCCGTTTGACGTTTAGGCAATGGGAAGTGCGAGGTCAAGCCTTCAGCAGTGATCTCAACGACCTCGCCAGGCTGTATTTCGCGTATCAACGTTGCATCCATCAAATCTAGGGCACAGGTTTCGCTTGCTACGATGTAACTATTTTGTCTTTGGCCCAAAACTAGGGGTCGAAATCCATACGGGTCACGAACCGCGTAAAGCCGTGACTCAGCCTGGATGACCATCGAGTAGGCCCCGCTGACCTTTGCCATCACTGTAAAGATACGCTCGAGGATGGTGGGGGCCTCAGCTCGCGCGAGAAGATGGACAAAGATCTCAGAATCAGACGTGCTTTGAAACACGCTACCCGAACGCTCTAGCTCCGTCCGAATTGCGGCCGCATTCGTCAGATTACCGTTATGGGCGATAGCGAGAGCACCGAGCGATGTGCGGAAATAAAAAGGCTGCACGTTTTGGATTATGTGACCACCCTGGGTGGAATAGCGCACATGCCCAACGGCACAGTCACCTTTTAGCTGAGAGAGAATTGCTGGATTGAAACTCTCGGCAACCAGACCGAATGATTTATGGGCATTGAACTTGGCCTGCTCAGTCTGGCCATCCCGTTCAAGAGATACGATACCGCACCCCTCCTGGCCTCTGTGCTGCTGAGCAAAAAGTCCAAGGTAGACCATACTCGCAGCGTCGGGATGACCCAGTACCCCAACGACCCCACATTCTTCGCGTATCGACTTCATGAATGCCTCAGCGATGTGCTGATTAACTGAGCTACGCAACTAGACCAAGCTTGATGTAAAGGCATGCTGGCAAAGTTGCAGCGGTGTCGTCCATGGTCCCCAGCTGACCACCGATGACACCTCGACTTGGCCTGCCTGAACGACGGCGTTGTATCGCAAACTTGCCGCTAATTGCAAGGCCTTAGACTCTGCGCCTGGTTTGATTGCCAATAGGTAGCTACCACCGAGTTCCCCCAAATAGCGCTCAATCTCCGAAAAACCAGCTAATTCCTTTGCCTGAAGCCTAAGGGTCAGTCCAAGGTCAGTCTTGGCAATCATTTTGACGGCGGTAGTAACAATACCTCCGTCTCCGACATCGCGGCAGGCCGCAACGAGATCGTTATTAATTACCTCACGGAGGAAGTTCATAGATTCTTTTTCCGCCAGCCAGTCTATAGCCGGCGCGACGCCTTGGCGTCCGTTCTGATCCAATAGTTTTGCCGCTAGAGACCCACCAAACTCTGGCTTTACCGATTTTGGATAAAGCAGAAAGAGTTGGGTTGGTTGTTTTACAGTCGCAGCTGGACTTAATCTGACATCACTGATCTTGCCGACCATCCCAATCATGGGAGTAGGCGCAATACTCTCGCCATCGGTTTCGTTGTATAGACTCACATTTCCGCTCACTACTGGAACCGCTAGTTCGCGACACGCCTCACTAATGCCGTCGACACCTGCCGAAAAATCAGCCATGACCGCAGGATCTTCGGGATTGCCGTAGTTTAGGCAGTCGGTAATCGCGAGTGGCTTACCGCCCGCAGCAGCTACAGAACGAGCAGCCTTAAGCACCGCGTGTGCGCCACCATGGTAAGCGTCGAGTCGGTTGTACCGTTCATTACATGCCGCAACTGCAATCATACCTAGGAACGGCTCGCTAGGATCTGCCCATTCGGACCGGACCCAGAGGGCGGCAGCGCCCTGTTCTTCGGGTCCAAGAACGGTCTGGGTTCCGATATGATGGTCATACTGACGATATACCTTCTCTTTGTCGCCCGTATCACGCAGAGTGGCGAGCAAAAGGGCTTCCGGTCCGCGCTGAAGCACCAGGTCACTAACCATCTTATTGTAGGAGCTTCCGTCTACCTCAGGCTTGGCCCGTGGCTTCATCGGCCGCTCATACTTTGGGGCCGCATCGGTCATCGGTGCAACGGGAACATCAACTTCGAGTTGACCCTGGTGTTGGATTTGAACACGCCCGGTATCGGTCACAACTCCGATGACCGTGCAGGCAAGTTGCCACTTGTCTAGCACGGCTTTCAGCTCGTCCCACCTATGAGGCTCGATAACCATCAACATGCGTTCTTGAGATTCTGACAGCAGCAATTCATATGCCGACATGGCAGCTGTTCTGACCGGTACATGATCTAAGTCCATGAAGAGGCCGTTGCCAGCTCTTCCTGCCATTTCAAACGCAGACGATGTAAGTCCCGCAGCGCCCATATCCTGCAGGCCAACCACCAAGCCTTTTTCGAGTACTTCCAAAGTTGCCTCAAGGAGTAACTTTTCAGTAAACGGGTCGCCTACCTGCACCGTGCTGCGTTCATTAGCATCCTTAGTTGCAAACGAACCCGAGGCCATCGATGCCCCATGGATACCGTCACGACCAGTCGCTGAACCCAAATAGATAACTAGGTTACCCCGCCCACTGGCATAACCCTTAAAAATGCGATCCTCGTGGATGACTCCGACGGTCATTGCGTTCACTAGACAATTACCGTTGTAGGACGCATCAAAAGATATGTTGCCTGCTACTGTCGGCACACCAACACAGTTACCATAGTCGCCGATACCTTTGACCACATTTTCGACCAGGTGCGGAGTTCTTTTATGAGTTCGAAGACCAAATCTTAATGCATTAAGATTTGCAATCGGTCTAGCCCCCATACAGAAAACGTCCCGCAAAATTCCACCGACACCCGTTGCTGCGCCCTGATACGGTTCGATATAGCTAGGGTGATTGTGACTCTCCATCTTGAAGGCCAGGCAGAGCTTGCCAGAGAGACGCACGACGCCAGCATTTTCTCCAGGACCCACAACCACATCAGGTCCCTCGGTCGGAAACCTCTTAAGATGTACACGAGACGACTTGTAGCTGCAGTGCTCGCTCCACATGGCTGAGAAAATACCAAGCTCGGCAAGGGTTGGGCGCCGTCCCAAAATATCCAAAATCTTGGCATACTCGTCTGAGCTTATTTTGTGCTTTCGTAGTAGTGCGGTGAATGAGGCGCCGTCCTTGTCGTCTATCAAATCGGGACGTGGGAGCTTTGATAATTCTGGAGCGGAAAAAGAGGAGTTCATCGGGCCCTCAGGTGTAATCACATAAACGAAGTAAGGAAACTTTCAAGGATTGCCAGTCCGTCCGCGCTTCCACCTATAAGTAAATCAGTTGCACGCTCCGGGTGGGGCATAAGTCCCAGCACTCGCCCGTTTTCACTGACGATACCGGCAATGTTATCGAGTGCACCATTAGGGTTGGCATCTGCAGTCGCCGCGCCATTTTGATCAACGTAGCGAAATGCCACCTGACCGTTATCACGTAATCGCTGCAGTCCATCGTTATCGATGTGGTACCGACCCTCTCCGTGTGCGATCGGTACCCTGAGACGTCGACTAGCAAGTGAGCGACAGTATACGGATTCACCAGACCCAGCCATTAAATCAACTGCTTTACAGATAAATTTCCGGCCTTGGTTGCGAAGAAGAGCACCAGGTAACAAGTGAGACTCTGTCAAAACTTGAAAGCCGTTGCAAATACCGAGAGCTGGCCCTCCGCTAGCAACAAAGCTCTTTACCGCGGCCATAATTGGGGAGTGCGCAGCTAGAGCTCCGCTCCGAAGATAATCTCCGTAGCTAAAGCCACCAGGTAGCAATACCGCATCCAGATTAGGCAGAACTCGCTCCGTATGCCAGACGGGCTGAAGCTTAATGCCGAAATGACGCCAAAATGCATCGGCACAGTCTCTATCGCAATTAGAGCCAGGAAATTCGATCAGGCCAATACGCGGCACGCCAGTCGCAGTTATCCTTTTCATGGCGTCACAACTTCCTGACTTGAAAGGTCTCAGAGACCGGATTAGCAAGGAATTCACGCGCCACACTTTCGACCAACGCAGCCCCTTGACCGGACTTGTCATCGACAGTCAAGATATAGCGCTTGCTGACCTGGACCGATCTGACGCCATCGTATCCGATTCTTGCCAGGGTCTCTTGGATCGCCCGAGCCTCGGGATCAAGAACTTCCGGTTTTAACTGCACCACAACTTCAAACTCAGAACTATCAGGCGAACCCACCGAGGCCATGCTAACCCTTCCGCATCAATCCTCGCCGCCGCCAGCCTTTTTCTCCGGTCCTGAGCCGCAAATCGAGGCGTTAAGATAATCCCTATTCATTCGAGCAATGAAACGAACGCTGATCTCTTTCGGACATACCGCTTCGCATTCAAACTGATTGGTACAGTTTCCAAAACCCTCTTTGTCCATCTGCTGGACCATACTGAGAGCCCGACGCTGACGCTCCGGTTGACCTTGGGGTAGCAAGCCCAGATGCGAAATCTTGGCTGAGGTAAAAAGCATCGCCGACGCATTCTTACACGCAGCCACGCACGCTCCGCATCCAATACACTGCGCAGCATCCATCGCCTGGTCTGCAGTATCCTTTGGTATTGGCAAGCAGTTAGCATCTTGTGCACCACCTGCATTTACCGAAACATATCCGCCAGCTTGGATTATCCGATCAAAGGCCGACCGGTCAACAACAAGATCCTTAATAATCGGAAAGGCCTTGGCTCTCCATGGCTCAATGTAAAGCTCGTCGCCATCTTTGAAAGAACGCATATGCAATTGACAGGTAGTCGTGGCCTTTTCCGGGCCGTGAGCTACTCCGTTAATCATGAGCGAGCAGGAACCGCAAATACCCTCGCGGCAATCATGCTCGAACGCTATGGGCTCCTCACCTTTACTGATAAGGTCTTCGTTAACTACATCAAGCATCTCCAGGAATGACATGTGAGGACTGACGTTAGGAGCGTCATAAGTCACCATTTTGCCACTAGACTTTGCGTTTTTTTGGCGCCAAACATGCAACTTTAGCTTCATTACTTATAGCTCCTCGTCGCGAGCTTGATGTTTTCATAAACCAAAGGCTCTATGTGACGCTTCGGAGCCTTACCTTCGCCTTGATGCTCCCACACCGCCGCATGGGAAAAATTTGTATCATCGCGTTTGGCTTCGCCCTCAATTTGGTACTCCTCGCGGAAGTGACCCCCGCAGGATTCCTCACGGGTTAACGCATCAGCGCACATGAGCTCACCAAACTCAAGAAAGTCGGCCACGCGCCCAGCTTTTTCAAGTGATTGGTTTAAGTTTTCACCCTCACCAAGCACACGGACGTTTTGCCAAAACTCCTCTCGCAGAGCGGGAATCTTTTGCAGAGCCTCACTTAAACCAGCACGGTTCCTGGCCATGCCGCACTGATCCCACATAATGCGACCAAGTTCTTTGTGAAAGCTATCAACAGACCGCTTTCCATTGATGCCGAGCAACCTTTGGAGTCTACCGTTGACAGCAGACTCCGCTTCTTTGAAGGCATCGCCTGACGGGGTCACAGGATCACGACTCACACCTGCCAAGTAGTTACTTATCGTGTAAGGCAGGACAAAATAGCCGTCAGCAAGACCCTGCATGAGAGCACTTGCGCCAAGGCGATTTGCTCCATGGTCGGAAAAATTAGCCTCACCGATTACAAAAAGACCTGGAATCGTGCTCTCTAGGTTATAGTCCACCCAAAGTCCACCCATCGTGTAATGGACAGCAGGGTAGATGCGCATCGGCACCCTATAGGGATCCTCACCAGTGATTCGTTCGTACATCTGAAAGAGGTTGCCGTAGCGCTGAGCGATGACATCTGACCCAAGTCTCTGGATAGAATCGCGGAAATCAAGATAAACACCGAGACCATGCTCTCCTACTCCGCGACCCTCATCACAGGCCTCCTTAGCCGACCGCGATGCAATGTCCCGAGGCGCTAGGTTGCCGTAGCTTGGGTATTTGCGCTCGAGGTAGTAGTCGCGCTCCTCCTCGGGAATTTGCTCCGGTGAGCGCCTATCGGCGGACTTTTTAGGAGCCCAAACACGCCCGTCGTTCCGTAACGATTCCGACATCAGTGTCAGTTTACTTTGGTAATCACCACTCACTGGAATGCAAGTTGGATGAATTTGCGTAAAACAAGGATTACCGAAACCTGCGCCTCGCTTATAGGCACGAAACGTGGCGGTGACGTTAGATCCCTTGGCGTTAGTCGACAGGTAGAAGACATTACCATATCCGCCACTGGCGAGCACGACGGCGTGGGCTGCAAAGCTCTCGACCTTGCCAGTTACCAAGCTGCGAACCACAATACCTGTGGCTTTTCCGTCTTTAACTACCAGGTCCAACATCTCTGTGCGCGGGAACATCTTCACTTTGCCAGCAGCAATCTGCCTTTCAAGCGACTGATAAGCTCCCAAAAGCAACTGCTGCCCAGTCTGCCCCCGAGCGTAGAAAGTACGAGACACCTGGGCACCGCCAAAAGACCTATTGGCGAGCTGACCACCATACTCCCGCGCAAAAGGGACGCCTTGCGCTACGCACTGGTCAATGATGTTGCGGCTAACCTCGGCCAAGCGGTAAACATTGGCCTCGCGAGAACGAAAATCACCGCCCTTGATTGTGTCGTAAAACAGCCGGTAAACGCTATCGCCATCGCCCTGGTAATTCTTGGCTGCATTAATCCCGCCCTGTGCCGCAATCGAGTGCGCACGTCGAGGACTGTCCTGAAAGCAAAAGCAAAGCACATTGTAGCCAAGCTCAGCCAAAGTTGCCGCCGCAGACCCCCCGGCCAACCCAGTGCCTACTACAATGACTGTATATTTTCGTTTATTTGCCGGATTAACTAGCTTGGCATTGCCTTTGTAGCTGGTCCATTTGTCGGCCAATGGGCCGGATGGGATCTTGGGATCGAGATTCATCATCGCCTCACTGTTGAATTATTGCACTAAGCCAAGCAGCACCGAGACAGGAATACTGGAAAAACCTAAAGCCAATACAACACCAAGAATTGGACCAATGGCACGTATCATCGAATTGTACTTGGGATGGTTTAGTCCGAGCGTTTGGAAGAGACTTGAAATGCCATGAGAGAGATGCGCACCAAGTAAAACCATTCCAACAACGTAACTAAATGAGACCATCGGGCTCTTAAAAGAGCTCACCAGCATGGTATAGACATCTAGTTGGGCAAACTCAGGATTAGTTACGCGAAAGGTCAGGTGCGCTAAGTGATATACGATGTAACTCAACAGCACCAACCCACTGAGTACCATCGAGCGCGATGCCGCCTTGGCTTTCGTATATGATTTTTTAGCGTAAGCTACGGGTCTTGCATTTTTATTATGAATGTTTAGCTTGATCGTAAAAAAGATGTGCAGTCCGACCATGGCCAGAAGACCAAGGCGCGCCACCCACAGCAAGGCCCCCTTGCTGTGGAGCCATTCAGAGTATGCGTTGATGGCATCTCTGCCGGCAAAAATCAGCAAATTACCCGAAAGATGGGCTACAACAAATCCCACCATAGCCAAACCTGTCAAAGCTACTGCTGACTTAGCCCCAATTGATGAACGAATGTATTGTTTAAACCAGGACATCTTCAACCCCTGCGGAGAAAACTGCCACACGAACTAAACTGAACTGACTATATTGTACCGCATCTTGATGAGAAGCGTTTTATTGATCGGGCCCCACAGTAACATCCACGGATTTATTGGCAACAAATAGCCGTGTGGCAACTCGCTGGACGTCACTCGCGGTGACCCTGCCGACAGCCCTTGGATATACCAAGAAATCGTCATAGCCGAAGCCGTAAAGCTCCATCAATGCCATGGTGCTAGTCTGAGCATCGCTTTTTTGCAAGCCCATCTCGTGCGACCCGACAATATAGCTTATCGCACGCTCTATCTCTGTCGAGGACGGGGGCCTAGAGACAAGATTTTCAAATTCAAGGCGCAGTGCTTCCATGGCACGTTCACGCTTTTCAGGGGCACAGGCTATGTAGGCTCCCACCAGACCAGGGTCACACCCATAACTGACCAAGGGGCTTACGGAATATGCTAAACTCTGCCGATCTCTCAACTCTCTGAAAAGGCGGCCACCATGGCCACCCAACACGGTCGTCAACACGTCTAGGGCAGCCCTATCGGGATCATCCCAAGTCAGTCCCCTAAAACCGTAGGCTAGGTGCACCTGCTCCCTTGCCTTACAAATCGATTCGCTGCCAAACGCGCTGGTTCCTAACTTATCTGACGTGTTAAATTGCCGCCTGGACGCTTGCGGGGTAAAGCCATCGAGGGCCTCTGAGATTAACGCCTCAACTTCCGCAGTAGATAGGTTGGAGGCAACAGCAATCACCCACGGTCCGGACCCTACAACGCTCTCGTAGGTATCCGCTAAATCCGTGAGCTGGAACTTAGCCACCGTTTCCAGTGTTCCAGTCACTGGATTGCGATAAGGGTGCTCACCAAATAGGCGCTCTTGAAACTTACGTACACAGATACTACTCGGCGAATCTGTTTGTGCGATTAAACTTTGCATGATTTCGCGTTTCGTCGAAATCCACTGCTGCTCGGGAAACACCGGACTTAAGAACGCCTCCCGGAAAAGTCGCAGCATCTGATCCGTTTGCTCTGACAAGCACTGCATGTGTATGCCGGCCGAATCCTTCCCGCTGAACCCTTCGAGGCTCGCCCCCAGCCCCTCTACCTGAGTAACCAAGGACTCAAAACTACGCTCCTTACTGGCCATTCCAACTAAAGAGAACATGGCATTGTAAAGTCCAGCCGTGACGGAGGACTCCGCACGCAAGCCACCCTCGGTAGCCGCGGTCAGTGTAAAAAGCTCGACGTGGGGATTCGATCGATGGATCAGCTTAAGCCCATCATTAATTTGGATGATTTCAGCCTGCTTTGTGCCAATGTCGGGTCGTTTATTTATGAGCGATGAAAGTCCATAAGGGGAGCCGCGCCGACCAGCCAAAACTCCGGCACGGAACTGCGCACGCAAATCAGATTCGTCGCCTTCCATATCATTAGGTATCAGCGCGACAATGGCCGCATCTTCTGGTTTCAGCCACCGCCTCGCCGCTCCTTGCACCGCTGTCTCCGGCATGTGATTGATCATCGCCATGTAAACATCGTCATAAAGCAACTTCTGCGAGGTCCGAAGACCGAAACCTAGGGCTCGCGCCTGACCATCCACCGTTTCTTCTTGATAGATACGATCTGACCTGAGATTAGCTCGGGTACGACTCAGTTCATCCCCAGTTACGGGCTCCACGTTTGAAATCAGAGAAACTTCGCGTGCAATACCTGCGATCGATGCAGCCAGAGAGTCTGGGCTCACCAGCGCACTAATCTCAAAAATTCCACCAAAAAATGGTGAATAAACCGAAGCGCTGATACTTGAAACAAGGCCTTCTTCATCACGAAGGCGACGATTAAGACGACTCATCTCCCCTGCACCAAGGGCAAAGGCCGCTACATCCAATGCGGTGCTATCTAAGTGCTCCAGCGATGGAGCTGGATAAACTACCGCCAACCGAGGTTGTTGATAATCCCCCTTGATTAGGGAGACTTTCGGCCAATCCTTGCTTGGCACTGGACGCATTGGCGCACGCGGTTGTGCTAGATCCTGTGCGCTGGACTCAACAATTAGTGAGCCGAACGTACTCTCCAGTTGAGCAAGCATCGCTGCGCCGTCAAATGACCCGGTAACCACCACTTTGCAATTATTGGCTCGGTACCATTTTTTATAGAAATCGACCAATTGCTCGCGGGTGAAACCCGATACACTCTGTTCTGACCCAATAATTGGACGTCCGGCCTCCGAGCCCTCAAACATGAGCTCAAATACGCGGCGCCCTAAAATGCTCCCCGGGCTATCGTTCGATCGTCTGATCTCCTCAAGAATGACCTCACGCTCACGCTCTACCTCGGACTCATCCAGTAAACTGAAGGCAAACGCATCAAACAACAGGTCAACACCTAGGTCCGCATAAGCGGCGCCAAGTGTTAAGTGGAAGACAGTCTGATCGAATGTGGTATATGCATTGATCTCCCCACCACAAGCTTCAACTGTTGAGGCAATTTCTCCGACCCCTCGTCGGGCCGTTCCTTTGAAGAGCATATGCTCAAGAAAGTGCGCCATGCCTCGCTCATCGGAAGCCTCGTGCATGGAACCCACACCAACCCAAACCTGAATAGCTACCACCGGTGTAAAGTGGTTCTCTTTGACGACAACCTCAACACCGCTCGGGAGTATTTCGTGAATCATTACATAGCCATTTCTACGTTCAGTGTTACAGCCTGGTGGGCCGCTGATAATTTGAGGTATGGCCGAGAGGCCGTATATGCAAGGCTAAAATTCTTGCTACTGAGCGAAATTCCGCCAGCTAATGCGTTGCGATCGTCTGTGAGCGAAGCTCCATAAGAGCCCAAAATTTTTAAATATTCCTGAACCTGGAAGGTGCTGGATACAATCACCAGCCGTTCGGGTTTATCCATGCCCCGAGGCGTTGCAGTGGTGCCAGCATTTGCAGGTACCTCAAAGCTATCGACACGATCTCGTTGCCGGATGTCAACGTTGACGGCGAATAGCTGACTAAATTGGTAGGCTGTGCCTAGACGAAAGGTGCGTGGAGCAAAGTCACGCACCCGCTTACTCGCCAGATTCTGCGCCGAGGCGCCGATGGTCCAACCAGTTGAAATCGTACCTAATAGTCCCATATTGAGGCCCACGCCCGTTAATCGCTGCTCTCCCTGCTTGTAGAACAGCGAATCAATGGTCGGCTTAGTATCGATATAAGTCCCCCCGATCCCAACCGAAATGCCCTCAAATTGTTGAGCCAAAGCAAGGGACACGCGCCTGGTTACCGGCGAGTCATAGGAAAACTCTGCTGAACGTTGGTCTTCTGCTACCTTGGGGTACTGATAATCCTCGGTGAAGCTGTTGTAGCTGAAACCAGCCGCCACCGGAGCACTGGTTGTATCAACAACGCCAAGTTGGTAGTAATCGCGCCCTGATGTCGGCCAATGGTACACACCGTGGACTACATAAGTTTTCGGTGCGATCAGTGCCGCAGGGTTAACGGTGATAGCCGTGAAGCTGTCGGTCCCACCCGCCCCGCTGTTTAGTGTCGCAACGCCCAATCCGCTGGTTACTTCGAACTCATCGGGCACCCTATGGTCGTCTGCGGCGAAAACCGGAACAGTATTGGCCAGTATGAGCCCGGCTAATACGAAATTCTTCCCACTGAAAACCATCCCGCCACCTCTAGGCTTTAACGGCATCCTTGGCAGTCGGTTGCTTCGTCAAACCTGACACATTAGACTTCATGACCTTGATCGCAGTGTTATTTGCCACCTCTATGGTCACAAATGACTCAGCCACAGCTCTGACCTTACCAATAATGCCACCAGAAGTTACAACCTCGTCTCCTGCCTTTAGATTGGTCAGAAGATCGGCATGCTCTTTGGCCTTTTTCTGCTGCGGCCTAATGATAAGAAAGTACATGATAAATAGAAAACCCACTGGCATAGCCAGCATCTCAACTAGCGAGGGGCTCTTGGCTGGTGCCACTTCGGTCGCTTGCGCCATGGCGGTAGCCGCGTTAAGAATGAGTTGAATCACAAGTTATCCTCCGGCATATGGGAACCGGCCGACCTTAGCTGAATAAGTTGGGACGATCAAGGTATTGGCAGAGGCAGTTTCGAAAACAACTTGATGGACAGGATATGCGCCTCGACCTAGACGAACTTAATAGCCCCCAAAGGGATGCCGTTACCACAATTGACGGGCCTGTAATGATTCTCGCTGGGGCGGGTACCGGCAAAACCCGGGTCATCACTTATCGCTTAGCATATATGCTGGGTGCGGGCATCCCGGCCGAATCGATTGTGGCTCTCTCCTTTACAAACAAAGCCGCCAAAGAGATGTCTGAACGGGTGCGCAGGCTCATTGGGGAGCGTGCCAAAAAGTCGTGGCTCGGTACCTTTCATAGCTTCTGTCTGAGCCTGCTTCGACGATTTCCGAACGAGGCGGGTCTAACTCCCGGGTTCAGCCTGGCGGGTACTGCAGACCAGCTCGATCTGGTACGCAAAGGACTAGAGGAAAAAAATTGGGCCGGTCTGTACCACATAGACCAGTTGCACCACCAAATTGGAATGGCCAAGAATCAGCTACTCACGGCCGAAGACCTTAGGTCTGGTAAGGGTGTTGGTCGCGTTGGCATCGACAACCAGGTGCTTTCGGAGGTTTTCGATCTTTACGAGCGCCAACTTCGTCTCAATCGAGTCATTGATTTTGATGATTGCATATACAAAACTGTGTTGATGCTTCGGAGAAATCCCAGTATTTGCGAGAGAATCCAACGTGAATACAGATATTTCATGGTAGATGAGTATCAGGACACCAATACCTCTCAGCTTGCCGTATTGGAGCTGTTGGCTAGCTCTTCGCATGATGTCTGTGTGGTTGGGGACGATGATCAATCAATTTATTCGTGGCGCGGGGCTATGTACGAGGTCCTGGAGCGCTTTGAACAACTATTTCCGAACACTAGGGTCATCAAGCTCGAACAAAACTACCGTTGCTCTAACGTAATCTTGGACGCTGCCAATACTGTTATCCGGAACAATCAAAGGCGCAAAGAGAAGACACTGTGGAGCGCCTCTCAAGAAACCGCGCCGATAGTTCTAAGCCCTTGCGAAGACGAAACCGCAGAGGCAAACTTGGTGGCAGAAAAGTGTATAAGCTTGATGGGTGGCGGTCTTGAGCCCCGCGATGTAGGAATACTATACAGAGCCAACAAGCAATCTACCCCGATTGAGCTAGCTCTGAGAGAGGCGCGCCTACCATACCGTACTTACGGAGGCCAAAGTTTTTTCGAGAAGAAAGAGGTCAAGGACTTTGTTTGCTATCTACGTCTTGTACTAGACTCTGAGGACAGACTGGCCCTGTGGCGCATTGTCAATACACCGAACCGTGGCATCGGCCTGAAAACCTTAGAACGCATTGAAGACCAAGCAAAATCCACGAAACTTTCCCCATTTCAGGTTATGCGAGATCTGAGTCAATTAAACGGCAAGGCTGAGTCAGCCATGCGCGCTTTTGTCCAACTCATTGATCAACTGCGCGAGCTACCTCTAGACACCGCTGACCACTACGAGGCCCTTGGCTTGCAGATACTGAAGTTGTCGGGACTTGAGCAGGGCATACGCTTGCGGACCGAGGATACAGGCTCGCGAGAACGTAAAATTAGCAATTTGCGGAGTTTACCCAAGTGGTTCGGCACTCTTGCCAGAGAGTCCAGTGACGATACTGGCAACGTCAATGTTCGTGACCTGCTTGATTCGCTAGCCCTAGACAACGATAGGAAAGAAGAAACCAAAGATGGCGGCAATCACATTTCCTTGATGACGATTCATGCCTCTAAAGGCCTTGAGTTTCCAGCCGTTTTTGTGATTGGACTCGAGGAGGAACAATTGCCTCACAAGAACAGCATTCAAGATCCTCAGGCATTATGTGAGGAGCGACGACTTTTCTATGTTGCACTGACCCGGGCTAAGAAAAAGCTCCACCTTAGTTACTGCCTCGATAGAAGTTCTGGTTATCAAGGTAAACAGTCACGTCAGCCCTCTCGGTTCCTTGACGAAGTGCCAGCTCAAACCTTTCTGCGCTCAGACGATGCCGTCAATTTAGCTAATAGGATTTCGTCGGAAAACGAACGCAAGGCCCAGACGGCAAAGCGACTAGGTTCCTTGCGGGAAAGTCTTAATGGATGGCGTCGCTAGCGGATGACTTCGGCGTCGAGTAGACCCTTTTCGTTAACAAACTCGCGCAGCTTCTGCAGTATCCTGTTCTCAATTTGACGCGCCCTCTCCCGCGTGACACCGTATCTGTCGCCAATTTCCTGTAAGGTAAGTGGTTCCTCTGACATCATCCGAGCATCAAATATCTCTAGGTCTCGGCCTTTCAAAGTACTTCGAAAATCATTGAGATGATCAGAAAAAATCCGTCTTACTTCCTCATTGGCAAGTACGTCCTCTGCTCCGCTGCTTTCAGAGGACAGTAGCTGCCCCCTGGTAGTCGCGTCAGGCTCGTTGCTAAGAGGGGCATCTAGAGAGACATCAGGGGCCGCAAGCCTGGCCTGCATCTCCTCGACGTCTTTTTCCTTCACATTCAAATGCTCTGCCAACATTTTACTGTCGACATGGTCGTACTCCTGCAGCAACTTACGCGCAGTTCTCTCGAGATTGTAATAGAGCTTCCGTTGATCGGCCGTAGTGCCAATCTTAACTTGACTCTTGTTGTCCATAATATGCTTTAAAATATACGCTCTGATCCACCAAGCAGCATAACTTGATAATTTCACGCCTTTGTATGGATTAAAGCGCTTGACCGCCTGCATTAAGCCATAGTTACCCTCTTGAATCAAATCCAACAAATTAAGCTGGGCCTGCCGGAAATCATTAGCTATCTTTACTACTAGACGCAGATTTGCCGTAACTAAACGATGAGCGGCGTGGACATCACCGTCATCGAAGTGTTGGCGGGCCAACTCGTACTCTTCCTCTGGTTCAAGCAAAGGATATTTTGCGATTTGCTGTAGGTAAAGTTGTAGCGGAGATAAGCTCGATGGTGACTTATCGCCAGTCCGAACCGCTGGGAGTTTAGACACGGACCTAGCCCCCTCATAACGAAAGGCAGAAAACGATGTCAGGGATCGGCATCATAACAAATCCCCATTCTAAGTTGAACAAACGAAATCCAAACCGACAGGCGTACCTGGGATTTATTCTCGGTTCGCAGGGTCAGTTGGAGGTCACTAACTCATTAGAAGACTTAGAGCGAGTCGCGAGAGAATTCAAGAGCAAGGGTATCAGCGTCCTAGCCATAAATGGCGGGGACGGTACTGTTTCGCGCACTTTGACGGCTTTTTTGAAAGCTTACGGCTCCGAGCCAATGCCGAAAATAGCTATTCTCAAAGGCGGTACGATCAATGTCCTTGCGAACAATTTGGGTATCCGGGGAACGCCCGAACAGGTGTTGTTCCGATTGGTCGAGTGGCACTCACGCGGAGACGCCATACCGGTCAAACGCCTGAGGACTGTATCTATTGACGGCATGCATGGCTTCTTGTTCGGTAACGGAATTGCCGCATCCTTTTTGAAAGAATACTACAAACGCAAAACTAATGCTTTAGGTTCCGGGGCCTTAGTACTCGCTGTCTGGTTTTCCAGTTTCTATCGAGGACACTTGTTCAAAAACGTCTTCGTCGAACACGACCAAAAATTATCGAGCACTAACGCCAAGCAAACAGAGCTTAAGTCTTGTGTCATGTTTGCATCGACACTACTGAAACTACCACTAGGAGTCCCTTACTTTTATTCATTGGATGACCACCCCGATGAATTTCAGACCGTTGCGTTCACGACACCAGTTCAAGATGCGTGGCGACTACCTTTTGAGTTCATAAGGGGACAGCGAGGGCCAACTAAGGATAAAATAAGCTTTTGCTGCAAATCCCTCAGTATCGAAACAAGGGAGCCGTTCGACTACACTTTGGACGGAGAATTGTTTACCGCCATAACTGGCAAATTAACCTTAGAGGTTGGGCCCCAACTTGAATTTGTCGTTATCTAAAACCAATACAAACGTGCTCCCACCCCCTCCACCAGCTGACGTTGCCAAAGCGCTCAAAGTCGCCGCGGTCAACATAGATTGGCTTGCAGGAGACGGTTCAGATCGCTGCTATTACCGGATAACTGGTCCGGAGCTAACCGTGCCATTAGTGTTGATGCAGCTCTCTGGCAGCGATGCCCAAGCCTTAAAAGATGGCGGATACGACTGGATCAACATAGCCAACCTACTAAGTCTTCACAAAATCTTCGTCCCTCACGTTAGCTGTACGATGCCCGATCATGCCGCCTTAATCATCGAGGATTACGGTGACCAAATGCTCGAAGGATCGGTTTTCACGTTGTGGGAGAAACACGATTTAGCTTCTCTTCGGCAACTTTATTTGGGGTGTATGGAAATCATCACCAAATTTTTAAGCGTCGAGAAAAATCCTGATTCTGTCTGGTGCCAGCGCGGATTTGATACAGAGCGATTTGTTTGGGAACTAAAATTCTTTTTACAGAAATATGCCTTTCCAATCGCAGGTATTTCTTTCAGCAAAATGGAGGAGGCTCAGTTTCAAAAAGAGGCCACGTCTCTGGCTGAGCTTTTGTCCTCGGGTTCAAAATATTTTGTTCATCGTGATTTTCACTCAAGAAATGTAATGGTGAAAGAGACGAAACTTGCCGTAATTGATTTTCAAGACGCAAGATTAGGGCCTGCTTCTTACGATTTGGTGTCACTTTGTTTCGATTCTTATGTTCCGTTCTCAAGTGAGATGCGTACCGAACTCATGAACACGGGACTAAACGTGATCCGTCAGCAACTAGGAGATTCTATCTATCAAGATGCAAATGAATTCTGGCGCCCGATGCTTTTACAGCGACAATTAAAGGCGATAGGTAGCTTTGGTTACCTAACTGTCGACAAAAAGAGACATAATTACTTGAAGTACGTAGGGCCAGCTCTCAATACACTAGAAACTCAAAATATTGCGGACCAAAGGTGGCCTCTTTTATCTGACACTCTGATACGAAGGATGCGCATCAGCCTGGATAAAAATTTTTATGGAAAGTAAATACAAAGGACTCGTTCTTGCGGCGGGATTCGGTTCGAGACTGAAGCCATTGACTGACTATTATCCCAAACCCCTTGTGCCTTTTGCTGGGAATACGCCTCTATCGCTTGCTATTTCAAAATTTGAAAATTTCGGTATCAAAGATATCGCAATAAATTGTCACTACCGATCCGACCAAATCCAACAAGCAGTAAACTCAATCCAAAGGTCAAATAGTAGTTTAAAACTAAAATTGTCTCATGAGCCAGATATTCTCGGTACCGGCGGCGCCCTCAACCCTTTGAAGACTTGGCTTGGCGACGCGTCCTTGGTGATAATTAACGGCGATGTAGTTTCGACGCTACGGCTTGAGGATTTAGTCCACGCCCACAAAGATCATGCCGCTTGTGCAACAATGGCCTTACTTAGTTCTGTAATACCTGGGGAAAGTGCGGTTTATCACCGAGATGGAAAAATCAAGGCGATTACAAAAAAGGAACCTCTAGCCGGCGCGGTCCCGGGCAATTTTGCCTGCGCCCAAGTTGTAAGCAGACAATTTTTAGAACTTTTACCTGCCGACGGCACTTTCGACATCATTTCCGAAGGATATCTCCCTGCATTAGCGGCCAACTTACCGATCGCGTCGTTCATCCACAAAGGCTATTGGCACGATTTAGGCACGCCTAAATCCTACTTCGGAGCGTTACTCAACCTATTTGATTTAGCCAGCAGCACTGCCAGTGAAAATTTTGCGACGAGCAAAATGGTTTTAGATCATCCTCGGCAAACCTTAATTCACCAAGAAGCTCGAATAGACTCGCTAGCCAAAATCGGGCCCAAGACCATTCTAGAAAAGGGGGCTACCGTGGCAAAAAATGCCGTGGTCATGGAGTCAGTTATACTCCCGGGTGCTCAAGTCGGCGCCGGAGAGAATATACATCGCATGATCATAGGCGCAGAGTTTAGACTAAACATTTCCTTTGACTAATCTAACTACAGACGACCATAGTTGGGGAAGATAAGTGGACGGTGCTGTAAAAACTTGCTTGGTCTTCTGCCTGACGACTGGTCTATCGTTAATTCTGGCCGGAACCAATGATTAAGACCTATCGTTTGCTGGTACCGCGTTATTTCAGCAACACTACCACATCTTTTGGTTTCCAAACCTCTGACTCATCTTTCTTTATATGAGTGCCTGGTTTGTTTTCGAAACCTACATCAGATTCACGTGTGGAAGTCATCTTGCCTCCGTACAACGTTCTGATGGGTATCACACTATGAAGCCCTTCGACTTCGTCTTAGATCTAGTACTAATTAAACTCTCAGTGCGTCGAGATTTTTCAATGTTTTGCTGTTTGTGATCAGCTTCTTAGCTGCGTTTGCGCCTTTGCCCGCGCTGCTTTCAGTGCTTTTTACTTTAACAACTAACTTATTTGCCGGTTGGCTTTTGGAAAGAGCGACTTTTGCCGCGTCACTTTTAAATTTGGTAAGTGCTGCTTGTACTGCTCCTCGCGGAACATAGTAGACGGTGGAGCCAGATTGAACTACGTCGGGGTCGTCAATGTTGTCGTTGTGACGCCAAATGGAGCGCCATCCTGAGGTTTCGCCGTAAACACGTTTTGAAATCGTTGCGAGCGTGTCGCCCGGTTGTACTTGTTCTTCTGCACGCTGAACTGCGTCGTAAGCCTTTGCGAAAGCGAGTGCGCTGTCTTCGAGGGTGTAATAGATCACGTCACCTGGGTAGATTTTGCTTGGATTTGCAAGTCCGCTGAGTGTGGCCATTTCTTGCCAGTGACTTGGCGCACCGTAAATCTTTTGCGAAATTTTGGCGAGCGTGTCGCCTGGTTCAACGATGTAGGCCATCTTCGAGCCTAGCTCAGGAAGGCCGGCTGCTGCCGGAGATCCGCCTGGCTGCTGCGGCAGTGCCGTTGAAGCGGGTCCGGGTGCTGCTGCGGCTGGTGCCGCCGCTGGTGCAGCAGAAGCAGTTGAGTTGGCTGGTGCCGTTGTGGCGGCATCGCCTGCTGGCGCTGCTGCGGCGCCGTCGGCTGGTGCTGCTGCATCGCCGGTAGCGGCTTCGGCTGTAGCATTATCGCCAGCTGGTTGTTGGCCATTCATCTCAGTGATGATGTCCTGTAAATCGTTTTCGCCAGAGCCTGAAGCTCCAGCGTTGGCAACTGCTTCCGCGTTTTCTCCGCCAGAAGCAGCATTGGCTGCCTCGGCGTCTGCGGATGCACCACCATCCTCCGCAGCAGCGTTGTTTCCACCGCTACCGTCGCCTTCTTCTCCAGCAGCGGCATCACCGCCACCAGATTCATCTGCGACCTGGTTCTCCGATCCTTCAACTGCTTCTTCAGTTCCCTGATCGCCGGAACAACCGACGATCCCGAAACTGAATGACAGCGCCAGGAGCGAAGCGCCAAGCCAGCGCCTCCCGAACATTCTCATTTCAGTCCTCCAACAAAAAAGTTAAGACACTAGATCTCGAAAGAGGTTTCGGCACCCCCTATAAAGACCTTTAGTTTATTAGAGGCGGATTCTCTGAAACCCGCAAGGGGCAATGTTTTCCACCTCTGAACCAGGGGAAAATGCCTGCTCACCAGACAAACAACAGCGCGCAGAATGCTAGACAAAGCCCTTCATCTGCTCATTCAAAACGAGTGAATAGCCTGTATAGGCACTGTACAGGCACTTGCACAAGCCGGACACAACCATCGGTATTTTTTGTATTTTTTCACACATTTCGCACGGCATGGATCTTGCTCAATTTGCCATGGTTGCTGCGAACGATGTACCCGTGGATGCTCTTATGATCACTCTAGTTGCCGTGCTAACAGCCTTGTTTGCAATTCTTTCAATAGCCACTATTGGGACTCTGAAGCGACAAGCTCGCATCATTCATGCCATTGCCCTACAAGGTTGCGCACGCTGGCTTCCGGCCGTCGCTCTGGCAGCTTACGTCGGCCTCCTGCTAGCCTGTCTCTTTAAAGGCACGGCCTCACATGTTGGATTTCAGTCTTTGGTTGTTGAGCTAAGGCCGGCCGAGGCGTGTATCTTACTGCTGAGTGCGCTGATATTTGCGACGAAATTCGTGAATTTTGGTGCTTTCGCTACAACCCTCTTGTATTTGTTTTTCTTGAGTTCTCATGCAGCCGGGCTATCAAGAGCTGCTGATGTGTGTTTTTTGCTATCTCAACTTGTCCTCCTTTTCATGGGAGATAAGGCTAGCTGGCAACAGTCGGGAGCAAACGGTTATGGTGTCGTAGCCCGCAGGATTGGCATAACAACTCTCTGGCTGGGGTCCGTGATTGGTATCTCGTTAGCTTTATTTTCTATCGAAGATGTCAGAAGCTTTCTCGTAGTAAAACTACAGTTGCGACTGTCCAAATCTCTGATAATCGTCATCTTACTATCCGTTTTGGTAGGCTGGTCGGCAGCCGGCATTAGGTCCCTGAGGCCCTTTCTAATTCCACTGTTGGCTCTACCCACAATCTTGGCTATTGAAGCGGTCGTTCCCATGGGTTCGACCCTCTCCGTGGTGATATTCTTGGTGGCACTTAGTGTCTCCTGGGCGACCTCCGAGCGACGCTATCGTCCTAATCCAAGAATTGACGGCTACTTTTCGCGCAAGATATCCTATAGGTAGCGATTTATAAGGTACGGTGCCTCAATAAGTGAAACTTTCCTGATACCCACCCTTTGCGCTTCCTCAATTACTACCAACAAATCGTCGACAACATGTTGGTTCACCTGCTAGTTCCTTAGTGTTTTCTATTAAAAGGAAATTCGCCTGAGTCAACCGCATCAAAAACACACTTCGGTCTTACTAAATGAGCTGGTAGACGCAATGGCCTTGAACCGAGGGGACATTGCCATTGACTGTACCCTGGGCGCTGGTGGCCATACCAAAGCCCTTCTTGAAAAAGTCGGTCCCAGCGGACTAGTAATCGGTATCGATCAGGACGCAGAAGCTTTATCGATAGCTAGTGAGCGCCTTTCGTCCTATCTGGTTCAAGGGAATTTAAAATTAGTCAAAGCGCGTTTCTCTGAGCTGTCGCGGATAGTTGATCAATTTGACTTAAGTGGGAAAATTCAGGGTATATGCGCCGATATTGGCGTTTCCAGTATGCACCTTGACCAAGCCTCCAGGGGATTCTCCTTTCAAGGTGACGGCCCCCTCGACATGCGTATGGATCAATCAGCAGGCCGCTCTGCGGCAGATTTTATAGCTGAGGCTGACGAAGCGACTTTGGTGACGGTTTTTCGAGAATTTGGCGAAGAGCCAAAAGCCCGACAAATAGCAAGAAAGATCCTTGAGACCCGAGCGCTCGCGCCAATCACATCGACCCTTCAGCTTGCAGAACTCGTGAAGATTGCCGCAAGGTATCCAACTGCGAGTCGACGTCATCCGGCAACGAAAGTCTTTCAGGCTCTTAGAATCGTAGTCAACGATGAACTTGCCGAACTAGACACTCTGCTCGATTCAGGTTTAGAAGCGCTTAGACCGAGCGGTCGTTTTGCCGTAATTAGCTTTCACTCGCTAGAAGACCGACGTGTTAAGCAAAAGTTTGTTTCATTTGCCGGAAAATCGAATAAGAGCGCTGTTCCCCGAGATCTACCAATTACTGCCGCTGCGCTTAGAGAACTAATTGACGCAAAAGCTGATATAATAAAACCCTTCCCCATAGTCGCTACTACTTCTGAAATTGCCTCGAACCCTCGCTCGCGTAGCGCCAAGTTGCGCGTAATCACAAAACTTTAAATTATTTTCTATTTATATTAGACTTGAGGTTAGAAATGAGCCAAAGAACCACTACGCCATGGACAGCCTCCACCCTTGTTATTGGAGTATGTTTGGTTCTAGTCTCCTTTGCGATGGTCCGGATACATCTTCGCGTTCAGACTACGATGATTGGATACGAGATTGGTCATCTTAAGGCCTCAGAAGCTCGGCTTATTGAGACACGTAACGCGCTGAAGATGCAATTAGCAAAAATGACAACTCAGAAGCATTTACAACGCATCATTCAAGTCAACGCTCCTAAAGGGGCTCCTGAAGGAATCTTTGCTCTTAAGTGATCTCCGCAACCAAAAAACTCTGGTCATTTCTTTTCGGGAGACCGAGTAGGACCCAGGCCGGCAGTTTTAGGGGCGATCGCGCAAGACTAGTTCAGTGGTCAATCTGGGGAATTTTCTGCGCTATTTTTGTTCGAGCCATCGTTCTCCATATTTTTCCAACTCAGGCTGATACCCTTCAACATATTGCCGACAATCAATATCAGCGAGAAATCACCCTCGCTCCCAGTCGGGGCAATGTTTTCGATCATCGTGGCGAGCCCCTTGCGATCAGCGTTAAAAGGCCCTCTCTGGCCATTAATCCTCGAATTTTCCGGCCTAATCATTCTGAAATTCATCAGCTAGCCAAGACGTTAAAGATTACCCCACAGACGGTTCGCAATCTATCACATCGCAAGGGTTACTTTGCTTGGGTGGCGCGACAACTTGATCAAAGGGTCGCCGATGCTGCGATGAATCTGGGGATTGTCGGCCTCGTTGAGATAAACGAGCCGGCTAGATTTTACCCCGCAGGGGGTGCGGCGGCCCAAATTCTGGGATTCACTGGACTCGACAATGGTGGCCTCGCCGGTTTAGAGCGACAATTCGATCGCGATCTTAGGGGAAAAGGCGTCAAGGTCATGGCAAGTAAAGACGCCCGCGGCAACTTTATCGTAAATGAAACGGTAGGCGCAGCCCCCGAGCGTACGGGCAATAGCATCATGCTTACCATCGACAGTGTGATCCAGGAAATTGCTGAGGAAGAACTTGCCGCAGGAGTTAAACAATCGATGGCTCAAAAGGGCTTTGCGATTGTCTCAGACCCTCATACAGGACGCATTCTTGCTGTTGCTAATTATCCCTCTTTTGATCCAAATCACAGCCGCAACGTAAAACTTGAACAGGCAAGGAATGCGGCATTCCTCGATACTTTTGAACCAGGCTCAGTCATCAAGCCATTCATAATTGCTCAAGCGATTGAGAATAAAAGTACTTATCCTGAAGAACTGCACAACTGCGATAGTGGCTCCTTGCGAATCGGCAACCATACGATTCATGACACACACGGCTCAGACAAACTGACTACGGGTGAGACACTGATCCGCTCAAGTAATATTTGCACTTATAAGATAGCCAGTCAGATGGGGCGACAGTCCACGTACAACGCCCTGATCGGATTTGGGTTTGCAGGCAAAAATAGTCTTTTAGGATTTCCCGGAGAAGCCTCTGGCTACGTTACTGACTTCCATAAGTGGGCTCAAATCAGATTTGCAAACGTATCATTTGGTCATGGCTTTGCCGTAACTGGTCTGGAGCTAGTTCAGGCCATGGGGGCTTTGGCTAACGGTGGCCACCTTATGAAACCTGCGCTGGTCGAACGTATCGTATCGTCGGATGGCCTACTGGTTAGTAGCGCGAGCACTAAGGTCGTGCGCGATGTGGTTTCACCGTCGACGGCAAGAACTATGCGTAATCTTTTGCAAAAAGTGGTTACCGATGCTCACGGCACCGGGAAAAAGGCTCGCGCGCTGAGCTACAGCACAGCTGGTAAGACTGGTACTGCTCAGAAGGTGGATCCTGGCATCAAAGGCTATGCAAAGGGCAAGTATATTGCTAGCTTCGTCGGTTTTTCCCCGGTGGAGGACCCCCATCTCGTCGTGTATGTGATGATCGACGAACCGGGCGGAAAACTCTATTATGGTGGCGAAGTTGCTGGACCAATCTTTGCCCGTATCGTTGAACGGAGTCTCCGTTATTTAAATGTCGCACCAGATCTGCCGGCGATTCCTGATAGGGCTACACAACCACCCCTGGCGATCCGTGAACCAAATGGATCTCATGTTAAAAAAATGTGAAATATCAGCCTTAGATGCTGTAAAAGCGCTGAGATCTGCTGGTCTTTTAATTGCAAAATGTGAAAAACCTCTCAGCAGCTCGAAGAGTGCCATCAGCACTGATTCACGCAAGGTAGTACGGGGCTCGATTTTCATTGCGATAAAAGGATCTCACCACGATGGGCATGATCATTTAGATCTATTATCAGGCTGTGGGCTTTCGCTCATAGTAAGTGAGCAGGCGCCTCCTTCCGATGCAAATTGGCCCAAGAACACACCGTGGATTCAAGTGAAGGATTCGCGTAAAGCCTGGAGTTTTCTGGCCTCGGAGTCGTTCAACTCGCCTCAAACTCAATTGCGCTTAGTCGCCGTAACGGGAACTAATGGCAAGACTAGCACGGTTTGGATGGTGGCAGAGTTGCTTCGGAGCGTTGGGATTCGCTGCATGACCATCGGCACCCTCGGAGCCTACTTGGAGGATCAGCGTCTTCCTACAGGACATACCACACCGGATCCAGATATACTTTTTGGATTGCTTAATTTTGCCGTCGAACAAGGCGTGTCCGTGGTCGCTATGGAGGCATCCTCACACGCTCTTGCTCAGGAAAAACTTGCGCCTCTCACCTTTGATGCCATGGCTTTTACAAGCTTTTCCCGTGATCATTTAGACTATCACCACACTCTAGAGGAATACTGGAATTGCAAATGGCGCCTATTTTCGGAATTAGGAAAACCGCAAGCATTGTGCCTGTTTTCCACAACTCTTGGCAAAGTCCCTACTCTACCAAAACTCGCGAATCCCAACTCAGGGATTTACGGGGATTCAGCTCAGGTTTCAAAAGACTCAAATTTGCCGTCAGCCGACTGGAGGCGTTACACCTATCAGATCGAATCTTCTAATTTCTGTGGTAGCAATGTTTCCCTGATGGCTGACGCTACCGAAATCGAGTCAGGATTCGTTCCTTATTTTGCAAAACATGCGATTGATAATTTTGCCGCCGCATTCCTGATCGCATCTCATGTTAGTAGTGCCTACCTCATTAGTTCCAAAAATTGGAACACGTTACGACCCGTTCCAGGTCGTCTGGAGCAGATTCTAGTGCCGGGTCAACCTCCCGTGATTGTTGACTATGCGCATACCCCCGATGCTTTAGAAAAGACTCTGCTTGTGCTGAGGCCCCTAGTTAAAGGCAGGTTGTACGTTGTATTTGGTTGCGGTGGTAACCGCGACAAGGGAAAACGGCCTTTAATGGGAGAAATTGCAGACCGGCTAGCTGATTATGTGATCGTCACCTCAGACAACCCTCGTCGTGAGGATCCCGACAAGATCATAGAGGATATATGTGCAGGCATGAAAGGTCGTGCAATCGTTAACATTGAGGTTAATCGAGAGCTCGCGATCCGTAAATCAGTCGTCTCTGCATCCGCAAATGACCTAATTTTGATAGCTGGAAAAGGTCACGAGACTGAACAAATATTTTCAGACAAAACAGTACCTTTTGATGATCGTTTGATGGCACGCAAAGCGTTGCTTGCCCGCCGAAACTAAAGGGGGATTTATGTTGAACTGGTCAGACTATCGTCAGTGGTTAGGGCCTATTGCAAGATCCAAAGCTGATCCCGCTGCTCCCGCGCCCGAATTAGCTGAATTGTCCACCGATAGTCGCACGATTCATGCGCATCACTGGTTTGTGCCTATTGAGGGACCGAACTTCGACGGCCATCAGTACATTGCAGACGCTATGGCAAAGGGCGCTCGAGGTTTTTTTTATAGCATCGAAAAAAAGTCGATGATTCCGAAAAATTTTGGGCATCTGGGCTTCCCCGTAACGGACACGCTACAGGCCTTTCAATCTGCGGCTGCCGGATGGCGCCGAAGTCTAAAAAACCTAAGACTGGTTGCGCTGACGGGATCAACCGGTAAGACGACTACCAAGGAGATGCTAGCCGCTATCCTTCGCGCAGATGGCCCTACGTTTGCTACCCTGGCTAGTTTCAACAACGAGATTGGCGTCCCAAAAAGTTTACAGCAGCTAACACCCGACCTCCGTTACGGCGCCTTAGAATTTGGTGCGCGCATGCCTGGAAACATAAAATTTCTGTGCGAATTGGCTACTCCAGATGTCGTAGGCCTATTGAATGTAGGATCTGCACACCTAGGTATATTTGGATCAAGAGAAAATCTTTTGACTACCAAACTTGAGATTTTTAGACACTGCCCTGAGCACGCGATTCAAGTCGCTAATGCTGATGATCCTCGCATCTTGGAAGGCGCTCTGAGTACTGGAAAGAAGACCATAACTTTCGGTACCTCAACTCAAGCAGACATTCGACTGTTGAGCAGCGAATGGCTTAGTGACGGCCGCATGCAAGTTCGCATGCGCTATTCGGCGAAAGGCGAAATTACTATTGTCTTGGGGGTAGCACATGAGGTCTTTCCTCTAAACGCTGCTGCGGCAGCAGCTATGGCAATAGCTTGTGGTGTCCGTATCGAATCGATTGCTGATGGATTGAGTGGCTTCCGCGGCATCAAGGGACGCTATTATGTCCAAAGATTCGGCGACTTTTCATTAGTCGATGATACCTATAATGCCAATCCAGAGAGTATGACGGCTGGACTGAAAACGGTATCTCGTGCGTTCCACGGCAAGAGGGTCATATTAGTTCTGGGTGATATGTTGGAACTGGGAGATCTAAGCCGTGAAGCTCACGAAAGGATTGGTCGCGACCTCGTGGCCAGTATCAATCCCTCCTATCTGATTACGGTGGGACACGAAGCGAAGTATATTGCTACCGGCGCAGTAGATGGGGGTTTAAAAGCGCATCAAATACGTACATTCGACGACGTGCGGCACCTTGTGGATGCTGATATAGATTTCAGAAAAATGGGTGATGTTGTTTACGCTAAAGGATCTAATGGCCTCAAATTAAACAGACTCGTCGAACATCTTGCTACGGTGAACAAATGATTACGTTGATTTTGGGTGCTGGGGTATCAGGATTTGGCGCCACGAAACTACTGCGAACCAAGAACAAAAGAGTACGAATTTCCGAGGGCAGCATCCTTTCAACCGAGAGAATCAAGAAGTTCACCGAGCTTGGCGCGGAGGTGCTGCACGGTGGCCACCAACTGAGCCACCTCGAAGGTGTAAAAGAGATCATTATTTCGCCTGGAATCAGCTTCACCCACCCTCTACTGCTCGAAGCAAATGCCCGGGGTATTGCAATTAACTCAGAACTAGACCTGGCCCTAGCTGGATACAGTGGAACTATTTATGCCGTGACGGGAACCAATGGTAAAAGTACCACTTGCAAGATGATTGACCATCTTCTTCAAAAAAGTGGAATAAAAAGTGCGATAGCTGGCAACTACGGCATGCCACCCAGCGAAATGTTGGCTGACGCCGGTGAACTGCCTCCGCACCTGGTTCTCGAGCTATCCTCGTATCAATTAGAGCAATCCTCTCATATTCGCCCTAACGTCAGCATTTTTACGAGTTTTTCACATGATCATCTAGCCAGGCATGGCTCGATGCTTGGATATTTACGTGCAAAATGGCGTGTATTTGACAATATGCAAGACGCGTCACTGCTGGTCATACCGGCTGATATCCTACTCTTAGCCGAAGAATCGGGTCTATGCCTTGAGACTGATACCAAAGAGTTAATAACGGATAGATCTTTTCTTGCCTCTCTTGCACCAACCTCCATCGCCGAGCAACATAATCGGCTCAATGCGGGATTCGCCCTGACTGCCGTCGCACATACTTTAGGCCGGGATGTGAGAAGTTTGGCCGAGGGACTCAAGGATTTTATCGGTTTAAGGCACCGATGTGAGCTCATTGGGACTGTTCGTGGTAATCAGTGTATTAACGACAGCAAGTCTACAAACGTGGAATCAACGCTTGTCGCCTTATCAAGTCAAACTAGACCTGTTTTGCTTTTGATGGGCGGACAAGGTAAAGGCGAGAGTTACACGCCGATTTTAAAGCTAAAAGACAAAATATCTTCTGTCATCACATTTGGGGCATCTGGTCCCGCGATCGCGAATGACCTATCAAGAGAACTGTTGGTGCACGAATTTCCTACCCTCACTGTAGCTTTAGGACAAATCGCTGGCATAATATCTAATAAACCGACTCCGATACTTTTCTCTCCTGGTTGTGCAAGCTTTGATGAATTCAATAATTATGAGCATCGAGGTGATGTATTCCGCGAGCAAATGAAGGGACTTCTGGACGGCTGATCACAACACGAAGGAGCTGATTTTGGCGTCAACAGCAGATTCGTCGCGATTCAACTCCCAACAGCAGCGGCTACTTTTGGTAGTCCTACTTCTCACTTTGATGGGTTTAACAGCGATCTACGCTGCTTCCTCACTCAAGGGTCAGCAGCAATTTAGCGACGAATTCCTATTTTTGAGAAAGCAAATCGGATCTACTTTAGTTGGTCTTTTCGCGTACTTTATTATTCAACTAGTGCCTTGGCGCTGGATCGAGCGAGCGACCCTTCCCCTACTTCTATTTACCTTGGGTTTACTCTCTCTTATTTTCATCCCAGGCATGTATGTAAAAATTGGGGGTGCTTCTCGCTGGTTAAACATACCAATCATTGGAGGGCAACCTTCAGAACTAACGAAGCTTGCGATGGTGCTCTTTCTTGCTCGCAATCTTAGCCGTCCATCCAGTGATATTCATAGTTTCACCCGTGGAGTACTACCAAATATTTTTGTTTTCGCAATAGTATCCGGCTTGTTGCTCCTGCAAAAAGATCTTGGTACTCCCGTCTTATTATTTGCGGTAACGTTCTGCATGCTCTTCGCTGCGGGTGTCACGCGTAAGTTCGTGCTGTCTGCAGTTGGTGCATTTCTAGGCGCGGTATGCCTTGCCATCATCTTCGAACCCTATCGTATGGCAAGGGTCATGAGCTTTCTTGATCCCTGGTCACAAGTTAAAGGTAGTGGATTTCAAATAATCCAAAGCTTTGTCGCATTTCAAAATGGCGGCCTATTTGGGGTAGGCCTCGGTGAATCCAAGCAAAAATTGTTTTTTTTACCAGAGGCCCATACCGATTTTATACTCGCAGTAATTGGTGAGGAAAGTGGTTTACTCGGGGTACTACTCGTTTGTGCTTGTTTCCTCTATTTATGTGCTGTCGGTTTCCAAATTGCTCAAAATCAGAACTCTCCACACAAAAGATTCTTAGCCTTTGGGTTAACTGTGACAATTGTTATACAGGCGCTCATCAATATTGGTGTTTGTATGGGACTATTACCGACCAAAGGAATGACATTGCCATTCGTCTCTAGCGGAAGTAGTTCCTTGCTGGTTTTCCTGATGATTTCCGCTATCTTGACCAAGCTAGCCGGAATTTCTCCGGCTGCCACGGAGGATAAGTTGGGACATGCTGAAAAGCAGGCTTAAGGAGCCAGTTCATTTTATCGGCATCGGTGGTTCAGGGATGTCTGGGTTAGCTGAAATGGCCGTGCATCTTGGTATCTCAGTACAAGGTACTGATATCAAATCGTCGACGATCATAGATCGATTAGTCACTAAGGGCGTACGCTTCTATTTAGGACACTCAGGACAATCCCTGGATGGTGCTGGGACGGTTGTTTACTCAAGCGCAATAGCCGCTGACAATCCGGAATTAACTCTTGCACACAGCAAAGCCATTGAGGTTCTGCACCGTAGTGATTTCCTACAACTTTTGATGAGTGAATCGTTACCTATCACTGTTGCTGGCACCCACGGAAAGTCGACCACATCTGCTATGATCGCACATGTCCTTGACGACCTAGGCTGTAAACCAAAGGCAGTTATAGGTGCGGAAATGATCCGCTACGACAGTTACCTCCTTCTTGGTGATGGTAACATCTTTGTGGCGGAAGCCGATGAGTCGGATGGCTCCTTTTTGAAGTATCGACCGTATGTCGGCGTCATCACAAATGTTGAATTGGATCATTTAGATTTTTTTAAAAACCAGGGAGCACTGCTCCAGGCTTTTGGGTCATATCTACAAAATATCACCGAGGATGGTTTTGCTATTATTGGTTGGGATCACCCACTAACGCGGGACGTTGGGTCTACATATCTGCGAGACCGCCTCACATACGGATTTGTCCTGGGGTGCGACGTAAGAGCGCGCGACTACATCTCTGTTTCTGGCTCCTCCACTTTCACGGTCATTGTTGAGCGCGATGTATTTAAATGCTCCTTGCCAATGATGGGCAAACATAATGTGCAAAACGCCCTATGTGCACTAGCTGTCACAAGATCTTTGGGACTCAACGTTAAAGATGCGGCTGCAAGTTTAGCTAACTTCCGAGGGGTCAAAAGAAGAATGGACCGACTCTTGAGTACCGACCGACTCAAGATCTACGACGATTACGCCCATAATCCCGGAAAAATATCAGCCTGTATCCAGGCTTTGCGGCAAACTTGGCCACAGATTAAACTGCACGTTGTGTATCAGCCGCATAGATTTACACGACTCGAAACTATGTATGATGAAATGTTACAATCGTTGGACGGCGCGGACCTTGTTTATGTACTACCTGTCTACAGTGCTGGTGAGACCACTCAGTTAGATTTTTCTCCAGCAAAAATCGCGGCAGACCTTCGCCTACGCATGGATATTGACGCCGTTGCATGTGACACCTTAGATGAAGCAGTGACCACCGTTCAAAGACAGATAAGTGATAAGGCAATAGTTCTTACCATTGGTGCCGGTGACGTTTGGCGCGTTGCCGCAAAGCTAAAGGAAAATCTGGCATGAGTAAGAGTCGTAAGGCGAATCAGGGCTCAGTTTTGAGAAAACAAAAGCCTAAAACAAATAAGAATCGCCGACGTCTCGCACTCTCTAAATGGAAGACTTTGGCTCTTCTGGGGGTTGCCGTAAGCCTGGTATCATTAGGTTATTTCGCGGCCAAGGGCACGCTTACACCACTGATTTCTGGACACTTCCCAAGCACTATTGGTGCTGCCACAAATTGGGATTTACTAGTGCGATCTAGTGACGATCAGAGAATTTCTGATGCCTCTCGGGCTTTGGTGATTAGTACAGCCCGCAAAAGCCTCGGCGGCGGAACCCACGAGGATTTAGTTAAGACAGCCCGAGCAGTTCAGAAACTTGGTGTATTTTCTGACGTCAGAGTTACGAAAATTTCACCTTTTCAAGTGATAGTCAGCATCATTCAACGCAATCCTGTCTTTTGTATCGAGGCGGATAAGATTAGGTTCGTCTCTACGTTAGGAGACATATATGGTCATCTCGACACCAACCATGGCGAAGCCTGTCCGGGTCCAGTATTAACCGGACTGTTTGAGGACCGACAGCAGTTCTCGATGGGTGAGGGTCAAACCCTGGTGGTTGACGATCAGACTCGCGTAATGCTTCAGGAAGCCCTGACACTTCTCCAAGACACAAAGAAAAAATCGATAAATATCAGTAAGTTTCATGTTGAGCGGTTTCGTGGATTTGTAGCTGAGCTAACGTCACTGGGTACCGAGGTGGCGCTCGGCCGTGCTCCTTTTGCGGAAAAGCTCGAGAAATTGGGCGGAATTCTTGAAAAATTGGCTGTCCGCCAGGAGCAGGCGCAGAGAATCGAACTAGATTATCAAGGCAAGGCTTTCGTTAAGCTGAAGAAAATGTAACGATTATAGAACATGCTTCCCAATGCTACCTATTGACAAGCAGGTTCAAAATGCAGCCCAAGACCAAGTATCTAAAGGGTTTGTTCAGTCTTGATTTTGGGACTACCAAATTCTGTCTTGCGACGTTGCGAGAAACGCCAGGTCAAAATGCCCGTACTGTAGAGACTATATGCGTGCCCGCTGAAGGAATGCGAAGAGGTATGCTCGCCAACGTCGAGCAAGCTAAAGCGGCACTTAAGCAGTTGCTAGAGCTTGGCGAGGGACATTTCGATACGGATATAACCAAAGTTGTAGTTGGCGTTGCTGGTAGTCATTTGGGTAGTCGTATTGTGACAGTCAGCAAACCACTTGATGGAGAGGTGGTAACGGTCAATGACGTTCGCTCACTTATGGAGAAGGCAGAGCTCGAGACGCCTACCGAGGGTCGTGAACTATTACACACAATCCCGATAGCATATCGACTCGACTCGCGGGAGGCGGTTGATGATCCAGTTGGCTTTCGCGGCCGCACTTTGACTGGTGAGTATTTCCTGATTGATGCCGACAAATTCTACATGAAGGACATCGTTGACGTTTGCAATGACTGCGGACTGCAGGTGGTCAGGCTTTATTCAGAACCCTTTGCATCAGCATCCGTCACAGTCCCCGACTCCTACAAGCAACTCGGCGTAGCTTTGGCTGACATCGGTGGGGGCACTACAGACGGCATAGTATTCAAAGGGGGACGCCCTACCGCCGCGTTTACCGTCAATGTAGCCGGTAAATTGATGACAAACGATATCGCCATCGGACTGAGCTTGCCGCCAGAAACAGCTGAGAGTGTGAAGCTTCGCTTTGGCATACGGCCAAGACCCGGTGATGCCATGGATGTTACCAATATCAAAGGTGAGAGAAAAATCATTGGCGGTGAGCATGTCGCGCCCGTTTTAGGTCCCCGTATTCATGAACTTTGTGCCCTCCTTGCTGGCGAACTGCAGGCCTATAAGGGTTGCCTGGGTGGTGGCATCTTGCTGACAGGTGGCGGGGCTGATGTCAAAGGTATTACTGAGTATTTCACTTCTAAACTCAACATACCTGTAGCTCGAGCGCGCCCGGTGTTGGGTGGCGGGCAAGAGGCTGGTCTTGAAAGCAATGTGAATTCCTCGGCACTGATTCATCCAACCAAATTTGCGACCGTAATAGGTCTATTAAATTTGGAACTCGGTCGCGTCGAGGAATTAGCAAAAACAAAGAAGAACACGTGGACAAATCGCTACTTGGGGCAATTTGTTAACTGGTTGCGGGAGCTTAGTTGAATATCTCGCAAGGCGCGCGAAGTAAATTTTAGGGCCGACGCAAGAGTCAAAAATTTGACAGTTTTCGTCGGTGTTTCCTATAATTCTTATTACGCCTTCAGAAAAAATTTCACCTGTTTGCCTGTCTTCACCACAGGTATTGCTACGAGGGAGAAGTACCTATGAGCTTCGATCCTAATTTCATCACGCCGCCCGGGGCAAAAATCAAGGTCATAGGGGTCGGTGGTGGTGGTGGCAACGCCGTCAACACCATGATTCGGAGCAGTCTAGATGGGGTTGAGTTTATCACTGCAAATACTGATGTTCAGGCCTTGCGGTTTTCGCTGGCAGAGCAAAAGCTTCAAGTCGGTAAGGAATTAACGCGCGGTCTTGGCGCTGGAGCTGATCCTGATGTCGGCCGCGATGCGGCTTTAGAGGATCGCTACGAAATTCAACAGGCCTTAGCTGGTGCCGACATGGTATTTATCACCGCAGGAATGGGTGGTGGGACTGGTACTGGTGGTGCAGCAGTGGTTGCTCAGATCGCGCGAGAACTTGGCGCGTTGACTGTGGCCGTTGTTACTAAACCTTTTACATTTGAGGGCAAACGTCGACGCAAACATGCCGATCTCGGCATAGCCAGGCTTAGGGAGTGTGTCGACACCCTCATCACAATTCCTAACCAACGACTACTCCAAGTGGCCTCTCCATCGCTAAGTATGATTGACGCCTTCAAAATGGCGGACGAGGTGCTGGTTAATGCCGTTCGCGGTATAAGCGACATCATCAACATTCCTGGACGCGTCAATGTCGATTTTGCTGACGTTAAAACAGTAATGTCCTGTATGGGCCAAGCATTAATGGGTATTGGTGCCGCTACGGGTGAGGGACGAGCTGCTGAAGCTGCTCGTATGGCGATATCATCCCCGTTACTCGAAGATATCGATATTGAGGGAGCCACGGGCATCTTAATTAATATAACCGCTGGTTCTGACGTCACACTTATGGAAGTTAACGAAGCTTGCTCCATCGTTGAAAATTCAGCGCATGAAGATGCCAACATCATTTTTGGGGCGGTTATCGATGAAAGTCTAGGTGGCCAGATGCGAGTGACGGTCATAGCTACTGGCTTCCCGGTAGATAAAGAGGAAACAACAGGTAGCAGTTCCAGTTCTGTTAAACCACAGCCTAGCTTTTCTAATCGTATCGTCACGGCCACACCGACCGGCTACGACTCCAAGTCCTTACTGACGGATCAGAGCCTCGCGACGGCGGAAGGTGTTATTCCACCGCCCGTAGTGATGCCGCCAACTGTACCAGTACAGGCTAAAAAAGAAGAATCACTCATAGCAAATACTTCCCTTCTACCATTTGCCATGGAAGGGGAACCCAAGTCATTAATCCAAGAACCTACGATTCCCAGCCTTGCACTTGATCTTAGCGGAAACGACGAGGCGCGAAAACTTGCCGCTTGGACTTTTGACTTAGCTGATGAGCAGTCCCCAGGCGGAGACACTGAAGATCTTATAAATCCGGAAGCTGATATTATGGCATTGTTACCGGGAGAGGATGAGCACCTTAAAACCCCTACGAATGAAATTGAGCCTATTGCGGAACCTATCCTTGCAGACTCCCATCTCGACTCTTCCTCTGCAGATCTGGCACCGACCTATATGGAGCCCTCGGTTGAGGCTCTTGAGGTACCGTCTCTCGACACTCTTCAGGATCCAGAATTCTCGGCCGGTATATTTGAGCACGGACTTGAAGCCTTAGCTGATGCAGCTCAGCAGCTAGATCTACGTTCAGGTGGTATGCGTTCTGAAGAGTTGGCTCTTGAACCAGAGCAGATGGAGGCCGTAGCAGAGATAGATAGAAAAATCGACGAGGCTTTAGCACTCGCTGAACGTGTTCGCTCACCGCAACAGCTCGGAGACCAGGATAACTTAGAGGTTCCAGCCTTCCTGCGCCAAGGCATGCGAGATCTGCCGCTAGACTAATCATTTTAATTTGCCTGTTCCCCTCTCCAAAATTGAGGGCGGGAACAGGCAGGGCCACTAAGCCTAAAACTGCTGTCTCCGACTACTTCAGCAAATTGTCCCTAAATGTCGCTAGATCACGAGGTATCACCGAAGTCAGCGGGTTTGCTACCGCCAGACTTGAATCGACAAACCCACCAATGCCGAGCACCTGCTGAATCTTTGGCGTATCACTATTGGTGCGGCGTTCGCGCTCCAAGAGAGGAAGAAGGGTTTGGCCCAAAACTCCCCCCAAAGGTATTCTAGCCCCCTTCGCTAATTTTTCTGCCACTATCCGGAATATTTCATGAATTTGGTAACTCTCTTTACCGTGAACTTCCATAACAGCTACAGGCTCACTCAGCTTGATTTTGCAGCAGGAAGCCAAGATCGTAGCAAGATCCTGGACGTAAATTGGTGCCAAGTTACCACGCCGCTGCGGAACGGGATAAATTGGATAACGCATAACACGTAAGAGTGACCGTAAAAACCGGTCATTAGACTGTTGTCCTCCCCAGGCAATAGCCGTTCTAATGATAATTCTTTCCTTGATCCTACTGTTAATCACTAGAGACTCTGCCGCATATTTCTCAGACAAAAATGGGCTTGTTGCATGTGACTTAGCGCCAATGGCACTAAGTAACACTATGCGCTGTGTACCGGCTCGCTCCATCGCTTTGACCAGATTTCCGAGCATCTTTAAATTGACACTGTCTTCTGGCTTTTCGAGATGACGCCAATCTGTACCCGGTGGAACAGAACTAGCAAAGCCACCCTCCCAGGCTAAGTGTACGACCGTACCGACCCCTCTTAATGGAGCCGCCATCAACTCTGGTGAGCTCAAATCGGTACAAACGGGATACACGCGATCTAGTGACTCAGGTAGTTTTCGACGGTAAACAGCAACTACTGTCCGATGTTGCTCGGTAAGTTTGCGTACTAAATGTGAGCCTATAAAACCCGAACCACCCGTTACCATGATCGCGGCTTGTTCCACGGTAGAGCTCCCTGCTCGTCATAAATGGGCTGATTAAACCAGTTTATTATACAGCGTCAAAAGCTCAACTGCTGCATCTTTCCAGGACGGCAAGGTTTTGAGATATTCATTAACTCTAATTGAGTAATCGGATCTCTCAGAATCGCTTTTTGCAAGACAAATGGCGTCTTCCCAATCCGCGATTTTAAGCGGATTCTGCACCCTATAACTCACACTTGAGCCTGCCACCTCGTCTATACCGCTACCACCAACATATACGACGGGCGTAGCTGCACTGAGTGCCTCGATAGCTGGTAAACAGTAACCCTCAAGCCTAGATGGGCTAACATATACATCCGCATTCTCGTAGAAGCGCCGTAGCTCATCCCCGTAAACTCCGCAATGAACACGAAGTCTACCATTTTGAATCATATCTATCGCACGGCTTTGCCAGAAACGCTGACCCTTTAGGTCTGTGATAACATCCAGCTCTAATGCGAGATTCGAGCTTTTGAGTAATGTTACTAAAGTTTCATGGCACTTGTAGCGTTCAAATCTACTGACGAAAAGAAGTCGAATCCTATTTCCACTCTCGGAATGAGTTTTTACGGAAGGTGAAAAAGACGCCACTCCATTAGGAATTACAACCAGCTTAGACTCGAGAGTCGGCATGAAATCAATTATCGTCTCTTTTGTCCAACGGGACACACAGACTATGCAGTCTGCCGCCCTCATAGCCCTCGGTAACAAAAACTTCATTTGTAGGTTGAGCGAGGTAGACACATCGTGCGGGGCAATTATCGGTATCAGATCGTGAACGGTTAGCACCAGCCGCCAGCCATTCCTAGGTCTTATGGGAATATTAAAATTACTTAATCCGTGTAAAACAACATTGGCATAACTTCCGGCCGAATCACTCTCGATACGGCGCGCGACTGACTCAGGCCATAGAAACTTATTTCTTGTCCACCATTTGGTTAAGGGGTGAGCTAAAGGGTGCAGCCCTTGCAATCTGGGAAAGGAACACAAAGCCGATTTTAGACCGACTAGTCTAGGAGCGTACCCCAAAGAGTCCAGCTCTTTAGCAATACTATGTGCATGAACGAAAATGCCTGAATTGGGAGCGTCTAAGCCATAGGCGTCCCAATACAGGCCGAAATTCAAATTCACTTGCCACGCCGCACGGCCACTGCCAGCCGCTGCTCAGCACGAAGTAATGCAGCCTGCGCACGCATTACGTCCACCCCGAGCTTCTCGTCCAACCTACTTAACGCGCGCCGCTTGGCTTCTTTCGCCCTATCGGTGTCGATGTCAGTTGGACGCTCAGCTACATCAACCAGCAATGTAACTTGGTCACCCCCACCGACATCTATAAAGCCGCCAGACACAAAGAAACTTTCCTCGCCTCGGCCAGTGCTCACTACTAACTCACCTACCCCGAGCTGAGACACTAATTCAGCGTGACCGGGCAATATCCCCAGGTACCCATCTGAACTTGGTACCTGTACTTGTCCAGCCTTAAACCGACCAACCACCTTTGCAGGGGTAAGAATGCTTACGTGTAACTCGCCCATCGGCCGAGCCCTCTCAAATCAAAGGGTCTTAGACTTCTCTACCGCCTCTTCAATGGTACCAACGTACAGGAAGGCTTGCTCTGGCAAATTATCGTGCTTGCCCTCAACAATTTCCTTGAAGCTGCGTACCGTATCCTCACGCTTAACATATTTACCCTTCATTCCGGTAAATTGCTCTGCAACAAAGAATGGTTGGCTGAAGAAGCGCTCAAGTTTGCGTGCGCGAGCCACGATCAATTTGTCTTCGTCTGACAGTTCGTCCATCCCGAGGATAGCGATAATATCTTGTAAATCCTTGTAGCGCTGAAGGACCTTTTGTACATCGCGAGCCACCTTGTAGTGCTCAGCTCCGACGATCTGTGGATCCAACGCTCTAGAGGAGCTGGCAAGAGGGTCGACAGCGGGATAGATGCCAAGTTCGGAAATCTTCCGTTCCAGAACCGTAGACGCATCCAAGTGCGCAAAAGTCGTCGCGGGAGCGGGGTCAGTGTAGTCGTCGGCAGGCACGTAAATAGCCTGAACGGACGTAATCGATCCATTTTTGGTCGTTGTGATCCGCTCTTGTAACTCACCCATCTCACTGGCCAGAGTCGGTTGATACCCTACGGCTGATGGGATACGTCCCAAAAGAGCCGAAACCTCCGAACCAGCCTGTGTAAACCGGAAGATATTGTCAATGAAGAGCAATACATCTTGGTTTTCCTCATCGCGGAAGTATTCCGCTACGGACAGCGCTGACAATGCCACCCGGGCGCGAGCTCCTGGCGGTTCGTTCATCTGTCCGTACACAAGTGCGGTTTTATTGATAACGCCTGATTCCTTCATCTCGTGGTAAAGGTCATTACCTTCCCGCGTGCGTTCCCCTACTCCACCAAAAACCGAAAAACCACCATGCTGGGTTGCAATGTTGTTAATCAGCTCCATGATACAAACTGTTTTACCTACGCCTGCACCACCAAAAAGACCAATTTTGCCACCCTTCAAATAAGGGGCCATAAGGTCAATAACCTTGATACCAGTCTCGAGAATCTCAGGCTCAGTTTTAAGGTTTTCGAATACTGGAGCACTGCGATGAATGGGATAACGCTTTTTCGATTTGACTGGCCCAGCTTCGTCTACAGGATCGCCAGTTACGTTCAAAATCCGCCCTAGTACCTCGCGACCGACCGGTACGGTGATTTGATCACCTGTATCCTGCACCGAACTGCCGCGGCTTAGTCCGTCCGTGCTATCCATCGAAATTGTACGCACGACGTTTTGCCCGAGATGCTGAGCAACCTCTAATACGAGATTTCCGAAGCCTTCACCCAAAGATGGGTTCGTTGCCTTGAGTGCGTTATAGATTGCCGGCAAGTGACCTTCCGGAAACTCAACGTCTACTACTGGACCCGTCACCTGTACAATTTTGCCAACGACCGTAGATGTATGCATACCTTCCTCTTCGCTCCTTCACTCACAGGGCCTGGGCGCCGCTGGTGATTTCGATAAGTTCCTTAGTAATCGCAGCTTGCCGCGCACGGTTGTATTGAATCTTCATCCGGCGCAGTACTTCATTGGCGTTATTGGTCGCCGAGTCCATCGCGGTCATTCGTGCACCGTGCTCGGAGGCAGCGCCCTCGAGCATGGCTCTGAAGATGAATCCTGCGACTTCCCGTTTAAGAACCTCTTCCAGCACGTGATGAACCGACGGCTCGACGATGATGTCTGGCGCCAACTCTTCAGCGCCCTCTACCTTAGTTAAGTTAGCAACTGGTAGAGCTTGGACAACTTTAGCTTGCTGAGACATCGCAGAGCGAAACTCAACAAAACCTAAGTAGATCCTATCAAAGCCACCCTCGCCAAACTTTGCGACTACTTCTTCGGCTAACTCTTTAGCTAACAGGTAGTCAGGTTTGTCCAGGACTTTTTCTCTTGGATTATGGACCTCTACCCCTATCTTCGTCGCAAACTGCCGCGCCCTGCGACCCCATGCCATCAATTCGACGTGAACACCCTCGCGTCGCTTAGCACTAATGAAAGATACAGCTTGCTTAAACAAGTTCGAATTTAGACTGCCGCAAAAACCACGATCAGTAGAAAGCAGCACTAAAAGCGACTTCTCTTCCGTGCGTTCTACTAAAAATGGAGAACTGAAGCTCTCCCCGGCGGTAGCGACCAGCCTATGTACCATGGCTTGAAAAGCTGTTCCATAGGGCCGTGCGGAAACCACAGCAGCATTGGCCCTGGCAAATTTTGCAGCTGCTACTAGCTTCATCGCCCTAGTTATTTTTTGCGTATTTTTAACGCTACCAATACGGCGACGAATGTCCTTTAAACTCGGCATTATTTGAATCCCTTGTCAAATTCTTCAATCGCCTTAACTAGCTCGCCCTGCACTTCTTCTAGCTTGCTGCGCTTCTCCAACTTATCGACAACTTGGGGATAGCTAGCTTTCAGGTGCTCGTGAAGCCCTTTCTCCCATTCACCCACCTGTGAAACCTCGCGCTTATCGAGATATCCCTTGGTAACGGCAAATATAGATGCGATCTGGAGGCCTACATGCATCGGCGCATACTGATTTTGTTTCAGAATTTCTACCAAACGCTCGCCGCGGCGCAGAGTCCTTTGGGTGGCTTGATCAAGATCTGATCCAAATTGTGAGAACGCTGCAAGTTCACGGAATTGGGCTAATTCTAATCGTAACGAGCCCGCAACCTTTTTCATGGCTGGAACCTGTGCCGCACCGCCTACCCGTGACACGGAAAGGCCGGCGTTGATTGCAGGGCGGATACCTGAGAAGAAAAGGTCACTTTCGAGAAAGATTTGCCCATCGGTGATGGAGATCACGTTTGTAGGAATATAAGCTGAAATATCGCCGGCTTGAGTTTCCACCACGGGAAATGCCGTGATTGAGCCACCACCTAATTTATCGTTCAACTTGCAGGCGCGCTCGAGCAAGCGACTATGCAGGTAAAACACGTCGCCCGGATAAGCTTCGCGACCTGGGGGACGGCGCAGTAAGAGCGACAATTCACGGTACGCAGCAGCCTGCTTAGATAAGTCGTCATAGAAGATTACGGCATGTTTTCCCTTGTTAAGGAAGAACTCCGCCATACGGCAACCGGAATACGGTGCAATAAACTGCATTGGAGCCGGGTCAAGTGCGGTTGCTGCAACTACAATGGTATATTCCATGGCGCCGAAACGCTTAAGCTTCTCTACCACCTGCGCGACGGTTGACGCCTTTTGCCCAATAGCGACGTAAATACAGACTACGTCCTTACCTTTTTGGTTTATGATCGTGTCGACACAAATCGTTGTCTTTCCGGTTTGACGATCCCCAATAATTAACTCACGCTGCCCTCTTCCAATCGGAGTCATAGCGTCAATAGCCTTGATCCCCGTTTGCAGTGGCTCATCGACAGATTTGCGGTCAATGATACCGGGAGCTTTCACCTCAACAACGCCATGCTCCGTGGATTTCACGGGCCCCTGTCCGTCAATGGGCTCGCCAAGTGCGTTAACGACCCTACCCAGTAGCGCTTCACCCACTGGTACGGAGTTAATTTCCTTCAACCGCTTGACGGTCTCGCCTTCAGAAATACCCTTCACATCGCCGAAGATCGCGATACCGACGTTGTCCTCCTCCAGGTTGAGAACAACTCCGCGCGTCCCGTTCTCAAACTGTACAAGTTCACCGGCCATCGCGCCGTCCAACCCGTAGACACGAGCGATGCCGTCACCAACAGTAAGTACTGTTCCGGTTTCTTGCAGCTCTACTGCCTGTCCGTAATTCTTAATACGTTCGCTAATAATACGGCTAACTTCTTCTACGCGGATCTTTTCTGTGCTCATGACGGCCTTCCCTTAACGAAAAGTATCTTGTACTGCTGTTTTGGCTAAACCTTCGAGTTTGTTCTTCAAACTTAGGTCAACCTTGTAGTCACCCACTTTCACAACAAAACCACCTAAAAGATCACGATCGACGTGATGCGTGACTTCGGCCTTCTTGTTGAGTAGCTGACCAACGGCTTTGGCTATTTGTTGTTGGGCTTCACTTGACAATTCAACTGCCGACGTCACATCAGCTTGTACTAGACCTTCTGCTTCATCAATGTATTGTGCAAAAGCACCAGCAATCTGCGGAAGCAAACTAACCCTACCGCAATCGACAACCGCATCGACCAGGTTGTTTACCGCAGAAGCTGCGTCAGCAGCTTTTAACCCGTATGACAGAAGGCTCTTTTTTAGGTCATCTGGCATCGCGGGGCTGTTGAGTACCCGGGCAGCCTCGTCAAGGCTGAATAACGCTTTTAACTCCAAAAGGCTGTCGCGGTATTTTTTTGCCTGTTGAAGATCTCCACCCGTTAATTTTAGTAGAGCCTTGGCATATCGTTTAGCGATTCGTCCCATCTCGTCCTCAGCCTTGGGCACTAACGTGCTTGAGTTCGTCGATCTTCTTGCTGACAATCTTGACTTGCGCTTCCGTCGAAAGATCGCGTTTCAGTTTGTCGCGGACACTGTCCGCAGCCGTTTCGACGATTTCCCGACGTAGTTCGGCTCTTGCTTTGGCAACCTCTGCTGCAGCGATGCGACTTGCCTCGGTGCGGAGATGTTTTGCCAACTTTTCTGCGTCATCAAGAATTTTCGCGGCTTCCTGTTCCGCACTCGACAACGATGCCTTTTTAATTGCTTCGAGTTCCGCCTCGATTGACGCTTCCCGTTGCTTAAGTTCGTTTAATCTAGCCACTGCTTCGTCACGCGCTGCCGCAGCTTCGGCCATAAGTTTTTCGAACTGGTCACGGCGTTTCTTAGCAGCGGCTTTCGCTGGTTTGCGAAAAAAGAAGATCGCTAAGCCGAGAAAAATGGCGAAATTGGCGTAGGGAAGGATGATACCCATCAGGACGTCAACGTGTTCTTCCATATTTTTCAAACCTCCGTTAACGCGGCCACTCAGTTTAGGGCTAGGTGATAAAGTTGTTCAGACAAGGACTTCATAACTTCAGGTATACGCGCCCGCTCCGCGGCAAGTTCCTCGCGGATTTTATTCTCTACGCTGGCAATCTCCGCCTTAGCTGCTGTTTCAGCGGCAGCGAGGAGACGATCCCGCTCTGTTTGCGCTCTCTCTCTCAATGACTCCCGAACGGACTTAGCCTCCGCGGCACAAACTAGAAACTTCTCTTCTATGGCTTTGGTGATTTTGTCGGATTGCGCGAGCGCCCGCTGGGCCTCATCCTGACTACCTATGGTCAGGGCAGCGCGTCGAGCCCTGACCGCCAGGTATGGTTCAACAAAAAGTTTTTTTACCGCAACATAATTGACGAGAAAAATGCCAATTTGAGCGCCTAAAACTGAGGGATTAGGAATAAGATTGAGCGTAGCCATAGAATCACCTGTGCGCGATGCGTACTTGGAGAACAGCAAACAGCTTGGGCGCCTGTGAATAGCGCACTTTAGCTAAAGGAACAAGGTGATTTACAATACCGACGGCATTTTAGTCGAATAGCGCTCTGGATTTTTCAAAACCTATGTCCCATCAGCTTTAAGAGACGCTCCAATTCCGCGGCTGAGAAATAGGAAATTTCGATTTTTCCTCGGCTAGTACTACCGGCTACTCTTATTTTCGTATGGAGATAGTTACGTAGGCTTTCAGTGATGTACTGAAGGTCGGCTTCGTCCTTAATAGCCGCGGATTTTTGATCTGAAGTCTTTACGGGTGATTTTATGGACTTGCAAAGTTGTTCTGTTTGACGTACGCTTAGAGACTTTTTGACTACGATGTCTCGGCATCTTAGCATAGTTTTTTTGTCGTCAAGGCTCAGTATTGCGCGGCCGTGCCCCATCGAGAGACGCGTACTGACGATATCCTCCTGAATCTCTCGGGGCAGCGTTAGCAACCGCAGGGCGTTTGTCACTGTGGACCGCTCTTTACCCACACGGTCAGCGCACTGTTCCTGGGTTAGTCCGTAATCCTTAATAAGGGCCGAGTACGCTTCAGCTTCTTCAAGTATGTTCAGATCGGCTCTTTGAATATTCTCGATCAAAGCAAGACGAAGCAAATCTGTGTTTGCGCCCTCACGAACGATGGCTGGTATCGTAGTAAGTCCCGCAAGTTTCGAGGCCCGAAGGCGCCTCTCGCCAGCCACTACATAATAACGGCCAGCTTGAGGTGCTTGAGTAACAACGATTGGCTGCAGTACTCCATCAATCTTTAGACTATCTGACAGTTCCTTCAGAGCTCTGTCATCGAAAAGTTTACGAGGTTGCTGAGGGTTCGGATCGATCTCCTCGACATTAAGGCGCACTACCTCCGCATCCAGCTTCCGCTTAAGTTTCTCGTCGGAAATCTTTGTTCCAACATTTGCTTCTTCTGAGTGGTCGTCGGACAAATCACCTAGAAGCGAAGAAATACCTTTGCCAAGAGCCCCACGCCTTGTGGAGGGCGCCTTTTCACGAGTAGTCATTGTCTATACCTCAGCTATGATCAGTCATTTTCTGCTTAGTCATAGTCGATTTCTCAGCTTTCCCGCGGCTTGACGAAGGTGACTGATGTCGACGAATTAATATTCGGGCAACTTCCATGTATGCAACAGCACCGGTGCTATTAATGTCATAAAGGATGACGGGCTTACCATGGGAAGGCGCCTCCGACAACTTGACGTTCCTTGGGATCACAACTGGGAACACCTCATGGCCAAAGTGTGCCCGAATATCCTGCTCAACCTGGTGCGAGAGATTATTGCGGCGATCGTACATCGTAAGCAATATACCCTCCCGCTCTAGAGCTGGATTTAGACGCTTCTTTATCAGAGATACAGTTTTTACTAATTGGGATAGGCCTTCCATTGCGTAGTATTCACATTGGAGGGGAATGAGTACGGCATCAGCTGCAGTTAGGGCATTCACCGTTAGGATCCCAAGGGCGGGAGGGCAGTCTATGACGATAAAGTCATACAGACGCTGAATGGGGGCCAAGGCCTCCTTCAATCTAACCTCTCTACCAATGGCCGATACAAGCTCTACTTCAGCCCCAACTAAGTCGGGCAATGAGGGAGCAATATCTAGGCATTTCAACTCGGTGTGTAATATCGCACTCGTTATGGGTACTTCATCGACCAAGACGTTGTACATGCTAACGTCAAAGTCCCCTTTATAGATTCCTAAACCACTTCCAGCATTGGCCTGGGGATCCAGGTCGATGACCAGAACCTTTTTTTCGGCCGCTGCGAGGCATGCCGCAATATTAATTGCGGTGGTGGTCTTACCCACGCCTCCCTTTTGATTGGAAACGGCGATTACACGCGCCATGCGTATTACTCCAGTATCAAACTCGGATTGGAGAAAACAGGCGGTGACTATAACAACGACCTATTAATTTGAGAAGGGCTTTACGACCTTTCAAGCGGCGTAACGAGTAAATGTTTCACGTGGAACATTGATCCATTCAGCTAAATTTGGCCCGGCCAGGCAGAATGTTTCACGTGGAACATTATTTTTTCGGGAGAGGTTCCACCAGCCGGTTTAAGGGGAGTTTTTTAAGACCAGGCCTTACAAACCCTCATTACTCGTCACCACAATTCGCGCTCAGCACGGAATCAGTAAAAAATGTGCTCGAAGAACAGTGATTCTCGGCCTCAATAGACCTAACATGCTGATATTATTGTATTTTACAGGCTAGATTTTGATTGTTTCACGTGGAACATTCGTTAAATCCGTAAACTGAGGGAACCGAAAACCACTTTTTTCCTGCAAAAACCACTTTTTTCCTGCAAAAACCACTTTTTTCCTGCAAAAACCACTTTTTTCCTGCAAAAACCACTTTTTTCCAGCAAAAACCACTTTTTTCCAGCAAAAACCACTTTTTTCCAGCAAAAACCACTTTTTTCCTGCAAAAACCACTTTTTTCCTGCAAAAACCACTTTTTTCCTGCAAAAACCACTTTTTTCCTGCAAAAACCACTTTTTTCCTGCAAAAACCACTTTCCTTCTTACCAGCATTGCAAACATAAAATGCGTAACCCCAATGTTTCACGTGAAACATAGGCCAATTTCACTGGACGCACCAACATGGGGCCGCTAGCGCTCATGAGTCTGGTGATTCACGACTTGCGATACTTTGGTGAAGAAAACTCGAAATACTCAGAGGTGACGGTTGGTCAGAATTGACTATTGCTGTAGCGACAAATCAATCGAACTGACTTCATCGAAAAAGAGGAAAAAAGAGAATGTTTCACGTGAAACATTGATCGCTTAATGCAATGATTTTTGGGAGTTAGTCGGCTGGGAAATCACTGAAGTATTTCAATAGATAAAAAAAAAGCGGCAACAGGATCTACCCTGTCGCCGCTGCTATTTTCAGGTCCCAAAGAACCCGCTTAGATCACTTGAACGTCCAGATAATCGCGATTACGAAGCCAAGCAATGCCTGGAACTCCATAAACACCAAGCCGAGGATGAACGGCTGAAACAGTGCATCCTTAGCATTAGGATTGCGAGCGATACCCTCCAAAGCTGCCGTTGCAGTGCGACCTTGAGCTGACGCAGCCCCGAAAGCTGCCAGACCCATAGTCAAACCAGCGCCGATCGGAACCCAGCTGTTACCAGCATGCGCAGCAGCAGCCGCCTCTTGAGCGAATGCTAGCGAGCTTAGAAATAAACCACCAAATGCCATTGCAACTTTACCGAAGAAACCTTTCATGAACCCTTACCCCACTATCAAAAGTGCCACTACTACGCACAATTTTATAAGAATCAATGGTCGTGTGAAATCGCCATTGAAATATAAATACCAGATAATAAAGTGAATACAACACTCTGTACAACCGCTACCAACAAACCAAAAAACATTAATAATGCCGGAAATACTAAGTAGCTAAGGCTAGTAAATACGCCTAGCAACGTGTGATCTCCGTAAATGTTGCCAGTAAGCCTAAGCCCCAGCGACAACGGACGCGAAAAGTGACTCACTAGTTCGATACAAAAGAAGAGAGGAGCGATAAATGCCACCGGTCCTAAAAAATGCTTAACGTAGGCCCCACCGTGCTCCTTAATTCCTGCCAGGTTATACACGACAAACACACAGATACCGACAGCAACGTTGTTATCCATGGTTTCTGTGGGCGGAGGAAAGCCAGGAATCAGGCCAGACAAATTGCACACCACGATATAAACAAACACTGCCGCCAGAAAGGGGAAGAAACTAAGGTAGCGTTCGTGAGTGTTATCCTTAGCAATGCCCACGACAAACTCGAGCATCTCCTCAATAAGATGCCTGAGAGAAAACTTTCCACTTGGGACAACGTTAGCCCCGTCCCTACTCACAGACCGGCGGTAGTAAATCCCGGCCACGATTATGGCCAACAAACACAGAAGTCCGCCGACGGTTGGCTCCCATGCATGGTCGATGTGCAATCTGTGAAGAAGGATACTGTAGTAATTGATAAAGTGGGCAACCCCGCCACCACCCTCAGAGGCAAAGGCCACGCTGCTACCAAACAAGGATCCCAATGAGATCAGAAGGTTTTTTTTCATATGCTTCAATTCAGCTTTGAGCTCCGTACGTGGAACTGAGACGACTTGTCAACTTGCCAAACGGAGAGTTCTACTAACCTAGATCACTCGTCTTTGATAGCAAAAAGTGAAGCGACCTGCATCCGTGATGCCAACTTGCCACTCTACAAATTTATGGAATAGCATTCTTCACGCGAGGGTTACGGTAATTAAAGAGCCGCCACAACGAGAAAGCGACCAATACAGAAACAGCTCCTCCGACAAAATAAAATGGGCTTAATTGAACTACGATGAGACTGAGGTAGCTGCACGCACCGAGGCCAAAAATTTTTACCAAAAGAGCAAGAATCAGAAAGCCAGTGTTGCGAGTTGAGTTGCCATCAAGCGGATCGAATTGGCTGCTTCGCAACAACCGCTTAGCCATGTAAGAAATGGCATATGCGTTCAGCGCAAAAGTGACTGCACCAGCTAGGACAGCCTGCAGACGAACTTCGGACAGCATTACTGCCACTACGACAAACGCGACTATTAGCAACACACCTCCTCGATGCGTTTTAGTCAGCCGCTCATTCAACCGGTCTGTCTTTGCGGGACGTCTTGTCGGGGCCATCTTTTGTTGATTCAACTCCATCTTGTCCTTGAGACATTGCGGCGCGTATCACCACATAGAAGGTCTGCGCAATACCTAAAACTCCGACCACAAATGTCACAATGTACCAGTTAAATGCGGCTGGATGGTTCTTGTTCAGCCAATCACCAACCCAATAGGCCATTAGTACGAAAGTTACTGCTTGTACTTGAGCGGCTATCAAATACGTGAAAGCTTTTCCTAAATTAGCCAAACTTGACCTCCGACAAATTCAATTCCAGGCTGTGGGTAACTCTTATCAGCAACGCTTTAAGATACTGGAATCTTTAGGTAATTTTGTATACAAAAGACTTGCTCCCGTGTTGATGCCTATGGTAGCTTCCGGTGCTGCTTTACTCCGAAAAAAAGCGCTGAAACATTGACCCTCTGAGCTGAAGTCACGATTGTATGGATAAGTCAGGAATGCAAACTCTGTTTCCCGCTGAAGAGGGTTTATCGCTGTCTGGTGCAACTGACCTGCAAGGTGGGTGGGCTGAAGACCCTTGGCAGGCCATTCAGCGTAAGCTGCGCATGACTTTAGACGAAGATGCCTACATTAGCTGGGTGAAGCCCATCAAGGGGTCTTCAAATGCTGCGGGCGATGTCGTACTCACATTACCAAACCTGGTGTTCTACCAGGGTTTCCGCAACGAGTGTTTGTACCTTATAGAGCGATGCAAAGAAAGCCTGGGACTAGAACATATTCGCCTCCATATCGAAGTGGAAGGCGGGATAAAAAGCGGTTCCGGAAGTGAGGCTATTGAGGGTTCACACTACGGAGTCACGAACAACTCGGGACCAGCTGGCGGAGACTTTGGACCTGACGAGAGTTCTCTAGATGGTTTAGAGGCTGTCGGTGAGGGAAGTCAGGCTTTTTCCCGGTCCCTATCTCCAGAAGGGCATCTTAACCCTAATTATACATTCGAATCGTTCATCAAGGGTGACTCTAACCAATTTGCCGTGGCGACTTGTCTCAGTGCTGCTGAAAATCCTGGAAAGGCTTACAACCCACTGTTTATTTACGGGGGCGTAGGTCTTGGTAAAACTCACTTACTGCACGCCGTGGGCAATCTTGTTCTGAGACATACGCCAAACGCTGTGGTGACTTACATTTCCAGCGAGCGTTTCATGAACGAGTTAATCTACTGCTTGCGCTTCAATAAAATGTGGGACTTCCGTAAAAAATACCGAGATTGTGACGTACTTCTGGTTGACGATATCCAATTTATTTCCGGGAAAAAAGCTACCCAAGAGGAGTTCTTTCACACATTTAACACCCTCTACGGTGCGAAAAAACAGATTGTCATCACGTCTGACATGTTCCCAAAAGATATCCCCGATATCGAAGATAGGCTCCGGAACCGTTTTCAATGGGGCCTCATCGCTGACATTCAAGCCCCTAGTATCGAACATCGGATCGCCATTCTGTACAGCAAGGCCGAAAAGCTAGGTATCAGATTAAGGCCGGAAGTGGCCGAGTACATCGCTAAGCATGCCAAGCGTAATGTACGCGAACTAGAGGGTGCCCTGCATCGCATCAATGCTTACGGCAAACTCCAGGGCGAAGAAATCACTCTTGATCTAGCCGCTAGGACATTCAAGGACGTACTTGGTGAAGCCCCTAAAAGAATGTCTATCGATACGGTGCAAAAAGCTGTTGCCGAGCATTTTCAAATGAAAGTGGCAGATTTGAAATCGAAGAGACGCCAACGGGCTATCGCTATGCCGAGACAGATCGCGATGTATCTATCACGCAAGCTGACCAATGCTTCTTATCCGGATATAGGTGAAAAGTTTGGTGGCAAGGATCACACAACGGTCATGCACAATGTCAAAAAGATCGAAGAGTCATTGGACAGAGATCTTGATCTGAAAGCTCACATTGACGCTCTCGAACGGCATTTAGAGCAGCTGCAGTAAATCGTAGAGCACTTGATCCTGTGAATAACTTGTTCAAAACAGGTTGAGAATATGCATGGATTGCCTGTGGGTAAAAAGTGGATAGAAGAGGTACGTAGAATTATCCCCAATTTGGTACTCAAGTTATCCACCAAGTTATCCACTGTTCATATACATGCTTTTTTCTATTTTTCCTAAATGCTTTCATGAGGTTATATCTTTATCCACAATAGCTGAGACTGACTACTACGACTGCTATATAGATAAAAATAGACTTCTTTAAGATAACAGTGCCACTAAGCTTGGGAGCTTCCAAAGAGCCATGAGAATCCAACTACCAAAACATCTCTTGAGCACTGCCACCAATCGGATGCAAGGCGCTATTGCCGAGCGCAGTCTGAGTCAAATTGGGCTCAATGCCGTCGACAATGTGTTACATGTTGCAGCCACGGATAGGGTGCTCTCAGTCTACAGTTCACTGGCCTGCGAATTTGCCGAAGGGGGAGTATGTTTCGTCCCAGCTCGCTTATTTTCGGATGTTGTCAAAGAACTACCTGAAGGGCTAGTTAAGCTGGAGAGAGAAGCATCTTACTTGGTAATCACAGCGGGGAATGCTGGAGAATTCACCATGAAGCTGCCCTTACTAGATGAAGCTGTATGGTTTGATCCGCCAGTGATTGAGTGTCATAGTAGTGCGGACTTGCCTGCCGCCAAAGTGGCCTACATGATCGATCAGGTCCAATTTTGTATTGTCCCTGAGTCACCGCGCAATTATGGAACCGTCGGGTTTTTACATAAACCCTCTGAAAATGCCTGCCGCCTAGTTGGGACGGACGGGTTTCGTCTGTCTTACTGTGAGGTCGCAACAGAACTCCCCAAAGGTTTTCTTGACAACGGAGTGTGCTTATCCAAGCGCACTATGACTGAGCTGCATCGGATGTGTGGGGAGGGTTTCAGCCATATTAAGTTATCCATTACTCAGGATGGAAATACCATGGTTGCCGAAGTTCCCGGCTACAAGATCTTTGTAAGATTGTCTGCCGTTCGCTATCCAAACTACATGGGAGTCCTGCCTCAAAGGAAATTGTCGGGAGTTGTAGTTTCGCGAAGTCATTTTCAAAATGTGACCAAGCGCGTTTTGCTGGCTGCGGATAAAAGTCGCGCTTTGCAGTTGAGCTTTTCGGACTCATCCCTTACCCTCAATTCCAAGACTATGGGGAGCTCAGAGGGTCGTGAGACTGTGCCGCTTGTGGATTACCATGGGCCTCAATTTGATATTGCGGTCAATGGTAAGTTCTTAACGGATATCTTTTCCACAACTGAGAGCAAGGAATTGGCCCTCCATTTCAACGAAGAAAGTAACGAGGACCCTATAGTTATTGTGCCAAAAAATGAGCCGGCGGAATGCCGGTCCAAGCATGTACTAGTGCCGATCAAACAGAACGACTGAGTCTAGGAAGGCGGCGAGCATGACCGATAAGCCGAAGAATGAATATTCTGCCGATAACATCCAGGTGCTTGAGGGTTTAGAGGCGGTACGTAAAAGACCAGGCATGTACATTGGCTCTACGTCTCTGGACGGCCTTCACCACTTGGTTTACGAAATAGTAGACAACTCTATTGACGAAGCTATGGGTGGTCATTGTAATGAAATCAATGTGTTACTTCATATTGATGGTAGTTGCAGTGTAAAAGACAACGGGCGTGGTATACCAGTCGACCAGCACAAGGGTGGCAAATCTGCGTTAGAAGTCATCATGACGGTGCTTCATGCTGGCGGCAAATTTGATGATAAAGCATTTGCCTTTTCTGGTGGTCTTCACGGGGTGGGTGCTTCAGTCGTCAACGCCCTTTCGGAGTGGTGCAAAGTTGAGGTGCGCAAGGACGGCAAGGTTTACATGCAGTCGTATAAGCGCGGCAAGCCAGATGACGATGTGAAAATGATTGGAGCCACAGACAGTCGTGGTACGCAAACTTTCTTTAAACCTGATGCTCAAATATTTCCCGAGACTAAATTTAGTTTCGAAGTCCTGACGAAAAGGTTGCGCGAGTTGGCCTTTTTAAACAAAGGCGTCAAAATCACACTCAAAGACGAGACATCTGATCAGGAAGCCGAGTTTTATTATGAGGGTGGACTTTTGTCTTTCGTCGAATACCTCGCGAAAGGCAGAACTCCCCTACACTCTCAACCTGTATACATTATAGGCACTCAACTAAGCACTGATGGTGGCAAAATTGAAGCTGCGATGGAGTGCTCACTGCAGTGGACCGACGCGTACTCGGAGAGTTTCTATTCTTACGTTAACAATATTCATACTAACGAGGGTGGCACCCATGTCACCGGTCTTCGTTCAGCTCTGACCAGAGTTGTTAACCAGTTTGCCGAATCAACTGGGATGCTAAAGACCTTCAAAGAAGGAATCACGGGTGATGACATCAGGGAGGGTCTAACTGGTGTCATAGCTGTTAAAGTCAAAAATCCTGAATTCCAGGGTCAAACCAAAAATAAGCTGGGTAACACAGAGGTCAAAGGTTGGGTAGAAACTATCATCGGCGAGAAACTGACAGCCTATTTTGAGCAGAATCCAGAGGTTGTTCGCCGCGTTATAAATAAGATCATCGATGCTGCAAGGGCACGCTTAGCCGCCAAAAAAGCGCGTGAATTGACGCAACGCAAAGGGGCACTGGACTTTGCCGGGCTGCCAGGAAAAATGGCTGACTGCCAAGAGAAAGACCCGCAGCAGTGCGAACTCTTCTTGGTTGAGGGTGATTCAGCCGGTGGCTCTGCAAAGCAGGGGCGCGATAAGCGGACGCAAGCAGTACTGCCTTTAAGAGGTAAGATTTTAAACGTTGAGAAAGCTCGTTATGACAAAATGCTTTCTTCGCAAGAGATCAAGCTACTCATTCAGGCACTTGGGACCGGTATTGGTAAAGACAATTTTGACATCACAAAACTTAGGTATCATAAGATCATTTTGATGACCGATGCCGACGTTGACGGTGCTCACATCAGAACTTTATTGCTGACGTTTTTCTTTCGTCAAATGCCAGAGATTATAGAACGTGGGTACCTCTATATTGCCCAACCGCCCCTGTACAAATACCGTAAAGGTAAAATTGAGCGTTATCTGAAGGATGACGCGGCATTACTTTCGTTTTTGATTGATGCTGGTATGACCAACCTGCACCTGAAAGATGCTAACGGTAAAGATATCGATCGTGGTGTGATTTCAAGTCTGATCGCCAAGCTGTCTCGTTATAACGAACTGATGGATTTAAGTAGCCGACGAAAACCACGCGAATTAATTCAGTTTTTTATTGAACACGAGGATATCGGCCCCCAAGCGTTGGCTGATGAAGGGGCCGCAAAGGTTCTAGTTGAACGTATTAAATCAAATTTGGGCTCGAAACTTTCTGGTCAAAGACTTTTTGTTACCGATCGCGTGACATTTGATGCTGAACACAGTCGTTATCAAATTGTCTTAGAGACTCGCATCCGTGATTTACCCCAGACATCTATCATCGACTCTGGTTTATTTGGGTCGGGTGAAATCGTAGAACTCCGTCGCATAAGTAAACAAATGCAGGAGGTAGCAGTCGCTCCTTTCACATTCAGCCGGCTGAAGAAGGCTAAGGCAACCGGTAAAGAACCGGTGGAAGTTGATAACACCGGCGATAATGAAGACGCTAAGGATCTCATAGTCGCAGCTGATGCTGACGTAGGCACCCTAGCCAATCTTTACGATTTGAAAGTTTTCATCGAGCAAGAGGGAAGAAAAGGCGCTTATATCCAGCGATACAAAGGCCTTGGCGAGATGAATGCGGAGCAGTTGGAGGAAACCACAATGGATCCAACGAAGCGAACCTTGTTGAATGTTGAAGTCGATGACGCGATGGAAGCTGATCACATCTTCTCTACCCTAATGGGCGATGATGTCGAACCACGTCGTGATTTTATCCAGAAAAATGCGCTGAACGTCCGTAACTTGGACGTCTGAGGGAACTAGCATGGAACAAATTAAACACATAGTCCCGATAAAAATCGAAGAAGAAATGCGGTCTGCGTTTCTTGATTATTCGATGAGCGTCATTGTGTCTCGGGCGCTGCCAGATGCCAGAGACGGTCTAAAGCCGGTGCAAAGGCGTATTCTTTATGCCATGTATCAGCTTCGTAACTTCCATAATCGCCCCTATCTAAAATCAGCTCGGATTGTCGGTGACGTACTCGGCCGCTTCCATCCCCATGGCGATTCCTCGGTTTACGAGGCCTTAGTGCGACTGGCGCAGGATTTCAGTCTTAGATATCCTCTGATCGATGGTCAGGGTAACTTTGGCTCAATAGACGGCGATAGCGCCGCCGCGATGCGTTACACCGAAGCCAGGTTGGAGAAGATTGCTGACTTATTGATTGCCGACATCGATAAGGAAACTGTCAATTTTGTACCAAACTACGACGGAAAAGAATTTGAGCCAGTGGTTATGCCGTCGCGGTTACCTCAGCTTCTTATAAACGGAGCTAGCGGTATTGCGGTTGGTATGGCCACCAATATTCCACCTCACAATACGCTAGAGGTGGTCCAGGCTCTCGAGGCGCTCATTGAAGACCCCAAGATTTCCATCGATAGGTTGATGGACTACGTTAAGGGTCCGGATTTCCCCACAGCGGGACTGATCTACGGAATTACCGGGATTAAACAGGCGTATCTGACGGGTCATGGATCGGTCATCATGCGCGCTAGAGCCATAGTCGAAGACTCTGGTAAATCAGGTCGTGAGCGCATTGTCATCTCAGAGATACCCTACCAGGTCAATAAGTCGCGTCTCATCGAGAAGATAGCTGAACTAGTCCACGCCAAGAAAATTGAAGGCATATCCGACATCCGAGACGAATCTAATAAGGACGGCATTCGCGTTGTCATAGACCTTAAGAAAGGTGAAAATGCGGACATTATCCTTAATAATCTTTATAAATTAACTCCGATGCAGAGTTCGTTTGGGGTCAACGTGGTAGCCCTCGTTAATGGCGCGCCACGGGTACTCAACCTTAAGCAACTTCTTGAAGTGTTCTACCAACATCGCCGCGAAGTAGTACTACGTCGTACTGCATATGAACTAAGAAAAGCAGAAGAACGTGGCCATATACTCGCAGGTTTGAAAATCGCCGTCGAAAATATTGACGAGGTTGTGGCAATCATTCGTAAATCGCGTGATCCCGCGATTGCGGCGGGAGAGCTGACGACCAAGTTTGGTCTCACGGAGATTCAGACTAAAGCGATTCTCGAAATGAGACTTGCTCGCCTGACCGGACTGGAGCGCGACAAGATCGTTGCAGAGTACAAAGAAGTCATGGAGCTTATTGCGGATCTTAAGGATATTTTGGAAAAACCCGAGCGCGTAACGAGTTTGATCCGCGAGGAACTGAAGTTTCTACGTGAAAATCACGGCGATCAGAGGCGTACTGAAATTATTGCATCCGCCGCCGATGAATTTACGATGGAAAGCCTTGTCGCCGACGAAGAAGTAGCTGTAACGGTGTCTCACACAGGCTATGTGAAGCGGACTCCACTTGAGGATATCAGGGCACAGCGTCGCGGGGGTAAGGGTAAAGCGGGAATGTTGACTCGTGAAGAAGACGTGGTCAGTAGTGTCTTCATGACGAGCAATCATCAAACTTTACTGTGTTTCTCAAATATAGGGCGTGTGTTCGAGCTCAAGGTTTATCAGCTGCCAGAGTTACCATTAAGGTCCCGCGGTAAGCACTTCGCTAGCCTCTGTAAACTGACAGAGGGCGAAAAGATTGTTTCCGTGTTGCCACTAAAAGAGTTTAAAGAAGGTCACTTCATTGTATCTGTGACCGCTCATGGCTTTGTGAAGAAAACAGACTTGATGGCCTACTCTAATGTTAGGTCATCAGGAATCATAGGCCTCAAGCTAGACGACGGCGATTCCTTGGTGAGTTGTGCAATCACTGATGGAAACAACGAGATATTAATTGCTACTCGTTGGGGTAAGGCCATTCGCTTCAATGAGGAAGAAATTCGCCCAACTGGTCGGGCATCAAGAGGCGTCGTCGGCATAAGGTTCGGAGAAGGGAGCGACAGTTCCGAGCCTGGGGTAGATAGCCTAGGAACTCCAGAAGATATGGGTATTGGCGGGCTTCCAAATGAGCCGGATCGCGTAATTGGCATGGAAATCATCCGCGGGAACTTCACGATTCTCTCTGTTTGTGAGGGAGGTTACGGGAAAAGGACTCCTCTTGAGGAGTACAGAGTGCAGTCTCGCGGTGGCAAAGGTATTTTTACCATCAAAGTTACGGAGAGAAACGGACTGGTGGTGGGTATCCTGCAAGTAGACGAAAATGATGATTTGATGGTCATGACTTCGTCAGGAAAAATCACTAGATTCAACGTCAATGAAGTGGGAGTGATTGGTCGCGTCACTCAGGGCGTAAGGCTTATGTCGGTTGAATCTGGGGAAAAAGTAATCAGCCTTTGCAAAGTGCAAAAACTAGAGGGAGAAGAGGTCTAGTTTGGCTGAGACCACAGATTTTAGTGTCGATGAAAGTACGGTTGCAAAAGTTGCAGATCTTGCAAATCTCCAACTTTCTGCAGCGGAGCTTATAGGCTTTCAGACTCAACTAACGCGCATACTAAGGTATGCCGTTGATCTTCGTGACCTTAAAGCCGAGCAAAAGACTGCAGATCAAACTGAGAGGTTTGCCTTTGAAAGCCAAGAACTCGAGCGCGAGGACCAATGCTTAGCATCTCTCCCGCCAGAGCTAGCATTGGGAAATGCTACAAAGACCGAAGGCACTGCTTTTTCAGTGCCCAGAGTGATTGACTAGGGAGCGACAGTTTGACTCAGAATTCACCCCTCCAGCCATACCAGGCGTCTGCCCTAAAAATTAGCAGCATGGTGAGGTCGGGTGACCTCGCGGTGAGTGAAGTTGTCGCTTTCTACTTGAATCGGACCAAGCAAATCGCCGACCGAATCAATTCTCATACCTATCATCAAGTGAAATCCGTCGAGATTCAAACGAGAGAACTTGAAAAGCGATTATTAGCCCGCGAGCACCTGCCTATGGCTGGTGTCCCGATCCTTGTTAAAGACAATATCTGTACTCGTGATATGCCTACGACCTGTGCATCAAAGATGCTGGAAAATTTTCGTCCACCGTTTGATGCTCACGTAGTAGCGAGGCTGCGTCATGCCGGTGCAATTATCTTTGGAAAAACCAATCTAGATGAGTTCGCTATGGGTAGTTCCAGCGAAAACTCAAGTTTTGGTCCCACTCTAAATCCCTGGGACTTAACTCGTGTCCCGGGAGGTTCTTCTGGTGGCTCGGCAGCCGCCGTAGCAGCGGACCTAGCTCCTGTGGCATTAGGTTCAGATACCGGTGGTTCGATCAGACAACCAGCAGCCTTTTGCGGGATCTACGGACTAAAACCAACTTACGGGACCGTCAGCAGGTTCGGGCTCGTCTCCTATGCTTCGTCACTAGATCAAATCGGACCTTTTGCGCGCGATATTTGCGATCTTGCGTTAGTCCACGATGTCATCAGTGGCCACGATCCACGAGACAGCACTAGTCGTGTCTTAGATTCAACAAATGTTTGTGAAGAACTTATTCGCTACGAACCAAACCTCAACGGTACAAAAATCGGGTTGATTAAAGAGCTTTTTGCAACAGGTCTAGATACGTCAATAAATGCGGCAATCCAGGAAGCCGCCGATGCACTGCGCAAGCTAGGGGCCGAAATACGTGAAGTTTCGATCCCTTCGTTAAAGTATAGCGTGTCTTCATATTATTTAATTGCGACTGCCGAGGCATCTGCAAATTTGGCGCGCTACGACGGGATTCGTTATGGGCATAGGACTCAGGAGCCAGTCACGAGCCTAAAAGATTTATACAAAAAATCGCGCCAAGAGGGCTTCGGTCGTGAGGTCAAACAGCGAATCATGCTTGGTACATTTGCACTATCCTCGGGATATTATGATGCCTACTATGGAAAAGCCACTCAGGCTCGTAGGTTAATTGCGCACGAGTTTAATAAAGCGCTCGAGGAAGCAGATTTTCTGCTGTCACCAGTTGCGCCTACCACGGCTTTTAGGCTTGGTGAAAAGATAAATGATCCTTTAACCATGTACTTGGGTGATATTTGTACTTTAGGAGTAAATCTAGCAGGCTTACCAGCACTATCGGTTCCTTGCGGTTGGGATAAAAGTAATCTCCCTATAGGAATGCAGATCATTGGACGACCTCTGTCCGAAAAAAATTTACTGACCACTGCTAGGGCCTACGAACGTAGTGTAGGTTTACACCTTCAACGGCAGCCGTCATTGTGAGGTATGATAAGTGCAATTTGAGCCCATTATCGGTCTTGAAGTACATTGTCAATTAGCCACTAATTCCAAACTATTCTGTGCATGTTCCACCGTTTTCGGAGCGGATGCCAACCATCAAGTATGCGAAGTCTGTTTGGGAATGCCAGGGACGCTACCGGTACTCAATAAGACTGCCGTTCATTACGCCATAAAATTAGCTATTGCCGTTGGTGGTCGTATCAATGAGCAGAGTACCTTTGCTCGCAAGCAATATTTCTATCCAGATTTGCCTAAGGGTTATCAGATTACTCAGTTTGAGCAGCCATATTGTGAGGGCGGTGTAGTCCAGGTTGATAAGGAGACCAGGGTCGAGCTAATCAGAATTCATATTGAAGAAGATGCCGGGAAGAATGTTCACGCTCGCGATAGCAGTCACATTGACTATAACAGAGCGGGTATGCCTCTCGTTGAAATCGTAAGCAAGCCAACGATAAGGTCTGCTGCCGAAGCTGCAGCCTACCTAAGAAGCCTCAGGTCTCTAGTACGTCATCTAGGGATAAGTGACGGTAACTTAGAAGAAGGCTCTTTTCGCTGCGATGCTAACGTGTCGCTGAAGCCTGTTGGTAGTTCAGTGCTTGGCACGCGGTGCGAGATTAAGAACCTAAACTCGTTTAGGTATGTAGAGCGTGCGATAAATTTTGAAATTGAACGTCAACGAGAGTTGATCATCAACGGAATGCCAGTAATTCAGCAGACTTTGCTTTTTGACGCAGAATTGGGACGCACTATACCAATGCGCAGTAAAGAGGAAAGTCATGATTACCGGTATTTTCCCGATCCTGACCTCCCATTCCTACGGATTTCGAAAGAGCGAATTAAAACTATTACGGCCGCATTGCCGGAATTACCTTTGGCCATGGCATCGCGAATTGCGGAGCAATATACGCTTCCTGACCATGATGCTCACCTGTTGACCCAAGATAAAGTTGTTGCCCATTACTTTGAGCAAGTAGTGCTTGCTTGTGAGAACTCGGTTTCTAGCAAAATTGTGGCTAATTGGGTCATAGGTGAAGTCATTCCTTTGGCAAGTGAACAAAACTGGAACATGAGTAACCCAGTCATTCCTTACGAGTCGCTAGCCGGTCTCCTTAAGTTAATTGGTATCGGCACCGTATCAAGTAAAATAGCCAAAGTCGTTTTCGAAGAAATGGTCAAAAGTGGAGAAAATCCGGCACTAATAGTGGATAAATTAGGTTTAGTTCAGGTTAGTGACGAGGGAGCTATAGCAAAGATCGTGGATCAAGTTATTGAGGAAAATCCTGAGCAAGTGACGCAGTATCTTTCCGGTAAAGATAAGGTATTAGGATTCTTTGTTGGCCAGATTATGAGGGCAAGCAAGGGCAAGATGAATCCCGGGTTGGTTAACTCAATTCTCTTGAAAAAACTGGATCAGCGTCGTGAGCACAACTAAATCCAGAATCGCTGTTATTTTCGCCGACTACCTCAAGCGAGGACTCTTTACGCATGGATACTGTGCTCGAGGGTCACTTGACACCGTTACGCCTTGTTTTGAATACGAGCATTTACCCGAGCAACGGTCGATTTTCGACCTTGCTAGTCTGACTAAAGCTTTAGTTACAACACCTTTGGTTTTCCAGGCAGCGAACGATCTTGCATTGCCACTTAGTGCGAGCATCGAGGAATGGATGCGGGGGTATGAGCATAAACTCAATCCACGCATACTTGATATTAGAATAGACGAATTACTAGCGCACAGATCAGGCTTGCCAGCTTGGCGCAATTTTTGGATTTGCCATCTTGGCATCGATAGTCCCTCTGCTTTGAGGGATGATTTCAATCGTCGTCAGTTGATGGTAGACGGTCTAAATCGAGCGGTAACAGCGAAGGTGGCCAGCGGTGTGGATGTATATAGCGACGTTGGATTTATACTGCTGGGATATATTCTGGAGGTGCTGAGAGCTCAAGATCTTTCCTCTATTTTCGGCCAATTCGCTTCGAAGTGTTCCAGTGATCCTGATCCCGAATTGAGGTTTGGTGTCGCTAATTCTGAACGTCACAGGGCCGTACCGACTTCATGGTGTAAGCTGAGGGATATTGATCTGGTAGGGCAAGTTCACGACGAGAATTGTGCCGCACTTGGCGGCATAGCAGGGCATGCCGGGTTGTTTGGGAGCGGTAGGGACTTGGTTTTCTACTTGCACAAGCTATTCGCAAGCCCAATAGGTCAACAGATCTTGGAAGAAAACTCACGACGTCGAGAATTGCCCATTAAAAATCCTCCAAATGCTAGTCTGCTAGGGTGGAGACAGGGAGCGGACCCAACCTCCCTACCCTTCGGCAATGGTGCTGCAATTGGGCACATGGGGTTCACCGGTGTAGCCTTTTGGTTGTGGCCCGAGACGCGCGAATATGTCATGTTGCTGACCAATCGTGTCAGGAGCGGGCGTCAAAACCCTGGAATTGCCTCTATGCGGCAGGAAATATTTGCAGAGCTCGCTGCCATTTGATTTAGAGCCCTGAAAGATCGGGCTAATTGGTCTACGCAGTATGAGCAAGCGTCAAGTCAGTGTGATAGGCAGGGGCATTATAGGGCTGACAGTGGCTCAGGCCTTACTGGAGCGCGGATGGCAGGTAACTGTTATAGGTCCGCAGATAGTACTGGGCGCGGCGAGTCGCGCTGCAGTTGGTACCTCAACGCTCAAAGGCAATGTGGTTGCCCAGAACCCCTTCTTCGGTTTGAAAATATCAGGTCATCAAGGGTTGAAGCCTTGGTTGGAGCGCTTAGAGCGCATCTCTAACCATCGAATATCTAGAAATTTTGGCGGTGCATTTGAGCCTTTTCCAAGTGTGAGCTCTTACCGCCAGGTAAGAGAGCGAGTTTTCCACAGGCAATTCACAGGCTGCAAAAATGTTGCAGTGGTTGATGGCCAAGCCTTAAAGCAACTTTTTCCCCACCAATCAAAACTAAATAGTCAGGCAATCGGAGCGTTTCACTATTATCAGGACCTTTGGTTTGATCCCTCTGACACACTCGATGCTCTTGAGAGTTATTTGCGCCTCAGTGGCGTCAATTTTCTTGAGGGTTTAGTTCATTCCGTCGTACCGGCAATCGATAATGGTCTGCTAATTTGCCTATTTAATGGTCAAAGAATCCAATCGGAGGAAGCTGTCCTTGCTACGGGGGTTTTTGCTAATGAAATCCTGGAACGCTCTGGCTTTCAGGGGATGCGCCAAGACCTTGTCGAGGGGGAAACTCTGACTGGATCGCTCGAAGTAGACGATTTTATGACATTGAAGCTTGGTAAAATTAATCTCGTTATCGATGGTACCCGTTTCCTTTATGGATCCAGCTCTAGGTCTCAATCTGCTTTGTCTTTTTGTGCATCGAATGAGCAGTCCATAGAGATCTTGCGCCAAGAGGTTCAGAATTTGATCACGCCCTCGGTAATGGGCAGTGTTTGGGGTATTCGCGGCCGTTTTAAGTCAAGAACACCCGGTATTGGTTCCGTTGAATTTCCAGCCCCTATGCCGCGACGCCTTTGGGTGGCACTAGGTTTTTATAAGAACGGATTGCAGCTCGCCCACTTATTTGCCAATAATTTAGCCAGCTTGATGGATTTTTCCACATCCGTATCAACAGGTTTTCCACAGCCTATGTCAGCTTTGCGTGTTAATTTTGACTAGCTTGCGACGACCTTACTACGCTTTTTTGTGCAAACTTTGTTCAAGAGGCTTTTTTTTGCGCTTGCGTTGGACTGGGTGGTACATAGGTTCGCCGATGAGTACCTTGTCATTTTCTCAAAGAGTAGTTGTCACAATCACGGCCATAAGTTTGGTTGAGTGCGAATAGTCCTCTGATTTCGCTGGAGCGTTGACGCCTTTGAATAGGGCAATAAAGCTGATGTCTCCTCGGTGATCAACGTTTGGACTTATCGCAAATATGGGCGCTTATCCGAAATTTTAATCGGAAATGGATAAAATTTGTACTGATCCCGGCATTTTTTGCCGCCCCTTTTTTTGATCGGGGATCCGGGGCTGACTACAGCTAGCCAAATCCTTACCTAGATCTGCTCATTCCCTAGCTTACGCCCTCTGTGCCGATAGGACGCTGGGAGGTATAGGCTATGTTTTTAGCAATCGGACAAGCGAGTCGAGCGGCATATCATATGCTCGTCGCTCGTCGCCACAGTTAAACCTAGCGTCACGACCACTAAGGCCGTGGAGAGCTTATCATGGGGAGCGATAAGAGGATCCGCATCTCCTAGAAACTCGCGAACGCCCCGATCAAAATATCCAGAGCGAAGGACTTTTTAGTGAGTCCGAGGCCTTGTTGGAAGTCTGCCTGAGGGTCGGCAATACCTCTATCTTCGCCATCCACAACTTCGACGGAAACCGAATTCATTGGCGCAACTAGAGGAATGATCGCTGTAGATCCAAGAGAAAGACCGACGTGTTTTACAATTTGAAAATCTACGCGCGCTCCCGCTCTGAGAGAAATCAAACCAAGTTTTCCCGATCCCGTTATGATTGGTGTACCCTCGATGGTCGCGTCAGCAAGACTCAACTCAGCGAGCTGTTGGCTTGGCGCAGTGTCAGTTAGTTTTTTTGATTTAACAGACACGGAATACAAATCAAACCCGAGTCCACTGTAGGCATTGAATGCAAGTTTCTGGGAGACGTTTTTTCTCAGAAAGGTGAAGTCTGCCCATGCCCCAAATGCACTGCCAGATGTTTGGGTTGAGACATAGGGATCGGTTAGTTCTACTTCGTAGTTCGAGGAGAAGATTGTCGATTGAAAAACCTGGAATTTTCCGCCGATTGATAGTGCTTTTGTGCCGATCGGGATACCGATTTCGCCGGCAAAACCAATGTAAGATGGTGGCAATATTCCACTAGACAAGACGGACTCAGATTTCCAGATTGTTGTTGGGGTCTCGCCCTCAGGAGGCAAGTACGACAGCTGATTGTAACTAGCAGGTAGCATGATTGCAGAAGCCCAACCTACAGCGACCCGAAATGGAGCCTTTTTGCCGCTAGAAGTATCGGGACTAGACGACTCTGATTCCCCTCCTCCTGCATCTTTGCCGGTCATAAGCTCTAAGTTAGCTTTGGAACCTTTTTTAAGCTTAGCGAGCTCATTTTTGTTCGTAACCTTAACGATGATTTTAGTACCGCCCTTGACTTTCACTACGACGCCGCACGCCAATTTTTTCTTTTTAGGGCTCAATACACAGATTCGGTCCTTTGCATTAAAGCTCTCGTCAGGACTGACTGTTAAGGAGATCATGCTTTTCGATGCACTTACGGCATTTATAGTTGCCGCTCTAGCGCTCTGAATAAATACAGTCACTAAAAGAAATGCGAGTAATGAAAAATTAAGGATGATTCTCTTCATTTTGTCAAACGTCCCATGCGCCAATCCGTGATTGTGATCAACCAACCCTCTTTAACTTTTAATTGGTTAGTGATCAGCTTAGCTTGTAAATCTAAGGACCCATCTTCGAGTTTTTGTAGCATTTCTGGTTCGATCATCGCGGTTCCAGTATTGGCATTAAACACACAGTAGAGAGACCCGGAATTATTAAGATTGCCGATCTGAACGATGAAATAGGAGGGGTCTAGAAGTGTGTTGCCTACAGTCCAAGAAAATTTTAGGGGCTTTGAGGAATCGATGGCCAGCACTTCTACTGGTGTCAATAAAGATGGATTTTCTAGGCTGATGATTGATTTCGATTCTACCTCGACAGATAACAGCTGATTTATTGGCTGAACGGGGACCTCGACGTCCGTTCCACCATTTTGAAAAAGCAGAGTCCATCGATTCATTCCCACGTTGACGGACCCATAGCTGAGTTGAAGACGATTGCCGTATTCGAGATGAGACTTAGCGTTTGCCGCTGCAAAATCTCGGGTCACCAAATTTTGAATCGCTACATTTGGATCGGGGTGGCGAAAGTTGTTTTGCAGCTGAGGTAAGCCTTGATGACAGCCCATGGGTTGCATGATTTGAGTTTTAACCGTGGAGGCAACGAAGGCTTCTGTTGGCTGGTGACGAAAGATCTCGGCTGCCTTCAAAGGGACATCTAGACGCGCGATCATAAGGCTTTTCATGGAGCCGTTGGGATCCCCAACCACCATACTGGGTACATCAGCCGTCTCGCGCACACGTAGGACCGTAGCGCCACCCTCTTTCTGAGATGGCAACCAACTAAATATATTGACATAATAAAGTGTGTCCTGACGTAGTCCTGATATGCTTTCGACAAACGCCTGCCGCGGCTCGTTAGGACTGGAGCACCGAATCATGGTCGGGGCGGACTCGGTTGGGGTACGACTGGGATCTTGGGCGTAGATGGCAAGTTTACACAGTGCATCGGCAGAGGTTTTGAACTGTATTTTGGCGGTATCACCGTTTCCGGTTCGATCTAAAAATACGCTGTTACTCACAACCAGACTTGGCTGAGTCGCTGACCGGTTATCCCTGACCCTGGTCGTCATCCAGCTGCATGAAGTAGAAAAAAACAACAAGCTACCAATTGCTAACAAAGCAGATAGCCCATGAAGTTGCCTTGGCGCGCTATTGCCCATGCCTGTCCTAGAAGATTAAGGGATGCCCTAATTTTACCAGACTAATAGAATCATAGATATATTCGGCCTTGACCAATCACCGACCCAACACTAGGATCAAGTTCCGTCCAGACATAGCTAATGAGTGCTCACAACTTCCTGATATCCTGAAGAAAACAAGTATCCTTGAGGCCTCGATGAAAAGCCGAAATCGCACGAAGTTTATTTTTGTCACCGGTGGGGTCGTGTCATCCCTAGGCAAGGGTATTGTGGCGGCAAGCTGTGGGGCTCTCCTGGAAACACGTGGGTTGAAGGTGACGCTGATGAAGGCAGATCCCTACATCAACGTAGACCCAGGGACGATGAATCCCTCCCAACATGGTGAGGTCTTCGTGACTGAGGACGGTGCAGAGACTGATCTCGACATCGGGCATTACGAAAGATTCACCTCTGCCACCTTAAACCGACAGAATAGTTTCTCTGCTGGCCAAGTCTACGATGCCGTTTTGAATAAGGAGCGGCGCGGAGATTATCTGGGGGGCACAGTCCAGGTCATTCCTCACATCACGGATCAGATTAAAGAAAATATCTATAGAGTGGCTGCCGATGCCGACATCGCTATAGTTGAAATTGGTGGAACTGTTGGGGATATTGAGGGACTACCCTTTCTCGAGGCGATTCGTCAGATACGCTACGATCTTGGTGACGAGAATGTCCTTTATATCCACCTAACCTTGGTGCCTTACATTAAAGCGGCCAGGGAACTTAAAACTAAGCCGACCCAGCATTCGGTCAAAGAGCTAAGACAGATTGGTATACAACCAAACCTATTAATTTGCCGGTCCGACCAAGCGATTTCCAAAGAACTTAAGAAAAAGATCGCACTTTTCTGCAATGTAAAACCGGATTGCGTCTTCGAAGCCCAAGACTTGGATAGCATCTATAAGTTGCCCGTAGTTCTGCATGATCAGGGGTTTGATCAAGTCGTCGTAGACCTTCTGAACATCTGGACTGGTGCCCCAAATCTGTCTCATTGGCACAGAATTGTTGACACCTTAGATCATCCTCGGCACAACGTAAAAATTGGTATCGTCGGAAAATACGTAAATGTTTGGGACTCCTACAAATCCATTACGGAATCTCTAACTCACGCTGGAATTTACAACCACGCTAAAGTGGAAATTTCCCTATTCGACGCTGCCGAGGTGCATGAAAGTAACGTGGCCGACCTTCTTGATAGCTGCGATGGCGTTATTGTACCGGGTGGTTTTGGCGAGCGTGGTGTTGAGGGCAAGATGACGGCCATTCATTACTTACGCAGAAGCAAAAAACCATTCCTAGGCATTTGTTTGGGGATGCAACTTGCTGCCATAGAATTTGCGCGCAATAAACTTGGACTACTTAGTGCTAATAGCCAAGAGTTTGAGCCTAAGGCGCAAGATTTGATAATTCACATCATGGAGGACCAAAAGTCTGTCACTGCCAAGGGCGGGACCATGAGACTTGGGGGTTATCCTTGTGTGCTAAAATCTGGCTCAAAAGTACGACAATCCTACAATGTTGAAGTAGTTAGTGAAAGACACCGTCATCGCTTTGAGTTCAACAATCATTACCGCGAGGTGTTCGAGGCTCAGGGCATGGTCTTTAGCGGACTATCGCCAGATGGTAGTCTGGTCGAGGTAATGGAGCTAACAGATCACCCCTGGTTTGTGTCGTGTCAATTCCATCCTGAGCTTAAAAGTAAGCCCATGAGTCCCCACCCTTTATTCCGCGAGTTGGTAAGGGCGGCCTTAACTCATAAGCAGAAGCAGCAGGTATGATGTTGAACGATCACGAAGCGGAATGTGAACTTTGGGGTAAGCAGGTCCTTGTGGCCGAAGCGTCTGCCCTAGAGCTTGCTTCAAAACGTATTGGAAGTAGCTTTAGTGGTGCAGTCAGTACAATACTCGCAAGTAAGGGTAAGGTCATCGTCACTGGTCTTGGAAAATCAGGTCATGTGGGTCGTAAGGTAGCTGCTACGTTATCCTCGACGGGCACTTCGTCCATGTTCCTGCACCCTTCAGAGGCACTTCATGGGGATTTTGGTGCGATACAGTCCGGCGATTGCCTTATCGCTATTGCCTACGGAGGCGAAACTCATGAAGTGCTTGAGGTGGCTCGTTTTGCGCGGCGCGTGGGAGTACCTATTATTGCGCTTACCGGCCGCGGGGATTCCAGTCTTGGCACCTTAGCCCACCATCTTCTCGATGCATCTGTTGTTAAAGAGGCCGACCCGCTGAATCTTGCTCCTACTAGTTCCTCTACTGTTGCCATGGCGCTTGGAGATGCATTGGCGGTGGCATTGATGCGCGCTCGCGGATTTACCCCTCAGGATTTTGCCAGCCTACATCCCGGTGGCAGTCTAGGTAGGCGTCTCTCGTTGGTTCGTGATCATATGTTTTCTGGCGCATCACTGCCTAAAGTGGGTATCCATGCCGATTTTCATCGTGTCCTCGAATGTGTGACCCAGGACAACGTGGGTATCGTAGCTGTAGTTGATGATCAAGATTACCTGATCGGAGCGATCTCAGATGGCGATTTAAGGCGAGCCTTACTGAGACTCGATGCTTCGGCATTGCTGTGTAATGCGGGACAACTTATGTCTCCAAAGCCAAAGACAATCGGGGATAAGTCACTAGCAATAGATGCTGTAGCTATGATGAATCAGTACAGTATCAGTCGTCTTTTTGTATTAAGCGAAGACCAACCCGGACGTTTATCCGGGTTGGTACGGCTCCAAGATCTTTTGGCCGCGAAAATACTGTGACGATCCAGTAAGCTATTGAGATAGGATAGTCCCAGGTTTTGCTGGTCAATCGACTCAGGTTTTGCTTACCCGAGGACTTTTGTGGGAAAGAAGCTCGTCATCCTAGGATTCTTGCTGAGTTTCGCGTTCGCTATTTACGTCTTTATGACTCGTGAAACAAGCTCGATCAAGGAGAGGATAAACCGAGTTTCGTCTAAGGAACCACGCGTCGTACTAGAGGAGTTTATTGCCTATCGCTACGACGGTGATCAGCTGAAAGCCAAAATAACAGCCCACCTAGGTGAGTTCTTTGAGCCCAACGTTGTAGTTCTTGAGGGCGAGGTGAACGGCCGTCGGATCAAAAGTAAGGATGATATCGAGGAAATTCGCGCCGAGTCAGCCACGGCTTATTTCAAGCCTAGCAGTTTGACCAAGATGTTGGATCCTAGCCAGGCGAATGAGCTAGAGAGGGCTGAGTTGAGTGGGTTCGTGGAGGTCATGCTCCAAGAACATCAAATTATTACCGATTATGCTGAATTTATCGGCCGTGACAAATCAGTGCGCTCATCTCGACCCGTGAGAGTCGAGGGACCAGGACGGACTTTTATCGGTGAATCTGGCTTTGTCTACCAATTGGTGTCGCAAATACTCTCCATGCCAGGGAAGGTCAAAGGTGAGGTCGCTTATCATCAAGCCATCAATTAAAGCCGCGTTGAGCTTAGTTTTCGCTCTACAATGCTGGTTCGCAACAGGTCGAGCTGACATCGTAGATGAAGAGTTGCCTGCCAATTCCACGGATAAACGGGGTTTGAACCCTGAAGGTGTCGAGCCCTCGCCGGGGGAGGAACTCAAGGGAAGAGCGACTCAAGGCGCATCAAATCAGGCAAGTCAGATCAAGTCTCCACTACCGCATGCTAAAGAACAAAAATCATCGTCTACAACGACGGTTATTCCTCCAAAATCCGGCGGGCGATCGGTAAGTACAAAGCGACGTGCTGGCGCCGCAAAATCACCAGTACACTTTGAGAGCATGGGTCTCAAGGGACTTAGAGAGAAAGGAATGGTCGAGCTATCTCAGGATGTTTTGGTGACACAAGAAGACCTTAAACTTGAGAGTGATTACGCCCAGGTTTTTTTTGATGAAGCGTCACATGAGGTAACGAGAGTAGTGGCTCAAGGCCACGTTCGTATCAATGGTGTGGATCAAAATAGTGGCGAAAAATTTCGAGCATTAGGTGATCGAGCCGTATTTTTGAATAGCGAGCGCACGGTAGTCATGGACGGAAACGCCAAGCTTTGGCGAGGAGAAGATTCGGTGATCCGAAGCAAAAAGATTACGTATGAAATGAATACCGGCTGGGTAAGAGCCGATAGAGTTGCCGGGGAGGTCCAGACGGATAGCCGTGGAACTGAAACATCTAAAAACCCTCCAGTTACGACAAAAGGTACGGAGAAACGCAAGTGATTCCTGGTGAAACGGTCGATTCAACTTTGACTCAACTGAGAGCAGAACATTTAGAGCGCTCATTCAAGCAGCGCAAAGTCGTGAAATCGGTTTCATTTAGCGTGAAACAGGGCGAAGTAGTCGGTCTTTTAGGACCGAATGGTGCGGGTAAAACTACCAGCTTCTACATGGTTGTCGGTCTCCTTTATCCATCGGCAGGCAATGTTTACATGGGTGACGAGGAGATTACACACTTGCCGATGCACATCAGAGCACGCAAAGGCATAAGCTACCTACCGCAGAATATGTCTATTTTTCGCAAAATGACGGTAGAGAACAATCTTCGAGCCGTCATGGAGGTTTGTAAGATACCGCGTTCAGATCACGCTGAGCTACTCGACGAATTGCTAGGAAAATTTCAGATTCGCCATATAGCAAAGTCCATGGGCGCAGCCTTGTCTGGTGGGGAGCGACGACGGGTGGAAATTGCTCGTGCTCTCATTATCAAACCGAAATTTCTACTACTTGATGAACCATTCGCCGGAATTGATCCCGTCACGGTACAAGAGATTCAAGGGATTATTGGTAAGTTAAAAGATGAAGGTTTAGGAGTTCTCATTACTGACCACAATGTGCGAGAAACACTGGGTAGTTGCGATCGTGCCTATATCCTGTCAGGTGGGCAAATCATCGCCCATGGTTTACCAAATGAGGTGGCCGAAAATCCGATTGTGCGAGAAACCTACCTTGGCGAGCACTTCAAATTTTAATAGTTTCTGCTGAAATGTACGATATTTCCCTCTTTTTTTGTGAACAGCGCAAAATTGGAATTTTTTTTGCATGCGGACCCGGTCAGACTTTATGATATATGTATGACCGCCAACGATGCCTGCAAACTTTAGGCCAGGAACAACATGGCTTTTGAACTTAAACAGAGTCTCAAGTTAACCCAGCAATTACTCATGACGCCTCAGCTACAGCAGGCCATAAAACTGCTGCAGCTTTCACGGCAAGAGCTTGAGCAGTTCGTCGCAACTCAGGTGGCCGAAAATCCGTGTTTGGAAGAGGACGTAACCGAAAGCCCAGAGGAAGCGGCTCAAGTCGAGCGAGAGCGAGAGCGCACCGAGGAGCAGGTAATTTCGGAGTCGATACAGCAGGCAGGGAGTCTCGTTGATTCAACCGGTAACGATAACGACAGCAGTGAACTGGACTGGGATGCCTTAAATAGGTACCAGGAGCAAGCGCCTGCATCGGCTACAGCGGCTAAGAAAATGGCCGATGAGGAACTCCCAAATTACGAAAATATCATAAGCAAAGTTGGGACTTTGCAAGAGTATTTGTTGGCCCAAATAGGTGAGTTAGATTTTGACGATCAGGAGCTAAAAATTGCCTCCTTCCTGATTGGAAACATTGACGATCGGGGTTACCTAACGATTGCCCTTGAAGAGCTGGCAGAGGCGGAGTCTCTGGACCTTGAGCAAGTGGAGGGAATACTCGATACGATTCAGCGTCTTGATCCTAACGGTGTTGGTGCCAGGGACCTCAAGGAATGTTTGCATCTGCAGTTACGGAATAGTCATCTCAAAAACGGTGTTGTAGAGGCTATCGTTGAGAATCATCTGCGGGAGCTCGAAAATCGCAACTTTACGGCGATTGCCAAAGCCATGCAGATAAGCCTCGAAGAAGTGCTCGATAATGTTCACATCATCGCTGACCTAGAACCAGTGCCAGGCCGTCAGTTTGGAGCTAACGAGGCACAGTACATAACTCCCGATGTCTATGTCTTTAAGCTAGGTAACGAATGGGTTGTTAATCTAAATGAAGACGGATTACCGAAACTTCGGGTGAGTGATTTTTACTCGACGATGATGAGCGATAAGAAATCCAAGGGTGATGATAAAAACTACGTAGCCGAAAAAATGAAGGCCGCTGAATGGCTCATCAAATCGATCCGCCAACGTCAGCGGACGATCTTTCGCGTCACCGAGAGCATCGTTAAGCGTCAGCTAGATTTTTTTGAAAGCGGCGTAGAGTATCTCAAGCCAATGATTTTAAAGGACGTGGCTGAAGACATCAGCATGCACGAATCGACCATTAGTCGTGTGACAAACAACAAATATGTACACACCCCACGCGGCGTTTTTGAGCTCAAGTACTTCTTCAACAGCTCGGTGTCGCGTGCGGATGGGCAAGATATGGCAAGTGAGTCGGTAAAGAGAATGATCTCTGACCTTGTGAAAGTCGAAGATGCAAGGAAGCCGCTCTCGGATCAACGGATTGTTGAGATACTAGAAGAGCGAGGAATCCAGTTGGCGCGCCGCACAGTGGCAAAGTATCGTGAGCAGCTTCAAATTCTGCCATCAAGCAAACGCAAGAAGTATTTTTAGCGAAGGTTACTCGGATGTCAGCTGGAGCAGTGGTTATAGTCACCGGATTATCTGGGGCGGGCAATTCAACTGCACTCAAAGCCCTGGCAGATGCCGGGATGTATTGCATCGATAACTTGCCCATCGAGCTTATCGAGCCGACGATTGACTTGATGCAGTCCGGGCGTATTAGCGCTGAGCATGGTCTCGCCTTATGTATGGACGTGAGAGATCGAAGTTTTTCCGGTAAATTCCCCGAAATTCAGAGAACCCTGGCCCAGCGGGTTCGTGTGCAGACGATATTCTTAACAGCCGACTCTCCCGTTTTAGTTACTCGCTTTGGAGCGACTAGGCGTCGTCACCCACTACTGCGCAATGGCGAGACCCTCACCGAGGCAATTGAGCGCGAGCGTGAAATACTGGGTTTTGTCGAGGAGTGTGCAGACGTTGTTTTCGATACGTCCACCTGGAATCCTCAACAGCTAGTCAGAGCTGTCGAATCGCGACTAAGCATGGATTTACCGCCGCGACAGCTTAACGTAACTATCACCAGCTTTGGTTTTAAATACGGCCAGCTACAGCCCGTCGATATGATGTTTGACCTACGATTTCTCGATAATCCCTATTTTGTCCCTGAACTCAAAACGAAGTCAGGTCTTGATACCGCAGTATCCAGCTACATACTTAAGCAGCCCGAGGCGCAGGTCATGCTGTCAAAAATTGAGGAGCTGATGACATTTTTGCTGCCGCTTTACCACAAAGAGGGCAAGCACTATCTGCGGCTAGGAGTTGGCTGCACCGGTGGCCGGCATCGCAGTGTGTGCTTTGCCGAAACCATCGGCGCTCGATTTTTAGCTGCCGGGCATGAGGATGTAGTTATGACTATCCTTCATCGCGATATTGATCGATAGGATCGCAAGTACAGACGAGATTGCGATCACCATAGGCAGAATCAATTCTGGCAACAAATGGCCAGAACTTATTTGCACCCACCCATTTGGCGGGGTAAGCCGCTTGTTGGCGGCTGTACGGTCTGCTCCAGCTTTCCGCCATGACGCAAGCTGCCGTGTGCGGCGCGTGTTTAAGCGGGTTGTTATCCCGTGGCCACTGCCCGTCCTCGATAGCTTGAATTTCGAGGCGAATCGCATGCATAGCGTCACAAAACCGATCGATTTCAGCCTTGTCTTCACTCTCGGTAGGCTCGATCATCAGGGTTCCGGCGACCGGGAATGAAACGGTCGGGGCGTGGAATCCATAGTCCATCAGCCTTTTGGCAACGTCCTCCACCTCAATGCCCACCTTGGCCTTGAGCGGCCTCAGGTCAATGATGCATTCATGTGCGACTAGGCCGCTGGCGCCGCGATACAGCACAGGGAAATCTCTCTGAAGTTTTTTGGCAATGTAATTGGCGTTGAGGATTGCCACTTGCGTCGCCTCCGTCAACCCTCGAGCTCCCATCATCCAGATATACATCATGGAAATAGGTAAGATGCTGGCGCTTCCCCAAGGAGCCGCCGATATTGGTCCAGAGGCTTTATCACCACCACACGGAGCTAAGGGGTGACCAGGTAGAAATGGCGCAAGATGACCTTTCACTGCAATTGGACCCATGCCCGGGCCCCCACCACCGTGAGGTATACAGAAGGTCTTGTGAAGATTCAGATGGCATACGTCCGGACCAAATTCTCCGGGTTTGCAAAGACCCAACTGAGCGTTAAAGTTGGCGCCGTCCATATAGACTTGGCCACCGTGTTTATGAATCAGCTGGCAGATTCTAGTGATACTTTCTTCAAATACCCCGTGAGTTGACGGATAGGTGACCATGAGCGCCGCTAGATTGCTCGAGTGCTGCTCTACTTTTGCATTGAGATCTACCTCGTCAATATTGCCATTTGCGTCGCACTCGACGACGACGACTTTCATGCCAGCCATCACGGCACTGGCTGGGTTAGTCCCGTGAGCTGACTTGGGAATAAGACAAATATTACGATTATGTTGTCCGTTACTCAGGTGGTATTGGCGGATTACCAACAGACCAGCAAATTCTCCTTGCGCCCCCGAGTTAGGTTGCAAAGAGACCCCGTCAAAGCCGGTACATTCACGCAGAGCGCACTCTAGCTCTGCAAATAACTCTTGATACCCTAATGTCTGATTTTGTGGAGCAAACGGATGCAGAGAGTTGAAATCTGGCCAAGTGACGGGCATTAGCTCGCTGGTGGCATTGAGTTTCATTGTGCAGGAGCCCAGCGGAATCATGCTGCGCGTTAGGGATAAGTCACGCGACTCGAGCTGACGGATGTAGCGTAGGAGTTGAGTTTCGGAGTGATGGCTGCTGAAGACAGGATGAGTCAAAAAGGGACTAGTACGACTTAGTTTGCTGTCAAATCCCCAGTCGAGATTGTCACTAAGCGACGCGACCGAGACCTTGGCATCGGATCCCACTGCAGATGCAAAAACCTGTAGCAGCTCGTCAACGTCGGAAATCGTGACCGTTTCGTCGAGTGACAAAGCAACCGTGTGGACGTCTATGTAGCGTAGATTGATCGACCTTGCTTCGGCTGCGACCAGCACTTTTTTCGCGTCGGAGCTTAGGGGTACCGCGATGCTCAACGTATCGAAAAAGTTTTTGTTACCGATACAGTAACCGAGCTTCTTAAGGCCTTGTGCCAAGAGGCCGGTCAAGCCGTGAACGCGGCTGGCGATCGCCTTTAAGCCTTCAGGGCCGTGATAAACAGCGTACATACTGGACATGATAGCCAAGAGAACTTGGGCTGTGCAAATGTTGCTCGTCGCTTTATCCCGTCTGATATGTTGCTCACGAGTTTGCAAGGCCATGCGCAGAGCTGGTTTACCCTCGGCATCCTTGGACACGCCAATTAAACGACCTGGGATTTTCCGTTTATGTTCATCGCGTGTGGCAAAAAAAGCAGCATGCGGCCCGCCAAACCCCAGCGGAACGCCAAAGCGTTGAGCATTGCCGATGGCGATGTCTGCACCCAACTCACCCGGGCTTTTTAGTAGCGTTAAGGCCAGAAGATCGGTCGCCATGATTACCATGACCCCGGCCTCGTGAGCGGCCTTTATAAACGCAGAAGGGTCATCGATTTCGCCATAAGTTGTCGGGTATTGAAGTAGGACCCCAAATGGGGCTTCAGCAAAGTTTAACTTGTGATGATCGCCGACGACGACTTCGATTCCGAGAGGTTCAGCACGAGTGCGCACTACGGCAAGAGTCTGAGGGTGAGCGTCCTGAGAGACGAAGAAAACGCGGGAGCTCTCAGATTGACGAGAGGCAAATGCCACGCTCATGGCCTCTGCGGCGGCCGTGGACTCGTCTAGCAACGAGGCATTAGCAATCGGTAATCCCGTCAAATCGGCAATTACAGTCTGATAGTTTAGTAGGGCCTCGAGCCGCCCTTGGGAGATCTCTGCCTGATATGGAGTGTACTGAGTGTACCAACCTGGGTTCTCTAAAATATTGCGCTGGATCACAGATGGTGTGATGCAATTGTAGTAGCCCGTGCCCAAATAGGATTTAAATATCCTATTCTTAGAAGCCATGCCCCTTAACTTGGCCAAAGCTTTGGTCTCTGTCAGAGGAGCGCTCAATGTCAGCGGCTTCTGCACGCGAATACCGGCAGGTACTGCGGCATTGGTCAACTCATCCAAGGTAGCGTACCCTAGCTCCGTGAGCATCGCTTTGACTTCGGACGAACTTGGGCCTATGTGCCTTTTGGTAAATGACTCATGGTTTACCACGGCATCCTTGAGACTGGACATTTACGCTCCTATCGGCGGCAAGAGTGTCTTGATTAGATTCTCAGTGCGAACCGTCTGCGACAAAGGCTTCGTATGCCGCTGCATCTAGCAACGAGTCTGCACTGGGCGTGCCTTTGACCTCGAGTTTTACTAGCCAGCCATTTTTATAGGGATCTGACTGCAGGGATTCAGGATTTTCAGTAGCAGCCTTATTGATTTCAATAACTTTACCTGCGACGGGCATGTAGAGGTCTGAAACTGTCTTGGTGGATTCGATGGTGCCAAAAGCCGCACCAGCTTCAAAGGTATCGCCTACCTTTGGTAAATCGACATGCACGATGTCGCCTAATTGATCGATTGCGTAAGCCGTCACACCGACCTTAGCAACACTCGAGCTTAGCTCGATCCATTCATGGTCTTTGGTGTATTTCAAACCAACAGGAAATTCCATAGCGAGCTCCGAGCGCCAAGTGATTGAACATGGGACTTTTTAGAATAGGCCGAAAAGACCGCAATTATCCCTTAACCTTTGCCTTATATAGAGGTTTTTGGACAAAGCGTGCAAGTTTTCTTTTGCCACGAATGTCCACATGGACCTCGTCATTTAACGATGCTTTACCCCGAGTAATCAGGGCCATGCCACCGGCACCACCGATGGTTGGAAGAACTGATCCGCTAGTCACCACCCCGATTTTCTCGTCATTCCGGTAAATCTCCATGCCTGAACGGGGTATACCCTCGTCACTCATGACAAATGCGAACTGCGACCGCTTAGGCCCCGCCTCTTTTTGAGCGACCAGAGCACTGCGGCCGATGAAATCGCCCTTGGTGAGCCTGGTGGCCCAGGCGATCCCAGCTTCAAGCGGAGAGACATCATCATTCATATCGTTACCGTATAGCAGGTAGCATGCCTCCAGGCGCAAGGTGTTGCGGGCTCCGAGGCCAATGGGCTGAATACCACTGCGCGGCTGCGTTTCCATGAGTGCAGTCCAAGTCTTTTCGGCCAAGTCGTTGGGTAAGTAAATTTCGTAGCCATGCTCACCGGTGTAGCCGGTTCTAGCCACCAAGGCCACCATGCCGAAGAGTTTTATGCTCATAATGTCCATGTATTGGAGACTGCGGAACTGCGCAAGTTCAGCGGCGCCGATGAGGGCTTCGACAGCCGCAGCACTGTTGGGGCCCTGGACGGCGAGCTGGCTCCATTGATCGGACTCGTTGGCTACCTGAACGCCACCAAATTTCGCAGCTTGCTTCTCAATCCAGGCAAAGTCTTTAGCTGTATTGCTGGCGTTGACACAAAGGAGGTACTTATCAGACTTCAATCTATAGATGATGAGGTCGTCAATCATCCCGCCGTGCTCATGGAGCATCGCGCTGTATTGCCCAGAACCATCATCTAACTTACTGATATCATTGATAGTCAGATACTGAAGGAAGGCTCCAGCACGGACGCCGGTCACGATCACTTCGCCCATATGACTTACGTCGAAAATGCCGCAAGTCTCACGCACCGCTTTATGCTCCTGGAGCACGCTTGTGTAGCTGACCGGCATGAGCCAGCCCCCAAAGGGCACCATTTTGGCTTTCAGCGATTTGTGCACGGATACAAGAGGCGTTGTCAGGGCGTCGTTTGCAGAGGCCAAGGTTATTCTCCCAACCAGACGTGATAGTTAGTATCCCTACCTATAGACGATGCCATGAATAACCGCCAATTTTTTCCGGCGTTAATCCTGTTCAGTCCACGCAGCTGGCGACCGTCAAAAGTTTAGACGCCTCCCCTGACTTGTCTACGGCACAGGTACAGTTAAGTTCCTGAAAAACTTATGACCATTAACGGAACAGAATTTGCTTTAAACCTACCGACGCGGCGTTGTGCCGCTTCCTATCGGTGAATTTTCTCTCTGTTGCTGCTGTTATTTCTGCTGCTGAAAGGTTGTTGGCCATGTTCCGGAAATCATCCCCTCATCATCTGTTTGTCGCCCTATCTGCATTTGTTGCCCTGAGTTATTTTGTGTTGGCATCGCCAGCGCAAGCCGCTAGTGTCTATAACTGCTCGGTAAGTGGTGGTATTTGCGTCGTTAAAGTGGAGGAGGGCATCATCGGCGACCGAGTAAAAGTCATGGACGAGAAGGCTAGGGTCATAGCTTACGGTAGAATTACGAAAAGGCGCGGTTACTACGCGCAGGTTGCAATCACCAATGCATTCAAGACTATCCGTAAGGGCTATCCAGTCATTATCGACCTAGAAAATCGCGACAGTAACATGCAATGGGCGGCCTCGTTCTCCCGCCATTAAAAGATTTAGATGAGTGAAACGAAGCCAGCTGCGCCCCAACTTTCAGTCGTACTGATCACCCTGAATGAAGAGGCGCGGTTGGCTTATTGTCTTCGCAGTCTCCCCCGAGAATGCGAAATCGTAGTCCTAGACTCCTCAAGCACCGATCGCACGGTCTCAATAGCTAGAGAGCACGGTGCTCGGGTAGAGACCAGGGATTTTGATGATTTTGCACGCCAGAAGAACGCCGCTATGGCCCTGGCAACGCGTCCCTGGGTACTCTCTCTGGACGCAGACGAGGTACTGACGCCAGAGCTACGATTGGCTCTCGCAGAAGTCACTAACGCCAACAATAAGGCGGCTGCTTTTCGCCTTACGCGGAGACTGGTTTTTCAAGGTAGGCACCTTCGTTTTGGAAAGGCTGTAGATCACCCTATCCGCCTCATAAGGCGCGGCACGGGACAGTTTGTATCAGCGATTCACGAGCGGCTTGAAATTCACGGCACTGTCGACGCATTAGCGGGCGACCTTCTTCATTATAGTTACAGCGACTTAACTGATTATTTCAATCGCTTCAATCGCTACACTAGCCGTGTTGCGGAGAATCATTATGCACTTGGGCACACTATGCCTTTGGGCCTTAAGCATTGGCTGCGTCCATGGACGGAGTTTTTTTACCGTTACATTTTGAGGCTCGGTTTCTTAGACGGCTACCCGGGGTATACCTACGCCCTAGTCAGTAGCATGTATACCTACATCAAGTATGCCAAACTGAGAGAGCTGCTAATTCGTAAGAGCTCGCCGTGAAGAGACTTTTTTGGCATTTCTTGTCGAATCGATGGAATAGCGCCATCACGGAATATGCAATCAGTTGTGCCAGGGCGACTATGCAACTGGGTGCCGAGGTTCAGTTCTTTGCGCGGATAGGATCACCAGCCGCTGCACGGACCGAGGCTCTCATGCCAACAACAAGCTTGCCACGCTTCGATATTAGGAGTCTGCCCACGCTAATTGCAGCTGCGCGGCGCATTAAACCAGCGGCCATCTTTACCTACGGCGGACCGGAAACTGTACTAGCGGCAATTATTGCACGCCTAGCTCCAACGAAAATTATTCGGTTTCGTGGCGAAGCTGTAAGGTCATCCTCACATACTTACAGGTGGCGTCAGCGGACGAGTCTTGATCATTTGGATCTGGTGCTCGCACCAAGTCAGAGACTTGCCTTTGAGCTTTCAGCATTGGGAGTGAAAACCCCGGTCGAAGTCGTGACTTTGGGGTGTGATACTACTAGATTTTATCAATCGCTAGGTTCCCCCGTCTCAAAGGCTGAGCGCCCCAGGATTTTAGTTTTCGGTCGTTTTGATCCGGTCAAGGGTCATGCAACCATGATTCAAAGGATGGCGCATATTTTGGCTTTATGGGGCCAAAAACCAAATAGACCGGCACTGCATATTGTGGGGGAGCCAGCCAACGTGACCGTGAGTGAGCTGGAGCAGGAGACGCGTCAAGCCGGCCTTACCGTCGGTACCGATGTGGTCATTTCGTCCTCACGAATTAACGACGTGGCAAGTCTTTTGGCGTCGTCAGCTCTGGGGGTGGTACCAAGTTTAGGTTCCGAAATTATCTGCCGTGTGGCCCAAGAGTTTTTATTGTGTGGCACTCCAGTGGCCGTATCTGGCGCAGGTTCACTTCCCGAAGTTCTTTTTGAAGATGCAGGGTTCACTTTTGATGGTGAAGACCCAAAAGCAGATTTAGATCACTTTATAAATTGGACGTTGCGCAGCGCTAACGAGACACATCAGCGGAAAGCCGCTAGAGCAGCTGCAGCAAAAGAGCGCTTTTCTTTAGAGGCCATGGCAACAAGACTTGATCAGGTTTTCAAGACTCACTTTGGCTCAGACTTTATATAACCCACACTATAGTGCGTGGCTGCTGCCGAGCCAACGACGTGGTTTCGCACCATCAGCCTTATCGACTAGCCCACGCAGCTCCATGTGTTCGACGATGCGTGCTGCACGGTTATAGCCAATTTTGAGTTGTCTTTGCAAAAACGAGGCACTGATTGTCCCCTGGTTCCTGGCTATGGCCACCGCTTCTTCCCATTTAGGATCCTCTCCCTGGGCGTCCATATCAACGGATCCGCTATCTTGATCCTGTTGACGTGCGTATTCGTCATCGATCCATGCAATAATTGAGTCGTCATAGTGAACGGGAGAGGTGGCCTTGACGGCTGCTACTAAATTCAATACTTCTTCATCGGTAATGAGCGCTCCTTGCAGCCTTTCAAGTCGACCGACGCCGGGTCGCTGAAGGAGCATGTCACCTTTGCCGAGAAGTTTTTCTGCCCCAATTAAATCAAGTATGGTGCGACTATCGTGTTTGCTGACAACTTGGAAGGCGATCCTGCACGGTAAGTTGGCTTTGATAACACCAGTAATGATGTCGACCGAGGGGCGCTGCGTGGCAAGGACCATGTGAATGCCGCTGGCTCTCGCCTTTTGGGCGAGACGCTGGATTGACGATTCGACATCCTTGGGAGCCGTCATCATGAGATCTGCTAGTTCGTCGATGACGAGCAAAATAAAGGGTAGTTTTTCTAGGTTTTCCTCGCCCGTTGCATGTTTAAGTTCAGCGCGCTTATCATCAGTAGCCTTCGCCCAGAGTTCGTTGAATCCAGCTATGTTGCGTACAGATGCCTGTTGCATGATTTTATAGCGCCGCTCCATTTCGGCAGCGGCCCACTTAAGTGCTAGGGAGGCCTTAGTCGGCTCAGTGATGACCGGCATGAGCAAATGCGGAATACCCTCGTAAATCGAGAGCTCAAGCATCTTAGGGTCAACAAGAATCATCCGTACATCCTCAGGGGAGGCTTTCATGATGATACTGCACAGCATCGCATTGATGCCTACCGATTTACCGGAACCAGTCGCTCCGGCCATAAGCAAGTGAGGCATAGTGCTAAGATCAGCGCACATTGGCTGGCCGTTTATCGATTTCCCCATGCCAAATGTGAGTGGAGAGAGGCTATCGGTAAAGGCGCTGTTGGCTAGTACATCCCCGAGGTAAACAGACTCACGTTTGCTGTTTGGTACTTGAACGCCAAGTGCGCTTTTGCCGCGCACGGGATGAATAAAGATTGAATCAACTTTAAGTGCTAGGGCTAGGTCGTCAATCAGGCTTACAACCTTAGCCTGTTTAACACCGGCATCTGGTTGGAATTCAAAAACAGTTACAACTGGACCCGGTTGATAACCGACGATTTGCCCCTGGACTCCAAAGTCTTCAAAAGTCTTAACCAGCAATGCCGCTGTTGTTTCAAGGTCGTTGACTTGAATTGAACTTGTGGAAGTGGCTTCAGATCTTTGAAAAACAGAGAGTGGTGGGCGTACATAATTCGAGCTCGCCTGGACATCTGGATGGGGACGAGCAAAGGTGTTTGATCCGAAGTCGGCAAACTTACTTGCTATGTCTCCTTGGTCGGTGGAGTTCATCGGGGCACTTTGTTGTGGCCAGTCGAACAGTTTAACCGTGTCCGTGACGTGCGGTGGATCCACTGCAACCGTATCTCTCTCGCTAGTGGTATTAACTACCTTTAATGTTGGAGATTTTGCGGTCCTCCAATTGGCCCATGATGCACTGAGTGTCTTTCCTAATGGTCCAAAGATAGCACGTCGACCCAGCATTAAAGCGCTTGCTGCAGTTATTGTTGTCATGGTGATCCAACCACCAACGCGTCCCATCCATTTGATTAAATAGTAAGAAATACTGGCACCGATGACGCCACCACCGGGTAAGGCGAAACCGTGCCATCTGTAGACCGGAAGCCTGAGTGATAGCGTGCTACATATTCCTATTACTGCAAGGGTCCAGCCTAAGACTCTTGAATATGCTAAGGCGCTAGATTTGCCCCTAGCAATGAGAATAGCGCTAGTGACAAAAGGGACGGCCATCAGCCACGAGGCCGCTCCGAGGCCATAGAAGGCCAGGGCTGCTAAATTCGCCCCAAAAGTTCCAGCTAGGTTATTTGGGCTCGTTTCTGGCACTACAACCGTGAACCAGGAGGGATCCATCGGCGCAAAACTAAACAAGGCTGTTAAGTAATAGGCACTGCTACCAAGAACAATGACTAGAAGCAGTTCACGCTGAAATCGATGTTCAGGAAAAAAAATGCGGGCGAGTTTGTTTATCGCAGGCGTAAAAATACCAGAGTGCTCGCCAGACGACGCCTTGGACATGGAGTTTGCTCCCTTCGGGGACTTAACGATGTAGAGGATGAGTGGAATATCTGTGAGAGGCCTGGGGATAAGCTAATTATACCTAAGCTGGGCAGAAATTGCACAAATCCTCTAACTGGGAGCAACTAGCTTGCTAGCACACTTAGTTCATGTGTTCTTTACTGTAGCTCCGCCATAGTTTGAGAGCTCTTTGGTATAAAACAAATAAAAGATGTCTTTGACCTATGGGCATAGCGTCAATAACACGCACCATGGAATCGAGATCATGGCAGCAAAGGATCTCCATCACGTTTTCTTCTATGTGAGAGAGGCTTGCGAGTTCTGTTAACTCATAAGTTGATTTTAGCGACTCGAAGAGCTCTACGTCTGATCTTTGGAAGAGCAAGTGATGGCCACGCATCGCTTCTTGGTAAATGACTTGCCAAAGTGGTGGTAGCTCAACTCCAGAATAATTTTGTTGGATGAGGTTTTCGAGCAGCGGGGACGAGGGGCGCATCAGCAGGAACTCCGGGGGAATGGGATGGGGGCAGCAGGAATGGGTAGAAAGAAGGTTGGCGGTAATAACCGCGTTGATGCCACCATGTGCAACTAATGAGCCATCGGGCTTTCTAATGTTAAGCGTCTGAAATAATGAGATTTTCGTGCCGTCCCTGGTGGTGATTCCTGGAACGAGCGACCAGATAGTGATCAGTTGTCTAGGTTTTAAAACAGCGTCGGTTGGTCGTTGACGAAAAGAGGTTTGACGGTGACCCCGATGTTGGCGAGCTCCGCTGCATAACGCTTAGCAAATTGCCCCATGACGTAGACTTCTTTGGGGCCTACGGCAGTAATGATGTCGCGCATTTCTGGCCCGTCGAAAGATGTGCCGAGAACAAATCGTTCAGCGACTTGGCGGCTAGACCCCAACGAAATAGTCTCGTCGAGTACCCCTTGTACGCCTAGGATTGGGGCTTCGGGTAGGTTGCTTACACGGCTGTTGCCGATGTGACCTCGGATGGGAATGAGTGTGACTTTTTGTTTAGCGTATTTACGGGTGAATCTGGTGTAGGGACCAATCTTGGATCCGGAGTCTTCGTAAACCTTGTTTATCTTCGCAATAACGTCATGCACCGCAACCGGGATCTCGTGGTCGGTGAGTAGTTTGGTTATTTCCTGTGCGGTGCCAACAGGGTCACAGAGAATAATTGGATAAACACCATGTTTCACCATACTTTGTACGGTTTCAAGTAGTCTGTCTTTCTCGCGTTTGCGATTTGGTAAGGCTAGATTTGGATCTGCCTGAGTCGGCGCGAGAACCAGAGTGTGCGCCTTTTTGAGCTGCATCTGCCTCACAGTAGGGACGCGCTGGGGTTGCAGATTCGGCGCATAAAGTAGGCGACCGCCATCGACCTCAACATAAAGAGACGCTCCACCTAGGACACAACCAGAGGGCAGAAGCTCCATGCGCAGACGTCCGATCGAAAACGGACGGTTGTACTGGCAGACCAAGGCATTCGGCTTTCGTCGAAACGCTTCAAGTATTCTTACCGTTTCGGCAGTGGCGATGACTTGCGGGACCTTGGGATTACTTTCGAGGTCAGGGGTGGAGATGAATGATAATTCCCCATTAGCCTGGGCATCGAACCATAAAATGGAGTCGGCCAGGTGCAAACCATCCTCGGTCTGCTTGACCTGGATGGTGCTCGATTTGGTTCCGCTCTTCTTTATCACCTGGGAAAGGCTCCAGAGCAGCATCAGCAATTCGTCGTTACTACTGGCTTATAGTAAACGTAAATCGCTGCGTCAAGCTAGCGAGTTTCCTGAAATTTTCACGGAGCTAGCCCCCCTGATTCGGGCGTTTTCCACCGGCGTAACGACTGTAGTAGGTCATGTGCCAATAGAACTCGTGAAAAGGTGTGACCCCTTCTAGGGAACCGTTATTTAAGTTCCTGTAAAGATTGATATAATCAAGGTACCTGTGTGTTATTTTTGCAAACTCAACACGGCGCGAGGTAAAGCTCATACCCATACCTTCAGCCCTCCGCACCAGGGATCGGCAATTATTGCCGAGGGCTTGAGAGCGTTGCATCGACTTGGGTGCGACCGGTCTGTTATGATCCGGCTCGCCACGCGCAGGGGATTGGTAGTATTTAGGAGTTAACTGTATGAACTGGTTGCCTTTTATCACGGCTGCGGTAGTGATCGGTTTGGGCTACCTGCTTTATACTTGGCAGCGGCAAAGACAGGTTTCGGGGGCACAGGCGTACCGTAAGCGGTTCCTGCAGGTGGTGACGCAGCTGGAAACGGTTACCAAGGGCGTCACGGATATCGGCAACTCGCTGCAAACACTTCAGGTGCGGCTAGGAACCCGTTATCCCTCGTGGATAAAACTGTTTGACTATTACGAGGCGACCCTTGCTCTCTGCGAAACAGTTCTAATCGCCACGCGCAAGCTGGAGCCCTTTGGCACCTCGCCCAGCGCCCTCGATTCTGTGCTGTTTCTCATTCGCGATTTGAGGGAACGAGTCGGCCGCCTTGAGCTTGTCGTGCGGCAGATGATTGGTGGTGAACTCCCAGATTTGGGCATATTGCAGGTGCAAGCTGATGGCCCACTCACGTCTGTGGTTAAAGGTTGCTATTTCTGCTCACGCCCGGTGATTGCTGATAAACAAACTGAAGTGAGAGTCCGCCTAGACGGGCAGTTACGACAAGTTCACGGTTGCAAGGTATGTCGTGATGAGCTTACCTCGACGCGTAAGGTCAAAGTATTGCACTTCATGATTGAGGGACAGCCTGTGCATTGGTCGCAGGTTAATGATTATAGGCCGAACGAGGATTTTTGGAGCATTAATCAAGAACAATCTGATGTTACAAAAAGACATTTAGTTTTGGTGACGTCCCATACTGAAGCCGGGCCGGTAGAATGACGATAGTTGCTAGGTCAACGTGGTAGATTCCACTACCACGACGAGTTACCCGAATAAGGAGGAGATACAGATGAAAGATCCAGTTCGCATTGCCGTTACCGGAGCAGCGGGACAGATAGGCTACAGCCTGCTCTTTAGACTGGCTTCGGGCGAAGTTTTTGGTGAAGACACTCCAGTAGAGCTCAACTTGGTCGAGCTGCCCGCCGCTATCAAAGCAGCCGAAGGCACGGCTATGGAACTCGAAGATTGTGCATTTAAGACGCTGAAGAAAGTTAACATCTGCGATACTCCAGAAAAGGGGTTCGATGGCGTTAACTGGGCTCTGCTCGTTGGATCGAAACCACGCGGTCCGGGTATGGAGCGCAACGACCTGATCCGCGACAATGGTCACATCTTTGTAGGTCAAGGCAAGGCCCTTCAACGCGCAGCCAGCAACGTTAACATCATTGTCGTGGGAAACCCTTGCAATACTAACGCGCTTATCGCCCAGCATAATGCCAAAGATATCCCGGCAAACAGATTCACCGCGATGACTATGTTGGATGAGAATCGTGCCAAGTTTCAGTTAGCCAAAAAGGCCGGAGTTGATGTTCGTGAGGTAGGCAATCTGGCCATTTGGGGTAACCACAGCTCCACGATGGTGCCAGACTTTGAGAACGCGCTGATCGGAAAGCGTAAAGTAACCGACGTTATTAAAGAGCGCGCATGGCTTGAGGGTGAGTTCTTCACCACGGTACAAAAGCGCGGTGCGGCGATAATCGAGGCACGTGGTAAGTCGTCGGCAGCATCGGCCGCTGGTGCCTGCATCGACCAAATCAAAAATCTCTTGAAAAAAACACCAGCGGATCACTGGTTCTCAATGGCGGTAACCAGTGACGGCAATCCTTACGATGTGCCGCCTGGTTTAATTTTCTCTTTCCCAGTTCGGTCGCTTGGCGACGGCAAGGGGTATGAGGTCGTCAAAGGCGTTCACCTAACCGATTTCATACGTAAAAAGATAGCTCTTACCACTAAAGAGCTGACGGAAGAGCGTGAAGTCGTCAAGGCTATGCTCACCAAGTGATAGGCGTATAAGTTGCGAGGCATTATAGCTGGCGGTTGACCACATTTTAACCCGCCACCTATAATTGCCTTATGCTTTACAAAAAACTAAGAACAATTGGCGTCATCTATTTGGTTATATCTGGCTGTGTGCCGCTGCACTTACAGAAGTACCGGCAACAGCACGATCAGAGACTGGCGCCACCAGTTCCTCCAGTGGTTTCCGAGCCAACTCCGGTGGTTTCGGGAGCAGCTGAGCGTACTCAGGACTCTCACGCAACTCAAGATGCCGCCACCACAATCTACGTTGTAGATAAAGATACTTTCAGGCTTCACCTGGCGGAAAGAGAAGTTTGGGAGGCGGTGCTGTCTGTCCTCATGCGCAACTATAGCCCACTTATAGCTGACAAAAACCAGGGCATTTTTGCCACTGAATGGGACAGTTATTTCCTAAACGGGATTGTGTACCGAAACAAGATCTCGCTACGTCTGGCCAGAGGTGGGCCTGGAATCACCGACATGACGATCCACAACAGCGTTGAGCAATTACCAGGTGGTGCCGTGCCGGTGAGCGGAGCTAGTGTTACCTGGCTACCTGCTGGTGATCCTGCAGATGAGATTGGCCGCATCGTAAAAAATATGGCAATTGTGTTGGGACAGCCTGCTCCGAGGCTTCAGCAGGCAAGATAGGGGCGCCATCGTGATTAAAAGAGTATTCCTTTTCGTTCTGACCAACTTTCTGGTGATGACCACCATCTCAATAGTGATTTCGGTCTTGGGGATCAGGCCCTATCTGACGGCCTACGGCATCGATTATCAGTCCCTCATGGGATTTTGTGCGGTATGGGGCATGGGAGGATCTTTCATATCCCTCCTCCTGTCGAAGACTATGGCTAAATGGTCTATGGGTGTATCCATCATTGACCCCAATACCACGGATCCGCATGGTCGTGAGTTGGTGGCGCTGGTGCATCATCTAGCAGCCGGCGCTCATTTACCTGTGATGCCAGAGGTGGGCGTCTACGAGAGCCCGGAGGTCAATGCTTTTGCCACCGGCCCTAGTCTTGGCAATGCCCTCGTTGCGGTGTCTACGGGGCTTTTAAACCGGATGGATAGGCGACAACTAGAGGGCGTGCTAGGTCATGAGATTAGCCATGTCGCCAACGGCGACATGGTGACGATGACCTTAATTCAGGGTGTTGTTAACGCCTTTGTCATGTTTTTTGCTCGCATCGCCGCGTTTGCGGTCTCGAATCTCATGCGCAGTGAGGACGACGACCGTCGACCGTCTTACATGGTGCAGCAGATGTTGGTTTTTCTGTTCGATATCTTGTTTGGACTGCTCGGATCCATCGTTGTATGCGCTTTTTCGCGGTACCGCGAGTTCCGGGCCGATCAAGGTGGTGCTGGACTTGCTGGCCGCGACAAGATGATTGGCGCCCTGCAGGCTCTACAAAGAACGGTCGAAATGGTCGATCCGGCCCAGCCGGCGTTTCAGAGCTTGAAGATTGCTGGAGCCCCGAAAGGCATAGTCGGCCTACTGATGACTCATCCACCGCTTGAGGTAAGGATCGAAAGGCTCAAGCAATGGACGGGGCAGACTTAGTTTAGAATCTACAGATCCAGCGATCCTGGTGCCATTGACATTGATCTTCGCTGGGCATTGAGGTGCCTAGTGCGGGCTGGTTTGGTTGTTCTATCGGGCGCGGTACAAAGCGAACGACTTGGTTACTCACAGCAAGAGGTACGGCTTCGATTCTAGGGCCCTCTTCGGCCGATTTTGCGAATGTCACCCGTACAGCGAGTCCCTCCTGCCCACCGGAGATCGGCTCGGTACCAAATGCAAAATTACCCAAAGAGTAAAAAATAGGTTTTCCTTTGTAGGTTTCAATGTCCTGCACGACATGAGGGTGGTGACCAATGACGAGATCGGCACCGGCATCTATCACGGATTGAGCCAGCTCTCGCTGATAGCTGGCAGCATGTTTTTGCCCCTCCTGTCCCCAATGGATTGAGACCACGGTAAACAGGCCCAGATCGCTACAATCTTTGACCCTTTTCACAGTAAGTGTTTCACTAGCAAAAGCGGTCCCCGCCTGACTTTTCGTGGCCCAGAATGTCTCCGGCAGAGTTTTTGAAAATGCAAGTAGGCACACGGAACGGCCCTCAAGATCAATGATGACTGGCCTACTCGCCGTCGTTATATCCATCCCGGCTCCAGTGGAGCGGATATCAGCCCTGGCTAGGGCCATCATGGTACTGAGTAGACCGGGAAACCCAAAGTCCATGCTGTGATTGTTGGCTAGGGTTACGATGTCTATTCCTGCCGATCGCAGTAATCTTGCTGATTGAGGGGGCATACGCAGAAAGTACTGCTTCCACGTGGTTCGCGGAAGTTGTCCAGCAATGACTCCCTCGAGATTTACAATATTGTGCTTCGCAGTGTTGAGAAGCGGCAAACTATCACCAAAAACCTTCGGGACGGCGTACTTCGAATCTGTTTGGTAAAGCGACTTATTAGTGATAAGCACATCGCCGAAGAACTGGAGATCAGCGGTTTCAGCTTGAAGGCTGCTAGCGCACACCATCTGCGATACGACCAGTGACGCACAGACGAAGTATGACATTCGTGCGCAAATTCGTTGGAAGTGGCTGAATCGATAGTTTATAGTATGACCCTTAGCAATAATTGGAGAGATGGCCGAGTGGCTTAAGGCGGCGGTCTTGAAAACCGTTGTAGGGCAACCTACCGGGGGTTCGAATCCCTCTCTCTCCGCCAAAACTTCCCGACATCTTCGCTATAATAGCGCAAAAAAGCTGTTGCAGCACAGCGGGAACCCATTAGCGCGTTGGCTTAGGAACTTTTGCTCGGACGGGTGTCATGCTCCATCGACTGCAGCTATATCTGGTGCTTGTCGTAATGATGCTGTCTTCGGCAGCTCGAGCCCAAGAGGCCGACTTTGATTTGCCCTTCCTCATGAGTGAAGAGCCAGAAACTGATGAGTCGGCAGAAGCGCGTCAGTCCACCAAATACCACATCGGCGTGGAGCTATATTCGGGGTCAAACCTCAGCTTAGGTTACCAATTATCTCGCGATCTTTCGGTTGAGTTGTACACCGAGTCACCGCCACAAAGCACTAGTGTTAATATTGGGCCCCATCCGTGTGAGCTGATCAATGGCCCCTACATAGACGATGGGTTTATCCGCGGTGGACGGATTCGGTGGTTTTTAACCAACGACTTCAATGTCGCTTTCTCCCCTTACTATCGTAAATATGAAACCACGTGCACTGCTAGTGATGGCGTCTCAAAGTACAGTCCCGGCGACAAAACGAGTTATGGCCTAAGCGCCTCGGTAGGCAGTCGTTGGCAGTGGCGCCATTTCTACGCCGGCGCTGAATGGCTTGGGCTTGGTCTTGAACGCGGGGACCCTAAGTGGCGTGACGGCCGGTTTAAGAGTGATCCATACAGCCGCCTTATTTATTTGCGTCTGGTGCTTGGCGCTTCCATTTGAGCTAGCTCAAAAAATTCAAAAATGAGTCAAAATCTTTTGACTCTGCCGGGCTTCCGCCGGTATAACTTCGACTCGCGGCTCGTTCCGCAGTAAGTCCACATATCATCTCCGGAGAGATGGCCGAGTGGCTGAAGGCACATCCTTGCTAAGGATGCGTACGGGAAACTGTACCGAGGGTTCGAATCCCTCTCTCTCCGCCACACTTTCTTAATTCACCCATGTGTAAAGTGATTACGGTAGCTTATCCAGTGAGGAGACACGGATGACTGGGGTACTTTCGACCTTACCGCGGAGCTTAGGTCTATTTATGCCAGCCGAATGGGAACGTCATCAGGCAACATGGATGAGTTGGCCATTTGACGACGATATGTGGTTTGGCCGCCTTAAGGAAGTCCGTGTTGAATACGAGGCCTTGGTGAGGGCCATAGCCAAGTATGAGACCGTTCATCTGCTTTTGCGCGATGGTGAGGCTTGGGACTCTGCCACTAACGCGCTACGGGACGCTGCTGGCATCAAATTTCATCCGATGCCGCTGGATGACGTGTGGATGCGTGACAATGGGCCAATTTTCGTTCGGCGGCGGGATCCCCATTCGTTATTAAAAGACTCCGGTTACGCATATGTAAACTGGGGCTTTAATGCGTGGGGAGACAAATACGAAAGCGCTAAGGACAATCTGGTACCTGAACGGCTGGCCCCCACGCTACGGCTACCTAGGTTCGAGCCGGGGATCATCATGGAGGGCGGATCCCTCGATGTCGATGGCTTTGGGACCTGTCTGACAACTAGGCAATGTCTCCTGACACCGACGAGGAATCCGCATTTATCGCCCGCTGACATCGAGCGATATCTCGCTGATTATTTGGGCATATCGCGCGTAATTTGGCTTAACGAGGGCCTCGAAGGTGACCATACAGATGGGCACGTAGACACCATTACGCGATTTGTCGCGCCTGGGGTCGTTGTGACCTCGGTTACCGACAACAAGGACGATCCGAATTATCCCCCTATGCTTGAGAATCTGGAGATTCTGAAGGCCGAGATCGATGCTCGTGGAATAGCGTTAAAGGTGGTTGAATTGCCACTCCCCAAAGAGCCAATTCATCTCGAGGATGGCACACGCCTACCAGCAACCTATGCAAACTTCTATTTCGTGAATAGTGCGGTTTTGGTCCCCCAGTACGGTGACCCGAACGATCATAAGGCGCTTTCCATACTGCAAGGACTCCTCCCTGATCGCAAGGTCATCGGGCTATCGTCCCGTAGCATTATCGTTGGTGGTGGCAGCTTTCACTGTCTGACGCAGCAACAACCAGAGGTAGAAAGATGACAATAAAGCTTGGTTTGGTGCAGATGCGTATGGAGCGCGACCTCGAAGCCAATGTAAATATGGCCTCCGCGTTCGTGCGGGAGGCGGCGACGAAGGGCGCCAATATTGTCCTTTTGCCCGAGCTTTTTGAAAATCACTACTTTTGCCAAGAGGAGCGAGAGGAGTATTTTGGCTGGGCTCACCCGGTCAACGGACATCCCTTTTTAGGTACCTTCCAAAATCTCGCTCGAGAGCTTGGCGTGGTACTGCCCCTGAGTTTCTTTGAGCGTGCAGGGCAAGCCCACTTTAACAGCCTAGCTATGATCGATGCTGACGGAACGATCTTAGGTTTTTATCGGAAGAGCCATATTCCTGACGGACCAGGCTATGAGGAGAAGTATTACTTTAATCCCGGTGATACTGGGTTTAAGTCGTGGAACACCAAGTTTGGCTGCGTTGGCGTGGGTATCTGCTGGGATCAATGGTTTCCAGAATGTGCTCGAGCCATGGCGCTTAGAGGAGCGGACTTACTACTTTATCCCACTGCCATAGGCTCTGAACCAACTGATATGGTGGCGAGCCCGAATACCCCGGCCATGTGGCAGCGAGCGATGGTTGGACATGCTGTCCATAATTCCGTTTACGTCGCTGCGGCAAACCGCATCGGCACCGAACGGTTCGGGGCTGCAAGTTGTACGTTTTACGGACACAGTTTTGCCTGCGACTTCCGCGGAGATATGGTCTGTGAGGGTGATCCGGGTTTCTCGGGTGTGCTCATGGCGACTTTAGATTTAAAAGGCGCTCAAGCGTTCCGAGCTGGAATGGGCTTTTTCCGTGATCGGCGTCCGGACTTATACTCACCGTTGCTGACCTTGGATGGTTTAACCCCATCTTCGACTAAATAAGTGAGCACGGCACCTTGGGTCACGTAAAAGGCTTTGGTGGTCACCGGCAAGTCGTGGAAGTCGCCAATCATGCCGCGACATTTTGCACTGCCGCACTGGCAAAGCATGGACCAGAAGCCGCCGGTCTGGGTCGTTGAGTAGTCAAAAGTAATTTCGTCATCTTTGGCAATATCGCCCAAGGCGAAAAGTACGACCCTATGACCATCGTTCCTGATGCCACAATTCGGTTCACATGAGTGGTTCACATAATCATCGACGTCACCAGACGAGGTTAGAAACTCACGTGGACCGATCTGCAATGCGTGGGTCAAATCAGCCAGTTCGGACACATCGACCACATTACCCAGGAATTCCAGGACTTCCTCCTGGGCAGCTATATCCCTACCGGCAAATACACCACGACCCTTACCACCAACCTCCTCAAGCAAGATTAGTGACGACGGCGGCTTTTTCTTGGCGAGACTGCGCGGAGAAGTTGAGCGAGCCATGGCAACCTAAAGGCAAAGCCGTTTTTGACAGCTGAGAGTGACTTCGTCACAATCGATCGTTCATAAAATCATAGTTCATGATTTTATCATTACTGTCAAACAATCGTTGGGAATGGAGATGTCAGCGAAGAATAAGGAGGAAAGGGATGGCGCACCCGGAGCGATTCGAACGCCCGACCCCCAGATTCGTAGTCTGGTGCTCTATCCAACTGAGCCACGGGTGCGTGTCCTATCTAAGGCGGGTGAGTCATACTAAAGGCTGGCGCACAGATCAATGATATTCCTCCAAAAACTTTCAACCATACGAAATAATTAAACTAAAAAAACTCACTCGCAGGAGCTTGGCGCTAAACTTTTCGCCCATACCTGCCGAAATGAAAGCGAACACAGGATTTAATTCGCCGTATAGGAGTCGTGGTCATGAAAAACCAACAGCCATTCGCTTATGCTTCGTGGATCAAATTATCGACGAGAGCCTTGGCGATCTCAGTACTGCTGAGTGGTGGTGTGACGGCGTGCTCAAGCGATGAGATTGAACCGACGGAGGTTGTGGCACCAGCTTACGGGTCAGATTACCAGGACTCAGCTCCATTAGATGTAACCGCCCCGAGTGATGGGGCATCAGCGAGTACCGACGCAACGTCGCCCAGCGATACGGCGAGTACAGCCGGGGACAGTGCAGTGGCAGATATGACAACGCCAGCCGCGGAGACGGCGTCGGCCATACCATCGGAGACTTTGAATACGGGTTCAGATACGGTTAAGGCGGAGCTCACCGATAGCGTAACAACAACTGGGGACTCGGTAGTTGCGGATTCAGCTGCATCCGACACGTCATCCATTTTTGATGGTAGCGTTCAGCCTACGGATCCGGGCGATGTACAGACCATTTCCAGCCCAGGAGCTGCCCAAAACCTTCCGGGCAAAACTGAGCGACGGGGCAGAGGTAGCAGTGGAGACAACACGGCTGACACCCACCCCCCTCTGAAAAAGTCCGACAGCTCGCAGTACGTGATCGAGCCTGGTGACACGCTGGCGACTATATCTAAAAAGATTTACGGTACGGCAAAGAGGTGGCAAGAGCTTGCTCACGTCAACGGTCTTACCGATGCCAATCGTATCTACGCCGGGGACGTCATCCGCTACGATGTGCGGATTGACAAGGCCAAGGCATTTGCCAAGACCTATAACACCACTATGAAGACCTTTGTCGTGAAAAAGGGCGACTCGCTCAGTAAGATAGCGGCTCAAACCTACGGAAGTCCCGACGCCTGGCCACGCCTTATGAGTTTCAATCGCGAAAAAATCAAAGATCCTCACCACATTCCGGTTGGACTGAAACTGGAGTACATGGAGGGGGGCAAATTTGCGGCTCTGCCAAAACTTCCTGGCCCTCTAAAGAGCCCCAGTGCCCGTGGCAAGGCGAAGTCTGCTCCGACTCACTGATTAACGCGACTGAAGCTAACCTTGCGCTCGTCACTGTTGGGTCCGAAATCAAGCTCTAAGGTATGTGTGGGCCTTAAGTAAGGGTCATCGGCCTTGAGCTCGGGCCACTCGACAAAAAGGCCCCGGTAGGGCCTCACATCGGCCAAGCCAAGGTCCTCAGAACTTAGGCCAGAGTTTGATCGGTAGAGATCAAGATGAGCATACCAATGGCCGTCAATCTCATACTCATTCATGTACGTATAGGTTGGTGAGGTAACTGGCACCACGCGCGGCAGGCCAAGCTGACGCAGTACCTCCCCCGTAATGGTGGTTTTGCCCACTCCTAGTGGTCCAATCAGCCAAAGGCAAAATGGGTGCTCGCCGTTCCAAGCCATGAGCTCGGTCGCCAGATTAAATCCCAAAGCGCCTAAATCATTAAGGCTAATAGTTTTCGTCCACAATTTATCCACAGGCATTGGATCAATCCCAGATTGGCCGGAAGGTGGGATCGTTCAGTAGGCGCTTCATCTCAGCCACTGCATCTTTCAGGCCCACCCAAAGGGCGCGGCCAATAATGGCATGACCGATATTAGCCTCTTCGGCGTGGCTGATCACTTGTAGCCACTGCGCGTTGGTGTAGTTGAGACCATGCCCAAAATGCGCCTGCAATCCGAGATGATGAGCCGTGGCTGCGGCATCAATTAACTTTTGGACTAGTGGTCTTTGCGCTCGAGAAGACGTCGTGGCCGCCATTTTATGGCAGAAACTACCCGTATGAAACTCAACAGCGTCGGCACCGAAGTCTTTGCTTAGTGTGACGGCAGTTACATCTGGTTCGACAAATAGTGATACTAAGATCCCTGCGTCCACGAGACGTTTGGTGGCTGCCTTAATGACCTCTTTATTGCCAAGCAAATCAAGACCACCTTCGGTCGTGCGTTCTTCGCGCTTTTCAGGCACCAACGTCACCGCGTGCGGTCTTACCTTGATCGCCAGGTCTAGCATGTCCTTGGTAGCGGCCATTTCGAAGTTTAGGGGCACCTGAATAGTGTCTTTTAAGGCAAAGACATCACGGTCTTGGATGTGTCTGCGATCCTCGCGCAGGTGACAGGTAATATTGTCTGCACCACCGACCTCAGCCAGCAGTGCCGCCTGCACTGGATCTGGGTAGCGCTCTCCACGAGCTTGTCGCAGCGTTGCAATGTGATCGAGGTTAACACCGAGACGAATCATTGAACTTGGCCTTTGTGATTCATAATTGCTGCCGCCGTTTCGGTGCAGAGCTCAGTGGCTATAGCTTCGATCTCGTCTGAGTTTTGTCCCTCGACCATAATGCGGGCTAGGCTCTCTGTACCGGAGTAGCGGAACAAGATTCGCCCACCTTTACCCAGCTTTTGCTCCATCTGTCTAATCAATTTCGCAAGATCTGGAAGTTCTTCCAAAGGAACTTTAGCTTTGACGCGGACATTGCGCAGCACCTGCGGTAAGCGTTCCATGCAGCCCTTGAGCTCAGAAATCTTGCGTCCCTCAGACACCATAATCTTTAGAATGTGCAGTGCCGCAAGAATTCCGTCCCCTGTGGTCGCGCTATCGCGAAAGATCAAATGTCCAGATTGTTCCCCGCCTAGGTTGTAGTCACCCTTAATCATTTCTTCCATAACGTAGCGATCGCCAACTTTGGTGCGGCGTAGCTGCGCCCCTACCCTTTCGAGGGCAATGTCGAGGCCCATGTTGCTCATGACAGTGCTAACGACCGTGTTTTTACGCAGAGTGCCCTGGCGCACCATTTGAATGCCACAAATCGCCAAGATTTCATCGCCATCGATGATCTCGCCCTTGTCATCAACGACTACCAGGCGATCGGCATCCCCGTCGAAGGCCAGTCCGACGTCTGCTTTGTACAATTTGACCTGATCGACTAGGCGTTGCGGGTGAAGGGCCCCGTAACCCTCGTTGATATTGGTGCCGTTCGGCTCAACGCCAAGAAGGAAGCACTCCGCACCAAGCTCCGTGAAGACCTTAGGTGCCACACGGTACGCGGCGCCGTGGGCACAATCGATGATGAGTCGTAAACCATCCAGCGTCAGCTGCTTAGGAAATTGCTCTTTCAAATAAACAGCGTACTGACCAATCGCATCTTCAATACGTTTGGCGCGGCCTATGCCCGATCCCGTCGGTAGGTTATCGCTAAGGCTAGGGTCTTCGAGCATAAGTTCAAGCTTTTCTTCAACCTCGTCAGGAAGCTTATAGCCATTGGCACTGAATATCTTGATTCCGTTGTCACTGTAGGGATTA
>Ga0194132_10000026_pt1 | contig 232319 bp, 228 predicted proteins | sample TA2KigOf80mmetaG_FD_148612 | JGI IMG/M metagenome (GOLD analysis project Ga0194132, IMG submission 148612) | Freshwater microbial communities from Lake Tanganyika, Tanzania - TA2015054 Kigoma Offshore 80m | ecosystem: Environmental > Aquatic > Freshwater > Lake | place: Tanzania: Lake...
ACGCGCGACGCGGACGCCCTTCGCGCCCTACGTGTGCGTGACGCTCGCGATCGGCGTCGCAGGGCCGCTCCTGTATCTGCTGCATCGCGAAGCGCTTTCGCGCGCGCACGCGGCGCAGCGCGCTTAGCTCTCCGCGAGTGCTCGCAGCACGGCTTCACTCGCTGCGTCGGCTGGCATCAGCGTCTCGATGTGCAGCTCGGAGGCGGTCACGTCCTGCGCGCCGCCGACCTGCGAGAGCATCGTGAACAGGCGCACCTCGAGCTCGCCGCGTTTCAGATGCAGCGGCATCACTGGCTCGATCGCTGCGGGGAAGCCGCTCGCGTCGGGCATGCCGGGCAGCGCGCGCAGCTCGCGCTCGAGTGCGGCGAGCTCGGGATCGCCGCCGGAAGAAGTCACGGCGCGCTCGAGGCGCGTCAGCATCGCGGCCGCGACTTCGTGAAAGTTCACGATGTGCGGCGCGAGCGCGTCCGGGTGCAGCGTGAGCTTCAAGATGTTGGGCGGCTGCTCGCGCCAGACGGGGGCCGCGCTCGCGAAGCCCGCGAGCGTCTTCGCCGCCGCCGCGTTGGCGCGCAGCATTCGAAAGCAGCGGTCCACGAGGAACGCGGGGAACGGCTCGAAGCGCGCGAGCGTGAAGTCGATCATGCGCGAGAGCGCGCTCATCGCCGGCGCGTCGAGCGCGCTCTCGCGATAGAGCGCCGCGAAGCCCGCGGCGGCGAGCAGCGCGTTGCGCTCGCGCAGCGGCACGTCGAGCGCGTTCGCGAGGCGCAGCACCATCTCGCGGCTCGGCTGCGCGCGCCCCGTCTCGAGGAACGAGAGGTGCCGCGTCGAAGTCGCGGCCTCCGTTGCGAGCGCGAGTTGGCTCATTCCGCGCGCGCCGCGCCAGCGCCGCAAGACTCGCCCGAACGGAGAAAGGCCGGCGTCGCTCATGTGGGGCTCCCGCGCGCGAGAGGAGGATGACGCGGGAGGGAAGGGCGGCAATTACGCGCGAGGGAAGAGCCGGCCGCGACGCAGCCAGCGGGGTTGCCGCGAAGCTCAGCGCGGCTCGTACCAGATCGGGCTCGTCCACGCGCGCTCCTGCACGGTCGGCTTCGCCAAGTCGCTGCAGCAGCCAACGAGGTTGGCGGGAACGAGGTGCGGCGCGCTGCAGTCGAGCTTCGCGTCGCGGCAGATGCGGTGGCTCCAGCGGCAGGTCGGGTTCTCGAGCACGCGCGCGTAGTAGAACGCGCCCTGCCTCGCGTCGAAGTCGGGGTCGCGCCACACGCTGCACAGCTGCTTCGCGCCCTCGCCGCGCGGCTCGCAGGTATCGAGGTCGACGCTCGCGCCGTTGTCGCCGCCCGCGACGTCGACCACGCGCTCGTGGACGGCGCCCTTCGCGTCGACCCAGCCCTTCACGATCTGCACGCGCTGCAGCGGCGTGCCCGGCTTGTTAGGGACGCCCGGGTCTTGCAGCGCGCTCACCACGAAAGTCGGCGACTTCGCTGCGCGCGGCTTCGCAGGGAGATCGCCGCCCATCGGCACGCCGCCCTGATAACCCTTCGCGACGAGCTCGGGGTCGCTGCACATCTCCGCGCGGTAGCCCCAGCCGCCGAAGAAGCGCACGACCGGCCGCGTGCCGCTCGTGCCGTACGCCTCGCGCCGCTGCATCGCCGCGAACAGCGCGTCGCGCGAGTTCTCCTCGGCCCACAGCACGGCGAGGCCGCCGGGGTGGTACTCGATGTCGTCGGGCAACCCGGTCGTCGCGCCCATCACGCCCGCGCCGCCATGGCCGCGCGGCTGATCCTCCTCGGTGAGTCCGGGCGTGCCGAGATGCGTGTCGGTGCTCGCGACGATCCCGTACTTCAGCGGGTTCACGCCGAGCTCGCGCTGCAGCGCGACGCCTTTCTTTAGCGCCTCGCGCACCATCCCGCTCCGGCTCGGCGTCTGGTCGCTCGGCGGATTCAGCGCCGCGAAGCGCGTCACGCCGGAGAAGCTGTTGTACGGGAGCTTCTCGTAGCCGCAGGCCTCGTCCGTCGTGTCGCCCCCTAACAAGCACTCGCTGTCGCCCTTGTGCTGCGAGATCTCGGCGAGCGGCGACCAGCGCTGGCGCAGCGAGGCCTCTTCGCGCGTCACGCTCGCGCCCGCCTCCTCGCGCTTTGCGATTCGCGCCGATTCGAAGATCAGACCCGGGCCCGACATGTTCGAGTTGTGCGGGATCGTGAGCGCGTCGCAGCCAGGCGTGCCTTCGATGCAGTCCTTCTGCAAGCGCGTGAACAGCTCGTAGAGCGAGGCGGTCTCCACGTAGCTGATCGGCAGCGCGGGCACGCTCGCGTTCCGGAAGATCACGTTGTGGTGCATGTTCGCGCCGAGCGAGAAGCTCGCGGTCCACTCGTAGCCGACGAAGCTCGTGAACGTGCAGGCGGGGCTGCGGTCGTAGGCCTCCTCCGCAGCGCTCTGGATGTCGCGCCACGCGAGCGCGGCGGCGTCGAGGCAGCGCTTGTCGCCCTCACCGCACATCTGCGGGTAGTGCTCGCGCTGCGTCATCACGCGCATCGCCACCGGTCCGAGCGCGCCGGCGCCCAGGTTCCGGTAGATCCAGCACACGTCCGAGTCGTGGCCGGGCACGCTCGGATCGCGGCAGATGCGCACCTCGCCGAGCGTCTCGCTGTGGTCCGTAACGACCGTCCAGTCGAGCGGGCGCGAGAGCTGCGCAGTACGCAGCGCCTTCCCGCTCGCGTCGTAGGGCTGCAGCCCGAGCGGCTCACCCTTCGCGAAGCGATACGCGTCGCGCGGCGTGTTCCGCGTGCCGCCGAGGTTCGCATCGAAGGAGTACGCCGTGTGAACGTGCGTGTCGCCGAAGAACGGCCGGCGCAGCGCGTCGTGCGCCGAGCACGCCGCGCGCTCTTCGGTGCGCGCGAAGGGCGGGTCCGCCGCGAACGCCGCGTGCGCGAGGCAGAGCAGCGCGAGAGAGAGCAGGGACGCGAGCCGAACGAGATGCATCGCGGTGGCCTCCGAGGAGGCGCACCGTATCGCGAGCGCACACACCGCGGCGCGCCCAGAACCGACTCAAAGTGCGCCACGTGCGCTGAGGGTCGCGGCGCCCGGATGGCAAGGAGCGGCCGGCGAAGGCGTATCGCGTCATCCGTCGAGCCGGCCGCGACGCAGCCAGCCGGGATGCCGCGGCCCTCAGCGCGGGGAGAACCAGATCGGGCTCGTCCACGCGCGCTCCTGCACGGTCGGCTGCAGCGAGCCGTCGCAGCAGGCGGCGAGGCCCGGCGGCACGCTCTTCGGGTCCGCGCAGTTCACCGCGTTGGCGTTGCACACGTGCTGGCTCCAGCGGCAGGTCGGGTTCTCGAGCACGCGCGCGTAGTAGAACGCGCGCTGCTTCGCGTCGAAGCTCGGGTCGCTCCACACGCTGCACAACTGCTTCGCCCCCTCGCCGCGCGGCTGGCAGGTTGTTAGGTCGACGCTGGCGCCGTTGTCGCCGCCCGCGACGTCCATCACGCGCTCGTGCACTTCGCCCTTGCGGTCCACCCAGCCCTTCACGATCTGCACGCGCTGCAGCGGTGTGCCTGCCTTCTGCGCCGTACCGGGGTCTTGCAGCGCGCTCACCACGAACGTCGGCGCCTTCGCGCCCCGCGGCTTCGCGGGAAGATCGCCGCCCATCGGCACGCCGCCCTGATAACCCTTCACGACGAGCTCCGGATCGCTGCACATCTCCGCGCCGTAACCCCAGCCGCCGAAGAAGCGCACCACCGGCCGCGTGCCGCTCGTGCCGTAGGCCTCGCGCCGCTGCATCGCCGCGAACAGCGAGTCGCGCGAGTTCTCCTCGGCCCACAGCACGGCGAGGCCGCCGGGATTGAACTCGGGGTCGTCGGGAAAGCCTGCGACTTCGCCCATGCGCCCCGCGCCGCCGTGGCCTTTGCTCGACGCTTCGTCCGTCATGCCGGGCGTGCCGAGGTGCGTGTCGGTGCTGCCGATGATCCCGTACTTCATCGGATTCACGCCGAGCTTGCCGTGCTCGGCGAGGCCCTTCTTCAGCGCGCGGCGCACCGTCGACTTCTGCGTGGGCGTGAGGTCGCTGGTCATGTCGAGCCCGCGGAAGCGCGACGCGCCGGAGAAGGAGTTGTACGAGAGCTTCTCGAAGCCGCACGCCTCGTCGGTCGTGTCGCCCCCTAACAAGCACTCGCTGTCGCCCTTGTGCTGCGCGATCTCGATCAGCGGCGTCCAGCGCTGGCGCCAGCGCGCCTCTTCGAGATCGATCGCGGTACCCACGCCTTCGGGGCCCGTGATGCGCGCCGACTCGAACATGTAACCGGGGCCCGAGAGGTTCGAGTTGTGCGGAATCGTCACCGCGTCGCAGCCGGGCTTGCCTTCGACGCACTGCTTCTGCAGCTCCTGCCAGAGCCGCATCGGGGAGCTCGTCTCGATGAAGCTGATCGGGAGCGCCGGCACCTTGTCGTTCCGGAACACCACGTTGTGGTGGAGATTGCCGCCCGCGCCGATCGTTCCCGTCCACTCATAGCCGACGAAGCTCGAGAACTTGCACGCGGGGCTGCGGTCGTAGGCCTCGTCCGCGGCGGCCTGAATCTCGCGCCACACCACGCCCGCCTGCTCGATGCAACGGGTGTCGCCCGCGCCGCACATGTCGTGAAAGCGCTCGCGGCCGGGTACGAGGCGAACCAGGAAGATCCCGGCCGCGAACGGGCGCACGTTCGGATTGTTGTAGATCCAGCAGGCGTCGGAGTCGTGGCCGGGCGCGCTCTCGTCCGTGCAGATGCGCACTTCTGCGAGCGTCTCGGCGTGATCCGACACGACGGTCCAGTCGAGCGGGCGGTCGATGCGCGCGCGGCGCAGCGCGTTCCCATTCGCATCGTACGGCTGCAGCCCGACCTCTTCGCCGCGCGCGAAGCGATACGCGTCGCGCGGCGTGTTGCGCGTGCCGCCGAGGTTCGCGTCGAGCGAGAAGCCCGTGTGCACGTGCGTGTCGCCGAAGAACGGCCGGCGCAGCGGATCGCTCGCCGCGCAGTCCGCACGCTCCTCGCTGCGCGTGAACGCGGGCTCCGCCGCGAGCGCGGGCGCTGCGAGCGCGAGCAGCGCGAGAGTGATGAGGGACTGCGCGAGTCGAGCGCTGTGCATGGGCGCCTCGGTAGAGGAGCGCAACGTATCGCATCGCGGCGGCCGATCATTCCGGCCGGGCCAATTTGATCGGCGGTCATTTTGGCCCGGCCGAAACGACCGCCTCAGCCCGCCAGGCGGTAGGCCACGCGCAGGCGCTTCACGCCGCCGATGAAGCTGCTGCGCATGCGCGCGGGCGGCGCCGCGAGCTCCAGCTGCGCGAAGCGGCGCGCCACCTCGGCGAAGATCACGCGCAGCTCGAGGCGCGCGAGGCTCGCGCCGAGGCAGAAGTGCTCGCCAATGCCGAAGCCGAGGTGCGGGTTCGGGTCGCGGTCGACGCGGAACTCGTGCGGCGCATCGAATACGTCCTCGTCGCGATTCGCGCTCGCGTAGAACAGGCACATCGACTCGCCCGCGCGGATCTTCTGGCCGCGCAGCTCGAAGTCGGCGACGGGCGTGCGGCAGAACTGCAGCACCGGGGTCGTCCAGCGCACGATCTCCTCCACCGCGGCGTTCACGAGCTGCGGGTTCGCGCGCAGCTTCGCGAGCTCGCGCGGGTTCTCGATCAGCGCGACGAGGCCGCCGCTCGCCGCGTTGCGCGTCGTCTCGTTGCCCGCGGCGACGAGCAGCTGGAAGTACGAGAGCAGGTCGTTCCCGGGTAGCGGCGCGCCCTCGATGCGCGCGGCCACGAGCACGCTCGCGAGGTCCGTGCCCGGGTGCTTCGCGCGCTCCTTGGCGAGCTCGCTGAAGTAGGCGAACAGCTCGCGGATCGCGCGCTCGTCGGAGAGCCGCGCGTCGCCGCCCTGGAACTCGGGGTCGGTCGAGCCGATCAGCCGGTTCGTCCAGTCGAACAGCCGCGGCCAGTCCTCGCGCGGCACGCCGAGCATGTCGGCGAGCACGGACAACGTGAGCGGCGCTGCGAAGTCGCCGACGAAGTCGAACTCGCCGACGCGCGGCAGCGCATCCAGCAGCTCGTTCGCGAGCTTCGCGATGCCCGGCCGGCGCGCCTCGATCGCACGCGGCGTGAACCACGCGCTCGCGAGCTTGCGGTACGCCGCGTGGTCCGGCGGATCCATCGTGAGCAGATGCCGCGACTGAATCGTGCGCTCACTCGACGGCACGCTCTCCGCGAAGATCGCAGTGCGCGGCGCGATCAGGAAGCGCTCGGGCTCCTTCGAGATCGCCACGATGTCGGCGCGCTTCGTGATCGCCCAGAAACCCGGCCGCTCGCTGCCCTCGAACGCGAACCACTTCACGGGCTGCTCGCGCCGAAGCGCCGCCCACGCCTCGTGCGGATAGCCGCGCGAGACGAATGCGTCGGGATCCATCAGGTCGGCAGTCGTTACGGAGGCGGCGGAGAGCATCGGCGCGTTCCTCTCTAGTCGAAGATCTTCTCGCCCTTCGCGAACGCGAGGAAGAACACGAGGCCGAAGACCTTCACCGCGGCGGCGACGTAGAAGACCATCGACCACGAGCCGGTCACGTCCACGATCCAGCCGCTCAGCACGACGCCGACGACGCCGGGGATCGTGCCCGCGGTGTTGCTGAGACCCATGAGTGCGCCGGCGTGGCGCGGCGCGATGTCGAGGTGGTTGCTGCCGAAGCCCGCGCTCGCGGCGCCGCCGAGCACGCTGCTGAGGCACATCACGACGACCGCGACCGGCGCGCTCTCGACCACGGTGAGCGTGAGCAGCGTGACCGCGGAGCCGCCGAAGCCGACGCCTTGCATCAGCTTGCGCACGCGCTGCGTCGTCATCCCGCTCGCGATCATGCGGTCGCCGAGCTGGCCCGCGAGATTGAGGCACACGAACGACACGAGCGACGGCAGCATCACGTAGTAGCCGACATCGTGAAGATCGACGCCGAGCCGCTCATGGAAGTACGTCGGCGACCACGAGAGCATCACGTAGCCGCCCCAGTTGTTACAGAAGTGGCCGACCACGATCGCCCACACCGCGGTGCTGCTCAGCAGCTTCCCCATCGGCGGCGCCGCAGGGGCGGCCGTCCCGCCCGCCTCCGCGCGCATCTCGCGCAGCTCCGCCTCGCTCACGCGCGGGTGCAGCTCGGGCCCCGAGGCGGTGAGCGGATGCCAGAACGCCCACCACAAGAGCCCGAGCGTCGAGAACGCATAGAAAGCCCATGGCCACCCATGCGCCGTCACGAGTATGGGCGTCGAGATCTGCGTGAACACCGTGCCGAGCGGAATCGCGCTGAACACGAGGCCCACCGCGCGCGAACGCCGCGCCGCCGGCACCCAGCGCGAGAAGAGCGCGTAGATCGCGGGGAACGTCACGCCTTCGCCCATGCCCATCACGATGCGCGCCGCGATCAGAACGCTGAAGCCGGCGAACGCCGCGGGCGGTGTGAGCGCGGTGAACAGCGACCAGAGCAGCACGCCGCCCGCGAGCACCCACTTGCCGCCGAACTTCCCAGCAAGCCAGCCGCCGGGCACTTGCGTGAGCAAGTATCCGATGAAGAACGACGACATCACCCAGCCGCTCGTCGTCTTGTCCCAGCCGAACTCCTGCGCCATCGCGCCGATCGCGAGCGAGATGTTCACGCGATCGACGTAACAGATGAACACCGCCGCGAAGCAGAGCGCGATCAGGAGCGTGCGCTGCAGCGTGCGCGGCGCTTCGGACGCGGTGGCGACGGTCATCGCGGGCGCTCCTTCGTGCGCGCGCACGAGCGCCCGCGAAGTGGAAGCGCCGAGTCTATGCCGGGTCTCGCTTGCTTCGCTCTGGTGCGCGCGCGTGAAACGCGGCGAACACCGTCCGCGGCCGGAGTCGCAAGTCCCGTTTCGGGCCGGATGCAGCCGTTAGTTAACGCTCGCTAACTTGGCCTCATGCCTCCCCGTCGCAAGCGCGCGCCGCCGCGTCCCGCCCGCATGCCCGCCGACGTGCGGCGCGCCGACATCCTCGCCATCGCGGCGCGCGTGTTCTCGACGCACGGCTTCGTCGGCGCGACCACGCGCGACATCGCGCGCGAGATCGGCATCACCGAGGCCGCGCTCTACCGCTACTTCCCGAGCAAGGAGGCGATCTACACGGCGATCCTCGAGGAGCGCCTCGCTTCCGAAGATCTCTTCTCGCGCTTCGAGGAATCTGCGCGCGCGGGCGACGACATCGCGGTGTTCGGCGGCCTCGCGCACGCGCTTCTCGAGATGGTCGAGCGCGATCCGACGTTCCTGCGCCTGATGCTCTTCTCCGCGCTCGAGGGTCACCAGCTCGCGCGGCCGTTTCAGGAGAAGCGCGTGCGCCCGCTGCGCGCGTTTCTCGCGAACTACATCGAGCAGCGCGCGAAGAGCGGCGCGTTTCGCGACGTCGATCCCGTGCTCGCCGCGCGCGCGTTCGTGGGCATGGTCGTCGATCACCTGATCGTGCGGGAGATCTTCGGGCAACACACCGAGTACCCGCAGACGAACTCCGAAGTGGCAGAGGCGTTCGTGACGATCTTCTTGCGCGGCATGCGCCGCGACGAGCGAGCGGGCAAGGCCGCGAAACGGCGGCGCGCTCTGCGGAGGATGCGCTGATGGCAGCGGAAGTGGTGGGCACCGAGAGCGAAGTGAAGGAGGCGGCCGTGCGCTGGAGCGCAGCGCGCATTGCGCGCATCGGGGTCGTGCTCGCCGCGCTCGCGGGCGCCGGTTACTACGGCCTGCACGAGCTGCGCGCGATCTGGGGCACCGAGTCGACCGACGACGCGTTCGTCGAGGGCCACCTCGTGTACGTCTCGCCGCGTGTCCCGGGGCAAGTCGTCGAGGTGCTCGTGGGGGAAAACCAGCTCGTGAGCGCGGGCGACGTGCTCGTGCGCATCGACCCCGCCGATCACGAAGCGCGCGTCGCGCTCGCCCAGGCGAACCTCGAGCTGGCGCGCAACTCGATCGCGCACACGGGTGCGGCATCCGAGGCCGCCGCGGCGCAGGTGCGCGGCGCGCAGGCGCGCCTCCAGCACGGCGAGCAGGAGCTGGTGCGCGCGCGCGAGCTCGCGGCGCGCGGTGCAGCGAGTGCGCACGCGCTCGATGCCGCGGTCGCGACGCGCGACGCCGCGGTTGCCGAGCTGCGCGCCGCCCAGCGCCGCGAGGATGCGGAGCGCGCGATGCTCGGCAGCAGCGCGCCGGTGAAGCAGGCCGAGGCAGCGCTGCGCGAGGCAGAGCTCGCGCTTTCGTATACGACGATTCGCGCGCCCTTCGGCGGGCGCGTGGGCAAGAAGAGCGCCGAGCTCGGCGCGACCGTGCAGCCGGGTCAGCCGCTGCTCACGATCGTGGCGACGAGCGGCAACTGGGTCGTCGCCAATTTCAAGGAGACCCAGATCGGCGCGATGAAGCCGGGCGATCCCGTCGAGATCGCGGTCGACGCGTTCCCGGACCGCGCTTGGCGCGGCCACATCGAGTCGATCTCGCCCGCGACGGGCGCGAAGTACGCGCTGCTCCCGCCCGACAACGCGACGGGCAACTTCACGAAGGTGGTGCAGCGCGTGCCCGTGAAGATCGCGCTCGACGCGGTGAGCGGAGAAAGCGCTGCGGGCGAAGACCCCACCGCGCTGCCCGTCGGGCTCTCGGTCGTCGCACGCGTGCGGCCGCAATAACAACCGCAATGGCGAACGGCGTCGCGAGCTCTCAGGACGCCGCGCGCTCGCGCGGCGATGCGGCGCTCGCCGCGGCGCGGGAGGGGAGGCTCAGCCCCGCCGCGATCGCACTGCTCGTGGGCGTGATGCTCGCCGTGCTGCTCGAGCTGATCGACACGAGCATCGTGAACGTCGCGCTGCCCGACATGATGTCGAACCTCGGCGCGACGGTGGACGAAGCGAGCTGGATCGTGACGTCGTACATCATCGCCAACGTCACGATCATTCCGATGACGAGCTGGTTCGCGTCGCGCTTCGGGCGCCGCCGCTATCTCACGTTCTCGATCTTGTTGTTCACCGCCGCGTCCGCGGCTTGCGGCCTCGCCTCGACGCTTTGGCAGCTCGTGCTCTTCCGCACGCTGCAAGGCATCGGCGGCGGCGCGCTGCTCTCGTCGGGGCAGGCGCTGATGGTCGAGATCTTCCCGCCGCAGCGACAGGGCACGGGTCAAGCGATCTTCGGCGTCGGCGCGACGCTGGGACCGAGCCTCGGCCCGACGCTCGGCGGCTGGCTCACGGACAACTTTTCTTGGCCGTGGATCTTCTGGGTGAACATTCCCCTCGGCCTGCTCGCCGCGTTCCTCATCTACAACTATCTCCCGACGTACAAGCACGCGCGCAAGCAAAGCGACATCGACTGGCTCGGCATCGCGCTCTTGATCGTCGGCATCGGCACGCTCCAGTACACGATCGAGCGCGGCAATCACTTCGACTGGTTCGCGGACAACACGATCTGCGCCACGGCGGCCATCGCGTGTATCTCCCTGATCTGGTTCGTCGCGCACGAGCTGCGCACGCTGCATCCGGTGGTCGACTTGCGCGTACTTCGCAACAAGCCGCTGCTGCTCGGCTGCATCTACGGAGCGGCGTTCGGCGTCGCGCTCTACGGCAGCATCTTCCTGTTCCCGATCTTCACGCAGGGCATCCTCGGCTGGACCTCTTGGAAGAGCGGCATCAACGTGCTGCCCTCGACGATCACCACCGCGATCCTCATGCCGTTCGCCGGTCGGGCCGTGATGCGCACGGGCCCATTCCCGATGATCGCTGCGGGAATGTTCGTGTTCTTGCCCTCGCTGTGGGGCATGAGCCAGTGGGACGCGCAGTCGAACGGCTTCGATCTGTGGTGGCCGCAGATCGGGCGCGGCATCGGGCTCGGCTTGTTGTTCGCGCCGCTCTCGCTCGTGGCGATGCGTTACTTGCCGCCCGCCGACGTGATGCAAGGCGCCGCGCTCTACAACCTCTTCCGGCAAACCGGCGGGTCGATCGGCATCGCGATCCTCGCGACGCTGCTCGATCACCGCGCCGACGTGCACTTCGCGCACCTCGCCGAAAACGTGAGCGCGCTGAATCCCGTGACTTGGCAGCGCGTGCAGGCGCTGCAGGCCGGTCTCGCAGCGCGCGGCCTCGATCCCGCGGCAGCGCTCGATGGCGCGTACAAGCTGATGAGCAGCTTGCTAGAGCGCGAAGCCACCGTGCTCGCGTTCCGCGATTCCTACTTCTTCGTGATCTTCGTCGTGGGCGCGCTGCTGCCGTTCGTGTGGCTCTTCAAGAGCCGCGCGCTCGATCTGAAGAATCTCGGCGGCGGCGCTAGCGCGGCCACGTCCACGGGGATGGATCACTGATAGGGTCGACGGCGCCCGCGCCTACCGCGGATCGAGCCGCAAGAAGTACCGCGGCGGAAAACCCGTTAGCACGCGGAACACGAGGCCGAGCGCCTTCTGCGTGTTCACGTGGTCGTGCTCGGCGCCCGTCACCGGGACTGCGGAGTAGGCGCGCTTCTCGCCGTCGATCGTCGCCTCGACCTCGGGCTTCGCGAGCGCCCGCGAGTACCACGCGCGCGGCCAGTGATTCGCAGCGACGTAGAGCGCGCCGTCGACGTCGAGCTTCGAGACGACGCGATCGTGCGCCGCGCCGTCCGCGTCGAATGTCGTGATCACGAGCGTGCCGTCGCCGGCGGGCTGCAAGTAGCCGATCAGCGACTCGAAGATCGCGACGATGGCGACGTAGACGACGAGAACGATCGCGATGACTCGGACGACCTTCATCGTGAGCTCCTCTCGGGAGGGTTCAGGTGGCCGCGCGCGGCTCGAAGAACGTCAGCCTGTTGCCGAACGGGTCGGCGAACGACATCGAGCGCTCGCCCCACGGCGCGGTCTTGATGCTCGGTTTCACGAAGCGCGATCTGCGGCCCTTCAGCTCCGCGCGAAACGCGTCGAGCGCGTCGGTGCGAATTCGAATCGCCGCGCCAGGGGTTGCATCGCCGTGGTGCTCGGAGAGGTGGATCACGCAGCCATCGCGCGAGGCCTGCACGTAGAGCGGATGGTCGTCGGAGAAGCGGTGTCGCCAATCGATCGTGAAGCCGAGGTACGCGACGTAGAAATCGATCGCCTTCTCTTCGTCGAAGATGCGAAGAATCGGCGTGATCGAGCCGAGCGGCATACGCGCCACTATGCCACGCGGCGGTCGGCGCGCGTTAGCGTCGCCTCGCCATGCCCCGCTCCGAGTCCGCGCACGCCGCCATCTCCGCCGTCCTCGCGCGCTACTGCCGCGGCATCGATCGCCTCGATCTGGAGGCGGTCCGCGCCTGTTATTGGCCGGGTGCGACCGACTCGCACGGCGGCTTTCACGGCACGCGCGACGAGTTCGTCGCCTGGGTAGGGACGCTGCTCGCGCGCTTCGAATCCACGATGCACTTCCTCGGCAACGTGTTGATCGAGGTGAACGGGAACGCCGCGGTGTCCGAGGCGTACGCGCTCGCGTTTCACCGCAGCGCGGAGGCGAAGCCGAGCCTCAACCTGATCGTGGGTGTGCGCTACGTGGATCGCTTCGAGAAGCGACGCGGCGCGTGGAAGATCGCGAAGCGCGTGTGCGTCACGGAGTGGTCGCGCGTCGACGACGAGGCGGGGCGCTTCCCGATCGCGCAGGGCCATGTGCGCGGCGCGCGCGATCGCAGCGACGTCGTGTACGCGATGCTGGCGGAGCTGCGCGCGAAGCCGCGTCGCAGGCGCGCGCGGGCGAGCAAGAAGCGATGAGTGACGAGGTGCTCGACGCGCTCGTGATCGGCGCCGGCTTCGCAGGTCTCTCGGCCGCGGCGCGGCTGCGGCAGCGCGGCGTCGAGAGGTTCGCGCTGCTGGAGCAGGGCGCGGGCGTCGGCGAGTTCTGGCGCACGAACTACGACCGCATTCGCCTGCACTCCGCGTTTCACGACTTGCCCGACGACGGCGGCGAGCGCGCGAGGTACGGGCCGCTACTGAGCCGCGACGAGCTCGTCGCGTACTTCGAGGCGTATGCGCGCCGCCACGGCGTGTACGAGCGCGCGCGCTTCGGCGAGCGCGTGACGTGCGTCGCACGCGAGGGCGAGGCGTGGCGCGTCGAGGCGACGAGCGGCGTGTTTCGCGCGCGCACGCTCGCGGTGGCGACCGCGGGCAACCGCAAGCCGCTGGTGCCGGCGCTCGGCGGCGAGGACGTGTTTCGCGGCGAGCTGCTGCACAGCAAGCACTACCGGAACCCCGCGCGCTTCGTGGGCAAGCGCGTGCTGGTGTTGGGCAGCGGCTGCTCGGGCTCGGAGATCGCGCTCGACCTCGCGAACGGCGGCGCTGCACACGTGGCGCTCTTCATCCGCGCGCCGCGCTGGGTGATCTCGGTGGCGCGCATGGTCGCGCTCGCGCGCGTCGCGCGGCTCGCGGGCCTCGCCTTCACGCCGGCGAAGCTCGCGGAGTCGCACCGCATCTCGCGCGTCGACGCCGGCTTCGCCGCCGAGATCGCGAAGCGCGACGGCGCGATGCGCAAGTGCGCGCTCGACGCGAGCGACATCGGCCTCGCGCGACCGCCGCGCGGCCCTGCCGAGGAGATGTACCGCCACGCGCGCATCCCGTGGTTCGACCATGGCACGCTCGCCGCGATCCGCAAAGGACGCATCGAACTTGTCAACGGCAATGAGCGCCCGCTCGCGACGCTCACCGAGACCGGAGCGCAGCTCGGCGCGCGAGAAGAGCGCTACGACGCGGTGATTCTCGGCACCGGCTTCGTGCCCGCGCTCGACGAGCTCATCGCGGAGCCCGCGCGCTACCTCGCGCGCCGCCCGGAGACCGGGCTCGTCTACCCGATCACCGATGGCCGCTGCGCGTCGACGGTCGACCCGGCGCTCTTCTTCCCCGGCTTCGACACGAACGCGAACGGCGGACTCAGCCTCGGCCTCTGGGGCTTCGAGGTAGCGGATCGCATGGCGGACGTGATCGCCAGCTGACGCGCCTCAAGCCCCGATGCTCCGCAGCGCGCGCTTCACCACGTAGGCGGTCTCCGGCGTCTTTGACTCGCGCTGCCAGCGCGCGCACACGCCGCGCACGAACGCGGGCAGATCCTTCGCGGCGTCGTTGAGCCAGTTCGCGACGGAGTCGCGCACGTACTTCTCGGGGTCGCTGCGCAGCGGCTCGAGCAGCACGAGTCCGCGCTCGGGCTCGCGCCGCAGCAGCGCGATGTGGGGGCACCACACGCCGCGCGGGCGCGTCGCCTCGCTCGCGAAGCGGCGCAGGCTTGCATCGCGCTCGCGCGTGTAGGGCTCGAGCACCTCGATCGCGCGCAAGGTGTCGGCGGCGATGGCTGGCCGCACCGCGAGCCAGGCGAATTCGCGTACACCGAAGTGCGCGTCGCTCGCGAAGCGGCGCATGCGTGCGATGCGCTCTTCGAGAGCGAGGCCGCGCTCGCCCGCGAGCGCTTACGCGCACCAGCCGCGCACGGTGTCGGAGCGATGCAACGCGAGCGCCTCGACTCGCTTCGCGCGCGCGGCGCCGGTCCCTAACTGCTCGGCGATCGTGGCGCCCATCGCGCGCGTTCGCTCCGCGAAGCCGAGCTTCTGCTTCGCGCCCGCGCGCGCCGCGTCGAGGACGCGCGCGGCGCCCGCACCGAGGATCTCGGGCAGCGTGCTCCCGGCGAGCGTCGCGAAGTCGATCGCGAGCCCCAGGGCGAGGCTCTTCGTCTCGATCTCGCCGGCGTTCAGCGCGCGGAGCACGGCAGCGGGAATCGCCGCGCGCGAGGCGGCGCCGCGGCGGTCGGTCGGAGCGCGTTTCGCGGCGGGCATCGCCGCAGCTTCCTCCAGCACGCAGCGCGTACGCAATGCGGGACCGCGTTGCGACGCACGTCACCGCGCGCGCGGTGAAGCGAGTCACGCGCACGCCGCGCGCTCGTGTCGATGCATCCCGGGATCTCGCGAGGAGGCGTGTCATGAGCTTGCAGCGAAACGATTCTTACGAGCGCGCGCGCGAGCTCGACGCCGCGGCGATCGCGCGCCGCCGTGGCCGCGTGCAAGAGGCGATCTCGCACTACGAGCGGGTGCTACGCGCGGAGCCGAAGAACCCGGAGCTGCTGCGCCGAATCGCGCCGCTGTTCGCGCAGGCGAACGAGCCCGATCGCGCGTGGAACTCCTACCGCGCCGCAGCGCAGGAGTTCCTGAGCGCGGGCTTCGCCGACAAAGCGATCGGCGTGTATCGCGAGGCGGCGCAGGTGATGCCGCGAACCGCGATCGCGTGGCTCTCGATCGCCGAGCTCGAGCAGTCGCGCGGCAGGATCGTCGACGCGAAGCTCGCGCTGCTCACGGGCCGCGGGCACTACCGCGAGCGCGAGGACGCGTGCGTCGCCGCCGACTTGTTACGGCGCGCGCTCGCGATCGACGCGAGCGACTTCGACGCGCGCCTCGATCTCGCCCACTGCGAGCGCAAAGCCGGCGAGACGCGGCTCGCGCTCGCGAGCCTGGCCGAGGCGCTCGCGCTGCGCCCCGACACCGTGAAGCGCATTCGCTGGGAGGAGCTGCGCACCGAGCGCACCAGCGTGCGCTTCTTCGCCTGGCTGCGCGCGCTCGTCACCACGCCGCCGCCGCGCGCGCACCACCCGCAGCTCGCCCGCGCCAACAGCGCGCCGGAGCGCCGCGGCGTGAAGCTCGCGCTGCGGCCGGCGACGCTGAAGTCGGCGCCGAGCCCGGCGATCGGCGAGAGCTGGCGAGCCGCGCACGCGTCGTGAGCGAGTGAGACATTTCGGCCGGGCCGAAATGTCTCACAGCACGAAGTCGTACTGCCTGAACTTCGTCTCCAGCGCCCAGCCGTTTCGCTCGTAGACGCCCTGCGCGCGCGTGTTGGTGTGCGCGGTGCGCAGCGAGAGCCGTAGCGCACCGGCCGCGCGCGCGTGCGCCTTCGCGGCCTCGAGCAGCGCGACGCCCGCGCGCGTGCTGCGCGCCGCGGGCGCCACGAACAAGTCGTTGAGGACGAAGATGCGCCGCATCGCGACGGACGTGAACGTCGGATACAGCAGCGTGAAGCCGACGATCTCGCTGCCCGCCCCGAGCGCGACGTACACGACACACTCGCCGCGCCCCATGCGCTCCGCGAGATACGCCCGCGCGCCCGCCAGATCCGGCGCCTGCTCGTAGAACTGCCGGTAAGCGTCGAGCAGCGGCGCAACCGCATCGAGATCGAGGAGCGACGCCAAGCGCGTGCGCGGCAGCGAATCACTCATGCCGCGCTCGAGTGGGACTCGCTGCAAGGACTCGATGGTTGACGCGCCAAGAAAACGTGGGGAGGTGCTCGATGACGAACGCTCCTCCCCAGCATGTCGGCCGAGGCCGCAAGCGAAGCGCGCAGCAGCGGGCGAGTCTTCGAGCCCGATGCGAAGTAAACAAGGAAAACACGCGCACCTCGCTAGACCATCACGAGGCCACCGTTCGGACTGATCCACTGCCCCGTGACGAACGAGCTTTCCTCGCTCGCGAGATACACCGCCGCATTCGCGATGTCCTCGGGCTTCCCGATGCGGCGCAGTGGCGTCGCGCCGAGCAGCGGCTTGAGCGCCGCCTCGGGGACGCCGGCCGCCATCGGTGTGTCGATCACGCCGGGGCAGATCGCGTTGACGCGGATGCCATGCGGGCCGAGCTCGCGCGCCGTCGCGCGCGTGAGGCCGAGCACTGCGCTCTTCGACGCGCTGTAGTGCGTGACGCCTTGGCCGCTGAGGCCCGCGATGCTCGACATGTTGATCACCGCGCCGCCGCGCTTGTCGCGCAGCATGCGCTTCACGCCCTCGCGCGTGCAGGCGAACACGCCGAACACGTTGATGGCCATCATGCGCTGGAAGGCTTCGTCGCTCATGAACGGCGTGAGCAGCCCGCGGTTCTCCATCAGCTTGTCCATGCCGTCGCCTGGCACTTTGTCGACGCCCGCGTTGTTCACGACCACGTCGATGCGCCCGAACGCCGCGTCGATCGCGTCGAAGGTGCGCGCGACCGCGGCGCCGTCCGCGACGTCGCACGTGAACGCGGCGTGCTTGCCGTGCGCGAGCAGCGAGACGGTCTCGCGCGCCGGCGCCTCGCGCACGTCGACCACCGCGACGGTCGCGCCCTCGCGCGCGAACGCCTGCGCGATCGCGCGGCCGATCCCGGAGCCGGCGCCCGTAACAACTGCGAGCTTGTCCGCGAGGCGCACGTGCTACCAGCCGCGCGCTTGCAGCGCGTGCTCGAGCATCGAGCGCGTCGTGCCGTAGAACGTCTCCAGCGTCTTCACGCGCTTGAAGTAGACGTGCGGGTCGTATTCCCAGGTGAAGCCGACGCCCCCGTGCATCTGAATCGCCTCGCCGCACACCTGGCGAGCCGCGGGGCCTGCCCACGCCTTCGCCACCGCCGCGAGGTAGCCGGCGTCGGAAGCATGCGTCTCCGCGGCGAACGCGGCGCGATACGTCGAGGCTCGTCCGCTCTCCACCTGCAGCACCATGTCGGCCGCGCGGTGCTGGAGCGCTTGGTTGATCGCGATCGGCGCGCCGAACGCATGGCGCTCCATCGTGTAGGCGACGGTGATCTCGAGCGCGCGCTCCATCAGCCCCAACAAGAGCGCGGAGGCCCCGAGCGCGCCGAGCCGGTCGACTTCGCCCATCGCCTTGCACGCCGCCTGGCCCTCGCACACGAGGTGCCCCGCGTCGTCGAGCGCGATCTCGGCGAAGCGCTGCGCGTGGTCGATGGTCGGCTGCGGCTTCGCGTTCCAGCCGCTCGCCGGCCTCGGCACGAGCACGACGCCGCCGGTCGTCTCGACCAGCAGCGCGTCGGCCTGCGCGCCGAACGGCACGAAGCGCTTCACCCCTTTCACGCGACCACCCGCGAACGCCGTGGTCGGTGCGCCGACGTCGCCCGTCACGAGCGATTCGCCCCGCGCGAGCACCACGAGCGCCTCGCCCTTGCTCGCGGCGTCGAGGCACTTCTTCGCCGCATCGCTCGAGCTGCCCGCGAGCACGCGGATCGCGAGCGCGAGATCGAGGAAGGGCCCGGGCAGCGCCACGCGGCCCATCTCTTGAAGCACCGCCACGCACGCGACGGGACCGAGGCCGCCTTCGTCTTCGCTCAGCAGCAGGCTCGAGTAGCCGAGCTCGCCGAGCTGCCTGAACAGCGCCTTCGAGTAGCCCCCCGCCTCGCTCTCCATGATCTGGCGATTCGTCGCGAGCGGCGCCTCTTTCTCCAGCAGCTCGCGCGTCGAGCGGGCGAGCAGGGCGCGGTCTTCGTCGAGATGGAATTGCATGGGCAGCCCCTACTTCGTCGGCAGTCGAAGCACGCGCTTCGAGATGATGTTGCGCTGGATCTCGCTCGAGCCCGAGTAGATCGTGCCCGCGCGCGTCCACAGGAATTCGTAGGACCAGTTCACGTCTGGCCGGGCATTCGCGTGCTTGTCGTCGAGCTGCGCCTGCGGACCTAACAGGTCGAGCGCGGTGTCGGTGAGGCGCTTCGCGTACTCGCTCCAGAAGATCTTCTCGATCGAAGACTCCGGGCCCGGCGCGTTGCCCGACGCGATGTTCGCGAGGTTGCGCAGCCCGTTCGCGCGCATCACCTCGTTCTCGACGACGAGGCGGCCGAGCTTCTCGCGCACGTCCGCGCGCTCGAGCACTCCGTTATGCTTCAGGCCCGCGGCGAGGCCCTCGAGCTGGCCGTCGTACTCGGCGGGATGCGAGAGCGTCGCGCCGCCGCGCTCGTAGCCGAGCAGCGTCATCGCCACCTTCCAGCCCTCGCCGATCTTGCCGACGATGTGCTCGCGGCGCGCGAGGCCGCCGTCGAAGAACACCTCGCCGAACTCGCTCTCGCCGGTGATCTGGCGGATGCCGCGCATCTCGACGCCCTTCTGCGCGATCGGCATCAGGAAGAACGTGATGCCGCCGTAGCGATCGTCCATGTCGGTGCGCGCGAGCACGAAGATCCAGTCCGCCCACGGACCGAACGTGGTCCACACCTTCTGGCCGTAGATGCGGAAGTGCTCGCCGTCGGGCACTGCGCGCGTGCGCAGCGACGCGAGGTCGGAGCCCGAGCCCGGTTCGCTGAAGCCCTGACACCAGATCTCGCTCGCGTCGAGCATCTTCGGGATGAAGCGGCGGCGCTGCTCTTCCGTGCCGTGGTGGATCAGGGCGGGCCCTAACAAGGAGATGCCGAGGAAGTTCGGCACCTGCGGCGCGTCGGCGCGCGCGAGCTCCTCTTGCAGGATCGCGTCCTCGACGGCGCTCGCGCCGCGGCCGCCCCATTCGGGCGCCCAGCCCATCCCGAGGTAGCCCGCGGCGTGCATCTTCTTCTGCCACGCGCGCCGCAGCTCGACCAGCGAGTCGGCGGTGTGCTTCGGGTCGCGCACCTCCTGGCTCCACGGCCGCGCGAGATTCGCGGCGAGCCAAGCGCGCACCTCGGCGCGGAACTTCTCCTGCTCAGGCGTGAAGCTGAGATCCATGCGTGCCTCCGGCGAAGGCGCGCATCATGGCACACGACGCGTACGCGGACGGCTCACACGCCTCGGTCGCACGCGACGCGCGCGGGCATCGCGCGCGTCGGTGACTCCGTCGTCTCGCTGCGGAGACGCGCTCGCTCAGAAGCGCCCGCGCGCCGTCTCGTCGCGATGCTTGGCGAGGTACTTCATGAACGGCGTGCCGCCAGTTCCGACGTCGCTGGGATTTGCGCCGCGCCCCGCCTGGGAGTGGATGTAGCTGGCGGCGTATTCGAGGTGGAGCGAGCGGAACGCCTCGAGCCAGCGCAGGCACGCGTCGTACATCTCGGCGAGCTCGGGGTGTGAGCCGCGCAGCTCGCGCACGGCGCTGCGCACACTGCCCTCGGCCTCGATGCGCGCGAGGTACGCGCGGTGGCCGGGCGGCATGTACCCGCGCATCTCGTCGAGGTACTCACGCAGCGGATCCGGCGCGTGCACGACGCCGAGCAGCGCATCCATCACGGGCACGATCGTGCTCTGCGCGCCGGTCTCCCCGCGCAGCTTCTGAGGACCCGCGAGCTCCGCGACGCCCTCGTACGCGACGCCGTTCGGCAGCGCAGGGTGATTCTTCCACCCGTGAATGAACGGCCTCACACGATGGAAGTACACGTACGGGTCGCAGCGCTCGGTCATGCGGCGCAGCGTGGCGAGCATCGCCTCGAGTGCGTCCGCGACTTCTTCGAGGCGCGCGGCGAGGGCGGTTGCGTCGCCGGCGTGTGCAGCTGCTGCGGCGGGCAACTCCGCGCGAATCGCGCGCGCGGCGAGCGCCTCGATCTCGACGTGGATCAGGATGAACCAGTCCTCGTCCTGGCCGCCGAGGAAGTTCTGCAGGATCGCGAGGTTCTCGGTCGTCAGGGGGCCGCGCGGGTCGAAGCGCCGCCAGTTGTCGAGTGCGTAGGAGGCATACGAGAGGATCGGCGGGCGCCCGAGCTTCCCCGCGAGCGCGCACCACGGTGCGGCGAGCCGCTCAGGCAGAGCGCTCTCGGGCGTCGCGCCTTCCCACACGAAGGCATGCGCCACGAACGAGAGCACGCGCATTGCAGCGCGCTCCTCCTCGCGCGTGCGCAGCTCCGCGAGCTCGAAGCGCGGCATCGAGCGCACCGCGGCGCGCACGCGCTGCGCGGCGAGGCGCTTGGGCAGCTCGCGCGCGAGCTCGTCCCACAGCCCGAGCGGCGCCGGCAGCGTGCGCTCGGGGTCGTGCTCGGGGAGGAAGCCGCGCTCCGCACTCACGTCGAAGCGCTTCAAGTCGTCGGTCGTCACGGCCGCCGTCATGGCCAGTACCTCGCTCGGTACAAGCGCCTTCGGTAGCCGCGCGCTCCGCTTGAGCCTTGGCGCTCGGCGGACCTTACGCCTCGAGGCCGAGTTGGGCAGGGCGGCTACTCGGTCGAAGGCGCCTCGTACGCGCGCTCGCCGCCCACGTACGTCTCCACCACTTCGATCTCCGAGATCTGCCGCGGGTCGAGCGCGAGCGGGTTCGCGTTCAGCACGATGAAGTCCGCGAGCTTGCCGGGAGCGAGCGTGCCGAAGTCGGCGTCGCGGCGGAGTTGATGGGCGGCGCCCGCGGTGTAGGCGCGGAGCGCCTGCTCGATTGTTAGGCGCTGGTCCGCGCCGAGCACGCCCGCAAGCGTGCCCGAGACCGCGATGGCTCGCTCGCGCGTGACCCCGGTCTCGATCGCATCGAAGTAATCGGGCGGGTCGACGGGCCAGTCGCTGCCGTACGCGACGTGGGCGCCGGCGTCGAGCAGCGTCTTCACCGGGTAGAGGCGCTCGTGACGTTCGCTCCCGATGTACGGCTCGAGCGCATCGATCGTGAACGAGTCGCGGCGATGCCACTGCGGCGAGAAGCTCGCGACCGCGCCGAGCGCGGCGAAGCGCGGGACATCCGCGGGATCGATCAGCTCGAGGTGAACCAGCGTGTGGCGCGCGTCCTACGGTCCGTTCACGCGACGCGCAGCCTCGATCGCGTCCAGGGCGGTGCGCACCGCGCGGTCTCCGATCGCGTGGAAGTGCAGCTGCCAGCCTTCCGCTTCGAGCCTCGTCGCGAGCCGCGCGAGCACGCTCGCGTCGGCATAGAGCTCGCCCTCGCCGCCGCCGAGGTAAGGCGAGAGCAGCGCCGCAGTCTGCGCGGGGTGCTCCATCACGCCGTCGAGGAAGAACTTGACCGTGCCGATGCGCAGGTCGCCCTGCGCGAGCGTGTCGCGGATGCCGCGCAGCCGCGCCGCCACGAGCGCCGGCTCGCGCTCGAGCGCGGCGTCGACGAGCAGCGCGAGGTGCGCGCGCGGCTGCGGCGCGGCGCTTCGCTCGGACCACGCGGCGAGCTGCTCCGGCGGCACCGCGGCGGCGAGGTACGCCGTGACGCCGAGCGAGAGCATGCTCGCGTGCGCCGCGGCGAGGTGCTCGCGCAGCTTCGCGGTCGTCAGGGGCGGGATCGCGGACTCGACGATGGTGGAGGCGCCGTCGAGCAGGTAGCCGTTCGGAGCGCCGTTCTCGTCGCGCAGGAACTTCCCGTCGTGCGGGTCGAGCGTCGTCGCCGTCACGCCGGCGAGCTCGAGCGCGCGCGAGTTCGCGAGCGCAACGTGCCCGTCGGCGCCTTGCACGTAGACCGGGCGCCTCGTTTCGATGCGATCGAGCGTCTTCTTCGTGATGCGCGCACCCGCCGGCACGATGGCCTGCGCCTGCCACGCGAACACTTCGAGCCAGTCGTCGGGCCCCGCGTTCGGCTCGGCAGCGAGGCACGCCGCGACGCGCTCACGCAGCTGCGAGCGCGTGAGCGCCTCGTAGCCGAGCGAGCAGGCGGTCAGCATCTGCCCGCCGCGCAGCGGGTGCACGTGGCCGTCGACGAGGCCGGGCATCACGAAGCGGCCCTGGAGCGACACGACGCGCGTTGCCTCGCCGACGTGCGCGAGCGCGTCGTCGTTCGAGCCCACGAACACGATGCGGCCAGCGCGCACCGCGAGCGCCTGCGCGAGGGGCGCGTTCGCGATCGCGGAGTACACGACGCCGCCGCGCAGCACGAGATCCGCCGGCGGAGGCGGCGGCGCCTTGGGCGTGGTCGGGCAGGCGGTGAGTGTTAGGGCGATGAGGGCGACGAACAGAGCGATCTCTCGCATCGATCCTCCGAAGCGCGCGCATACTAGGCGCGCGAGGTGAGGCGATGAAGATCCGACCGGTGATTCTCGTGCTCGCGTTGTGCGCGGGCGGCTGCGCCGAGAAGGAGCCCGCTGCCGCGCCTCGCGCGGAGAACGCTGCCACGCAGGTCGCGCGGCCGAGCGGGCTCACGAAGCACGACGCCGCGCGTGTCTCGCCGGGTTACGTGCTCTACGCGCCGCTGCTCTCGAACCGCACGTACCTGATCGACAACGAGGGCCGCGTCGTGCACGTCTGGCAGAGCATCACGTCGCCGGGCGGCGAGCAGGTGCTGATGGACGATGGCTCGCTGCTGCGGCTCGGGCGCGATCTCGACTTCGAGCACTTCCGCACGGGCGGCGTCGGCGGCTGGCTCGAGCGCATCGACTGGGACGGCGAGGAGCAGTGGGCGTGGAAGTTCGCGAGCGAGCGGGCGGTCACGCATCACGACTTCGAGCCGTTGCCGAACGGCAACGTGCTCGCGTTGGCGTGGGAGAAGAAGACGCCCGAGGAAGCGCGGCGCGCGGGCCGGCGCGCGGATCGCATTCCCGCGCAGGGTCTCTGGCCAGACTTCGTGATCGAGGTGAAGCCCGAGCCGCCGCGCAGCGGCGCGATCGTGTGGGAGTGGCACGTGTGGGATCAGCTCGTGCAGCACGTCGACGCGACGGGGGAGACGTACGGCGCGCCGAGCGAGCACCCCGGCAAGCTCGACATCAACGCGGGCTCGCCGCCGCCCACGGTGAGCGACGAAGAGCTCGCGCAGCTGAAGGCGCTCGGATACGTGCCCGACGACGCGAAGCCGGAAGACCTCGAAGCGGACTTCCTGCACGTCAACGCGATCGACTACCACGCGGGCCTCGACCAGATCGCGCTCAGCGTGCCCACGCTCGGCGAGGTGTGGATTCTCGATCACGGCACGACCACCGAAGAAGCGCGCACGAGCAGCGGCGGAAAGCGCGGCCGCGGCGGCGAGATCCTCTACCGCTGGGGCAACCCGAGTAGTTACGGCCGCAGCTCCCCGAGCGAGCAGCGCCTCGGCTACCAGCACGACGCGCGCTGGGTGCCGGAGGGCTTCCCCGGCGCGGGCCGCATCACGATCTTCAATAACAACGTGGGCGGCAGCGGAGAGTGGTCCGCGATCGAGGAGATCGAGCTGCCGCTGCTGCCGAGCGGCCTCTACGCGCTCGCGAGCGGCGCAGCCTTCGCGCCGCGCGAGCCGGCGTGGCGCTACGAAGCCGAGCCGCGCGAGAGCTTCTTCGCCCCGTTCATCTCGGGCGCGCACCGCACCGCGAACGGCAACACGCTGATCTGCAGCGGCACGCAGGGGCGACTGTTCGAGGTGACGCCGGCAGGCGAGATCGTGTGGGAGTTCTGGAATCCGTACGCCGGCAGCGTGCGGCTGAAGGACGGCTCGCTCCCGCAGCCCGGCCTCGACAAGGATCCGCACGCCGTGTTCCGCGCCACGCGCATTCCGCCCGATCACCCCGCGCTGCGCGGGAGGAAGCTCGCGCCGCTCGATCCCCAGCCGGAAGTGACGCCTCGCGCTGCGGATTGAGTCGTTGCGAGTCGCTTCAGCGCGGCTCCAGCACCACCACCGGGATGTCGCGCTCGGTGCGCGCCTGGTAGTCCGCGTAGTCGGGGTAGACCTCGCACAGCCGCGGCCAGAGCGCGCTCTTCTCTTCGCTGCTCGCGCGCCGGGCGCGGTAGCTGCGCACGCCGCTCTCGCGCGTTTCTAACGACACGTCGGGGTTCTGCTCGAGGTTCAGGTACCAGACGGGGTGCCTCGGCATGCCGCCTTGCGAAGCGACGAGCACGACGCGCGGGCCGTCGTTCATGTAGATGAGCGGCGCGACGCGCATCGCGCCGGACTTTCGGCCGGTCGTGGTGAGCAGGCCCACGGGCGAGCCGTGATTGAAGAACTTCGAGCCGAGCCGGCCGCCCGTCAGGCGAAACACGAACACGTTCGCGACGCTCATCGCCTTGATGAAGGGCTTGCCGCGCTTCAGGTCGGCCTCGGTGAACGGCGGCGGCTTGTCATCGGACACGCTTCCTCCCTCGCGGCGTTCGCCAGCGTTCGCGCGGATCGAACGGCTCCACGTCCGCAGGAGCGCGATAGCGCAGCGCGGCTGCGAGGGCCGCGTCGCGCCCCGCGCGCCAGTCCTCGAGCTTCTGCCACGCAGGCAAGTCGGGCGCGAGGGTGAATCGCCTGTCCGCAGGGTCCGAGTCCTCGAAGCGCGTCGTTGCGACGAGCACGTGGAGCTTCGACGCGGGCAGCGTGATCGACTTCGCGGACCCGAAATGGTTCGGGGCGGAGCCCGTGGGCTCGCCGACGAACAGCACTTGTGTGCTTCGTTCGAGCTGCGTCGCGAGCCGCATGCTCGCCGCGACGGTCGCGCGCCCGGTCAGCGCGAACAAGGCGCCGCGCCGATTCAGCGCATCTCGTTTGACGGCGCGGAGCAGCGGCTCCCACTCCGCGCTCGCTCGCGCCGGGCGGCGTAGGTCGAGCAAGAGCCGGCTGTCGTCTCTCTCCGAGCGAATCGAAGCGAGCGCCTCGGCGAGCGCCTTGGCGCGCGGCCCGTCGCAGTCCACAGTGTTCACGTAGACCGCGTCGCCGCTCGGCAGCGGCATCACGCTGCAATCCGCCGCGGGTGCGCCGGGCACGATCCCGCGGAGGCCGTGGCCGGCGGCGTCCGCGGATGGCATCAGCTCGATCGTCCGCTTGCGTCCTCCCGCAAGCTCGACCTCGAGGGCGATTGCGCGCGTGACGTCGAGGCTGCGCGCGATGCCGCAGCCCGCGAGGAATCCCGGAGTCCGCAACAACTCGGGCGCCGCTCGCTTCAACCACATCGCGTTCTCGTGCGGCCAGCACGGGGCGAGCGTCTCGAACACCTCGTCAATCGGTTTGCCCTCGAGCGCGAGTATCCGAGCGCTGATCGCTTCGCGGTCTCGTGCGTGTGTCACGAACCAGCCGTCGCCGAACGCCTCGATCTGGATCGGGAGCCGCGTGTCGAACCACGGCCCCGTTTCCGGCAGCACGAGCGTCGTCTCCGCATCGCCGACGAGCTTCAGCACGCGCGCGACGCCCACGACGTACTCGGGCCACGACAGGCGCGCCGCACTCGCCTGCAGCTGCGCCACCTCCGCCTCGATGCGCTGCTGCGAGTTGTGATGGAACGGCGCAGGGTGCGTCTTGCGGATGAACGCGTAGAGCGCGTCGACCTCGCGCGCGCGAGCCGCCGACGCGTTCGCCTCGGCTTGCGCGAGCGCGGCCTCGAAGCCGGCATCCGCGCAGCCCGCGAGCGCGAGCCCGGCGAGCGCGGCGACGAGCGCGCGCCTCATCGCGTCGTCGCGATGCCGCCGTCGACGGGAATCGTTGCGCCCGTCACGTATGCGCCCGCGCGCGACGCGAGGTAGACCGCGACGCCCGCCATGTCCTCGGGCTCGCCGATGCGCTTCATCGGCGCGCTCTTCTTGATGCCCTCGCCGAACTTCACGAGCGTCTCGTGCATCATCTTGCTCTCGAACGGGCCGGGCGCGATCGCGTTCACCGTAATCGCTGGCGCGAGCTTCTTCGCGAGCACGGCCGTCATGTGGTGCACCGCGGCCTTGCTCGCGGAGTAGGCGTACGTCTCGAGCAGCGGCACCTGAATGCCGTCGATCGAGCCGACGTTGATCACTCGCGCGGGGTCGCCCGGCGCCGCGGCGGCTTCGAGCTGCGGGAGGAGGAAGCGCGTGAGGTCGAACACGGCCTTCACGTTGAGGTCCATCACCTTGTCCCAGCCGGACTCGGGGAACTCGCGCAGCGGCGCGCCCCAGTTCGCGCCGGCGTTGTTCACGAGCACGTGCAGCTTCGGCTCGCGCGCGGCGATCGCGTCGGCGAGTGCGCGCGTGCCGGCCTGCGATCCGAGGTCAGCTGTTAGGGCGATCGCGCTCGGGCCGAGTCTCGCTTGCGCTTCGTCGCACTCCGACTTCTTGCGCGCGGCGACGTAGACCCTCGCGCCCGCCGCGACGAGCCCCGCCGCGATCATTTCGCCGATGCCGCGCGACCCGCCTGTGACGAGCGCGACTTTGCCGCGCAGCGAGAACAGCGAGTCGAGCGTCATCGGCATGAGAGCTCCTTCGTAGGCGCCGCACGATAACGAGGTCAGCTCGCCGGTTGTGCGCGGCCTCCCGTGTGAGACGATGCGCCCCCGCACTGGAGGAAGCATGCGCGCGCGACTCATTCTCCTCGGCTTCGCGCTCTCATTGGGCTGTGGCGACCAACCGCCCGCGGCAACCCCGACTGCGCCCGCGGAGTCGGGCGCCAACGCGAACGGCTTCAGCGCGCCGAGCGAGCTCACCGCGAAGGCGAACGCCGCGTTCGGCGCGGCGCTGGATCTCGCGGAGCAGCGCGACTTCGAGGAAGCGAACCGCGGGCTCGTCGCGCGCGACGAGAACGCGCGGGTCGAGTCTGCGACGGGCCGCACCTGGAGCCCGCAGCAGTTCGCCTTCATCGAGGGCGACGCGCCCGCGAGCGTGAACCCGAGCCTGTGGCGGCAAGCGAAGCTCAACAACATCAACGGCTTGTTTCAGGTGACCGACGGCATTTATCAGGTGCGCGGCTACGACGTCTCGAACATGTCGTGGATCCGTGGGAAGACGGGCTGGATCGTGGTCGACCCGCTCACCAGCAACGAGTCCGCGGCGGCGGCCCACGACCTCGCGCGCAAGCACCTCGGCAGCGACCCGGTCGTGGCTGTGATCTTCACGCACAGCCACGGCGACCACTATGCCGGCGTGAAGAGCGTGCTGCCGAACGGCGAGGTGAAGGGCGTGCGCGTGATCGCGCCGAAGCACTTCGTCGAGGAAGTCACGAGCGAGAGCATCCTCGCCGGAACCGCGATGAGTCGGCGCGCGACCTACCAGTTCGGCTTCTCGCTGCCGTACGACGAGCGCGGCTACGTCGACACCGGCCTCGGCAAGCAGCCGCTCAGCGGCTCGTCGAGCTTCGCGGTGCCGACCGACGAGATCGATCACACGGGGCAGACGCTCACGGTCGACGGCGTCGAGATCGTGTTCCAGTACGCGCCGCACTCCGAGGCCGTCGCAGAGCTCGCCTTCTACCTGCCCGCGGCGAAGGCGTACTGCGGCGCCGAGATCGTGAACCGCACGATGCACAACCTCTGCACGCTGCGCGGCACCAAGGCGCGCGATGCACGGAAGTGGAGCGGCTACATCGACGACGCGATCCAGCGCTTCCCCGAGGCCGAGGTCGTGTTCAACAGCCACCACTGGCCCGCGTTCGGGAACGAGCGCGTGCGCGAGTACCTGAAGGGCCAGCGCGACACCTACCGCTACATCCACGATCAGACGCTGCGGCTGATGAATCAGGGCCTCACGCCGCGCGAGATCAGCGAGCAGCTCGAGCTGCCAAAGGGCCTCGCCGCCACGTTCGCGAACCGCGGTTATTACGGAACCGTGCGCCACAACGTGAAGGCGGTCTACGACTTCTACCTCGGCTGGTACGACGCGAACCCCGCGAATCTGAACCCGCTCCCGCCGGTCGAGCTCGGCAAGAAGTACGTGGAGGCCGTGGGCGGCGCCGCGGCGGCGAAGGAGAAGGCGCGCGCCGCGATCGCGGCGGGCGACTATCGCTGGGCCGCGACGCTGCTCGACCACGTCGTGTTCGCCGACGAGGCGGACGCCGAGGCGAAGCAGCTGCTCGCGAGCGCGTACGATCAGCTCGGGTATCAGGCCGAGAGCGGCGTGTGGCGCAGCGTGTACCTGAGCGCGGCGAACGAGCTACGCCACGGCGTGAGAGACCAACCGATCGTCGCGGCGAGCGCAGCGGCGATCCTCGCGCAGGTTCCGCTCGATCTCTTCTTCACCGCGATGTCGACGCGCCTGAATGGGCCGAAGGCGGCGGAGCGCGATCCGCTCACGCTGAACTTCGTGTTCACCGATCTCGGCGAGACGCACGTGCTGAACGTCGAGAACGGCGTGCTGCACCACTGGAAGCGCGAGGCTGACCCGAACGCGGCCGCCACGATGAAGATCACGCGCGCGCTGTTCCTTCAGCTCGTGACGGGGCAGGCGGGCGCGAAGGAGCTGATCTTCTCCGACGACGTCGACATCGACGGCAGCCGCACCGAGCTGCTCTCGTTCTTCGGCCTGATCGATCCGGTGAACGGCAACTTCGCAATCGTCACGCCCTAGCGGGTCGGGCTTCGCTCGCCTGCGGCTCGCTGCGCGCTTCGCTTGCGGTGAGATCCGAGGAGGAGCCGCTTGTTACTGAAGGACGCCACGCTCGCGGGCATTCGCGAAGGACGGATCACGCTGCTCTTCCGCCGCTGGAAGTCGCCGCTCGCGAAGGCCGGCGGCAAGAGCCGCGACGCGCGCGGCGTCGTGGAAGTGCTCGCGGTCGAGCGGACGCGGCGGCTGACCGAGCGCGACGCGCGAGCGGCGGGCTTCGCGTCGCTCGCGGAGCTGCGCGCGGATCTCGCGCGTCACGACGGTCCGGGCGAGCTCTACCGCATCGAAGTGCGCTGGGGCGGCGCGGATCCGCGCGGTGCGCTGCGCGCAAACGCGAGGCTCACGCGCGAGGAGCGCGCCGCGCTGGCAGCGAAGCTCGCGCGCCTCGACGCCGCTGCGCCGTGGACCGAGCGTGCGCTGCGCGCGATCGCTGCGAACCCCGGCGTCGTCTCGACTGCGCTCGCTGCGCAGCTCGGGATGGAGCGCGCCGACTTCAAGCTGCGCGTGCGCAAGCTGAAGGCGCTCGGGCTCACGGAGAGCCTCGAAGTCGGGTACCGCATCTCGCCGCGCGGGCGCGCGTTGTTAGGGAATGGCGCCTGAACGACGAAGCCGCCGCGCCTCGATCAGACGCGGCGGCTCCTCGAGTGCGACGCTGGCGTCAGCCCATGAAGAACGCGTTCAGCTTGTTCCCGTCCAGATCTCGGAAGTAGCCGGCGTAGAAGCCGTCGCCGCGCGGGCCGGCGGGGCCTTCGTCCTTGCCGCCGAGCTCGAGCGCCTTCTTGTAGATCGCGTCCACCTTCGCCTTGCTGTCGACGCGGATCGCGGCCATCACGCCATTGCCGACCGTGGCCTTGTTCTTGTCGTACGGCGCCGTGATCGCGAGGCCGGCCTGGTCCATCGAGCTGCCCCACATGATGAACGTGCCGAAGTCCATCAGGCGCTTCGCGCCGACGATGCCGAGCAGCTCGTCGTAGAAGCGGGAGGCGCGGGCGAGGTCGTTCGTGCCGAGCGTGACGTAACCGATCATGGGGGCTCCTGGTTGTTAGGGGCGGCCGCGGGCGCGCGGCCGCGAGGAGAACCGTGGGGTGAGTGACGGGGATCGAACCCGCGACCTCCAGAGTCACAATCTGGCGCTCTAACCAGCTGAGCTACACCCACCGCGGAAGGCGGAGCAAGCTAGGCGAGCGGCTCCGGATGCGCGAGCGCGGCGCCCCGAGGGCGCGCGGTGCGGGTTCAGGCCAGAGGCGCCACGCGCTTCGCCGGGAAGCACGTGCGCCACAGCGTCACCGCCGCCTCCATTCCGAGCGTGAGGTCGTGATCGCGCTGTGCGGCTCCATACCGGGCCGCGCCGAGTCCATCGCGGCGCCGATCGGCAAGGGGAGGTGCATGAGGAACGCGGCGAGTGCGGCGACTCCCCAGAGCAGGAGGCGGTTCGTCAGGGGCGGGGCTCGAGGTGGCGGGGCGTGTGAACGCGCGTTGACAGCGGCGCGATGTCGCTGTTGGTATCACTCCGCCATCACACCCCGAGGTCCCTTGGGATGTCTGCGATGACCCTCAGAAACCTGGAACCCGATGTCGTCGAGAAGCTGCGCGCTCGCGCCAAGGCTGAGCACCGCAGTCTGAACGCGCTGATCTGCGAGATCTTGCGCCGGGAGGCGAGTGCGGAGGAGCGGCGTCAACGCATGCGGGCGCAGCGTCCGCGCGTCGAGGCGCTGCGTGAGGCGATCCGCAAGAAGTACGGCCCCGGCACGCCATCCGAGAAACTCGTTCGCCAGGATCGGCGGCGATGAGAACGGTGGTCGACGCGAGTGTCGCGCTGAAGTGGTACCTGCCGGAGCGAGGCGCCAGGGAGGCGACGAGCATCCTCGCCGACTCGCTGCGTGGCGCGCGTGAGCTCATCGCGCCCGACTTGATCCTGCTCGAGATCGCCAACGTGTTGTGGAAGAAGGCTCGGCGAGACGAGTGCGACCCCGCACATGCGCAGGCGATTCTCGACGCGTTCGAGATCGATGCGCCGCGGCTCGTCCGCTCTGCGCCTCTCGCGCAGCGTGCACTCGATCTCGCGTTGCGCCTCGACGCGGTCGTCTACGACTGCATCTACCTCGCGGCCGCGATCGAAAACGAGGCCGCGCTCGTGACCGCCGACGTGCGGCTCGCGAGCTGCGCGCGCGGCCTGATCGCGGACGTGGAGCTGATCGCCTGAGCACCGACGCGCGGCGGCTATAGATACGGCGCGCGCCCCGGTAGCTCAGGGGATAGAGCGCCTGCCTTCTAAGCAGGTGGTCGGAGGTTCGAGTCCTCCCCGGGGCGCCACGATTTCGCGCGCCTCAGCGCGTCTTCTTGTCCCGCCTGCGGCTCGCGGACATGCGCTCGGCCATGTCCTCCGGCACGCCGAACGGCGTGTTGCGCTCGATCAGCAGCGCATCCGTGCGCGAGCGTCCGGAGTGGCTCGCGATCAGCGCCTTGTCGATGCGATTCGTGCCCCACGAGTTCGCGGCGATCTCGGCGGCGAGAGACGCGACCACCGCGTCGAGCTCGGCGGCGGGCACCGCGCGGTCCACGAGCCGGATCGCGGCGGCTTCGCGCCCGTCGATGCGGCGGCTCGTGAACATCAGCTCCTTCGCGCGCGAGCGGCCGACGCGCTCGGGCAGGCGCACCGACATGCCCCACGCCGGCACGAGCCCCCACTACCCGTGCGTGTCGCCGAGCCGCGCGTCGTCGGCCGCCACGAGCAGGTCGCACGCGAGCGCGAGCTCGAGGCCGCCCGTGAAACAGTGGCCGCGAATCTTCGCGATCGTCGGCATCGGCAGCGCCTCGATCGCGTCGATCGTCTCCGACTCGAAGTGCCGCGTCGGCGGCTTCTCGCCCGTCGCGATCGACTCGAGATCGTGCCCCGCGCAGAACGAACGCCCCGCGCCCGTGAGCACGACGCATCCCACGGATGCGTCGCTCGCCAGCGCATCCACGTGCGCCCGCAGCTCGGCCATCAGCGGGATGTCGATCGCGTTGAGCTTGTCGGGACGGTTGAGCGTCAGCGTCGCGATGCCGTTCTCGTCTTCTCGCGTGACTCGCATCGGAGTCCTCCATGCTGTCGCCTCGAACGCGGGAGCCTTGCTGCGGCGCTGTAGCCGAGCCGTTGTCCCGCTGCGACTTCAACATGCGAACGAGCGCCGGTGTAGCGTTCCGCGCCGCAGTCTCCTGGGGCCGCACAACAGGCTCCGCTGGACGCACTGATCTGTCTGGAGGTCCCATGTCGAGTGATCGCGAGTCCGTTCGCAGGCAGCTGGAGGTCGTCATCGGACCCTTTCCGGCGGAGGTGCGCGACCTCCACCTCGACTCGCTCATCGACGGCATGCCCACCGCGTGGCTGCGCAGTGACATCCCGCAGGGTCTGCGCAGCGCCGTGACGCTCGGTGTGCTCACGGCGCTCGGCATCGAGACCGAGCTCGCGGCGCACGTTCGGCGTGCGCTGAACCAGAGTGGGCTCAGCCGGCTCGAGGTTGCGGAGGTGCTGCGGCACGCCGCGATCTACGCGGGCGTTCCTCGTGCGAATGCGGCGCTCCGCATCGCGAAGCAGGTGTTCGACGAGCTCGATGCTGGTCAGACACCGAGTCGATAGCCAGACGCATCACGGGTCCCGAGGTCGTCTACTCCGCCGCCAACGCCCAGCGCGCCCGCTCCTCCGCCGACAGCACGCTCGGCGCCGCGATCGGCGTCACGAGATCGCTCGCGAAGAACGGGTTCACGCGCGCGCCGCTCGCCCGCGCCACCAGCGTCTCGCGCAGATACCGCGCGCCCGCGAGCAGCGCGCTTGCGCCGAGCTTCGGCGCGTCGCCGCGCGCGCTCGCGCGGAACACGCGCATGCGAATCGGTCCGAACGCCGCCGCGATCTCGTCGCTCGAACCCAGCAGGCACGTCGGGATCAGCCCCACGTGCGGCACGGCGCCGTCGCGCGGCGTGTTGCCGAGCGGCGAGCGGCAGCAGCGCGCGTACCAGCGCAGCACCCCGGTCTCCGAGAGAGACATGCACGCGATGCGCTCGCGCCCGCGCTCGATCTGCAGGCGGCTCGGCAGCACCGCGACGATCTCGGTGCCGCCCCAGGCGTCGCGCAGCTCGGCGTCGCGGCCGAGGAAGTACGTGTACGCGCGGCAGTCGCGGCAATAACAAGCGCCGCGCACCGCGCGCTGCGGCTCGGCCAGCGCGAGCGCGACTTCGCCGCAGCGGCAGCGCAGCGCGAGGCTCACTTTCGTGGCAGGCGGCCCGCGATGTAGTCGTCGATCAGCTCGTGGTAGCGGCGCACGCGCGTCTCTTGCGTCGAGAGGTAGACACCCTCGAAGCCGCGCGAGCGGAAGCCGCGCTGCTGAGTCACGAACACGCGCACGTCGTCCTCGATCGCGGGACCGATCGACTCCTTGCTCGTGTCGACCCAAGTCACCGGCACTTCCTCGACGCTCGCGTTGCTCGTGCGGTGCGCGCCGCCGACGCCCGCGTCGAGCGAAGCGGGGCTCGAGTACCACCAGTTGTCGAACAGGCACTGCTCCGGGTCTTTGTAGTGCGGCCGCGCGCGCAGGAAGTGGAAGCCGTCGCTCCACACCGAGACCGCGAAGTTCGGAAACAGCGTGTAGTGGAACGCGTCGGTGAGCTGCTGGTCGGGCACCTTCGCGTAGTGCGAGAAGCCGCGCGCCGGGCCGAGCTGGCGCTTCGCCTTCTGCAGCGCGCCGCGCGTCGCCTCGGGGTTGCCCTTGAACAGCGCGGGATCGATGTCCCACGCGCGCAGCTGGGAGGCGAGCGGCTCCACGATGTTGCCGTCGTCGTCCGTTTGCCCGACGCCGTAGCCGCCCTGCATCACCATGCGGTTGTGGCCTTCGTCAGACAGGTCGAACTTCGTCTCTTTGTAATAAGTGTTGATGTTGCCGCGCACCCGCGTGCGATCCGTTTCCGGCGTCGCGGCCATGTGCACGGTCGGCACGTGATACGACTCGTTGAAGTTGTCGAGCACGACCTTCCAGTTGCACGGCAGCCACGCCGACTTGGCCTGCACGCGCCGCCACTTGTCGAGATCGAGCGCGCTCCACGCATCCCAGATCGGGCCGAGGAATCGCTTCAGCGGGGCGCAGTCCGGATCCATGTTCACCCACACGAAGCCCGCGAACGTTTCGCAGCGCAGCTCCTTCAGCGAGACCTTCCCGCACGGGTTGCCCTCGGCGAAGTCCTCCTTGTCGGGCGCGAAGGTGAGGCGCCCGTCCGGCGCGAACACCCAGCTGTGGTACTTGCACACGAAGCGGCGCGTGAAGCCCTTCGGCGCGTCGACCAGCGGATTCGCGCGGTGCTGGCACACGTTGAAGAACGCCTTCACCGAGCCGTCCTGCTGGCGAACCATCAGGATCTCTTCCGGCCCCACCGGCTCCATCTGCCAGCTGCCCGGCGTGGGCAGCTCGGACTCGCGCCCTAACAAGAGCCACACCCGCGTCCACATCTTGTCCCACTCTTCGCGGAAGAACTCCGCCGACGTGTAGCGGTTGCCGGGGATGCGATGGCCGCGCGTCGTCTGCTGCGGCCAGGTGTCGAGCTCGGGCTTCAGGAGTGCCTCACTCATGACGCTTCCTTCCGATTGCGGGTGAACGAGAAAAGGCGCGCGGGTCAGATCGCGGTCATGCCCGCGTCGATCGTGAACTCGGCGCCCGTGGCATAGCTCGATTCGTCGGATGCGAGGAAGAGGATGCAGTTCGCGATGTCCTCGGGCTTGCCCATGCGCCCGAGCGGAATCGCGCTCGCGCCGGACTGCGCGCCGCGCTCGGTCAGCTGCTGCACCGCGGCTGCCTGCATGTTCGTCCAGATGAAGCCGGGGTGAACGGAGTTGCAGCGCACGCCCGCGGCGCCGCCTTCGACCGCGACGCACTTGGTGAGCAGCCGCACGCCGCCCTTCGATGCGGCGTACGCCGCGCCGGTGGGCAACCCGATCAGGCCCGCGACCGAGGACAGGTTCACGATCGAGCCGCCGCCGTTCTTCGCCATCTGCGCGAGGGCGTACTTACAGCCGAGGAAGACCGAGGTGAGGTTCACGCTGATCTGGCGATTCCAGTCGTCGAGCGAGAGATCGGAGATCGGCTTCAGCACGGCGATGCCGGCGTTGTTCACGAGCACGTCGAGCCGCCCGTAGCTGGAAACGGTCGCGGCGATCACCTCGCGCCAGCGCGCTTCGTTCGTGACGTCCTGCGCGAGCGCGATCGCCTTGCCGCCCATCCCGCGAATCTCGGCCGCGGTCTTCTCGGCGCCGGCGGCATCGACGTCCGTCACGACCAACGAGGCGCCTTCGCGCGCCAGCGCGAGGGCGGTGGTCTTCCCGATGCCCGGATCGGATGCTCCGCCGGTGACGATGGCGACTTTTCCTGCGACGCGGCCCATGCGGTTCCTCGCTCTCAGTGGTTCGGGGCCCCGGCTCGCGCTCGCGACGGGGCGATTCAGTTATCTACTGCAGGTAGGTAATTTTGCATCGTGCGCATCCGCGGCGCACACTCGCGATCAGCTCGCGGCGATTCTCTCGCGCCGCACGAACGAGATCACGAACAGCAGCGCGAGGACCGCATGCAGCACGACGCCCGCGGGCTGGTCCGCCGCGATCAGCAGCGAGCTGAGCACGGCGACGTGGAAGGTGACGAGCATGCCGAGCACGGGCGTGAGCGCCGCCAGCTCGCGGCGGCGCGGCCACAGCCAGATGCTGCGCTGGCGATCGCAATCACCGCGAAGCCGTAGTGCATCGCCCAGCGATCGGCGCCGGCACTCGCGCCGATGCCGGCAGGGCCACCGATCAAGCCCGCCGCCGCGAGCGCTTCGACCAGCAGATTCAGCACGAGCGCGGCGGCAAGGACGTGAGTCATCGCGTGAGTCTCCGAAGGGTTCGTGCGCGGTGCGCCGCGCGGGAGAATGGCATGAAGTCGACGCTCGCCGCTTGGTCCGCCCTCTCGGTGCTCCTCACCGCCACGCTCGCTGCTGCGCAGCCGAGCGACCCGCCGCCCGCGCTGCTGCCGCCCGTCTTCGACCTCGGGCCGCTCGCGGACGACGACATCGGTCTGGTCGCGCGCATCCACTTCGCCACGCACACGCCCGACTTCGATCGCGCGCGCGCGTTCTACCGCCAGCTCGGGTACACGACCGGCGTGAGCGGTTTCCCGCTCACGAACACCCACGCGATGGCGCGCGCGCTCGGCATGTTCGACGTGTGCCAGTACGAGCTCGTGAAGGGCGAGGTGATCGCGCTGCCGGGCAGCCTCAACACCGCGAGCATCGATCTGCTGCAGTTCAAGACGCCGTTCGACGGCAGGCCGCCGTACGAGAAGCCGAACCACCTCGGCGCCGCGTACTCCGCGCTGCTCACGACCCACCTCGCGAGCGACGTCGAGCACCTGAAGTCGCAGGGCGTGCGCTTCTTGTCCGAGCCCTACGGCGTGCCGGGCAACCGCTTCGTGTTCTTCCGCGATCCCGACGGCGTGCTCTTCCAGCTCGTCGAGACGGCGCCGCCGCACGGCGACCCCGCGGCGAAGATGCACCTCGTCGCGATGCCGTTCGTCGCGATCAACGTGAAGGACATCGAGGCGTCGCTCTCGTTCTACGCGAAGTTCGGGTACACCGACGTGCGACGCTTCGAGCACGCGGGCACGCTCGAAGAGGCGCGCGCCTATGGCCTCGATCGCCCGTTCCGCGTGCGCGGCGCCGACGTCGCGCTCGGCCGCGGCGATCGCCACGTGCTGCGCCTCACGCAGTGGCTCGAGCCCTTCGACGCCGAGCCCGCGAACGCCGCGCCGATCAATCGCATCGGCATTCAGCGCATCGCGCTGCTCGCGGTCGACGTCGATCGCGCCGTCGCGATTCTGAAGAAGCAAGGCGTGCCGTTCCTCTCGGACATCGCGCCGTGCTGCTCGGGCACCGGCGCCGACGAGAGCGGCATCGTGCACGCGATCGACCCGAACGGCGTGTACCTGGAGCTCGTCGGCAAGATCGCGCCGCGCTCGGCAAAGCCGCAGCCCGAGGGCTGCCCGCCGCTCGAGATCAAGCTGCCGCCGAAGGAGTGACGCGGCGCGGGGCGCCCTGCCATCGTCCCGCCGAACCCACAAGCGAGGTGCGCAATGCGCCGAAGTCTCCATCTCTGCCAGACGCTTCTGCTCGCGAGCTTGCTCGCGGCCTGCGGCGGCGAACCCGCTCCGGAGCCCGCGAGCGAGGCGCCTGCCGCCGAGCCGCAAGCCGTCGAGAAGCCTGACGAGCGGATGGAGTTCGTCTCCAGCTTGTTCACCGGCGCCGAGCAGTACGAGAACTTCAATCGCCTCGCGAAGGTCTTCCCGAGTCACCGCATCGAGGCGCCCGCGGAAGCCAAGCCGTTCCCGGAAGGCGAAGCGCTCGAGATTCCGGCGAGCTTCGAGCACGGCGGCGCGGCGCAGGACACCGCGAAGTTCCTCGAAGAGACGGACACCGCGGCGCTGCTCGTCGTCCACGACGGCAAGCTGCGCGCCGAGAACTACTGGCTCACGGGCGGCCGCGACGTGAACTGGATGTCGATGTCGGTGGGCAAGAGCTTCGTCTCCGCGCTGATCGGCGCCGCGGTCGCGGAAGGGAAGATCCGCAGCATCGAGGAACCCGTGACGGCCTACGTGACCGAGCTCGCGGGCTCGGCGTACGACGGCGTGCGCATCAAGGACATCCTGCAGATGTCGTCGGGCGCGAAGTGGAACGAGGACTACAGCGATCCGGAGTCCGACATCGGACGCTTCGCCGCCGTGTTCGGGTCCGGCGCATCGCTCAACGAGTTCACCACCACGCTCACCCGCGCGCACGAGCCCGGCACCGTGAACCACTACAACTCTGCGGACACGCAGGTATTGGGCTCTCTGCTCCGGGCGGCGACCGGCACGAGCCTCGCGGAGTACGCGCAGCGGAAGCTGTGGCAGCCGCTCGGCATGGAAGCGGACGGCTACTGGATCACCGACGACAGCGGCATGGAGATGGCGTTCGGCGGCTTGCAAGTGACCGCGCGCGACTACGCCAAGTTCGGTGAGCTCTACCGCCTAGGCGGGATGTGGCACGGCCAGCGCGTGCTCGACGAGGCGTGGGTGCGCGCGTCGGTCACGCCCGACGCACCGCACGTGATGCCCGGCCGCGATCCGTCGTACCCGCTCGGCTACGCCTACCAGTGGTGGATCCCCGATGGCGGCGAGAGCGAGTTCTCCGCGATCGGCGTCTACAACCAGTTCGTGTACGTCCACCCGAAGCATCGAGTCGTGATCGTGAAGCTCTCCGCGAATAGCTCGTACGGCACAACGAACGACGACAGCTCCTGGCGCGAGCTGGAGACGTTCTCGCTGTTCCGGGCGATTGCGAAGGCGGTGGAGCCGGAGCGCTAGCGCGCTGCCTCGTCTTCCTCGGCCACCGCGCGCTCGGCGTCCTTGCGGATCAGCGCAAGCGTCGCGTCCGAGAGGCGCAGCGCCTCTCGCGCCTGCGCGAGCGTGTGCGGCGACGTGCGGTCGACCTCGGAGTGCGCGACGAGGCATGCGCGGCCCTCGTCCGCGCCGTCGCCGGTTTTCGGCACGACGCCAGCGCCGAGCTCTGCCGCGAGATCGTTCGCGATCGCGACCGTCGCGGCGAGCGGGTGCGGGTAGCCCTGAATCAGCACCTGATGATGCGCGCCGAGCGTGAAGGCGATGTCGGGCGGCAACGTCCAGTGCTTCGCCATCAGCTCGCCCGCGCGCTGGTGCACGCGATCGACTGCAGGCCAGATCGCGATCAGGTCCGGCGCCGTCTTGCGTTTGCCCTTGCGCTCCGCGAGCGCGAGCAGCGTGCCCGCGATGCCGACGTCGTGAAGCAGGCCCGCCATGAACGAGAACTCCGCCTCGAGCGCGGTGTATTTGCTCACCACGCGACACAGCCGCGCCGTCACCGTCGCGTGGCGCCGCAACAACTCCATCGTGCTCGCGTAGTCGGCGGACTTGAACACGCGCATCTCGAGGGTGATCTGCATGACGAGGTCGCGGATCGTCTGAAGCCCGAGCCGCATCGTCGCGTCCTTGAGCGAGCCCACCTTCGCGCCGCGCGCGTACACCGGCGAGCAGGCCACCTTGAGCACGCGGCCCGCGATCAGCGCGTCGCGCTCGAGCAGCGTGATCACGTCCTTGATCGCGACGTCCGGCTTCTGCGCGAGAGCCATCACCTCGATCGCGACGGCGGGCAGCACCGGCGGCCGATAGCTCGGCGCCTCGAGACACGCGAGCAGCTCGGCGGAGAGCGCCTCTTCGTCGAGAAGGACGTCGTCGCCCTCCGCGATCGCGGCGCGGCCTTGGCCGTAGCCCTCCTCACCCTTCTTCTTGCCGCGACCCAGGATCTCCATGGGCTCACTCCGCCAAAGGGAGGCTTCGACGCCTCGCGACTCGGCGTTGACCCCAGGAAATACGGAGGACCTGGAGCAGGTGCGCGTTCAGCTCCCGAGCCCGAGTCGCGGCAGCGCGCCTTCCGCGATCAGCGTGAGGCTGCCGGTGCCCGTGCCGTCGAGGCCGGCGCCGCGCACGCTCACGCGCACGGGCTGGATGCGGTGCACGGGGCGCACGCGCTGGCCGTTCGCGCGCACGACTTCGGCGGGGTGGCTCACGTCCCACACGTCGTGCTCGAGGTGCGCGTCGCCGCGCCACACGCCGAGGCCGCGGGTGTCGTCGTAGCCGCCGTAACCCAGGCCCTGCATGTCGACGGCGGACCCTAATGCCTCGGCCTCGATCGCGAGCGACGCGCCGCTCGTGAGCTGCACGTCGAAGCGCGCGTGGCGGAAGCGGCGCGGGCGCGCGGCGTCGACGAAATCAGCGGCGAGGTTCGCGCTCGCGAGGTGCGGCAGCTCCGCTTCGGGGCGCGCGATCTCGGCGAGCTCGAAGCTCGCGAAGTCGGGGCGGCCGGTGAACTGCGCGAGCTGGAGGTGGCCGCCGTGCGTGGCGGTGGAGAAGAACAAGAACGCGAACAGCGAGCCCGCGCTCGGCGGCGCGGGCGCACCTGTGACGGGCTCCTCGACGCCCATGCGCTCGCGCACGCCCCACGAGTGGTCGCGCGTCGCCCACCAGTCCTCGATGCGCACGCTCTCGCCCGCGACTTGCAGCGTGCCCGAGCAGCGCCCGATCTGGTCGAAGCGCCGCGACTCCTCGACGACGCGCCCGCGCACGCGCGTGAAGCGCGCGGCCTCCTCCTGCGCGGGCAGCACGGCGCGCCAGTCGAGCACGCCCGAGACGCCGTGCGCGCCGGGTGCGACGTGGAGGCGCAGGTGCTTCAGCGGCTCGATCACTTCGACGCGCAGCGGCCCGCATTCGGTCGCGTAGCGCGGGCGCAGTGAGCGCGAGACGCGCAGGTTGTGCTGCCTCCCGGCGCGCACGACGACGAAGCCGCCGTCCATCACGTTCATGTTCTGGTACGCGCCGAGCGTGAGCTGCAGCGTGCCGCCCCCCGCCGGATCCGAGGCCGCGAACCAGTAGCGATCGAAGAAGCGCGGATCGCTCGTGCCGACGTGGTCGAACGTCGTCGGGAGCTGATGCCAGAGCGTGTCGTCCATCGGCGTGAGCATGCGAGCATCGTGACGCAGGATCGGAGACGATTGCACGCATGAGCGCATGGACTCCGCGCCCCGCGCGCGGCGACAAGACGAGCGCTGTGCGCGACGTCGCGGAGCGCAGCCGGCGCCTCGCGGCGTGGCTCGCGCCGCGCGTTGGTGCGCGCGAGGTCGCCGTGCACGGCCTCGCGGCGCCGGGCGCCGGCGCGTCGAGCGACACGCAGCTGTTCCGCGCGCACTGGATGCGAGACGGGAGCGCGCACGAGCTCGACGCCGTGCTGCGCGCGGCGCCGAGCGAGGAGGGCCCGTTCCCGAGCTACGACATGGCGCTGCAGTTCCACGTGATGGACGGCGTGCGCCGTCACACGCAGTGCCCCGTGCCCGAGGTGTTGTGGCACGAGCAGGATGCCAGCGTGCTCGGCACGCCGTTCCTCGTGATGCGGCGCGTGGTCGGCGAAGCGCCGCTCGACTTCCGTCCGAGTTATCAGGTCGCGGGCTTCTACCGCGACGCGTCGCCTTCGCTTCGGCGCGCGATGTGGCAGGGCGTGATCGATGCGCTCGCGGCACTGCATCGCGCGAGCTGGCGCGAAGTCGCGATTCCAGGTTTACCCGGCAGCGCCGATGCGGATCCCGGTGGCGCGCCGCTCGCCTACTGGCGCGACTACCACGTGAGCTGGCTGAAGGACGATCCGGCCGAGCGCGTGCCCGTGTTCGATGAGGCGCTCGTATACCTCGAACGCGAGCGCCCGCGCGCGGCGCGTACGACGCTCGTGTGGGGCGACGCGAAGCTCGGCAACGTGATGTTCGCGCCGCACTCGCGAGACGTGGCCGCGCTCGTCGACTGGGAGATGGCGACGCTCGGCGATCCCGAGCTCGATCTCGCCTCGCTGCTCGTTTCCGATCGCCGCGCGCAGTCCGAAGCGGGCAGTGCGCTCGAAGGCACGCCCAGCGAAGCCGAGCTCGTGGCGATGTACGAAGCCGCGAGCGGCGAGCGCGTGCGCGCGTTCCACTACGCCAAGGTGTTCGCGACGTTTTGGCGCGGCGCGGTGCAGACGAAGTACATGCGCCGCATGCGCGCGCAGGGCGCGGACATCCCCGAGTCCCTGATCACCGACAGCCTGCCCGTGCGCGCGCTGCGCGAGCTGCTCGGGCTGTAGCGCCCGAGGCGCCGCGCTACGCGCATGACCAGCGCGCCTCACGGCCCCGCTGCGGAGTGTCCCTGGGCGCAACGCATCGAGCGGACCCTCGCAGGTACATCGCTTGCACGCGTTCTAGCGGCACACCGAGGGAGGACGACGCCGTGACCGAGACCGCGACTGGAACCGCTCGCTCCGCCGGGATTCGATATCAGGCGCTGCTCGACCAAGACTCACATCCCGTGCGCGACATCCTGCGCGTCGATCGCCCGATGCCGCCCGGACCGACGAAAGTTCCCGTCGACCGGTACTTCTCGAAGGCGTTCCACGATCTCGAAGTCGAGAAGGTCTGGAAGCGCGTGTGGCAGATGGCGTGCCACGAGGACGACATCCCCGATGTCGGCGACTACCACGTCTACGACATCGCGCACCTCTCGTTCTTGATCGTGCGCAGCGCGCCGAACGAGTTCCGCGCGTTCCACAACGCATGCCTCCATCGCGGGCGCCTCCTGCGCGAGCGCGCGGGCAAGTGGGCGCGCGAGCTGCGCTGCGCGTTCCACGGCTGGAGCTGGAACCTCGACGGCACGCTCCGCGAGGTGCCGTGCGCGTGGGACTTCCCTTCGGTGAAGCCGTGCGAGTACAAGCTCCCGCAGGTGAAGCTCGGCCGCTGGGGCGGATTCATCTTCATCAACCCCGACGAGAACGCGGAGCCGCTCGAAGACTTCCTCGGCGATCTCTCCTCGCACTTCACGCTGATGCCGTACGAACGTCGCCACAAGTACGCGCACGTAGCGCGCGTGCTGCGCTGCAACTGGAAGGTCGCGCAGGAGGCGTTCAGCGAGGCGTACCACGTGGTCGCGACGCATCCGACGATTCTCGAGTCGATCGGCGACGCGAACTCGAAGTACGACGTGTTCGGCAACTACTGCCGCGCGATCTCGCCGAACAGCACGCCGAGCCCGCACCTCGCCGGCAAAGAAGGGCCGCTCGACGCCGCGCGCATGTTCACGCGCCTGCGCCACCCGCTGAGCGGCGCCGTCTACGAGCGCGCGGCCGAGAACCGCGTGCGCGTGACGACGAGCGACGGGCGGCACGGGATCTTCGACGCCGAGGGCAATCGCATCGAAGGTGATCTCGGCCAGGTCGACCCGAACATGTGCGACTGGATTGGCGGGCGGCAGCTGCCCGGTGCGGAGGAAGTCCCGCTGCGGCCGGTCGCGCTGAACGGCGCGAAGAACTTGCGCGCGGCGGCGGCGAAGCCGGTGCGCGAGCAGCTGCGCGCGACGCTCGGCGACGAGGTCGACGGCTTCAGCGACGCCGAGCTGATCGACTCGATCTACCTCACGGTGTTCCCGAACTTCCATCCGTGGGGCTCGTTCAATCCGATCGTCTACCGCTTCCGGCCGTACGGCGACAATCCGGAGATGTGCATCCACGAGTGCATGTACTTCGGGCCCGTGCCGAAGGGGCAGCCGCGGCCGAAGGCTGCGCCGATCCATTGGCTCGGCCCCGACGACGACTGGGTGGATGCGCCCGAGCTCGGGATGCTCGCGAAGGTGTTCAATCAGGACGTCTACAACATGCCGCGCGTGCAGGCGGGCATGAAGACGATGAAGAACCCCTACGTGATCCTGGCGGACTACGGTGAGACCAAGCCGCGGCACTTCCACGAGCTGCTGGAGAAGTGGATCTCGAAGCCGTGAGCCGCTGGAGGGATCGGATGAGTGCCCACGCCGTTGCCCCTGAGACCGCGAAGACTCCGACGCGCGAGGAGCTGATCGCCCGTGCGGAAGCGCTCGTGCCGCGGCTACGCGAGCGCAGCACCGCCGCGGAGGCGAATCGGCGCTTGCCCGACGACACCGTGGCCGAGCTCCGCAGCGCCGGCTTCCACAAGATCCTGCAGCCGAAGCGCTTCGGCGGCTACGAGCTCGGTCTCGACACCGCGGCCGAGTGCATCCGCACGATCGCCACCGGCTGCGGATCGAGCGGCTGGATCGCGAACCTGTTCGTCGTCCACAACTACCAGCTCGGCCTCTTCCCGCTGCGCGCGCAGCAGGAGTACTGGGCCACGGGCGACGATCAGATCTGCTCGACCGTCTCCTTCGCGCCGCGCAGCGAGGCCACGCGCGTCGACGGAGGCTGGCGCCTCTCGGGTCGCTGGAAGTTTTCGAGCGGCTGCGACTTCGCGAGTTGGTTCATCATCATGAAGCCCAGCCCGACGCTGATGGACTGGATGCTGGTCCCGCGCGCGGACGTGACCATCCTCGACGACTGGTTCGTCTCGGGGCTGTGCGGCACCGGCTCGAAAGACCTCGTGCTCGACGACGTGTTCGTGCCCGAGCACCGCGTGCTCGGGATTCTCGATCTCGCGCTCGGGAGGACACCGGGCGGCAAGGCGCACGGCACGCCGATGGCGCGGCTGCCGTTCACGTGGCCGGCGGTGTGGGGCATCCCCGCGGCGCTCGTCGGGATGGCGCAGGGCATGGCCGATTGCGTGCGGCGCACGCTCGTCGGCAAGAAGGCGCTCTTCACAGGCGAGAAGCAGGTCGAGCGCGTGGCGAATCAGATCAAGCTGACGCAAGCGCTCAGCGACATCCACGCGGCGCACCTCGTGATGCGCCACCGATTGGCGGAGCTCGAGAAGTGGGCGGCAGTGGGCGCCGCGCCGACGCCGGTCGACGGGCTCGCCTCGCAGCGCGACGCCGCCTGGGTCGCGCGCGTCGTGGGCAAGGTCGCGAGCGATCTCTCGCTGATGAGCGGCGCGACATCCGTCTACCTCGACAACCCGATCCAGCGTTTCAAGCGCGACATCGACGTCGGTGTCACGCACGTGTCGCTGGTGTGGGAGGAAGCGGCGGAGAGCTACGGGCGCGCGGTGTGGGAGCTGCCGCCGAAGGGGCGGGGCTGAAGCGCCCGTAACAACTGCGCCTCCGCATTCGACTTCGCTCGGCTGCGAAGGCGCCGCCTGGCTGCGCGCTGCGCTCGCTAGCGCATCTCCCCCACGCGCTCCGCGAGCGGGTGCACCTCCGCCGCCGCCGGGCTCTCGACGCGGCCGTACGCGTTCCACGGCGCGAAGCCGAGCCGGAACTTCAGCTTCGCGTCGAGCTCGCCCCACAGCGCGGGGTCGATGCCGAGGGTCTGATTCTCCTGCGGGCGGAACTGCGGACCGCAGAACGTCACGAGCAGCCCGAGCCGCGCGTCGTTCGCAGTGCAGGCGCCGGTGCCGTGCCAGAGGCGGCCATCGAACACCATCAGCGTGCCCGCCGGGCCTTCGGCCTGCACGATGCCGCAACCCGATTGATCGCCTTGCGGCGGATGCGCACCGCTCATGTGCGAGCCCGGCACGACTTCGGTGGCGCCGTTCTCGGCGGTGAAGTCCGACAGCATCCACATCGTGTTCGCCACGACGGCGGGCGCGATGCCGAGCGCGAGGTCGGGCTTGACGAATTCCTGCGCCGCCGCGCGCGTCACGTCGCCCGGCTTCACCGCCGGCTTCCCCGGCCGCACGGGCTGCGGCATCCACCACTGATCGGTGTGAAGGCCCATTCGCACGCCGCCCGTTCGCGCGATGTTGGCCGACATCTGCGAGAGGATGAAGCGCTCGCCGAGCACGTGGCCGACGAGCTCGTCCACGAGGGGATGCCCGATCAGCTCGCGGAAGCAGCGCCCCTTGTTCGCGAGCATCCAAACGCGCTGGTTCACGCCGCCGCTCGCCTCGCTGAACGCGTCCGCGCGCAGCCGCCCGAAGTCGTCGACGATCTGCTGCCCGCGCCCGCCGTCGCGGTACGCGATGCCCGCGCGCTGCTCCGCATCCGCCTGCTCGACGAGCCGCGCCCGTACCAACTCGAGCTGCTCGCGCGGGAGCGCGTCCGCGACGAGGCAGTAGCCGTGCTGGTCGAGGTCGTGCTTCGCGCGCGCGAGGTCGCGGGTGGTGGTGGGTCGCGTGGTCATGGGCGTGGCTCCGGGCTGCGGATCACGGCGTCGACGTAGCGCACGGCGCCGGCGTGAAGGGTGTGCTTCACGCTCTCGTACCAAAGCGTTGCGACGGGGTTGCCGCCCGCATATTGAAGGCGCAGCACCTTGTCGAAATCCTCGCGCTGGGCGGGAGGGAGATCCTGAATGTTCTCGATCGCATCGACGCGGTAGTGCCACCACGCGAGCTGCACGTACATCATCAACTGAACTTCGTCTGGGGTCAGTCCCGCGTTCGCAGCCATCGCAGCGGCTAGCGGTCCCGTCGGAGACCCGAGCGCAGCGTTCGCCTTCAGGGTGACCCTTCGCGCCTCCGCGTCCGACGCCATCCAGCGCGACAGCTCCGAAGCGGCCTGCAGCCGCCTCTGCCCCGTGGCGCGTGCCACCGAGTCGCGCGCGTGGCGGACTTGCTGCGCGAGGTAGACGAGCGTCACGAACACCGCGAGCGCGCCGAGCGCCTCGCTGACCGCGCCGATCGCGTCCCAGTTCATCGCGACTCCTCCGCCGCTACGCCACTAACACCTTGCGCAAGAACGCATTCAGGAACACGCCCTTCGGGTCCAGCTCCTTGCGCACGCGCTGGAACGCGTCCCACTTCGGGTAGAGCGGCGCGAGCTCCTTTGCGCCGAGCTTGTGGATCTTGCCCCAGTGCGGGCGGCCGCCGTGGTTCCGAAAGATCGCTTCCACGTCGTCGAAGTAGGGGCGGTAGGGGCGCTCGGCCGCCTGGTGCGCCGAGATGGTCACGGTTGCGCGACCGCAGTCGGGCGAGAGCAGCGCCTCGTCGGGCTTCACGGTGCGGTACTCGAGCGGCCAGAGCGCGTCCTTGTGCTTCGTGAGCATCAGCTGGCGCAACTCGCGCACGCAGTCGGGGCCGCGCTCGGCAGGAATCGCGAATTCGATCTCGTTGAACGCGGTGTCGCGCGGCGAGGCGTAGATCGTGTCGCTCCAGCCGACGCGCTCGCCGCGCGTCTGCGCCGCGTCGTCCCAGCGCTCGAAGTCGCGCGGCTCCTTCGTCGGATTCAGCGACTTCATGCCGCACAGATCCTTGGGCAGCTTCGCGGGCACGAAGGCGTTCGGGTCGGGGAACCAGAAGAACTCGAAGTGGCGGTTCTGCGCGACGTGCGACTCGAGTTGCGCCATGCACGCCTCGAACGGCGCGGTCCAGTTGCGCTCGCGCAGGCGGAACGCGGGCTCGAGCGCGAGGCGAACGTGCGTGATCACGCCGAGCGCGCCGAGCGAGACTTGCGCCGCGCGGAAAATCTCGGGGTGCTTGTCAGGCGTCGCCTCGAGCGTGTCGCCGCTCGCGAGCACGAGGCGCACACCCGTCACGTACGACGAGAGGCTGCCGATCGTGCGGCCCGTGCCGTGGGTGCCCGTCGCGATCGAGCCCGCGAGGGCCTGGCGGTCGATGTCGGGCATGGTCGAGAGCGCGAGTCCGGCCTTCCGCAGCGGCTCGCCCACTTGGTAGAGCTTGCTGCCGCCGAGCAGCCACGCTTCGCGCCGCGCCGTGTCGACGGACTCGACGCCGCGCAGGCGGCTCGTCACGAGCTGCAGGCCCTGCGTCTCGCACAGCGGGGTGAAGCTGTGCCCGCTGCCGATCGCGCGTACGCCGCGGCCCGCCTTCGCCGCGCGCGCGACCGCGGCTTGCACCTCGGCGACGCTCGTGGGCGCGACCTTCTCTGCGGGCGTGAAGCGCACCGAGCCCGACCAGTTCGACCACTCGGGCGGCGCGGTCGCGGCGAATGCGCGCTGCACTAGGCTGCCGCTCGCCGCTGCGAGAGCCGCGGCGCCCGCCGCGTTCCGTAACAACTGCCTGCGCCCGATCACTGCGACTTGCCTCGCGCCGTGATCGGCCACAGCTCGCGCACCATGCCGTCGCGAACCACGTGATACGCGTCGTAGAGATTCACCGTGGGGTCGCAGTGCGAGACGATCAGCTCGGCTTTCTCGCCGAGCGCGAGCGTGCGTGCCTCGCCCGTGTACGCGCAGATGCCGTGCTCGTCGCCGCCGTAGAAATACGCGAGCCCGGCGCGGTCCTTGAACTGCGGCTTCGCGTCCGGCTCGTTTGCGAACGCCTTGAAGCCCGCGTCGATCGTGATCAGCTGCGGCACGGGCTGGCTGATCGCCGTCGCTAGCACGGTGAGCGCGGGCTCGAACGTGTCGAACAGCTCGCCGTCGGCGTCGCCGATCATGCGGTACTGCACGTCCATGAACAGGTACGAGCCGACCTGCAGGTCGGTCATGCCCGCGACGTCGCAGTCGATGTCGTACGTGCCGGTGCCGCCGCCGGTGAGCGCCTTCACGGCGATGCCGCTCTTCTCGAGCAGCGCCTTCGTGTCGAGCGCTCCTGCGAGCGACTCCAGCGACTTCTTCTTGCGCTCCTCGCGGCCCGCGACGTGCATGACGTGGCCCGAGTACGCCTGCAGGCCATCGAAGCGCAGGTGCTTCGACTCCGCAATGACTCGCGCGAGCGCGAGAGCCGGCTCGCCGGGCTGGATGCCGGTGCGACGCGTGCCCGTGTCGAGATCGATCAGCACACCGAGCGTCACGCCCGCACGCGCGGCCGCGGCGTCGAACACGCGCGCGGCGCTCGCCGCGTCGAGCACGACCTGGAGGCCCGGCGCGCGCTGCGCGAGCGCCACCACGCGCTCGAACTTGTCTGCGCTCGCGAGCGGCGACGTGATCAGCACGCGGTCGATGCCCGCGTCCGCCAGCGCCTCGGCCTCGCTCACCTTCGCCGCGCATACGCCGAGCGCGCCGAGCGCGAGCTGCTTCTTCGCGAGCAGCGGGCACTTGTGCGTCTTCACGTGGGGCCGCAGGCCGATCTTCTTCGCTGCGGCGTGCGCCGCCATCTTCGCGAGATTGCGCCCCAGCGCGGCCTCGTCGACGAGCAGCGCAGGCGTGGGCAGATCTGCGAGCGCGATCGGTTTCTCCAGCGCGATCGCGTCCCACGGCTTTCGCTCGCTCATCGTGCTCGCCTCCGTGCCCGCGTTCGCCGCGAGCGCGCCTGCCGCCGCGCTGCCGAGCAGGCTGCGTCGCGTGATCTGCGCGCTCACTTCACGGCTCCCGACTTCGCGCCCATGCCGACCCAGTCGCCGAACTGCGCGCCTTCGCGGATCCAGCGCTCGATGCGCGCGAGCTCGGCCGGCGTCAGCGCCTTGCGCTCGCGCGGCATCCGATCCGGCGAGTCCACCGCCAGCAGAAGGCGTCGCATCAACTCGGACTTCTCAGGCTGACGGGGCACGACAGCGAGCCCGATGTCGCCGCCCTGCAGGATGCGCGCGGGCGAGTCGAGCTGGAGGTTCGCGTAGCGCTGCTTCACGCTGTGACACGCGACGCAATCCCGCGCGAAGATCGGCCACACGTCGCGCACGAACACGACTTCTGTCTCCGCAGCGGCGGAGGCGGCGAAGAACACGGTGAGCAGCGCGAGCAGCGGGCGCATCGCACGCATCTTCTCGCGAGGGGGCGGCCGCTGCCAGCGCCTCGTGCGGCGTAGACTCGACGCATGAAGTGCTCCTCGGCCGTGTTCGCTTGCCTACTCGCGCTGCTTGCTTGCGGCGGAGACGGCGACGGAGCGTGCGCGGAGCGCGCGCCGAGCGCGGAGCCCGCCCCGCCGGTGGCGAGCGAGGCGAGCCCGGAAGCACCGCGCGTCCAGCGTGAGCCCGCTCCGGCGATCGACCCCGCTCCCGCGAGCGACGAACGCGTGCGCCAGATCCTCGCACTCGGCAGGGCGCCCGCGGATGCCGACGCGCTGCTCGTCGCTGCGAGGGACTCCGATCCTCGCGCACGTGAAGCCGCGATCGTGCTGCTCGGCCACAGCGACGACCCGCGCGCGCTCGATGCGCTGATCGCGGCGACACGCGACGCGGACTCGCGCGTCGTGCTCGCGGCGCTCGCGCAGCTGCAGTGGTCCGACGACCGGCTCGCGGAGGCCGCGCTGCGAGAGCTCGCGCGAGCCAGCGACCCCGAGGTCGCGAAAGCGGCACGCGACGCACTCGGGGAATGAGGCGCGTCACCTAGCGCGAAGCGAAAAGGGCTGGGCGCCTCGCAGCGCCCAGCCCCGGTTCGCGGGGACCGATCAGGTTCCGATGACTCCGCCGTCGTCCTTCGTGATCACGACCGTCGCCGAGCGAGGCCGGCGTGTGTTGACGTCACCCGGAGTACTCGGGTCCGGCCACGGCCAGCGCGTCGACGGGTTGTTCAGGTTGTTCGTGAACACCTCCGGCGGCTCTCCGGGGTGTTGGATGTCCACGAACATCGCGCGCCGGTCCGGGCTGAACGTGATGCCGGTGACCTCGCAGCCCGAGGGCCCGACCAGGAAGCGCCGGAACTCCTTCGTGGCCGGGTCGGCGGCGAGCAGCATGTTGTTATTGAAAATCGTGTACGCGCCGGTGCTGAGCTCGGACGAGAACATGTCCGTGCCCACCCACACGCGGCCGTCGCGATCCACCGTCACGGCGTCGGGCGCCGCGAACAGGTCGCCCACGACGTTGCCGCCGGGCAGCCCGAGCGGGTTCGCCGGGTCGCCCGCGAGCACGAAGATGTCCCACGTGAACGTGAGCGCGTCCGCGTCGCCGTCCTCCTTCCAGCGCACGATGTGGCCGAACGGGTTGCCCGCGCTGCCGCCGCGCGGGTTCGCCTCGTCGATCGGCGCCGTGAAGTTCTCGGGCAGGCTGCCTGTGCCTTCCGTCGGGTTCGTCGTCGCGCGCCCGCGCCGCGTGTTGTTCGTGCAGCACACGTAGACCTGGTCGTCGGGCGCGACGCTGATCCACTCCGGACGGTCCATGCGCGTGGCCCCGACGGCGTCGGCGGCGAGGCGCGTGAACACGTGGATGCGGTCGAGCGTCCAGCCGGCCAGCGCGGGGTTGTCGGGCGTGAGCGGAATCCACTGGCCAGTGCCCGCGCCGTCGCCGCTCACGGCGCCCGCGTCGAACTTCGCGACGTACAGCGTGCCGTCCTCGAGCGGGCTCTTCCGCAACCGCCGCGCATCCTGCACCGTGCGCGAAGCGACGAACTTGTAGATGTAGTTGTTGCGCTCGTCGTCGCCCGAGTAGGCGACCGCGCGCTTGTCTCGCGTGAGCCGCACCGCGGCCATCTCGTGCTTGAAGCGGCCGAGGCCCGTCAGCTTCAGCGGCGTCGACTCGGGGCGATACGGATCGATCTCCACGATCCAGCCGAAGCGATTCGGCTCGTTCCGATTGCCGGCCACGAGCATGTCGAAGCGCGGGTCGCCGCGGTGGACGCGGATCAAGCCGCTCAGCGCCGATTGCATGTAGCGGCGCTCTTCTGGCGTGAGGTTCGCCGCCGTCGGCTGCGCGAAGTAGAAGTCGTAGTTCTCCTCGCCGGTCACGTAGGTGCCCCACGGCGTCGCCGAGCCGCCGCAGTTGTTGAGCGTGCCGAGAATGCGCGTGCCCGTCGGGTCGTCGCCGGTTTGCAGCAGCGGCGAGCCGGCGGCCGGACCGACCGCGCGCATCGGAGTGTGGCCGGTGATGCGCCGGTTTCGCGTCGACTCATTGATGACACGCCAGCGGCCCGCCTCGCGCCGCACTTCCACGACCGAGACGCCGTGCGCTGCGCGGCTTGCGCGGCGATCTGCGGGAGGAGCGGGGCAACGTAGAGGGAGCGAGGCGCACTGGTTTGCATGCGCCCACGATATCTCGCGCCTTGCGCCTCGAATTCTCGACGGCGAGACCGCAAGCTCTCGCTCTCGTCGGGAGCGAGAGCGATGCCGAGCGGACACATTCTCATCACGGGCGCGAGCGGCCTCGTCGGCCGCGCGGCGATGGAGCACTTCGCGCGGCGCGGCTTCGCCGTGACCGCGATCTCGCGCCGCGCCCCGCTCGAGACGCACGGCGCGCGCTGGCTCTCGCTCGATCTCGCGGACGAGAGAGCGTGCAAGGCCGCGCTCGGCGGCATGAGCGACGTCACGCAGATCGTGTTCGCAGCGCTGCACGAGGAGCCCGAGCTCGTCGCGGGCTGGACGCAGCAGGCACACGTCGATCGCAACGGCGCGATGCTGCGCAACACGCTGGAGCCGATTGCGCGCGCGTCGCGGGCGCTCCGCAACGTGACGATCCTGCAGGGTCCGAAGGCGTACGGCGTTCACGTGAAGCCGATGCGCCCGGGCGCGCGCGAAGACCGCGACGAAGACCGCGCGATCCCGAACTTCTACTGGGCGCAGCAGGACTATCTCGCCGATCGCCAGCGAGGTGAGGCGTGGGGCTGGACGGTGATGCGCCCCGCGCTCGTCGTCGGGCTCGCGGTCGGCGGCGCGATGAATCTGCTCGCGGCGATCGGCGTGTACGCGGCGCTGCTGAAGCAGCGCGGAGAGCCGCTGCACTACCCGGGTGGAAGCGGGAGCCTGCTCGAGGCGACCGACACGGACTTGATGGCGCGCGCGTTCGAGTGGGCGGCCGCCGCCGAGGGCGCGCGCAATCAAGCGCTCAACCTCACCAACGGCGAGCTGTTCTCACTGCGCGATCAGTGGCCGGTGATCGCGGAGAGTCTCGACATGCGCCCGGGTGACGATGCGCCGCTCGGCTTTGCCGACGAGCTGCCGAAGCACGCGCACGAGTGGGATCGCGTTCGCGCGCAGCGCGGGCTCGTCGCGCCGTCGCTCGACGCCTTCCTCGGCCAATCGCTCCAGTTCGCCGACTTCGTGTTCGCGCGCACCGCGCGCGGCGCCGTCGGCGCGTCCTCGATCTCGACGATCAAGATCCGGCGCGCGGGCTTCCACGACACGCTCTACACCGACGAAATGCTGCGGAAGTGGTTCGCGCGCTATCGCGCGGCGCGGCTGCTCCCATAGAGGCGCAGTCAGGCCGGTTTCAGCTTCAGCCCCATCTGCATCGCTGCCGTGAGCGCATCCGCCACGACGTGATACTCCGCGAGCATCCCGCCCTTCAGGCGGAAGAAGCTCACCACGTCGAACTCGAGCACCTTGCCGGAGCCCTGCTGCCCGAACAGCTCCTGCGAGTGCGTGCCCTTGAGGCTCCACCAGCCGACCGCGTCGTTCTCGCCGGCGACGATGCGTCTGATCTGAATCGTCACGTCGGGAAAGGTGCGGTGGAAGTTCGTCACGTGGTTGACGAGGCCCTGCCGGCCCTTCACGGGCTGCGTGTGGTCGATCATGTCCTCGGCCGCGAGCTGCGGGATCAGCTCGTAGCGGCGCTTGCCGACGACCTCGGCGAGGTAGGTGCGCATCACTTCTTCGGATCGCTGCGCGCTCATGGCGTTCTCCTCAGGTTGAGTCCGAGCATAAGCCGGGCGCGAACCCGCTTTCACGCGTGATAGCGTCTAGCTCGCGAGGAGGACGCCCCGATGCCCTACGGACCGAAGGAGATCGAGGAGAAGTACCACCGCCTGCTCGACGCGGACCCGCGCCGCGCGCCGGAGTCGTTCCGCCGCGACTCGCGCATGGAGGGCATCACGCGCGTGCCGGTGGAGCAATTCACGTCGCGCGCGTTCCACGACCTCGAGGTCGAGAAAGTCTGGAAGCGCGCGTGGCAGATGGCGTGCCACGAGGACGACATCCCCGAGGTGGGCGACTCGATCGCGTACGACATCGCGGGCCTGTCGTTCCTCGTCGTGCGCACCGGCGCCGACTCGTTCAAGGCGTTCTACAACGCGTGCCTCCACCGCGGGCGCAAGCTGAAGGAGTGCGGCGGCAAGCGCGCGACCGAGATTCGCTGCCCATTCCACGGCTGGGCGTGGAATCTCGACGGCTCGCTCAAGGAGATCACGAGCGAGTGGGACTTCAAGTACGTCGACAAGTCGAAGCAGAACCTGCCCGAGGTGAAGGTTGGCAAGTGGGGCCGCTTCGTCTTCATCAACCCCGACCGGAACTGCGAGCCGCTCGAGAAGTTCGTCGGCGATCTGTCGAGTCACTTCACCGTGCTGCCGTACGAGCAGCGATACAAGGAAGCGCACGTCGCGAAGATCATGAAGGCGAACTGGAAGGTCGTGCAGTCGGCCTTCATGGAGGCCTATCACACGATCCTGACGCACCCGCAAATCGTCACGGGCAGCTCGCAGGACGGGAACACGAAGTACGACGTATTCGGCAACTACTCGCGGGCGATCACCGTCGCGGGCATGGAGGAGTTCGGGCTCACGAACTGGGGACCGGTGCCGGCGTTGCCGAGCCAGCGCGACGTGCGCGACGGCTACGTCTACACGCCGCGCAGCGATGGCTACTGCGACGTGCGCACGCCCGACGGCCGCACCGGCGTGTTCACGCCGCGCGCGGTGTGGGTGTCGGGCGAGCTCGGCGAAGCGAATCCGCACATGTGCGATCTCGTCGCCGGGCGACAGCTGCCGCCGGGCGCGGTCGACGTGCGCGGCCGCTCGCGCGTGTACGCCTCCTCGAGCATCGACCCGATGGACGTGGTCGCGCAGCACCGCGCGATGGCGCACATGCAGCGCGAGGGCTTCCGCACGGTCGTCGGGGACCTCGCGGACCAAGCGGCCGACATCGAGTTCGCGCCGATCTACTTCACGCTGTTCCCGAACTTCCATCCGTGGGGCTCGTTCAACCGCATCGTCTACCGCTTCCGCCCGAACGGGAACAACCCCGACGAAGCGATCATGGAGTGCCTGTACCTGGCGCCGATCCCGAAGGACGGGAAGTACCCGAAGGCGGTGCCGATCCACTGGCTCGGCAAAGACGACGACTGGGTCGAGGCGCCCGAGCTCGGCATGCTCGCGAAGGTGTTCAACCAGGACTCCCGAAACCTGCCCTTCGTGCAAGAGGGTCTGCACGCGACCGCGATGCAGCACCTGCAGCTCGCCTCCTACAACGAGACGAAGCTGCGCCACTTCCACAAGCTGCTCGAGGAGTGGATCGCGCGTCCGTGAGCGCGCGTCCGTAACCACCAGCCGGCGCGCGCGGCGCGCCATGAGGAGAAGACGTGATCTACGAAGTACGCGACTACCACTACCGGCCCGATCTGTTCGAGGCGTACAAGAAGTGGGCGGAGGAGGCGGTGCCGGTACTGCGCAAGCGCCTCGACGTGGTGGGCTTCTGGGTGTGGGACGGCGCGAATGGCGCTGAGATCACCGGCTCGAATCCGCAGAAGTCGCCGATCGGCGAAGCGAACGTGACGTGGATCATTCGCTGGGAGAGCAAAGCCGCGCGTGACGTCGCGATGAAGGGCGCGTTCGCGGGCGACGACTGGAAGGCGGTGTGGGCCAAGCACCCGGATCCGAACGGCTACGTGCAGATGGCCGCGCGCTTCATGGAGTCGATGTAGCCGCATGACAGCCGCCCGCCCGCGCCTCGGCGTCGCCTTCACGGGCGGCGGCATGAGCGTCGCTCAGCTCGTCGCGATCGGGCGGCGCGCCGAGGAAGCGGGCGTCGACTCGCTCTATCTGACCGAGGCCTGGCGCAGCGCCTGGATCTCGCTCGCCGCGCTCGCGTGCGCGACGAAGCGCGTGCGGCTCGGCCCGTACGTGCTGAACGCGTACGGCCACAGCCCGTTTCTCACCGCGATGTCGGCGATCGACTTCGACGACCTGTCGCAGGGGCGCCTGCTGCTCGGCGTCGGCGGCGGCAACAAGGTGATCAACGAGGAGTGGCAGGGGATTCCGCACGAGCGCGTGCTCACGAAGATGGCGGAGTACGTGACGCTGCTGCGGCAGGTCGCGCGCACGCGCGCCGGCGAGCGCATCGAGTTCGCGGGCAAGGTGCACCGCATGCGCTGGACGCCCGCGGTCGATCCGCGTCCGGCGCCGTTTCCCGTCTACCTCGCCGCGATCTTCCCGCGCATGATCGAAGTGGCGGGGCGCTGCGCGGACGGTCTCGCGTGCGGCGCGCTGCTCTCTGCGGAGTACCACCGCGAGGTGATCCGCCCGGCGGCGGAGAAGGCGGCTGCCACGGCGAATCGCGACCCGCGCGCGCTCGGCATCGTCACGGGCATCCTCACCGCGGTCGACGCAGACCGCGAACGCGCGCGTCGTGCTGCGCGCGAGGCGATCGTGGGGCTGTTCGCGCCGCTGCCGCACCCGTACTACGAGTTCGCGCTGCGCGAGCAGGGCTTCTCCGCGGTCGCCGACGCCGCGCTGCGTTGGGCGAACGGCGGCAGTCGCGAGGCCGCGGTCGACGCGATTCCGGATGCGTGCCTCGATCGCCTCGCGCTCGCGGGCACGCCCGCCGAGTGCGCGAAGCGCATCGCGGACTACGCGGGTGTCGTGGACGAGCTCGTGCTCACGAACGTGCTGCCGCCGCGCGGCGCCGATCCCGCGGAGGCGTTCGCGGGGCTGCTCTCGCTCACCGCCTGACGCGAGCGCTCAGCGCTTCGCGATGTCCGGGCGGAAGCTCGCGAGGTCCTGCGGCTCGACGAGCTCGATCACGTTGCCTTCGGGATCGGCGAGGAAGCAGAGCTTCACCGGGCGCTCGCCTTGAATCAGCGCGCGATCGGAGCGAAGCGTCGCGCCGGCGGCTTCGCAGCGCGCGAGCACCTCGCCGATCGCGTCGCAGTAGAACGTGAGGTACGCGATGCCGCGGCGCTCGGTCAGCAGCGCGGGCGCGCCGCTCGCGGCGGGCTTGTTAGGTGGGCGCATCAGCTTGATCGTTTCGCCGCCGGGCGTCTTGAGCCACACGCACGTGTAGCCGTCGCGCGCGAGCGTGATCGCGCTGCTCAGCGCTGCGGGGATCTCGGCGCGTCGCACTTCGTGGCAGCCGAGCGCGCGTGTGTAGAACGCGTGCATGCGGTCGAGATCTTCGACCGCGATGCCGGCCTCGACCGGGGCGATCTGTTTCATCGCGCCTCCTCGTAGCTCGCGGCGTCGTTCACCGCGAGCATGCGCTCATAGGTCGTCATCGTGTATGGGAACTGCGTGACGATGCGGCCCGACGGCGCGCGGTAGTAGCCGCGGCAGTCGCTGCGCCACACCGTGATGCCCGCGATGTCCTTCTGCAGCTGCTCGTTGTAGGCGGCCATCGCGCTCGGCTTCACGTCGATCCAAGCGAGCTTCGCGTCCAGCACGCGGCGGATCGCGCGCACCGCGTAGTCGCTCTCGAGCTCGAGCATCGTAATCAGCGAGTTGTTGTTGGTGTTGGGGCCGTAGATCATGAACAAGTTCGGGAAGCCGCTCGTGGTGATTCCCTGATAAGCGATCGCGCCGTCCTGCCACGCGTCCTGGATGTGCACGCCACCGCGGCCCGCGACGTCGAGCGCGCTCAGGTAGCGCGTCGTCTCGAAGCCGGTGGCGAGGATGATCGTGTCGACCTCGCGCAGCTCGCCGCGCGCCGTAACAACCCCAGCTGGAACGATGCGCTCGATGCCGCAGTCGACGAGGTGCACGTTCGGGCGGTTGAAGATCGGGTAGTAGAGGTTCGAGAGCAGCGGGCGCCGACAGCCGTAGCGCCAATCGGGCGTGAGGCGGCGGCGCAGCTCGGGATCGTTCACCGCGAGCAGGTTCTGCCGGCCTGCCTCCTCCGAAGCGGCGACGGCCTGTGGATCCTGGAAGAGCACGAACGCTTCGATCTCCCTGTAGATCTCGTCGCGCATCGCCTTCACCGCGTCGGGGTTCGCGCGAAAGTGCGCGAGCTCGGCCTCGGTGAACGGCGTGTCCTTCTTCGGAACGACCCACTGCGGCGTGCGCTGGTAGAGGTCGAGGCGCGCGACGATGGGCGCGATCTCGGGGGCGGTCTGCACCGCGCTCGCCGCGCTGCCGATCAGCGCGACGCGCTCACCCGTCAGGTCGTGCCCGTCCTTCCAGCGCGCGGTGTGGAACAGCGTGCCCGCGAAGTCGTCGAGGCCCGCGATGTCGGGCAGCGCGATGTCGTTGAACATGCCGATCGCGCTGATCACGAAGCGCGCCGTGAGCGCGCGTCCGTCCGCGAACGCTGCGCGCCAGAGTGCCGCGCGCTCGTCCCAGCGCAGCGTCTTCACCTCGGTGTCGAAGTGGCAGTGCGGGAGCATCCCGTGCTTGCGCGCGACGTGCTCCACGTAGTCGCGAATCTCCGCCTGTCCCGAGTACGGGCGCGACCAGTCGGCCTTCGGCTCGAACGAGAACGAGTAGAGGTGCGACATCACGTCACACTCGGCGCCGGGGTAGCGGTTGTGCCACCAGGTGCCGCCGACGCCCGCGGCCTTCTCGACGATCACGAAGTCCGTGATGCCCGCGCGCGCGAGCGTGATGCCCGAGCAGATGCCGCCGGGGCCGGCGCCGATCACGAGCACGGTGGTGTGGGCGGGCAGGGAGGTGTTAGGGGCGGGCGCGGCGGCGGTCATCGAGGTCTCGCGAGTGGGTGAGCGGCCACGCTAGCGAGATCGGACGAGCAGCGACTCGCGCAGCGCGCCGGAGCTGATCACTCCCGTGGATCCGCGCACGATCGCATTCACGGGGCAGGTGCTTCTTCGAGCGCGATCTCGATCAGCACCGCGCCTCTCGCGACCGCGCTCTCCCAGGAGCTCGGCCGTAGCGCGCGCCAGCCCGCGTCAGCCTCGGCGGCATCTCGCACGATGCGCGCGCTCACCGTGCGAGGCAGGCTGTTACGGAGCTCGACGCGCACGCGCGGCTCTACCTCGAGATCGCGCCACCAATCGAAGTCGCTGCCGACCAGCAGCGCGTCACCGCGCTCGACATAGTTCACCGGAATCACGTAGGGCTTCCGGCTGTCGCGAGAAGTCAGCTCGAGCAGAAGGACCTGCGAGCTGAACACGCCGTGCAGCGGCGAACGCAGAATCCAGCGCACCGGCGCGTTCGCGAGCTCGGCAGGGCCGCGCACGAGGGCGACGGCTCCCATGCCAGTCAGAGCCAAGGCGATCCCCCATAGGAGGTGGGCGCGCATCGTGGAGGCCTCCATGATTCGTCCGGTCGAGAGCTGTGAACTCGTTCATTTCCATAGCGACCGAGGCTGCGCAAGTCTCTGGGTCACCCACGGAAAGGAGGGACTCGATGTCGGTGGAGGAGCGACTCAGCAAGCAGATGAAGAGCAAGCTCGGCGCGCGGGCGGTCTACCTGCCCGGCACCGCATTCGACCTCGGTGACGTGCTGCGACCGAAAGGAGATGGCTTCCAACAGATGACGAAGCTCGCGAGGCTCGGCGTCGGCTTCGACCCGGAGCCGTTCCAGGACATGTCGCTCGACTTCGTATCGAGCGGAACGAAAGAGCGAATCTTCCAGGCCGGCGCCGAGCTGCCGAGCAGCGCGGCGCTCGATCTCGCCGCCGACGCGAGCGTGAGGTACGAGTTCGGCGGCGAGTTCGAGTACGTGCTCAAGACCCCGGTTCTGCAGGGCGCGCACATCGAGAACCTCGCCGAAGTCCTCGAGGCCGTGCAAAGGCTCCCGAAGTTCAACTTCAAGGAGTGGAGGATCGTGACGGAGGTCTACGTCGCGTCGGAGTTCGCCTTCGTGGCATCGGAGAAGAAGAAGAGCTCTTTCGAGATCTCCGGGAAAGCGTCGGGGATCGTCGGGTTCCTCACGGCTGGCGCATCGCTGGGTTTGAAGAGCACCAGGAGCGGGAGCGTGTCGATCCTCGGCAAAGGCGGACCCGTCGCGATGAGCCTGACGAAGGTCCCCAAGCCGTAATCGCCCTCTCTCAGCCCCCGAACGCAAACCCCTCGTACCCATTCTTTGCCACGCGATCGCAGATCTCGCGGTAGACGCCGACCCCCGCGGCGTAGGGCATGAACACGCGCGGCTTGCCGGGGATGTTCGCGCCCATGTACCAGCTCGCGGCTCTCGGCATGAGCGTCCCGTTCGCGACTTCGTTCACGTGCGCGACCCACTGCTCCTGCGCCTCGGGCTTCGCCTCGATGCGCGCGAAGCCGCGCTGCCGCATCCAGTCGATGCAGGCGAGCGTCCAGTCCACGTGCTGCTCGATCGAGACGAGCATGTTGCTGAGCACCGAGGGGCTGCCTGGGCCGGTGATCATGAACAGATTCGGGAAGCCCACGCTGCCGATGCCGAGGTAAGTCTTCGGGCCCGCCGCCCACGCGTCGCTGAGCTTCGCGCCGCCCGCGCCGCGGATGTCGATGCGTGCGAGCGCGCCGGTCATCGCGTCGAAGCCGGTCGCCATCACCAGCATGTCGAGCTCGTGGAATTCGCCGCCCTGGATCTGGATGCCCGTCGCGGTGATGCGCTCGATCGGGTGCTTCGCGATGTCGACGAGCTTCACGTTCGGGCGGTTGTACGTCTCGAAGTAACCGATATCGACGCAGATGCGCTTCGTGCCGATCGGGTGCGAGGTCGGGCAGAGCGCTTCCGCGGTGGCCGGGTCCCTAACAATCGAGCGGATCTTCTCGTGCACGTAGCTCGCGACGAAGCGGTTCGTGTCTTCGTTCGCGAGCGTGTCGAGGATCGTCCCGCAGAAGCGCGCGCCGCCGCTCCGCCAGCTCCGCTCCAAGGCGGCGCGCAGCTCGGCCTCGCTCTTGCCCACCGACGTCTCGAACGCGGGCACGGTGGGCTGCGGCTCGATCGTGAGGTCGCCGAAGCCGCCGCTCAGGCCGAGCCGGTAGTTCTGGCGGTGCTGCGGATAGTTGCGCTTGAAGGCGCGCGCGAACTCCGGGTCGAGCGGCGCGTTCACCGCGGGCACGCTGAAGTTCGGCGTGCGCTGGAAGACGGTGAGGTGGCCCGCGGTCTCGGCGATCACCGGAATCGCCTGGATCGCGGAGGAGCCGGTGCCGATCACGCCGACGCGCTTGTTCTCGTAGCGCACCTCGTGATGGGGCCAGCGGCTCGCCCAGTGCATCTCGCGCGAGAAGTCGCGCAGGCCCGGGATGTTCGGCTCCTGCGGGACCGACAGGCAGCCCGTCGCCATCACGCAGAACTTCGCGATCGCGCGATCGCCGCGATCGGTCTCGACGCTCCACTCGGCGCGCGCGTCGTCGAAGCTCGCTCTGGTGACGCGCGTCTCGAAGCGCATGTCGCGCTTCAGGTCGAAACGCTCGGCCACGTGCTCGGCGTACTTCAGGATCTCGGGCTGCGTCGCGTAGCGCTCGGTCCACTCCCACTCCTGCTCGAGCTCGCGCGAGAACGAGTAGGAGTAGGCGAGGCTCTCGGCGTCGCAGCGCGCGCCGGGGTAGCGGTTCCAATACCAAGTTCCGCCCACGCTCGTGCCGGCTTCGTACACGCGAGCTGTTAGGCCCATCTGCCGCAGGCGGTAGAGGAGGTACATGCCCGCGAAGCCCGCGCCCACGACGATCACGTCGAAGCGCGCGCCAGCGTCGCGCGGCGCTGCCGAAGTGCTGCTCATCTCGACTCCCCGATGGACGCGCGACGTTAGTTGCAACGCACCGTTCCCCGCATCGCCTCGCACGCGGCAGCATGCCGCCTCGCTCGCGGAGGGCGTAGAGGGCGGACGTCATCGCGCGGGGGGGGACGCTGCCGGTCGACGGCGGCTTCCTCGCGCCCTGAGGTGAGCTCACACGCCGCGAGCTGGCGAAGCTGAGACCGGAGCTCCGCGCGCAAGCGTCTTGCCCAAGGCGGCCGTGAGATCGCGCATGCGGAACGGGTTTGCGACGAACGTGACATCGGGCCGCTCGACCTCGGCGAGCGAGCCGTCGTGTCCGACGTACCCGGACATGTAGAGGACGCGCGCGTTCGGTCGCCGCTCGCGCACTCGCGCGGCGACGTCGAAGCCGCTCGCTCCGGGCATCACGATGTCGGTGATCAGCGCGTCGATCGGGCCGGGATGACTCTCGATGAGGGAGATCGCGGCGAGTCCGTCTGCCGCGGCGAGCACCACGTACCCCGCTCGCTCGAGCGACTCGACGAGCAGGACGCGCAGCTCGGCATCGTCCTCGACCGCCAAGACCGTCTCGCCGGTCCCAGCGCGCACGGCGCTCGCCTCCGCGGGTGCGTCGCCTTCGAGCTCTCGTCGCGCCTCCGTCGCCAACGGCAGGTCGATCGTGATCTGGGTTCCGGCACCGAGCTCGCTGGTGGCAGAGACCTCGCCGCCGAGTTGTTGAACGACTCCGTAGACCGTCGCGAGCCCGAGCCCGCTGCCCGCTCCGCCGCCTTTCGTCGTGAAGAATGGCTCGAACGCATGCGCCAGCACGTGGGGCGCCATCCCGGAGCCGCGATCCGTAACGATCAGCCTCACGCTGGCGCGCGCCCCTTCCGTGCAGCGCCGTGTCGCGATCGCGATCTCCCCGCCGTCCGGCTGAGCGTCTCGCGCGTTGATGACGAGATTGACCAGCACGCGCTCGATCTGGCCTGCGTCCGCGCGCACGAGGCAGGGCTCGGCCGCGAACTGGGTCCGAAGCCGGATGTCTTCCCCGACGAGCCGCTCGAGCAAGCGGAGGCTGCGCGCGACGATTTCGTTCAGGTCGAGTGTGATCGGCAACCCCGGCACTTGCCGCGCGAACGCGAGCAGATCGCGCGTCAAACCGGCCGCGCGCTCCGCAGCGCCGCGAATCTCCTTCGCCGCGAGCGCGGGATCGATTCGCGTGCCGCGTTGACCCAGCGCATCCGCGTAGCCGAGGATCACGGTCAGCAGATTGTTGAAGTCGTGCGCAACGCCGCCCGCGAGCCTGCCGAGCGCCTCGAGACGGCCCTGACGCGCGAGGTTCGCTTCCAGTCGTTCGCGGCCCAAGGCCGTCGACAGCAGGTTCGCGGCGGTTTGCAGGAACAATGCGTCTTCGTCGCGGAAGGCGTCGGGCTGCCGGCTGTGAGCGGCGAGGATCCCGTAGGTCCTGCCCTCGACGCGAATCACGACGCTCACGCCGCTCCGCACACCATGGTTCGTGAGCAGCTCCGGCCCACTGAAGCGCTGCTCCGTGCTCAAGTCGCTCACCAACACGGGGATCTGCGACGCGAGGGTGAAGCCGGCCTGCGAATCCTTGCCGACGGGAACACGCGCCTGCCCGACCAAGCCCGCGTCCCAACCCAAGCCCGCTCGCAACAGGAGATGCCCTCCGTCGTCCGAGAGCTCGAGCACCTTCACGAGCTCCGCGCCGAGCGTGCGCGAAACTTCGTTCACGAACTCGTCGAGCAGCGCGCCGGAGTCGCGGCTCGCGAGGGCGAACGTGCCCAGGCGCGCGATCGCCGTCTGCTGGCGTACACGTCGCTCGGCCGCCCGCGTGGCCTCGCGCGCGACCTGAGAGCTCTCCTGCGCGCGCGCCAGATTGCGCCGAACGCTCGTGGTCGCGAGCCGCAGCGACAGCAGGACGACGACGATCTGAGCGAGCAGCGCCGCCAAGAACCGCCACCGCGCCGGCTCGACGAGCGGACTTGGAAGCCACGCGGGGGGTAGGAAGGCGAAGACCGTTGCGGCTCCGACACTCAAAGCTCCGAATGCCAACGCCGCTCGCTCGTTCCAGATCAACCCCGCCAGTAACACGAGCGAAACGGAAGCGGAGAAGCTGGGGCTGGAGACGCCGCCCAGCAGGAACACGGAGACCGTCTGCGCGAGCCAGCCGACGACGACGAATCCCGCGGCGGCCCGGCCGGGGTGACCCGCTCTCGCAAGGCGATGCGCCGCGATACACGACGCGGCGACTGCGCCGTAAATCGCGATCAAGGGCAGCGGCTGCTTCGTCAGGAACGGCGAGGCGAGCGCCATCGCGGTGCAAATCCCGGTGATCAGGTACAGCACGCGCGTCAGCGACCGGGCCGGCAACAGCTCCGTCTAAAATCCGTCATCGCCCGTGCTGCCTCGATCAGGCACCGTCGACCCCTTGCGTACGCAAGAGAGCGCCCAACCGGGAGCTTACACCTGCTTCTACGTTACGCCGATTCGCGCGCAGCGATCCAGCGCTTGCAACACCTCGCTCTCGCCCGCGGCGGGGAGCCGCAGGATCGCACGCTCCTCTCCCATCGCGCGCGCCTGCGCGAGCGTGGCTGCACTCTGCTCTCGCTCGGCGAGGAACAGCATCGAGATGCCGAGCTTCGCGGGATCGCGCCCCGCTCGCTCCATGCGCTCGCGCACGTCGGCGAGGCTCTTCTTCGTGTACTCGAGGTTGAGCGCGATCGGCATCCACGCATCCGCGTGCTTCGCGACGAGGCCGCGGCCGAACGGCGTGTCGAGCGTCCCTAACAAGATCGGCGGATGCGGGCGCTGGAGCGGCTTCGGGTAGAGCCAGGTGTCGCCGAAGCGCACGAACTCGCCCTCGAAGCGCGCGCGCTCGTCACGCCAGAGCACTTTCAGGGCATCGAGTCGCTCGCTGAGCTGGCGCCAGCGGTCCTCGAACGCGATGCCGTGGTGGTTCATCTCCGCCACGTTCCAGCCCGCGCCGACGCCGAAGATGAAGCAGCCGTCGCTGAGGTGATCGAGCGTGGCCACGCGCTTCGCCAGCGAGATCGGGTGGTGCTGGTTCACGAGGCAGATCGCCGTGCCGAGCACGAGCTTCGTCGTCGCCGCGGCCGCGGCCGCGAGACCGAGGAACGGGTCCGCCATGTGGCGGTACTCGCGCGGCAGCTCGCGGCCATCGACCATCTTCACCACGCCGTCCGGTGGCGCCGGGATGTGCGTGTGCTCCGGCAGCCAGAACGACTCGAGGCCGCGCTCTTCCACTGCACGCGCGAGCTTGTCGGCGCGCACGGTGTACTCCGTGTTGAAGGAGAAGACGCCGAGCTTCACGAGTGGAGCCTCCGGACTCGGTCGTCATGGGCTGGCGAGATCGCCAACACTCCGGACGTTCGTCGAGTCCGCGCGAGGGTGCGCCGCGATGCTGGAACCAACAAGCGCGTGCGTGTTCCGAAGAAGTCGCGATCGTGCGAAGGGGTGCCTCGACGTGGAGCAGCTGCGCTGGAAGTGGCTTTGGTGGAGCGGGGGCGTGCTGCTCGTCGCGGGCGTGCTGTGGCTCAGCCTCATCCCCTCGCAGGGCCTGCCAGGCATCTCCCTCTCCGACAAAGCCGAGCACGCGCTCGGCTACGGCGTGCTCACGACGTGGTTCTCAGGCCTCGTCGTGCGCGCGCATCACCTCGGCGCAGGCGCGGTGCTCTTCGCGTTCGGCATCGGCTGCGAGCTCCTTCAGCACTTCGGCAGCGCTGGTCGCTCGGGCGAAGTCGCTGACGCCGTCGCGAACGTAGTGGGCGTCGTGCTCGCGCTCGCGATCGTGCGCCTCACGCGCGGCTCGTGGATGCGCGGCGTCGAGCGCCTCCTCGCCGCGCGAGGCTGAGTCGTCAGTCCTCGAATCTCAGCGCGCTCGCGTCGCCGGGTGCGTGCTCGAGCAGCTCGATCACGTTGCCGAACGGGTCGCGGCCGTACGCAAAGCGCTGCGGCGCGGCGCCGAAGGGCGGGGCGTTGAAGGCGACGCCGTGCTTCGCGAGGTGGTCATAGTCGGCGAGGTAGTCGTCGGTGACGAGTGCGATGTGCGTGATCCCGACGCGGTTGACCGGGCGCTTCGCGTCGCCCGCCTCCGCGTCGGCGAACTCGAACAGCTCGATGCACGAGCCGCCCTTGCGGATCATGCGCACCTTGCACGCCGCATTCGCCACGCCGAAGGCTTCGTTCATCGGCGCGTAGCCCGGCGGCAGCTCCGCCTCCATCGTCACGCGAAAGCCGAGCACGCCGCAGTAGAAGTCGAGCGCGCGCTGCATGCTGGGCACGGCGAGCGCGGCGTGGTGCAGACCGAGAATCATTTGCGCCTCCGAGGGGCGCGCGAAGCTACAGCGCCGCCGCGGCCTTCGCGCTGCTCGCGATCCGCTGCGCCCGCGCAGCGCCGCAGCTCATCGATCGCGGCGGACCTCGCCGGCAGCCGGCGCGCCGCCGCGGCCCGCGACGCTCAGAGGCCGCCCTTGGCGTCGTCCAGCAGCTCGAGCTTGCGGCGAAGCGCGGTGCGCAGCGTCGGGTCGTCGGAAATCTCGAGCGCCCGCGCGAACGATTTACTCGCGGAGTCGAGATCCCCGAGCTGGCGCTGCGTCTTCCCTAACAAGGTGAAAAACGTGGCGTCGATGTCGTTGGCGCGAATGGCCTCGAGCAGCCGGCGCCGCGCGAGCCGGAACTCGCCGCGGCGGAAGGCGGTCTCCGCCTGGGCGTACTTGAAGTAGGGGTTGCGCGCGCGGTGCTGCTTGATGCGATCCGCGAAGGTACGCGCGAGCTAGGGCCTCTGCGCCTGCGCGTGCAAGCTCGCGAGGTTGTTCATCGCCACGTAGTCGCGCGGGGCGAGGCGCAGCGCTTCGACGTAGCTCGCTTCCGCGCGCGCGAAGTCGCCGCGGCGGCGGTGCCACACGCCGAGGTTGATCCACGCCTGCGGCAGCGTGCGGTCCATCGCGAGCGATTTCCGGAGGTACGCGAGGGCAACCTCGGGCTCGCCCGCCTGCATCTGCTCCACGCCGAGGTTGCTGTAGTAGTGCGCCGCCGCGCGCGCATCGGAGATCGCACGCCGCGGATAGGCGGCGCGGAACTCGGGCATGTTGAAGTCCACCACGTAGTCCGGCTGGCCGTTCACGGTCGCGATCGCGTTGATGTGGCGGCTCACGACGAGGGTGTCGCCGCGCAGCGACCACGTGGGTGGCACGTCGACTTCTTGGTACGCGACCTCGAGGCCCGCCTCGCGCGCGAGCGCGACGAACAGGTTCGTGAACGCGAGGCAATTGCCGCGCAGCGTCTCGAAGGTTTCGAGCGCCGTGCGCGTCTGATCGCCGTAATCGATGTGAAACGTGGGACTTCGGATCACCGCGCCGATGAGCTGCTCGAGGCGCGCGGAGTCACTCGTCGCCGTGAGCTCGGTCGCGACGAAGCGCCGCATGCGCGCATCGAGCGTCGCGATGCCCGCTTCTTGCAGCGAGAGCCCGTCGGGCGCGGGGATCGCGACGAGATCGCCCGCAGCTGCGCGCGCATCCGGCGTGACGGGAACCGCTGCGCAGCCGGCGAGCGCTGCGGCCGCAGCGAGCACGGAGAAGCGGGCCGGCCGAGGCATCGCGAGTCCTCCCGGAGAGCGAGGCCGATGCTAGTCCCGTGCGCGGGGCAGGCGAGGGTGCGCGTGAGTCATTTCGGCCGGGCCGAAATGTCTCACGCCTTCGCCAGGATCGCGCCGGCCATCCCCGACGAGACGAGCACGAGCTGCGCGCCCGCGACCTGATTCGCCGCCGTGCCGCGCAGCTGGCGCACACCCTCGGTCACGAGGTTCATGCCGTGGATGTAGGCCTCGCCGCTGTGGCCGCCGTGCGTATTCGTGGGGATCGAGCCTGATAACTCGCAGTGTCCGTCCGCCACGAAGCCCTTCGCCTCGCCGTGCTCGCAGAAGCCGAACGCCTCGAGCTGCTTCATCACGTTGGGCGTGAACGCGTCGTAGAGCAGCGCGGCGTGCATGTCGCGCGGTGCGAGGCCGCTCTGCGCCCACAGCCGTTTCGCCACGCCCATTGCCTCGGGCATGGTGGTCAGGTCCGCGTGGTAGTAGTTCGAGATCACCTCGGCCTCGGCGGGGATCGACTGCGCGGCGGCGAGAATCTGCACGGGCCGCTGCCGCAGATCGCGCGCGCGCTCGAGCGTCGTGATGACTGCGGCTGCCGCGCCGGCGTTCTCCTGACAGCAGTCGAGCAGGCGCAGCACGGGCTCCACGATCCAGCGCGAAGCCTGGTGCTCGTCGAGCGTGATCGGCTTGCCGTGGAAGATCGCGGCGGGGTTCGTCGCAGCGTGTTTGCGGTGGAGCACGGCGATGCGGCCGAAGTCGCGGCTCGTCACGCCGAACTCGTGCATGTACCGCTGGATCGCGAGCGCGGCCCAGGTCGCGGGCGCCTGTGCGCCGAACGGCATGCACCACAGCAGCGAGCTGGTGCCGCTGCCCGGCTGAAACATCCCGCCGGCCTGCGGCTGGCCGTAGCGATACGCGGCGCCTTGATTGATCGCGCGCCACACGAGCACCGTCTCGCACGCGCCCGCCGCGACTGCGGCGGCGGCCTGATGGATCGTGCCGAGCGCGCCTGCGCCGCCGCCGGGCACGCGGCTCGTTAGAGCGAGATCGCGCACGCCGAGCGCGCGGCAAATGCCGATCTCGTCCACGGGATCGAGCGTGTAGGTGATCATGCCATCCACGTCCGCGGGTGCGACTCCCGCGTCGCGCAGCGCCGCGAGAGTCGCCTCGGCTGCGAGCAGCGACTCGCTGCGCTCATCGCGGCGCGCGTACGTCGTCTGCCCGATCCCCGCGATCGCGACTGCGCGCCCGGCGCCGAACATCACCCTCGCCCCATCGCGCGAAACACCGGCACTGCCTTGCCGCCCGCGGTCGCCTCGAACGCGACCTCGACACGCAGCCCGTTGCGCATCGCTTCGGGCGCGACGCCGACCACGTTCGACACGAGCCGCACGCCCTCGTCGAGCGCGATCAGCGCGACGACCGGAGCCTCCGCGAAGCCGATCGGCGCGGGATGCCGCGGCACGATCCAGCTCCACACCTCACCGCGCCCCGACAGGCGCGCGACCTCGCGCTGCGTGCTGTGACAGCGCGGGCACATCGGTCGCGGCGGATGCGCGAACGCGCCGCACGCCCCGCAGCGCTGCGCCACGAGCTCGCCGCGCGCGCACGCCTCCCAGAAGAACGCGTTGTCCGCGGTGACGATGGGGTCGGGGCGCGCCGCGGCGGTCATCGCGTGGAAGCTCGCGCGCGCACCGGGGACGTACGTGCACCATTTCGCGCACAGGGGACGTACGTGCACCGCCACGCGCGCTCCGGAGTGCACGTACGTCCCCAGTGCGCGTCGATGTGCAGGTACGTCCCAGGTGCGCGCCTCATTCGCTCTTCGCCGCGGGCTTCGGCAGCCACTTGCTCGGGATCACGACGCGATGCGGCTTGCCGGGCTCCCAGTCGAGCACGCAGCTGGCGCACAGCGCGTCGATGTCGGCCGGCGCGTAGCCGAGCTCGCGCAGAATCTCGCGGCTGTGCTGGCCGACGATCAGCGGCGGGCCCTGCACGCGGCCGGGCGTGTCGCTGAGGTCGCACAGCAGGCCGACCTGATCGAGCTTGCCGACGAACGGGTGCTCGTAGCTCGCGGTCCAGCCGCGCTGCCTCAGCTCTGCATCGTCGTGGAGCCCCAGCGCGAACTCGGGGTCGCAGATCTCGCACGGCACGCCCGCGGCGTCGAGCGCGGCGAACGCCCCCTGCGCGCTGCGCTGCGCGAGTAGCGCGCCTAGCGACTGCGCGAGCTCCGCGTCGTGCTTCGCGCGCGCGGCTTCGCTCGCGAAGCGTGCGTCGCGCGCGAGCTCGGGCGCGCCGAGCGCGGCGCACATGCGCGCGAACGCGGCGTCGCCCGGCGCGAGCACGCACAGCCAGCCGCGCTGCGTCTCGTAGAAGCGATTCGTCGCGCTGAATCCCGTCTGCGTCGCGTCGGTGTGCGGGCGCACGAAGCCGCTGCCGTCCGCGCGCGCCACCGCGTAGCTCGTGTTCAGCAGCTGCGCGTACACGATCGAGGTGTCGCAGAACTGGCCTTCGCCGCTGCGATCGCGCTGCATCAATGCCTGGATCATCGCGATCGCGGAGAGGAAGCCGTTGCCGGTATCGCCGAGCGAGCAGAAGCTCCACAGCGGCTTCCCGCCGCGCGCCATGCCGCCGTCTTCGTACTGTGTGCCGGCCAGGCAGCCCCCCGTTTGGTCGTTGCCGGGCAGGCTCGCGCGCGGGCCATTCTCGAAGCCGCGCGTGTGGCAGTAGACGAGGCGCGGATTCACGCGGCGCAAGCTCTCGTAGTCGACGCCGATCCGCTGCGCCGCGTCGTAGCGCATGTTGTGCTGCACCACGTCGGCGCGCGCGACCAGCTCGTGCAGCACCTTCATCGCGCGCGGCTCCTTCAAATCGAGCGCGATGCTGCGCTTGCCGCGGTTCGCCATGTACGCGATGTGGTTCGCGTGCCAGTAGATGTCGTAGAGCGCGTTGATCTTGATCACGTTCGCGCCGAGGTCGCTGAGCAGCTGCGTGCCGAACGGGCCCGCGATCGCGAGGCCGAGGTCGAGCACCGTGATGCCCTCGAGCGGCGCGCGCAGCTTGCGCCCCGGCGTCGCCTCGCGCGCGGGCTTCAGCGCGAGCGCCGCCGCTTCCTCCCTCACCGCCGCGGAGTGCTCGCCCACGCGCGCGGCGGGCGCGCCGATGCGCTGCGGATTCTTCGCGAGCCGAATCGTGCTGCCGACTTGGCGGATCGCGCCGAGCTCCGCGTCGAGGGCCGTAACGACACAGCCATCGGCGAGGAAGAGCGGATCCGCGAGCGCTTCCTCGGGCGAGCGCACGGGCTGAATCGTCATGTTCGCCGCAGCCGCCGCGCGCACCCAGCCGTCAGCAGGGAACTTCCTCGCGGCTTCGGCGAGCAGCGGCTGGTAGTGCTGCATCACCACGAGCTCGCCGGGCGCGGTGCCGAAGCGATCCGGGTCGTTCTTCGCGGCGAGCTCCGGCGTCGCATTCAGCGCATCGCCCGCGGACGCGGAGAGCAGGAAGCGCGGGTTCGGCACCCAGTTGTGGATCCAGCGCCCATCCGCGCACTCGAAGTGCCCCTTCGGCGAGCGCGCGCCGAGAATCCACGAGTCGAAGTCCTTCGCATCGACGCGCTCCGCGCGTTGCCACACGCCGCTTGCACAGGCGAGCGCGCCCTGCAGCAGCGAAGTCTCCACCCACTGGCCGCGCCCGGTGATCTCGCGCGCGCGGAGCGCGGCGTGAATGCCGAGCGTCGCGGCGAAGAACGCGCCGAGGCTCGGGTAGAACGAGGCGGGGAACACCGGGCCCTCGCGCGCGGGGCCTTGTACCTGCGCGTAGTCGAAGTCGATGTGCGCGAACGGATCCGGCCGCCGCGCCATGTGGTTCAGCGCGCCATCGGGCCAGCCGCGCTGCTCGAAGTGCAGGCCCGTGCGCGCCGCCACGAGCGAGTCGTAGCCGGGCCGCGCGGAGTGCTTGTTGTTACGGCCGTAGGCGGTGATCGAGCAGTAGACGAGGCGCGGATTCGCAACGGCGAGCGTCGCGTAGTCGATGCCGAGCTTCGCCGTCGTGCCCGGCGCGAAGCTCTCGAGCACCACGTCCGCGTGCTTCGCGAGCGCGAGAAACGCCTCGCGATCCGCCGCGCTCTTCAGATCGAGCACCGCGCTGCGCTTGCCGCGCTGCCACACGCGGTAGCCGAGCTGCGCGCGGAACGGGTCGCCGCCGCGCGGCTCGATCTTCGTCACGTGGGCGCCCGAGTCCGCGAGCAGCATGCCCGTCATCGGGCCCGCGATGCCCCACGAGAGATCGAGCACGCGCAGGCCGTCGAGTGCCGGAGCGCCGCTCGTCATGCGATGCCGTACATCCGCGCGCCGTTCGCCCAAGTGATCGCGTGCACTTCGCTCTCGGGCACGCCCGCGAATTGTTTCTCGATCTTCGCGCCGGCGTTCGGCCAGTTGCAGACGGGGTGCGGGAAGTCGGTCGACCAGAGCACGTTGTCGATACCGATCGCGTGCCGCTGCTCCACGCCCTCGGGCTCGTGCACGAACGTCACCGCCATCTGGCGCCGGAAGTACGTGCTCGGCAGCTCCTTCACGCCGGGGAACACGTAGTGATGGTGCATGCGCGAGTCGAGGTATCGAATGAAGCCGGGCAACCAGAACAGGCCCGGCTCGACGAATACGACGCGCAGTCCCGGGTGCCGCTCGAGCACGCCCGTGAGGATGTACCAGCACAGCGTCTCGGCGATCGCGAAGCCAGGCTGCGCGGTGAAGATGCCCTTCTGCGGCGTCGGATCGCGGCGGAACACGTCCCAGAGGCCGTCCTTCAGCGTGAGATGGTTCGCCACCACGACGCCCGTCTCCTCGAACGCGCTCCAGAGCGGCTCGTAGCGCGCGTCGTGGTAGTCGGGCATACCGACTTCGCTCGGGAAGTTCGGGATCTGGATCGAACGCGCGCCGAGCGCGGCGAGGCGGTGGATCTCGCTCACGGCGTACTCGATGTCGATCAGCGGCAGCTGGTACGTGATCAGGATGCGCTTCGGGTCCGCCTGCGCGAACTGGTTCAACGTGTTGTTATAGGCGGTCGCGCACTCTCTCCAGCTCGCGCCCACCTGATAGACCTTCGAGGTGAAGTCGAACTCCGAGTACATCACCTCACATTCGACGCCATCCGCGTCCATCGCCGCGAGCCGCGCGCGCGAGTCGAAGTAGCCCGGGTGCCGCGCCGCCTCGAGGTCGACGAAGTCCTCGAGCTCGAGCTTGCCGCCCGCCATCTGCTGCGCGCGCAGCGCGTCGTACTTCGCCATGCCCGCGTCCCAGTCGGCGTGGAACTTCGCGGCGAGATTCTTCTTCACGGCGTCGCCCTGGATCACGCAGTGCGAGTCGGCGGAGAACAGGCGGCGGGGCATGGCAGGCTCCTTCGCGAGGACGGCGATGCTGGATCGGGCGTGCGTTTCGAGCAACCACAGGGACCTGCGCACGGACTGCCGGAAGCGCGGAGCCAGTCGGCTGCGGCAAACTCCCGCTCTCACAGCCCGCGCCGAAGCCTCGCGCTCGGCAGCACGACAGGAGCACCGCGATGAGCGACCCCAGCAACTTCGACGCCGACTCTCTCCGCGCGAAGTACCGCGCTGAGCGCGACAAGCGCCTGCGCGTAGACGGCAACGCGCAGTACGTCGAAGTGGCGGGCGAATTCGCGAAGTACCTCGACGACCCGTATGTCGACCCGATCGTGCGTGAGCCGGTCGCGGACGAAGTGCCGATCGTCGTCATTGGCGGCGGCTTCGGCGGGCAGATGGCGGCGGCGCGGCTGCGCGAGGCGGGCATCGACGGCTTCCGCATGATCGAGAAGGGCGGCGACTTCGGCGGCACCTGGTACTGGAACCGCTACCCCGGCGCGCAGTGCGACATCGAGTCGTACATCTATCTGCCGCTGCTCGAAGAAGTCGGCTACGTGCCGAAGGAGAAGTACGCGTTCGCGCCCGAGATCCTCGCGCACGCGCGCGCGATCGCGAAGCATTACGACCTCTACCGCGACGTCTTGTTCCAGACCGAAGTGACGGAGCTGCGCTGGCAGGAGGACGAGGCGCGCTGGCTCGTCTCGACGAATCGCGGCGACCAGATCACGGCGCAGTTCGTGGTGATGTCGAACGGGCCGCTCAATCGACCGAAGCTGCCGGGCATTCCCGGCGTCGGCACGTTCAATGGGCACTCGTTCCACACCAGCCGCTGGGACTACGACTACACCGGCGGCGGGCCCGACGGGAACCTCACGAAGCTCGGCGACAAGCGCGTCGGCATCATCGGCACCGGCGCGACCGCGATTCAGTGCGTGCCGCACCTGGCCGCGGCCGCGAAGCAGCTGATCGTGTTCCAGCGCACGCCGAGCTCGGTGGACGTGCGCGGCAACAAGCCGACCGATCCGGAGTGGGCGAAGTCGCTGACCGCCGGCTGGCAGCAGAAGCGCATGCAGAACTTCAACATCCTCGTCTCGGGCGGCTGGCAGGCGGAGGATCTCGTCAACGACGGCTGGACCGACATCATCCGCAAGCTGCTCGTGCAGGCGCAGCAGGATCCCAGCAAGGTCGCGTCGCCCGACGCCGCCACCAAGACGCTCGAGCTCGCGGACTTCGAGAAGATGGAGCAGATCCGGAGGCGCGCGGAGACGCTTGTTAGGGACCCGGCGACCGCGGAGGCGCTGAAGCCGTACTACCGGCAGTTCTGCAAGCGCCCCACGTTCAACGACGACTATCTGCCCGCGTTCAATCGCCCCAACGTGAAGCTGGTCGACACGAACGGGAAGGGCGTCGAGCGCATCACCGAGAAGGGCATCGTCGCGAACGGTGTGGAGTACGAGCTCGACTGCATCGTGTTCGCGACCGGCTTCGAGGTCGGCACGGGCTACACGCGCCGCGCGGGCTACGACATGGTCGGCCGCGGCGGCGTCGCGCTCAGCGAGAAGTGGGCGGGCGGCGTGCGCACGCTGCACGGGCTGCACACGAACGGCTTCCCGAACATGCTGATCATGGGCGCGCAGCAGTCCGCGTTCACCGCGAACTATCCGCACTTGCTCCAGGACCAGAGCAAGCACATCGCCTACGTGATCGGCGAAACGCTGAGGCGCGGTGCGCGCACATTCGAGGCGAAGCGCGATGCCGAGGACGCGTGGGTACAGACGATCATCGACCTCTCGCGCTTCGGCCGCGACTTCCTCGATGCCTGCACGCCCGGCTACTACAACAACGAGGGCAAGGTCGAAGGCATCGCCGTGCAGAACGGCTCCTACGGCCTCGGCCCCGAGCCCTTCTTCAAGCTGATGGCCGAGTGGCGTGAGACGGGAAAGCTCGAGGGCCTCGAGCTGCAGCCGTGAGCTGCGGGGCCGCGCGCGACGAAGGGGACCCATGCCTGCTCTCGTGATCGCCGACGTCGAGATCACCGACCCCACTGGCTTCGAGGAGTACCGCGCGCGCGTACCCGCCACGATTGCGGCGTACGGCGGTCGCTACCTCGTGCGCGGCGGCGCGACCGAGGTGAAGGAGGGCGACTGGTCGCCGCGCCGCCTGATCGTGCTCGAGTTCCCGAGCCTCGCGCGCGCCCGCGCGTGGTACGCGTCGCCAGAGTACACGCCGCTCATCGCCCTGCGCGAGCGAACCGCGCGCACGCGGCTCGTGTTCGCGGAGGGGTACGCGGGCTAGCCGGTCTGGCTGAAGTGCTTCGGAGTCAGGGCGCTCGGCGACGAGGTCCCCTTCGGACGCGCCTCAGGCGAGGCCAGTGAGGCGCTCCGATGTCTCCCACAGCCGGTCCGCGAGCGCCGCGTCGTTCGCGAGCGGGTTCGCCTTCGCGACGGCGCAGTCCGAGAGATATGCGCCGCTCGGTCCAGCGCTCGCGTGCGCGACGGCATAACAAGTCGTCGCCGCGCCCTGCGGAATCGTCTTGGCGAAGGGGCGCATGAACAGCCCCATCGCGAGCGTGACGAGCGGGCTCATGTGGCGGCCGAGGTTCGTCGGGATCACGCCGGGGTGGAGCGAGTAGGCCGCGCGCTGCGGCCCGAGCCGGCGCGCGAGCGACTTCGCGAACAGCACGTTCGCGAGCTTCGACTGCCCATAAGCGCGCCAGCCGGCGTATCCCCGCACGCCGCTCAGGTTGTCGAACTCGATGCCCGCGCGCGGCGCCTGAAGGTGCGCGGCGCTGCTCACGACGACGACGCGAGAGGCTGGCGCCGCCTCGACTTGCGCGAGCAGCAGGTTCGTCAGCAGAAAGTGGCCGAGGTGATTCGTCGCGAACTGCTTCTCGATCCCGTTCACCTGCTCGAGCTTCGGCAGCGCCATGATGCCCGCGTTCGCGACCAGCAGATCGAGCGGACGCCCGAGCTTCGCGACCTCCGCCGCGCAGGCGCGGATCGAGTCCTGGCTCTCGAGCTCGCACGCGAGCGGGATCGCGCTCGCCCCGAGCGGCGCGCAGGCCTCGCGCGCCTTCTCGGCGGTGCGCGCGGTGCCGATCACCGTGGCGCCGCGCAGCGCCAGCACGCGCAGCGTCTCGGCGCCGATGCCGGAGCTGACGCCCGTCACGAGCGCGAGCTTGCCGCGCAGGTTCGCGCTCGCCGTGACTTCTTCCGCCGTGCTCGACTTTCCGAACTTCCTCACGTGAGCTCCTCTGCGCGTGCATGCTACGCAAGCGCGGTCGCCGACCGAGTAGAGGAGAGAGAAATGGAAATGGACGGGGTGCGAGGCGTTGTCGTGCACGAGGCAGAGTGCCCAGTCGAGGGCTGGGACGACCCGATCCGGGGCAAGGTGCTGTGGCGCACGCTCCTGAGCGGCGACCGCACGCCGACGTCGGGTCTGACGCTCGGCGTCACCGATCTGGGCCCCGGACAGCCGAGCCCGTTCCATCCCCACCGGCACGCGCAGAGCGAGGCTTACTACGTGCTCTCCGGCGAAGGCATCGTGCACATCGCGGGCGAAGAGCACGCGCTGCGCGCGGGCACGAGCGTGTTCATCCCCGGCGGCGAATGGCATGGCGCGCGCAACACGGGCCGCGAGCCGCTGCGACTGCTCTATGTCTTCGCCGCGGACTCGTTCGGCGAAGTGCATTACGTGTTTCCCGAGCCCGACCGTCAAGGGGGACTCGCGTGAGCAAGCGATTCGGCCCGATCGTCCAGCAGGGGTACGTGGTTCCCGACATCGACGCCGCGATGCGCCACTGGCTCGCGCGCGGCGTCGGGCCCTTCTTCCTCGAGCACCTGCGCGGCATGGACGCCGTCGTCGACGGCGCCCGCGTGAAGACGGAGCTCAAAGCCGCCTTCGCGTACTCGGGCGACCAGCAGATCGAAGTCATCCAGCCGCTCGGCACGACGCCCACGATCTACTCCGAGTACCTCGCGGCGCATCCCGAGGGCGGGCTCCAGCACCTCGCGTTCTGGTGCGACGACGTCGCCGCGAAAGTCGCTGCGCTCGAGGCAAGCGGGAGCTTTCGGCTGCGCCAGGCGTACGGGGACGCGCACGCGTACCTCGATTCCACGGAGCAGCCCGGCGTGATGATTCAGCTGATGGCCCGCACCGCGGGCATGGATGGCTTGTTCGCGATCATTCGCACTGCGGCGGAGGGCTGGGACGGAGCGACCGACCCCGTGCGCAAGATCGACTGGTCGAGCAGCGCGCCGGTGATTCGCAGCGCGTGAGCTGCGAGGCGCGATAGCGTCGCCCGCTTCGCGCGGACACGCGCACGAAGGAGACGTGATGACACACGCGAAGCCGTTGGATCTCGGAGCCGCGATGCCCGAGCTGCTCGGCCGCTACCTGAAGTTCTTTCGCCCGGCGCACGAGGAAGGCGCGGTGCCCGCGCGCATCAAGGAGATCGCGCGCCTGAAGATCGCCGCGCTGAACGGCTGCGACACTTGAAGCTTCGCACGGTACGCGTCGGCGGCGCGTCAAGGGCTCGATGAAGCGACGATCGAGCAGATCCACCTGCCCGAAGCCGAGCGCACGCTCGCGCCGCGCGAGGCGCTCGCGGTGCGCTACGCGGAGAAGATGTTCGCGGACTTCCGCACCATCGACGCCGCGTTCATCGCGGAGCTGCGCGGGCACTTCAGCGATGCCGAGATCGCGGAGCTCGGCTTCATGATCGGCCAGTACCACTCGTTCGGGCGCATGCTCGTGATCGCGGGCTCGGACAAGGGCGCCTGCGAGATCTACGTCCCCAACTACTAGGCACGCCGGAGGTGACGCCATGTCCGACTTGGAGAATTACGAGCAAGTCTCGATCTACCGGCTCGATCCCGAGGACCAGGAGAAGCTGCTGCGTGCGTCGCGCGAGTGCGTGTTCAGCTGGTGCACGAAGGACAGCTGGCCGATCGGCGTGATCATGAGTTGTTACTGGAAGAACGGGAAGATGTGGCTCACGGCCGGCGCGCACCGCCACCGCATCGCCGCCATCCAGCGCAACCCGCAGGTCTCGGTGTGCGTGACCAGCACCGGCACCGAGCTCGGGCCCAGCAAGACGATCACGATCAAGGGCCGCTGCCGCGTGCGCGAGGACCGCGAGACGAAGGCGTGGTTCTACCCGGAGTTCGCGTTCCACCTGCGCCGCGAGCAGGCCGCGGCGGACGCGTTCGCGAAGATGCTCGACTCGCCGCTGCGCGTCGTGCTCGAGGTGACGCCCGAGAAGTTCATCACTTACGACGGGATCAAGATGTTCCAGCACACCGCGGGCACGCTCGACCCGAGCCGGCTCGCGACGCCGCTCAGCTCGGATACCGAGCGGCTCGCGGCGGAGCTGAAGCGGCGCGGGCTGCGGGGCTGAGGCGCCTCCCGCGAAGGCCTCGCAGGACTCACGAGGGCTCAATCGTCGCGGCGCGGGGGACGATGTCTCCCGCGGATGTTGGACACGGCGACAGGACCGCGGGCAGGCGCCGAGCGGCAGCCCGGGCGCGCGCTGGTCGATGGCGACTGGGTGCGCCAGCCGCTCTGGATTCTCGCTGCCCACGGCGCGCTGATCTCCGTCGCGCTCCCGTTGATGGGTGGCGCCTTCGGCATCGCGCTCGCGAACGTGCTTCCCTGCGCTTGCTTGCTGCTCGCGATCCGGATCGGCGACCCGAGTCGGCGCGGCTTCCGCCTGGCGATGCACCTCGGCGCGTTCCTCTCGGTCGCGAGCCTCTTCTACTCCGTGATCCTCAGCGGCTACCCGGGCTCGATCATCGTGTACTACGCGCCGTTGCTTCTCCTCAGCACGGCCCACTTCCTCGGCGCGCAGGCCGCGCTGGTCTGGGCGGCGCCTTGCCTCGCCTTGGTGGTCGCAAGCGAGTTCGTACCGACCGCGGTCCGCATCGATCCTGGCCCCGGCCTCGCGATCCTCACGGAGTCGGGTGTGCTGGCGGTCTCGCTCGCGCTCGCCGTCTCGCTGCGCCGCGCCTACGACCGCAAGGCTGCGCAGCTCGAACACCTCGCGACGACCGATCCGCTCACCGGCCTCGCCAATCGCCTCGAGCTCCAGCTCGGCGCGCGCCACGCGCTCGGGCGCGCGCAGCGCTTCGGCCGCCGCGGCGCGCTCGTGTTCCTCGATCTCGACGGCATGAAGAGCGTCAACGACGGGCACGGACACGACGCCGGGGACGAGCTGTTGCGCCTGCTCGCGGGTCGCATCCGCCGGCTCACGCGCGGCGTCGATGTCGCGGCGCGCATCGGCGGCGACGAGTTCGTCGTGCTGCTCAGCGAGTACGACGACCCGAAGGGCGCCGAGATCTTCTCGCGCAAGCTGCTCGAAGCCGCCCAGGCGCCGTTTCCGGTGCGCGGGGCGCTGCTCCAGGTGAGCGCGAGCATCGGCTTCGTCGAGTTCCCGCAGCACGCGAGCTCGGAAGAAGTGATGCTCGTTCGCGCCGACGAGGCGATGTACGCCGCGAAGCGCGCGGGCGGCGCGCGCATCCACCGCGCGAGCGAGAGCGGAACGGTCGAAGTGACCTGACGCGCGGGCGCGATGCCGCGATAGCGTCGCGCGCACGATGACCGCTGCAGCAGCTCCCGCGCACGAAGTTCCGCTCCGCATCAAGCTCGCCTACGGCGCCGGCTCCATCGCGGACGGAGCCAAGAACTCCGTCTTCAACTCGTTCCTGATGCTCTACTACAGCGCGGTGCTCGGCCTACCCGCAGGCTGGGCCGGCGCCGCGATCCTCGTCGCGATGGTCGTCGACGCGGTGACCGACCCGCTGATGGGCTCGATCTCCGACAACTTCCGCTCGCGTTGGGGACGGCGTCACCCCTTCATGTACTTCGCCGCGCTGCCCATGGGCGTGTGCTTCTACCTGTTGATGGCGCCGCCCCAGGGCCTCGGCACCGCGGGCCTGTTCGCGTGGATGGCGGCGTTCTCCGTCGGCGTCCGCCTCTTCCTCACCTTCTACATGGTGCCGAGCAGCGCGCTCGGGCCCGAGATCACCGCGCACTACGACGAGCGCACGAGCCTCGTGTCCTTCCGCTGGATGCTGGGCTGGCTCGGGGCGATCTCGGTGAGCCTGATGGGCTGGCGCGTGTTCCTCGCCGACACGGGCGAAGGCATCACCGGCCGCCTCGACCCTGATAACTACCCCGCGCTCGGGCTCTACTGCGCCGTCCTCGCCGCGTTCGCGATTCTCGCCTCGTCTGCCGGCACGCACTCGCTCATTCCCACGCTGCGCCAGTCCGCGAGCTCCGGCCCGCTCTTCTCACCGCGGCGCTTCGCATCGGAAGTGCGCAATGCGCTCGGGAATCGCTCGTACCGCATGGTGCTCGTGGCCGCGCTGTTCTCGGCGAGCGCGCTCGGCGTCCAGGAAGTGTTCGGCACCTACATGAACACGTATTTCTGGGAGTTCCGCAGCGATCAGCTCGCGCTGATGTCGGGGCTCGCGATCGTGCCCGTGCTCGGGGGCGTGCTCGCCGCGCGCCCGATCAGTGCGCGCTTCGACAAGCGCCGCACCGCCATCGCGCTCGCGACCTTCGCCGTGCTGTTCGGCCCGCTCGCGATCGTGCTGCGGCTGCTCGGCTGGATGCCGGAGAACGGCACGACTGCGCTGCTCGTTGCCGTGATGGCGCACGCCGGCCTGATGGTCTTCGCCGCGATCCAGCTCGGCATTCTCTACTCGTCGATGATCATGGACGTCGTCGACGAGAGCGAGCTCCAGACGGGCCTACGCCAGGAAGGCATCTTCGTGTCGGCGATCGCGTTCATGAACAAGGCCGTCTCGGGCGTCGGCAACTTCCTGGGCGGCGTGTTGCTGCAGGCGATCGGCTTCCCCGAAGGCGCCGCCAACGCGGCCGTCGGCTCGGTGCCCGCAGACGTGATCATGCGCCTCGGCCTGCTCCAGGGCCCCGGCATGATGCTGTTCTTCCTGGTGAGCCTCGTGTTCCTCGCCCGCTTCGAGATCTCGCGCGAGCGGTTTGGGGAGATTCAGCGCGCGCTGGCCGCAAGGCGCCGCGCTCAGGGCGGGCCTCGATAGCGCGCGGCGAGCGCGGGCTCGCCGAGCTTCGTGTACGCCTCCACGAGATCTCCGCGGGCCGACTCGAGCCAGCTCACCGAGGGCTCCTGCTGCTTCGCGAGGATGTCGTGCCCGGCGAGCGTCTCGCGCGCGGCCTCGGCGGTCTTGCCCTGCCGTAACAACGTGCGCCCGAGCTTGATGCGCGCGATTCCGATGTTCAGGTGATCGGCGGGAAGCGTCGCCTCGAAGATCGCGAGGGCCTCGCGGAAGTAGGGTTCGCCCTCGGCGTGACGCTCGGAGCGCATGAACACGCTGCCCACGTTCGAGACTGCGACGCCCACGAGGTAGTGCCCTTCGGGATACGCCTTGCGGTAGATCGCGACCATGGCGCGCGGGCTCCTTGTGCATGGCCGTGAGGCACAGCACGTCGAGATCGCTCCACGCGATGCTCGCGCCGCGCACGCGCCTCACCGCGCTGCGACTCTCCGCGCGAGCGGCGGAGAGCGACGGGCGCTCGGGCTCGCGTTCCGCGACGGCGGAAGCGACCTCGGCGGGCGTCATGCCTGTGAGATCGAACGGTGTGTGCTCGGTGAGCAGCTCGTAGAGGACCACGCCCAGCGAGTAGACATCGATGTGAATGCCGACGCGCTCGCCGGGAATCTGTTCGGGCGCGGCATAGGCGGGCGTCATCAGGCGCAGGCCCGTGCGCGTCTGATCTGCCGGCTCCGCGAGGCTCTCGAGGTGCTTCGCGATCCCGAAGTCGAGCAGCTTCACCGCGCCGGCGTGCGTCACGAGAATGTTCGAGGGCTTGATGTCGCGGTGAATCACCGCGTGAGCGTGAGCGTGCTGGACGGCGGCGCAGACCGCGGCGAACAGCTCGAGGCGGCCGTCCAGCGTGGTACCGCGCGCGCGGCAGTACTCGGTGATCGGGACGCCGTCTACGAACTCGAGCGCGAACCACGGCGTGCCGTCGGCGAGCGTGTCGGCGTCGTGCAGCTGCGCGATGGCGGGATGCACGAGCTGCGCGAGCGTTCGCTGCTCGGCGAGGAAGCGCTCGCGCCGCGCGGGAGAGAGCCACGCGTCCCGCAACACCTTGATCGCTGCGACGCTGCCTAGGTCGGCGCGCTCGCCCAGGTAGACGACTCCCATGCCGCCTTCGCCGAGCACTCGCGTCACGCGGTAGGGCCCGAACGCGACGGTCGGGAGCGGCGCATCCAGCAGTGAGCCCGCGACGCGCGCGAGGGGCGCGTCGACGAGCGCGGCGTCGGCGTCCGCGCGCAGCATCGCGAGCACTTCGCGAGCGAGTGCGAGATCGCCGCCCGCGTGCGAGTCGACCCACGCGTCGCGCTCCGCGGCGGGCAGCTCGGACGCCGCGAGAAAGAGTCGCTGCGCACGCTCCCAGCGCTGCGCGTCCATCACGCGTCGCCGCGCAGCGTCGCCGCGAGCCACGCGCGTGCCGCGCGCCAATCCCGCAGCAGCGTCGCCTCGGAGACGCCGAGGGCTTGCGCAGTCTCCGCCGCGCCGAGCCCGCCGAAGAAGCGCAGCTCGATCATCTCCGCTTGACGCGGACTCACGCTCGCGAGCTCGGCCAGCGCAGCGTCGAGTGCGAGCAGATCGCCCGCGCTCGCTGCCACCGACTCTGCCTCGGCGTCGAGCGTCACGAACGCGACGTCGCCGCCGCGCTTCTCGGCGTGCCGCCTGCGCGCCGACTCGACCAGCACCTGCCGCATCGCCCGTGCCGCGATTCGCTTGAAGTGCAGCGCACTCTCCACACCGCGCGGCGGCGCGCCCGCGAGCTTCAGCCACGCCTCGTTCACGAGCCCGGTGGCGCTGAGCGTGGCGTTGGCGTCCCCGCCGCGGACGCTGGCCGCGAGCCGCCGCAGCTCGGCGTAGGTGAGGTCGAACAGCGCGTTCACGTCGGCGTCCGGCATTTCGCCCAGCTTCTCACGCGGGCGCAAAAAAATCCGCCAGCCGATGACGGATTCGCGGGGGCCTTCGCGCAATGCGCAATGAAGGCCGAGAACCCGCGCCACGCCGGCGCAGAGCGGCCGGGAGGCAAACATGGAAATCGAACGGAGCCCACTGCTGCGGCTCGACAAGCAGTCGGCGATCGGATTCCTGAAGTCGATCGGAACGCGCGACCCCGATGTGCTGCACACGCAGCGCATGAAGCTCGTGACCGCAGCGAAATTCCCGAAGCTCGCCGGCACGTACGTGATGGTGATGGGCGCTCTCTGCACCGTGCTGATCCTGCTCGCACCGATCGGAATCCCGCTGCTGATTTTCGGCTGGTGGATGCGCCGCCGGGGCGTGCGCAACCTGGAAGTCGTCGAAGAGGCGTGGGCCGAGCACGCCGGAGCAGCCGCGTGAGCGCGCGGGCCCGAGGCATGTGGCACTCGCGCAGTGGTTGGAGAGGTGTCGCCATGGCCTCGATCGCGCTCGCGGTCTCGGCGTGCGCCGAGCTGCAGCAGGTCGCGAACGAGCTCAGCGCGCTGCAACCGCGCGCCGCCCTGCTGGTCGCGAATGGCGGGTTCGAGCAGCCCGTCGTCCCGCTGGGCCGCTACCAACTCTTCGCGCAGGGCCAGGCGTTCCCGGGCTGGGACGTGATCGGTGCTCGCGGAAACGTTGCGCCGATCAGCGGCCAATATGCGAACGGCGCCACGACCTTCAACGCGCGCAGCGGCGCGCAGTGTCTCGACCTAACAGGTCTGAGCAGGACGGCGACCGGCGTGCAGCAAACGGTTCGCACGCAGCCGGGCGCTCGCTACGAGCTGAGCTTCGCGGTCGGCAACGTCGTCGCCCGCGGCTTCGGGAAGACGAGCGCGATCGAGCTGTTCGTCGACGGCAAGCCGGCCGACGTGTTCCGCAACAGCGGCAACGTCCCCGGCGCGCAGCACTGGCTACCCGTGCGTGTTCCGATCACTGCAGCGAGTGCGGCGACGACGATCGCGTTCGTGAATCGCGACACCGACAACAGCTGTGGTCTCGACGACGTGTCGCTCGTGCCCGCCGCAGGGCCCGCGGCGCGCACGCCAAACCTGAGCGGCGAGTACGCATACCTCCGCCAAGGCAGCTGCAGTCTCACTCAAACCGGCGTGAGCGTGCGGATGCTGTGCACCTGGCCGCCCGCCGGAGCGGGGCCGCACTACGAAATTCGCGGCGTGCTCGCGAACGACACGATCACTGGCGAGTGGTACTCGCTCTACGCGAAGCAGGGCTGGTACCGCTACGTCGGCCGCGTGCTCGCCGACGGCAGCATCGAGCAGTCCCAGAGCGAAGACCCGATTCGCTCGAACATCCGCAGCGCGGTGTTGACGCGCCGCCCCTGACGAGCGCGGCGGCGTGCGCTGCGCGAGAGGAGATCTCCATGCACAAGAAGCTCTACGCGTTGGTGTTGATCGCGGGCTGCGCGCTCGCGGGCTGCGGCTCGGACGATGACGAGCTCGGCCTGCCGGACCCGAGCTCGGGGCGCGGCAACGCTCCCGAAGAGGTGATGAGCGCCGAGGAGGTCGCGGAGGAGAAGCGCGGCGACGTCGATTGCCCCGCGGACATCGACACGCCCGAGCGCGCGGACGGGGCGCCCGTCGACGACGTGGTGGGCGTGCGGCCGGGGCTCACGCTCGACGATGCGAAGAACATCGTGCTGTGCACGCACGATCTGCTCGTCGCGGAAGAGGGCTCGCGGCAGTTCAACATGCAGACGTACGGCCAGACGATTCGCCAAGGCTTCACGGCGAAGTTCGCCGAGCGCGAGAAGACCGCGGACGAGGTGCGCAAAGAGTTCAGCGAGGGCTGGATGGACCGCGCTGGCAACGCCGTCGTGCAGGACATGTTCCCCGGCCAAGCGAAGTGGTACGTCGCGTCGATGGGCATGCCGGGCGATGAGCGCGTCATCGCCGTCGCGCGCGAGGAGTGGTTCGCGGAAGGCAAGAACCCGACCGCGGCGTCGGTCGCGGACGCGCTCGTCAAGAAGTACGGGCCTCCGTCGCGCAACCAAGAGAGCCAGAATGGGCAACGCCGGCTCGACTGGATCTACGACCCGCGCGGGAGAGCGGTCGGCGAGACTTCCCCGCTCTTCTCGAGCTGCATGGGCATCTCGAGCCCCGACGGCGGAACGAGCTTCTCGCCCGACTGCGGCCTCGTCGTCCAGGCGATGGTGATGACGCTCGACAGCAACCGTCAGCTCGCGCAGTCGATGCAAGTCGGCGTGATCGACCAAGCGACGGGTTATCAGGCGATCGTGTCGACCGAGGAGGCGCTGCAAGCGGGTGAGAACGCGCGCAAGGCGCGCGAGGTCGAGGAAGCCGCGGAGAACGCCGATGCGCCGCAGCTCTAGCGCTCGCATCGCGCTCGCGAGCGCGCTCGCACTCGCGGCGGCGTGCGGAGGCGAGGGGGAGCGCGATGCCTCGCCGGCAGCGGGGAGTGAGGCAGTCGCGCCGGATGCTCCGCAGTCGGCGTCGCCAACCCCTGACAATCCCGCGGCGCGATCAGAGCGCGAGGCGCCGGCGCCTCGACCGGGAATCGGCGGCCGCACTCGCGAGCTCGTGAACCCCGAGGCGCTCGCGATCGTGCTGCTGCGCTACGAGCTCACCGGCACCGAGCCGCCGATCACGCGCTGGGTGGAGGAGGACTTTCGCGTCATCTCCGCACGCGCCGTCGACAAGCCCGCGCAGCGCGACCTGATTCGGAGCGAGCTCGAGGCCGCGCGCAACGCGGTTCGCGACGTCGGCGCACTGCGCCTCACGCTCGCCGCGCAGCTCAGCGAGTACGACCCGAGCTACGGCGAATTCACCGTGCGCGCGCTCGCGCCGAGTCAGTTCGTGTACTTCGACGCGATGCGCGAGAAGGCGGAGCTGCGTTTCGCGAACGGACTCGAAGCGCAGGTGTGGCGCGTGCCCGCGGAGGAGGCGCAGCTGATTCGAGACAAGCTCGGCACGTTCGGCGGCGCTTCGCTCGACGTGCTGCTGCGCATCACGGACGTCCAGGCTGGCGGCGCGATCGTGACCGAGGTGGTCGAGTACGAGCTGCGCACCCAGCACTCGGGCGAGCGGCTCGGGAGCGTGAGAGTCGGGGGGTGAGCCGAAGGCCCTACGCGTCGAGCACGTCCGCCGCGATCAGCTCCTCGAGGTACGGCACGTCCCACCACGAGAGCTGCAGCTCCTTCGCGCGGCGGAAGAAGAGCTGCGTGTCGTACTCGATCGTGAAGGCGACGCCGCCCCAGATCTGTGCGCAGGTGCGCGTCACGTCCTGATAGGTGTTGGTGGCGAACAGCTTCGCCATCGGCGCGAAGCGCGAGACGCTGCGGCCCTGCGCGCGATTCCACGCCGCCTCGTGCACGAGCACGCGGCCGCCGTCTATGCGCGTCGAGGCGTCGGCCATGTAGTGCGCGAGCGCCTGGAACGCGCCGAGCGGCTTGTCGAATTGCTTGCGCACCTTCGCGTACTCGACCGTGTCCTCGAGGCACACTGCGGCGCCGCCGATCGCGTAGGCCGCGAGCGGGATCAGGCCGTCGTCGCGCAGCACGCGGCTGAACGTGTCCCAGCCCGAGCCCGCGGCGCCGATGCGCGCGCTGTTCGGAACGCGCGCGTTCGCGAAGTCGATGCGGAAGTGCGGCTCGCCCGAAGCCGACTGGTAGTGCGTGAGCTTGATGCCGGGGTTGTTGGGGTCGACCAGCAGCAAGTCGATGCCCGCGTTCGTGCGCGCGAGCACGAGCAGGCGGTCCGCGACGCCCGCCCACTGCACGTGGCGCTTCGTGCCGTTCAGCACGAAGTCCGCGCCGTCCGCCTTTGCCGCGAGCTGCACGCCCTTCGGGCCGTAGCCGCGCTCGGGCTCGAGCCACGCGACGCTGAGGATCGCGTCGCCGCGCGCGATGCGCGGGAGCCACTCGCTCTTCTGCGCATCGCTGCCGGCCGCGAGGAGAATCCCGGCGCTGAGGACGCTGCTCACGAAGTGCGGGGTCGGCGCGATGGCGCGGCCGAGCTCTTCGTACACGAGCGCGGCTTCGAGCATCGTCTGCGCGCCGCCGCCGTACGCCTCGGGCAAGAGCAAACCCGTCAGGCCCGCCTCCGCCATCTGCTTCCACAGCGCATCGGGCAATCCCTTCGGATCGTTCTCGACCTTGCGCACGACGGCACGCGGGCAGTGCTCCTTGAGCAGCCCGCGCGTCATCTCCTGAATCAGCCGCTGTTCGTCGTTCAGCTCGAGTTCCACGCTCTGTCTCCGATTCGTTCGCGCCGAGGAGGCGCAACCAGGCGCGGCGGATCAGCTGCGACGCGAAGCGTCCCCAGCCGCATCCGCGATGCGCCCTAAAAGTTCTTGGGCAAGCCGAGATGGCGGCGCGCGATGATGTTCTTCTGGATCTCGCTGCCGCCGCCGCCCACCGTCTCGTTCATCGTCGCGCGATAGGCGCCCTCGAAGCGGCCGCGCAGCGGCGCCTCGTCTTGGCCCTCGCGGATCGTGCCGGCGACGCTCATCAGGTCGAGCGCCTCGTCGCACACGCGCTGCGAGAGCGTCGTCGTGAACAGCTTGTACTGCGACGACTCGACCGTGGGCGGCTTGCCGCCTTCCTTCGCCGCGCACACGAAGCGCGTGCTGAGCGCCTTCGCGACGGCGGTGTCGGTCACGATGTTCGCGATCGTGCGCCGCACGTCGCGGTTGTTACGGACCGGTTCGTCGTCGAGCTGCGCCGTGCGCGCCCAGTCGACGAGCACCTTCGTGCGGCCCGCGATCGGCGAGAGCGTGAACATCGTGAAGCGCTCGAGGTCGAGGGCCTCGCTGATCATCTGGAAGCCCTGGCCGCGCTTGCCCACGAGGTAGTCGTCGGGCACGAACACGTCCTTGAAGAACACCTGGTTGGTCGTGTCCTTGCCGACCGTCGGCAGGCTCTGCACTTCGAGCCCCGGGTGCTTCATCGGAATCAGGAACAAGCTGATGCCGTCGTGCTTCGGCTTGTCAGGGTCCGTGCGCGCGCCGACCCAGTACCAGTCGGCGAAGTGCGCCGACGTCGTCCACATCTTCTGCCCGTTCAGCTTCCAGCCGCCTTCGACCTTCTCGGCCTTGAGCTGCATGTTCGCGGCGTCGCTGCCCGCGTTCGGCTCGCTGTAGCCGACCGCGAACTCGATCTCCGCGGCGAGCACCTTCGGCAGGAACTCGCGCTTCAGCTTCTCGCTGCCGTGGCGGATCAGCGTCTTGCCGATGATGCCGACGCCCTTGCCGATCTGCGGCGCCGCATGCCGCGCGAGCGCTTCGTTGAGGATGTACTCGTAGAAGCCTGGGATCTCCTGGCCGCCGTACTCCTTCGGCCACGACATCCCGAGCCAGCCCTTGGCGGCGAGCTTCTTCATGAACGCGCGGCGCTCGGGCGTGTCCGCGAGCTGCGTGAAGTTCTCGCGCGTCGGGTCCATCACGACCGGGTCGTGGTTCGCGACCAGCCAGTGCTCGACCTCGTCCGCGAACTTCTGCTCTTCGGGCGTGAAATCGAAGTCCATCGCGGCCTCCTCGGAAGCGGGCCGGAAGATCCCGGCCCGACGCGAAGTCAACGTAATACGAGACGGGCCGTATCGCATTAGCCCTGCGGGGCATGGGGGGGGCCATAGAGATAGGGGGGTCGGCGGGCGGGAATCGAGGAGATCGCGTCTGACGCTGGATTGGCGATGTGTCCGCTCGCGTCCGCTTCCGGCCGGTCGCGTTCGCCGCGCGGTGATATGACTCGCGCGCATGGCAGACGCCCTCGGCATCGCGCGCTTTCCGACTGCACTCGGCGTGATGGGGCTCGCGTGGAGCGAAGCCGGCCTCGTGGCGACCTGGCTGCCCGAGCCGCGCGGCGAGGACACGCTGCGGCGCATGCGCCGGCGCTTTCCACGCACGCCCGAGCTCGCGCCGCCGCTCGCCGTCGCGCGCGCGATCGAGGCCATCACGGCGCTGCTGCGCGGCGAGCGCCGCGACCTGCGCGAGATCGCGCTCGATCTGCGCGAGGTGAGCGCACTGCATCGCCGCATCTACGAAGTCGCGCGCACGATTCCGCCGGGCAAGACGCTCGCGTATGGCGAGATCGCCGAGCGGCTCGGCGACAGGGCTCTCGCGCGCGAAGTCGGTGCGGCGATGGCGCGCAACCGCTTCGCGGTCGTGGTTCCGTGTCACCGCGTGCTCGGCGCGGACGGCAAGCTCGGCGGCTTCAGCGCGCCGGGTGGCCTCGAGACGAAGCTGCGCCTGCTCTCGATCGAGGGCGTGCAGATGCCGGGCACGCTGCCACTGTTCGCGAGCGCGCCCGATCGCGAATAGCCCCGCTACTTCGGTGGGCTCAAGGTGATGCCCACGAGCGGGCTGAAGTGGTGCATCTCGACGCTGCGTCGCGCGATCTTCCACACGCCGCCGCGCCGCTCGAAGCGGTCGCGATACGTGGCCGCGATGGTTTGCGCCTGGCCGTCCGAAGTGGTGCCGATGCAGTCGATGTCGCAGATGCCGTCCGCGCGGTCTGCGCCGTCGAACGCGACGCGCAGGTTCGTCGTGAAGTGCGTCGACTTCAGCCACGCGGGCCAGAGCACGTCGTAGATCGCCTCGTGAATGCCGGCATGGCCCTCGAAGCGCCCGAAGGGCGGGCCGATGTCCCACACGCAGTCGTCCCACCAGATCGCGCGGAAGCGCTCGAAGTCGCGCTTGTCGAAACCGAGGCAGTAGTCCGCCACCAGGTCCTGAAGCTCGAATCGGCTCGACAGGTGGTCGAGCTGCCGTTCGAGCGCGGCAATTTTCAACGCGGTGTCCACCAGCGTCTCCTTCGTGGCTGACGATGATGCCTCGGCGCTCGCACTCGGCGCAGCGGGTGTAACGTGCCCGCTTCGCACAGGAGCGCACTTGTTATGGTCATGCTGACGCGCGAGAGCGGGCGCCAGATCTACTTCGAGCACTACGCGGGGCGCGGGCCCACCGTCGTGCTTTCGCATGGCTGGGGCATGGGCTGCCGCGCGTGGGACGACACGATCGCACGGCTCACGGACCGCGGGCACGCGGTCGTCGCCTACGACCACCGCGGCTGCGGGCGCAGCGACAAGGACTTCGCGGACGTGTCGATCGACGCGCTCGGCAGCGACGTCGTCGCGCTGTGCACGCACCTCGGGCTCGCTGCCGTCGTGCTGAACGGCTGGTCGCTCGGCGGCGCGGTCGTGGTCGACGCCGCCGCGAAGCTCGGCGCGAAGCTGCGCGGCCTCGTGCTCACGGTGGGCGCGACGCCCCGTTACACGCAGGCCGAGGGCTTTCCGCACGGCGGGCGCGCGGAGGATGTCGCGGGCACCGTGGCTGCGCTCCGCGCGGGGCGCATCGCGTTCCTGAAGGGCCTCTACTTCGGCGGCGTGTTCGCGGTGGACGTGGGCGAAGACGTGAAGCAGCGCTGCTGGCAGATCGCGCTCGAAGCGAGCCCCGGCGCCGACGCCTCGCTCGGCGCGCTGGCGCAGCTCGACCAGCGCGCGCTGCTTCCGAAGATCACGGCGCCCGCGCTGGTGGTGGTGGGCGCGCGCGACGGCGTCGTGTCGCCCGACATCGGGCGCGCGGCGGCAAAGGCGCTGCCGAACGGGCGGCTGTGCGAGCTCGACTGCGGCCACGCGCCGTTCCTCGAGCTGCCGGACGCGTATCACGCCGCGCTGTTCGAGCTGTTAGGGAGAGCGCAATGACGCGCCGAGTGAACTTCGGCCTCTGGTACGACTTCCGGAACCCGCCGCCGAGCACGCGCAGCTTCGAATCGCTGTATCGCGCGAGCCTCGAGCAGATCGCGTGGGCCGAGCAGCTCGGCTTCGACTCGGTGTGGCTCACCGAGCACCACTTCGTCGACGACGGCTACACGCCGTCGCCGCTCGTGATCGCCGCCGCGATCGGCGAGCGCACGAAGCGCATGCGCATCGCCACGAACCTGATGCTGCTGCCGCTCGCCGATCCGGTGCGCATCGCCGAAGACTCGGCGGCGCTCTCGATTCTGACGGACGGCCGCTTCGATCTCGGCGTCGGACTCGGCTATCGCCAGCTCGAGTTCGACTACTTCGGCCGCAAGCTCGCGCACCGGCCGAGCCTGATGGAAGAGGGCGTCGCGATCCTGCGGCAAGCGTGGTCGGGCGAGCCGATCCGCGTGAATGGGAAGCGCTTCCGGATCGACGGCCTGCGCGTCGCGCCGCGCCCTAACAAGCCGCCGCGCCTCTTCATGGGCGGCATGGCCGAGCCCGCGATCGCGCGCGCGGCGCGCATCGGCGACGGCTTCCTCTCCACCGGCGGCATCGGGCACGACGTGTACGTGAAGGCGCTCGCCGCGCAGGGCAAGCCGCGCAGCGCGGGCGCGATCTGCGCGGGGCACTGGGGAATCATCGCTGCAGACCCGGAGGCCGAGGCCGCGAAGCTCGCGGGGCCGGTGCTCTATCAGACGAACCAGTACATCGCGTGGGGCGCGTTCGGGCCGCCGGATCAGGTGCCGCCGTTCAAGGACGCGCCCACCGCGATCCGCGACGGCCTCTATCAGCTGTGGGACGCGGAGCAGGCGGTCGCCGGTCTCGTTGCGATGCTGCGCGAGTACCCCGAGATCATCGACGTGCACTTCTGGGCGCAATTCCCAGGCGAGCCGATCGAGAGCGGCAGCGCGCGCATGGAGTACGTCGCGAGGCAGGTCCTGCCACGCGTGCGCAGCGCGCTCGCATGAACGTCAGGATTCGCCTTCGCGTGGGTTAAACTCGTTCAACGCATAGTCCACACCCTAACCCCATCCGGGAATGAGCGAGGTGAACGAATGCGCACCATGAACGCGGTGACCGACTTGCGACGGCTCGCCTTCGGGCTCGGCATTTCGTTGGCGGCGACGATCGCCACGGCACAGGAGCCCGCGACCCCGCCGCCCGCGGCCGGTCCAGCGGCAGCACCCGCGCAGGCGCAGGACGACTCGATGCTCGAAGAGATCATCGTGACCGCCCGCAAGCGCGAAGAGAATCTCCAGGACCTTGGGTCCGCGGTCAGCGCGATTGGGCGCGAGGAGTTGGCGCGGCGATCCGACATCGACCTCCAGAACCTCGCGAACACGGCGCCGAACCTGATCGTCGACGACATCCAGCAAGGGCCCGGGAGCCCCGCGGCGATCTCGATCCGCGGCGTCGGCACGACCGACGTCGAGAAGAACTTCGATCCCACCGTGGGCGTGGTGGTCGACGGCGTGTTCATCGGCGTGAACTCGGGCGCGATGCTGCGGGCGCTCGACCTGCAGAGCGTCGAAGTGCTGCGCGGTCCGCAGGGCACGCTGTTCGGGCGCAACTCGATCGGCGGCGTCATCAACATCACGCGCGGAAAACCCAGCCTCGAGGAGTGGGGCGGCGAAGTGCGCGCAGGCTACGGCAACCACTCGGATCGCCAGCTCGACGGCTATTTCGAAGTTCCGCTCGGCGACAAGCTCGCCGTGAAGCTCGGCGGCGCACTGCGCCGCACCGACGGCTGGTTCGACAACCTCACGCTCGACCGTGAAGTCGGCGACGTGAAGTACGGCTCCGTCAGCCCGAGCATCCTGTTCCGCCCGACTGAGAACCTCGAGATCTACTACCGCTACGACCGCACCTGGCAGGATCAAGACGCGAACACCGTGCAGAACCTCGCGCAGCCTGGGCAGGTCTGGTGCTTCTTCTACTCGGAGTGCGCCGCGGGCCTGCGCACTCCGCAGTCCGGAAACCGCTACGACGTTCTCCAGAACGGCGACGATCCGTACCAGTCGTTCTTCAACACGGATCTGCACATCGCGAACGTGAGCTGGGACATCAACGAGGACTTCTCGCTCGAGTACGTGTTCGGCGAGTTCCGCACCGAAGAGGAAGTGTTCCAGGACTGGGACGGCACCGCGCGCACGCTCTACCACACGGATCGCCCCGCGGAGTGGAACCAGCAGAGCCACGAGCTGCGCCTCAACTACGGCGGCGAGCGCCTCAACGTCACGGGCGGCGTGTACGTCTGGAACTCGGACTACCGCATCGATCTGACGAGCTACATCGGCTTCGGTGATTTCTTGTTCGGTCTGCCGCCGGGCACCGTGCTCACGGTCGACCAGACGGTGGAGCAGGACACCAAGTCGTGGGCCCTCTTCTTCGAGGGCGACTACCAGATCACGGACTCGCTCTCCGCCACGCTCGGCCTGCGTTACACGAACGACGAGAAGAGCAGTGGCCTGATCGACGTGCTGATGCCGCAGCTCGCGACCAAGGGCAGCCTCGACAATCCGTTCGAGGAGTCTTGGGACGAGTTCACGCCCAAGGTGGGCCTTCGCTACCAGCTGAACGACGACCTGATGTTCTACTTCCTCTACTCGCGCGGCTTCCGCGCGGGCGGCTTCAACGGCCGTCCCGGCACCTATGCCGCTGCCTCGATCCCGTACGACCCCGAGACCGTCGACAACTTCGAGCTGGGCTGGAAGAGCGAGTGGTTCGACTCGCGCCTGCGCATGAACGGCTCCGTCTTCTACATGAAGTACGACGACAAGCAGGAGGAGCAGAGCGTTCCGACCGGTGGCGGCACCGGCCAGCAGACGCTGGTCGTGAACGCCGCGAAGGCGCGCGTGTATGGCTTCGAGCTCGACCTCGCCGCTTACATCACCGAGCAGCTCTCGATCGCAGCCAACCTCGGCATTCTCGAGGCGGAGTACGAGAAGCTGATCGACCCGGTCACGCTCACCGATCTCTCGGACCTCGAGCTGCGCCGCGCGCCGCCGGTGACGTTCACGCTGTCGCCGACCTACACGCTCGAGGCGCTCGGCGGCACGTTCACGGCGCAGATGGATTGGCGCTACATCGGCGATCAGGAGCTCACGTTCCTCAACTCGCCGCAGAGCCACAATCCGTCGCACCACGTGCTCGACGCGTCGCTCAGCTACCGCTGGAACGACACCACGTTCAGCGTGTGGGGGCTCAACTTGAACGACGACCACTCGTGGTCGCAGGCGTACGACGTCGGGACCAGCGTCACGTTCGCCGGCTTGTGGACGTACGCGACCACGCGCCCGCCTCGTGCATACGGCATCCGCATCGTGCAAGCGTTCTAGTCACCGCCGCGGCGCCTCGGAGAGCCACTAGGAGAATCGCGATGAACGTCGGCCTGCTCATGGTCTTCCAGAACTTTCGCGACACGATCTCGGACCGCGAGGCCTGGGAGCGCGACATCCGCCTCGCCTGCATGGCGGAGCCGCTCGGCTTCGACACGCTCGGCGCCGTCGAGCATCACTTCTTCAACTACGCGATGAGCCCGGACAACACGCAGTTCCTCGCGTACATGGCGGCGAAGACCGAGCGCATCAAGCTGCTCACGGGCGCGGTGATCCTGCCCTGGCACGCGCGCCCGCTGCGCGTGGTGGAGCGCATGATCGCGCTCGATCACCTCTGCAAGGGCCGCGCGATCTACGGCATCGGACGCGGCCTCGCCAAGCGCGAGTACGACATCTTCGGCGTCGACATGAACGAGGCGCGCGATCGCTTCGACGAGGCGGCGGAGATCACGATCCGCGGGCTCGAGACCGGCATCGTCGAGGCCGACGGGAAGTACTTCAAGCAGCGCCGCGTCGAGGTGCGCCCGCGGCCGTACGCGAGCTGGAAGGGACGCTTCGCCGCGGTGGGCATGTCTTCGGATTCGGTGCCGATCGTCGCGCGACTCGGCGCGCAGATGATGAGCTTCGCGCAGAAGCCGTGGGCCGAGATGGCGCCACACTTCCAGCGCTACCGAACGCTCTTCGCCGAGCACCACAACAAGCCGGCGCCGCCGCCCGTGTGTGTCGACTTCCTCGCCTGCGACGAGAGCGCCGAGCTCGCCGAGAAGCTCGCTCGCAAGCACATGGCCAACTACTACCTCACGGTCATGGAGCACTACGACATGGCCGGCACGCACTTCAAGGACATGAAGGGGTACGGCGACTACGCGAACAACGCCGAGGGCCTGCGCAACACCGGGCTCGAAGCCGCCGCGCAAGGCTTCGCCGAGATCAACACGTTCGGCACGCCGCAGCAGATCCTCGACAAGATGGACGCGCGCCGGAAGGTGCTCGGCGACTTCGATCTCACGATCCAGGTCAGCTACGGCGGCCTCACCGGCGAGCAGGCGGAGAAGAGCATGCGCCTGTTCGCGACCAAGGTGCTGCCCGAGCTGCACTCCTGGCGGCCTCGCTGATCGAGTTGTTATCGATCGCGGCCTTTTTCGTTTCGCACTTCACCGTGGGACCACGATGAAGATTCGTTCGCTCGCCGCGCGCCCGTCGCGCGCACTGGCTCTCGCGACCGCGCTCGCCGCGCAGCCGCTCTTGGCGCAGGCGCCCGCCGCACCTGGCGACGAGGAAGGCCTCGAGACCATCACGGTGATCGCGACGCGTCGCGACGCCACCGACGTGCAGACCACGCCCGTCGCCGTCACCGCGATCAACGACGCAACGGTCGGTGAGCTCGTCACGAACGACCTCGGCGACATCGCGAGCCTCGTGCCGAACTTCTCCACCGGTAAGCCCGCCGGCTTCAACGCCGCGGCCTTCGCGATGCGCGGCGTCGGTCAGACCTCGATCATCGTCTACGCCGACGCGCACGTCGGCGTGGCGGTCGATGACTTCGTGATCCCGCACATCCAGACGCAGGCGCTCGACCTCTTCGACATCGAGCAGATCGAAGTGCTGCGCGGCCCGCAGGGCACGCTGTTCGGCAAGAACACGACGGGCGGCATGGTGAACGTGCGCACGAAGCGCCCCGTGCTCGGCGAGTGGGGCTTCGAGTTCCAGCAACGCATCGCGAGCTTCGGCCGCTTCGAGGAGCGCTTCGCCGCAAACATCCCGCTCGGCGAGATGTTCGCGCTGCGGGCGTCCGGCGCGTTCATCGACTCCGACGGGTTCTACGAGCTGGGCGCCGAGTACGGCCCCGTCACTTCGTTCGATCCACTGCACCCCGCGAACGGCACGACCGGACAGGGCAACGGCAAGGACGCCGGTGGTGACGACGTGTTCACGGGCCGCGTGAAGCTGCTCTTCGAGCCCAGCGAGAATTTCCGAGGCGTGTTCACCTACGAGCTGCTCGACGACTCGAGCGACTCGCCGCCCGTCGCGAACGGCACGAAGCCGGGCTCGGGCTTCCTCTGGAACGCGTTCGGCCTCACGCGCGACTCGGGCAACCCGATCAAGCACGCCGCGACGACCGATCGCGATGGCCTCTTGCTCAACATGTCGAAGGGTCACCGCGTCGACGTGAACGGCTACTACCTGAACCTCGACTGGGACATCGGCGAGTATCAGCTCCATTCGGTCACGGGCTACCGCAAGCAGGATTCCCGGCTGCCCTCGACGTACACCGGCGAAGTCGGCCCGAACTCGCTGTTCGACGCCACGCGCGACGACGACCGCAAGACGTTCCAGCAAGAGCTCCGCCTGAACGGAGGCTTCGAGAACCTGCTCGGCCTGCGCGGCGACTTCGTCGGCGGCTTCTTCTATCAGAACGACGAGACCGAGTTCTGCGTGCTGCAGGTGCTCGGCTTCCTCGACTTGTTAGGCCTCGGCTCCGCGTTCTTCGGAGACCCGACCTTCTTCGACAACAATCCTCAGATCCTCTGCAACAAGCAGAAGGCGGAGAACTGGGCGCTGTTCTTCGACACCACGTTCAACCTCACGGACCAGCTCTCCTTGTCCGGCGGCTTTCGCTGGACCAACGAGCGCAAGCGCTGGGCGGGCCGGAACCAGGTGTTCGTGTTCCTGCTCGACGGGAATCCGACCCTGTCCGATCTCGGTACTCCGCTCGCCGCGGCGGACTTCGACCGCTTCCCGACCGGCGTCGTTCGCGACCGCGAGCAGTGGGGCGAGCCGACCGGGCGTGTGACGCTCGCTTACGACTTCGAGAACGGCATCTACACGTACTTCACGTACGCGCATGGCTTCAAGAGCGGCGCTTACAACGACCAGACCGGCACGACGGGCGTGGCGATCACGCCGTTGGCGGCAGCGCCGACCGATCCAGAGAAGGCGGACTCCTTCGAGGTAGGCGTGAAGCTCGATCTGCTCGACAACCGTTTGCGCATCAACGCCGCTGGCTTCTACGTGAAGTACAGCGACGCGCAGCGCGACCTCGTCGCGGACTTCGGCACGTTCCAGGAGACGCGCTTCTTCAACGCCGCCGAGGTGACCGCAGGCGGCATCGAGCTCGAATGGAACGCGATGCTCACCGATTGGCTCGACCTGCGCGGCAACTTCGGCTGGATCGAGAGCGACTACAAGAAGTTCGAGGCGGACACGGACTTCGACGGCGACGTCGACATCGATCTCTCGGATCGCGACGTGAACCGCTCGGTGCCGCTGCAGGCCGCGGGCGACATCATCGTTCACCACGCACTCGGCTCGGGCGAGATGCGCTACAGCGTCGGCGTCGACTGGGAAGACGAGGCGCCGTTCGTCTACAACGCGAACCAGTTCCGCCCGGATCTCGACGGCATCACGGATCGCCGCACGCTGCTCAACGCGAGCATCTCCTTCACCGACGCGGAGGACCGCTACTTCGCGCGCGTGTACGGACGCAACCTCACGGACGAGATCTATCGCGTGGGCGAGCTGCCCGTGGGCGCGCTCTGGACGATGTCCTACTACGGCGAGCCGCGCGCGTTCGGCATCGAGCTCGGCGTGAAGTTCCGCGCCGACGATTGATGCGTCGCGTGCACTGAACGCACGGGCCGTGAGCGCACTCCGCTCACGGCCCGTTTCACGAGGAGAGTGGGATGGCGATCGACGCGGCGACGAAGCTCGAGATCAACGAGCTGCTCGCGCGCTCCGCCTACGCGCTCGACGAGCGCGACCTCGCGATGCTCGAGGCGTGCTTCGCGCCGAACGCGTCGCTCGTGCTCGAGATCGCCGGCGGCACGCGCCCGGTTCGCTTCGATGGGCGCGACGAGGTCCTGGGCCTGATGCGCGACTCGATGGCGGCGCAGAAGGACAAGCGCCGCCACGTCACGACGAACACGATGGTCGTGGCGGAGCAGGGCGGCGAGGTCTCGCTCGTGTCGAACCTCACGCTGACCTCGGTGGAGAACGGCGCGATCCGGCTCGTGACGAGCGGGCTCTATCGCGACCGCGTTCGCAACCAGGGCGGTCGCTGGGTGATCGTCGAGCGCCGCATCGATCTCGACATGGCGTATTGACCCGGGCCGCTTCGATCGCGGCGCAAGCGAAGCGCGCAGCGAGGCGGAGCCGAGCGGAGTCGATGCGGAAGCAGCGGAGTCAACGAGCATGAACATCGGGAAAATCACCGCGAAGTGGGCAGGCCTCGCTCCGGGGCGCCCCGCGATCGTGGACGTTCCGACCGGCCGCCGCGTCTCGTTCGGCGAGCTCGACGCGCGCGTGAGGAAGCTCGCGAACGCGCTCACGGCGCGCGGCCTCGCGAAGGGCGAGCGCGTCGCGGTGCTCGCGAAGAACAGCATCGAGTACTTCGAGATCTACTACGCCTGCGCGCGTGCGGGCTTCATCGCGCAGCCGCTGAACTGGCGGCTCGGGGTGCCGGAGATGGAGCGCATCCTGCGCGACGGCGACCCGAGCGCGATCGTGACTTCGGCGGAGTTCGCGAAGGAGCGCGCCGAGCTGCAGCGCGCGCTCGACGTGAAGCTGTGGGCGGAGTTCGGCGCCGCGAGCGACGGCAGCTTCGATGCGCTCGTCGCGAGCGGCAGCGACGACGAGCCCGCGGCTTCCGGAGTGACTGGCGGCGACGATCCCACGCTGATCCTCTACACCGGCGGCACCACGGGCATCTCGAAGGGCGCGCTGCATTCCCACAAGACGCTGTTCATGGGCATGCTCAACCAGACCGTCGCCGAGCGCGTCGTGCCGAGCGACGTCTACATGCTCACGGGCCAGATGTTTCACATCCCCGTCGCGCTCGCGATGAACTACATGGCGCACGGCTGTCCCGTCGTGCTCGTGAACTTCGAGGCGAAGCAGGCGCTCGAAGTGATCCAGGCTGAGCGCGTCTCGGCGCTGCTCGGCATAACAACCATGCTCAACTGGATGATGGCCGTGCCGGGCTTCTCGTCGTACGACCTTTCGAGCCTGCGCAACATCCAGTACGGCGGTGGCCCGATGCCGGCGACGGTCGTGAAGGCCGCGCTCGAGTCGTTCCCGTGCACGCTGATCCAGGGCTACGGCCAGACGGAAGGCATGACCATGACCTTCCTCTCGCAGGAAGATCACGCGCGCGCGATTCGCGGTGATCACCCGGAACGACTCAGCTCGTGTGGGCGACAAGGTTTCGTGACGACCGTGGAAGTGCAGGACGAGAAGGGCCGCGCGGTTCCGCGCGACGGCGTGACGCCGGGCGAGATCGCGATTCGCAGCGAGGCGAACATGCTCGGCTACTGGCGCAAGCCCGAGCTCACTGCCGAGACCTTCCGCAACGGCTGGATGCGCACGGGCGATGTCGCGTACTGGGACGCCGAGGGATACGTGTTCATCGTGGACCGCGCGAAGGACATGATCATCTCGGGCGGCGAGAACATCTATTCGACGCAGGTCGAGGCCGCGATCCACAAGCACGACGCGGTGCTCGAAGCCGCGGTGATCGGCGTGCCCGACGAGGAGTGGGGCGAGGCGGTGAAGGCGGTCGTGGTGCTGAAGCCCGGCCGCACCGCGACCGCGCAGGAGATCATCGACACCGCGAAGCAGCACCTCGCGTCGTACATGAAGCCGCGCAGCGTCGAGTTCGTGGACGCGCTGCCGAAGTCGCCCACGGGCAAGATCCTGAAGCGCGATCTGCGCGATCCGCACTGGAGCGGGAGATCGCGGCAGGTATGAGCGCGCCCCTCCTCACGCCCGAGTTGTTGCGGAACATCGGCAAGCAGGCGCCGCCGGATCGCCAGATCGCGACGCGGCGCGACATCCGCAAGTACGCGATCGCGAGCGGGCAGACGCAGCGCAAGTACCTCGACGGCGATGTCGCGCCGCCGCTGTTCCACGTGCCGCTGTTCTGGCCCGTGGTCGAGCGCGAGGGGCTGACACCGGATGGTGTCGCCGGCGACTCGCTCCTGCCGAAGCTGCCGCTCGAGCGCGGCATGGCCGGCGGACTCGACATCGAATACCACGGCGAGATCCGCGCCGGCGACGAGCTGATCGCGACGCGCACGCTCACGAACCTCTACGAGAAGGCGGGGCGCTCCGGCGCGCTGATCTTCTACGAGATCGTGATGGAAGTGCGCCGCCCGAACGGCGAGCTCGTCGTGCGCGAGAAGACGACGCGGATCCTGCGATGAGCGCGGCGTCCTCGAACGTGCGCGCTGGCGATGCGCTGCCCGAGCTGCGGCGGCGCTGCGACATCGTGCAGTCGTTCTTCTACAACGCCGCGCTCTGGAACGCGCACCGAATCCACTACGAGCGCGAGTACGCGACGCAGGCCGAGGGCTACGCGGGCCTCGTGGTGCCCGGTCCGTTGTTGGGGGACTGGCTGGCGCAGTGCGCGGAGGACTGGCTCGGCGAGGGACGCATCGTGCGATTCTCGTACTCGAACCGGCTCGCGTGCTTCGTCGACGACGAGGTGTGCGTCGGCGGCGTCGTGAAGTCCGTCGACGCCGGGGCGCGCGAGGCCGACCTCGAGCTGTGGGTGAAGAACGCAGCGGGCGAGGTGATCACGCCCGGCACGGCGCGCGTGAGGCTCGCGCGATGAGCCTCGCCGGCAGCGTCGCGATCGTGGGCGCCGCGGATACCGCGGTGGGCAAAGTTCCCGACAAGGACGCGACGCAGCTGTGCGTCCTGGCCGCGCTGCGCGCGCTCGCGGACGCCGGGCTGCGCAAAGAACAGGTCGACGGCCTCGTCACCTGCAACTCGATGGCGCAGCCGCGCATGTATCACGCGGAGGCGATCGCGGAGTATCTGCAAATCTTCCCGCGCTGGTGCATGAGCGCGAACGCCGGCGGCGGCACCACGTTCTCGGTGATCGCGCAGGCCGCAGCGGCGATTCAGGCGGGGCTGTGTGAGACCGTCGTCGTGTCGATGGCCGACTCGCTGCGCAGCGGGCTCTCTCGCGCGCAGGCGATGGTCACGCAGTCGTCGTCCGGGCACCCCGAGTTCGAGACGCCGTACGGCGCGACGGTGCCCGGTTATTACGCCCTGATCGCGCAGGCCTACCTGCACGAGTTCGGCGCCACGCCCGAGCAGTTCGCGGCCGTGGCGGTGACGCACCGCGCCCACGCCGCACTGCATCCCCACGCGCAGATGCGCGACCCGATCACGGTGGAAGACGTGCTCGCGAGCCGCCTCATCGCGGACCCGCTGCGCCTGCTCGACTGCTCGCTCGTCTCGGACGGCGGCGCCGCGATCGTGCTCACGCGCGCCGAGCGCGCGCGCGACTTCCCGCACGCGCCGGTCGTCTTGTTGGGGGCCGGCGAGGCGCACGGTCACGAGCACATCTCGCAGGCGCACTCGCTCACCAGCTCGTTCGCGAAGCACTCGGGCGAGCGCGCCTACGCGATGGCGAAGCTCGGCCCGCGCGAGGTCGACGTCGCCTACGTCTACGACTGCTTCACGCCCGTCGTGCTGGTCGAGCTCGAGGACCTCGGCTTCTGCAAGCCCGGCGAAGCCGGCGCGTTCGTGGCGGAGGGCCGCGCGCGCATCGGCGGCGAGCTGCCGATCAACACGCACGGCGGCCTGCTCTCGCACTGTCACCCCGGCAACCCCGGCTCGATGTTCGCGCTGACCGAGGCCGTGGCGCAGCTGCGCGGCGCGGCCGGCGCGCGGCAGGTCGCAGGCGCGGAGATTGCGCTGCTCCACGCGCAGGGCGGCATTCTCTCCAGCCACGCGACGCTCTTGTTAGGGAAGGGCGCGTGATGGCGGAGACGAAAGCACTTCCCACGCCCACGCCTGTGTCGGCCCCGTACTGGGCCGCGGCGCGCGAGGGCCGACTCGTGCTGCAGCGCTGCGAGGCCTGCGCGAAGCACCAGTTCTACCCGCGCTCGATCTGCACCTCATGCGCGAGCGAGCGGCTCGCCTGGAGCGAAGCCTCAGGCCGCGGGCGCGTGAAGTCGTTCACGGTGATTCGGCGCGCGGTGTCCGCAGCCTACGAGCCCGAGGTGCCTTACGTCGTCGCGCTGATCGAGCTTGCGGAGGGGCCGACGCTGATGAGCAACGTCGTCGGCTGCGCGCCCGATGCGGTGCGCATCGGCGCGAGTGTGCGCGTACGCTTCGATGCGTGGAGCGACGCGATCACCGTTCCGGTGTTCACGCTGGAGAGCTGAGATGGCCTACGACTTTCGCCGCGGCACGATCGTGAACCCGAGCGCGCCCGCGGGCTCGCTCGAAGCGAAGCTGCCGTACGTCGACAACGGCACCGCCACGGTCGATCCCGCGCGGTACCACTCGCGCGAGTTCATGGCGCTCGAGTGGGAGCGCCTCTGGCCGAAGACGTGGCTGATCGCCGCCGTTTCCACCGACCTGCCCGAGATCGGCTCGTACTGCTTGTTCGAGATCGGGCGCGAGAGCTTCATCATCTCGCGCACCGAAGCGGGCGTGCGCGCCTTCTACAACGTCTGCACGCACCGCGGCACGCGGCTCGTCGCGCAGCCGTACGGCAAGAAGAGCTTCCACGTCTGCCCGTTCCACGCGTGGCGCTTCAACCACCGCGGCGAGCTGCTCGGCGTGACCGACCGCGAGACCTTCCGCGACGAGGTGCTCTGCGAAGCGCGCGGGCTCGCCGAGATTCGCTGCGAGGAGTACGCGGGCATCGTGTTCGTGAACATGGACGAGCACGCGCCGCCGCTGCGCGAGCGCATCGGGCTCCCGCCCGGGTACCTCGAGGCCTACGGCATCGATCGGATGAAAGTCGTGCGCCACGTGCAGACGGAGTGGGCGGCGAACTGGAAGATCGGCGTCGAGGCGTTCTACGAGTCGTATCACCTGCACGTCGTTCACCCCGAGACGCGCTACGTGATGGCCGACCTCGCCGTGCAGTACGACCTCTATCCGCACGGCGCGAGCCGCATGATCGTGCCGATCGGCCAGATGAGTCCGCGCATCAAGGATCAGGACACGCTCAACGACGGACTCGCGTACATGCTGCAGACCGTCGGCGTCGACCCCACGAGTCATCAGGGCGATGCGCGCGGCGTGCGCGCCGCCATCGCGCGGGCAAAGCGCGCGAACGCTGCGAAGAGCGGCGTCGACTACGCGCACTTCAGCGACGGTCAGCTCACCGACAGCTGGGCCACGGGCATCTTCCCCAACGTGCAGATCGGCTGTCACCCGGAAGGCGTGTTCCTGATGCGCTTCCTGCCACACCCGACCGACCCGGAGCGCTTCTTCTACAACACCATGACGCTGATCCGGACGAGCGAGGACCCGCACCACAAGGCGCCCGACTGGATGGGGATTCCCGAGGGCACCGACTTATCAGGGCGCGTGCGGCCGCCGCTCGAGAAGTTCGGCGTCGGCGAGGACGGAAACCTCGGCCAAGTGCTCTCGCAGGACGCGGAGCTGCTGCCCGAAGTGCAGCGCGGCGTGCGCTCGCGCGGCTTCAAGGGCCAGCTGTGGGGCGAGCAAGAGCAGCGCCTGCGCCACTTCCACGCGGAGCTGGAGCGTTACCTCGCGGACGATCGCGAGTCCGGATCGCGCGGCGCCTGACTACGCGATCGCCTCCACCTCGACCGGCACCCCGTTCACCGCGGAAGTCCCGCAAAGCATGGCGCAGGCGGCGGCGCCGCGGACTAGGCTGCGCGCGCGAAGGAGGAGCCATGTCGCTCGCAACTCGCTGGCTCGCACTCGGGATCGCGCTCGCGCTGTGCGCCTGCATCGACCCCTCGGACCGGCGCCCGGGCCTGCACTTATCAGGCGACGTGACGGACTTCCCGGCCGACTGGTCCTTCACCGACGCACAGGAAGAAATCTCCGTGGAGGTGAGTGGCTTCCTCGGCCTCCCGCACTCGGTCACGATCTGGTGCGCAGCGCTAGACGGCGACCTCTACCTCGGCGCGCGCGACCCCGAGACGAAGCGCTGGCCAGCGTGGGCCGACGCGAATCCGGACGTGCGGCTGAAGATCGACGGGAAGATCTACGAGGTCCGCCTCGTTCCCTACGACGAGCGCGGCGACACCTTCGAGCGCCTCATGCTCGCCTACGCGGCGAAGTACAAGTTCCCCGACCCGAAGCCCGGCGAGCCCCCGCCGCCCCCGACGCGCTACTGGCGCGTGACGCCGCGCAGCTGAGCGCGCACAGGGGACGTACGTGCACCAAAGCGCGCACCTGGGACGTACGTGCACTTTCACGCGTTCCGAGGTGCACGTACGTCCCCGGTGCGCGTCCCGTGGGGTCAGACGCGCACGCAGTCCGCGCTGCAGCCGTCCTTCAGCACGGTCTCGGGCGTCGCGGGGCGGTGCAGCACGGCGCGCGTCGGGCGCGCGAGCACGCGCGCGGCGTCGCCCTCGCCGCGAAGGCTGCCTTCGGCGTCGACGATCAGGCTGTATCCGCCGGGCTCTATCGGCGCCCACAACAAGCTCACGAGGGGCCGCGCCGCCACGTTCGCGCGCGTGCGCTTGCCCGGGTTCATCGCGAGCGCGTCGCCATCCCACGCGACTGCGACCGAGACGCTGTGCGGCCGAGCGTCGTCGCTCACCGTGAGCAGGAACGGCGCCCTGCCGTAGCGCTCCACCTCGGCGCGCAGCTTCTCGAGCGAGACGGGGATGCTCATCGCGAACCTCCGGTTGTTACGGGCTACGCCTCGACCTGCGCCTTGAAGCCGCCGTAAACCATGCGGCGGCCATCGAAGGTGGTCGGCCCGGACATGATCTTCTGCGCGCGCGGATCCTTCATCACCGCCGCGTTCACGCGATCGCGATGCGCGCGCGACTTGAACACGATCCACGAGAACCACACGACTTCGCCGGGCTTCAGCTTCACGGCCTGCGGGAACGAGGTCCACTTCCCGGGCTTCACGTCGTCGGCGATGCACTCCACGTACGCGAGCGCGCCGTGAGCGCGCCAGATCTTCGCGAGCGCCTTCGCGACACGGCGATAGGCCTCGGTGTTCTTCCTCGGAATCGGCATCACGAAGCCGTCGACGTAGTTGGCCACGGGTTCCCCTCCGCGCGCGAAGCTACCGCGCTTCGCTCACGTGCTCGCGAGGCGAATCGCGATCACGCCCGCGAACACCACGCAGACTGCAACCCAGCGCCACGCGCCGACGCGCTCGCTGAGGAACAGCGCGCCGATCGCCACGGCGAACAGCATGCTCGTCTCGCGCAGCGAGATGACGAGACCCGCTGGCGCGCGCACGATCGACCACATCGCGAGCTGATACGAAGCAGTGGAGAGCAGCGGGCCGAACAGCGCGAGCTGCCAGTGCGCGGCGATCGTGCGCCCGACGTGGATGCGGTGCGACTGATAGGCCGCCATCGCCACGGCGTTGCCGATCGCGATCAGCGGGCCGTACGAGAACGGCGCGTTCGCTGCGCGCGCACCGAGCGTGTCGGTGAGCGCGGCGCCCGCGGTGACCAGCGCCGAGAGCGCCGCGAACGCGACGCCGCGTGCCGAGATCGTGCGCGAGCGGCGCGCGGCCTCCCAGCCGAGCAGCGCGATGCCGAACGAGATGCCGGCGACGCCCGCGAAGCCGAGCGGCGCGAGCTGCTCGCCGAAGAGCGGGATCGCGGCGAGCGCGATCACGAGCGGATTCATCCCGCGCACGATCGGATACGCGACCGCGAAGTCGCCCTCGTGATATGCGCGCCCGAGCAGCGCCTGCGCCGGCACACTGAGCGCGACGGTGAGCGCGACCCAGCCCCACGCGGCGTGATCCGGCAAGCCCGCCCACGCCAACAACAACACGTTCGGCCAAGCCGCCGCGACGCCGAGCACGACCAGTGCGCCGTAAGGATCGGGCCGCGCCTTCACCCACGCGTTCCAGCTCGCGTGCAGCAGCGCGCTCGCCAGCATCGCGACGAAGACGGCGGTGGTCACTGCGCGCTACGCGCGGATCGCGGCGACGGCGTCGCTCAGCTCGCGCTGCTTGCGCACGTAGTCCGCGACGAGCGCGAGCTGCGTGCGCGCGCGGTCGAGGTTGTGCGCCTCGCGGTGAACGCGGAAGTAGGTGTCGCCGCGCAGGTGATCGGCGAGGAATCGCATGCCGAGCACGAGGCACATCAGCTGCGCGCCGAAGGGCAGGGCGACGCGTTCCTCGGCGCCGAGGCTCGGGCCGCAGCCGCGCACGAAGCCGTCCGCGAGCGCGGCGAAGAGCATCGTATCGACGCGCACGAGCGACAGGTCGCGCTCGTCCTCGGCGGCACGCGTCGCGGCGCTGTGCGCGAGGTCGCCGAAGTCGGTGAGCGCCGTGCCCGGCATCACCGTGTCGAGGTCGATCACGCACAGCCCCTCGCCCGTGGTGTCGTCGAGCAGCACATTGTTCAGCTTCGTGTCGTTGTGCGCGACGCGTTCGGGAAGCGCGCCGCTGCGCTTCAGCGCCTCGAAGCGCGCCACCACCGGCTCGCGCGCGAGCGCGAGCTCCACCTCTGCGCGGCAGCCCGCGAGCCGCCCCGCGGCGTCGGCGCGCACGGCCTCTTGCAGCTGCTCGAAGCGCAGCCGCGCGTCGTGGAAGCGCGGAATCGTCTCGTGCAGGCGCGGCGGCGGCAGATCCGCGAGCTGTGCGAGAAAGCGCCCGAACGCGAAGGCGGCGCTGCGCGCGTCGGTTTCGCCGCGCGGCACATCCTGCGTGTGCGCGCCCGAGATCAGCGGCACGGTGCGCCAGGTGTCGCCGCAAGAATCCACGAAGAAGCTGGCTCCGCTGCGAGTCGGCACCAGCGTGAGCACGTGGCGATCGACGTCGCGCACGCCCTCGCGCTCGAGCGCGCGGCGCTGGTGCGCGACCACGCGCGCGAAGTTCTCCATCACCTGCGCAGGCTCGCGGAACACGGCGCGGTTGATGCGCTGCTGCACGAAGCGCGCGGGGCCGCGTGGCGTCTCGAGCTCGGCGAGCACCGTGGTGTTGATGTGTCCGCTGCCGAACGCGCGCGAGCCGAGCCAGCGACCGGGCAGCGCGAACGCTTCCGCCACTTCCCGCAGCAGCGCCTCGTCGGCGGAGCTACTCATGCGCGCACTCGCCGCCGGAGGCCGCTCGTGCCGCAACTGCCGCTGCTCAGGGTTCCGCGCATCGCGGCAAGAGTCCCGATCGACGGCGACCTCAACAAGTCCCCGTGGACGCATCTCGCCCCGACACCGCTCGCCGCGTCGCACGGCCGCGACCCCGGCAACGCGCGCGGCAGCGTGCAGCCGACTGCGCTGCGCGTGTGCCACGACGGCGTGAGGCTCTACGTCGCATTCGACTGCGCCGACCGCGACGTGTGGGGCAGCTATCGCGGGCGCAACGAGCGCCCGTACGACGAGGAAGTGTGCGAGGCGTTCCTCGCGCCGAACGGCGACGTGCGCCGCTACTTCGAGCTCGAGTTGAGCCCGCGCGGCGCCTACTGGGAAGGCATCATCGACAGCCCCGACCTCGCGCGCGCGACGATGCGCACCAACCTCGACTGGGTGTGCGCGGGCTGGGAGCGCGCCGTGCGCGTGCGGGGAACGCTCGACGTGCGCGACGACTTGGACGAAGGCTGGTCCGTCGAGTGGGCGATCCCGTTCGCGTCACTCGAAGCCGCGCCGCCGCGCGCGGGCGAGCGCTGGCGCGCGAACTTCTTTCGCATCGAGCGCCCGCGCGGCGGGCCCGACGAGTTCAGCGCGTGGGCGCCGACGTACGCAGAGCCCGCGGAGTTTCATCTGCCGCAGCACTTCGGAGTGCTGGAGTTCGCGTGATCACGGTCTCTCAGCAGACGCACCGCCGTTTCGTGCTCGGCGCGCAGGGGCTCTGGCCCGGCCGGCGCTTCGCGGGCGAAGCGGGCGTTGCGGCGGCGCTTCGCGAGATGCACGCGCTTCAGCTCGATCCGCTGAACGTCGCAGCGCGCAGCCAGGACATCGCGCTCTACGGCCGCGTCGAAGGCTACGTGCCCGAGTTGTTGCGGCGCGTCGCCTACGAGCAGCGCGGCGCCTTCGACTACGGCGGCTGGCTCCATCTCTATCCGATCGAGACGTTCCGCTTCTGGCGCCCGCAGATGCGCGCGGCGCGCAGTCACGCCTACGTCGCGAGCTTTCGCGCGAAGCACCCTGGCGCGATGCGGAGCGCACTGCGCGCTCTGCGCGAGCGCGGTCCGCTCGCCAACCGCGAGATCGAGGGCAACCACGTCGGCGAGTGGAACTACCGCGGTCGCAAGGACACGGCGGTCGCGCTGCATCTCCTGTGGCTGCTCGGTGAGGTGATGATCGCGGATCGGACCGGCTTCGATCGCGTGTACGACCTGCGCGAGCGCGTCCTGCCCCGCGAGCACGACCTGCCCGCGACGCGCGCAGCTTCCGAGGCGTTCTTCGCGCGCCACGTCGTCGCGCTGCACGGCCTCGTGCCCGAGAAGTCGTGGCGCACGCACTGGTGGAAGCGCGCGGGGCGCGAGGCGGCGCGGCTGCGCGGCGCAAAGACGCTCGCGCGCGCGATCGAGCGAGGCGAGCTCGCGCGCGTTCGGCTCGAAGGCTCGCGCAATTGGTGGCTGACGCTGCCCGAGTGGCTGCCGCTGCTAGGCGAGCTCGAGGCTGACCGCGTGCCGCTCGCGTGGAAGCCGTTGGGCGCCGGCACGGAAGAGGAGATGACGCTGCTCGCGCCGCTCGAGATCGCGACGGCGCGCGGGCGCGCGAAGCCGCTGTTCGACTTCGACTACGTGTGGGAGGTCTACAAGCCCGCGCACCAGCGGCGCTGGGGCTACTACACGCTTCCCATCCTTTGGGGCGATCGCCTCGCCGCGCGTCTCGACCCGCGCATGGATCGCGAGCGCGAGGTGCTGCAGGTGCAGGGTTTCTGGCGCGAGGACGGCGTGCGCGCGACGCCCGAGTTCGCGGACGCGCTCGCAGCGGGGCTCGCGAGGTTCGCTCGCATGTTCGGCGCGAAGCGCGTCGATGTGCGCGCGATGCCCGCGAAGCTGCGCGCGCACGTGAGGCGACGTGCGGCGGGGCTGCTCGGCTAGGCGGCGCCTACTCCCGCTGCAGCTTCGGCATCACCTCGCTCGCGAACTGCCGCAGGTTCCGCTCCGCCTCGGCGTAGGGCATGCCCGCGTAGCTGAACACGCAGCTGAAGTGCTCGCTGCCCATGCGGTCGCCGGTCTTGCGGATGCGGTCGAGGCACATCGCGGGCGTGCCCCACACCTGCAGATCGAGGTACGCCTCGGTCGCCTGGTTCGCGGACATGCGCTGCGCCTCCGACATCGCGGCGTAGAACTCGTAGCCCTTGGTCTTCGCGAAGTGCTCGCCGCCGAACTCGTAGTGGCGCTGCGCGCTCTCCCAATAACCGCCGATCCAGCGCACGGCCTGCTCGCGTGCGCGCTTCTCGTCGGCGTCGCAGAACACCCAGCCCGCGATGATCGGCTTCGGCGCGTCGGCGCCGTTCACCTCGCGATAGATCTTTCGATACATCGCGAGCTCGGCGTCGATCACGTCCCACGGCTTCTGCGGGATCACGAGAATCCCGATGCCGAGCTCGGCCATGATGCGCGCGGACTCGGGAGAGACGGCCGCGGCGTAGGTGCGGCCCTTGAACGAGCGCAGCGGCTTTGGGCGAATCGCCTTCTTCGGCTGCTTGTAGAACTTGCCGTCGAGCTCGCAGTGCCCGCTCTCGAGGCCGCCGAGCACGATCTGCGCGGCTTCGACGAAGCGCTCGCGCGACTCGCCCATGTCGATGCGGAAGCCCTCGAACTCGACGCGCCCCGCGCCGCGTCCGATGCCGAGGATGTATCGCCCACCGCACAGGTGATCGATTAGGGAGATTTCCTCTGCGGCGCGCATCGGGTCGTGCCACGGCAGCACCACCACCATCGAGCCGAGCTGAACGCGCTGCGTGCGGCCCGCGAAGTACGACAGGAACTGCAGCACGTCGGGCACCATCGTGTAGTCGGTGAAGTGGTGCTCGACGCTCCACAGCGAGTCGAAGCCGAGCGGCTCCGCGAGCGACGCGAGGCGCAACTCGTTCACGTAGACGTCGGCGTCGCTGCGCTCGTCGAACGGGTTCTGACAGATCGCGGCCATTCCGATACGCATGGGGCCTCCGGATTCATTGGATCGCGCGACGCTACGGCAGCCTGCGCGGACGCCGCCAAGCCCGCGCGCGTTCCGCCGCTTCGTCAGTCACCTCGCGCAGCAAGACCGCGCGCGCCAGCCCACTAGTACACCCACTTGCCCGCCTGGAAGCGGAACATCTCCTTCACCACCGTGCTCGTTCTCGGCTTGCACGTGTGCGGCGCGAGGCTGGTGCACGAGTTCCCGATCTCGCAGTAGGTGAGCACGCCGACGTAAGGCGCCTGCGCGCTGCTCGTCGGGCGCAGCTCCATCTCGAACGTGTCACGGATGGTCGTGCGCGAAGTCGCGCTCGCCTTCGCGTTCGCGATGTCGCGCATCTTCTTCACCCACATCTGCGAGAACGCCTCGAAGCTGGCGACCGTGGCGGCGTCGCCGCCACTCGTGGGCTTTGCGCCGCGCTGGCAGATCGAGAGCTCCTTGGGCGGAGGTGTGACGATCGAGGTCGCGTCGGGCGGCGCTACGACGCGTTCGGGCGCCGGAGGCGGCGCAGACTCGCAGGCGGCGGCGAGCCACACGCAGGCGAGGGCGGCGAGCAGGAGCGGGCGCGGCGGGGTGGTCATGGGCGCGCACGCTATCACGCGCAAGGCGCTGGCTGAGCGCCCGCGCGGCTCGCAATTCGCGCCCCGCGCCCCGGCGCCCTAATCACTTCTCCCGCTCGCGGTAGTCCCCGAACTTCTTGTCGCGCTCGGTCAGCGCCTGGGTGAGCCCGCCGCGCGCTTTGCCCACGAACTCCTGCAGGGTCTTCGTGTGCGTGCCGAGCGCGCACAGCTCGGTGCCGACGCGCAGCGCGGTGCGGAAGCCCATCATCTCCATCTGCCGGTGCACCACGCGCTTGTTCAGCTGCAGCACGTCGAGCGGAATCTGCGTGACGCGCTCGGCGATCTCGAGCACCCGCGCATCGAGCTCCGCCGCGGGGAACGCGCGCGTCGCCCAGCCGAGCTGCGCGGCTTCTGTGCCGCTGATCGAGTCGCCCGTGACCATCATCTCCATCGCCATGCGCATGCCGACGAGCCACGGGTGGAAGTGCATGTCCGGCACGCCGAAGCGCACGGCCGGGTAGCCGATCTTCGCGTCTTCGGCGCAGTAGACGAGGTCGCAGCCGGTCGCGAGCTCGCTGCCGCCGGCGAGGCAGTAGCCGTGTACCTGCGCGATCACGGGCTTGCCGAGATCCCAGATGCCCATCCAGCCCGTGGTGACGTGGCGCGGCCACTGGCCGTCGCTGTCGCTGGTGTAGAACGGCATCGCTTGGCCCTCGTTGCCGCCGCCGAGGTCGTAGCCCGCGGAGAAGCTCTGCCCGGCGCCGCGCACGATCTGCACCTTCACGCTGGGGTCGGCGTCGCCCTTGTAGAGCGCGTCGAGGATCTGACCGCGCAGCGCGTGGTTGAGGGCGTTGCGCTTCTCGGGGCGGTTCAGCGTGATGCGATTCACGCCGGGCTTCGGCGTGTCGACGAGGACGACGGTGTACTCCATGACGGCGGCTCCTTCCGTGCTGCGCGGGGATGAGGGCGAGCCACGATAGGGGAGGCGAGCGGGGTCGCGACGCCGCGGGGCCGACGTTTTGGGGCCTCGCACGGATCGTCGTTTCGTGCCAGGCCCGGATTGGTCGCGCGCGCCGGGTCGGGTTCCTAGGGTCCGCGGCATGCCGCCCTCGGGTTCGCGCCGTTGGTACTCGCTGCGCACGCGCGCCCGCGCGCTGCGCGAGCGGCATGCGCGCGCGTTCTGGATCGCGCACTCGCTGTGGGCGCTCGCGCAGGGCGCGCTGGTGGGCGTGCTCGCGGAGGAGCGCCCCGACTTCGCGGCGTGGGTGCTCGGGCTGCTCGCGCTGACGTGGCTCTCGACGCTCTTCTTCTGCCGCAGCGCGCTCGTGAACGCGCGCCCCGAGTCGCTGCGCGTCGGCGCGGCGTCGTACGCGACGCGCGTGCTCTACCAGCAGACGCTGTTCTTCCTGCTCCCGTTCTACGTGCGCTCCACCACGCCCGCGTCGCCGAATCTCGCGTTCACGCTAGCGCTCGCGGCGCTGGCCGTGCTCGCGTGCCTCGACCTCACGTTCGACCGTCTGCTGCGCCGCAGCGCGGCCTTCGCCGCCACGTTCTTCTTCGCGGTCGCCTACGCCGCGCTGCAGTTGTTACTGCCGCTCGCGCTGCGCGTGCCGTACTCGTTCGCGCAGCCGCTCGCGCTCGGGCTCGCACTGCTCGCGGCGCTCGCGACCGTCGGCCTACCGCGCGGGACCGAGCGCACGGCGCGCCTACTCGGCGCGCTGCCCGCAGGCGCGCTCGCACTGCTGCTGCTCGCGGCGCCGCTGCTCGTGCCGCCGGCGCCGCTGCGGCTCGCCGCGCTCGCCTTCGAGCCGGGCGCGCTCGGTGTCCGCGCCATCGCGCGCGTTGCGGCGCCGGTGTCGGTGCCGGTGGACGTCACGCTGCGCTGGGAGCGCGGGGCCGAGCTGCTGCGAACGACGCGCGAGATCGAGATCACGGCGCACCGCGGCGGCTTCCGCGTGTGGGACGAGCTGTCGCGCGCGCGAATCGACTCTGCGCGCGAAGGGCGCGTGCGCGTCGAGCTGATCACCGCGACGGGGCAGCTGCTAGGGCGCGGTAGCGTGTCGGGGGTGGGCACGTAGACCCGCCGAAGGAGAGCGCATGACGGGACCGAACGGCGTTCATCACCTGGCGATCGCGACCGCGGACATCAAGCAGCAGATCGCGTTCATGAACGACGTGCTCGGCATGGAGCTGGTCGCGCTCTACTGGATGCACGGCGTGCCCGGCGCGTGGCACGGCTTCCTGAAGCTGAACGACCACTCCTATCTCGCGTTCGTGCAGACGCCCGAGATCGCCAAGATCCCGCGCACGCTCGGCGCCTCGCACTCCGCGAGCCCCGGCGGCAACTGCGCGGGCGGCGCGATGCAGCACGTCGCGTTCAACGTGAGCAGCTACGACGAGCTGCTCGCCTTCCGCGATCGCATCCGCTCGCGCGGCGTCACGGTGGTCGGCCCGATCCATCACGGCATGTGCGACTCGATCTACTTCGCGGGCCCCGAGGATCTCTCGCTCGAGCTCTCCACCTCGGAGCGCGCGATCGACGGGCGCGCCTGGATCGACCCCGAGGTGGTCGCGCTCGCGGGCATCGACGCCGCCGAGCTCGCGCGCTTCCGCAGCCCCGCGAAGTTCGCGCGCCCCGCGCAGCCCGTCGCGCAGCCGGCGCTCGACGCGAGCAAGCCCATGCCGCGCGGCTGGCCCGGCTACGCGCAGCTCGCCGCGATGGACGACGACGAGCTCTCGAAGCGTATGAGCATCACGGACCCGCCCGTGAAGGTGGACGCCTAGAGGGGCGGCCACGCGAGCCGCCGACTTATGCTCGCGCCATGGCCCACGACCTCACGCGACCTGCCGACTCGTCCCTTCCGCCCGGAGCGGCGCGCTGCCCCGGCCCCTCGACGCGCGACTTGATCCTCGCCGACCGCGACGGCGCGCCCGACGTGCTGACGACCGAGTCGTACCAGTTCCTCGGCGACGAGGACATCTCGTACGAGCGCTACACGTCGCGCGCGTTCTTCGAGCGCGAGATGGACTTGTTATGGCCGCGCGTGTGGCAGTGGGCCTGCCGCGAGGAGCACATCCCGCGCGTCGGCGACTACGTCGTGTACGACATCGGGCGCTGGTCCTTCGTGGTCGTGCGCTCGGCGCCGAACGAGATCAAGGCCTACTACAACTCGTGCCCGCACCGCGGCATGCAGTGGAAGCAGCCCGGCACGTCGGGCAACACCGGCTCGCAGTTTCGCTGTCCGTTCCACGGCATGAGCTGGCGCCTCGACGGCAGCGTGCGCGAAATCCCGTGCCGCTGGGATTTTCCGCACATCGATGAGAAGACCTTCCGCCCCGACGAAGCCAAGGTGGAGACGTGGGGCGGCTTCGTGTTCATCAACCCCGACCCGAACGCGCGCCCGCTGCGCGAGGCGATCGGCGTCCTGCCGGAGCACTTCGCGAAGTGGCCGCTCGAGGATCGCTACGTCGCGGTGCACACCGAAAAGATCATTCCCGCGAACTGGAAGATGACCCTCGAAGCGTTCGTCGAGGCCTTCCACGTACTCGCGACGCATCCCGAGGGCCTGAGGACCGCCGGTGACGCGAACGCGCAGTACGACGTGTTCGGCGAGAACGTGACGCGCTTCATCCACACGATCGGCTCGCCGAGCCCGCATCTGCGCCGACCGCCCGACGACGAAGAGATGCTGAAGCTGATGGGCGCGTGGGATGAGAAGAGCGCGGAGCGCCTCGCGCAGGGCACGACGGCGCGCGTCTTGATCGCGGAGAAGGTGCGCGCGCGGCTCACTGAGAAGTTCCGCACGGACCTCTCGCGCTACAGCGCGAGCGAGCTGATGGACTCGATCGAGTACCACCTCTTCCCGAACATGTTCCTGTTCCCCGGCGTGAACCTCCCGATGATCTACCGCTTCCGCCCGAACGGAATGGATCCCGACACCTGCATCCACGAGATCCTCTTCCTCGCGCCGCTGCCGGCGAGCGGCGAGCGCCCGCCGCCGGCGCCCGTGGTGAAGCTCGGCGAGCACGACTCGTACACGACCGTGCACGGCTTCGATCCCGGCCTCGCGTTCGTGTACGACCAGGACACGAGCAACCTGCGCATGCAGCGCGACGGCGCGAAGACCGCGCGCAAGAAGGGGCAGACGCTCGGGAATTATCAGGAAGTGCGCATCCGCCGCTTCCACCTGACGCTCGACAAGTGGATGCAGCCGTGAGCACGCAGCTGCTGCAAGAGCTCGCGGCGAAGCAGGCGATCGCGGAGCTGTCGGCCACCTACATGCGCGGGCTCGATCGCCTCGACCCGGGCCTCGTCGCGTCCGCGTTTCACGACGATGCGCGCGTGAACTACGGCTTCTTCGCCGGCGCCGCGCGCGATTTCGTCGGCTTCGCGATGGGCGCGCTCAAGGACCACCTCGCGAACCACCACATGCTCGGGCAGATCCTGATCGAGCTCGACGGCGACCGCGCCACCGGCGAGGTCTACTTCCAGGCGTTTCACCGCATCGTGACGAACGGCGCCGAGGAAGATCTCTTCATCGCGGGCCGCTACCTCGATCGCTACGAGCGCCGCGGCGGCGTGTGGAAGATGTCGTTCCGCGCCGAGGTGAACGACTGGGCCCGCACCGAGCCCGCGGCCGACGGCTACTTCACCGCCTCGCCCGCAGGCCTGCGCGGCGGCCGCAAGCCGAGCGACTACTCGTACCGGCGCGGAGACCTCGAGCGCTGAGCAAGCGCAGCGCGCAGCGAAGCGAAACCGAGCGAAGTCGAACGCGGCAAGCGCAGCGCGCAGCGAGGCGAAGCCGAGCGGAGTCGAACGCGGCAAGCGCAGCGCGCAGCGAGGCGAAGCCGAGCGAAGTCAAGCGCGGTAGGCAGCGCGCAGCGAGGCGAAGTCTTCGGAGCCGAGCTGTTGCCGAGAGTCACGCCGCCGGATTCGCATGCAGGTGGTCGTACTTCCCCACCGGCCGCGTCTTTGCGTACTCGCGCACGATCGGCCCCAAGTCCGTCGGGCTCGCGCCGTGCAGGATCACGCCGTCGCAACCGAGCGCGAGCTGCTCGCGGATCTTCGCGACGCAGCGCGCAGGGCTGCCCGTCGCCGCGGGCGCGAGCCACTCGGCGGGGATCAGCTTCGCGATCTGCTCGAGCTCCGCGGTCGTTGCGCGCGCGTCGATTGCGCCGCGGAAGTTCGCGACGAGCGGATCGCTGCGGAAGCGCGCGAGCGCCGCGGGATCCCAGCGGTTCGTGCGCACCATCAAGTCGCCGTAGCCCTGCAGGTACGTCGCCATGCGGCCCACGGTCTTCTTGAGGCGCACCGGCTCGGGCAGGTGGTCGCCGATCGTCGCGAAGCACGACCACACGCGGACCTTCGCAGGGTCGCGCCCCGCCTTCTCCGCGGCGGCCTTCACCTCGCGCACGCAGCGCGCGGTCGTCTCGTCGGTGAAGAACGTGTGCAGCACCACCGCGTCCATCGCGCGGCCGCCGAGCGCGAGCGAGTTGGGGCCGAACGCCGTGAAGGTGAGCGGAATCTCGCCCGTGTAGTCGGGCCCCAGTGTCAACACGGGGAACTTCCCGCACGGGCCGTCGTGGCCCACCACCGTCTCGCCGCGCCAGAGCCGGCGCATCAGCTTCGCGAAGTCCTCGAGCTGCGCGGTCGTGATGGACGGGAGCCCGAACGCCTTGAACATCGGCGCGATGCCGCGGCCGAGGCCGAGCGAGAAGCGTCCGCCCGTGAGCTTGTGCATCGTCATGGCGTACGACGCCGTCACGAGCGGATGGCGGGTGTTGTGATTCGTGGCGGCGGTCGCGATGCCGATCTCACGCGACACGGCGCCTACCGCGCCCGAGAGCGTCGCGGCCTCCTTGATGTTGAAGCGCTCCGAGATGAAGCACGCGCCGATGCCGAGCGCCTCGGCCTGCTGCAACTCGTCGATCAGCTCGCGCGGCGAGTTCGGTTGCCCCGCGAGCGTGTAGAAGGCGAGCTCGTTCATCTGCGTCATGGCGATTCCTGTCGTGTGGGCTTCGCTCGGCTGCGCCGCGCTTGCGTTGTTACAGAAACTCCGCGCTGCCGAGATCGAGCGCGTGGCGCGCGTGGCGGCGCGCCATCGCGGTGAACATGTCGTTGCCGCGCGCGGTCCCCTGAACGATCACGCTCGCGACGACCGTCACTGCGAAGCCCGCGAACGCGCCGCGCCGGTAGTCCTGCCAGCACGCGTCCCATGCGTAGCCGCGCACGCCGCCGGCGCAGAGCGCGTCGTGGTAACTGCGCACGAGCTCGCGCTCGATCGGGCGCCGCACCTCGGGCAAGAGCGAGGCGCCGAGGAAGTACGCGGCGTCGGAGAGCGGCGAGCCGAGCACGAGGCTCTGCCAGTCGACCACGCTCACGCGCGGCGGCGAAGTGCGCGCGTCGATCAGCAGGTTGTCGAGGCGGTAGTCGATGTGAACGAGCGCCCACGGCGTGGCGGGGTAGCGGTGCGGCGGCCCCTGCGATTTCGCGACGGCCGCGATGATCTCTTGCTCGTCGCGTTCGAGCCGCGGCGCGAAACGCGCGAGGAACGCGGGCAGCATCGCCGCGTAGAGGTCGCGGCCTTGCGCGGCGCGCTCGTCGTTCGGCTCGGCGATCAGATCGAGCCCGCGCAGCCGCGCGTCCATCCAGGTGGGCGCGTGCAGCTTCGCGAGCTCCACGAGCGCTGCGCGCGCGACCTCGGGCGTGCAGCCCGCGAGCTGATCGCCCTGCTGCGCGGGCGCCATGTCCTCGAGGATCAGCGCGAACTCGGGGCCCTCGCCCGCGATCTCGGCGTAATAACAGCGCGGCTTCCCGATCGGGATGCGCGCCGCGAGCTCGCGGTAGAAGAAGATCTCGCGCGCGTAGTTGCGCAGCTGCACGCCGGTTTGGCGCGAGAGCGGGTCGAGCGAGGGGAACTTGCCCACCAGCGTGCGCGGCGCGCCCGCGGCATCGCCGGCGAGCTCGAACGCGAAGCGCACGCAGCGCCCGATCTGCCCCGTGCCGACGGGCGTCGCGTCGAAGCGCGCCACCGTCGCGCCCGCGTGCCCCGCGCGGCGCAGCAGCTCGGTGAAGAACGCGGGCGTGATCGATTCGGGGGTGGGGATCGCGAGCGACATCGCGCGAGGGGTAGCTCAGCGGCGCGCTTGGAATCGGCGCGGCGAGCCAGAAAGGGTCGGGCCCCGAGCGTGGGGGCGCGGCGGTTCGTCGAGTGCCTCGCCCTTCGCAGCACTGGCGTAAGCTGGCCCCTCTCGCGAAGGAGCGCCCATGATCCTCGACCGCCTCGATCCCAGCGCCGCCGAGTTCGCGCGCGGCACGGGCTGGGAGCTGAAGCCCGAAGGCGCGTGCAAAGCCGAAGTCTGCATGCCGGTTCCCGCGAGCGCGCGCCGCAGCGATGGCCGCGTGAACGTGCCGGCGGTCGCGGACGCGCTCGGCATGGCGCTCGTCGCGAGCGAAGCGCACAAGCTCTGGGCGCTCGGCCCCGTGTCGGGCGGCCGAGCCCTAACAACCGCCGTCGCGCCCGATCTCACGCTGCCGCAGCGCGACGGCAACCCGTTCCGGCTCGGCTCGCTGAAGGGCACGAAGGTCTTCATGTGCTCGTGGGCGAGCTGGTGAGGCTGCCGCATGGACCTGCCCGTGTGGCAGGCGGTGCGAAACGAGCTGCGCCCCCTCGGCGTCGAGATCGTGCTCGTAGCGATGGACACGAACACGAGCGCCGCGACGCCGATCATCGACGACGCGAAGACGACTTACCCGCAGCTGCTCGATCCCGAGCACTCGCTCGGCGCGCTGCTCGGCATCATCAACGTGCCGATGAGCGTGTGGATCGACGAAGCGGGCATGATCGTGCGCCCCGCGGAGCCCGCCTTCGCGCCGCGCGAGCGCGGCTACGGCGCGACCGAGCTGCCGCCCGAGACGCCGCAGCGCATGCGCGAGATGCTGGCCGAAGCGTCGAAGCTCGACATCGACCTGCAGGCCACCATCACGATGCTGCGCGACTGGGCGCGCAACGGCGCCAAGAGCAGGTACGTCCTAACACCTGAGCAGGTGATCGAGCGCTCCGCCGCGCGCCCGAAGTCGGTGTCCGAAGCCGCCGCGAACTTCGAGCTGGGCCAGCACTTGCACCGCAACGGCCACGAAGCCGCGGCGCGCCCGTTCTTCCGCGCCGCGCATCGCCTCCAGCCCGAGAACTGGACGTACAAGCGCCAGGCCTGGTCGATGGTGGATCCGCTGCAAGGCCCGACCGAGCACTACGACAGCGACTGGCTCAGCGACGTGAAGAAGATCGGGGCGAAGAACTACTACGCGAGGGTGGAGGCGTAGAAGCCGCGAATGCCGTCGATGCGATTCACGCGATACCCGGCAATCGCGCTCGGGGCTGAGCATCTCGTCATGGGCCACTTGTTACGCCGCAACATTCTCACGTACAAGGCGCCTCCCGGGAACGACGGTTACGACTTGATCTGCATCCACCCAGACTCGCGCCGCTCGGGCCGCCAAATCCGCGTTCAGGTCAAGAGTCGCCTCGCGACCGATTGCGATCGCGGATTCCCCGTGAAGTCCTCGACACTCGAGTCCTTCGACTACCTCATTGCTGCCTTCATGAACGTTGGCCACTTCTCTGCGAAGCGGCGACGTGACTCGAAACCGCAGGACGGATCGCGTGCGCCGGAACTCATCACCTTTCCGGTCGACTTCATTCGGCGGCATCACGACACCTCAAGTTCGTGGGAGAAGGTGCGTACGCGAGGGATCGACCTTTCTTCGTTTGAGGGCGAAGCCGGTATCGAGCAGATCGCGCGGGATCTGCGAATCCCGTACCCGCAAAAGGTCGAAGGTGGTCCGGCGGAGGGTTAGATCCGATACACCCGCTCCGCCGTCCCGCGGAACATCTCCTTCTTCTCCTCCGCGTTGAATCCCGACGCGATGCGCTTGAAGCTGTTCCACAGCACGGGATAACTGCACGAGACGCGGTCCATCGGGAAGTTGCTCTCGAACATGCAGCGCTTCGGGCCGAAGCGGTCGATCGCGTGCAGGTACCAGTCGCGCGTGGTGGCGGCGATCTCTTCGGAGCCGGGCGGCTTCGGGCGCTTGTCGAAGCCCCAGTTGTTGATGGCCATGAGCAGGCCGCCGAGCTTCGCGACGACGTTCTCGCAGCGCGCGAGCTCGGCCACGTCGCGCTTCCACTGCGCGAAGATCTCGGCGCGCTTGCCCTGATAAGGCCCGATGCCGAGCGGGCCGCCAAAGTGATCGAACACGATCGTCACGTTCGGGAACGCGCGCGCCAGCGCGGTGAGCTCGGGGATCTGGTGGTGATAGAGCCAGGCGTCGAAGCTGAGGCCGCGCCGCTCGAGCTCGGCGAAGCCGCGGCGGAAGGCGGCGTCGCCTAACAAGCCGGCCGGCGGCGCGGTGTGCGAGCGGCGGATCTCCGGGTTCGGGTCGAAGGCGCTCGCGTGGCGGATGCCGCGGAAGCGGTTCGGGCTGGCGGCGATGTGCGCGTCGAGCAGGCGCGGCACGTCGGCGCCGCGTGTCAGGTCCGCGCGGCTCACGATGCCCGCGCACGCGCGCACTTCGCCGTAGTGCCCGCTCGCGCTCATCGCCGCGACGCCCTGCACGAACTCCGTCTCGCCCACGAAGCGCAGCGCCTCGTCGCCGTCCGCGCGATAGAACGCGGCGCACTCGACGAACACGGTGCTCACCACGCGATGCCCGCCGAACTCGGCGAGCAGCTCGTCGAGCAGGAAGCGCTCGCTGTGGCTGACGCGGTCCCACAGGTGGTGGTGCGGATCGCAGATCGCGAGCTCGGGCTCGAGCACGTCTTCGCGATGCTGCGCGAGCCAAGTCAGGTCGCCGGGCATGGGGGCCTCCTCGTGGCGGCGCGCCGCAGGGCGCGCGGGTGCCGCACGCTAGGTCAGCGGCGTAGACTGCGGCCTAAGGTTGCACGTGTGCAACGGAGGCGCCGACATGTCCCGCGCGAAGCTGATCGAGATGGCGAAGCACATGGTGACCCTCACGCAGGAGGATCGAGTCGAGCAGGCGCCCGACGTGCTGCGCATCCCGGCGCAGCACTACCTCAGCGAAGAGCGCGCGAAGCTCGAGAAGGAGAAGATCTTCAAGCGCGTGCCGCTGATGCTCGCGGCGTCGTGCGAGCTGCCGAAGGCTGGCGACTACAAGTCGATCGAGGCGGCCTCTGTACCCGTGCTGATCGCGCGCGGGACCGACGGCGTCGCGCGCGCGTTCGTGAACTCGTGCGCGCACCGCGGCGCGCAGATCATCACCGAGACGTGCGGCAACGCGCGGCGCTTCACCTGCCCGTATCACGCCTGGGCCTACGACCTCGAAGGCAAGCTCACGGGCGTCTTCCAAGAGAAGGACTTCGGCAAAGTCGACCGCGCGACGCACGGCCTAATCACTCTGCCGACGCTCGAACGCGCGGGCCTGATCTGGGTGATTCTCGATCGCAACTCCAAGCTCTCGATCGAGAACTTCCTGTGCGGCTACGACGAGATGCTCGGCGGCTTCGGCTTCGAGTCCTGGTACTTCTTCGCGCGCCGCACGCTGAAGGGTCCTAACTGGAAGATCGCCTACGACGGCTATCTCGATCTCTATCACCTCCCCATCCTTCACAAGAACACCTTCGGCCCCGACATGCCGAACCGCGCGCTCTACTACCCGTGGGGCCCGCACCAGCGCGTGACCGCGCTCGGCCGCAACGCGCCCACGCGCGTCGACCAAGTGGGCGCGGGCACCGCGTCGTCGAACGAGCTGAAGGCGCCCGAGGAGTGGCCGGACGCGGCTCTGATGAGCGGTGTGTGGACGATCTTCCCGCACATCTCGATCGCGTCGTTCGACGGCGGCGGGCGCGGCGTGATGATCTCGCAGCTCTTCCCCGGCGAGAGCGCGCTCGAGTCGTACACGGTCCAGAACTACTTGATGGAGAAGCCGCCGACCGACGAGCAGCGCGAGAGCGCGGACAAGATGTTCGGGATGCTCGAGTTCGTGGTCAGGGAAGAGGACTACGCGACGGGTCTGCGCCAGCAGCGCGCGCTGCAGAGCGGCGCACGCACGCACGTACTGTTCGGCCGCAACGAGAGCGGCGGTCAGCGCTTCCACGGCTACACGGACCGCCTGATCGCGATGAGCGACGAAGAGCTCTGCAAAGAGTTCGGAGGCTGAGATGACCGACGCACCCGTGCTGCTGCGCGAGGACAAGGACGGGGTGGCCACGCTCACGCTGAACCGCCCCGATCAGTTCAACTCGCTGAGCGAAGCGCTGATCGACGCGCTCTCGGGCGAGCTGACGCGCATCGCGAGCGACGAGACGGTGCGCGTGGTCGTGCTCGCCGGCGCCGGCCGCGCGTTCTGCGCGGGGCACGACCTGAAGGAGATGCGCGCGAACCCGCGCCAGAGTTATTACGAGGATCTGTTCGGGCGCTGCGGGCGCATGATGCAGCAGGTCGTCGCGCTGCCGAAGCCGGTGATCGCGCGCGTGCACGGCGTCGCGACCGCGGCCGGCGCGCAGCTCGTCGCGAGCTGCGATCTCGCGCTCGCGAGCGAGAACGCGCGCTTCGGCACCACGGGCATCAACCTCGGCCTGTTCTGCTCGACGCCGAGCGTGGCCGTGTCCCGCGCGATCGGGAAGAAGCGCGCCTTCGAGCTGCTCTTCACCGGCGACATGATCGACGCCAAGACCGCCGAGAGCGTCGGCCTCGTCAACCGTGCCGTGCCGCTCGCCGAGCTCGACGCCGAAGTCGCGAAGCTCGCGAAGAAGCTCTCCGCGCAGCTGCCCGTCGCGGTGCGCACGGGCAAGCAGATGTTCGAGAAGCAGCTGCGCATGGAGCTTCCCGACGCCTACAAGTTCGCCGGCGACACCATGGCCTCGAACATGATGGAGGCCGACACGGTGGAAGGGATCGACGCGTTCATCGAGAAGCGCGATCCGAAGTGGAAGCGGGCCTGAGCGCGCGCTGAGAACCGTCCGAGGGGAAACGAGCGATGGCCGACAACACGCAGATCCTCTTGATGGAGCGGCCGCGCGGTCCGCTCACCGAGAAGCACTTCGCGTCGCGCAGCGCTGCGATTCCGGCGCCTGCCGACGGACAAGTGCTCGTGCGCAGCGTGCTGCTCTCGCTCGACGCCGCGAACCGCGCGTGGATGCAAGGGGCGACCTACCGCGCCGCGCTCGAAGCGGGCCAGCTGATGAGCGGCTACGGGCTCGGCGAAGTCGTCGAGTCGCGCTCGCCGAAGTTCGCGCGCGGCGATCTCGTTCTCGGCGAGCTCGGCTGGCAGGAGTGGTGCGCCGCTGACGCGAAGACGTTCGCACGTGCGAGCGCGCACCGGCCGTTGTCGCATCAGCTCTCGGTGTTGGGCGTGACCGGCAAGACCGCGTATCACGGCTTACTCCACGTGCCCGGCATCGCAGCGGGCGAGACGCTGCTCGTCTCCGCCGCTGGCGGAGCGGTCGGCTCGCTCGTCGGGCAGATCGGCAAGATCAAGGGCGCGCGCGTCGTCGGCGTCGCGGGCGGCAGCGAGAAGTGCGCGTGGGTCGTGCGCGAGCTCGGCTTCGACGCGTGCATCGACCACAAGGCGGACGACCTCGCGGCGCAGCTGAAGCGCGCAGCGCCGGAGGGCATCGACGTTTACTTCGACAACACCGGCGGCGCGATTCTCCAGGCCGCGCTGTTCGCGATGAAGCCGCGCGGTCGCATCTCGTGCTGCGGCGCCGTCTCGCAGTACGACGTCGCTGCGCCGAAGAGCCCCGCCGGCGTGCCCGGACTGCTCGTGGTGAAGCGGCTGCGCATGGAGGGCTTCCTCGTCATGGACTTTGCCGACAAGGACGCCGAAGCCGAGCGCGATCTCTCCGCGTGGGCAGCGAGCGGAAAGCTGAGAGTCGTCGAAGACGTGATCGACGGACTCGAGAACGCGCCTCGCGCGCTGATCGGGCTGCTGGCCGGTGAGAACCGCGGCAAGCGCATGATTCGGGTGGCGGCGGAACCGCGCTAGCCGAGCGAGTGGGTCTACGCGGTGCGCCGCGCGAGATAATCGTCCGCGATCTCGACGAGCCGTGCTCGCCCGAAGCTCGGATCGTGCCCGCCGTGCACGACGCTCACGGGCAGCTCGCGCAGCCGCCGCATCGTCGCCAGGTAATCGGGAACGTTCGCGCCGGGGATCTGGTCGAGCAGCGGGCCGTCGTAGATCGCGTCGCCGGAGAAGAGCGTGCCGCTCTTCGCATCCCAAAGGCCGATGCTGCCGGGCGAGTGGCCGGGCAGGTGCAGCACCTCGAACGCGCGGTCGCCGAGGTCGATCACGTCGCCCTCGTGCAGCACGCGCGTCGCGGTGGCGGCTGCGAGCCGATGCGCGGCAGGGTCGAAGCCTTCGCGCGGGATCGCAGTGATTAGGCCCGCGCTGAGGTCGTAGCCGAGATTGGCGAAGAACTTGCGCGTCGCGTCGTCGTAGGCGGCGAGCTCGAGCGGGAGGTTGTTCTCGCCGCTCGCCATCGCATCCGCCTCGCTCGCGTGAATCCAGCGCTCCGCGAACTCGTGCATTCCGCCGGTGTGGTCGTGATGCACGTGCGTCGCGACGGCGGCGAGCGGCCGCTCGAAGAGGTCGCGCGCGGCGTCGACGAGGCTCGCGACGCCGAGGCCGGTGTCGACGACGAGGTCGCGCGCGCGGCCGCGCACGTGCCAGACGTTGCAGCGCAGGAGCGGCGCCACGTGCGGCTCCCACAAGAGCGTCACGCCGCGGCCGACTTCGCGGCGCGAGAACCAACGCTCGGCGACGCGCAGCGCCATCGCGGCTCCTTCGCGCGCGAGAGTCGCACGCCGCGAATGCGCGTAGCTACGGTCGCGCGCCCGAACGAAGGAGCACTCATGTCCCTCGCAGGTCGCGTCGCACTCGTCACCGGCGGTAGCCGCGGCATCGGCCGCGGCATCGCGCTCGCGCTCGCCGAAGACGGCGCGGACATCGCGGTGAACTACCGGCGCGAGGAAGACGCCGCGCGCGAGACCGTCGCCGCGATCGAGAAGCTCGGGCGCCGCGCGCGTGCGTACGCCGCGTCGGTCGACAGCTACGACGAGGACCAGCGCATGGTCGAAGCGATCCTGCGCGACTTCGGCCACGTCGACATTCTCGTCAACAACGCCGGCATCGCGAGCCGCGGCAACAGCGTGGAGAAGACCGACCCCGCGGAGATGGAGCGCGTGGTGCGCACGCACGCGTTCGGCGCGCACTACCTGTGCCAGCTCGTGCTGCCGAGCATGAAGGCGCGGCCGCGCGGCGACATCGTGATGATCTCGAGCGCGGCGACGATCGGTTACGGCGCGAACGGCGCGCCGTACAACATGGGCAAGGCGGCGCTCGAGGCGCTCGCGTTCACGCTCGCGAAAGAGGTCCGCCACAAGAACATCCACGTGAACATCGTCGCGCCGGGACTCGTGGAGACGGAGATGGGGCGTCGGCTCGCGAAGGCGGCGGCGGGCGTCGAGGACATCCACCAGCTCGACCGCACGATGCCGTTCGGGCGCGTGTGTCAGCCGGAAGACGTCGCGAACGCGGTGCGCTTCTTCGTGTCGGAGCGCGCGTCGTACGTGACGGGCGAGCGGCTGTACGTGTACGGCGGCGGTCAGGAGATGCGGCGGGGGTGAGCGCCGCGCAGGGAGTCAGCTGCGCGCCACCACGACCGGCATCTCCTCGATCCCGAGCACGAAGGTGCCGCGGCGCCGGCGCAGCGGCTGTGCGGGCTCCGCCAGCCGCACGTCGCTCCAGCGCGCGAGCAGTTCTTCGAAGAGCACGCGCAGCTCGAGGCGCGCGAGCTGTGCGCCGAGGCAGTGGTGGCGGCCGAAGCCGCCGAACGCGACGTGGTCGTTGGGCGTGCGCTCGATGTCGAACGCGAACGGGTCACGGAACACCGCCTCGTCGCGATTGCCGGACGGATACAGCAGCAGCATGCGGTCGCCCGCGCGGATCTTTTGGCCGCGCAGCTCGGCGTCGCGCGTCGCGGTGCGGTTCATGTTCTGGATCGGCGTCACCCAGCGCAGCATTTCCTCGACGGCGCTCGGCACGAGCGCCGGATTCGCGCGCAGCTTCGCGAGCTGCGCGGGATGCTCGAGCAGCGCCGCGAGGCCGCCGCTGATCACGTGGCGCGTGGTCTCGTCGCCGCCCACGAGCACGAGCATCGTCTCGAAGATCAGATCGTCCTCGCTGAGCCGCTCGCCGTCGACGACGGCGTTCACCGCCAGGCTCACGAGATCTTCCGCGCTCCCGCCGCGGCGCTGCGCGATCACGCGCTGGATGTACTCGGCGTAGGCGATCACCGCGTCGCGCACCTGCAGGCCGATCTCAGCGTTGCCCGTCGCGAACAAGTCGGACCAATGCAGCAGCGTGTCGTGGTCCGCTTCGGGCAGGCCCATCAACTCGCCGATCATGTACATCGGCAGCGGCGTCGCGACGTCGCGCACGAAGTCGCAGCGGCCCTTCGCCGCGGCCGCATCGAGCAACTCGCGCACTTTGCGGCGCAGGAACACCTCGTGGTCCTGCACGCGGCGATGCGTAAAGCCTGCCGAGATGATGCGGCGGCGCAGCGTGTGCTGCGGGGGATCGAAGTTGATCATGCTCGGCACCGAGCTGTCCGGCCGCGAGCCCTCGCGGGAGCAGAACGTCTCCCACTCGCGCGCGACGGTCATGATGTCGTCGTAGCGAGCGATCCCCCAGATTCCGGTCGCGTCGTCCCAGTAGACCGGCGCATGCGCGCGCATCCACGTGCAGAGCGGATGAAGGTCGGCGTAGAAGTCCGGCGAGAGCAGGCGGATTTCGTCGCGCGTTGCGTGCTCCGACTTGCGCGTGTTCGGGCGCAGCTTGCGCGTGTACTTGCTCTCGACCACGGGCTCCGGTGCCGCGCCGTTCGCCATCTCGCGTCTCCTTGAATTGCGACTGGTAGCTCAGTGCGCGCGGGCCCCGGGCGGAAACACACTCACCGCGCGGCAACCAGCCTGCGCAACTCCTCGTGGAGACGGCCCTTCGTGGATCGGCTGCGCGTCTTCGCAACCGCGGTGCATGAAGCGAGGTTCGAGCGCGAGCCGCCTGGGCATTTTGCCGGTTGATTGCTCTGCCGTTCTGACGAAACCGTCTGGGTGAATCTACGTAGCCCAAATGTGGCAGGCGGCCGCGCTTGCTCGCGCGAGCTCTGCGCGAGAGCACGGACACTTGCGTGCGCGCTGGTCGCCGTCGCCGCGCTCTTCTCCGCCGAGCCCGACTTCGACGTCGGGCTCGACAGCGGCGCGAACACGTTCACATGCGCGCCGATGCGCGACGCCGACGGATGCGACGCGGCAGCGCGTGCAACGCGCGTGCGCCCGAGCGGGACGCTCGCCGGCGCATCGCTGAGCGCCACGCCGAGCTTCGAGCTGCGCTTCCAGGCGCGTGTGCAGTGAAGACACAGCAGGAGGATTCGAGATGAAGTCACTAGCGAGTCTGAGGCGAGCAGTCGGAGCCGCAGTGTGCGTGCTCGCGACTGCGAGCTCCGTCCATGCGCTGGGCACCGCAGCCGGCACGGACATCGTGAACACTGCCACCGTGACCGCGGACGTGGGCGGCTCGCCGGTGTCGGCGAGCAGCACGCCGAACACGATCACCGTCGCCGAGTTGATCGACGTCGACGTGACGCTGCTCTCGATCGGCAACGTGCTCGTGAACTCGCCGTCGAGCGCGCGCGTGCTCACGTACCGCGTCACGAACACCGGCAACGGCATCGACGCGTTCGCGCTCAGTGTGAACAACGGTCTCGCGGGCGACGACTTCAATCCGGTGTTCGCGGCGATCTACCTCGACGCCAACGCGAACGGCGTTTACGACGTCGGCGTCGACACGCTCTACAGCAACGGCGTGAACGACCCGGTCCTCGACGCGAATCTGGCCGCGCAGGACGACATCGTCGTGTTCGCGCTGAGCGACATCCCCGCTCCGCTCGTGAGCGGCGACCTCGGCGACAGTCTCCTGGCCGCGGCGTCGACGACGGGCACGGGCTTGCCCGGCGACGTGTTCCCCGGCGCCGGCGAGCTCGGCACGGACGCGATCGTCGGCACGAGCGGCGGCGACGACTCGGATCAGGGCACTTATCAGGTCTCCGCCGTCGCGCTCACGATCGCGAAGACCTCGGCGATCGCAGACCCGTTCGGCGGCGCGCAGCCGGTTCCGGGCGCGACGATCACCTACACGCTCACCGTCACGGTCGCAGGAGTCGGCAACGCCGACGCGACCACGCTCACCGACGCCATCCCGGCGAACACGACCTACGTGCCGGGCTCGATGATGCGCAACGCGGTTCCGCTCACCGACGCGGCCGACTCGCCCGTCGACGAGGCGGACTTCGGATTCACCACGGCCGGCGCGATCAGCGTCGGCCTCGGTTCGCTGCCGGCCGGGGGGCCAGCAGAAGTGATCACGTTCCAAGTCACGATTGATTAGGGAGGAAACCCAATGACTCTTCACACGAATCGAATGCGACTCGGCGCGGCGATGGCCGCCGCGCTGCTTTGCGCGACGGGCGCACTCGCCGAGGCCGGGAGCATCTCGCTCTCGGCGAAGGTCGAGAAGCGCGTGCTCGCGCAGAACCCCGACGGCACGGCGGCCGAGCTGTACGTGCCGGCGGCCGAGGTCGTGCCGGGCGACGTCGTCGCCTACACGATCGAGGCGAAGAACATCTCGCAGCAGAACGCGGATCGCGTGGTCGTCACGGATCCGATTCCTGCCGAGGTGACGTACCTGGACGGCACCGCGACGGACGCGGGCGCACAGGTGCTGTTCTCGGTCGACGGCGGCTTCCGCTTCGATCGCCCCGAGAAACTGACCGTCGCGAACGAGGACGGCACGCGCCGTCCTGCCCTCGCCAGCGATTACACGCACGTGCGCTGGGTCTTCGCGGCGCCCCTCGCTCCGGCCGAGCAGCGGTCGGTGCGCTTCCTCGCGCAGCTCGAGTAGCGGCGCGTGGATCTCTCGCTCGTTCCTTCGTTCCCAACAACCAGGAGAAAGACCATGCAACGGGTTTGGAGAAACAACGCGCGCGCCGGGATCTTCTCGGCCGCGCTCTTGATCGTGGCTGCGCAGGGTGCGCAGGCCATCGGGACGGACTCAGGTACGTCCATCGCGAACCGCGCGACGGTGTCCTACGACATCAGCGCCACAGCGCAGCCGGTGATCGAATCGGCGCCGGGCGCCGGCAACAGCAATCCGGGCGTCAACAACGGCTCCGACACCACGTTCCTCGTCGACAACAGCATCAGCCACATCGTCAACGAAGTGGCCGGCACCTACACGGGCGTCCCGGTGAACGGTGTCAACGAAGTCCTCGAGTTCACCGTCACCAACACGGGTAACTCGACGCAGGACTACGTGCTGACCGCTACGAACGGAACGGATCCGTTCGTCGTCGGCCCGGACGACTTCGACATGACGGGAACGACCGTCGTGGTCGACGACGGCGACGACATCTACGAGCCTTTGGCCGACACCGCGACGTTCATCGACGAGCTCGTTGAAGACGCCGACGTCACCGTCTGGGTCGTTCGCAGCGTCCCGGTCGGGCGGGTGGATGGCGATGTCTCGGCGATCACGCTCAGCGCGCAGGTCCGCGCGGGCGGCGCCGCCGGTCTCGGCGCGGTCGTCACGAACTCCGCGGGCGCGGACACGGCGGGTGTCGACATCGTGTTCGCGGATCTCGGCGGCTTCGCCGACGTGGCGAACGACGGCCTCCACAGCGATGCCGGCGCGTACCAGGTGCAGACGGCGTCGATCACCGTCGCCAAGGCCTCGGTCGTGATCAGCGACCCGATCAACCTCGGCGTCAACCCGAAGGCGATCCCCGGCGCGACGGTCGAGTACACGATCACGATCTCGAATGCGGGTACCGCCACCGCGACCGCCACGAACGTGGCGGTGAGCGACAGCCTGGCCTCGGAGATCGCGAACGGCACGGTCGACTTCGACTTGAATGGCTATGGCCCTCTCGCGGGCATTCAGGTCACGGCGCCGAACCTCTACGGCGGCGCTGCGACGCCGCTGACCAACGCGGCGGCCGACGACGAGGGCGAGTTCGTGCTCGACGTCGCAGGCCACGGTGCGCTTCCGAGTCGTCATTCAGTAGCGACTCGTGAGCGCTCAGCTTCCGAACCCGATGCATGGGCCCCGGCGGGCCCGCGCGGAGTCTTCGCGACTCCGCGCGGCGCCCGCTGCGGGCTTCGTGCGTTCGCGCGCCGGAAGCTGGATCTGCGCGTGGCTGGCGATCGCGCTGTTCGCGCTCGCCGGCCATGCGCAGACGCCCCCGGGCACGCCGATCTCCAACACCGCGCAGGGCGTGTTCACGCCGCCCGGCGGCGTGCCCAGCGCGGTGCTCTCCAACACCGACACGATCGTCACGACGACGATCCGCACTCCCTCGACGACCCAGTTCCTTCACTACGCGCCCGGCTACCTGGGCGCGGTCGCGACGAACGTCGGCGCCGCGATGTGCAGCACGAGCGGCACGCTCGCCGGCCCGTTCGTGGCATCGCCGAACCCCACGGATCTCCTAGGCGCGCCGATCAATCTCGGCGCGCCGGTCGATTTGTTAGGGGGAGGCGCCTACCACCAGGGCGAGGCGTTCTTCGTTCGCGTTTCGGACGCCGACCAGAACCTCGATCCGCTGGTCGCGGAGTCCGTGCTCGTCACCGTCGACTCTCAGCTCGCGGGCGACAGCGAAGTCGTGCGCGCGGCGGAGACGGGCCCGAACACGGGCGTGTTCGTCGGGTATCTGATGAGCGGGCCGCCGCCCGCCGTTTCCGGAGATTGCGTGCTCTCCGTCGCCTCGGGCGACAGCTCGGTCGCGACCTATCGCGATCCGGCCGACGCCGCCGACAGCACGAGCGCCGGAGTCCTCGTGGATCCGCTCGGCGTCGTCTTCGACTCGCAGACCGGCGCACCCGTGAACGGCGCGCAGATCACGCTGATCGACTCGGGCACCGGCCTTCCCGCCGCCGTCTTCGGCGACGACGGCGTGTCCACGTTCCCGTCCACCGTCAGCTCGGGCGGAGTCGTCATGGACTCCGGCGGCACCAACTACGCCTTCCCGCCGGGCGGCTTCCGTTTCCCCCTCGTCGCGCCGGGCACGTACCGCCTTCAAGTCGTGCCGCCCGCGACGCACACGTTCCCATCCAGCGTTCCCGACGCCGCGCTGCAGCTGCTTCCCGGCGCGCCCTATGTGTTAGGGCCCGGCTCGCGCGGCAACGACTTCCCCGTCCCGATCGGCCCGATCGTGACGGTCGACGTGCCCGTCGACACCGCGAATCCGAGCGGTGCATTCACGCTGGTGAAGCGCGCCGGTCGCGCCACCGCGGGACCGGGTGAGTTCGTCCCCTACACGCTTCTCGCGGGCGCCCCGAACGGCAGCGCCGGCCAGCCCGCGTTCATCGAAGACCGCCTCCCGCCCGGCTTCCGCTTCGAGCGCGGCTCGCTGCGCATCGGCGGCCTGCCCGCGCCGGATCCCGCGGTCACGGCCGACGGCCGCACGCTCTCGATTCCGCTCGGCGTGCTCGCGGCCGGCGCACAGGTGGAGGTCCGCTACGTCGCGCGCCTCGGTGCGGGCGTGCGCGGCGGCAAGGCCGTGAACGAGGCGATCGTGCGCGCCGGCATCCTCTCCTCGAACGCCGCGCGCGCGACGATGCTCGTCGTCGCGGATCTGCTCAGCGAGCGCGCCACGCTCGTGGGCCGCGTGCTCGAAGGCAGCTGCGCCGATCCGCGCGACGTCGCGCACAAGGGTGTCGCGGGCGTGCGCATCTTCCTCGAAGACGGCACGAGCGTCGTCACGGACGAGCTCGGCCGCTTCCACTTCCCGCTCGTGAGCGCGGACACGCACGTCGCGCAGCTCGACATGCAGACGCTGCCCGACGGTCTCACGCCCGCCGCGTGCGAGGGCTCGCGCTTCGCGGGCCGCGCCTACTCGCAGTTCGTCGAGCCACAGCGCGGCTCGCTCTGGCGCACCGACTTCTTCCTCGAGCGCGCGCCCACCGCGCGCGGCTTGCATCAGCAGCTCACGGTCACGCCGGCTGGCGAGCGGCAGCACGTCGAGCTGCGCGTGAGCGTCGGCGGCGCAACGCTGAAGGGCATTTCCGGCGTGGTGATGCTGCCCGATGGCGTGCAGCCCGTGCCCGGATCGCTCGAGGTGATCGGCGCCGGCGCCGAGGTGGACGCGTCGGCGCCGGTTCCGACCGTGCGCGCCGCGCAGGTGGCGCCAGGCGGAGAGGTGACGCTGCGCTTCATGCTCGCAGTGGACCCGAGCGTGCAGGTGAACGCGATGGCGAGCGGACGCCGCGGCACCGGCGAGCCGGTGCGTACGCCCGTCGTGAAGACTGCGCTCGACGCGAAGCGCTCGTTCACGCAGACCGCGACCTGGGACGAGTTGCCGCCTCCGCCGCCGAAGGAGCCCGAGGAGCTGCCGCCCGACGCCGCGTTCGGAGCAGCGTGGCTCGCGCAGGTGGAGCCTGAGAACCGCTGGGTTTATCCCAACCCCCTCGCGATCCTGCGCATTCCGTCGACGAAGGTCGGCATCCAGCACGACCCGGATCTGAGCGTGCGCCTGTTCCTGAACGGCGAGCTCGTGCCGCCGCTCAGCTACGACGGCGCACAGAAGAACGCGTCGCAGACCACCGCGATCTCGCGCTGGCGCGGCGTCGGCCTTCGCGAAGGCCCCAACACCTTCCTCGCCGAGCTGCTGAACGAGCGCGGCGAAGTCGTGGCGAGCATCCAGGAGAAGCTCCACTCCTCGGGACCGCCGGTGAGCGCAGAGCTGATGCCGACGCTCTCCACGCTCGTGGCCGATGGCCGCATCGTGCCGGTCGTGGCGCTGAAAATGTTCGACCGCTGGGGCCAGCCGGTGCGCGAGGGCATGAGCGGGAGGCTCGAGGTGGCGGCGCCGCATCGCGCGAAGGAGTCGGTGGAGCGCGCGCGCGAACGCAAGCTCGCGGTGCCGAATCTCGGCGCAACCGAGTTCGTGGTGGGGAAGGGCGGCATCGCGCGCATCGAGCTCGAGCCCACGACGACCACGGGACGCTTCGCACTCACGGTCGATCTCGCGGACGAGCGCCGCGAAGAGATCGAAGGGTGGCTCTCGCCTGGCCGCCGCGAGTTCACGCTCGTCGCGCTCGGCACCGGCGAGCTCGGCTTCGGCGACAACTCGGGCGACGACGGCACGCGCCGCGCGGCGAAGGTCGACGCCTCCGACCAGCAGGGCCGCGCCGCGCTGTTCGCGACCGGCACCGTGCGCGGCGACTGGCAGGTCACCGCGGCCTACGACAGCGACGCAGAGCGCACTGCGCCCGGCGAGAGGCTGCGGAGCACGCTCGACACCGAGGAGCACTTCGCGCTCTACGGCGACGCCACCGAGCAGCGCTACGAAGCGCCCACCGCGAACGGCTACTTCTTGAAGGTGCAGCGCGACCGCTTCTACGCGCTCTACGGCGATGCCGAGACGGCGCTCTCGGGGAACGACCTCTCGCGCTACGAGCGGGTCGTCACGGGTCTGAAGAGCGAGTACTACGGCGAGAAGCTGCGCTTCAGCGGCTTCGCGAGCGACACCGGCCAGTCCTTCGCGCGCGACGAGATTCGCGGCAACGGCACCTCGGGCCTCTACCGCCTCTCGCAGTCGCCGGTGCTCGTGGGCAGCGATCGCGTGCGCATCGAAGTGCGCGACCGCTTCCGCCCCGGCCGCGTGCTCGACGTGAGGCCGCAGACGGCGCAGATCGACTACGACCTCGATCCGTACAGCGGCACGCTCCACTTCCGCTCGCCGGTGCCGAGCCGCGACGCGCAGCTCAACCCGGTGCTGATCGTCATCGAGTACGAGGTGGACGGCCCCGGCGATGCGATCTCCGGCGGCGGCCGCATCGCGGGCCTCTTCCTCGGAGGTGCGCTCGAGATCGGCGCGACCGGCATCCACGAAGGGCGCGGCGCCCAGAAGGGCGATCTCGTCGGCGTGGACCTCACCTATGAATGGGACGAGGCGAACACGCTGCGCGCGGAGTGGGCGGGAAGCGACAGCACGACCTTCACGAGCTCCGAGCGCGCGCTTGCGTGGCTCGTGTCTGCGGAGCATCGCAGCGAGAGCCTCGAGCTCGAGGCGTACGCACGCGAACAACAGGACGGCTTCGGCCTCGGGCAGCTCTCGGCGATCGACCAAGGCGCGCGCCGCGTCGGCGCCGATCTGCGCTGGCGCTTCCGCGAGCGCTGGACGTTCGAGACGAGCAGCTTCCACGAGCAGAACCTCGCGACGAACGACGACCGCCAGATCGCGGAGTCGCTGATGAAGTGGGACGACGGGGGCCGCCGCGGAGTGCACGCCGGCGCGCGCTACGTGCGCGACTCCGCTCCCGCGACGGGCGAGAGCACGGGGCAGCTGTTGCTGGGCGGCCACTATCAGCTGTTCGGCGACAAGCTCACGCTGCGCGGCGGCAGCGAGGTCGGCTTCGGCAGCGAGGGACCGCACGGGGACTACGCCGACCGCGTCGGCGCGGGCGCGGACTACAAGCTCACCGACTGGCTCACGCTCTTCGCGCAGCACGAGATCACGTTCGGCGACACGCGCCGCGGGCAGGACACGCGCGTCGGAGCGAACGTCACGCCTTGGGAGGGCGGGCAGGTCGCGCTCAGCCTCGGCCGCGGCGGTCTTCCCACCCAAGGCGCGGCCGGTGCGTCGGCGACCTCGAGCCTGGGCGCCACTCCGACAGCGAGCACCCTCGGCGAGTACGGCCCGCGCACGTACGCGAACCTCGGCATCGCGCAGCACTGGAACCTGTTCGAGCGCTGGGGCTTCGATCTCTCGATCGACCGCTCGCAGACGATCTCGGGCGGAAGCACGCCCGCCTTCGACCCCGACGTCCCCACCTTCTCAGGCCCGGCGGACGACGACTACACCGCGATCTCGATCGGCGCCGGCTACAGCCACGGTCCGACCGCGATCACGACGCGCGTCGAGACGCGCCGCGGCGAGATCGAGGACGGCTGGAACCTCATGCTCGGCGCGCTGCGCGAGCACGAGCGCACCTCGTACTCCGCGAACGTGGAGGTGTTCAGCGCCGAGCGCTCCGGCCCCGCGCCCACCGAGGAGGACACCTACGCGGCGCGCCTCTCGCTCGCCTATCGGCCCCTCGACACGCGCTGGATCCTGCTCGAGCAGCTCGAGTTCGAGCACGGCCTGTCCACCACGTCGGGCTCCGGCCTGCGCGGCGACCGGGTCGTGAACCACCTGAAGCTCAACTACACGCGCGACGAGCGCACGCAGATCGCGCTCCAGTACTCCGCGAAATGGGTAAAGGAGCGCATCGACGGTGCGACGTACGACTCGCTCGGCCACCTGTTCGGCATCGAGGCGCGCCAGGACTTCGCGAAGGGCTGGGACATCGCCTTCCACGCCCGCGCGCGTCAGATCGAATCCGACCGCGCGACCGATGGCCACTACTCGGTGGGCGCGAGCCTCGGCCGCCGCCTCTACCGCAACGTCTGGGCGAGCGTCGGATACAACGTGATCGGCTTCGAAGACGACGAGTTCTCCCAGGCCGACTACACCGCGAAGGGCGCGTTCCTCCGCCTGCGCGTCAAGGTGGATGGGGAGAACGTGCGGGACTGGCTCGAGTGGAGCCCGCGCGCTTCTCGCTGGCTCGCGGGCGGGCGAGGTCAGCGCTGAGCGCGATCCGCGCAGGCGCACCGACGCTCACGGTTCTCCACGTTCACCCCGCAGCGGGCTCGAAGACTCGCCCGCTGTTGCGCGCTTCGCCGGCGGCCTCGGCTGATCTGCGCAGAGAAGCGTGTCCCCCGGAGGACGCGCCGTCGTCTCGTCGGCGCGGCAACACCCAGCGGTCGCGTCGCTCCAGAGCCTCGGTTGCGGGGGCGACCGCGGTCGCATTGCAGTTCGCAGCGCTGGCGCGAAGGCGCGCGAGCCGCGCGGCCCCGGTCACCACCAGGCCAGCCCTCGCAATCCCGTTGACCGCGGTGCGCAGGCTGAGGCATAAAACTCGTTCTAACGAACGAAGGAGCCTCCGTGGCCAAGCACTTCAGGTTTGGGATCGCCGCCCTCGTGTGGGCGATCGCCCTCCCCGCATTCGCGCAAGATGCGGCGCCCACGGCGGCACCTGCCGACCGCGACTCGGGCGTCGAAGAGATCATGGTGACCGCGCGGCAGAAGGAAGAGACGCTTCAGGACGTGCCGGTGACGGTCGCGGCGTTCACGGAGATGGACCTCGACCGCTACAACGTCCAGAACCTTCAAGAGGCTGCAAAGCTCGTCCCAAACTTCCAGATCGTTCAGGGCAACTCGGGCAACGGCTCGAACCTCTACCTCCGCGGCGTCGGCTCGAGCTCGATCAGCGCTGCCTTCGATCAATCCGTCGCGATCAACGTGGACGGCGTCGTCGGCAACATCGGCCGGCTCATCCACAACGCCTATCTCGACATGGCGCAGCTCGAGGTCCTGAAAGGCCCGCAGAGCCTCTACTTCGGAAAGAGCGCGACCGCTGGCGTGGTCTCGGTGCGCACGAAGGATCCCGGCGAGGAGCTCGAGGTCGAGCTGATGACGGGCTACGAGTTCGGCTACTCCCAGCTCTACACCGAGGCGATCGTCTCAACCCCGGTCACCGACACGCTCGGAGTGCGCCTCGCGGCGGGCTGGAGCAAAGCCGACAAGCTGCGCGAAAACCTGTCGACCGCCGCGAAGCACCACTGGCGCGGCGATGAGTCGGCGAACGCGCGCCTCACGGTCGTGTGGGATCCGCTCGACAACCTCACCGCGCGCTTCAAGCTGAATTTCTCGAAGTACCAGAACAACGGCTCGAACGGAATCACGGAATCGCGCTGCCTTGGCGCCAATGGAGCGCAGCAGCGCACGAACTCCGGCTTCGGTGGTGTCTTCACGAACTTCAGTGAGGACTGCAAGTTCAACGGGAACTTTGCGATCTCCGACGTGACACCGAAGCAAGCGATCGGCCTTCCCTACGGCGGCGACGATGGCGTTCCGTTCCTCGATCAGGACACGTGGCTCACGTCCCTCGAGCTGAACTGGGGCCTGACCGACGGCCTGAATCTGACTTCGATCACCGGCTACCTGAACCTCGATCACCGCGACCTCGACATCTATTGCTACTGCAGCCCGACCAATGGCTCGACGCCTGCCGGCTTCTACAACGGCCTGCACCGCAACATCTACAAGGGCATCACCCAGGAGCTCCGGCTGTCGAGCGACTTCGACTTCCCGGTCAACTTCCAGGCAGGCTTCTTCCTGCAGGACGTCGAGCAGGTGTTCGAGGCATACCAGTACGCCGTGAACGTGGCCTTGTCCCCGGCGCTGCCGGCGATCTTCCCCGCGCGCTTTCTGCCGGACGGGCGCGATCCCGCCACCGGCAACGGCTACGACTACAACAAGAATCACTACCTCGATACGCGCGTGTACTCCGCTTACGTCGCCGGCTATTGGGACATCACGGACGATCTCGAGCTGACGGCGGGCGTCCGGTACACGGATGAGAGCAAGCAAGGGCGCATCGACATTCCGTACATGCACGCGTTCTTGGCGTCCATCGGATTCCGTCCGAGTGGCTTCAGCATCTCTGACGGACTCGAGTTCGACGACGACAACTGGTCACCCGAGGTCGCCCTCAACTGGACGATCACTGACGAGGTGAGCGTCTACGGCGCCTACAAGCAGGGCTTCAAGTCGGGCGGCATCGACAACAGCGTTCTGCCCAACAGCGGCTTGAACACCTGTCCGCCGGCTCCCGTGAATCCGGTGACGGGCCAGTGCAACTTCCCCGGAGCCCTGATCTACGACTCGGAGACCGCGAAGGGCGGTGAGGCGGGACTCAAGAGCAACCTCTTCGACAACAGCCTGCGGCTATCGGCGACGGTCTTCCACTACCGGTATGAGGACCTTCAAGTACAGCAGTTCAATTCGACCGCGATCCAGTTCTTCACGTTCAACGCGAGCGAGTTGACGACCAAGGGTTTCGAGCTCGACTTCCACTGGATGACGCCGGTCGAGGGCCTGACCTTCAGGGGCGCCTTCGCGCTCACCGACGCCGACTACACGAAGCAGTTCATTCAGGTCGACGGCCAGGATCTGAACGGCTATCCGCGCGAGCGCAGTGCCGACGTCGCCTTCTACGTCGGCACCTCCTACGACCTCGATGCGGGCAATGGCTGGCGCGTCGGGTTCAGTAGCGATGTGAGGTACAGCAGCGGCTACCCGCTCGAGGGGCGTCCGAACGCATTCGAGCAGGACGCGTTCGCTCTCGTCGACGCAGCGATCCGCCTCTACACGGAGGAGGGCCGCTGGGAGATTGGCGTGGTCGGCAAGAACCTCGGCGACAAGACCTACGCGTTCAGCGAAGGCTCCCGCCCCGGCGCGATCGCGCCGGTCCCGGGCGGCCTCCAAGATCGCGTGACCACGACATCGCTCGGTCGCGAGATCCTGCTGCAGCTGCGCGTTCGGCTCTAAGCCGCACGCTCCCAACAACAACGCCCCGGAGCGAGCAATCGCTCCGGGGCGTTTGCTTTGGCGCGAGCGGCTCAGCCCTCGTACTTCTCCCGCAGCCGCTGCATGCCGCGGATCCAGCGGTCGTAGTCGCCCGCCTTGCGCTGGATGTAGGTCGCCACTTCGGGGTGCGGCAGCACGAGGAAGCGCTCCTCGGCGAGCGCCTCCGTAACGACCTGCGCCACCTGCTCGGGCTCGATCATGCCGTTGACGCTCGCGACGCCGTCGGGGTTGCCCGCGGTCATCGCGGTCCGCACGGCTTGCGGGCAGAGCACCGAGACCTTGATGCCGTCGCGCGCGTGCGTGATCGCGATCCACTCGGCGAACGAGACGGCCGCGTGTTTCGTCACGGCATACGGCGCAGAGCCGAGTTGCGTGAGCAGGCCCGCGGCCGACGCGGTGTTCAGCAGGTAGCCGCCGCCGCGCTTCGCCATGCGCGGCACGAGATGGCGCGCGGCGTAGATGTGGGACATCACGTTGATCTCCCAGATGCGCTGCCACTCGCTGTCCGCGACCTCGGCGCCGCCGTGGATGCCGATGCCGGCGTTCGAGCAGAACAGCGCGATCGGTCCGTGTACGCGCTCGGTGTGCTCGATGAGCTCGGCGATCTCGCTCTCGCGCGCGACGTCGACGCGCCGCCCTTCGCCGCCGACCTCTGCGGCCACCTTCGCGGCGCCGTCGCCGTCTCGGTCGACGACGACGACCTTGCGCGCGCCATCCGCCGCAAAGCGCAGGCACAGCGCCCGCCCGATGCCGCTCGCGCCGCCCGTCACCACCACGACCTGATCCCTCACGCGCATCACGCACCTCCGGTGAGCGGCGCAGTGTGCGCGCGATCGGGCGCCGAAGCCAACGCGTTCGAGTTGTTACGGAGCGGCGCCCTGGTTCAGGCGAACTTTCCCGGCGGCGGCGCGCCGGTGATGAACACTTGCGGGCAACGCGCTGCGAAGACGCTGCGCGCGTGCTCGACGTCGCGCTCGCCCGTCGGGTACTGCAGCAGATGCCTCACGGCGAAGCCCTCCTCGTGCTCGCGCGTGAAGTGCCCGAACACGACCCGCCGCGGATTCAGCACGGAGACGATGTGCGCGCTCTCTTCCGGGTCGGGCACGATCGTGCCCGCGCTCCCGAGCAGGCCGGGCGGCACGCGCGGCGGGCGCAGCAGCGTGGTGTGGATGCCGATGCAGAGCGTGTCCACGTAGCGGCCGCGCTGATCGAGCGCGAACTCCGCGCCGAGCACGCGCTTCTCGTTCGCAGCGAACCAGCCCGCGTGAACCCCGTGCGGCGCCATGCACAGCCGCTCGCGCGAGAAGTTGTCGCGCAGCACGTACGCGGTGTTGCGGGCATAGCCTTTCAGCGCGAGCAGCGTGATCGAGTCTTCGAGCATCAGCGCGCGCCCACCGGGCTCCAGCGCGACGGTGCGGTGAAAGCCGACTTGCTTCGCGAGCTGCGCGCACGCCGGCGGGCCGATCACGAGCGCGCGCCGCGAGATGCGCTCGAGCGAGGGTTGATGCGTGTGATCTTGCTCGAAGCTCGTGAGCAGCACCGCGTCGATCTCGGGCAGCTCCTCGAGCGGGATCACGGGAGCGTGCACGCGGTGCCCGGTGAAGAAGCCGCGCGGGCCAGAGAAGTATGGATCGCCGAGCCAGCTGTCGACGAGCACCGTGAAGCCGCCGATGTCGAGGATCCACACGGACGCGCCCTCGTCGCACGCCATCACGCCGATCGCGAAGTCTCGATCCCGCATCGCGGCTCTCCGTCGCTGGAGAGCGAGCAAATCCGACACACGCGCGCGCCACAATGCAAGGCGAGTTGCGTCTGCGCAGAAAAGTCCCCGCTGGGCGAGCATGGACGCCCACAACGAGGAGAGCTGCGAGATGGATCTCGGGATTCGTGAAAGGCGCGCGGCGGTGGCGGGAGCGTCCGCGGGGCTCGGCTTCGCGACTGCGAAGGCGCTCGCAGCCGACGGTGTGCGGGTCGCGATCTGCGGCCGCGAGCGCGCGCGCATCGATGCGGCCGCGCGCGCGATCGGCGCGAACGCGCTGCCGCTCGTCGCGGACGTGAGCACGCCCGCCGGCGCGGCGCAGTTCGTGCGCGATGCGCGCGCGGCGCTCGGCGGCCTCGACATTCTCGTGCCGAACGCGGGCGGCCCGCCGCCCGGGAACTTCGCGAGCACGCCGGTCGAGGCGTACCCGAAGGCGATCGAGCTCAACCTGATGAGCGTGATCGCGATGTGCAAAGAGGCCGTGCCGGCGATGCAGGCGCAGCAGTGGGGCCGCGTCGTCGCGATCACGTCGATCGCAGTCGCGACGCCGCTGCCGCACCTGATCCTCAGCAACACCGCGCGCGCCGGCGCGACGGGTTTCCTGAAGACCCTCGCGCGCGAGGTCGCGAAGGACGGCGTCACCGTGAACTCCGTGCTGCCCGGCGTGCACGACACCGAGCGCATCAAGGGCATGCGCGGCAACGCGACCATGGAGGAGATGGCGCGCGGCATCCCGGTGGGCCGCCTCGGCACGGCCGACGAGTTCGGCCACGTGGTCGCGTTCCTGTGCTCGCAGCACGCCGCGTTCATCACCGGCGCCGCAGTACCGGTGGACGGCGGCGCAGATCCCCATCTCTTGTAGGCGCGCGGCCGAGCCGAGTCGCGCGCGCTTCGGCGCGAATGACGAGGCCCGCTTCAGCGAGATCGCGCGCGGACGCGCATGAGCAACGCCGAAGCGCGCCGCGCGCAGCGAGAATCCCCGTGACGCGGCCGCGCGCGCGGGGAATCATGTGCGCGCGCACCGAGGGGAGGTCTCATGGCGATCGCAGTCTTCGGCTTCATGTTGCTCGCGCTCTCGTTCATGCTCGGCGGGCTCGCGACGCGCACGCCGGGCGGCCAAGCCAGCCGCGCCGCGTGGATGACACGCGCGCTCGGCGTGCTGCTCGTCGTCGTCGGCGTGCTCGTGGGCAGCGCGGTAATCGTGCCCGCCGGCTTCCGCGGCGTACTGCTTCGCTTCGCCGCGGTGCAGGGCACGCTCAACGAAGGCTTCCACCTGATCATTCCGTTCGTGAACACGGTCGAGCTGATGGAGGTGCGCACGCAGAAGGAGGAGAGCCAGGCGACCGCCGCGTCGCGCGACCTGCAGAACGTCACGACTTCTCTGGCGCTCAACTTTCGCGTCGATGCGGCGGGCGTGGGCGAGCTCTTCAAGAACGTCGGCACCGGATACAAGGCGCGGGTGATCGACCCGGCGGTGCAGGAGTCGCTGAAGACGGTGACCGCGAAGTACACCGCCGAAGAGCTGATCAAGTTCCGGCCGAAGGTGAAGGCCGAGGTCGAGGAAGAGATCACGCAGCGACTCTCGAAGTACAACCTCGTGGTCGAGCCGTCGGGTCTCTCGATCACGAACTTCGCGTTCTCCGACGAGTTCAATCGCGCGATCGAAGCGAAGCAGGTGGCGCAGCAGCAAGCGGAGCAGCAGCGCTACGTGCTGCAGAAAGCGGAGCTCGAAAAGCAAACGGCGGTGATGATCGCGCAGGGCAAGAGCGAGGCGGCGAAGCTGAACGCGGAAGCGCTGAAGGTGCAGGGCGGCGCGCTCGTGATCTCGCGCGAGTGGATCGAGAAGTGGGACGGCAAGCTGCCCGCGGTCTACGGCAGCGGCGAGGGCGGCATGATCATCGACCTCGGCTCGCTGATGAAGGACACCCGGTAGGCGACCGCCGACATGCGAGCGATCGACGTTCACGCCCACGTCGTCCTCGAAGAGACGTTCGGCACCGCGGGCGCGCACGGCCCCACGCTGAGCGACGAGGACGGCGTGCCGGTGTTTCGCGTCGGCGCGTACTGCCTGCGCGGCGTGCGCTACCGCGGCAGCCCGTTCATGGATCCGGCGAAGCGCGTCGCCGCGATGGATGCGGCGCACATCGGCGTGCAGGTGCTCTCGCCGAATCCGCTCACGTACTTCCACCACGTCGCGGCGAAGGACGCGATCGCGTTCTGCCGCCGCCACAACGACGCGCTCGCGAAGTTGTTACGGGCGTGGCCCGGCCGGCTGCTCGGCTTCGCGGCGCTGCCGATGCAGGACGTCTCCGCCGCGCTCGACGAGCTCGATCGCGCGCGCGAGCTGGGCCTGCTCGCGGGCTACATCGGCACCGACTTCGGCACGCTGCTCGACGCGCCCGCGCTCGATCGCTTCTACGAGGGCTGCGTCGCGCGCGACGTGCCGCTGTTCCTGCACCCCGCGCCCGCGGGCATCGACGGCCCGCCGGGAGACCCACGCCTCGGCCGCTTCGACCTCGATCTCGTGATGGGCTTCGCCGCGGAGGAGACGCTCAGCGTCGCGACGCTGATCTACGGCGGCGTGCTCGACCGGCACCCGAACCTCGACGTGTGCATCAGCCACGGCGGCGGCGCCGCGCCGTACCTCGTGGGGCGCATGGCGGCCGCTGCGCGCAAACGCGCCTGGGCGCCTGCCGCGATCAAGCCCGACGGCGCGTTCGAAGAGCGCCTCGCGCGCCTCTGGTACGACGTGCACGTGCACGACGCGCGCGCGCTCGAGCTGTTACGGAGCGTGGTGAGCGACGCGCGGCTCGTCTACGGCACGAACTTCGCGGGCTGGGATCAGGCCGATCCGCAGCCCGTGGGCGCGCTCGGCGAGACGCTCGCGCGCAACGCGGCGCGCTTGTTACGCAAGCCGGAGCTCGCATCGCCATGAGCCGACTCGTCTACGACCCGACCGACCCCGATCAGCTCGAGCGCATCAACGAGGTCTACGCGCGCCTGCGCGAGGAGTCGCCGGTTCACTACGCGGAGAAGTTCGACATCTACGTCGTGTCTCGGCACGCGGACGTGGAGGCGATTCTCAAGGACACGGAGCGCTTCTCTTCGCGGGGCGCGAATACGGCGCTCGCGTACACGCCGCCCGAGGTGGCCGAGGTGCTCGCCGAGGGTCGGCCCGAAGCCGAGGCGCTGCTCACCGCGGACCCGCCGCGCCACGCGCGTCACCGCGCGCTCGTGAACCGCGCGCTCACGCAGCGGCGCGTGGACCAGAAACGGCCGCGCATGCAGGCGCTCGCGCACGCGCTGATCGACCAGTTCGAAGCGCAGGGGCGCGCGGACCTGATCGCTGCGTTCGGCGTGCCGTACCCGCTGAACGTGATCGCCGAGGTGATGGGGATCCCCGAGGCCGACCGCGCGCAGCTGAAGGCGTGGTCGAGCGACTTCGTCGCGCGCTTCTCGCCCGATCTCAGCATCGAGGACCGCAAGCAGCGGGCGCGCGGCTTCGTCGCGTTCCAGCGCTACTTCGAGCAGCTGATCCTCGCCGCGAAGCGCGACGGTCGCGACGACTTCATGGGCGACTTCGCGCGCGCTGCGTTCGCCGAGCCGCCCGTGTCGATGGAGGACCAGCTCACGACGCTGATGCAGACCGTCGTCGCGGGGCACGAGACGACCACGAACCTGATCGGCGGCGCGCTCGTGCACCTGCTCACGAACGCGTCGGTGCGCGAGCGGCTCGCGCGCGAGCCGCAGCTCATGCCGGCGTTCATCGAGGAGGTGCTGCGGCTCGAGACGCCGACGCAGGCGCTGTTCCGCACCGCGAACGTGGACGTGACGCTGCATGGCGTCACGATCCCCGCCGGCAAGCACGTGCAGATCCTCTACGGCAGCGCGAACCGCGATCCCGCGGCGTTCCCGAATCCCAACGCGCTCGATCTCGATCGCGACGACCTGCGCGGCCATCTCGCGTTCGGCCTCGGCATCCACTTCTGCCCCGGCGCGCCGCTCGCGCGCACCGACACGCTCGTCGCGCTCGAGGCGCTCACGCAACGCCTGCCGGGTCTGCGCCTCGTTGCTGGCGCGGCGCTCGTGCACACGCCGCACTTCTTCCTGCGCGGTTATCAGGCCGTGCACTGCGAGTGGCGCTGAGCGCGCCTGGAACCCTTCCGGCGATTCGCGCCGAGGAACGCCGAGGCTAGGTTCGCCCGCTCGCATGGACCCGAAGATCGTCGCGATCCCCGCCTATCTCGCGCTGCTCGCGCTGGAGCTCGCCGTCGCGCGCGCGCAGCAGCGCGACATCCAGACCACGCGCGACTCGCTCTCCAGCATCACGCTCGGCGCCGGCAGCCTCGTCGTCGGCGCAGGCTGGGGCGCGCTCACCGTGGGGGCGTGGGACGCAGTTTCCGCGCTGCGCGTCGTCGATCTCGGTGACGGCCCGTGGGCGTTCGCGGCGGCGATGATCGCCGTCGACTTCGCCTACTACTGGTTCCACCGCATCCACCACGAAGTGCGCATCTGCTGGGCCTCGCACGTCACGCACCACTCCAGCCAGCGCTACAACCTCGCGACCGCGCTGCGGCAGCCGTGGCTTCCGTTCACGAGCCTGCCGTTCTTTCTCGTGCTCGCGTTCTTCTTCACGCCCGCGCAGATCGCGACCGCCTACGGCATCAACCTCGTCTACCAGTTCTGGATCCACACCGAGTTGATCGGGCGCATGGGCCCGCTCGAGTGGGTGCTCAACACGCCCTCACATCACCGCGTCCACCACGGCGCGAACGTGCAGTACCTCGATCGCAACTACGCCGGGATCCTGATCGTGTGGGACCGCTGGTTCGGCACCTTCGAGCCCGAGGGCGAGCGCGTGCGCTACGGGCTCACGCAGAACATCACCACGCACAACCCGATCTACGCCGCATTCCACGAGCTCGTCGCCGTCGTGCGCGACGCCGCGCGCGCCGGCTCGTGGCGCGAGGCGGCGGCGTACTTGTTACGGGCGCCGGGCTGGAAGCCGCGCGGCGAAGGCGCGACTGCGAGCGACCGGAAGCGCATGGCCGGGCTCGCCGCGTGAGCGAGATCGACGACGAGCTCGCCGTCATCGACGTGAGCGACGACGCGCCCGCTGCGACCGTCGTGCCGCTCGACGCGCTCAGCCCCGAGGCGCTGCGCGGCCTGATCGAGAGCTTCGTGCTGCGCGAGGGCACGGACTACGGCGCGGTGGAGCGCAGCCACGAGCAGAAGATCGCCGACGTGATGCGCCAGCTGAAGCGCGGCGAAGCGAGGATCGAGTTCGACGCGAAGACCGAGACGGTGAACATCGTCGCGGTGCGTTGACGGCTACGCCTCGCGCGCCCACAACTGGTGCGCGAACACGCCGGCGCGCGCTTCGATCGCGGCGAGCGCGTCGAGGATCGCGTCCTCGCGGAAGCGCCGGCCGACGATCTGCACCGCGCAGGGCAGGCCGTTCGCGAAGCCGGCGGGGACGACGCCCGCTGGCAGCCCGAGGTAGTTCACGCCGTAGCTGTAGATCAGCGCGTCCATCACGTCCTTCGTCTGCGCAGGGCCTTCGGCGTCGTAGTTCCAATCGTACGTGGGGCGCATCAGGAACGGCGTCAGCACGAGCGGGTAGTCCTCGAGGAACACGCTCCACGCGCGCGTCATGCGCGTGCGCTCGGCGACGCCCGCGAGGTAGCCCGCGCCGTCGACGCGCTCCCCGAGCGCCTCGTACCACGCGAAGCTGTTACGGATCGCCGGGCTGCCAACGCGCTCGGCGATCGGGAAGACCAGCTGCTTCATCTCCGCGAGCGCGACCGAGAACCACGCGCGCGCCGGCTCGGTGATCGGCGGCGGCTCGACCTCCTCGACCTGATAACCGGCATCCGCGAGCCACGCGGCGGCGCGCTCGAGCGCGGCGCGAATCTCGGGATGCAGCGCGTAGCCGTGCGCGTTCTTCGTGAACGCGACGCGAATCGGCCGCGCCAGCGCCTCGCCGATCCATGGCGCCGGCACCCACCACGGGTCGCGCGCGTCGCGCTGCGCCATCACCTCGGTCGCGACGCGCACGTCGCGCACCTCGCGGCAGATCGCGCCTTGCACCGACATCAGCTGCGCGAGCAGGCCGCGCTCCGCCGTCGCCGAGGGATTGAACGCGGGCACGCGGCCCTGCGTGGGCTTCACCGTCGCGACGCCGCACGCGAACGCCGGGATGCGCAGCGAGCCGCCGATGTCGTTGCCGTGATGGATCGCGCCGAAGCCCGCCGCGGCTGCAGCGCCCGCGCCGCCCGAGGAGCCGCCCGGCGACGCGTCCGGGTGCCACGGGTTCACGGTGCGCCCGTGCAGCGGGTTGTCCGTGGTCACGCGCAGCGAGAACTCCGGCACGTTCGTGCTGCCCACGCAGATCGCACCCGCGCGCTTCAGGTTGCGCACGAGCGGCGAGTCGTCGGGGGCAACGATCGACTCGAAGGCGGGGACACCGTTCGGTGTCGGCTTGCCCACCTGGTCGACGTTCGACTTGATCGTGACCGGTACGCCGTGCAGCGGCCCGACGGCGCGCCCCGCCGCGAGCTCCGCGTCGGCACGCGCCGCGGCGGCGAGCGCCTCCTCGCCGAAGTCGTAGACGATCGCGTTCAGCGCGGGATTCTTCGCGCGTATGCGCGCGACGACCGACTCCATCACCTCGCGGCACGAGTACCGCCGTGCGCGAATGCCCTCCGCTTGCTCGCACGCGCTCAGCTTCCAGAGATCGTCTGCCACGAGCTCTCCTTGCTAGGTACGAGGCTGCCGCCGCATCAGCCACCAATGCGGACCGCCCGTCGGCGCCTCGGTCTCGTGCACCACCTCGAAGCCGTGCTTGCGGTAGAAGGGCACGTTGCGCGCCTTCTGCGTCTCGAGGTAGGCGGGCAGTCCCTCGCGGTCGCACTCGGCGAGCACCGGCTGCATCAGCTCGCCGCCGACGCCGCGACCTTGATGCGGCGGGTCGACGCCGAGAATCATCAAGTACCAGTGCGGCTCGGGCATCAGGCGCTCATGCAACTCGCCGAGGTGGCTCATGTTCTGTCCGAAGCGGGTCAGCGCCTCCAGGCCGAGTCGGCGCGGCGCGTCGCTGAAGCCCGCAGCGGCGAACGCTTCGTCCGACAGCGACGGAGTCCCAGGCGGCATCCACACCGCGGCGCCTGTGACCCGCGCGTCCGTGTGTACGCGTCCGACGCCGAGCACCGCGCGCACGCCGACCGAGAAGAACCAAGGCGATTCGCGGAAGCGGTGATCGGGGTCCGGGAACGCGTAGCTGATGAACGGGTCGTCGAAGAACGAGCGCGCGAGCACGAAGCCGGCGTGCTCGATCTGCGTCTCGCGAAGCGGCAGCACGGTGCTCACGGCGGACTCCTCGGCGCGCGGCCCGAGCATGACGCAGGTGCGCGGGTTGCCGCTGCCCGCACGCGGACCTAACACGCGTTCATGCCGGTCGCCGACTGCGCGGGCCTCGCGATCCACTACGAGTGCTTCGGCGCGGGCGCACCGCTCGTGCTCGCGCACGGCTGGGGCTCCGACCTCGCGCACAACTGGGTCGCGACGGGCTGGGTAGAGGCGCTCGCCGCGCAGCGCCGCGTGATCGCGCTCGACTCGCGCGGCCACGGCCGCAGCGCGAAGCCGCGCGAGCAGCGCCTGTACGGCTATCGCGCGATGTCGCGCGACGTGATCGCGGTGCTCGACCATGCGGGCGTCTCGCGCGCGGACTTCTTCGGCTACTCGCTCGGCGCATTCCTCGGCGGGTGCCTGCTCGCCGACGAGCCCGCGCGCTTCCGCGCGTTCGTGCTCGGCGGCATCGGCGACGAGACGCCGGAGAGCGCCGCGGCGGGAGCGGAGATCGCGCGAGCGCTGCGCGGCGAGCCGACGTCGCACCCGCTCGCGCAGGCGACGCGCGCGTTCGTCGCGCAGAACCCGGCCAGCGACTTCGAGGCGCTCGCGCTCTCGGCGGCGGAGATGTGGCCGCAGGGCTACCCGCGCGCGCTGGGCGGCGCCGCGCTCGCAGAGGCGCGGGCGCCCGTGCTGATCGTGAACGGGGCGGAGGATCGGCCCTACGTCGCGACCGACTCGCTGCTCGCCGCCGCGATCCCGAGCGCGCGGCTGGTGCGCATCCCCGAGCGCGACCACCTCTCCGTCGTGGCGGATGCGGGCTTCCAGCGCGTCGTGTGCGAATTCCTCGCCGAGGTCGAGCGCGCGCGCTGAGCGGCGATTTGCGCCGCCCTGAGAACTCGTGACAGCGTCTCGCCATGAGCGCGGAAACGGCGAGCGCGGCGAGCCCGAGCGAGGGCTATCGCCGCTACGCGCTCGGTCTGCTGCTCACGGTCTACGTCTTCAACTTCCTCGACCGGCAGATCCTCACGATCTTGAACCCGGCGATCTCGCGCGACTTGCAGCTGAGCGACGGCGCGCTCGGCTTTCTCGCCGGCCCGGTCTTCGCGCTCTTCTACACGACCGCGGGCATTCCGATCGCGCGCTGGGCGGACATCGGGGTGCGGCGCTCGATCATCGCGCTCGCGTTGTTCGTGTGGAGCGCGATGACGGCGCTCTCCGGGCTCGCGCAGAACCTCGGTCACATCGCGTTCGCGCGGCTCGGCGTCGGCCTCGGCGAGGCGGGCGGCACGCCGCCGGCGCACTCGATCATCTCGGACTTGTTTCCGCCCGAGCGCCGCGCCTCGGCGCTCTCCACCTACGCGCTCGGCGTCTCGATCGGCGGCGCGCTCGGCTTGTTGTTAGGGGGATGGCTCGAGGAGTGGATTGGCTGGCGCTGGACCTTCGCCGCGGTGGGCCTGCCCGGCATCGCGCTCGCGCTCGTCGTGCGGCTCACGCTGCGCGAGCCGCCGCGCACGCACGCCGCGAGCCGCGCCAGCATGCTCGAGGGCTTCACGTTCATGGCGAAGCGCCGCTCGTTCGTGCACATGGCGAGCGGCGCGGCGCTGCTCGCCTTCAGCGGCTACGGCACCGGCGCCTTCAGCGCCGTGTTCCTCGAGCGCGTGCATCACCTCTCGACGGGCGAGGTCGGCAGCTGGCTCGGCGGCATCGCGCTCGGCGCAGGCGCGCTCGGCACCTGGCTCGGCGGCGCGCTCTCCGATCGCTTCGGCCGCGCCGACGCGCGCTGGTATCTCGGCCTGCCCGCGATCGCCGCGCTGCTGAGCCTCCCGTTCAGCGCGCTCTACTACCTCTGGCCCGAGGGCCGCACCGCGATCGTGCTGTCCGCGCCCGCGTCCGTGTTCGGGATCATGTACCTCGGCCCCACCTTCGCGATGACGCAGGGCCTCGTGCGCCCCGAGATGCGCGCGCTCGCTTCGGCCGTGCTCTTGTTCGTGATCAACGCGATCGGCCTCGGTCTCGGCCCGCTCTTCGTCGGCCTGCTCTCGGACGCGATCACGCCGCGCTTCGGAGTCGACGCGATCCGCTACGCGTCACTCGCGACAGCCGTCGTCAGCACGATCTGGGCCGCCGCGCACTACGCGCTCGGCACGCGCACCTTGCGGGAGGAGCTGCGCGCGGTGGCGTGAGCGCTCAGCGGCCGCCCGTCACGTCGAGCAGCGCGCCGGTCACGTAGCTCGCGGCCGGCGAGAGCAGCCACACGATCGACTCCGCGATCTCCTCCGGCGTGCCGGCGCGCTTCATCGGGATCGTGGGCGCGATGCGGTCGGGGCGGCCGGGCTCGCCGGTGCTGGCGTGGATGTCCGTAACGACCAGCCCAGCGCGCACCGCGTTCACGCGCACGCCTTCGTCGGCGACTTCGCGCGCGAGGCCGAGCGTGAAAGTGTCGAGCGCGCCTTTGGTCGCGGCGTAGTCGACGAACTCGTTCGGTGAGCCGAGCCGCGACGCGCCGGAAGACACGTTCACGATCGCGCCGCCCGCGCCGCCGTGCCGCGTCGACATGCGCTTCAGTGCTTCGCGCGCGCACAGGAACGGCGCGATCGCGTTTACGCCGAACACCCAGCGCAGGCGCTCCTCCGTCATCGCCTCGACGCGCGCTTGCACCGCGCACACCCCGGCGTTGTTCACGAGCGCGTTCATGCGCCCGAGCCGCGCGTCTACTTCCGCGAACACGCGCACGACATCCGCTTCGCGCGCGACGTCGCCTTGCAGCGCGAGCGCGCGCCCGCCCGCGCGCGTGATCTCCGCGACCACCGCGTGCGCCGCCGCTTCGTCGCGCAGCCAGTTCACCGCGACCGCGAAACCGTGCGCGGCGGCGAGTCTCGCCGTGGCGGCGCCGATGCCGCGCGATGCGCCCGTGACGAGGGCGACTGCTTGATTCGTCGTGGTCATGCGCTCCGTGCTGCTCCGCTTTGCCCCAGCGTCGCACGCCGCGGCGCCGCGCGCGCCGGTCGTGCAGCCGTTCTGGGCTGCTGCGCGCCGTGCCTTCGCTGTCATAGCGTCGCAGCCTCGAACCACAGCGCGCCGCGCGCGCGAGGAGGCCGCGATGTCTGCGACGATCCAGACCGTCACTGGCAGGATTCGACCCGAGCAGCTCGGCCGCACGCTCATGCACGAGCACGTGCTGGTCGGTTACCCCGGCGTGGAGGTCGACTGGATCCGCCCCGGCATGTCGCGCAGCGAGATGCTCGCGCGCGCTGCGGACAAGATCGAAGAGATGAAGGCCGAGGGCATCGCGGCGATGATCGATCCGTGCCCGGTCGACCTCGGCCGCGACATCGAGCTGATCGCCGAGGTCTCGCAGCGCGCGAAGTTTCCGATCGTCGCGGCGACCGGCCTCTACCACGAGCACGAAGGCGGCTCGCCGCACTGGAAGTCGCGCGCGGCCTTCGCCGGCCCGCAAGAGAACGCGATGGCGGAGCTGTTCATCAAGGAGCTGACGGAGGGCGTGGGAAGGAGCGGGATCAAGCCCGGCATCATCAAGGTCGCGACCAGCGCGGGAGTGATTACGGAGTACGAGAAGACGACGCTGCGCGCGGCCGCGAAGGCGTCGATCGCGACGAACACGCCGATCACGTCGCACACCGACCGCGGCACGATGGGCCCCGAGCAGCAGCAGTTCCTGAAGGACCTCGGCGTGCCCGCGCACCGCATCGTGGTCGGCCACTGCTGCGGCACGAGCGATACCGACTACCACATGCAGATCGTGCGCGGCGGCTCGTACCTCGGCTTCGACCGCTTCGGCCTCGACGTCGTGCATCCCGACAAGGAGCGCGTCGCCTCGCTGCTGCGCCTGATCAGGAACGGTGCGGCGTCGCGCGTCGTCGTCTCGCACGACAGCGTGTGGTGCTGGAAGGGCGACCCGATCGGCAACCCCGCAGCGCTCGCGCAGATGGAGCAGGTGTGGACGCCGTCGCACTTCACGCGCCACATCGTTCCGCAGCTGCTCGAAGGCGGCGCCACGAAGGCCGACATCGACACGCTGCTCGTCCACAACCCGCGCAGGTACTTCGCCGGCGAGCCGCTCCCGCTACCGCGTTGACTACGCTCGGCTTCGCCTCGCTGCGCGCTTCGCTTGCGATTCCTCAACACCAAACAACCAAGGAGTTCTCATGTTCAGTCACGTCATGGTCGGCGCGAACGACGTCGCCGCCTCGAAGAAGTTCTACGACGCCGTGCTCGGTGCGCTCGGCCACAAGCCCGGCACGATGGACGACAAGGGCCGCTGCTTCTACTTCACGCCGGGCGGCATCTTCGCGATCACGAAGCCGATCAACGGCGCGGCGGCGAGCGCGGCGAACGGCGGCACGGTGGGCTTTGCCGCCGCGTCACCGGAGCAGGCGAAGGCCTGGCACGACGCCGGCGTCGCGAACGGCGGCAAGACCTGCGAGGACCCGCCGGGTGAGCGGCCGGGCTCGGGCATGTACCTCGCGTACCTGCGCGACCCGTCGGGCAACAAGATCTGCGCGCTGCATCGCATCAAGCGCTGAAGCGCGGGCCGAGAGCGCGCTCGCTCAGGCGACGAGCTTCGCCGCGAGCGAGCGCGCGTGGCGCCAGAGCAGCCACGCGGCGACGAGGTTGATCGTGGCTGCAGCGAACGAACCTGCGAAGCGTACGAACTGCCCGTCGCGCATCTCGCCCTTCGGATAAAGGCCGAGCGTGGTCGCCAGAGTGATCGCGGAGGCGGCGAGACCCACACCAACGCGCGCGAGCTGATTCATCGGGTTCGGCACCAGCGGCGTCATCGCGTCACCTCTTCTGTTGGCGGCGCAGGATATGCCCTCGCTGGACTACGCTCGCGGGCGTTCTCACCGCGAACGCCGAGGCCCCGCGATGACCGATCCCGCCGCGAGCGACCGCATCCTGCGCGTCGACCTCAGCGCGCAGAGCGTGCGCTTCGAGGCGTTCCCCGCGCACTGGCAGCTGCTCGGCGGCCGCGCGCTCGGGGCGCGCATGCTGCTCGAAGAATGCGATGCGCAGTGCGACCCGCTCGGGCCCGGCAACTTGTTGGTGATGGCGCCCGGCGTGATCTCGGGGACGATCGCACCGACCTCGGGGCGCATCTCGTTCAGCGCGAAGAGCCCGCTCACGCGCGGCACGAAGGAAGCGAACGCCGGCGGCGAGCCGGGGCAGCATCTGATGAAGCTCGGCATTCGCGCCATCGCCGTAACAGGTGCGGCGCCCGCGGGCCGGAGGCTCGCGCTCGAAGTCGACGCGAGCGGCGCGCGCCTCGTGCCCGCGGACGAGCTCGCATTCGCGCGCAACTACGCCTTGTGCGAGGCGCTCTCCGCCAAGTACGACGCGCGCGCCTCGTTCATCGTGACGGGGCCGGCGGGCGAGTACGGCATGAAGGGCGCGTCGATCGCGTGCACCGACAAGGGCGAGCGCCTGCCCACGCGCCACGCCGCGCGCGGCGGGCTCGGCGCGGTGATGGGGACGAAGGGCCTCAAGTACGTCGCGATCGATCCGGGCAAAGCGAAGACGCGCGCGCCCGCGGACGCGAAGAAGTTCAACGAGATTTGCAAGTCGTTCTCGAAGCACTACCTCGAGAAGGAGCAGATCTTCAACTACGGCACGAGTGTGTTCGTGGGCGCGGCGAACGTGCTGTTCTCGCTGCCCACGCACAACAGGCGTCATGGCCAGTCGCCCCACGCGCACTCGCTCGACGGCCAGCGCATCGTCGAGGGCTTCGCGACGCGCGGCGGCGGCATGCACAACTGCATGACGGGCTGCATCGTGCAGTGCAGCAACCGCGTGCACGACGCGAACGGCAACTACGTCACCTCCGCGCTCGAATTCGAGACGGTCGCGCTGCTCGGCTCGAACTGCGGGCTCGAGCACATCGACCAGGTCGCGAAGCTCGACCGCCTGTGCGACGACCTCGGCCTCGACACGATCGAGACGGGCGCTGCGATCGGCGTGTGGATGGACGCGGGGCGCCTCGCGTTCGGTGACGAAGCGGGCATGCACGCGCTCTTCGACGAGATCGCGCGGGGCAGCGAGCTCGGCATGCTGATCGGCAATGGCGCCGCGGCGGTGGGCGCGGCCACGGGCCACGCGCGCGTGCCCGTCGTGAAGGGGCAGTCGATCGCGGCGTGGGAGCCGCGCACGCTTCACGCCACCGGCGTTTGTTATGCCACGAGCGGGCAGGGCGCGGACCACACCGCCGGCCTCGTGCTCGATCCCTCGATCCCGCTGGACCAGCTCGCGCGCACTTCGCAGGAGCTGCAGCAGGTGATCGCCGCGAACGACTCCTCGGGCTGCTGCCACTTCCTGAAGACGACCCTCGACCATCTGCGCGCGCTCTACGGCGCGTTCTATGGCCGCGAGGTCTCGCGCGCGGAGATCGCCGACATGGCGTGGCGCATCCTCGAAGACGAGTGGGAGTTCAACCGCCGCGCCGGCATCACGCGCGAGGGCGACAAGCTGCCCGCGTGGATGGCGAAGGAGCCGCTCGGCCCCAACAACGCGGTGTGGGACGTGCCGGACGCGGTGATCCGCGCCGTGTACGAGCGCATGCCCGTGCGCGACGAGCTGTTCGCGATCAAGACCACTGCGTAGGAGCACGCGATGAATCTCACGCTGTTCACGGGAGCGAACCTCATCGACGGCAGCGGTGCCGCGCCGCGCCGCGAGGCGGTGCTCGTCGCGGGCGAGCGCATCGCCGCCCTCGGCGCCGAAGCGGAGAAGCGCGCCGCGGCGGAGAACGCGACGCGCGTCGACCTCAGCGGGCTCACGCTGATGCCGGGCCTGATCGACGCGCACTGTCACGTCACGTTCGACGAGCCCGTCAGCAACGACGAGCTGTTCTTCCACCGCCGCCCAGGCCTCGCCGCGATCATTGCGGCCTTCAACGTGCGCAAGTTGTTACTGGCCGGCGTGACGAGCTTCCTCGACGCCGACACGATCTTCGATCTCGGCATCGACCTGCGCGACGCGATCGACAGCGGGGCGGTGCTCGGCCCGCGCATGAGCACCGGCGCCCACGCACTGCTCACCTCGGTCGGCGGCACCGCGGGCCGCTTGTTCCCCGACGAGGGCGAGCGCGGCTACGCGCAGATCGTCGGCACGAAGGACGAGATCGTGCGCGAGGTGCGGCGCCAGATCAAAGCGGGCGTGGACTGGATCAAGGTGCACGCGACCGGGCTCTACCCGCGGCAGCGCGAGCAGGGCGAGATCCAGGTGTGGAGCCTCGACGAGCTGCGCACCGTGGTCGGCGCGGCGCACGACCTCGGCGTGCCGGTCGTCGCGCACTGCCGCAACAGCTCGTCCACGCGCGACTGCGCGATCGCCGGCGTGGATCTGATCCTGCACGCGACGTTCATGCAAGACGACGCGCTCGACGCCGTCGTGAAGCGCAAGGTGCCGCTCGTCCCCACGCTCACCTTCCAGGTGAACCTCGCCGAGCACGGCGCAAAGGTGGGCAGCGATCCCGCGCTGATGGAGCTGTTCCGCCGCGAGATCTCCGGCAGCGCCGGCGCGCTCCGCCGCGCCTACGACGCGGGCGTGCCCCTGCTATGCGGCAGCGAGAGCGGCTTCTCCCTAACACCTTACGGCCACTGGCACTGGCGCGAGCTGGAGGTGTTCGTGAAGCACCTCGGCCTCTCGCCGCTCGAAGCGATCCGCTGCGCCACCGCGAACGGCGCCTTTGCGATGCGCAGGCCCGGCGAGCTGGGCGCGATCAAAGCCGGCGCGTACGCGGACCTGCTCGCCGTCGACGGCGACCCGAGCGCCGACGTCGCGGTGCTCGGGCGCCGCGAGAAGATTCGCGGCGTGTGGAAGGGCGGCGTCGCGACGGACCTCACGCAGCCGTGGCCCACGCGCGCGCCGATCTCGGGCGAGCGCGTGAGCCACTACTCGCGGCAGGTGCTGACGCGGGAGATGGCGGAGGGGTGATGCAAACGCTGCCGATTTTGCTCACGGTGGTTGCACTCGGGGCGCTCACGCCAAGCGGCGCCCTCAGCCAAGAGCGTGTCGACAACAGTGACGGCACATACACCATCGATGGGGCCGGTCCGTTCGTGCCGATGGGATTCGTCGTCCTTCGTTCGACGCGCGACTACGCGGACGCACTGCGCTTCGCGAAACGCGCAAGCCGCTGGCTCGACGTTCCCCTCGACCTGCGCGGCCTGATTCACGACCCGGAGCACGGCCTGACTTGGTCGCGTGAATCGTGCGCCGAGGATCCCTTGTATCCGTATCCGTGTTACACGGCCCGCGGACGCTGGGAAGGCACGAAGCACTACGTCTCGATCGAGCGCTCCGACGCCTACCGGTCGATGCGCCCCGGATTCTTCGTCGTGATCGCGGCGACCGGGGAACCCAAAGAGATGCAGGCCTTCGCCGTGTCCGTTCGCAAGAAAATTCCGGATGCGTACGCGAAGGCCGAGGACGTCTACCACGGCTGCCTCCACTGACATGCAGTCGGTCACGCTCTCCCGCTTCGAGGACGTCGAAGCCGCCTTCCGCCACCCCGCGCTGCGGCAGGCGCTCTACGACGAGGGCGCAGTCGTTACGGCGGACACGCTGCTTGCGCTGCACGGCGAGGCGCACCTCGCGCGGCGGCGGCTCGAAGCGCGCGTGCTGAAGGCGGACGTGTTCCGCGAGTACGAGCGCGAGGTGGTGCCGCACGCGATCGCGGATGCGCTGGCGGCGTGCGTGCAGCACGGGCGCGTCGACGCGGTCGCGTTCGGGCGGCGCGCGGCTTTTCATCTCACCGCGCGCATCACCGGCATCGACGTTGCGCCCGCGCAGCACGCGGACCTGCTGCGCCTCGTCACGAAGTTCGGCGAGGGCGCGACGCTCGTGCACTCGAAGCGCGACAAGGAGGAAGTGCGCGCCGAGGTGCGCGCGGCGCTGGAGGAGCTCGACGCGACCTTCCTGCGCGCCGCGATCGCGCGGCGCCGCGCGTTGCTCGAGCAGCTCGGTGCGGGCGCGATTGCCGATGGCGCGCTGCCGCGGGACGTGCTCACCGTGTTGTTACGGAACGAGGATCGCCTCGCGCTGCCGCCGGACGTGGTGCGCCGCGAGGTCGCGTTCTTCCTGCAGGCCGGCGCGCACTCCACCTCGAACGCGCTCGCGCACGCCCTGCACGAGCTGTTCGAGCACGGCGCGCGCGCGCCGGCGGACCTCGCGCGCGCACGGCGCGACGCGCTCTTCCTGCAGCGCTGCATCCACGAGGCGCTGCGCCTGCATCCCGCGAGCCCCGTCGCGTGGCGGCGCGCGGTGGAGCCGTGCGAGGTCGCGGGCGCCCAGCTCACGCCCGACGTGCTGCTCGTGCTCGACATGGACGCCGCGAACCGCGACCCGCGCGTGTTCGGCGCCGACGCGAAGGAGTTCCTCCCGGAGCGTTCGCTGCCGCCGGGCGTGCTGCCGTTCGGCGTCACGTTTGGGCCGGGCCTGCACGCGTGCATGGGGCGCGACCTCGCGGCCGGAACCGTGACACGCGGCGAAGGCGAGCGCCTGCTCGGCTCGCTCACGCTGTTCGCCCACGCGCTGCTCGCGCGCGGCGCACGCCGCGATCCCGCGCAGCCGCCCGTTCCCGACGCGAACACGGCGCGCAAGAACTGGGCGCGCTACCCGCTCGTGCTGGAGGATGCCGCGTGAGGTCGATGCTCGTTACGGGCGCTGCGGGTGGCATCGGGCGCGCCATCGCCGAGCGCGCGAGCGCCGCGGGCTACCGCGTGGGCGTGCTCGATCTTCAGGCCGACGCGACGCGCGCGGCCTCAGCCACGATCGCGAACGCGGTGCCGCTCGTCGCGAACGTCTCGGACGAGGCGCAGGTCGAGGCCGCGCTCGATGCATTCGGCGCGTGCGACGTGTGGGTGAGCAACGCGGGCATCGTGCGCTTCGGGCCGCTCGCCGAGCTTCCCCTCGCGGAGTTTCGCGCCGCGGTCGACGTGAACCTCGTGGGCACGTTCGTCGGCGCGCGCGCGGCAGCGAAGCGCATGATCGCGCGCGGACACGGCGGTGCGATCGTGAACATCACCTCGATGAACGGCGTCGTCGCGGGCCCGACCTCGGGCGCGTACGCCGCGACGAAGGCGGGCGTCGCGCTGCTCACGCAGCAGATGGCGCTCGAGTGGGGGCGCTTCGGCATTCGCGCCAACTCGGTCGCGCCGGGCCTGATCGATGCGGGCATGAGCGCGCGCATCCTCGCGGATCCGGCCGTACGCCGCGCGCGCGAGGAGCGGATCCCACTCGGGCGCCTCGGCACCGGCGACGACATCGCGCGCGCCGTGCTCTTCCTCGCGAGCGACGAGGCGAGCTACGTGACGGGGCAGAACCTGCTCGTCGACGGCGGCGTCACGCACAGCATCATCGCCCACCTGCCGCGGCCTGCTCACGTGGAGCGCGGGGAGTGAGCCGCGACGCGCGCGGGCTGAGCGTGCTCGTGACGGGCGGCGGCTCCGGCCTCGGCGCCGACGCCGCTCGCCACTTCGCCGCGCGCGGCGCGCGCGTCGCGATCGCGGGACGGCGCGCCGAGCGAGTCGAGGCGGTCGCGCGCGAGATCGGCCCCGCGTGTGTCGCAGTGGTCGGGGACGTGACGAGCGCGGCGGACCGCGCGCGCATGCGCGACGCCGCGCTCGCGCACGGCGGGCGGCTCGACGCGCTCGTGTGCGCCGCGGGCAACATGCTGCGCGCGCCGATCGAGGCGCTCGACGAACGCGCCGTGCTCGATCTGTTCCACACGAACGTGGTCGGCCACATGGCGCTCGTGGGCGCGAGCGTCGATGCGCTCGCCGCCGCGCGCGGCGCGGTCGTGTTCTTCGGCTCGGTGCACACGCGCCGCGCATTTCCCGGCGCCAGCGCCTACGCCGCCACCAAGGGCGCGCTCGAGTCCATAACAAGAGTGCTCGCCGCCGAGCTCGGCCCGCGCGGCATCCGCGTGAGCTGCGTCGTGCCGGGCGCCGTGCCCAGCGAGATCAACGTGCGCGCGGGCCTCGCGACCGACGCGGAGAATCGCGCGCGCCTCGAAGGCATGGCCGCGATGCACGCGCTCGGGCGCATCGGCAGCGGCGCCGAGGTCGCGGAAGCGGTGGAGCACCTGGTGTGCGCCGAGTGGACCACGGGCGCGGTGCTCGAGGTCGACGGCGGACTCGGGCTCGGTGTGACGCGGGCGTAACGCGGAGGCGAAACCGTCCGAATCGCGGTGCCAGCGTCAGACGCGGATTCCGCGATTTCGAGCCACGCGGCTCACGCCCGTTCCGCCAGCAGCTGCTGCAGGCACACCGTCGCGGGGTTCTCGAGCCATACGCGCTGGTCGGCGGGCATCTCGCCGCGGGCGACGGCGCGGTTCATCACGCGCACCACGATCGCGCAGTAGCGCGCGGCGGCGAGCACTTCGTAGAAGTAGGTATCGCCGACGCGGACGCCCGCGTGTTTCTCGTAACAACTGCGCTGCTCGTCACGCGTCAGCTCGCCGGGCAGGCGCGGGACGCCGCCCATCGACTCGTGGCTCCAGCGGTCGAACATCAGCCACCAACCCACGTCGTAGGCGCGCGGCGCGATCGCGACGTTCTCGAAGTCGGTGACGCACACGCAGCGAAAGTCGCGCCAGATCATGTTGCCGATGCGCGAGTGCCCCCCGAGAGCACCAGCTCCTCGCCGTGCGGCGCGTTCGCGCGCAGCCACGCGAAGCTGTCGGTCATCAGGGGGTGACTGCGGCCCGCGAGCTCGCGCTCGGCGTAGCTCGACCACAGCTCGATCTGGCGCAGCGTTCCGGGCATCGTGCCGGCGGGCGAGAGCCAGCCGAAGCCCGCGGCGCGCCAGTCGACGGCGTGAATCGCGGCGAGCACGCGCAGTCCGTCGTCGAGGAGGCGCGTGCGCTCTTCGGGCTTCGCCTCCGCGAAGAATCCCTGCGCGGCATAGGGCGGCGCGACGCCGGGGACGACGCCGTCGACGAAGCCCATCACGAAGAACGGCGCGCCGAGCACGGCCGCGTCGCGCTCGAATCCGACGAGCGGCGCCAGTGGTACGCGAGAGTGCTGCGCCAGCGCGCGCATCGTGCGCCACTGAATCTCGATCTCGACATCGAGCCCGGGCGCCTGCTGCGGATACACCGCGGGCTCGGGCATCTCGCGCCGGAGCACGTAACGCTCGGCCTGTTCCGCGCCCGCGCGCGTGACCGTCGCGTCGAGCACGATCGTCTCCGCCGAGTATCCGCCCGACAGCCGGCGCGGCGGGGCGAGACGCACGCGCTCGGCGCCCAGCTGCCCCCCGAGCCAGCCCTCGAGCCTCGAGATCTCGCCCGCGTCGATCCCGAAGTCGGCCACGTCGCCTCCGCCGTAACTTTTTCGCGTCGTCAGTCGTTCAGCGGCGTACGGTATGCGAGCCGCGTCACAGCACGCCTCTCACGGACTGGGTGAACCTGCCGCGCGGCAGCACGGGAACTCGCGGGTCGGAATGCAGATCGCGTATCGCATCCTCGCTGGCATCGTCGGCGCCGCGCTCGCGGCGGGTGGCGCGACGTTCTTCGCGAGCTTCTTCGTGTACCAGCAGCCCGGCAGCGAGGCGCCGCTGCCCGGCGGCCCGCACGCGCACTACTTCGCGGCGACCGCCGGCTGCGCGCTCGTCGCGTGGGGCGGAGCGTTGCTCGCGGGCGCCGTGCGCAACGAGCTGTCGCGCTCGCTCGGCACCGCGAGCGCCCTCGCGTTCGTGCTGCTCGCGTTGATGCGCATGCTCGCGTGGTTCAACGGCGATTATTACGGCGCCGGCGAGCTGCCGCGGATCGAGGCGGCGGTTTTCCTCGCCGCAGCCCTCGCCTTCGTGTGGCTGCGGCCGGACCGCGCGCAGAGGAAGATCTGGTCATGATGCGCGGGATCGCCACGGCGTTCATCGTGTTGCTGTTCGTGCTCAACGCGTACCTGCCGAGCAGCGCGCTCGGCCGGCGCGTGACCGAACGCGAGGTGCGCGCGCACGTCGCGGCGGCGGCACAGCTCGTGGGGCAGCCGCTGCCCGCGCTCGCCTTCGAAGACGCTTCTGGCCGCGCGGTGCGGCTCGGCGATCTGATCGATCGCCCCATCTTGCTGATCTTCGAACGCAGCGTGGATTGGTGACCCTTCACCAAGGCGCGGCTCGTCGAGCTGCGGAGTCTGCTGGCCGACGAGCCGGAGCTCGCGGTGGTGTGGGTGATGGCGAAGGCGCAGTACAACGCGCGCTCGGATCGCTTCGTCGACGACTACAACCTGCGCGGCCGAGTTCACTTCTGGCGAGACCCGGACTCGCGGGCGATCGATGCGCTCGGGCTGCGACGGCCGAACGCAGAGCCGATCGAGGCGGGCGTCCCGCACCCGACGACGTTGTTACTGGATCGCGGCGGCGTGGTGCGTTTCGTCGACGTGCGCGAGGACTACCACGTGTGGCTCGATCCGGCGGTGATTCGCGAGGCGCTGGGGAAGGTCGAGTAGGTCCGAAACTCGAGGGCGGCGTCGAAGACTCGCCGCCCTGCGTTGCGCGGTGGTTGATGCGTGTGCGTGGTTCGGAGGAGGCGTGCGGGCAGCGCGCTCCGCGGGCGGGGCGGGAGGGGTGCTGGCCGACTGCGGGCCTACTCGTGGTTGCCTTGCGTGCAGGGAGATCAGCGGTCGTTTGGGTGGGTGATGCGCGGTGCTCGTCGCGCCGGTTGGCTGGGGACCTGGGTGGTCACGGGCGCCCGACGTGTGTTCCGGCGGCGTGCCGTGCAGCCTTGGGTGCCGGTAGCCGGCCCTCCGCGTCCACACCCCGATCCCGCCCCGCCCGCTGCGCGCTTTTGCTCGTAGCGCGCGCGTTGACTGTTAGGGGGAAGGTGAAGTTCACGGCGGCATTGAGCCGCCGTTAACTTCACTTTCGGAGGCACCGCGTTGGTCGCGACCATTTCGTTGTTGGCGCGGCTCAGGCCGTCAGCTCGCGTGCGGCGAAGACGATCTCACGGGTTGTCGGCTGTGCGGACCAGCCTTCGCGGTGGATTGCGGCGGCGGCTTTGGTTGTGGTGTGCGTGTCGAGGGAACGTGCGGGCTGGTAGCCGAGGCGCTGCGCGAGGCGGAAGAGCCAGCTGTTCACGAGGCGGAAGGGGAGACCGGCGCTGAATTCGGAGAGGTAGCCGAGGGCCATGGGGCACAGGAGGCGGGCGTCGACGCCGGCTTCGGCGAGCGGAACGAACGCGCGGTTCCCCAACACGCCGGGCGGAAGCGGCTCGACCCAGTGGCCCGTGAAGCGCCAGAAGCCGAGGCCGACGAGTCCGAGCTGCGCGAGCTCGTAGCCGCGTGCGCCGAGCGCGGCGCTCGCCCACGCCCCGCTTGCGGAGAGCGCGACCCAGAACGCGCAGAGTGCGATCGCGAAGCGCCGCTCGCCGAAGCTGAACGCCTGCGCGCACAGCGCCGCGCACGCGAGCGCGCTCGCCGCGGGCCCGCCCCAGTACGCGATCGCCACGAACCAGAGCCCCGCTTCGAGCGGGAACGCCGCGTGCGTCGCGTGGTTGTACCAGTGCGTGTGGTACGCGGCGTAGGTGACGTTCTGCAGCTCGAACGCGCGCGGGCCCCAGTTGTTATGGATCTGGTAGGTGTACGGCATCGACTGCAGGCGGAAGACGGTGCGCGGCGCGGCGTGCGCGAACGTGTAGAACGCGGCGACGGCGGCGAGCGTCGCGACCCAGAGTGCGTGCGTGACGTCCGCAGCGATGAGCGCGCCGAAGATCGCGGCGAGAGAAGCCGCGATCAGCGCTGCGCGGAACGCGATGCGAGCCGCGGACATGTGCCCTCCGAGCGAGGCCATGAATCTGCTGCGCGCGCCGCGTGCTCGTCAGCGCAACGCGGGTTGCGCGCAGCGGCCGTTGCGCGGCAAAGCGCCGCATCTCAGCGCTTCGTTTGCGCCGCCTCGAAGAGCTTCTTCGCGCCGGCGTAGTCCGCCTTGCCGTTCGGCGCGCGTGGGACCCGCGGCACGAGCACGAGCTGCTTCGGGAGCTTGTACGACGAGAGCCTGCGCTTCGCGTCGGCGAGCACGTCGTCGCTGCTCGCGCTGGCCCCCGCGGCGAGCGAGGCGACGCCGACGACGCGATTCCCGAAGCGATCGTCGGGCACGCCGAACACGAGCGCGTCCTCGACGGCGAGGTGCTTCTTCAGCGCCTCCTCGACCTCCTCGGGGAAGACCTTCTCGCCGCCCGTGTTGATGCAGTTCGAGCCGCGGCCGAGCAGCGTGATCGTGCCGTCGGCCTCGACCGTCGCCATGTCGCCGGGGAACGAGTAGCGCTGGCCGTTCACCTCTTTGAACGTGCGCGCGGACTTCTCAGGGTCTTTGTAGTAGGCGAGCGGCACCATTCCGCCGTTGGCGATCATGCCGATCTCGCCCGACCCCGGCTTCACCTCCGTGCCGTCGTCCTTGAACACGCGCGTCGTCGGGTTGAGGCGGAACTTCGCGGTCTCGGCGGTCGCGCCCTTCTTCGCGAACGACATGCCCATGCCGCCTTCCGTCGAGCCGAGCACGTCCGCGATCGTGAGGCTCGGCAGCTGCGCGGTGAGCGCCTGCTTCACCTCGAGCGAGAACATCGCGCCGCTCGAGACCATCAGGCCGAGGCACGACGCATCCCAGCGCCCCGGGGTTCTCCTCGAGCGCCCGCAGCATCGGCTTCGCGAACGCGTCGCCGACGACGACGAGCAGGTTCACGCGCTCGCGCGCGACCGTGCTCCACAGCTCGACCGGATCGAGGCCGCGTTTCTCTAACAACACCGCGGTGCCGCCGAGCAGGTGCGGCACCATCATGCCGAGCCAGCAGCCGGTGCCGTGCATCAGCGGCGGCCCCGACATCGCGACGGTCGCCTGGCCCGCGTCGCGCAGCTGCTTCGCGAGGCCGGGCAGTGCGCTCGGATCGGGCACTGGCGCGAGCCCGACCATCTGCGGGTACGTCTTGAGGAAGAACTCGGTGAAGCCCGACAGCGGGTACATCACGCCCTTCGGCATGCCCGTCGTGCCGCCGGTGTAGAACATGTAGATCTCGTCGCCGTGTGGCGCGACGCGGGCGGCGGGCGACTTCGTGCGCTGCACGTCGTCGTACCTCACTGCGCGCGCGACGTCGTGCGCGCCGTCGCTCGCGGGGCCGTCGTCGACCTCGACCAGCAGCTTCAGCTTCGGCATGCGCGGCGCGACGCGCGCGACGCGATCCGCGAGCGAGCTGTGATAGACGAGCGCCTCGCTGTCGGAGTTGTCGAGCAGGTAGGCGAGCTCGTCGTCGAGGTACCGGTAGTTCACGTTCACCGGCACCGCGCGGATCTTCATCGCCGCGTAGTTCGTCTCGCAGTACTCGGGCGAGTTGTAGAGGTACATGCCCACCTTGGAGTGGGCGCCGAGGCCGGCATCGAGGAAGGCCTGCGCGAGCCTTGCTGCGCGCGTGTCGTACTCGCGCCAGCTGAAGGCGCGCGCGCCTTGGACCACCGCGGGCGCATTCGGGGTGGCGTCGGCGACTCGTTCCCAGAGGTAGGAGAAGTGGGTGTGCATCGGGCGCTCGAGGGTGCCACAGCGACTGAGAGTCGGCGGAAAGTGCTGGCGGTCACGAAACGTCAGGGGTAGAAGGGCGGCTTCGCGCGCCGATTGGGCCCGCGCGATGGAACAAAAGGGGACCTCATTTCACAGCACCATTGGCTCCGCTGGCTGCTCGCGGCGTCGTTCGCGCTGCCGATCGCAGCCGCCGCCCAAGACGCGCCTGCAGCGCCCGAGGAGGACGAGGCCGAGGTGATCATCGTGACCTCGCGCAAGCGCGAGGAGAGCGTGCAGGACGTGCCCTTCGCGATCAGCGCGAAGACCGGCGAAGACCTGCGCGAGGCGGGCTCGGGCAACCTCGAGGACATCGCGCGCATCGTGCCGAGCCTCTCGGTGCAGAACCTCGGCCCCGGCCAGAGCCAGGTCGCCATGCGCGGCATCTCGGCGGGCCAGATCGTGCGCGACCAGCCCGGCGTGAAGGAGCAGGTCGGCATCTACCTCGACGAGTCGGTGGTCTCGCTCTCGCTGTTCACGCCGGACCTCGACCTGTTCGACCTGAACCGCGTCGAAGTGCTGCGCGGGCCGCAAGGCACGCTGTTCGGTTCGGGCTCGGTGTCGGGCACGGTCCGTTACATCACGAACCAGCCGAACCTCGAGGAAGTGGACGCCGCGCTCGAAGCGGGCATCAACTTCGTGCAGGACGGCGGACGCGGCGGCGACCTCAAGGGCGTGATCAACTACCCGCTGATCGAGAACAAGCTCGGTCTACGCGTGGCCGGCTACTGGACGGCGTTTCCGGGCTTCCTCGATGCGCGGACGCCGAACGGCAAAGACCACGATGTGAACGAAGGCGATCGCTGGGGCTTCCGCGCGTCGCTGCTGTTCCAGCCGAGCGACGTCGTCAGCATCACGCCGCGCATCGTCTACCAGCAGGTCGACGTCGACGGCATGAATCGCGTCGACCGCTTCAACATTCTCGCGAACGAGTTCACGACGGCGATCACGCAGCCTCCGGTGAGCCTCGGCAAGCGCGAGCAGTTCCGGCAGCTGACCGAGAAGTTCATCGACAAGTTTCTGCTCGCCGACTTGAACATCACGATCAACGCCACCGACTGGCTCACGATCACTTCGATCACGTCGTTCAGCGATCGCGACATCCTGATGAAGCGCGACGCGACGCAGCTGACGGCGAGCATCACGGGCGGCTCGATCGGGTTCGGCCCGAGCATCTACATGCTCGACGCGCCGCTCGATGATGCGACCGACGTGAAGACGATCACGCAGGAGCTCCGGGCCGCGGGCGCTCACGAGATCGACCAGCCGTGGATCGACACGATCGACTGGGTCGCGGGCTACTTCTACAGCAACATCGACCGCGACTACGGGCAGACGCTCAACGTCCCGGGCTTCGAGACGCTCTCCGGGATCCCGACGGCGGGCATCATCGCCGGCACCGATCAGCTGTTCTTCTCGCGCATCCCGTACGACTTCAAGCAGGAAGCGATCTTCGCGGAGACGACGCTGTCGTGGGCCGGTCTCGTGCACCTCACCGGTGGCGTGCGCTGGTACACGTTCCACGAGGACCGCACGCTGAACTTCGACGGCATCTTCGCGGACCAGACGATCGGTCTCGAAGGCTCGACCTCGTCCGACGGCTTCAACGGCCGCGGCATCATCTCGCTCACGCCGACGGAAAACATCGAGGTCAGCTACCAGGTCGCCGAAGGCTTCCGGCTCGGCGGCATCAACGACCCGCTGAACCTCCCGATCTGCACGCCCCAGGACGCGCAGACCTTCGGCGGCTTCGACACGTTCAGCGACGAGCGAGTGCTCAACCACGAGATCGGTGTGAAGACGCAGTTCATGGGTGGGCGCCTCACGACGAACGTCGCCGGCTTCCTCACGAAGATTCGCGATCTGCAGGCGACCCTCGACGCCGGTACCTGCTCCTCGCGCATCGTGTTCAACGTGCCGAAGGCGCAGTCGATGGGCATCGAGTTCGAACTGGCGGCGAGCCCGATCGACAACGTCGATGTGCAGTTCGCCGCGAACTACACGGACGCGGAGCTGCGCTCGACCGTCACGTCACAGCCGCCGGTCGGTCCGCCGGTCGTGGTGGGCGGGCTGAAGAAGGGCCGCCGGCTGCCCACGATCCCGAAGTTCCAGCTCTCGGCCGCGCTCACCTACACCGCGCCCGCGATCGTGAAGGACATGGACGGCTTTGCGACGGTCTCGTACCAGCACGTCGGCTCGCGCTGGACGCAGACGGGCGATCAGGATCCTTCGTTCCTGAACCCCGTGAACCTCTTCACCAACGTCGGCAACACATCGGTCTCGCAGCTCAGCTTCGACCCGAAGCTCAGCTCCTACGACCTCGCGAACATCCGCCTCGGCGTTCGCAACGAGAGGTGGGAGCTGGCCTTCTACGTCAACAACCTCGGCGACGAGCGCGCCGAGCTGGCGCTCGACCGAGAGCGCGGAGGCCGGGCGCGCGTGGGGTTCCTGACGAACCAGCCGCGCACCTTCGGCTTCACGACGCGCGTCAACTACTAGCCGAGGTTCCCTAACAACGAGCGCCCGCAGCGGAGACGCTGCGGGCGTTTCGTGTCTCAGCGCTTGCGGTCGCGCGCGAGCTGCTCCGCGAGCGAGGTGACGCCGCCGAAGCGTGAGACGTCGTTCACGCCCACGCTCGAGCCGGCGGCTTCCGAAGCCGCTTGCACCTGCGCCAGCCGCATCGGATGCGTATCGAAGTAGTCGGCGGCGTAGACGACCCAGCCGTCGCGGAACTTGCGCACGCTGGCGCCGCGCGTGAACGGGACCTTCGAGCCGTCTGGAAGCACTGCCTGGAGCACCCACTCGTCGAGCGAGGTGTCCTCGCCGTTCGCGCCGCGCACGAAGAGCGGCGGCTCGGTCGCATCGAAGCTCACGTTGCCGACCATCGTCATCACCGGCACCAGCCACGCGCGGATCGCTTCTCGGCCGTAGAACGCGCCGAAGATCGGGTCGAGATAGAGCGAGTCGGTGGGGTGGCAGTGATCGCAGAACACCTCGAAGAAGCGCGCGCCGAGCGAGCGGTCGTTCACGATGCGGTGCAGCTCTGCGTGATCGATCGATCGCCTCACGCGCTCACCACGTATCCACGCACGGGCGCTTCTTTCCCGCGCGCGGCAGAGGCGGCGGTGACGATACGAGCGCGCGTGTGATCCAGCGGCGCGAGTCGGCGGGGTCGATCACGTCGTCGATCTCGAACGTGCTCGCGGTGCTCACGGCTTTCCCGTGGTCGTACATGCGCTTCACCATCTGATCGAACAGCGCCTTGCGCTTGGCCGGGTCGGTCTCCGCGGCGAGCTCCTTGCGGTAGCCGAGCTTCACCGCGCCCTCGAGGCCCATGCCGCCGAACTCGCCCGTCGGCCACGACACGGTGAAGATCGGCGCCTTGAAGCTGCCGCCCGCCATCGCCTGTGCGCCGAGGCCGTAGCCCTTGCGCAGCACGATCGTTACGAACGGAACGGTCAGGGAGCCGCCGATCACGAACAGGCGCGAGGCGTGGCGCACGAGGCCGGTCTTCTCGACTTCGGGGCCGACCATGATGCCCGGCGTGTCGCACAGGAACACGACGGGGATGTCGTAGGCGTCGCAGAGCTGGAGGAAGCGCGCACCTTTGTCGGCAGCCTCGCTGTCGATCGCGCCCGCGAGGTGCGCGGGGTTGTTCGCGACGACTCCGACGGGGCGGCCCTCGATGCGCGCGAGCGCCGTCACCATGCCGTGGCCGAAGCCGCGGCGCAGCTCGAGCACGCTCCCGGCGTCGGCGAGCGTCGCGATCAGCGCGCGGATGTCGTACATGCGCAGCCGGTTCTCGGGAATCGCGCGCCGTAACAAGCGCTGGTCCGCGCACTCCCAGCTCGCGAGCGGGCCCTGGAAGTACGCGAGGTACTTCTTCGCCACCTGCGCGGCTTCGCGCTCGTCCTCGACGCGAATGTCGACGACGCCGTTGCGGAACTGCACGTCGAGCGGCCCGACCTCGGTGGGCTTGAAGATGCCGAGCCCGCCGCCCTCGATCATCGCCGGGCCGCCCATGCCGATGTTCGAGCCCTTGGTCGCGATCACGATGTCGCAGCAGCCGAGGATCGCGGCGTTGCCCGCGAAGCAGAAGCCGCTCGTGATGCCGACGAGCGGCACGAGCCCTGATAGCTGGCCCCAGTACTGGAATGCGAGGCAATCGAGGCCCGCGCCGCCGATGCCATCGGTATCGCCCGGCCGCCCGCCGCCGCCTTCGGCGAAGAACACGACCGGCATCCGCATGCGCTCGGCCAGCTCGAACAGGCGGTCCTTCTTGCGGTGGTTCTGCCCGCCCTGCGTGCCCGCGAGCACCGTGTAGTCGTACGACATCACGACGCAGCGCGACTTCTCAGGGGTGAACAGGTCGCCGTTCACGCTGCCGATGCCGGCGATCATGCCGTCCGCCGGCGTATTCGCGATCAGATCGTCCATGCTGCGCCGCCGCCGCTGCGCCGCGACCACGAGCGGCGCGTACTCGATGTAGGAGCCGGGATCGAGCAGCTCGTTCACGTTCTCGCGCGCGGTGCGCTGCCCCGTTTTGCGCCGGCGCTCGACCGCAGCAGGGCGATTCTCGTCGAGCGTGACGGAGTGGCGCGCAAACACCTCGGCGAGATCGGGGCGGATGTAGTTCGGGTCCGCGTCGGCTTGCTTGGCCTCGGTTGTTACGGACACGCTCGCCTCTTCGAGGAACACGAGCGCGTGGCCCTCGAACACCGTGTCGCCCTTCGCGACCGCCACGCCGCGCACGATGCCGCTCGCGGGCGCGGCGACGACGTGCTCCATCTTCATCGCTTCCATCACGAGCAGCTGCGCGCCCTGCGCGACCTCGGCGCCCTCGCGTGTGTCCACCGAGACGATCGTGCCCTGCAGCGGCGCGCGCACCGCGACCGTGCCCGCGGGCGCATCCTCGTCGCTCGACGCGAGGATCGCGGCCTCTGCCTGCGGCGGCGTCTCCGTGACGACGTCTGCGCCGCCCTTGCCGTAATCGAGCACCGCGAGCGGATCGGCGGTGCCGAGCCTTGCGCCTGCGAGCACGGGCTTTGCGCTCGCGGCAGTGCGCGCCTGGGGCAGCTCGCTCGACGCGAAGTTGAGCGCAGGCTCCGTGTCTGCGTTCGCAGCGGCGGCGACGAGCGAGGCCGCGTGCTCGTCGACGAAGCGCGTCGTCACGCGCGCGGCCGCGAAGTCGGGGTGGCGCAGGATCGCCTGCAAGAACGCGGCGTTCGTGGCGACGCCCTCGACGCGCAGCTCGGACAGCGCGCGGTCGGCGCGCGCGATCGCGTCGGCGAAGTGCGTTCCCGGCGCGTGCGCGATCACCTTCGCGAGCAGCGAGTCGTAACGCGGGTTGGTCGTGTAGCCGGCGTAGCCGTAGTGATCGACGCGCAGGCCGGGGCCGCTCGGCACGTCGAACGCCGCGAGCGTGCCGCCCGTCGGCCGCACGCCGCCGTCGGGCGCGATCGTCTCGGTGCACACGCGCAGCTGGATCGCGTGGCCGCGCGGCGCCGCGATCTCGCGCTGCGCGAGGCCGAGCTGCGCGAGCGTCTTGCCGCGCGCGATCTCGAGCTGTGCGCGCACGAGGTCGATGCCCGTAACAACCTCGGTGACGGTGTGCTCCACCTGGAGCCGCGCGTTCGCCTCGATGAACGCGATGCGCGAGGAATCGCCCGCATCGAGCAGGAACTCGATCGTGCCGAGCCCGCGGTACTTCACGGACTTCGCGAGCTTCACCGCGTAGGCGAGCAGGCGCGAGCGCGCGTCGGCATCGAGCGCTGGGCTCGGCGCGAGCTCCACGATCTTCTGGTGCCGGCGCTGCACGGTGCACTCGCGCTCCCACACGTGCGAGACCGCGCCCGTCCCGTCCACAACGACTTGCACCTCGAGGTGCCGCGCGCGCGGTAGCCACTCCTCCACGTACACGTCTGCGACGCCGAAGGCCTTCTCGGCCTCGGACCGGCAGCGCGCATACGCCTCTTCCAGCTCCTCCGCGCGCGCCACCGCGCGCATGCCGCGCCCGCCACCGCCGGCGATCGCCTTGATCATCACCGCGCCCGTCTCGGCGAAGAACGCGCGCACGTCCGCGAGCGACGTCGGCCCGTTCGTGCCGCGCAGCACCGGCACGCTGCACTTCTCCGCGAGCGCGCGCGCCTTGCTCTTGTCGCCGAAGGCGTCGAGGGCCTCGACGCTCGGGCCCACGAAAACGACGCCCGCCTCCGCGCACTTCGCCGCGAACGCCGCGCTCTCGGAGAGAAAGCCGTAGCCGGGGTGGATCGCGCCGCAGCCGTTCGCGCGCGCCGCGGCAACGAGCTGCGCCATGTCGAGATACGCCGCGGGTCCGCTGCCGCGCAGCGCGACCGCCGCGTCCGCGCGCCGCACGTGCAGCGAGCGCGCGTCGTCCTCCGCGTACACCGCGACGCTACGCAGCCCCAGCTCTGCGCACGCGCGCGCGACGCGAATCGCGATCTCCCCGCGGTTGGCGATCAGCACGGCATCGAACGACATCGCGATTCCCCTCTCGTTACGAGCTTGCGAGAGATGCACGTACGTCCCCGTTGCACGTGCAACGGGGACGTACGTGCAGCAGTCCCGTTGCGCTCGCGCCCGGTTCGCCCACATCCTCGCGCAGCTGGCTCGACCGCCGCGACTGCGGCGCACGGCAGAAGCGGAGGCGGCGCGAACGTGAGCGGCGAGGGCGCAGACGGAGGCGTGCGTTACAGCGGGGCGCGCATCGCGGGGCTCGGCGTGCTCGCGGTGCTGGTGCTGCTGCCCGTGACGCTGCCGATTACGGGGCTGCGCGAGCTCGTGCAGCACCGCTTTGCGGTGTCGGAGTTCGCGGCGCACGCGTTCATGTCGATCAACATGATCGGCGCGTTCCTCGCGGCGCCCCTCGCGGGTGCGCTGGCGGATCGTTGGGGCCGCCGCCGCGGGCTGCTCGTCGCTGCGCTCGCGCTCGACGCGCTCTGCTTCCTCGCACTCACCGCCGACTTCCCGTTCGCCGCGTTCATGGCGATTCGCTTCGTCGAGGGCTGCGCACACATCGGCGCGCTGTCGCTGCTGATGGGCGTCGCCTCGGGGGCGCGGCCCGAGCACGAGCGCAGCCTCGCGCTCGGCGTCGTGGGCTCCGGCCTCTTGTTAGGCGTTGCGCTCGGCGCGCCGATCGGTGCGCAGCTCGGCGAGCGCGGCGAGCTGCTGCCGCTCCAGGCCGGCGCCGCGATCGTGCTCATCGCGGCCGTGCTCGCCGCCGCGCTCGTGCGCGAGACGGGGCGCGCGGGCGAGGCGCGCCCGAGCTTCCGCGAGATCGCCGCGCTCGTGCGCGCGCACCCGATCGTCGCGCTGCCGCTCACCTACTCCTTCGCGGATCGCTTCACGGTCGGCTTCTTCACCACCACGTTCTCGTTCCTGATGCGGAACGAGCACGACCTCCCGCGCCTCGAGGTCGGCGCCCTAATCGCGTCGTTCATGCTGCCGTTCGCGGTGCTGTCGTTTCCGTTCGGGCTGGTCGCGCAGCGCACCTCCCGCGCCCTGCTGCTCGCGGGCGGCAGTCTCATCTACGGCATCTTCGTCGCGAGCCTCGGCTTCTGGCCGCGCGAGTGGTTCTGGTGGGCGATGCCCCTCACCGGCATCACGGCCGCGGTGATGTTCATGCCCTCGATGCTGATGACCACCGAGACGACCCCGGAGCGCATCCGCACGATGTCGCTCGGCGCCTTCAACGCCGCCGGCAGCCTCGGCTTCATCGTGGGGCCGCTGGTGGGCGGCGCGGTGAGCGCGCTCGTGTCTCGCGAGCACGGCTCGCTCGCGGGTTATCAGGCCGCGTTCGTCGTGGCGGGCGCCTCGCAGATCGTGCTCGCGCTGGCGACGTGGATCCCGCTGTGGCGGTTCGAGCGAGCGCGGAGCGGCGTGCAGTGAGGCCTCGCTCCCCCCACTCGCGCTGATACTCTGCGCGCGCGCTCGCAGCGATCCCCCTTCGCCGCAACGCGAACCCTGGGGATTGCATGGCCAAGCTCTTCGCGCGCAAGCCGGTCGAGTCGTTTCACGCGGACCTCGCGAGCAAAGATCACTCGCTGAAGCGCGCGCTCGGGCCGCTCGAGCTCACGCTGCTCGGCATCGGGGCGATCATCGGCACGGGCATCTTCGTGCTCACGGGCGTCGCCGCGGTGGACGACGCCGGCCCCGCGGTCGTGCTCTCGTTCGCGCTCGCGGGCCTCGCGTGTGGCTTCGCCGCGCTCTGTTACTCCGAGTTCGCCACGATGATCCCGATTTCGGGCAGCGCCTATAGCTATGGCTACGCGACGCTCGGCGAGCTCGTGGCGTGGATCATCGGCTGGGATCTCGTGCTCGAGTACGCGCTCGCGTCGAGCGCAGTCGCGTCGGGCTGGTCGGGCTACGCGTACGGGCTGCTCGGCGATCTCGGCGTGGCGCTCCCCCACGCGATCTCGGGCCAGCCCGATTTCGCGAACGGCGTCTACTTCAACGTCCTCGCGTTCCTGATTCTGCTCGTAGTCACCGCACTGCTCGTGATCGGCGTGCGCGAGAGCGCGCGCACCAACGCGATCTTCGTGGCGCTGAAGACCGCAGTCGTGCTGCTCGTGATCGCCCTCGGCGTCGGCTACGTGAACCCCGAGAACTGGACGCCGTTCCTCCACCCCGAGAAAGGTCTCTTCGGAATCGTCACGGGCGCGGCCACCGTGTTCTTCGCGTACATCGGGTTCGACGCGGTCACCACGGCCGCCGAGGAATCGCGGAATCCCGAGCGCGACATGAAGATCGGCATCATCGGCTCGCTCGCCGTCTGCACGCTGCTCTACCTGATCGTATCGGCGATCCTCACCGGCATGGTGCCCGTCGCGGAGATCGACAAGGCGGCGCCGGTCGCCAGTGCGTTCCGCAGCGTCGGCGAGAACTTCGCAGCAAGCGCGATCTCGTTCGGCGTGATCGTCGGGCTGCCGAGCGTGCTGATCGTGATGCTGCTCGGTCAGTCTCGCGTCTTCTTCGCGATGTCGCGCGACGGGCTCCTGCCCGCGTTCTTCAGCAAGATTCACCCGCGCTTCGGGACCCCGTACCTCTCCTCGCTTCTCGTGGGCGCCGTGGTCGCGCCGCTCGCGGGGCTCGGCACGCTGGAGACGCTCGCCCATCTCGTCAGCATCGGGACGCTCTTCGCGTTCGTGATCGTTTCGGCGGGGGTGCTGGTCCTCCGCGTGACCGACCCCGACCGCCGTCGCCCCTTCCGTTGCCCCGCCGTTTGGTTCGTCGCGCCGGCCTCGATCGCGATCTGCCTCTACCTCATGTCCGCGCTTCCTTGGGTCACCTGGGAGCGCTTCTTGATCTGGCTCGGTCTCGGTCTCGCCGTCTACTTCGCGTACGGCATGCGACACAGCCGCGTGCAGAAGGCGCTCGCGAGTCGTTAGGGAGATCGCATGGCAGCAGGCAGCATCACCGCCGGCGGCGTCGCGCTGCGCATCGGCCTCGCGATCGCGCTCGTGCTCGCGACGCTCAACCCGACGCGCTGGAACTACCTGCGCTGGGCAACGGAGAGCATCGAGGAATTCGGGCCCGAGAAGCTGATCGCCGGCTTGTTATTGGCCGCAGCTTGGGTTCTCTACGTGCGGGCTGCGCTGCAATCGATCGGCTTCGTCGGCGCCGCGCTGATCGCCGGCATCGTCGGCGCGTTCGTGTGGCTGGCGATCGACAACGGCTGGCTCGATCCCGCGAACACGAGCGCGCTGATGTGGATCGCGCTCGTCGCGTTGGGCCTGATCCTCGGCATCGGCCTCTCGTGGTCGCACTTCCGGCGGCGCATCACGGGGCAGGTGGATGTGGAGGGCGACTCTCCGCTGAGTTGAGCCCGCCTTCAGTGATCGACGTGCGGCTCCTTCAGCGCCGCGGCGCGCCACTTCGCGACGCCGGGGTGCGCGAGCATCGCGTCGCAGTAGGGGCGCGCGGTGGCGTCGAGCGGAACGCCGTAGCCGAGGAAGCGGAACACGACCGGCGCGTAGAAGCAGTCGGCGGCGGAGAACGCGCCGAACAGGAACGGGCCGCCGGCGCCGAAACGCGTGCGGCACGCGCGCCAGATCTCCTGCACGCGCGCCGCATCCGCGAGCGCTTCCGGCGTGTGGCCCTTGCCCGGCGCGCTCGTCTGAATGTCCATCGGCATGTTCTGCCGCAGCGCCGTGAAGCCGCTGTGCATCTCGGCCGCCGCGCTGCGCGCCAGTGCACGCGACGCGGCGTCACGCGGCCAGAGGCTGGCGGCGGGGAACTTCTCGTGGAGGTGCTCGGTGATCGCGAGCGAGTCCCAAATGCCGAGCGCGCCGTCGATCAGGAACGGCACCTTCCCGCTCGGTGAGACGCGCCTGATCTGCTCGCGCCAGTCCGGGTTGCCGAACGAGATGAGCGCCTCCTCGTACGGGGCGCCCGTGTGCTCGAGCGCCAGCCACGCGCGCAGCGACCACGAGGAGAAATTCTTCGAGCCGATCACGAGCTTGAGGGACATGCGAAGTCTCCGACGTGCAACGGGGACGTACGTGCAACGCGCATGGGGGACGCCCGTGCATAGCTCGCGTGCACCGAGGAGGGGAGAGATGCACGTACGTCCCCGTTGCACGGCGTATGCTGCGCCCCATGACGTACGCCGGCGCGCGCAGAATCCTCGACGCGGACTCGCACCTGATGGAGCGCGCCGATTGGCTCGCGTCGTACGCGGATCCGCACATGCGCGAGCGCATCCCGCCGTACCTTGCGGGCGACGACGCGGGGCGGGAGCGGCTCGCGGAGGCGGAGCGCGCCTACGAGCGGCGGCGCGCGGACGCGGGCGAGCGCGCGCGCGCCGAGGCGGAGCTGATGGCGATGGCGCGCAAGGGCTGGCACGGCCTCGGCGCGTGGGACGCGCAGGAGCGCACGCGAGCGCTCGATCTGCTCGGTTTCGAGCGGCAGCTGTTGTTCCCGACGCTCGCATTCAACCAGTTCACGTTCACCGAGGACGAAGAGGTGCTCGTCGCCGGCACGCGCGCGTTGAACCGCGGCATGGCGGAGTACGGGCAGGCGGACGCGCGCTTGCTCCCGGTCGGCTTCGCGCCGCTGCGCCTCGGTCCGGAGCGCACGGCGGGGCTCATCGACGAAGCGTTCGCGCTCGGCTGCAAGACCGTGCTCGTGGAGATGGTGGCGCCGGAGGGCGCGCGCTCGTTCTCACATCGCGACTACGACCCGGTGTGGGCGCGCTTCGCCGAGCGGCGCACGCCGTTCGCGCTGCACGTCGGCGCCGAAGGCGCGTACAAGGCGATCCCACGCGGCTTCACCGAGAACGGCTTCCCGCGCATGCCGCAGAACGACGACGCGCCGCGCGACGCCCACGCGCTCACCGCGGTCGGCTTCGCGCCGACGCTGTTGTTATCGGCGCTCGTGTTCGACGGCGTGTTCGCGCGCTTCCCCGCGCTGCGCTGCGCCGTCACCGAGCTCGGCGCGAGCTGGGTGCCCTCGTTCCTGCGCAGCATCGACCACTCGCTGCGCGCCTTCCGCCGCCTGCAGCCGCAGCTACAGGCGCTGCCCGAGCTGCCGAGCGAGACGATTCGCCAGCGCGTGAAGTTCACGCCCTTCGCGGGCGAAGACGTGGGCTGGCTGATCGAGCAGTGCGGCGCCGAGGCGATGCTCTTCTCTTCCGACTACCCGCACCACGAAGGCACCGACGACCCGATCCGCCGCTTCGACGCGACGCTGAAGCACACGCCCGCGGACGCGATCGAGCGCTTCTACAGCAAGAACTTCGAGGCGCTGATCGGCGCCTGAGTGCCAGCGCGACTCGTGCGCCCAGATGCCGAGCCGCGCCTCGCGCGCCGCACGCTCCGCGTCCGCGAACTCGCGCGGATAGCGGCCCGCGCCGTAGCGATCGAAGTAGGGCGACCAGCCGGCGCGGATCATCGCGAGGTTGAGGTGTTCGTCGCCCGCCCACACGTACGCGAGCAGCCGGCCGTGGTCGTCGCGCTCCTCGTCGCCGAGCTCGAGCTCGACGTTGCGGCCCGCGATCAGTGCTTCGAGCGCGTCGCCGGCTTCCTCGTACAGCGCGTCGTCGCGCTCGGGCGTGTCGATCTGCAGCATGCGCACGCGCTCTTTGCGCCCGTCGCAGCGCACGTTCAGCGTGTCGCCGTCGGTCACGTGCGTGACTTCGCAGGGCCCGAGCCGGTCCGACTGCGGCGCCGCGACCGGCGCCCCCGGTGCCGCATCTGCGGCCGGCGCCGCCGTTTCGCGCTGCGCCGCGATCTGCTCTGCGGCCTCGCGCCGGAAGTAGAGGTGCGCCATCACGGCGACGACGAGGAGAAAGATGAGGCGCGCGATCAGCGGCTTCGGCATGGGCCCAGGCTATCGCGCGGCGATTCTCGGTCGCACGCTCAGAACGTGAGCTGCGCGAACAGGTAGAAGAAGTCGACATCGCGATGCGCGCCGGTGTCGCGCAGGAAGTGGCCGGCGAAGAAGTGCGCGTAGCCGCCGCCGAGCTGCGTGTGCGGGCCGAGGCGGTAGACGGCGGTGAGGTCGATCTCTTCGCCGATTTCGCGCGACGCCCCCGGCGCTGGCGCGCGCAGCGGCGCGCCGCCCGCGCTCGCGAGGCCAGCGCCTCGGCCTGCGCGGCGAAAATGATGCACCGCGAGCTCGGTCACGAGTGCGGGCAGTGGGCGCAGAGAGACGCCGGCGCTCGCGGCGATCACGTTCTGGCGCGCGACCAGATCCGCGACTCCGAAGTAGGCGTGTCCGAGCGGGAAGAGTTGGTCGAACGTGGCGATGTCGCAGTCCGCGCGCGCGTCGCCGCTCGCCCAGTCGAAGCCGACGAAGAAGCGCGGTGACGTGCGCAGGCCCTGCACCCAATAGCCGAGCTGCGCCGCGAGCATCCCCGCGGAGATGTCCGCGCTTCCGAGCGAGCCGAACTGGTAGGCGGCTTCGCCTTCGACGTCGAAGCGTGTGCCCGCGATCGCGAGCGAGCCACGCGCGCCGAGCGTGTGCCGGCGCTCGTCTTCGCCGCCGCGTTCGCGCGCGAGGCCGTAGTAAAAAGCGTCTGCGATCGCGGCGTTCTCGAAGCTGCGCCGCGCGTGCACGCCCCAGAAGCCGAGGCCGGTGACGTGGTCGTTGCGCTCGTACGGGCGCACGCGCACGGGCGCGACGGCGAACACGGCGAGGTCCGTGCGCGCGCCGAGCCACTCGAGCGTCGCGCCGTCGAAGGTGCGGCGCGCGTTTGCCCAATCGAGCGGTGAGACGAGGCGCTGCTTGCCGAGCCGCAGCTCTTGGCGCCCGACGCGCGCGCGCCACTTCGCGCCGCTCGCGACGGGCTGCTCCCACTCGACGAAGCCGTTCTGCAGGTCGATCGTGTCCGAGTCCGTCGCGCGTACTCCGCCAAAGGAGCGCGGCTCGCTCGTGAACGCCGCCTTCGCCTCCACGAACACGCGGAAGCGCTCGCCGACGTGCAGGTCGCCGTGCAGGCGCAGCCGCGTCAGCCAGAGCGCGTCGTCGTCGTCCGCGGGCGCGCCGAAGCTGTACCCGTCCCAAACTTCGAAGCGCACGCGCGCTTGGCCGCCGAGCGAGAGCGCCGCGCCGTCGCCGAGCGCGATCCACTTCGCGGCGTCGAAGCGGTCGCGGCTCGCGAGCGAGCTCGGCTCTGCAAGCACGCTCCAGTCTTCGTCGAAGCGCAGATCGCGGAAGGCCGGGCGCTCGCCGCCGTGCGCAGCGGGGGCGAGGGCCAGCATGATCATTAGGAACGCGGCACGCATCGAGAGGCTCCGGCGATACAGTGACGGCATGTCGAAGGCGCGCAAACGGCTCGCGCGAGCGCTTCTCGCGCTAGCGATCGGCCTCGCGTCCGCGCCTGCCTTCGCGCAGCAGGTCGGCGAGATCGAGGGCCGGGTCGCGCTCTCGCGCAAGAAGCTGTTCGGCAAGCCCGAGCGCGTCGCGGACGTGCGCGATGTCGTGGTTTACGTGACTGGCTTCACGAGTGCGCCGCCGACCCGCGCGCCCGCGACCCTCGATCAGCGCGGCGAGCAATTCGCGCCGCGGCTCCTGCCGGTCGTCGCGGGCCAGGAGGTCGCGTTCCCGAACCGCGACCGCATCTACCACAACGTGTTCTCGGTCTCGCCCGTGAAGTCGTTCGACCTCGGCCAGTACAAATCGAGCGACGCGCCGAAGCGCGAGCGCTTCGAGCGCGCGGGCCTCGTGCCCGTCTACTGCAACATCCACCCGCACATGATCGCCTACGTCGTCGTGCTGGAGAACGCGGCCTACGCGCTCGCGGCGCCGGACGGCACGTTCACGATTCGCGGCGTCCTGCCGGGCCGCCACACGCTCCACGCGTGGACGCCGGGCGCCGAGCCGGTGCGCCGCGAGATCGAAGTCGCGACAGGTGTTACGGCACGCGCGGACTTCGAGCTGACCGCCCGCGCAATCCCGGGCCACAAGCGCAAGGACGGCACGGAGTACCCGCCGCCGGGCAGCGAGCTCGAGAGGTAGGCGTGCTCGGTCCGCGCCGCTTCGCGACGAAGCTCTTTCTCGCGTTCGCGGCGCTGGTGCTGTGTGCGCTCGCGATCGCGGGCGTCGCGCTGGAGCGCGTCTCGCGCGAGCGCGCGGAGGAGAGCTTCGCGGCGCGCTTCGAGCAGACGCGCGCCGCGTTCGTGGAGCTCGGCCGCCTGCGCGCGCGCTTCGTCGCGGACGAGATCGAGTCGCTCGCGCGCAGCAATCCGCAGTTCCGCACGGTGCTCTCCACCGCGTCGCTAGCGCCCGACCTCGGGCTCGGCGCTGCGAGCGGCGGCGCCAGCGCCGAGGCCGCGACGCAGGACGCGCACCTGCGCCTGCGCTCGCTCGTGCCCGGCCTCGCGCTCGCTGCGCGCAGCGACGTGTTGTTACTGCTCGCGGCGGACGGCCGGCTGCTCTACTCCGCGTCCGACCCGGGGCGCGCAGGCGAGGATCTCTCCGCGCTCGCGCTGTTCCAGGAGACGGTGAACACCGGCGAGGCCTCCGGCGTGTGGACCGAGCGCGAGCCGCACGCCGCCGGCCTCGCGGTCGTGCCGCGCGCGGCGGGCCCAGCGGTGTACGAGGTGGTCGCGCGCCCCGTGGTGTTCGACGAAGCGATTCACGGTGTGGTGATCGCGGGCGCGCGCGTGGACGCCGCGGCGCTCGAAACGCTCAAGAAAGTCGCGGGGCTCGATCTCGCGCTCGTCGCGCACGGCCGTCTCGTCGCGTCGACGCTCGCGTCGGCGGCCGAGTGCGAGCTGGTGAAGCGCTGGTTCTCGCTCGGCTAAGGGCCGCCAAAGCAGGCGCCGCTCGGCGCCGACTACTGGGTGCGCACCACGCCCGTCTCCATCGCGCACGCGCCCACCGCCGAGTTCGTGCTGATCGCGTCCTACGCCGAGGAGCGCGCGTTCGTGCGCAGCATGCGCACGTCGCTGCTCGCGGTCGTGGCGGTGATTCTCGCTGCCTCGCTCGCAGCGGCATTCACGATCGCGCGCGGCATCACGACGCCGGTGCGCGCGCTCGCCAAGGCCGCGCGCCGCATCGGCGCCGGCGAGCTCGACGCCGAGGTGCGCATCGCCTCTCCGGACGAGCTCGGCGAGCTCGGCGACGCGTTCAACGAGATGACGCGCGGCCTGCGCGAGCGGGATCGCCTGCGCCGCACGTTCGAGCGCTACGTGTCGAAGGAAGTCGCGGCGGAGATCCTGCGCCACCCCGAGCTCGCGCCCGTCGGCGGCGTCGCGCGCGAGCTCACCGTGGGCTTCATCGACATCGGCGGCTTCACCAGCCTCGCCGAGAAGCTCGGTGCGCAAGAGATCGTGGCGCGCCTCAACGAGTACTTCGAGACGGTGTGCCGCGCGGTACTCGCGCGCGATGACACGGTGAACGAGTTCGTGGGCGATGGCGTCGTCGCGTACTGGGGCGCGCCGATGCCGCAGCCAGACCATGCCGTGAGGGCGTGCCTCGCCGCGCTCGCGTGTCGCGACGCGCTGGAGCGACTCGCGGCGAGCTGGCAGGCCGCGGGCCTGCCGAGCCCGCGCTTCCGCATCGGCCTGCACACAGGAGCGCTCGTGGTGGGCGAGATCGGCAGCCAAGAGCGCCGCGCGTACCGCGCGGTCGGCGACGCGATGAACCTCGCCGCGCGGCTCGAGAGCGCGAACAAGCAGTACGGCACGCGCATCCTCATCTCCGAGACGACGCGCGCGCAGGCCGGCGACGCGATCCTCGCGCGCGAAGTCGACTGCGTGCGCGTCGTGGGCCGCGCGCAGCCGGTGCGCCTGTACGAGCCGCTCGCGCCCGCGGGCGCTGCGAGCGAGGCGCAGCGCGCACTCGTCGCGCGCACGGCGCAGGCGTTCGCGCACTACCGCGCACGCGAGTTCGCGGCGGCAGCGCGCGACTTCGCCGCGTGCGCGCCCGACGCCGCGGCGGAGCTGCTGCGCGACCGCGCGCAGGCGTTCGCGACAGCCCCGCCGCCCGCGGACTGGGACGCGGTGCACGCGCTCGACTCGAAGTAGCGCGCAGCGTGCTCTCGAAACCCGCCATCGAGATGCGCTTTACTCCGCGCGCCCGTTCACACCTCACGCCCTTGGAGGCCCGCATGCTTCGCTTCGCGCTCGCCGCAATCGCCGCCTTCTCCGTAACAGCATCCGCGCTCGCGCAGGACTCGTGGTACCCGTCGCGCTACGGCGCGGACGACCGCATCGGCGCGGCGAACAACCTGTCGGCCGACGGAACGAAGCGCGCCGCCAAGCTCGTGAAGACGGGCAAGACGTACTCGCTCGGCATGACGACCGGCCCGGACTCGCTCGCCTATCCGCCGCGCAAGTTCGGCATCGTGGTAACGCAGTCGAACGACGGCACCGGCAGCGCCAGCGGCGAGAACCTCCTCACGGTCAACGACGACATCCTGATGACCTACTTGGGCATCGGCTCGCAGCTCGACGGCCTCGGCCACCTCGGCGTGAACCACCGCTACTACAACGGCCTGCGCGCGCAGGACTTCGTGCAGCCCGGCGGTCTCCAGCAGCTCGGCACCGACACGGTGCCGCCGATCGCCACGCGCGGCGTGCTGCTCGACATGGCCGCGCTGAAGGGCATGGACCGCGTACCCGCGGGCACGGCCTATAACAAGTCTGAGATCGACGCGGCCGTGAAGCGCCAGAAGCTCGCGCCGATCGGCAAGGGCGACGTCGTGATCTTCCACTCGGGTTGGCAGAAGGACGTCGCGGCGAACCCCGACTACGCGAAGCTGCTGCACCCGGGGTTGGGTGTGGAGGGCGCGCAGTACCTCGCCGATCTCGGCGTGGTGGCGGTGGGCGCGGACACGATGGGGCTCGAAGTGATCCCGTTCGAGAACCCGAACCGGCCGTTCGACGTGCACCAGACGCTGCTCGCGAAGAACGGCGTCTACATCCTCGAGAACATGTTCACGAACGAGCTCGCGGCGGACGGCGCGCACGAGTTCCTGTTCGTGCTCGGCCAGCCCAAGTTCAAGGGCGCGGTGCAGGCGGTGATCAATCCCATCGCGATCCGATAAACGTACGCGCCACCGAGGAGGCGCGAGGTGGGGCTGTTCGATCGAGCGAGGCCGCTGCGGCCACGGCAGCGCCGCGTGTTCGCGGCGCGGGGCCGCTGGCTCTCGCGCCTGCCGCGCTGGAGCGGGCGGCGCTGGCTCGCGACGGCGCTGCTGCTCGCGCTGTTGGGTCCGCTCGCGCCCGTCGCGTGCTTCCGCGTCGTCGACCCGCTGGCGAGCAGCATCATGCTGCGCGACGGCTTCGCGCGGCTGTTCTCGGGCGAGGGCTGGATTGCGCACGAGTGGGTCGATTGGGACGAGATCGCACCCGCGATGCGCTTCGCGGTCGTCGCAGCGGAGGACCAGCGCTTCCCGGAGCACGACGGCTTCGACTTCGAGGCGATCGGAAAGGCGGCGAAGCACAACCGCAAGAGCGAGCGCAAGCGCGGCGCCAGCACGATCTCGCAGCAGGTCGCGAAGAATCTCTTCCTCTGGCACGAGCGCAGCTGGCTGCGCAAGGGACTCGAGGTCTACTTCACCGTCGCGATCGAAACGGCCTGGCCGAAGCGACGCATCCTCGAGGTCTATCTGAACGTCGCGGAGCTCGGCGACGGCGTGTACGGCGTGGAGGCGGCGTCGCAGAAGTTCTTCGGCCGCAGCGCGAGCAAGCTCACCGCGCGCCAAGCGACGACGCTCGCCGCCGTGCTGCCGAGCCCGAAGAAGATGCGCGCGAGCGCGCCGGGCCCCTACACGCAGCGGCGCGCGCGCTGGATCGAGCAGCAGATGCGGCAGCTCGGGCAAGAGCACCTCGCGGGGCTCGACTGACGCGAGCGAAGCGCGCAGCGAGGTGCAGCCGAGCGGAGCCAACCGGGAGTGCGAAGTGCGCTGCGAGCTCCCGGGACCGGTTGCTCGCGCATCGTTTCCAATCCACCTACGGTCGCGCGCCGCATTCGCAGGAGCTCCGATGCCCACGCACTGGAAGCGCGATCTCGAGACCGACGGCAGGAAATTCCGCGACTGGCTCGCCCGCACGATTCCGGGCGCGAGCGACGTCGCGATCACGCCGCTGACCTCGCCGACGAGCAGCGGCTTCTCGAACGAGACGCTGCTGTGCGAGGCGACCTGGAGCGAGCGCGGGGCGCAGCGCAGCGAGTCGCTCGTCGTGCGCGTGCAGCCGATCGGATATCAGGTGTTCCCCGAGTACGACATGGGCCTGCAGTTCCGCACGATGCAGCTGCTCGGCCGCACCGACGTGCCGGTGCCGCGGGCGCTCTGGCTCGCGGAGCGCGACACCGAAGTCTTCGGCGCGCCGTTCTACGTGATGGCGTGCGTGAACGGGCGGGTGCCCACCGACCAGCCGCCGTATCACGCGGGCGGCTGGATGCACGAGATCTCGCCCGAAGAGCGCCGCGCGATCTTCCTCGGCGGCTTCGAGGCGATGGCGAAGATTCATCGCCTCGACGTGGAGAAGACGGGCTTCGGCTTTCTGCGCAAGCCGGGCTTCGCGAACGGGCTCGAGCAGGAGCTCGCCTTCTACCGTAATTACTTCGCGTGGGCGGCCGCGGGCCGCGAGCAGCCGATCATCGAGCGCGCGCTCGCGTGGCTCGAAGCGAACGAGCCGAGCGGCGAGCCCAACGGCCTCGTCTGGGGCGACGCGCGCATCGGAAACATCCTCTTCGACGGCACGCGCGTGGCCGCGGTGCTCGACTGGGAGATGGTGACGGTCGGCAGCCCCGAGAAGGATCTCGGCTGGGCCGTGTTCCTCGACCGCCACCACAGCGAGGGGATCAACACGCCGCGGCTCGCGGGCTTCCCGAGCTACGACGAAGCGATGGCGCACTACGAAGCGCTCTCGGGCCACCGCGTGAAGCACCTGCACTACTACCAGGTGTTCGCGGGCTTCCGCTTCGGCGTGGTGATGATGCGCATCGCGCAGCAGCTGCTGCACTACGGCCTGATGACCGCGGAGCAGAGCCGCGCGATGGAGCAGAACAACACCGTCACGGAGCTCACGGCGAAGCTGCTCGGCGCGCCGCATCCGCAGGAGTTGTTACGGCCGTAGCCGTCGACGCGGCTCAGTACGCCAGGCACCCCTTCAGCTCGTCGAAGGGCAGCATCACGTGCGTGCGGAAGGGCTCGCGCTCGCACAGCGCGGCATACCCGCGCGCGACGTTCGGCAGCAGCTCATCCGTGACGTCGAGGTTGGTGTAGCGGTACATCAGCGCGCCGACGGGAACGTCGGCGAGCGACAGCGCGTCGCCCAACAAGAAGCGGCGCCCCGCGAGCGCACGGTCGAGGATGCGCATGTAATGGCGGCAGCGCGCGAGCAGGAGCCCGTTCTGCGCGACGTTTCGCTGCGCCGCGGGCGTGCGCCAGTGCCCCCAGAACAGGTCCATGAACGCCGCGTCGAGCTGCGCCTGCGACCAGTCCATCCAGCGCTCGAAGCGGCTGCGCTCGGCGGGGTCACTCACCCAGAAGCGCTCGGGTGCGAGCTTCGCCGCGAGGTACCGGAGGATGGTGTGCGACTCCCAGATCGCGACGTCGCCATCCACGAGCGTTGGCACGCGCCCGTTCGGGTTGAGCGCGCGATAGGACGGCGCATCGAGCCCGCCCGCATCGCCACCGGTCGCGACGAGCTCGTAGTCGACGCCGAACTCGCCAAGGAACCACAGCACTTTCTGGCAGTTCGAGGAAGTGCGGCGCGCGTAGAGCTTCATGCGGGCCCCTCTGCCTCGATCGAGCGGCACGCGCGCGCTACGGCTGCGGCAACGCGAACGCCATCAGCGCGTCGTTCGGCGGCGTGCCGAGAATGCCGTGGCCGCCGGCGGCCACGACCACGAACTGCCGGCCCGTCGGCGTCAAGCGATACGTCATCGGCGTCGCGTGCGCGCCCGTCGGCAGGCGGCGCTTCCAGACTTCTTCGCCGGTCTCGGTGGAGAACGCGCGCAGGTAGAAATCCGTGGTGGCGCCGATGAACACGAGGCCACTCGCGGTGGCGATCGGGCCGCCGATGTTCGGCGTGCCGATCGGCAACCAGATCGGGAACGGCGCTTGGTCGCGCGTCGTGCCGAGCGTGACCTCCCACTTCTTCTCGCCCGTCACGGTGTCGATCGCGATGAGCTGGCCCCACGGCGGCGGCGTGCACGGCGCGCCGAACGGCGAGAGCAGCGGCATGCGATCGAGCGCGTAGGGCGAGCCCGCCTGCGGTTCGATGCCGAACGGATTCTCCGTCGCGTGTGAGGCCACATCTTCCTGCGGGACGAGCTGAATGCGGCCCGCGATGCGCTGCACGTTCGTCACGACGACGCGGCGATGCGGATCGACCGCCACGCTGCCCCAGTTCATGCCGCCGACGTAGCCCGGATACTGCACCGAGCCTTCGAGGCTCGGCGGCGTGTAGATCCCGTCGTGGCGCAGCGCTTCGATCTGCCTGCGGCACGCGGCCTTGTCGATCGGCGTGAACCCGAACGCGTCGTCCGGGCCGAACTCGAACGGGTGCAGCGGCTCGGGCTTCGTGGTGAACGGCTGCGTCGGAGCGAGGTACTCGCCGGGAACCGCGCCTTCTTGCGGCACGGGGCGCTCCTCGATCGGGAAGAGCGGGGCACCCGTCTCGCGGTTCAGGAAGAACAGCATGCCGAGCTTCGTCGGTGCGATCAGGCCGGGCTGCGCGCCGCCTTCGCCGCGGAAGTCGAACAGCACCGGCTGCGAGGCGATGTCGTAGTCCCAGATGTCGTGATGCACGGTTTGGAAGTGCCAAGCCACGCGGCCGTCGTTCACGTCGAGCGCGACGATCGACGCCGAGTACGCGTCCGCGCCTTCGCGGTGGCCACCGTAGTAATCCGGCGAGGTGTTGCCGGTCGGCACGTAGACGAGGCCGCGCTCGAGGTCGACCGAGAGCGCGCTCCACGCGTTCGTCGTGCCGCGCTTGTAGAGCACGCCTTCGCCGCGCGGCGCGAGGCCGGGGTGCTCCGGCGGAATGGGGTCCCACGCCCAGGCGAGCGCGCCCGTGCGCACGTCGTAGGCGCGCACGACGCCGCTCGGTGCATCCACGCGACGCGAGTCGAGCACCATCGTGCCCGTGACGATGCGATCGCGCACGATCACGGGCGGCGACGTCACGCCGTACTCACCCGGCTTCGCATCGCCGATGCCCGCCGCCAGATCGACGGTGCCGCCAGCTCCAAACTCCGCGCACGGCTTGCCCGTGCGTGCGTCGAGTTCGATCAGGCGCGCGTCGATCGTGCCCATCACGATGCGCTCGCGGCACGCAGCGCCGAACACGGCGCTCGGGTCCGTCCACTGCGAGACGCCTCGGCAGTTGAGAATGTAGAAGCCCTTCGCATCGACCGCGGGATCGAAGCGCCAACGCTCTGCGCCGGTCTCGGGATCGAGCGCGAACACCTTGTTACGGGGCGAGCAGTACACGAGCGAGCCGGCGGCGATGATCGGCGTCACTTGCAGCGAGCTCTTGCTGAAGCCGCCCGTGCCGTCGAGCACGTCGCCCGAGCGATGAATCCACGCGAGCTCGAGGTCGCCCACGTTGTCGGGCGTGATTTGTGTCAGCTTCGAGTAACGCGAGCCGCCGGCGTCGTTTCCGTACGCGCTCCAGCCCTCGATCGGGCCCGTGAGATCGGGTGTGCTCTCGGAGCAAGCGAGTGCGAGTGCGGCGAGAACGACGAGCGAGGCGCGGCGAAACATCGGGGCTCCCTGGCGAAAGAAGGGGCGCAGATTCGCAGAGCGCCGCGCGATACGCTGCGCCGCTTCACACGAACGGAGATGCCATGACGAAGACGTTGCCCCTCACGCCCGACGAGCTGCTCACCACGACGCGCGCGGTGCGCAAGCGCCTCGACTTCACTCGCCCCGTCGAGCTGAGCGTGATCCGCGAGTGCCTTGAGATCGCGCTGCAAGCGCCGACCGGCAGCAACGCGCAGGGCTGGCAGTTCGTGGTCGTCACCGACGCCGCGAAGCGCGCCGCGCTGGCCGAGCTCTACCGCAAGGCGTGGGCCGTCTACGAAAAGATGCCGATCGCCGCACACCACGTGCACGCGCACGACCCGTCGATGAAGGAGATTCAGGAGCGCGTGGTCTCGTCCGCCGAGTACCTCGCGTACAACCTCGAGAAGGCGCCCGCCTTCTTGATCCCGTGCCTCATGGGGCGACTCGACGCAGGCGCGGGTCCGATGATCAACATGATGGCCTCGGCCACGCTCGGTTCCCTGTTGCCCGCGGTGTGGAGCTTCATGCTCGCCGCCCGCGCGCGCGGCCTCGGCACGTGCTGGACCACGCTGCATCTATTCCACGAGCAGGAGGCGGCGAAGATCCTCGGCATCGACTTCGCGAGCGTCGCGCAGTGCGCGCTGATCCCGATCGCCTACACGAAGGGCACCGACTTCAAGCCCGCGCCGCGCAAGCCGCTGGACGGCGTGCTGCACGTGAATCAGTGGTGAGCGTTCGCACTCACGCGAACATGATTACCTGCCGTGCCACCTTGCCCGCCTTCATGTCCGCGAACGCGGTGTTGATCTCGTCGAGCTTGATGCGGCCCGAGATCATCTCGTCGAGCTTGAGGCGGCCGTCGAGGTAGAAGTTCACGTACTTCGGCATGTCGATGCGGAAGCGGTTGCCGCCCATCATCGAGCCGAGGATGCGCTTGCCTTGCAGCACGATGTCGAGGCCGGCGAGCGGCACGTCGACGCCGGCAGGCACGACGCCCACGAACACCGCGGCGCCGCCCTTGCGCGCCATCATCACGGCTTGGCGGCAAGTCCCGGGCGTGCCGATGCACTCGAACGCGTAGTCGACGCCGCCGGGCGCCTTCGCCATCAGCTGCGCGACGGGGTCGCCCTTGCTCGCGTCGATGCCGTCGGTCGCGCCGAGCTTCTGCGCGAGCTCGAGCTTCCACGCCGCGGTGTCGACCGCGATGATGCGCGACGCGCCGCCGATGCGGGCGCCTTGGATCGCGCTGAGGCCAACGCCGCCGCAGCCGATCACCGCGACCGTGTCGCCCGGGCGCACCTGCGCGGTGTTGAGCGCGGCGCCGACGCCAGTTGTTACGCCGCAGCCGATCAGGGCGGCGCGGTCGAGCGGCATCTCGGGGTTGATCTTCACCACCGCGGTCTCTGGCACGAGCATTTCTTCCGCGAACGCGGAAAGGTGCGCCATCTGGAAGATCGTCTCGTTGCCCTTGCTGAGGCGCGGCTTCGCGTCGCGCGCGCGCATCGTCGCGGTGCCGCCGCAGAGGTTCGGCTCGCCGCGCAGGCAGTAGTAGCAGTTGCCGCAGAACGCGCTGAGGCAGCCGATCACGTGGTCGCCGGGCTTCACGTGCGTGACTTGGCTGCCGACCGCGAGCACGATGCCCGCGGGCTCGTGGCCGAGCACGCACGGCGGCGGCACCGGTAGCGCGCCTTCGAGCACGTGCAGATCGCTGTGGCAGACGCCGCACGCGACGGTCTTGATGCGCACCTCGCGCGGGCCCGGGTCGTCGATCTGGATCTCTTCGATCGAGAGCGGCTGGTGGTAGGCGCGGAGGACGGCGGCTCGCATGGGGGCTCCTTGGACTGAGTTGTTACTGAGGCGGCGCTAAGCGCTCGCGTGCGCAGGATCCTGCTGCAGCTCGATCGTGTTGCCGGTGGGGTCCGCGATCCACACGATGCGAACGCTGCCGATCGTCATGTCGCGCATCTCGATGCCGGCGCCGCCGATCTCCGCGATCGCTTCATCGAGATCGGCGACGTACCAGGAGACGTGCGTGTTGACGGGCTCGCGCAGCTCGCCCTTCTTCTCCACGCCGATCAGGTGCATCTGCACGCCGGCGTGCTCGACCCAGAGCCCCATTGCGGAGCCGAACACCGGCTCGCGGCCTGGGAACGAGATCGGCACTTCGGGGATGCCGAGCAGCTTCGTGTAGAACTCGCGCGCCTCGGCGACTTTGCCGGCGACGTTGTAGGCCATGTGGTTGATGCGGGTGATCTTCATGCGCGTCCCCCGTTGACGAGTGACGCGACCGTATCACGCGTCCCGCCCTCGCTGCGCGCGGTCCGTCGGCGTACCGTGCCGCGCCTTCCACGAAGGAGACCCCCGTGATCAAGCTGTACGGCGTGCCGACCTCGCGCGCGGGGCGCTGCATCTGGGCGCTCGAAGAGCTCGGGGTTCCCTACGAGCTCGTGCCGGTGAGCTTCACGGGCGACAACAAGAAGCCCGAATACCTCGCGGTAAACCCGAACGGCCGCGTGCCCGCACTCGACGACGATGGCCTGATCCTGTTCGAGTCGCTCGCGATCAACCTTCACCTCGCGCGCAAGTATGGCGTCGAGAACGGGCTCTGGCCCGCGTCCGCCGACGATCAGTCGCGCGCGATCCAGTGGTCGCTGTGGACGGCGAACGAGCTCGAGCCGCACGTGATCGCGCACCTGCTGAACTCGCGGATGCTGCCCGAGCCGATGCGCGACGCAGCGAAGGCGAAGGCCGCGGTGGAGGCGCTGCCGAAGCCACTCGCAGTGCTGAACGGCGCGCTCGCCGGCAAACAGCACGTCCTCGGCGGCGGCTTCACGATCGCGGACCTCAACATCGCGGCCGTGCTCACGCTCGGCTGGAAGATGAAGGCCTTCGACGCGGCGGCGTTCCCGAACGTCGCCGCGTGGCTCGAGCGCGCGAACGCGCGAGAGGCGGCCGTGCGCGCGAACGCGAAGCGGAGCTGACCGGAGCGGCAGGTCGGGGCGTGTGCGATGAAGCCGCAACTACGGAGGGTCAGACCCTGCGTCCCGCGGGGCGCAACTTTGCAGGGTCTGACCCCTCGCCCCGAGGGACGCAGCTACGCAGGGTCTGACCCCAACGCATCCCCCAGCCCCCAGAGATCGTCGTGACGCGCATCCCCGATCGCACACCCATTCTCGTTGGCGCCGCGCAGATCGTGCAGCGCGCGGAGGATCCGCTGCGCGCGCGTGAGCCGCTCGCGCTGATGGAGGAGGCGCTGCGCGCCGCGGCGGAAGACGCGGGCGCGCCGCAGCTGCTCGCGGACGCAGACTGCATCGCGGTGTGCGCGGGACTCAGTCACTACGGCGATCCGGCGCGCTGGCTCGCGCAGCGCTTCGGCGCGCGCGCCGAGAGCGTGCTCGGGCTGATCAGCGGCACGACCTCGCAGCAGTTCGTCGCGGATGCAGCCCGCGCGATCGCAGCAGGGAAACGCGACGTCGTGCTGATCGCGGGCGGCGAAGCGGAGCACAGCGCGCGCCGAGTACGCCGTGCGGGCGCGAAGCCCGAGCGCAGTCGCGCGGAGGGCGCGCCCGATCGCACGATCGGCGTGCACGTCAGCGAGGCCGAGTGGCGCGGCCGGCCCGACGGCGACGCGGGGCTCGTCACGCCCGCGGCCTGCTTCGCCGTGTTCGAGACGGCGATGCGGCATCGCTACGGGCTGAGTGTCGCCGCGCATCGCCGGCGCATCTCGGAGATGTGGGCACGCAACGCGCGGGTCGCATCGCGCAATCCGCACGCCTGGATCCGCCGCGCGCCGAGCGCGGAGGAGATCGCGACGCCGAGCCCTGACAACCCGTGGGTCGCGGCGCCGTACACGAAGCTGCTCGTCGCGAACATGGTCGTCGACCAAGCCGCGGGGCTGATCCTCACGTCCGCCGAACGCGCGGGCCGGCTCGGCATTGCCGAGGCGCGCTGGGTGTTCCCACAGGCGAGCGCGGAGGCCGTGGTGGTGCGCCAGATTTCGGAGCGCGAGAGCCTCGCCGCCGAGCCACCGCTCGCGCTCGTCGCGCAGCGCGCCTGCGAGCTCGCGGCGCTCGATCCGATGCGCGCGGACTTCCTCGACTTCTACTCGTGCTTTCCCGCGCCCGTGCAGTTCACCGCCGAGGCACTGGCGATTCCGCTCGAGCGCGAGCTGACCGTGACCGGCGGACTCACCTACGGCGGCGGTCCGCTCAACAACTACGTGCTGCACGCGATCGCAACGGTGTTCGCGCGCCTGCGCGAGAGCGCCGGTGCACGCGCGCTCGTCACCGCGGTCGGCGGGAACTTCTCGAAGCACGCGGCCGGCGTGTACGGCTGCGAGCCGCTCGCTGGCGGCTTCGCGTTCGCGGACCTGGCGGACGACGTGCGCGCCATGCCGCAGCGCGCGTACGAGCAGGGCTATACGGGCGACGCGGAGATCGAGGCGTTCACAGTGCTCGCCGACGCGGGGCGCCTCTCGCGCGCCGCGATCGCCTGCCGCACGCCGCGCGGCGCGCGCACCTGGGCGCGGGCCAGCAACGCCGCGCTCGCGGAACGCTTCGCGCACGAAGATCTCGTGGGCGCGCGCGTGCGCATCGCGAGCGACCGCGAGATCGGGCTCGGCTGAGCGCGAACGAATTCGCCCGCACGCTCTCCGGCGTTGCAGAATGCGCGGATCGGAGGCCGCGCAATGAGCTACGCAGGCGAGCGGGTCATCTTCGACGCGGACAGCCACCTGATGGAGCTGCCCGACTTCTTGTCGCGCCACGCCGACGCGAAGACGCGCGAGCTGCTGCCATCGCTCGCGTCCGTAACAACCGGACAGTTCGATCCGGGCGCGTTCTCGGGCCAGCGCGGCCACGCGCCCGAGGTCGTCGCCGAGCTCGAGAAGCTCGGCGATCGCCTCACGCGCGGACCGAAGTGGCACGCGGCGCTCGGCGCGTTCAGCGGCTCAGAGCGGGGCCGCGCGCTCGATCTGCTCGGCTTTCGCGCGCAGGTCGTGTTCTCCTCGTTCTGCGCGCGCCTCATCTTCGAGGCGCCGCTCGAAGCCGCGTACGCGACCGCGCGCGCACACAACCGTGCGATGGCCGAGTTCTGCGACGCGGATGAGCGCTTGATCGGCGTCGCGATGGTGCCGCTCGACGATCCCGAGCGGGCGCTCGCCGAGATCGAGCACGCCAGCGCGCTCGGCCTCGGCGCGATCTGGATCTCCGCCGACGCGCCGGGCGGGCGCTCGCCCGGTCACCCCGCGCACGACCGCATCTGGGCCACGCTCGCGGAGCGCGCGCTCCCGTTCATCCTCCACGTCGGCAGCTCGCCGCTTTCGATTCCCGCGCCGTGGATGAACGACGGCCACCCCGAACGAAAGACGGCGCGCGGCGGCGCGGAGGTGATCGGCTCGAAGGACCTCACGGTGATCCACCACGGCGCGCACCGCTTCCTCTCGGCGCTCGTGCTCGACGGCGTGCTCGAGAAGTTCCCCGCGCTGCGCGGCGGCGCGATCGAGATTGGCGCCGGCTGGGTGCCCGACATGATCCGGCGCCTCGATCACGCGGCGGCGATCTGGGCGAAGTCCGAGCCGCACCTCGCGCAGATGAAGCGCACGCCGTCGCAGCAGATCCGCGCGCAGCTGCGCTTCACGCCGTATCCGTTCGAGGACGTGGCCGAGCTCGTGCGCGAGTCGTCGCCGGAGCTCTACCTCTTCTCGTCCGACTACCCGCACGCCGAGGGCGGGCGCGATCCGATCGGGCGCTTCGAGGAGTCGACCGCGGCGCTCGGCGAAGACGCGCGCGCGGGCTTCTTCGCGCGCAACTTCGCCACGCTATTCCCGGCAAGCGCAGCGAGCTGACGCTCGGCGTCGCGGGTTACTCCGCGGCGCGCAGGGTCGTCAGGGCGAACACGAGCAGCGTGCCGTGGCCGTCGAGGAAGCGCGTCTCGATCCAGCCGTTGCGCCCGCGCTTGCGGATCACTTCGCTCTCGATGAAGAAGCCGTCCTGGATCGGCTCGAAGTAGTCGATGCGCATGTTCATCGTGTGCAGCCAGCCGCGCGGCGAAGTCGGCGGCTGCCCCGCGCGATAGGTGAGCAGCGCGACGAGGTCGACGTAGGTGGGCGTGAAGCCGCCGAACAAGTCCCCGCGCGGGTTGCGCACCTGCGGCGGGAGATGGACGCGCAGGCGCAAGAAGCCGTCGCGCTCCTCGAGTAGCTCCCACTCGTACGCCTCGAGGTAGTCGCCGACGGGATGCCCGCGCCCCATCAGCCGCCCCGCCGCCCGCTCGGCGAACACGCGCCGCAAGCCTTCGGGGAACTCGGGCAACTTCGCCTCGTGCGGCTTCGTGCTCATCGGCCGGGCACGCTAGCGACACGCCACCGCACGCTGCCGGACGCCCGCCGACAGGCGCCATTCCGGCCGGGCCGAATTGGCTCCCCCGTCCTGCGCTACGCGAGTTCCGCCCGCACGCGCAGCGCCGCCGGCACACGGAACACCGAGGCGCCCCAGGCGAGGGGCGCCGCGTCGCGCGCGAGCGACTTCGTGCGCGCGACCAGCGCGCCGAGCGCCTCCTGCGCCTCCATGCGCGCGAGGTGCATGCCGAGGCACGCGTGCGTACCCGCGCCGAAGGCGAGGTGCGGATTCGGTGTGCGCGCGACGTCGAAGGCGTCGGGGTTCGGGAACTGCGCGGGGTCGCGGTTCGCGCTCCACAGCGAGAGCCACAGCGTCGTGTTCGCCGGGATCGTGCGGACATCGAGGTTCGCGTCCGCGTGCAGCACGCGCGTCGTCATCCCGATCGGGCCTTCGAAGCGCAGGCACTCCTCGATCGCTGAGCTTGTTAGGGACGGATCGCGCCGCAGGCGCTCCTGCTGATCGGGATGATCGATCAGGTTCTTCGCGCCGAGCCCGATCAGGCCGATCGTCGTCTCGAAGCCCGCGACCAGCAGGCCGATGCTCTGAATCAGCAGCTCGGTCGGCGAGAGCTGGTCACCGGCTTCCTCGGCGCGAATCAACGTCGAGATCAGGTCGTCGCCGAGGTGCTTGCGGCGCTCTTCGATCAGCGCGTTGAAGTAACCGGCGAGCTCCTGCACGGTCGCCTCGACGCGCGCGCGCTCCTCGCCAGCGAGATAGGAGCCCCGCAACAAGTGCGTCGCCACCCCGGTCCAGCGCGTGAAGCGCGCGCGGTCGGCGCTCGGCACGCCGAGCATCTCGCAGATAAGCTGGCTCGGGAGCGGCAGCGCGAGCCCGGCGATCAGGTCGAACTCGCGCTGCTCGATCGCCTCGTCGACGAGCCCGCGCACGATCTCCCGGGCGCGCGGCCGCAGCTTCTCCGCCGCGCGCGGTGTGAAGGCCTTCGCGACGAGCTTGCGCAGCCGCGTGTGCGTGGGCGGATCCTGCTGCAGCATGAACTGCCCGCCCGCGCCGTTGCTCCCGCCTCCGCCCATCGCGTTGCCCGGTGCCGTCCCGTCCGTGCGACGCACGCCGCACGGCAGCTCGCGCAGCACGCGCACGCAGTCGGCGTAGCGGTACACGCGCCACAGCTGCGCGGGCGTGTGGTTCACCGGCGCGCGTGCGCGGAACCACGCGAGCGACGGGAACGGGTCGTCCCAGCGCTCGGCATTCGGGCTCTCAGGATCGACGCCGTGCCACGACGGCTCGGCTTGGGGAGTTCGCAGCATGGGCACCTCGGCAGCGCGATGCGAACTTCGCGGAATCGAGGAGCGCGAGCCAGCTCCGCGACGAGCGTCTCTCTGCTGTTGGCGGCATATGCTCGCGCGATGCGTGAGGCAGCCCCCGCAACCTGGGTGCGCCGCATGAACGCGGCGACCATCGATGGACTCGTGTACGTGCTGCTCGACGGCTGCTGATCGCGCCTCTTCGGGCAATCCACTCCATGCGCCTCCTGCTTTACCTCCAAGTGCCCCACTTCGTGCTCGGCGGCATCGGATACGAGTTCTACATAGGCGCCCTCACCCTGCTCGAGATCAACGGGGCAGGAGACTTCCTCGTCAAACCTGGCGGCGGCGCGGGCTTTCAGATGACGTTCGACGCGTCGGCCCAATGGGCAGTCAGCGTGAACTTCGCGCCGTTCGTTTTCCTCGCGTGGCTCGGCAGGGTCGAGCGCGCACTGTTCCACCTTGCGGATGTGCGCGCGGGCCTCGCGAAGGGCGACTGCTAACGCCTCCCCACCGCCCCGCGCTGTGCGCGCTCGATCAGCCGCTGGCGCACCTGCGCTTCGTCCACGCCCTGGTCGTCACGGAACGCGACCGCGAAGGCGCCGGCCATCTGCTTGATCACGTCGCCGACGGTGGCGTAGCCGGCGGCGTAATCACTCGGCTTCTTCCCGCCTTTGCCGGGCGCGGGGCGCACGTCGACGTGCTTCGCCTGCGCGCGCAGCGCCCCCACGGTTGCCTGCGCGCGCGGCAAATGGCGGAACGGGTCGTACGAGAACACGCGCATCGCGTTCTTGTGCGTGATCGCGTCGACCTCGGCGTCGGGCACGCCGGCGAGGCTCTCCCAGAGCGCTTCGGGCGCGTTAGGCCATGTGCTGTCGCTGTGCGGGTAGTCGCACTCCCAGGTGATCGACTCGACTCCGATCAGGTCGCGGTTGCGCACGCCGACGGCGTCGTCGATGAAGCACACCACGACGTGCTCGCGGAACACGTCGCTCGGGAGGCGCCCGCCGAAGTCGTTGAGTGTCCACTTGTGGTGGTGGCGGTGGACGTAGTCGGCGCGCTCGAGGAAGTACGGGATCCAGCCGATGCCGCCTTCGCTGAGCGCGAACTTCAGGTTCTTGTACTTGGGCAGGAACTTCGAGTAGACGAGCTCGTTCACGCCGCCGAACAGCGAGATCGGCGTGCCGGTGATCATGATCTCCACCGGCGCCGTCATGTCCTGCAGGTTCATCCCCGTGCCGGAGCCGATGTGCATGCACAGCACCGTGCTGCACTCGTCGGCGGCCTCCCAGATCGGCGTCCAGTAATCACTGTGCAGGCTCGGGTAGCCGAGGCCCGGCGGAACGTCGGGGAACGTCATCGCGTGGCAGCCGCGCTTCGCGAGGCGGCGAATCTCGTCGGCGGTCGCCTTGGGATCCCACAACAGCGGCAGCGCGAGCGGAATGAAGCGGCCGGGCGCGCCGCCGCACCAGTCGTCCACGTGCCAGTCGTTGTACGACATCGTGAGCACGCGCCCGAGCTCCTTGTCCTCGAGGCGCCCGAACAGCTCGCCGCAGAAGCCCGTCATCGAGGCGAAGCACATCGAGCCGAGCACGCCGCTCGCGTTCATGTCGTCGACGCGCGCGCGCCGGTCGTAACAACCCGCGCGCAGCTGCTTCAGCTGCGTCGGCTCCATCCCGTACTCCTCGTGCGGCCGGCCGGCGACGGCGTTGAGGCCGATGTTCGGAATCTGGTGGCCTTCGATGTGCCACGCGTCGTTTCCGTCGTTCTTCTGAAGAAGCCGCGGCGCGCGTGTGCGCCACTTCTCGGGCACGTGGCGCTCGAACAAGTCCGGCGGCTCGCACACGTGGTCGTCGACCGAAACGAGGATCATGTCGTTCATCTGCATCGTGAGCCTCCGAGCGGGGTCAGCGTTGGGCGGGGGTGAGCGATGCGACCAGTGCGCCGATCGCGTTCCAGTCCACCACGTTCCTCCGCTCTAACAACGGCCACCGTATCACGCGGGCGGCGCACGCAGCGTGCGCGAAGATCGCGCCGAGGTCACCGCATGAGCTGGCTCGAGAACCTTCGCCTCGATGCAGAGGAGACCGCCCGCAATCTGCGCCTCCTGCGACGCGTGCTCGCGATCAAGCCCGAGGGTGCGTTCACCGTGGCGGACGCGTTCGAGGCGAACGTGCGGCGCGCGCCCGGCGCGATCGCGCTGCGCTTCGAGGAGCGCGTGCTCAGCTACGCCGCGCTCGACGCCGAGGCGAACCGCGTCGCGCGCTGGGCGCAGCGCGAGGGGCTCGCGCACGGCGATGTGGTCGCGCTCTTCATGCAGAACTGTCCCGAGTTCATCGCGACCTGGCTCGGGCTCGCGAAGCTCGGCGTCGTCACGGCGCTGATCAACACGAACCTCACGGGCATCCCGCTCGCGCACTCGCTGCGCATCTCGGGCGCGAAGCAGCTCGTGCTCGGGGCTGATCTCGCCGAGCGCTTCGCTTCGGCGGCGCCGCTGCTCGAACCGCCGCCGCGTGTGTGGGCGCGCAACGGCGACGCTCCGGGCGCGCAGAGCCTCGACGCCGCGCTCGAAGCCGAGAGCAAGGCCGCCTTCGATCGCGGCGCGCGCGCGAAGCTCCGCGCGAACCACAACCTCTTCTACATCTACACGAGCGGCACCACCGGCATGCCCAAGGCCGCGAACTTCAGCCATCACCGCTTTCTCGCGACCGCGACCGGCCTCGGCGTCGGCGCCGACCTAACAAGCGGTGACTGCACGTACGTCGCACCGCCGACGTTGCCTGCCACACGCTCGGAACGGGATTGCCGAGGCGCTCAGCGTTCGCGGCGAGCTTCCCGACGAGCGCGAGGTAGGCGGCCGGGTCCGGGGCGCGCACGATGAAGGCCTGGCTGATGCCTCCCGGCGACGTTTGCGCGCGCATAGAGCTCCGAAAGTGCGTGACTCGAACGCGGCGGCGATAGCACGCGCCGAGCGGCGGAATCGCCGCGCCGGCAGGTTCGCGGCAAGCCGGCCGCAGGCGGACGCGAGCGGTCGGAGGCGAACGCAGGATGGCAGGGGCGAGGCGCGACCGGACCGACCCGATCCCTCAGCGCCAGACGCCGGACGATCGACCTTCCCAGCGGCCTAGGCGCTCAGCGCTTCAGCCTGATCGGGCAGGCGACTCCAGTGCCGCCGAGGACGCAGTAGCCGTCGGGGTTCTTGTCGAGGTACTGCTGGTGGTAGTCCTCGGCGAAGTAGTACTCGGGCGCCTCGCGGATCTCGCTCGTGATCGCGCCGTAGCCCGCGCGCTCGAGCTCCTTGCCGAACATCTCTGCGCTCTCGCGCGCTGCCGCGAGCTGCTCCGCGCCGTACGTGTAGATCGCGCTGCGGTACTGCGTGCCGACGTCGTTGCCTTGGCGCATGCCCTGCGTCGGGTCGTGGCTCTCCCAGAACACGCGCAGCAGCTCGGTGTACGCGATCTGCTTCGGGTCGAACACGACGCGCACGACCTCGGTGTGCCCCGTGAGGCCCGAGCACACTTCTTCGTAAGAAGGATTGGGCGTGTAGCCGCCCGCGTAGCCGACCGAGGTGCTCCACACGCCGCGCGGTTGCCAGAACTTGCGCTCAGCGCCCCAGAAGCAGCCGAGCCCGAACATCGCGAGCTCGAGGTGCGCAGGGTACGGCGGCAGAAGCGCGTTGCCGAGCACGGTGTGGCGCGCCGCGACCGGCATCTTCTGCGCGCGGCCGGGGAGCGCCTCGGCGGACGAAACCAAGCGCTGCTTTTTGCGGAAGTAGTCGAGCACCATGACGCGTCTCCTGAGAATGGGCGCAACGTAGCCCGCGCAACGACGCGGGACGGGCCCCGCGGTACCGGCGCGCCGGACGGGCCCCGTCCACGGAGGCGCGTGCGGCTGAGACATTTCGGCCCGGCCGGAATGTCTCACGCGCGGTCATTCCGGCCGGGCCGAAATGACCGGGCCAACTCCGCACGCCCCGAACGCCTCGGCGCTACGGCAGCTCCGCACCGCCATCGAGCAGGGCGCTCGCGATCGCGGCGCGCTGCGAGCGCGCGTCGCCGAACGCGACGCGCGAGGCGAGCGCGCGGCGCAGGTAGAGGTGCGCGTCGCAGTCCTCGGTGAAGCCGTAGCCGCCGTGGAACTGCACGGCGCGATTGCAGGCGTGCGGGTACACCTCGTTCGCGGCGGCCTTCGCCATGCGCGCGAGCAGCGGCGCCTCCGCGTCGTTGGCTTCGAGCGCAGACGCCGCGACGTACACGAGCGTGCGCAGCTGCTCGACGCCGATGAGCACGTTCACGAGCGGGTGCTTGATTGCCTGGAACGAGCCGATCGGGCGATCGAACTGCACGCGCGTCTGCGCATACGCGGCGGTCAGCGTGAGCGCTGCATCGGCGCCGCCCGCCATCTCTCCGGCGAGCGCGATCTGCGCCCACGGGACGAGCGCGCGCCACGCGGCCTCGGCGTCGCCCGCGAGCACGTCACACGCGGCGCGCTCGAAGCGCACGCGGCCTTGGCGGCGGCTCGGGTCGATCACAACCTCTGCGTCGTGCGTGACGCCCGCGGCGCTCGCTTCCACCACCGCGAGTCGCAGCGCGCCGTTCTCGCGCGCGGGCACGACGAACACGCTCGCGCTCGGCGCTGCCCAGACGTGCGCCTTGCTCCCTGACAACCGCTCGCCCGCGATCATCGCGCTCGTCGCGTCCGCCTCCCACGCGCCGCTCGCCTCCGCGTGCGCGAGCGTCGCGATGCCGTCACCGCGCGCGATGCGCGGAAGCCAGCGCTCGCGCTGCGCATCGCTCCCCGCGAGCTCGATCGCCTTCGCTGCGAGGAGCGTCGGCACGAGCGGCGAAGGCAGCAGCCTGCGCCCCGATTCCTCGCAGATCACGGCGAGCGCCACCGCGACGAGGCCGGCGCCGCCGCACTTCTCGGGCGTGACGAGCCCCGTCCAGCCGAGCTCGCCCAGCTGCTTCCACCACGCCGGCTCGTCGCCGCGCGCGTCTTGCGCGAGGCGGCGCAGCTCCGCGGGCGTCACGCGCTCGGCGAGCCAGCGCCGCGCTTCGTCGCGCAGCAGCGCGTGGTCTTCGTCGTAGCGGAGGCGGACGCTCATCGCGGAGATCCTCGTTGTTAGGGACGCGGGGAGGGCGCGGGCGCCGGCTCGAGCGTGCCGCGCAGCGCGCGCACGTAGACGCACTCGGGGTCGCCTGGGTCGAGGTTGTCGATCGTGCCGCTGCGCACGTAGCCGAGCCGCGCGAGCAGCTCCCGCATCGGCGCGTTCGACGCGTTCGTCGACGTGAACAGCTTCGCGCTGGCGCAGCGCTCCTCCGCGGCGCGCACGAGCGCGCTGCCGATGCCTCGGCGCCGCGCGCTCTCGCGCACGACGAGGAGGCGCAGGAAGCCGTGGTCGTAGAACGTGTGATCGACGATCGCGAAGCCGAGCACGTCACCCGCAGCCCACGCGACGAGGCATTCGCCGGCGTCGATCGCGTGCCGCAGCGTCCGCACGCGCGCGCCGTCGCTCGCAGCGAGCGCGTCGAGCGCGCGCATGGCGTCGAAGTCGGCGGCGGTGGCCGCGCGAATCGCGATGTCGGCCGCGCGCGCCACTCAGCGGCTCTTCGGAAGCCCGAGCACCTTCTCGCCGAGCACGTTGCGCAGGATCTCGCTCGTGCCGCCGGCGATCGTGCCGATGTAGGAGTTGAAGTAGCTGTGCGCCCAGTCGCCCGAGTCCGCCACTGCGGGATCCTTCCAGAGCGTTCCGCCGAGGCCCGACAGCTCGAGGCCGAAGTCGGTCGCGCGCTGCGTGAGCTCGGAGCTGACGAGCTTGCCCATCAGTGGCAGCGCCTGCGGGCGGTCCACGGTGAGCCCCGGCGTGCGAATGCGCGCCGCGGCGTAGCGCAGCGCCACGGTCTCGATCGCGAGCGCGGCCAGCTTGTCGCGCACGATCGGATCGTCGCGCAGCGCGGCGGGCGCGCTCCGTAACAACTCGAGCAGCTCGCCGAGCGAGGCGCCGCCCACGCCCGACGCGCCCGCGGCCCCCTCGCTCGCGCCGCGCTCGAACGAGAGCGTCGCGGTCGCGAGCTCCCAGCCTTGTCCCTCGCGGCCGAGCAGCGTGTCCGCGGGGATGCGCGCGTTCGTGAAGATCACCTGATTGAAGCCGCCCTCGCCGGTGAACTTCACGAGCGGGCGCACCTCGACGCCGGGCGCGTGCATGGGCGAGAGGAAGTAGGAGATGCCCGCGTGCTTCACGGCGGCGGGGTCGGTGCGCGCTAGCAGGATCATGTGGTCCGCGAATTGCCCGAGCGAAGTCCACACCTTGTGGCCGTCGATGACGTAGGCGTCGCCGTCGCGCACGGCGCGCGTGCGCAGCGACGCGAGGTCGCTGCCCGAGCCCGGCTCGCTGAAGCCTTGGCACCAGATCTCGTCGGCCCGTAACAACTTCGCGAGGTAGCGCAGGCGCTGCGGCTCGCTGCCGTAGTGCAGGATCATCGGCCCCGCCCACGCGAGCGCGACGTTGTTCACGAGGAACGGCGCGCCGCCGCGCGCGAGCTCCGCATCGATCGTGCGCTGCGCGCCGCGCGCGAGCCCGCGTCCGCCGTACTGCGTGGGCCACTCCGCGCCGACGAAGCCGGCGTCGTAGAGCCGCGCCTGCCACGCGCGCAGCCACTGCATCTGCTGCGTGTTCTGCACGGTGAGCGCGTTCTGCGGCAGCGCGAACGCCGGCGCGGGAGGAAGGTTCGCGCGCAGCCACTCGCGGACGCGCGCACGGAGCTCGTCGTGTTCATCTGCCATGGGGCGCGCAGGCTACCGCGGGCCCCGGTCATTCTGGCCGGGGCGAAATGACCGGGCGATCAAAATGGCCCGGCCTGAACGTTCGCTCGGGTGCTACCTCCGCGCGCATGCGTCTCGCGACTTGGAACGTGAACGGCCTCCGCGCGCGGCTCGATTTCGTGCAGCACTGGCTCCGCGCGCGGCAGCCCGACGTGGTCGGCCTGCAGGAGCTGAAGCTCACCGACGAGCAGTTTCCGCACGACGTGTTCGCGCCGCTCGGCTACCGCGCCGTGACGCACGGGCAGAAGGCGTGGAACGGCGTCGCGATTCTCGCGCGCGAAGCGGCGCGCGTGGTGCAGACCGGGCTGCCCGGCCAACAAGAGATGGGCGCGCGGCTGCTCAGCGCCGAGGTCGCGGGTGTCGTGTTCACCACGGTGTACGTGCCGAACGGCAAGCACGTCACGCACGAGGACTACCCGCGCAAGCTCGCCTGGCTCGACGCTCTGGCCGAGCACTTTGCGAAGCACGGCATCGCGAGCGCGCCGCACTTGTTGTGCGGCGACTTCAATCTCTGCCCCACACCGCTCGACTCGTGGAACGAGCCCGCGCTCCACGGGCACATCTTCCACACCGACGACGAGCGCGCGCGCTGGCAGCGCTTGCTCGCGCTCGGCTTCAGCGATCTCTTCCGCGCGCAGCATCCCGACAAGCAGGCCTTCTCCTGGTGGGATTACCGCGACGGCGCCTTCCACCGCGGCCACGGCCTGCGCATCGACTTCGTGCTCGGCAGCGCGCCGCTCGCCGCGCGCGTGAAGGCAGTCGAGATCGACCGCGAGTACCGCAAGAAGCAGGACGGCTTCACGGCGAGCGATCACTCCCCGGTGTGGGTGGACGTCGCCTAGCGCGCCGCCGCCGACGGATCGAGCGAGACCGCGTCGATCTCTCTTCGCAACGTCGCGATCTCCGCCTCGCGCATCACGCGCAGGAAGTTCCCGCTCGCGAGCTTCGCGAGGTCCTCGTCGCTCCAGCCGCGCAGCACGAGCTCGGCGAACAGGTTCGGGTACATCGAGACGTCGCTCAGGTCTTCGGGGAACCCGAACGCGCCGTCGAAGTCGCCGCCGAGGCCGACGTGATCCACACCCGCGACGTCGCGTACGTACTCCACGTGATCCGCGACGTGCGCCGCCGTCACCCGCGGCAGCTTCAGCGCGCCGAAGATCTGCTTCCGTAACAGCTCGCGCGCGGCGTCGTCCTTCGCCGCCGCTGCCTGTTCGCGATACGCCTTCATCGCGGGCAGCACGACGTTCGCCATCTCCTGCGACACGAAGCCTCCGACGAACGTGACCATCACGATGCCGCCGTTCTCGCCGAGCGCGCGGAGCACCGCGTCGGGCGCGTTGCGCGGGATGTCGCAGATCGCGCGCGCGGCCTGGTGCGAGAAGATCACGGGCGCGCGCGACACGCGCATCGCATCCAGCGCCGTCTCGTCGCTCGCGTGCGACAGGTCGACGAGCATCCCGAGCCGGTTCATCTCGCGCACGACATCTTCGCCGAATGCGGTGAGCCCGCTGTGCTTCGCGGGCAGCGCCTGCGAGTCGGCCCAGTCGAGCGGCGCGTTGTGGATGAGTCCCATCGAGCGCACGCCGAGCTCGTAATAACTGCGCAGCAGGGCGAGGGAGCTCTCGAGCCCGTAGCCGCCTTCCATCGCGAGCAGGCCGCCGATCTTGCCGGCGCGCATCGCGGCCTCGAGCTCGTCCGCGCTGCGAGCGAGCACGACTTCGCCCGCGCTCGATTCGATCAGGCGCTTCATCAGCTCGATCTGCTCGAGCTGCATGCGCGCGGCGTGAGTCTCCTCGCCGGGAATGAACACGCTCCACAGCTGGCCGCCGATGCGGCCCGCGCGCAGGCGCGCGAGGTCGGTTTGCCCCTCGGGCCGCATCTGCGGAAACGCGCCGACGCTCAGCGTGCCGTCGCCCGCGGCCTCGCGCAGTGCGATCGCGAGGTCGTTGTGGCCGTCGATCACCGGCGCACGCGCGAGCACGGCGTGCGCGCGCGCGAGCGCCTGGTCACGGCTGAGCTTCGGCGGCCCCGCAGCGACTGCACTCGCGAGCGCGAGAAGCAGGACCGCGCCTCGCGCTGGCTGACGCTTCATCAAGCTAGGCCGGGAAGCTCTCACCGAGCGCTCGCTCCGAGACTTCCCAGAGTCGCCTCGCTTGCTGCGGATCGAGCGCGTACGGCGCGGCCCCCGCGGAGCCCGGCGGCGGCGCGGTGCCGGAGATCTGCGTCTCCTCGAGGTAGAGCCCACCCTTGCCGTCGAGCTCGGGCGCCGTCGCGCCCCACACTTGCGTCGACGCGCCCTGCTGCTCGTTCTTCCAAACCATGACGCCCTTCGATGCGCGCTGCTGCGAGCGCTCGGTGAGCAGCTTGATGTCCTCCTCCGTGAGGTGCCGGCCCAGCTCGGTGCGAATGCCGCCAGGGTGGTTGGAGAACGCGCGCACGCCGCGCGACGCGAAGCGGCGATCGAACTCGACCGCGAATAGGATGTTCGCGGTCTTCGCCTGGCCGTAGGACATCCACTTGTCGTAAGCGCGGCGCTCGAAGTGGATGTCGTCGAACACGACGGGGGAGAACTGGTGTCCGGCGCTGCTGACGGAGATCACCCGCGACGGCGCGCCCGCCTGCAGCGCGGGCAACAACAGGTTCGCGAGCAGGAAGTGGCCGAGGTGGTTCGTCGCGAACTGCATCTCCCAGCCCTCGGCGGTGCGCATCAGCGGGCAAGCCATCACGCCGGCGTTGCCCACGAGCATGTTCAGGCGCGCGTGCTTCGCGAGGAACGCCTTCGCGAAGGCGCGCACGCTGGCGGGCTTGTCGAGGTGCAGCTCCATCACCTCGAGCTGCGCCGCGGGATGCTTCGCGCGAATCGTGGCGGCTTGCTGCTCGATCTTCGGAACGTCGCGCGCGGCCATCACCACGCGCGCGCCCTTTGCCGCGAGCGCGCGCGCCGTCTCGACGCCGAGGCCGGAGCTGGCGCCCGTAACAAGTGCCAGCTTGCCGCTGAGGTCGATGCCTGCGAGCACGTCGTCGGTCGTGGACTTCGAGGAGAAGACGCGGGCCATGGGGGCCCCTTCTGAAAGTTGCGCGCCGTGCGAGCGGCGGGTTTACACAACTTTACGCCGCCGACGCTTCCGCGAAGCCTCTGCCGCGTAGCTTCGATCGAAGCGAAGCGCGCGCCCGACGCGCTTCACGAGGAGAACGCGATGAAGTTCACGATGAATCGACGGCGCTGGATCGGCCTCTCGCTCGCGGGCATCGCCGGCGCGGGCGCGCTCGGCGCGCTCTTCGCAGCGCCCGCTCTCGGCGGCGGCGGAGGCTGGCTCGGCCACGGCGGCGGACGCTGGGGCCATCACGGCCGGCATCACTTCGACGAGAGCGAAATTCGCGATCTGCGCGCGCTGCGCAGCGCCTTCGAGCGCGGCGGCATCGAGACGAGCGCGTGGCCCGACCCCGTGACGACAGCTGCGATCAGCGGCTCGCTCGTACTGGTCGCGATCGTGGCCGGCGTGATGCCCGCCCTGCGCGCCGCGCGCGTCTCACCGGCGGAGGCGCTGCGGGCGTACTGAACGCGGAATCGCGAAATCAGCGTCAGGCGCGAAGTCCGCGATTTCCCCCGATTCAACGAGTTGCGGTCGATGCTGCGAGAAAATCGCCAACTCGGCGTCAGACGCGTTTCCCTCGATTCCGCTCCGATAGAGTCGCGCTCCTGTCGCTGCACCGGAGTCGCCATGGCCGCCCTCGAACGCGCCCGCGCGCTCGCCCCATTGATCGAGCACTCGCCGCAGAGCGAAGGGTGGACACGCGTGAACGGAGGCGGACTCCGACGCCGGGTTCCGGGGGCGCGGGCATGAACGCCGCCGACCGCCAGCTCATCGCCGACGCCACCGCGTTCGCACTCGAGGCGCACCGCGGGCAACGGCGCAAAGGCACGAAGATCCCGTATGTCTCGCACGTGATTCGCGTTTGCGGCCTCGTGCTCGAGCACGGCGGCGATGCGCGGCAGGCAGCGGCGGGGCTGCTGCACGACACGATCGAGGATTGCGGCGTGAGCGAGGCGGAGCTGCGCGGGCGCTTCGGCGCAGACGTGGCGAAGATGGTGCGCGCGCTGAGCGACGTGCTCGAGGGCGACACGGCCCGTAACAAGTCCGACTGGCTGAAGCGCAAGCGGCGCTACGTGGCGCATCTCGCACGCGTGAAGAAGCGCGTTCGCCTCGTCTCGGCGTGCGACAAGCTCGACAACCTGCGCGCGCTGGTGGACGACGTCGCGACCCACGGCGTGCGCACGCTGCGCCGCTTCTCGGGCTCGCCGAGCCAGATCCGCTGGTACTACGAGGCCGTCATCGAGGCGCTCGGCACCGGCATCCCGCCGCGCTTGCGCGCAGAGCTGCGCCACCTCGCTGCCGAGCTCGCGCGCTTCGTTCCGGAGGCTTCAGAGAAACCATGAAGCTCGTTCGCAACTCGGTCATCGCGCTCTCCGTGCTGCTCGTCGTCGGGTTCTGCGCGCTGCCGCGCGTCGCCGATCGCACGATGAACGCCGTCGAACGCCCTGAGACTCCATTCGCGACGTCGCCCGCCGCGCGCGCGTTCCACGCCGAGCTGCGCATCGCGGATCTTCACGCCGACCCGCTGCTCTGGCCGCGCGACATCCTCGCGCGCGGCGACGCGGGGCAGGTGGACGTGCCGCGTCTGATCGAGGGCCGCGTGGTGCTGCAGGTGTTCGGCGTCGCGACGCAGTCGCCCTGGGGTCTCAACTTCGAGCGCAACTCGGCGGAGGCGTTCGACATGAACACGCCGCTCTCGATCGCGAGCGGCTGGAGCCCGCGCACCTACACGAGCCGCCTGGCGCGCGCGCTCACGCAAGCCGAGTTGTTGCGGAACGCGGCGGCGGGCTCAGGCGGGAAGCTCGCGCTCGTCGCGGGGCGCGCCGATCTCGCCGCGCATCTCGAAGCGCACGCGCGCGATCCGCAGCGCACGGCAGCGTTCCTCGGGCTCGAAGGCATGCACGCGCTCGACGGCAAGGTCGAATCGCTCGACGCGTTGCACGCCGCGGGCTTCCGCATGGTCGGCTTCGCGCACTTCTTCGACAATCCGTTCGCGGGCTCCTCGGCGGGCGAGGAGAAGCACGGGCTCACGGAGCTCGGCCGCGCTGCGGTGAAGCGCATGGGCGAGCTCTCGCTGATCGCGGACCTCGCGCACGCTTCGCCCGCCACGATCCGCGACGTGCTCGCACTCGCGACGCGCCCGGTCGTCGTCTCGCACACGGGCGTGCAGGCCACCTGCCCCGGCCCGCGCAATCTGAGCGACGACGAGATTCGCGCGATTGCCGCGAACGGCGGCGTGATCGGCATCGGCGCGTTCGCGGGCGCGGTGTGCGACACCGCGCCGCGCGCGGTCGCGCGCGCGATGAAGCACGTGCGCGACCTGGTCGGCATCGAGCACGTCGCGCTCGGCAGCGACTTCGACGGCGCCGTGACGACCGCGTTCGACATCAGCGAGACGCCCGTGCTCGTCGACGCGCTGCTGGCCGAGGGCTTCTCGCCGGAAGAAGTGCGCCTCGCGCTCGGCGAGAACACGCTCGCGCTGATCGCGAAGCTGCTACCGGAGTGAACGTGCCGAACAGATTCGAAGCGACCCTCGAGAGCGTGAAGTCGCACCGCGCCCCCGCGTGGTACGGCGAGGCGAAGCTCGGCATCTTCGTGCACTGGACGCCGGCGTCCGTGATCGGCTTCGCGCCGCGCGAGAAGGAGATCAACGAGCTCCTGCTCGAGCGCTACACCGACATGCAGGTCGAGGTGCCGTACACGGAGTGGTACGAGAACTCGCTGCGCTTCCCGAATTCGAGCGTCGCGATGTATCACCGCGAGCACTTCGGCGCGAAGCCGATGCACGAGTTCGCGGCAGAGTTCGCTCGCGTCGTCGAGGAGCGCTGGGATCCCGAGGCGTGGGCCGACGCGTTCGCCGCGGCGGGCGCGCGCTACGTCGTGCTCGTCACCAAGCACCACGACGGGTTCTGCCTGTGGCCCACGCGCGTGCCGAATCCGAAGCGCCCCGGCTTCCATACGCGGCGCGACGTCGTGGGCGAGCTGGCGCGCGCGGTCCGCGCGCGGGGCATCCGCTTCGGGACTTATTATTCGGGGGGGCTCGACTGGACCTTCGACGCGCGCCCGATCGCGAACATCGGCGACCTGATCGCCGCGGCGCCCGGCGGCGCCTACCCGCGCTACGCGGACGCGCACTTCCGCGAGCTGATCGAGCGCGTGCAGCCGGACGTGCTCTGGAACGACATCTCGTGGGCCGGCGACAAGGCCTCGCTGCTGCGCCTCTTCGCCGACTACTACAACGCGATCCCCGAAGGCCTCGTGAACGATCGCTGGTCGCCCGTCTACCCGATGGGGCGGCTGATGCGAATTCCGTTCGTGCGCAATCGCTTCAACGCGCGCGTGAAGGCCGCCGTGCTGAGAGCGCGCGCGGCGCTCACGCCGCCGCCCGGCGTGCACTGCGACACGCGCACGCCCGAGTACACGAGCTTCGCCGACGTGCGCCCCGAGAAGTGGGAGAGCGTGCGCGGGATGGACAAGAGCTTCGGCTTCAACCGCGCCTCGCGCCCCGAGGACTTCCTCTCGCGCGAGGCGCTGATTCACTCGCTCGTCGACATCGCCTCGAAGAACGGGAACTTGTTGCTGAACGTGGGGCCGCGGGGTGAAGACGCGCAGATTCCCGGCGAGCAGCTCGCTCGCCTGCGCTGGCTCGGCAGCTTCACGCGGCGAAACGGCGAGGCGCTCTACGCGACGAAGCCGTGGAAGCGCGCGGAAGGCAAGACCGCAGAGGGCCTCGGCGTGCGCTTCACCGCGCGCGGAGACACGGTCTACGCGTGGCTGATCGGCGCACCCGGCGCGAGCGCCGAGCTGTTAGGCGTGAGCGCGGAGGCGGCGCGGCTCGTGGGCGGCGGCGCGCTCGCGCTGGAGGCGACGCCGCGCGGCGTGAAGCTCGCGCTCCCCGCGCTCGGCGACGAGCCGGCGCATGCGATCGCGCTCAGCGGCGTGCGGGATCTCGCGAACGCTCAGGCCTGAGCCCTCGCCTCGATCTCACTGCGCAGCGCGCCGTGGCGCGCGCGCGAGATGTCGTAACGCGCCATCGCGAAGAGCGGCAGGATCAAGCTGAGCGCGACGAATGGCCCGGCCACGAGGCCGAGCCGCATGAGCACGTCGTCGGCGACCGCGCCCGGCTTCATGCCCGGCAGCACGCCGACCCACGCGATCAAGAGGCCGCCGAGTACGTTGCCGAGGCCCTGCGGAACCTTGAGGCCGAACGCGAGCGCCGCGAAGAACACGCCGTCCTTACGTTCACCGTGCTGCACTTCGTACTCGTCGGCGATGTCGGCGATGATCGACGGCCACACGCTGCCGTTGAGGACGAGCACGAGCACGGTCAGAAAGTTCGTGGCGAGCGCGATCCAGAAGATCGCGTCGGTGCCGTTCGCCGGGAGCAGCCCGAGCAGGCGCGCGCTCGGGAACCAGAGCGAGTTTGCGATCAGCACGAGCATCGTCGCGAAGTAGAGGGTCTTCTTCTCGAAGCGCTGGCTGAGCGGGCCGGTCACGAGGAACGCCACGAGGGTCGGCGCGATCGACGTGAGCGTGATGATCGAGGTCTGGGCGGTGGTGAACTCCCAGAAGTAGAGCCAGGTGAGCGCGGTGAACATGGTCGAGACGCCGGTGACGCCGCCGGCGATGAGGAGCGCGCCGAACACGCGGCGGAAGTTGTGGTTGCGGAGCGCGAATGCGACGTCGCGGAACGGGTCGAGCAACGTGAGCCTGCGCTGCTCGCGCGGCACCGGCAGCCGCGGGATCGCGGCGCGCGTGCCGAGCGCAGAGGTGAACGCGACCGTCACGATCACGGCCGCGGAGAGCGCCGCATAGATCGCGTAGTTGCTCTCGACGAGCCGGCCGTCGTTGCCCGCGCTCGAAGTGAAGATGAGCTGGTAGGCGGCGGTGGGCAGCAAGATTCCGCCGAGCCACGCGAGCACGTTGCGGTCGCCCGCGATCTGCGTGCGCTCGGCGTAATCGGTCGAGAGCTCCGCGCCGAGCGCGGTGTGCGGAATCGCGAAGAACGCGAGCAGTGCGCGCACCAACACCATGGAGGCCATGGCCCACGCGAAGAGCGCAGTCTGTGAGAGGCCCGCGGGCGGGTTGAACAGCAGGTAGAACGCGGCGGCGTAGGGCACCGCGGCGGCGAGCATGAATGGGTGTCGGCGACCGAGGCGCGAGCGCGTGTTGTCGGACCAGGTCCCGATCACCGGATCGATCAGCGCGTCGGCCACCTGCGCGACCATCGACGCGATGCCGAACAGCGCGCCCGGCAAGCCTGCGACCTGCGTGTAGAAGAGCAGCAGGAAGTGCACGACCGCGGCGTCCTTCACCGACGTCGCGGTCCCGCCGATGCCGTACGCGAAGCGCGCGGCGTAGCTCGTCTGCGCGGGCTGCACCCTAAGCGTTCCGCTGCGCTTCCAGGCGTGAGTGCCGGAGCTTGTACCTGAGGCGCAGCGGCAGCGCAGGGGCGCTGGGCTCAGCTGTCATGGCCTCCGCTGCGGTCGCGCTCATCGCGCGCTCAGACTGCGAATCGATAGGCGCCGCCGTCGCGCACGATCTTGCCCGCGGTCGGCGTCGCGAAGTGCGTGCCGATGATCAGCACGGGGCGATCCGCGTAGCGCGCGAGGAAGTCGTGGCGCGTTCTCTCTGCGGCGTCGCCGTCGCTGTCCGCGCTGCTGCGCCACTCCGGGTGCGAGCACTGCGCGGGGTGATGCATCAGGTCGCCCGTGATCACCGCCTCCTCGCCGCGCGAGGTGACGTGCACGCTCACGTGGCCGGGCGTGTGCCCGAGCGTCTGCTCGAGCTTCACCTCGTTCGTCACGACGTGATTCGGCGTCACGAGGTCGACCTTGCCCGCCTCGTACACCGGCAGCACCGACTCCTGCACCACGCTGCCGTACTGCGACTGCTCGGTCTTCGACCAGTGCTCGTACTCGGCACGGTTCCACAAGTACCGCGCGTTCTTGAACGTGGGCACCCACTTCCCGTTCTCGAGCGAGGTGTTCCAGCCGACGTGGTCGACGTGGAGATGCGTGCAGAGCACGGTGTCGATCGAGTCCGCGGGGAAGCCGGCCGCGGCGAGGTCCTTCAGGAATGGGCCTTGGCGCTTGTTCCAGTTGGGCACGTTCAGGTTCTTGTCGTTGCCGACGCACGTGTCGACGATGATGCGCTTGCCCTGCGACTCGATCAGCAGCGCGTGGATGCTCATGACGACCTCGCCGGCGTCGGTCGCGAAGTGCGGCTTGCACCACTCCAGCTCGGGCCGCGCGAGGTTCTCGGCGGTGAGGTCGGGCAGGATCCAGGTCGCTTTCCCGGCGACCTCGACCTCGGTGATCTTCGTGATCGTGACGTCGCCAATCTTCCACTTCATCCGAGGTCTCCTGGCTGCTTGTTAGGGGGTGGTGCGCTCGTTCTCGGGGCGAACGACGCGGCCGTAGCGGCCCTGCTGCAAGAGAGGGCTCGCGCAGGTGCCGGGCTTGCGGTCGTAGCTGAGCAGCGCGACCAGCCGGTCGCGCGCGCCGCGGATCTTCGAGACGCAGTGGAGCGAGTGGCGCCCCTGGAAGAGCAGCAGCGTGCCGGGCTCCATCGGCACGCGGCGCACGCGCTGCGACGCGCCGTCGAGGACCGCGCCCACGTCGCCATAACACTCGTCCGCGTCGTTGCGCACGCGCGGCGCGTACAGGAAGTCTCCGCCTTCCTCCGCGGGCACGAGCGCGAGCGAGACGACGAAGTCGGTCTGATCGAAGTGCCACTCGAGCTCGTCGCCGTCGCCCATCACCGCGACGTTGAGCGCGCCGAGCGGGTCTGCGTAGAAGTGCAGCCTCGCTTCGCCGAGGCAGGCGGCGAGGAAGCGCGTGAGCCCGTCCCATTCATAGAGCTGTCGCAGCGCGTGCTCGCGCGGGATCAGGTCGTAGGCGACGGCGCCGACGCGAAACGGGTTCCAGCGCTTGCGCGGGTGATCCGCCGGCCAGTGCTCGGCGGGCAGCTCGAGGTACGGCGTCGCCGCGCCGCGCTGATAGTGCGCGCGCGGCGCGATCTCGCCCGCTTCGCGCTGCATGCGCGCGAGCGCGTCGCGGCGCAGGAAGCCGGGCAGCTCGCAAGCGCCGTCATCCGCGAGCTGCGCGCGGCACTTGGCAACGAGCGCGCGGCCGGCGGGGGAATCGAGTTCGATCACGGGGTATCGCGCGAGGTCGACGAATCTCGCGGGGTCCTCGTGCAGCGCCATCGCGCGAGCGTCACCCAGCGCGAGAGCGCGCGGCAAGGGGCGCGCGGCGTATGCTGCGCCGCCCGACACCCCGAGGTGCGTATGCCGCTCACGTTCACGCCGCTCACCGCCGCGATCGGCGCCGAGGTCGGCGGCATCGACCTGCGCGCGCCGCTCGATCCTGTCACGACGAAAGAGCTGAACGAGGCTTGGCTGCGCCATCAGGTGCTGTTCTTCCGCGATCAGGAGCTGACGCGCGAGCAGCACAAAGCCTTCGCGCGCAACTTCGGCGAGCTGCACGTGCATCCCGTGCTGCAGCAGCTGAAGGACGAGGGGCACCCCGAGATCATCGTGCTCGAGAGCGACGCGAAGCGGCCGTTTCTCGCGGACCGCTGGCACAGCGACGTGACGTTCGAGCACGCGCCGCCGAAGGGCTCGATCCTGCGCGCCGTCGCCGTGCCCGAGACCGGCGGCGACACGCTGTGGGCGAGCATGTACCTCGCGTACGACGGCCTCTCGGACAAGCTGCAGCGCTTCCTCGATGGCCTCGAGGCGTATCACGACCCGGCGCATCACGGCGTGACGGCGAAGGAGCGCGGCGTCGCGATCGAGTCGGCGACGCACCCCGTCGTGCGCCGTCACCCCGAGACGGGGCGCAAGGCGCTGTTCGTGAACTCGGGCTTCACGCGCCACGTCGTGGGCCTGAAGCGCGACGAGAGCGACGCGCTGCTGCGCTTGTTGTTCGCGCGCATCGCCGAGCCCGACATCCAGTGCCGCTTCCGCTGGCGCGCGGGCTCGCTCGCGATGTGGGACAACCGCTGTACGCAGCACCGCGTCGTCGCCGACGCGCGCAGCGAGTACCGCCGCATGGAGCGCGTGGCGCTGATCGGCGACGTGCCGCGGGCATGAGCGAGCAAAGCGTGCGGCGAGACGGATTGGGAGTCGCACGCTGACGCGCGAGCCCGGCGCGCCGCGTCGCTCAGCGACACACACCTTCACGGAGACTGCGATGGCCGACACGCTTCACTACGAGTGGATCCAAGCCGGTGCGCTGCGCTTCGAGGTCGCGACGGCCGGGGATCCCGCGAGCAAGAAGCTCGCGCTGCTCCTGCACGGCTTTCCCGAGTGCGCGTTCTCGTGGCGGCACCAGCTGCAGTTTCTCGCCGAGCGCGGCTACCGCGTGTGGGCGCCGAACCAGCGCGGCTACGGCAACTCCCCGATGCCGCGCGGCGTCGCGAGCTACCGCGTCGACGAGCTCGTCAGCGACGTCGCGAACTTGATCGACGCGTCCGGCGCAGAGAGCGTGCACCTCGCCGGGCACGATTGGGGCGCGATCGTGGCGTGGGAGTTCGCGATGCGTCGCGCGCGGCCGCTCGAGCGGCTCGCGATCTTCAACGTCCCGCACCCCGCGATCTTTCGCGAGCAGATCCGTAACAACAAGACGCAGCGCCGCCGCTCGTGGTACGTCGCGTTCTTCCAGCTGCCGTGGTTGCCCGAGTACATGGTGCGGCGCCGCAACGCCGCGATGATCGAGCGGGCGTTTCGGGGCATGGCGATCGACAAGTCGCGCCTTCCCGACGACGTGATCGACGTCTACCGCGCGAACGCGCTCCGCCCGGGCGGCGCGACCGCGATGATCAACTGGTACCGCGCCGCGGGCCGCAGCTTCGGCGCCGAAGTCGCGACGCCCGTCATCGAGACGCCGACGCTGATGGTGTGGGGCGAGGAAGACAGCGCGCTCGGCAAGGAGCTCACGTACGGCACCGAGCGCCACGTGAAGGACCTGACGCTGCGCTACCTGCCGCAGGTCTCGCACTGGGTGCAGCAAGAGGCGCCGGAGCGCGTGAACGAGATTTGGGGCGCGTGGCTCGATGGGCGCGAGGTTCCGGGGAACACGCGCTGACCTTTCGCCGCGATCGCCGACGTGCGAAAGGGGAGCGCGATGGCCGTTTCACGAACCGAGGACCAGCTCGAAGCGCTGAAGACGGGCGACCCCACCGAGCGGCTGGCGCTCGTGTCGCTGTTCGCGGTGCGCGATGCAGCGGCGTGGCCGGCGTTCCTCGCGGCGCACGACGGGGCCGCGAAGGCGAGCATGGGCGCGCGCGCGTACTTCGGGCGCGTCGAAGCGGTGCTCGTGGGAACGGCGTCGCGCTTCGACTTCATCGCGATCGACGAGTTCCCTTCGCGTGAGCTCGCCGCGGAGTCGCTGCGCCTCGAGAACCCGCACGCGAAGGACGCGCTCGCCGAGGCGGTCACGCTCGTCGTGCGACCGCGCCGCGCGCCGGCGCTCGCGCTTGCGGCGATGCGGCTCGCGGCGCGCATCCGCGGGCGAGGCGAGGGCGCGCAGAAGCGACCGCTCACGGACGCGCCGCAAGGCGACGCCGCAATCGAGCCGCCGCATCGCGAGCTCGAGGCGTTCCTCTCCGCGCAGCCGAGTGCGCCGCTCGTCATGCTCAATCTGAATCGCCACCGCGAGCGCGCGAGCTACGCGAATCCCGCAGAGGCGCGTGGCGACGCGAGCGTGAGCGGCAAGGCGGCCTACGCGCGCTACGGCGCGAACACGCTGCCATTCGTGCTGCGCCGCGGACGCGGGCCCGTGTTCCTCGGCGAGCCGATCGGCCTCGCGGTGGGCGATGCGGGCCACGCGCTCGCCGGGCCGTGGCACGAGCTGCTGCTCGTCCACTACCGCGAGCGCAGCGGCATGCTCGACATGCTCACGGCCGCCGACTACCAGGCGGGCCTCCCGCATCGCAACGCGGGCCTCGAGCGCGCCGCGCTGATCGCGACATCGCCGGCGTAACCGCACCGCAGGTTCGAGCGTGCCCCCGCGGTTCGTCGCGCTACGCCGCGCTGCGCTTGGCCGCCCAGTCCTTCGCGCGAACGAACTGGATCGACTTCGGGTCGCGGCGCAGTGTCGGCGCCGGGTCTCGCAGCAGCGCTTCAGCCTCGGCGCGATCGGCGGCGGTGAAGTCGCGCACGAGGGTGCAGAACTCGACCATGATCCCGTTCGGGTCGTTCGTGTACACGGACACGCACCAGTCGTGATCGATCTCCATCACGTCGCAGCCGTGCGCCAGCCAGCGCTCCTTGCGGCGCGCGAGGTCGTCGAGGCCGTCGGCGGAGAAGGCGAGGTGGTTCACGCCGGGCGGCAAGCCCTGGCCGCGCGAGATGTCGGCGCTCCAGTCACCGAGCGACGGATCGTGGAGGTCCCAGAACGCGATCATTTGGTCTCGCGCAGAGCCCGTCGAGTAGAAGAGATGCTTCGCCCAGCCCTTGCCCATCTGCGCGACTTCCACCTTCACCAGCTCGAAGCCCATCGCCTCCGTGTAGAAGCGGTGGTTGGCCTCGACGTCCTTGGTCGCGAACGCCAAGTGGTGAACGCCCATTGCGGTTCCTCCGAATGCGCCCCGAAACGAGCCTACTCCAACAGCGGCGGAGCTCGGGGTGTGAATGAGGCCACAGCGGAAGCGAGCCCTCGAAGCGGCGGCATTCACGGGTTCTTCATCGATTGCCGAGCGCGCGCGCGTAGGGTTCGCGCGGGGGCAGGAGCGGGCGATGCGGTGGCTCGGGTGGGCGGCGCTGGCGGTGTTCACTTCGGCGAGCGCGGCGCTCGCGAGCCCGCCGGCTCAGGCATCCATCCCCGCAATCCCCGAGCCAGAGGCGCTCGCGTTGTTCCTGCTCGGCGCGAGCGTCGTCGGCGTCGCGATCCGGCGGCGCCAACCGTGAACGCTCGCGCCACTGATTAGGCTCGCTCGCCGAGCCCTTCAGAATTCGCGCCGCCCCTCTTGACCGGCTCGCCCGAGCTGGTCGACCGTCCGCCCTCCATGACTGCGCCCGCGCCCGCCATCCCGACGCAGCCCGAGTTCTCCCGCGCCCGCACGAACTACTCCGTGGCGCTGCTGATCGTCGTCTACACGTTCGCGTTCATCGATCGCAACATCGTGAACGTGCTCTTGCAGCCGATCTCCGAGGAGTTCGACCTCACCGACACGCAGCTCGGCTTCTTCGGCGGCACCGCGTTCGGGATTTTCTACGCGATCCTCGGCGTGCCGATCGCCTGGGTCGCCGATCGTGTGCCGCGCAAGCGCATCATCGCCGCGGCGCTCGCGTTCTGGAGCCTCTTCACGGCGCTTCAGGCGGTTGCGACGGGCTTCATCAGCCTCGCGATCGCGCGCGTGATGGTCGGCGTCGGCGAAGCGGGCTGCAGTCCGCCCGCGCACTCGATCGTCTCGGACATGAACGAGCCGTCGCGCCGCGCGCGCGCCCTCGCGACCTACGCCTTCGGCATCCCGATCGGCGGCGCGCTCGGCGTGCTGATCGGCAGCGTCGTCCGCGAGTTCGCCGGCTGGCGGGAGGCGCTGCTCGTCGTCGGCCTCCCAGGGATCGTGCTCTCGGTGATCGTGCTGCTCACGCTGCCCGAGCCGACGCGCGGCTACTGGGAAGGCGGCGCGAGCGCGCGCAAGCAAGGACCCCAAGAATCGCTGACGGTCGTGTTCCGCTTCCTCTCGCAGCTCCCGTCGTTCTGGCACCTCGCATTCGCAGGCGCGCTGCACGCGTTCTACGGCTATGGCGCCGCGAGCTTCAGCCCCGTCTTCTTCGAGCGCAGCCACCAGATGGAGCCGCTGCAGTACGGCTACTACGCCTCCGCGATCGGCCTAACGACCGGCGTGCTCGGCACCTACCTCGGCGGCTGGCTCGGCGACCGCTACGGCGCGAGGGACGTGCGCTCCTACCCGCTCGTACCGGGCATCGGCAGCGTGCTCACGGTGCCGGTCGTGTTCGCGGTCTACCTCGCGCCGAGTCCCGAGCTCGCGCTGCTCATCTCGCTCTTCTCGTCCGTCGCGAGCGGCCTCTACCTCGGCCCCACCTTCGCGATGACGCAGGCGATCGTGCCGGTGCGCATGCGCGCGCAAGCCGCCGCGATCATGCTGCTCGTGCTCAACCTGATTGGCCTCGGCCTCGGCCCGCAGTTCGTGGGCTGGCTCTCGGACATGCTGAAGCCCGCCTACGGCATCGAGTCCGTGCGCTGGGCGCTGCTCTCGACGATCGCGGTCGGCGCCGGCTGGAGCGCGATCCACTACTGGTACGCGTCGCGCACGCTGGGTCGCGACCTCGAGGCGCAGAAGGCGATGGCATAGGCGCGGCATCACGCCGGCCGGAAGTTCACCACCGTCCCGCCCTCGACGTCCTCGTACGCCGCTTCGAGTCGCATGCCCACGCGCACCTTCGCGAGGTCGCAGTCGACGAGGCGTGCGACACAGCGCGGACCTTCGTCGAGGTCGACGATCGCGACGACGTATGGCGCGAGCTTCGCGAGCGCGGGCACCATGCCGGTGCGGTCGATCGTGAACGAGTGCAGCGAGCCGCGGCCGCTCGCGGTCTGCCACGTCCAGTCCGTGCCGAGGCACGTGGGGCAGTGGCTGCGCGGGTAGAAGAAGAAGCCGTCGCGCGGGCAGCGCTGCATCGCGAAGCGCCGCTCGCGCGCCGCATCGAAGTGCGGGCGCGTGGTGGGATTGACGAGCGGCAGCGGGCGACCGCTCGCGTCATGCCTCGTTCCCATTTCTTACGAGCTCCGCTCGGCTGTTTGGTTGCGGCTGACTGGCTGTGTAGGAGGGAGCCCGCCTCGCTGCGCGCGGCCTGCGACGCTTGCGCGTCGTTGGGCCGCTTGCCGGGCGTCGAGGAGTTGCGTCGGCATCGCTCATGCTCCCTGGAAGATCAGCGCGACTTGCTCGGCCATCATGCCGCCGGTGCCGTTCGCGTACGCGACGTCGCACTTCTTGAGCTGGCGCGCGCCGGCGCGGCCCTGCACTTGGCGCACGGATTCGGTGAGGTGGCCGAGGCCGCCGGCCATGCCGGGCTGACCGCAGCCGAGCTGACCGCCGTGTGTGTTGAGCGGGAAGTCGCCGTCCCAGCGCAGCGAGCGCTCCGTCACGAAGCGTTCGCCTTCGCCCTTGCCGCAGAAGCCCGCGTTCTCGAGCGTCACGAGCACGGTGATCGTGAAGCAGTCGTAGGGCTGCACGATGTCGACCGCGCTGCGCGCCACGCCCGCCATGCGGAACGCGCGCTCGGCCGCGACGTGAATCGGGTTGTCGAGCAGGTCGGGCGCGTAGGTGATCGACTTGTGCGTGAGGTGCTCGCCGAATCCGGCGACGAACACCGGCCGGTGTTTCGTGCGCTTCGCTCGCTCGGCAGTCGTCAGGACGAGCGCGCCGCCGCCGAAGCACGGCATCACGATCTCGAGCAGCTTCAGCGGATCACAGATCATCCGCGACTGCATCACGTCTTCCACCGTGATCGGCTTGCCGTAGAACATCGCGTCGGGGTTGAACTGCGCGTTGTAACGCTCGTCGGCCGCGATCTTCGCGAGCGTCTCCTCGCGCAGGCCGTAACGCGCCATGTAGCGCTGCGCGACCATCGCGTAGCTCGGCACCGCCGCGACGAGGCCCGCGGGAATCTCGAACGCACCCTGCGGTGAGCCCCACGCGTCGCCGCCGAGGTAGATGGGAAAATCCATCTTGCCGCGCGCGGCTCCATCGGGTCGCGGCGGCATCACGCTCGGGCAGATCACGAGCACCGTCTCGCACGCGCCCACTTCGATCGCGGCCGCCGCGCGCCACAGCATGCCCGCCGGCGTCGCGCCGCCGAGGTCCACCACCTCCGCGAAGTTCGCGCGCACCCCGAGATACTCCGCCGCCGCGCTCGGCCCGAACAGCGGCGACTCGTAGATCGCGCCGAGGCACAGACCGTCCACCTCGCGCTTCTCGATGCCCGCATCGGCGAGCGCGAGCGCCGCGAGCTCCGCGCACGCCTCGAGCGAGAACATCGGGCGCGACCACACGCGCTCCGGCTTCCACTCGGCGATGCCGACGACTGCAGCGTGCTGCTTTCCCATGCGCGTGCTCCCCACGCGATGAAAGCACAGCGAGCTGCGCAGCGCGCTCACGGTGTCGCGCTTGCGTCAGACCCCAGGAGCGGCGCCGCGATGTCGCTCCGCCTACGTGTCGAGCTCGTCGTCTGCCGCGCCGGCCTTCAGCCGCTGCTCGAGCTCTTCGAGCCGCCGCTCGAGCTCGCCCATGCGCTGTTCGAGGCGCTCGCGCAGCTCGGGGAGATCGCGCTCCATCCAGCCCATCGCGCGCGGCGGTACGAGCGGCTCGCCGCTGAGCGTCGCCGCGAGCTTCGCGGGCTTGCCCTCGCGCACGACCTCGAGCGCCAGCTCGCTGTCCTTCTCCGCGCCCATCACCTGCCGGATCACGTCGCGCGTCGCGCGCACCGGCTCGCCTCCGATCGCGACGATCACGTCTCCCACGCGCACGCCGGCCTTCTCCGCCGCGCTGTCCTCGGTCACGCGCACCACGAGCACGCCGCGATCCTCGGGCGCGCGCATGAACTCGCGCAGCTCGGGCGTCATGTCCTGCAGCTGCACGCCGAGGCGGCCTTGCGTGGGGATGAAGCGCTCGAAGAAGAGGCCCTCTCGATCGCGACCCGGGTGATGCGGATCGGCGGATGCACTCGCGGCGGCGAGCAGGGCGAAGGCGAACGACGCGGCGATGCGGTTGCGCATGGCGATTCCTCCACGCGCTGGGAACCCCGCTCGCCGCCGCGGGTTCCGCGTCGCGAGGGTCAGCGCCGTCTGCGTCGCAGCGCGGCGAGGAGCGGCAGCGCGAGCGCGAGCTCGGGGCCGATGCCGCAGCCGGTCGCGGCGTACTCCTCGGAGGCGTCGAGGCCGTTCGCACAGCCGAGGTCGGCGGGATAGTCCGCACGGCCGTCCGCGTCGTTGTCGAGCGCGTCGTAGCAAGCGGCCGGCGCGAGGCTCTTCACCGCCGCGTCGACCTGGATGCGCGGGCGCACGAGGTTGTTTGCGCCAGCCCGCGTGTCGACGAGCGGACGCCCCGTGCTCTGCAGGGCCGAGACGAGTGTCGCGAGCGGCGCGTTCGGCGCTGCCTGCCGCAGCACGGCGAGCGCGCCCGAGACCTGAGGCGTCGCCATCGAAGTCCCTGTCGAGTAGCTCTGGCCACCGCCGGGCGCGGCGGAGCGCACGGTCACGCCCGGCGCGAGGAAGTCGAGCTGCGCTCTCGCGTTGGACTTCGCCCAGATCGCATCGTCGTCGTGCGTCGCGCCGACGGCGATCGCGGCGTCGATGCACGCGGGCGCGTTCAGTGCGGCCGTGAAGCTGTCGTTGCCGGACGCCGCGACGGGCGCGACGCCCGCGGCGGCGAGCGCGAGCAGCGCGGCCTTGGTCGCGGGGTTCGCGGACTCACAGCTCGATCGCGACGTGAAGCGCCCGCTGCCGAAGCTCATGTTCGCCGCGACGAGCGGCAGCGAAGCGCGCAGCGTGAGCACGTGATCGAGGCCGACGAGGATGTCGCTCGGCCACGCCAGCGCGCACGGGTCGTAGCCGGTGCCCGCGCAGTCGGTGCCCGTGAAGCGCGAGAAGATGCGGATCGAGACGAGCTGCGCGCCGGGCGCGACGCCCTGATAAATCGCGTGCTCACCGGCGGCGATGCCCGCCACGTGCGTGCCGTGAAAGCAGCTGCCCGCAAAGCCGCACTCGTCACCGGCGCCTGGCCCGATCTGAGTGGTCTGCCCGTTCGGGCAGTCGCCGTTCGCCGAGAAGCACGCCTCCGCGACGATGCGGCCTGCGAAGAACGGGTGCGTGCGATCCACGCCCGTGTCGAGGATCGCAATCGCCGCACCCGTGCCCGCGAAGCCTGCGTCGACCACAGCGGTCGCGCCGATCACGGGCGCGGTGCTGTCGAGCGTCGGAGCCGCGAGGGCGGCGTCGCTCGTCAGCGAGATCACCTCGGGCGCAGCCGCCAGCGCGCGCAGCTCTGCGGCGCTCGCCTCGAGCGCGACGGCGTCGAAGTGCGTGTAGCGGCGCACGTCGCTCGCGCGTGCCGCCGTGCGCGCGAGCGCGGCGTCCTGGCGCGCGCGCCGCTGCCAGCGCGCCGCCGCCGGCGCGAGCTGCACGATCACGCGCACGCGACCCGCGGCGAGCGCGTCCTGCTCGAGCTGTGCGGGCAGCTTCGCGCGCGCGTGCGCCGCTCCCGCACACGCGAGTGCGAGCAGAAGCGCGAGCGAGGGGCGAGAGCGATAGCGCGTCACGCGGAGCTCCGGGTGGGAGCGAGGCTACGCCTCCCCGCGGCTGGCGGAGCCTCGTGCTCCTCGAATGCGAGCGCCCGCAACCCCCGCGCAAGCCGCGCGCAGCCCCGTTGTTAGGCGCCGCCGATCACGCCCGCTTCGCGCAGCGCGCGGAGCTCGCTCGCCCCGAGCCCGAGCTCCGCGAGCACCGCGCTCGTGTGCTCTCCGAGCCGCGGCGCCGGCGCGGCAGGCACATGTGGCGCCGCGTCGAAGCGCGCTGCGGGGCGCACCTCGCGGATGCGCGTGCCGCCTTGCAGCTCGCGCTCGAACAGCGTGCCGTTCGCGCGCACCTGCGGGTCCTCGTGCAGCTCCGCGAGCTCGCGCACGATGCCGACGGGCACGTCGTGCGCGTCGAGGCGCGCCTCGATCTCCGCGCGCGTGAGCTTCGCCGCGGCCGCCGGGACGTCGCGCTGAAAGAGCGCGCCGATCTCGGCGAGATGCTGCATGCGCAGCGCCACCGTCGCGAAGCGCGGGTTGCTCGCGGCCTCGTCGAGCCCGAGCGCGCGGCACAGGCCCTGGAACTCGGCGTCGCTGAGCGCGCCGGGGGAGGCGAAGCCGTCGGCCACGCGCAGCATTCCATAATTGCTCCCGATCGGCGGCTGCCGCGTCACGCCGTCGCCGAGCATCATCACGTCGGCGGCGGCGTCGGGCCAAAGGAAGGCGACCGCGGCGTCGAGCATCGACAGCTCGACGTGCCGGCCCTGGCCGTCGCGCCCGCGCCCGATCAGGGCGGCGCAAATCGCCTGCGCGGCCGTCAGGGAGGTGAGCTTGTCGCAGGCGAGCTGCTTCAGCAGCGAAGGGTCGCCCGCGGCGCCCTGCACCGAGGCGAGCCCGGAGTACGCCTGCACCACGTTGTCGTAGACGCGCTTCTTCGCGTACGGGCCGCTCGCGCCGAAGCCGCTGATCGAGACGTGGATGAGGCGCGGGTTCGCCGCGTGCAGCGCGTCCCAGCCGATGCCCATGCGGTCCACCACGCCAGGGCGGAAGTTCTGCACGAACACGTCGGCGCGCTGCACCAGCTTCACGAGCAGGTCGCGACCGCGCGCATCGGCGAGGTTCAGCGCGACGCCGCGCTTGCCGCGGTTCACCACGTGAAACATCCCCGAGACGCCGGCGCGGTTGCTGCCGACGTGGCGCAGAATGTCGCCGCCCGCGAGCGGCTCGACCTTGATCACTTCGGCGCCTTGATCCGCGAGGATCGTCGTGGCGAGCGGCCCCGACACGACCGCGGAGCAGTCGACGACGCGGATGCCGGAGAGCGGAAGAGCTGCGGACATCGAGCCTCCAAGGTGGACGCGAGCGGACGGAAGCGACCACGCGCGGGCGCGAGCGTGCGCGGCAGCGGGGACGTTCCGCAAGAAAGTAAAGCAGCGCGTCGTTGACTTCGTTGCGGAACGTCCCCGGTTCTGCGCCCCTCGCTCCTCAGGGCGCCGGCCTCGCCCGCAACTCCGCCTCAAGGCCCGCGCGCTTCCTTACGTATGATGCGAAGCCATGTCCGACGCCGCGCGCGACCTGCTCCGCTTCATCGACGCATCGCCCACGCCCTATCACGCCGTGGCGGAGGCGAGTCGCAGGCTCGAGCGCGCGGGGTTCACGCGCGTCGCGGAGACCGAGGCGTGGGCGCTCGCGCCCGGCGCGCGCCACTACCTCGTGCGCAGCGAGTCGTCGCTGCTCGCGTTCGAGGTGGGCGAGGCGCCGCTTGCCGACGCCGGCTTTCACGCGATCGGCGCGCACACGGACTCGCCGAATCTGCGCGTGAAGCCCGCGCCCGACATCACCGCGCACGGCCTGCGCCAGCTCGCGATCGAGCCGTACGGCGGGGTGCTGCTGCACACCTGGCTCGACCGCGACCTCTCGCTCGCGGGCCGCGTCGTGCTCGCGACGGCGAGCGGCCTGCGCAGCGTGACCGTCGACTTCGCGCGCCCGCTGCTGCGCATCCCGAATCTCGCGATCCATCTGCAGCGCGAGACGAAGACCGAGGGGCTGAAGCTGAACGAGCAGACGCACCTCGTGCCGGTGCTCGGCCTCGAGGGCGCGCCGCCGCTCGCGGAGCTCGTGGCCTCCGAGTTGCGCGCGCAGGGGCACGGCGACGCCACTGCGAGCGCGATCCACGGCTTCGACCTGATGCTCTACGACACGCAGTCGAGCTGCGTCTCCGGCGCGCGCGGCGAGTTCCTGCACGCGCCGCGCCTCGACAACCTCGCCTCGTGTCACGCGGCGCTCTCCGCCCTAACAAGCGCGCAGCGCGCGCCGCTGCCGGCGTTCAGCCGTGTCGTCGTGCTGTACGACCACGAAGAGGTCGGTTCGCGCAGCGCGCAGGGGGCGCAGAGCGGGCTCCTCGCGGACACGCTCGCGCGCATCGAGAGCGCCGCGAAGAGCGGCGGCCCGCAGGGCTTCGCGCGCGCGATGGCGCGCTCGCTGCTCGTGAGCGCCGACATGGCGCATGCAGTGCACCCGAATTACTCGGATCGCCACGAGCCGGGCCATCGCCCGAAGCTCGGCGGCGGGCCCGTGCTCAAGGTGAACTCGAACCAGAGCTACGCGAGCGACGCCGTCACGCTCGGGCACTTCACCGCGCTCTGTCGCGCGCGCGGCATCGATCCTCAGCACTTCGTCGCGCGGAGCGATCTCGGCTGCGGCTCCACGATTGGCCCGATCAGCGCCGCGCGCGCCGGCATCCGCACCGTCGACGTGGGCTCGCCGATGCTCTCGATGCACTCGTGCCGCGAGATGGCCGCGGTCGCCGACGTCGAGCCGATGATCTCCGTGCTGCGCGGCTTCTTCGAGACCGCGCTCGATCTCGCGTGATGAGAGATTTCGCAGCGAGCGAGCAGAAGATGCGCGCCGCGGGCCTGCCGGACCTCGCGATCCGCGCGTTCCGCCGCAACTTCGAGTCGCTCTTGGCCGGCGACAACGGAACCCTCCCGAAGCGCGACATCGACGCCGTCGCGGACGTGCCGCAGTTCGAGGAGACGCCCGCGCTGCGCAAGGCCGGCGAGGACGCGCTGCCGCACGCGGTCGTGATCAAGCTCAACGGCGGCCTCGGCACGACGATGGGGATGACGCAGGCGAAGTCGCTCCTGCCCGTGAAGAACGGGCTCACGTTTCTCGACGTGATCGCGCTGCAGATCCGCGCGCTCGCGGAGCGCACGCGCGTCGCGGTGCCGCTCGTGCTGATGAACAGCTTCCGCACGCAGGCGGACTCGCTCGCCGCACTCGCGAAGCACGGGCAGCTGTCAGGCGCGCTCGCGCCCGACTTCATGCAGCACAAAGTGCCGCGCCTGCTCGCGAGCGATCTCTCGCCCGTGTCGTGGCAGCAAGAGCCCGAGCACGAGTGGTGCCCGCCCGGCCACGGCGACCTCTACACCGCGCTCGTCACGTCGGGCTCGCTGGAGCGCATGCTCGCGCGCGGCCTCCGCTACGCGTTCGTCTCGAACAGCGACAACCTCGGCGCGGCCCTCGACCTCGGCTTGTTAGGGTGGTTCGCGTCGAGCGGCGCGCCGTTCGCGATGGAAGTGAAGCGCCGCGCCGAGGCGGACAAAAAGGGTGGTCACCTCGCGCGCACGAAGAACGGTCGCCTCGCGCTGCGCGAGACGGCGCAGTGCCCGAGTGCGGCCGACGAGGTCGCGAACTTCCAGGACACCGCGCTCCACAAGTTCTTCAACACGAACAACCTGTGGATCGACCTGCGCGCCCTCGCGCGCGCGCTCGACGAGAACGGCGGTGTGCTGCCGCTCCCGTTCATCCGCAACGAGAAGAACGTCGATCCGCTCGACGCGACCTCGCCGAGAGTGATCCAGCTCGAAACCGCGATGGGCGCTGCGATCGCGTGCTTCGAAGGCGCCCGCGCGATCCAAGTGCCCGCGCACCGCTTCGCGCCCGTGAAGAGCACCGGCGACCTGCTCGCGATCCGCAGCGACGCCTACGTCCTCAGCGACGACTACCGCGTCCTGCCCGCGCCGGGCGGACCCGGCGATCAGCTCGTGGTCGACCTGGATCCCACGTACTTCAAGCGCGTCGACCAACTCGACGCGCGCACGCCGCACGGGCCGCCGAGCTTGATCCGAGCGAGGCGCCTGACAGTTCGCGGGGACTACACGTTCGCGAAGGGCGAGGTATGCGAGGGAGAGTGCAGGATCAGCAGTTAAACGCGGCGGCTCGTTCTGAAATAGGATGGTGCCAAGGTGGCGATGCAGGGACCTGCCAAGCGTCTGGTTCTAACGGCACTGGATGGTAGCGCCGCTGCGGTGCTCCCGGGAGTCGTGTTGCTGTTCGACGAACCTCAGATCGGGTTCGCATGCCTCGCTGTCCTAGCCACATCCGTCTACGGCATCTGGGTCGCACGGTCGGCCTGGGCGGATGCGGAACGCCATCGAGCAATGTCCGTCGAGTGGATGGCGCCCTTCATCGCGGTCTCAGGCATCCTCGGAGCAATCGCATCGGACACTCGGATCGCACGCGAACTCGACGAAGCTCTGATCGCAATCCCCGCAATCGTTGCTCTTGGGCGAGTAGTGGCAGAGCGTTGGTTAACGGCCGCTGACCTGAGCGCGGTGCGGATTCACCTCCAAGAATGGCCCCGCCGGCACGCGACGCCGATCGCTGTCTCACTGCTTTCCCTGCTCGTTGCGGTCGCCGTGATCGGCGCTGTGATGGGGCTCTACCTCGATCCGCGGCGGGATACGAGTGAGGCCGTGAATAGCCTCTTGTCTCGAGGTGAGCGCGGCGTGGCCGGCAGCGCGGACGCCCTGCCTGACGATGTCGAATGGAAGTCCCAACACCCGGCTTTAGCCGAAGGAATGAAGCGCGTCGCTGCGGAGCGCCTCGAAGCGCAATGCCTGACAGTGCGAGCCTATCGGGCAAAGTGGCTTCAAATCGACACGGAGCGCCTCGAACAGGCGCGGAAGGCCTGCGCTGATCATGAGAAGGCTGCCGCAACGGAACGGTCAATCGCGGCGCGGCGCGATGCAGAGGAGAAGCGGAAGCAAGAGGAGCGGGACAAGCACGAGGCCGAGTTCATGGCCACCAACTGGGCGATCGAAGCACAGCAGCGACTGCAAGGACTTGAGCCGGGCGTAGATGCTCCGATCTCGGTGGCGCATCTGTATGCGGCGTGGGTACAGGGGACGGACCTGCAGCGAGCAGCGATCGCGGATGCGCTCAACCCACTGCGCGTCGTGTGGACGGCCGAGGTTCGGTCCGTCACTGAGTTGCGCGAGCATTCGTCGTTCGCCAGGACATACCAGCGCACGGGATGGAGGCTTTTTGCAACCGCCGACTGCAGGCCGAACGAGGGCTGCAACGCGACAGTCGTTTGCGATTTCCCGCTGCCTCAGGCAGCCGTTCTCGCCGACCTGGCGGTCGGCGAAGCCGTCCAGGTCGAGGGTTCGCTGACCAGCGCATCGCTGGTTGGGTCCGAGCTGACTGCCACGCTCGGAGACTGCACACTGCCATGACTTCGGTCGCGCAATGACCCTCGAAGACTCGCTACGAGTGCTCGGGATTGCGCCGGGCGCATCGAAGGAGGTGGCACGCGCGGCCTACCTCGCGAGAGTTCCCCAATACCACCCCGACAAGGTGGCTGCGCTCGGCGTTGAGCTTCAAGACCTCGCGGGAGAGAAGACGAAGCAGATCAACGAGGCATATCGGATCGTCCTCGCAGCAGCTGCTGCTACCGGCAGAGTTCCCAGTCCTCTGAAGGCCAGCGAGCCGCCGGAGGACCTCAGTTCGGCTCCGTCCGCTTCCGCATCGGACCCCCGCCAGTCTACTTCGATGGCCGACACTGCCTGGTGGGGCTTCATCTCCTTCCTTCTCGAAGGAATGCGCCGAGCTCCGATCATTCCAGTCGCTCTGGTCGGCTGGTGCGGTGTCGAGCTGTTCAGTGCCGACTACGAACCTCCCGCGCCCGGTCCCCCAGTTACTACGCCTACAACGACGCTGGAGTACACGCCTTCCGACTCCGAGCATGCGCCCGCGCCTCGTGGCTCCATCGCCCTCCCGGACCTCGACCTGAGCGACGGAGTCCTGGCGCCTTCTCCCTCGGCATCCCCGTCGTCGCCACTGGATCCAGCGATGGGGCAAGTGGCGTCTGCCTGGCGGTCAGACCTGGCTTGGACTCGCCCGGATCATGCACCGAATGGCGCAACCTGGCCGTACTCATCCGGCTACATCGCCGGGTACGAGCGGCTCAACGCGAGCGGGCTCGCGAGCATCACAATCGACAACACTCGGAACGAAAGCGACGTCCTCCTGAAGGTCGTGAGCCTCGACGCAGGCGAACCCCTTGCCGTTCGAGTGGTGTTCATTCGCGCACGCGACAGCCTCAAGATTCGAAGCATCGACCGAGGCCGATACGACATCCGTTACCGCGACCTCGACTCCGGCGCGATCTCGAAGTCAGACTCGTTCGACATCGTCCAAATCGAAGATGCCGATGGCACTCGCTACAGCGACCTCACGATTACCCTCTACAAGGTCGAGCACGGGAACATGCACACAGTGCGAATCCCCGAGTCCGAGTTCTAGGAGAATCGATGGACTACAGCCGCATCATTACGATCGAGCCCGGCAAGCGCGGCGGGAAGCCGTGCATCCGCGGTATGCGCATTACCGTGTACGATGTGCTCGATTATCTCGCGTCGGGAATGACCGAAGCGGAAATCCTCGAAGACTTCCCGGACCTGACGGCTGATGACATCCGCGCGTGCCTCGCCTTCGCGGCCGATCGCGAGCGCCGGCTGGTCTCGATCTCCGCGAAGTGAAGCTGCTAATCGATCACAACCTGTCGCACCGCCTCGTTGCGCGCCTCGCGGATGCGTTTCCCGACTCCATGCATGTTCGCCACATCGGGCTTGAGCGCTCCGGTGACATCGAGATCTGGGAGTTCGCTCGCTCGAACCACCTCGTCATCGTTTCCAAGGATGCGGACTTCCACCAGTTGAGCTTCACGCTCGGTCATCCGCCCAAGGTCGTTTGGATCAAGCGCGGGAACTGCTCGACGCGCGAAGCGGAGCGATTGATTCGGCGCGCACGAGCCGAGATCGAGGCGTTCGAGGGAGACCTCGAAGCGTCGTTCCTCGTAGTGGAATGACGCGCTCGACCTAGTTGATCCGCATCACCACCGGCCGCAACGCTTCGATGCTCTCGCGCACGGCGTCCGCGTCCTCCGCCTTCGGCTCGAGCGCGAGGTACTTCTCGAAGTCCGCGAGCGCGGGGCCGTAGCACTCGAGGCGCGCGTAGAGGGCGCCTCGGTCGCGGTGCTCCGTCGCGATCTCGGGCGCCAATAACAAGATGCGGTCGCACAGGCCGATCGCCTTCAGCCATTCCTCTTTGCCGAGGTGGATGTGCTTCAGGTTCGAGCACATGCGCACGAGCGTGGCGCGCGTGTTCGCGGGGCGCAGGAAGATCTGGTCGAGCTTCGTCTTCGCGCCGAGCGCGGCTTGCAGGCGCTCCGTCGCTTCGATGTCGCCGACGAGCTTGAAGTGGAACGGGTCGCCGAGGATCGGGGGCTCGTCGTGCGTGCGAACCAGGAAGTGCGACGGGAAGGGCACGCCTTGCAGCGGGACGCCGCAGCGCGCGCCGACTTCGATCGCGACGATCGCGAGCGTGATCGGGATGCCGGTGCGGCGCGCGATCACCTGCGAGAGGTCGCTGTTGCGCGGGTCGCCGTACTCGGCGCGGTTACCGAAGTAGCCGCAGTCGCGCTGCAGGAAGCGCAGCAGCAGCTCGAGCCGCGTTCCGGCGGGGCCGTCGGCGGGCACGCGCTTTCTCGCGTCGTCGCCGAGGCGGTCGAGCTCGGCGAACGCCTTCGGGGGATCGACCCGCGCGAACTCGGCGGCGAGCGCGAGCGCGCCCTCCGCGAGCCCGACCGCGTCGTTCGCGCGCAGCTTCGCGGCAAGGGCCTGGAAGCGTTCGCTCGGCGGGTTCGCGTCGTCCATCGCGCGGAGTAAACGCGCGGCGCGCGACCCGCGCAACGCGGCGCGGTGTGCACGTACGTCCCCAGTGCGCGCTTTGGTGCACGTACGTCCCCGGTGCGCGGAGATGTGCACGTACGTCCCCTGTGCGCGCTTTGGTGCACGTACGTCCCCGGTGCGCGCTTCTCGCCTACAGTCGCGCGCCTCATGCGGCCCCTGATTCGACACGAGATTGCAGGCGTGCCCGTCGCGGACATCGCGCGGGATCACGGAACCCCCACTTACGTCTATGACGCGGCCACGATCGCGGCGCGCGTCGCCGAGCTGCGCGCGTTCGACGTCGTGCGCTACGCGCAGAAGGCGAACTCGAACCTCGCGGTGCTCGATCTCGTGCGGCGCGGCGGCGCGCTCGTCGACGCGGTCTCCGCGGGCGAGATCCATCGCGCGCTGGCCGCGGGCTACGCGGCGACCGGCGATCCCGCGCCGATCGTCTACACGGCCGACGTGTTCGACCGCGAGTCGCTCGACGTGATCGCCGAGTACGGCATCGCGGTGAACTGCGGCTCGACGGACATGCTCGCCCAGTACGCGGAGCGCGTTCCGGGCGGCGAGGTGACGCTGCGCGTGAACCCGGGCTTCGGGCACGGGCACAGCAAGAAGACGAACACGGGCGGCGAGCACTCGAAGCACGGCATCTGGCACGAGGAGCTGCCGCGCGCGCTCGAGATCGCGGCCCGTAACAACTTGCGCGTGTCGGGTCTGCACCTGCACATCGGCAGCGGCGCGGACCTCGAGCACCTCGCTCTCGTCGCGGGCGCGGCAGAGCAGCTCGCGAGCGTGGTCGGCGCGCAGCTGCACACGCTGAGCGCCGGCGGTGGGCTCCCGATCCCGTATCGCGCGGGCGACGTGCGCCCCGACATCGGCGGCTACTTCCGCATCTGGGACGCAGCGCGCAAACGCGTCGAGTCGAAGCTCGGCTGCCGCATCTCGCTCGAGATCGAGCCGGGCCGCTACATCGTCGCCGAGGCGGGCTACCTCGTCGCCGAGGTACGCGCGGTGAAGCAGATCGCGTCGCGCACCTTCGTCTTGCTCGACGCCGGCTTCAACGTGCTCGCGCGCCCGGTGATGTACGGCTCCTATCACCCGATGTCGCTCGCACCGAGCGATGCCACGCCGCGCGCCGAGCGCGACGTCGTCGTCGGCGGCCCGCTCTGCGAGAGCGGCGACATCTTCACGCAGGAAGAAGGCGGCGTCGTCCGCACGCAGCGCCTCCCCGAAGCGCGCGTCGGCGACTGGGTCGTCATCGAGTGCGCCGGCGCCTACGGCTTCGCGATGTCGAGCAACTACAACAGCAAACCCCGCCCCGCCGAAGTCCTCGTGAAGAGCGGCAAGGCGCTCCTCACCCGCGCCCGCGAAACCAGCGCCGACATGCTCCGCGGCGAAGTGATCCCGCCGGAGTAATCAACACCGTACCGAGCCCCGAACGAGAGACCGCCGACGCCCAGCCCCAAAGCGTGACGCGCCGAGGCAACGCCAGAACAACCGCGAAGTCGAACGCCACGACCCAGCACGTCGGCCGAGACCGCAAGCGAAGCGCGCAGCAAACCGCGGAGTCTTCGACGCGGTTTGCGAAGTAAACAAGAAAGCCGGCGAGCGCCCCGAAACCGCAAAACGCCCCGCCTACCACTCCTTCCGCTTATCGCCCCCATGACTCGGAATCTTCGCGAGCCGGTGCGCGAGCGAGCGGATGAAGCGCAAACCGATCGCGGGGTTCGCGGTGATGAAGCGCTCGAGCTCCGCGGCGTTCAGCACCACCGCCCACACCGGCCCGGCGGCGTGCATGCTCGCGGTGCGCGGCATCGAGGTGAGCGTCGCGACTTCGCCGAGGAACGAGCCCTCGCGCTCGACCCGTGCGAGCTCGCGGCCTGCGCGCGAGACCGTGACGTGGCCCTTGAGCAGCAGGAAGGCGTAGTAGCTGTGCTCGCCCTCGGCGCACATCTGCTCGCCGTCCTCGAACTTCACGAAGTACGAGCGCAGCGCGGGGCGCTTGCAAAGGTCGATCAGCAGTGGGTCGACGAGCGACTCGATCAGCTGCGTGAGCGCGGTGTCGTCGACGTTGTTGCGCCGGCTCGCGGCGAACGTGGTCGACTCGAACGACCAGCCCGCGACGGCTGCGTTCACCCGCACGAGCACCTCGGCCACGCTGCCCGGGCGCCGCGTGGGATCGAGGTAGAGCATGCTCATGATCACGTCTTCGAGCTCGGGCGAGCAGGTGAGGCGGCGCTCGCTCAGCTGCGGCAATCCGTAGATCGCGTCTTCGCCGCCGGTCCGTAACAAGTCCTCGCGCTCGGCGAGGTTGAGCCCCGCGGCGAAGGCCCAGGCGGTGGCGCCGAGGCCCCAGAGGTCGGTGCGCAGGTCGTACTGGTCGAAACGCTCGCCGCGCTGCTCGGGCGCCTGATAGCCGCGCGTGCCCACGCTGAACGGAAGTAGGCCGCGGCTGATGCGCGACGCCTGCGAGACGCCGAAATCGGTGAGCACGTAGCCGCCGCGCCCGTCGAGCAGCACGTTGGCGGGCTTGATGTCGAGGTGGAGCAGCGAGGCGCGGTGCGCGACATCGAGCGCGGAGAGCAGGTCGCCGAGCAGGCGCCACACCTGATCCTCTTCCGCGGGGCCGGCGAGCGGCATGTGCTCGCGCAGGCTGCCTTCCGGGAAGTACTCCATCACCACGAACGCGGGCAAAGCGTCGAGCCGCCAGTCGTACACGCGCGGGATGCGATCGTGCTGGATCGCGAGCAACGCCGAGAGCTCGCGGCGCGCGAGGTCCGAGGACGCGCCCTTCGAGTCGCCGAGGATCTTCACCGCGACGCGCTCGGGCGGGCTGTCGTCGCGCCGGCGGTCGTGGTCGAGGCAGCGCGCGAAGAACACCGAGCCGAACGAGCCCTTGCCGAGGCGCTTGATCAGCCGGTAGCGAAAGCGCGCGCGCAGCTCGCTGCCGAACGTCGGCATCCCCGACTTCGCTTCGCCCGCCTCTGGCGAGGTCGCTTCGCTGCTGCCCTCGGGCTTCACGCGCACCCCCAACGCGTTCGTTGCGGAGGAACCGCCCGCGCCCTTGAGGCGCCCGAGGCGGGGCGAGGCCGTCAGCGACCGACGCTCGAGGGCGTCCCCGCTTCTCCGCCTCGGCCGCGGCCTCGGCGCGAATCTGCGCATTCCTTGCGCATTCGCTCTTGCTCCGACGGTGGGGCGCTTGTACCTAGCCGCCACTTCGGCGTAGGGAGGTGAGCATGCCGGTCAGTCCCGATCTTCTGCGCGAGCTCTGCTCGCGCACACTCGACAGCACGAACTTCAGTGGCCTGGGAACGCGCATCGAGGGCAAGGTGCGCGACAGCTACGTCGACGAGAAGCGGCGCACGATCGTGGTCTCGGACCGCGTGAGCTGCTTCGACGTCGTGGTGGGCACGATCCCGCTGAAGGGGCAGGTGCTCAACCAGATGGCCGCGTTCTGGTTCGAGAAGACGCGCGAGATCGCGCCGAACCACCTCGTTTCGGTGCCCGATCCCTCGGTCTCGATCGTACGCGAGGTGAAGATCCAGCCCGTCGAGTTCGTGACGCGCGCGTACCTCACCGGCGTCACTTCGACCTCGATCTGGACCGCGTACTCGAAGGGCGCGCGGGAGTACTGCGGGCATCGCTTGCCCGAGGGCATGACGAAGCACCAGAAGCTGCCGCAGGCGATCGTCACGCCCACCACGAAGGCGGAGAAAGGCGAGCACGACGAGCTCACCTCGCGCGCCGAGATCATTCGCCGCGGCGTGATGAGCGCCGCGCTCTACGACGAGGCCGAGGCGCTCGCGCTGAAGCTGTTCGCCGCGGGCAGCGCGTGGGCCGCGAGCCGCGGGCTGATCCTCGTCGACACGAAGTACGAGTTCGGCCTCGACGACACGGGCCGGCTCACGGTCGCGGACGAGATCCACACGCCCGACTCGTCGCGGTACTGGTATCTCGACACGTACGAGCAGGCGATGCGCGAGGGCGCGGACCCGAAGGCGCTCGACAAGGAGTACGTGCGGCGCTGGTTCGTGAACGAGCGCGGCTACAAGGGCGAGGGCCCGCCGCCGCCGCTGCCCGACGACGTGCGCATCGAGGCCGCGCGCCGTTACATCGAGTCGTTCGAGCAGCTCTCGGGCCGCGCGTTCGTGCCCGACACGAGCGATCCGATCGCACGCATCCAGCGCAACCTCGGCCTGTAAGCGCGCGCATGAGCGAGCAGCGCCCGGGCGACGGCATCACGCCCGCGTACTCGAACTACGTCCTCGCGCTGCTGTTCGTCGCCTACGTCTTCAACTTCATCGACCGCCAGATCCTCGGGATCCTGCTCGACTCGATCAAGCAGGACCTCGCGCTCAGCGACACGGTGATGGGCCTGCTCACGGGCACGGCGTTCGCGGTGTTCTACGCGACGCTGGGGCTGCCCATCGCGCGGCTCGCCGACAAGTGGGTGCGCCGCTCGATCATCGCGCTCGGCCTCGCGCTCTGGAGCGCGATGACGGTGCTCACCGGCGCGGTGCAGAACCTCTGGCAGATCAGCGCCGCGCGCATCGGCGTGGGCGTCGGTGAAGCCGCGCTCTCGCCGCCGGCGCACTCGCTGATCAGCGACTACTTCCCGCTCGAAAAGCGCGCGACCGCGCTCGGCATCTACGCGGTCGGCATCCACGTCGGCACGTTGTTCGGCTTCAAGGGCGGCGGCGTCCTCGACGACATGTTCGGCTGGCGCTGGGCGTTCGTGATCGTGGGCGTGCCGGGGTTGTTATTGGCGCTGCTCGTGTGGCTCACGGTGAAGGAGCCGCGCCGCGGCCGCACCGATCCGGCGCACGCGAACCCGGCGCCTGCGCCGCCCGTCGCCGAGGTGCTCGCGTACCTGATGCAGCGCGCCTCGTTCGTGTGGCTCGCGATCGCGATGGGGTTCACGGCGTTCGCCGGCTACGCGTTCTCGGTGTGGGCGCCGACGTTCCTGAAGCGCGTGCACGGCATGACGTCGAGCGAAGCGGGCGATCTCGGCTGGCCGATCGGCATCGGCGGCGCGCTCGGCTCGATCCTCGCGGGCTACGTCGCGGATCGCCTCGGCCGCCGCGATCCGCGCTGGTGGGTGTGGGTGCCGGCGCTCGCGGGCGTCGGGCCGCTGCCGTTCACGCTCGCGTTCATGCTGCACGGCGATCCCACGTTCGCGCTGTGGATCGCGACGCCCGGCATGGCGATCGCGGCGTTCTATCAGGGCCCAAGCTTCGCGACCGTGCAGAACCTCGCGCGCCCCGAGATGCGCTCGGTCGCGAGCGGCCTGATGCTCTTCATCACCACGATGATCGGCTACGCGCTCGGCCCGCCGACGATCGGGCTGCTGAACGATCACGTGTTCGCGCACCACGGCGACTTCGCGGTCCGCTACTCGCTCGCGCTCGTGCTCTCGGTCGCTGGCCTCGCCGGCACGCTCAGCTACGTCGTGGCGGGCCGCTACCTGCGCGCAGACCTGCATCGCGCAGCCGCCTGACGAGGTGAGCGCGCCCGAGCTCTCGCCGCTGCGCGCGGACGAAGTGCGCGAGGCCGCGCGGCTGCTCGCGCGCGCGTTCTGCGAGAACGCGATGAACCGCGTCGTCGCGCCGGGCTCGGCGCGCAGCCGCGAGCGCAGCAACGCCGCCGGCATGC